>ERZ779633.1-NODE-1-length-402919-cov-63.662943_pt1 | contig 402919 bp, 340 predicted proteins | sample MGYA00514195_ERZ779633 | MGnify/ENA primary metagenome ERZ779633 (study PRJEB29562, sample SAMEA4376707) | mouse gut metagenome | isolation source: Cecum | study: EMG produced TPA metagenomics assembly of the A DSS colitis mouse model was used to assess the...
AGAAATATTTGCTTGCCGAGAACGAAATTGACCTCGCTGTGCTCGGTCTTTCTCTTTGCCGCCGCAGGCATCCATACAAAGAAATACCAAGTATCTGCGAACGAACTTTTGAAAAGTTATTCTTTAATACGAAAACCGCCGTGCCGAATAAATTCGACGGCGATTTCCGTATTAAAAAACTTCGGCTCTCAAGAGCCGAAGTCATTCGCGGATACTTGGTATTTCTTTGCGGAGAGAACGAGATTCGAACTCGTGGTACGGATTACTCCGTACGTCGGTTTAGCAAACCGGTGGTTTCAGCCACTCACCCATCTCTCCGGTCACCCCGGGCGCATTGCCGTACCCGAAAAGGTGTGCAAATATAGAATCTTTTTGGCAAACGACCAAGAAATGCCGCCAAAATTTCTATATTTGTCCTGCCTGAAAAGCGGGAAAAGATGAAAAGAATGTTTCGCAACCTGTTATTGCTATCGGCGGTGGGGGTGGTTCTGCCCCTGCGGGCGCAGCAGCTGGTGTCGGTGCCGGAAGGTCCGGTGGAGTGCCCCGATACGATGGTAATCCCTCCGAAGCCTCCGGTCGTAAGGCACCCGGTGCGGGCCGCGGCGGAGCGGCGGTCGCTGGCGGAGATGCTGCGCCGTGCTGAGACGCAGTTCGGTGTGCGGATTCGCTGCAAGAAGTTTTCGCCCGACACGGTGCGGGTGGCCTTTGCCGATTGGCGTTGGCGCCCCTATTCGCTTGGCGAGACCCTCGACAACCTGCTCGACCCGCTCGACCTGGTGTGGAGCGGCGACAGGAAGATTACGGTCCAGCCCTACGAATATTATCGCCGCACTCCGGCCGACGGCGCGAAACTGCTGGCGTGGCTTTCGGCGCAGTATGCCGACCGGGAGCAGTGGGAGCGGCGCAGGGATGTTTTGCTCGCCGACGCGAAAAAGGCGCTGGCGCTCGAACCTTTCGTCCGGGGGCTTGTTGCGGAGCCCGACGTGCGGCTGGGGCGGAAAGTCCGTCACGACGGCTATACAACCCAGAATTATGCGCTCGAAACCTTGCCGGGGCTTTATGTCTGCGGTACCGTCTATGCGCCGACGGGCGGTAAAAGGCATCCGCTTGTCGTCTCGCCTGCGGGTCATTGGGAGGGCGGCCGCTATCGTCCCGATCAGCAGCTGCGCATGGCGACTTTTGCCCGCATGGGGGCTGTGGCGGTCGACATGGATATTGTCGGCTGGGGCGATTCGGAGCGTCAGATTGGCCGCGATGCCCATACGGCGCCTTATGCCATGCAGCTGCAGGTGCTGTGGTCGAAAGCCGTGACGGATTGGCTCGTGGCCTCGCGCCGCGACATAGATACGGCCCGCATGGCCGCCACGGGCGGTTCCGGCGGAGCTACGCATGCGTTGCTGCTGGCATTGGCCGACGGCCGTTTTGCCGCCTTGGCGCCCGTGGTGCACCTCGTGTCGCACTTCGACGGCGGATGCCCATGCGAAAGCGGCTGCCCGGTGACGCTGGCCGGGGGAGGGAGCTGCACGCCCGAACTGCTGGCGGCGGCGATGGCTCCGCGCCCCGTGTTGACGGTGAGCGACGGCGGCGACTGGACAGCGACCTACCCGGAGCTGGAATATCCTTTCCTGCGCCGGATATGGGAATTTTACGGGGCGGGGGAGCAGGTGCGCAACGTGCACTTGCCCGACGAACGCCACGACTACGGCCCGAACAAACGCCGGGCGGTCTATGAATTTTTCGCCGACGCGCTGGGGCTCGACCTTTCGCAGGCCGACGAATCGCGCGTGGAGCTCCTGCCCGAAGCGGCGCTGCAAAGTTTCGCCGACGGTCTGCCTGCCGGGGCGATCCGTTCCTGCGAAGAACTGAATCGAACAATCAACAATCTACGATAGTATGAAATCTCTTTTTCTGTTGTTGGCGGCGTGCGCCGTGTCCGGTGCTGCGGAAGCCAAGACCGTAAGCGTGCATTACCGCCTTTCGGCTCCCTACGGCGGCGGCTCGACGTGGGCCGTGGTGCGCGATATTCCGGCCAATGTCCAGGGAGCGACGGTCTACATGCCCAAGACGACCTACGAGGGCGAGTACGTCTATTCTCCGGCCGAAATCGTGGAGGTGCCCTCGCAGCTGGACGACCTGGACGGCGACGGCCGTTTCGACGAACTGGTTTTTGCGGTCGGGCTCAATTGTGACGAGCCTGTGGAGGCTTGGGTCGAGTATTCGACGGAGCCGATCGTGCACAATTACAAGCCGTTGGTCAACGCGCAGATGTGGTGGAAGAATCCCGACAAGACGCTTACGGAGAAGTCGCAGCTTGCCTCGGACAAGGACGACATGTACCATAAGCTCCACCACCACGGCCCGGCCTTTGAATCCGAATATGCCGCCTACCGCATCTATTTCGACAAGAAACAGAGCATCGACACCTACGGCAAGAAGCGTCCGGGGCTGGAACTGCGCGAAACGATGTGGTATCCGACCGACGAGCAGCTCGCGGCGGGCTGCGGCCACGACAATCTGCGGGTCTTCGGAACGGTGTCGGTGGGGGCGCTCAAGGGCTGGAATCCCGAGAAGCGCCGCATGGAGCATATCGTCGGCATGCGCCGCCGCGAAGCCACCATCCGCGCCTACGGCCCTCTGCGCACGGTGGTCGACATGCGGGTCGAGGGCTGGAACTACGGCGGCCGCGAAATCGACATGACGTCGCGCTACATTCTCTACGGCGACGGTTCGGTCGTCAAGGCCGAAAACTACATTTCGGGTGCGGGCGCCGATTCGCTGGAGTTCACTACGGGAATCATGAAGATGCGCGACAACCGGACGGCGGTTTGGTATAATCGCGAGGGAGCGTACATGTATCCGGATTGCTGGACGATGCAGAGCGTCGGATGCGACTACCCCGAAAACGACACGCTCCGCTGGGAGCGCGAAACGGTGGGGCTGGCCCTGTGGGTTCCGGCCCGGCATGTGGTGTCGCAGACCGACGATTCGCGCAACTATCTCTTTCAGGTGCGGCCCGTGGAGGGGCGCATCGACTATTGGTTCGTCATGGGGTGGCGCAAGAGCGAGGAGAACGGTTTGGCCGATGACTTCGAGACGACGTTCGGGGTCAACTACACTTCGTTCGAGTTTCCGATTCCGGGCAACTATCCCTATGCCGAAGTGATCGTCGAGCGGCTCGAATAGCCCTCTTGCGGGCTGTGGCGAGGGAAAAGGCGAAAGGCCGCATCGGTGAAAAGTCCGTGTTTTGCGTCAAAAATTCCTATTGCGTCCTGCCGCCTTTGCGTACATTTGTACAACAAGCCGACGAAACGATTACGAATCCATAAAATCTACCTTATTATTATGAATCTGAAACATCTGTTGATGCTTCCGGCAGCTGCGGCCCTCGCCGCCGGCTGCTGCTCGTCCGGTGCCCGGAGCGGTTCCCTGCCTGCGGAGATGCCTTTCGAGATGCCTGCCGTCGTGCAGCCTGCCATCCCGGCGCGTTCGGTGAGCGTGGCCGATTTCGGCGCTTCGGGCGACGCCCATACGCTTGCGACCGGGGCCTTTGCGGCCGCCATCGACGCCCTCGCGGAGCAGGGCGGCGGCCGCGTGGTGGTTCCGGCGGGCGTGTGGTACACGGGACCCATCGTGCTGAAAGACAATATCGAGCTGCACCTGGAGCAGAACTCCATGATTGTGTTCAGCGATGACAAGTCGCTCTATCCGCTCGTGCAGATTACTTTCGAGGGGCTCAATACGTGGCGCTGCCAGTCGCCCGTTTCGGCGATGAACGCCAAGAACGTGGCCATTACGGGCTGCGGCATCATCGACGGCAACGGCGATGCGTGGCGGGCCGTGAAACGCGGCAAGCTCACCGCCGGGCAGTGGAACGCCAAGGTCAGGAGCGGCGGCATCGTCTCCGAGGACGGCAATACGTGGTATCCGTCGGAGAGTTTCCGCTTCGGCGCGACGTCGGGTTCGGACCAGAACGTCTCGACCTGGGCCCGCACGCGCGAGGATTTCGAGAAGATGAAGGACTTCCTGCGTCCGGTGCTGGTGGCGTTCCACCACTGCGAGAACGTGCTGCTCGAAGGGGTGACCTTTCAGAATTCGCCCTGCTGGCATATCCATCCGGCCATGTGCACCAATCTGACGGTGCGCAACATTACGGTCCGCTGTCCGGACTATGCGCAGAACGGCGACGGCATCGACATCGAATCGTGCAAGAACGTGGTGCTGACGGGTTCGCGCTTCGACGTGGGCGACGACGGCATCTGCATCAAGAGCGGCAAGGACAAGGCCGGGCGCGACCGCGGCATTCCGTGCGAGAACATCTATGTGAACGACTGCATCGTCTTCCACGGCCATGGCGGTTTCGTGGTGGGCAGCGAGATGTCGGGCGGCGTGAAGAACGTGCTGGTTTCCGACTGCACGTTCTCGGGTACGGACGTGGGACTGCGCTTCAAGTCGACGCGCGGCCGCGGCGGAGTGGTCGAGAACATCCATATCCGCAACATCGCCATGAACAACATTTTGCAGGACGCCCTGCTGTTCGACCTTTTCTACGGGGGCAAGTCGGCGTCGGAAGCCGCCGAAGAGGGCGGCGAGCCGACCGACATGGCGCTCAGACCTGCGGACGAGACGACCCCCGCGTTCCGCAACATCCATATCCGGGACGTGTGGTGCCGCGGTGCCCGTCGGGCCATGTATTTCAACGGGCTGCCCGAGATGAACGTCGAGCAGGTCGTGGTCGAGAATGCGTGGATGCAGGCCCGGACCGGCGCCCAGATTTGCGAGTCGACCGACGTCGTGCTACGCAACGTGACGGTGGTGCCCGAGAAAGGTGCTGCGTTGATTCTCAATAATGTAAAGGATTTCCGGGCCGAGGATTTCTCCTGCCCCGCCGGGCTGAAATGCGCGCTGACCGTGACCGGAAGCCGCAACCGCAATGTGCGGGTTGCTTCGGAGGAGATCGACGCCGCCAATGCCTGCCTTTCTGCCAGGGCTGCGGCTGCCGTGACCATCGAATAGCGGCCGTTTCGGCTTTGCGGCCGAAGCACCCACGAAGATAAATAAGCAAGACGAGTGAGGGGGCTCCCTCACTCGTCGTATAACCGTTCCAACCATGAAATTGAAACATATCCTGCCGATCCTGCTGTTCGTCTGCGCGGTGCAGGGCGCCGGAGCGGCGGAAGCCGTGGCCGATACGCTGCGCGTCTACCTCGTCGGCGATTCGACGTGCGCCACCAAGAAGCTCGACAAGCAGAACCCCGAACGCGGGTGGGGCCACATGTTCCAGCCGCTGTTCGACGAAGCGGTAGTCGTCGAGAACCACGCCACCAACGGCCGTTCGACCAAGTCGTTCCGCGCCGAGGGGCGGTGGGCGCGCGTCTGCGACAGGCTGCGACCGGGCGATTACGTATTCATCCAGTTCGGTCACAACGACCAGAAAATCAACGATTCGACGCGCTATTCGACGCCTGCGCAATATGCCGAAAACCTGCGGCGCTATGTGCACGAAGCGCGTGCGAAAGGGGCGACGCCCGTGCTGCTGACGCCGATTGTCCGCCGCCATTTCGTCGACGGCGTGCTGACCGACACCCACACAGATTATCCCGATGCGATGCGCCGGGTGGCTGCCGAGGAAGGCGTTGTGCTGATCGACATGGAGCCCGCGACCCGTGAGTGGGTGGCTTCGTTGGGCGACGAGGCGTCGAAAGCGTATTACATGTGGGTGGCGCCGGGCCGCTGTCCGCTCTATCCCGACGGACGGCAGGACGATACCCATCTGAATGTCCGCGGCGCGCACGAGGTTGCGCGCATGGTGGCCGAGCGCCTTTGTGAGCAGCTCCCCGAGCTGGGGCAGCACTATCGTCCGGCCGATTTCGTGGTCGCCAAGGACGGTTCGGGCGACTTCTTCACCGTGGGCGAAGCCGTTGCCGCCATTCCCGATTACTGCGGCGCGAAAACCCGCATCGTCGTTTGCGGGGGGCTTTACCGCGAGAAGATAGCCATCCCTGCGTCCAAACGCAACGTGGTGCTCGAAGGGCGCGGCGATGCGACGGTTTCGTGGGGCGCCTATGCCTCGCAGACCGGGCCTACGGGCCATCCGACCGGCACTTCCGGTTCGTCGACCGTCTACTTCGGCGGCGACGGCTGGGAGGTGCGCAGCCTGACGTTCGGGAACACGGCCGGACGCGTCGGGCAGGCGGTGGCGGTGCAGTGCCTGGGTACCGGACTGCATTTTTACAACTGCCGTTTCCTCGGCAACCAGGATACGCTCTACCTCCACGGCCGGGGCAACTGCGACGGCCGGAAGGTCGACGGCAATTCGGTCTGCATCTTCGAGGATTGCTACGTGGAGGGGACGACCGACTTCATCTTCGGCTCGGCCGCGGCGCTGTTCGTCCGGTGCGAAATCCGCTCCAAGGCCGATTCCTACATAACGGCCGCTTCGACCTGCATGGGGCAGCCCGCGGGTTTCGTCTTCCTGCAATGCAGGCTCACGGCCGACGAGGGGGTGGATGCCTGCTACTTGGGCCGCCCGTGGCGCGACCATGCGCAGACCTGCTTTCTGTCCTGCGAATTGGGCGCCCATATCCGGCCTGCCGGGTGGCACGACTGGAACAAGCCTCACGCCCGCAAGACGGTGCGCTACGGAGAATTCGGCTGCACGGGCCCCGGCGCTTCGGCGGCCGGACGGGTGAAGTGGGCGCGGAAAATGAACTCCGGCGATGCCGCCGAAGCCCTCCGCTTCTTCGGGCTGCCGGACGGGTTCGCCCGGCGATAAATTTCGTAATTTTGCAACGATGAAACGGCTTTTGATTTTGCTGCTGCTCTGCTGCGGAGCGCCGCGCGTCGGCGCGTCCGAGCCGCCGCAGTGCCTTTTTCAGTTCTACACTACCTTCGACGGGCTCACGCACGACCGCATCGCCGACATCTACACCGATTCGCGGGGCTTCGTGTGGGTTTGCACGTGGTACGGGGTAAGCCGTTTCGACGGGTATGCGTTCCGCAACTTCAACGCCGTGCCCGGCGACTTCTCGCCGCTGTCGCACCACCGTTTCGTCTCGGTGAGCGAGGACGCCAACGGCCACTTGTGGTTCACGACCTACAATCTGCATGTCTACCGTTTCAACCGCTTCACGGAGCAGTTCGAGGACGTCGCGGCCCTCATCGAGGGGTTCGATGCCAAGCACTACCAGACGACCCACTGCCTGCACGACCGTGAGGGCGGCACGTGGGTGGCCATCGCCGGACAGGGCGTGGTGCGGTTCGCCGGGCGGGCCGACGCTTCGCCCGTGCGGGTCGATGCGCTGCTGGACGAGCCTGTGCTGGGCGGCGACGTCACGGCCATGTTCATCGACGCGGGCGGCGCGGCGTGGATCGCCGCGGCCGACGGCCAACTTAACCGGGTGGCGGCGGACGACCGCCGGCGTGTCCGCACCGTGTGCGAACTTCCGGCCCCGGCGTTCGACTTTGCGGCCGATTCGGCGGGGGTCTACTGCGCCACGTCGCGGGGAGTGGTCCGGGCGGACCTCCGGAGCGGCAAGGCAGAGCGGCTGGCTGGCGGCAGCAACATGCTCACGGCCATCGCCGCCGATTCCGTCCGCCGCGAAATCTACGTCGGGTCGCGTTCGGGCGAGCTCTACCGCGTGGCGGGCGGCCGCCTGGCACCCCTGGCCCCGCGGGGGCCCAAACCACGCCGCATCCGCAGTCTGACGGCCGATTCGCACGGAGTGGTGTGGGTCACAACGACCGAGGCGGGCATCACGCGCTACAACCCGGCTACCGACGACTACAAACATTTCGAGCAGGAACCTTATACGGTCTCTTACAACCTCGACACGCTGACCCGCATTGCCGAGGGCGGGGGACGCCTTTGGGTGAAGATGAACAAATACGGTTTCGGCTACTACGACCGCAAGAAGGACTGCATCGAACCGTTCTACAACGACCCCCGGCGCCCCGACTGCCAGATGACCAACGCCGTGGTCCGCTTCGACGTGCAGGACGATGTGCTGTGGCTCTCGACCTATTACGAGCGCGGCCTGCGCAAAGCCGTGCTGCTGGAGCAGCCTGCCGAGGTCTTCACGCTCGATTCGCCGGGCGGCACCTCCTTTTCGGGCGAAATCCGTGCGCTGCTCAGCGACAGCCGGGGACGGGTGTGGGTCGGCACGCGCGACGGCGAACTGATTGCCTATGGCGGGAACGGGCGGCCGCTCTACCGGCTGCCGCTCAGGAATCCCGGCATGATTTACGCCCTGCGCGAAGACCGGGCGGGCCGTATCTGGGTGGGAACCAAGGGCGAGGGGCTCTACAAGCTGACCCCGCGCGGCGAGGGGTTCGCCGTGACCCATTATGTTCACTCCGAAACCGACCCCTATTCGCTCAACGACGACCGGGTCTACTCGGTCGAGGAAGACGACCGCGGCCGCATCTGGGTGGCGACCTACGGCGGCGGCATCAACGTGCTGGACGACCCGCAGGGCGACCGTTTCATCCATGCGGGCAATCAGCTGACGCACTATCCGCTGGACGAGGCGGGGCGCGTGCGGTGGCTGCTGTTCGACCGTCCGGACCGCATGTTCGCCGCGACGGTCGACGGACTGCTGATTTTCGACCCGGGAGCGGGTTACAAGCAGATGCGTTTCCGGCTGGTGCAGAAGATTCCGGGCGACGCGTCGTCGCTGGGCAACAACGACATCATCCACATGCTCAAGGATTCGCAGGAGCGTATCTGGCTGGCGACCTACGGCGGCGGACTCAACTGCATCGAGCGCTACGATGCCGACGGAACGCCGCGCTTCCGGTGCTACGACCTGTCGGACGGACTGCCGAGCAATATCTGCATGGCCATCGCCGAGGACAGGCAGGGCGACCTGTGGGTGTCGACCCACAACGCCGTGTCGCGCTTTCGTGTCGGGCGGGGCAGTTTCGACGCCTACAATCTCTACGACCGGATGCGCAACGCCATTCTGAGCGAAGCCACGGCGCTGACCTTGCCCGACGGCAGCGTGCTGTTCGGCGGCGGACGCCGTATTTACCGTTTCGAGCCGGACCGCATCCGTTCGGCCCCGGCCGACTGCAATCTGCGCTTTACGTCGCTCGACGTGCGGAACAAGCCGGTGACTGCCGGGCCCCGTTCGCCGCTCGACGTAGCGGCACCCGAAGCGCGGGAAATCGTTCTTCCGCATGACTATGCCAACTTCCGGGTGGGCTTCGCGGCGCTGAACCATGCGGTGCAGCATGCCGTTCGCTACATGTACAAGCTGGAGGGCTACGACAGCGACTGGAACCTTTCGGGCGCTGTCAACCGGGCCTCCTATTCCAATGTTCCTGCGGGCCGTTATACGCTCCATGTCAAGGCGTTCGTGGGCCATGCCGATACGGCCGGAGAGGGCATCCGGCTGGGCATCGAAATTCTCCCCCCCCCTTGGTTATCGTGGTGGGCCAAGACGCTCTACGTACTGCTGGCGCTCGGAATCGCGTTCGTATGCCTGCGGGTCTTCGGATCGGTGGTGCGCATGCGCCGCGCCGCGAGCGTCGAACAGGACATGACCGACCTGAAACTGCGCTTCTTTACCGACATATCGCACGAACTGCGGACGCCGCTGACGCTGATATTGGGCGGCATCGAGGACGTACAGCGTCACGACCAACTCTCGCCGCGCGGCGAAAACAGCCTGACGCTGGCCCACCGCAACGCCAAACGGATGCTGACGCTTATCAACCAGCTGCTCGACTTCCGCAAGATTGTCAAGGAAAAGATGGAGCTGAAGATTTCGCGCGTCGACCTGGTGCCTGTGGTCGAGGATGCGCTCGACGATTTCCGCGAAATGGCGGCCGAGCGGCGAATCGAGCTGCTTTTCACCGTCTCGCGGCGCTCGGTGCTGGTGTGGGTCGACACGGAGCGCATCGAGAGCGTCATCTACAACCTGCTTTCCAATGCGCTGAAATTCACCCCTGCGGGCGGCAAAATCGAGGTCATCATCGCTCAGCGCGACGCCGAGGACTGTGTGACCCTCACTGTGCGCGACACGGGCATAGGCATCCCGCGCGACAAGCAGAGCCACATTTTCGAGCGTTTCGTGCAGGCGTCGCGCGCCGTCGACAGCAACATGAAGGGTTCGGGCATCGGTCTTTCGCTCTGCCGCGAAATCGTGGCGCTGCATCATGGCGAAATATCGGTGGTGAGCACCCCGGGCGAGGGGTCGGCCTTTACGGTGAAACTCAAGACGGGCAACGCCCATTTCGGGATGGAGCAGATCGACTTTTCGGGGTCGGCGGGACCCGACGGCAAGGCTGCCTACATGGTCAGCGACTTCACGTCGGTCGACAGCCAGCGCCGGACTGACGTGCGGCCGCCTGCCGATGCGCAGAAAATCCTGCTCGTCGAGGACAACCGCGAACTGCGCGTCTTCATCTATAACAGTCTCATTGATACCTATGCCGTCATCGAGGCGGACGACGGGGTGGAGGCGCTGGAGAAAATCCGCGCCGAAATGCCCGACGTCATCGTGACCGACCTGATGATGCCCCGCATGGACGGAATCGAGCTGATCGACAAGGTGCGCCACGACTTCACGATGAGCCACATTCCCATCGTCATGCTGACGGCCCGCCATTCGCCCGACGACCGGCTGAAGGCCATGGAATTCGGCGCGGACGGCTACATCACCAAGCCGTTCAGCATCGAACTGCTGCTGGCCCGTATCGACAACCTGCTTACGCGGCGCCGGACGCTTTTCGAGAAGTACTCCGCCCAGTCGGCCCGCAACAAGATTGCCGAACTGGTGGTGGAAGACGTGGTGGTGACCGACCGCGACGAAGAGTTCCTGAAGGAGGTGATGTCGTGGCTGAGCAAGAATATCGAAAATTCCGACCTGACCATCGACCAGCTGGCGTCGCACCTCGGGCTGGGGCGCACGACCATGTACAACAAGCTCAAGAGCCTGACAGGCAAGTCGCCTGTCGAACTGCTCAAGGAATACCGCATCACCAAGGCCAAGCTGCTGCTGCACACGGGGCAGTTCTCCGTGTCGGAAGTGGCCTACAAGGTGGGATTTTCGGATCCGGGCTATTTCAGCCGCTGTTTCCGCGAGCAATTCCACATGTCGCCCGCCGAGTATCTGAAAACCCACAATCTCAAACAAAACCAAGACCCCAAATAAGATGAAACGAACCTTGTTCTTTGCGCTTTCTGCGCTGCTGCTTGCCGCTGCTGCCTGCTCGGGACGCCGTAGCCTGCTCGATTCGCCCGTACCGCTGGCCGTGCGGATGGCCGAAAGCGAAATCGCCCGCAGTCCGTCGGCCACGTCGCTCGACGGAATCGCCCCGGGCAAAATCAAGTGGAACTACACGACAGGGCTTGAACTGCTGGCCATGATCGACGCGGCCGACGCTTACGACCGCCCCGATTTCTACGAGTATGCCCGGCGCTATTACGATACCATCGTGCGGCCCGACGCATCGGTGCTGACCTACAAGAAAGAGAAGTACAATCTCGACCATATCTGCCCCGGCCGACCCCTTTTCATCTTGGCCGAGCGCACGGGCGAGGCACGTTACGCCCAGGTTCTCGACACGCTTTTCTGCCAGCTGCAGGAGCATCCCCGCAACGACGACGGGGGATTTTGGCACAAGCTGGCCTATCCGCACCAGATGTGGCTCGACGGCCTTTATATGGCCGAACCGTTCTATGCCGAATATGCGGTGCGCAAGATGGGCGGAAGCGAGCTGTTCGGGAATCTGAAAGCCGATGTCGTCAGCCAGTTCGTATTGGTCGGCAAGCATACTTATGACCCGGCGACGGGACTTTATCGCCACGCCTGCGACGTTTCGCGCCAGATGTTCTGGTGCGACAAGACCTCCGGACAGACGCCCCACGCATGGGGCCGCGCGATGGGGTGGTACGCCATGGCCCTTGTCGAGACGCTGCAATATTTCGGCGTGGACGAGACGACGCAGCCTATGGCCGATATTCTGAATCATATTTACGAGGTGCTTCCCAAGTTCGCCGACCCCGAAACGGGCATGTGGTACCAGGTGCTGGACCAGCCCGGCCGCGACGGCAACTACCTGGAAGCCACGGGTTCCATTATGTTCGTTTACGCCATGCTGAAAGGCGTCCGGCTGGGCTATCTTCCTGCTGAGATGCAGGAGGAGGCGATGCGGCTGTACGAACGTTTCGTGGAGCGTTTCGTGCGGGAAAACGAGGACGGCACGATTTCCATAACCGACTGCTGTGCTGTGGCCGGGCTCGGCGGAAAGGACATGCGCGACGGTTCGTTCGACTACTATATCTCCGAGCCCATCATCGAGAACGACTGCAAGGGCGTAGGTCCCTTTATCTGGGCTTCGATGGAATACGACCGCGCCCGGGGACGGCTGACGAAAAATTAGGCGGGGCACTTTGTCGTTTTCGCAGATATGAAAACCGCCCCGGATTCCGGGGCGGTTTTATGGTTTGAAAAGTTGAGCCGCTATAAGATATAGCGGATGTCCTCGGCCCGATAGGCGGCGGGCAGATGGTGGTTGTCGACCAGCACCGTGGGAGTTTCGGCGATGCCGATACGCTGGCAATATGCGATTTGCGCCTCCAAGTCCTTGCGGGCCATGGGGTGGACGGTCGCTTTGGACGGCAGGGTGCGGGTTTTGTACCAGCCTGCAATCAGGCGGTCGGTCTCGGGCCATGTATCCTGGATGCCGGAAGAAACGATCCGCAAGGCCGCGTCGTAGGAACGGCTGTCGCCTTTGTTGACTAAGAAAATCAGGTCGATACGGCAATTCTGCACCGAGGAAATCGCCCGGTGTACCTTTGCGCAGCTGGGACACGCGGGGTTCATGATGACGGTCAGCGTATGGTCGGCTTCCGCGTAGTTGCTGATAGGCTTGGCTTCCTCGGTATCCGTCTCCATCCTGGGCTGCTGGGCCAGCAGATACCAAAAAGTTTCGGGCGAATTCAGCAACTTTTCGTGCGTGTATTTCAGCTGTTCGGCTTCGCTCTCTTTTTCGGCCGTATCATTACGTTGCCGGAACGTCAGCAGTCCCAAAGCGGAAAGAAGCCCGAGGGTAACCCAGTCGATGGCTTCGTGTGACCGCAGGACGGTCCAGCCGACCAGCGCGGAAAAGATTCCTGTTACCCAATAACGGGCTTTCCGGTCGATGCGGTCGAGACATTGCCGAAAGAAATAGGCGATGCGGGCCTCGACCCTTGTCCGCTCGTCCTTGCTGACCATCAGCACATTGCCGTCCCAGATGTCGCGGAACTGCTCGAAAGAGAGGACGGAACTCTGCCCCGATGCGTCCCGAAGCAGAATACGCTGCGTAATTTCGTCCGTTTTCTCGACCAGGAAGAACGGGAATTCGTCGTGCCCGGCCATGATAATGACTGGCTTGCTGAGGGCCGTGAACTGGTTGAACTGCAGCCGGCAGATTCTGTTCGGCACCCGCAATTCGTCCAGCGTGTCGCAGAGCGCCCGGATGCTGTGCGGCAGGGGATGCCTCTCATAAATAGTCCGAATCCGCAGTTCGCTGATCCGGATGCCGACACGGGACAACAAAAGATAAAGCAGATAGGACATATTCCGTAGTTTTAGGTTATTGCAATAACGATCTTTCCCGGCGGCATTCGTTCCCGTCCGGGGGAAAATTGGCTGCGGCAAACATTTGCCGCAGCCATGAAAACATGAAAGAGGAAGCCTTGCGGCCGACTAATTGCGGCTATACTCTCCGTAACCTTTGAAACCGGCTCCTTCCAGTTCAATCCGATAAAAATCGGGGTCGGTCGGTACAATGAGGATGGTCATCGGCTCGAAATCCGTGTTGCAGGTGCAGGCGCTCACGACCTGACCGCAGGAATTCGTTACCGTAACGACCACTTCGCCTACCGGATCATCGAAATAGAAAGCCAATTGGTCTGCGAACAATTCGGCCGTAATAGACGGTTGAGGTACTTCTGAGCGAGGACGCAAATTGGAATCGTGACCATTTGCAAGGATAATATCAATCTTTGTTTTTTCACTATGGTCTGGCCCTTCAAAATTCATAGCGCCAAATGTATTAATCCAATTTCCTAAAAGTAGACTTAAGATAAGGACGGTGATTTTCTTCATTTTTATTTTGATTAAGTTAGTAAAATTTCCAGTTGCAAAAGTAGTGGCTTGGAACGAAATGTGCTACCGAATTCTGTTAAATTTGATATGATAGGGCCTTTTGTAAATGCTTAGCTATAAGTTGTTTGTAAATATATAATCATATAGCTGGATTTTAATTTATTTTGTTGGTGTGTAATATGTTGAATATCAATATGTTATATTCTTTTGCGTCCGGTTTTTAGTCGCGTTGTTTGTATCTTGTTGATTTATAACATGTTGCTTTTTATGATATATTTTGGCCTAATTCTTTCATTGTGTTAAGAATGTGATTTTCCAAGTTTTCAGTCTGATTGACCAATCCTAATTTGTGCCGGATTTTACTCCGCATGGTATAAATGCTGTAGACATTCGTATGGTTGTAAAGAATGCGGATACTTTCTGCCGAAAAGCCCAAACAGATAAAACCGCAATAACATAGTTCATGCAGCGAAAGCGCCGGATAACTGTTTTGCAAATAGTCGATGATTCCATGGCATGAGATGTTGGCGATGGCAATGACGTCTTCTGCCAATTCACGGTTTTTGCCGGATGCAACTTTGATATGTTCCTTGAAATGCTTGTAAAAGTTATCCGTGTTTTTCTCGTAGAGCGAAGCCCATTCCAGGAGCTGCTGCAAACTTCTGATCCGGTTGCCTAACAGAGCGAACAAAGCTTGCGACTGCTCGTCCTGTACATGGATGTTCTTTCTGATTTCATTGTATTGCTCCGTCAGTTGGGCATAGTGCTCGTTTCCTTCCTCCACATAACGTTTATACTCTGCGATTTTCCGGTTCTTTTTCCGTAAGGCTCTTCTATGGGACGCGATAAGAACGCTGCAGCCGCTTAGAATAATAAGAGCGATTAATGCGAAAGAGACTATTTCATACTTGCGAATAAGTTGTAGTGTAGTATATTCTTTTTGTAAATAATCTATTTTGTGTTTTCCTTTGAGTTCTGAAATTAGATTTTTGCGCAATATCGTGTCAATAGAATCTGATTGTTGGATATATAATTGTTTATATTCCAACGCTTTTTTATAGTTTTTTTCTGAATTCTCAATTTGGGATAAAATCGAAAAGATACCGACATTTAAATTGGTTATTTGTGGCCGTTGGAGTATGTAGTTTTTGTAATACCAACGGGCCGAATCAAGATTTTTCTCCAGAAAATAAGTATAACCGACTGTGGGATAATGGTTGAACGGAATTTTCCCATCGGTATATTTCTCGTATAGTTTGAATAAATCATGTTTGTAGGATGACGAGGTTACGCTGTCTGATAGCATTTGTACTCCTCCTAAGGATGACATGATACCTAATAATGAACTTACATCATTAGCCTGGATAGCGATTTCTTTGGCTTCGGACAAACAAGCGAGTGCTTCGGGCTTTTTGTCGATAAGGCTGAGCGAAACGCCTTTCCGCCGCATGGCGTAGAGCAGGTAGAATGTTTGACCGGTATTCTTGAAAGCGTCGACGGCTTCGGAATAGGCCGTCGCGGCATCGCTGAAGCAGAATTGTTCGTAGTAGAGGTTGCCGAGATAGGTGTAAATCAGCGCTTTCATCCGGTCGTCGTCGGTTTTGACGACATGTTCGCGTGCCATAAGCAGCGCCTTGATGGCTGTTCCCGATTCGGCGGCATTGCCTTTGACCACAGCGTAATAGTAGTGGGCTTTCGCCCGTTCGATGTCGTTGCCGCGGCGCGAGTAGTAGCGAACTGCTTGGTCGACAAGCGAATCGTTGTCTACGTCGATATAGTTTTTGTCGAGAGCCTGCGACAGCAGCAGCGCATGGCGGGCTTTCTTTTCGGGTGTTGCGAGGGCCCGGCGGTCCATCGAGTTGAGAATCTCCAGTGCGCTGTCCGGATGGTCGATCATCAGCGCGTCTGCGCGGTCCAGCTGTTGTTTGATATGTCTCTGACCGCCGCAGGCCACGGCCAGCATTGCAAGGAACAATAGGGCTAAAGATTTCTTCATGGTACTAAAGTCTGTAATCCTACTTAATACAAAGATACGAAAAGTCGAGTGCAGAAGCAAACGCAGTATGATTATGCCGAGACGGAGTATCTTCGACGAAGTCAAAGATAGAAAACATATCGGTCTTTTTCAGCTATCGGCATCGCTTTTATTTGCGATTCATTGAAAGGTTTGCGGGATTCTGCTGTTTGAAACCCTTTCAGAGAGCACACAGAAGCCGAATAATAACGGAAAAACGGGCTGCCGGTTTCGGCAGCCCGTTTTTGCAAAACGACTTTACGTATACGGATTTATTCGTAATACGTATATTTGATGCTGAAGAACCGCAGTCCGTTGCCCGAAGGATAAACATAAACCGGAGTTGCTCCGCTGACCTCTATCTCGAATTCGCAGGTCGTAGGTGCGTTCGACGACGTGCCGCCGACCTGGGTGAAGGTTTCGCCGTTGACGGTAACGCTTACCAGGCGGGTCGCATCTTCGGAAGAACCGGTATTCGATGCCACAACCGTCAGCTTACCCGAGGCGGGAGCCGTAAAGTAGCACGACCGGTCGCCGTTGGCCTTGCCGCCGCCGCCCCATTGGATGAATTTTTGGGATTCTCCGTTGACGGAGGCTGTTCCGTATTTGGTCTTGGAGCCGGTCAGAATCGTGAGCCCGTTCCATACCAAATCGGAAATCGTTTCAGTAAGCGAGCCATCGGTGCCCATCTTGTCGCCGATTGCGGTGAAGCTCGGGTCGTCTCAGTCCCATACGAGTTCTTTCTGCGTCGGGCCGGCATCCGGATCGACATAGGTATATTCAAATTGCTTGTAGCGAATACCGCCGCTCGTGTAGATGTAGACTACATCGTTGGCTTTGAGTTCCTCTCCGTCGAAGATGACGACTTCCTTGATGCCTTTGCCGACAAGTTTGCCGGTCAGAATCTTCTCTCCTTCGTTGATATTTGCGGTTATGGTGAGCTCGGTTTCATCGGTCGTGCTTCCGCTCGGGTTCGCTCCGGTTACTTTCAGCGTGCCCGGTCCGTTTTTCAGTACCACGAACGATACACGGCGCGAGTTTATTTTGCCGCCACCGCCGGTACGCAGGAACCAGCCGTCCTTTCCGCGGTCTTCAACTTTCAGCGTGCCGCCCAGCGATTCGATATGCAGGCCGTTGAAATAGGTGTCTGCGGCTTTGTTGTCGGTCGTTCCGATGGCCGCCTTGGCATCTGCGAATGCTTCGTCGTCGAAGTTCCATTTGAGCGAAACCAGACCGCCTGCGATAACCTTTTTAATCTTGAACTTGGCTTCGCCCGCTTCGGACGGCGTGTACTTGGTCGAAGTGGAGGTCGGCTGGGCTACTACCGAAATCGTGTATTCGCCGGCGGCCAGCGCGGCAATCGTTGCGGCAGGAATTTCAAACGCGGGTTCGGTGACCTCCGTCGTCGTGCCGTTGAACGTTACGGTGTATTTTTCGGCGTGGGCATTGCGTTCCCAGGTTGCGGTAACAGCCTGCTGGGTTCCCTCGTCGATGCTGGTTTCATTAAGCGTCAGCACAGGGGTAGCCAGTGCTGTGACCGTATTCTCCGGGGTGGTGTCCTTGGTCCAGGCGATACGGGTGAACGACGTGTTGTCCGAGCCGGGCAGTACGTAGATGCTGTTTACACCGACGAGGTCGCCCAATACTACCTTGTGGGGTTTGCCGTCGGCGATAATCGAGTAGGTGTCGCCGCCTGCAACGATCTGAACCGTCGAGGTGACGCTCTTGCCCTGTGCGGTCATTTCGATGGACCCGTATCCGTCGGCCTTGAACTCGAATGCGCTGGCGGTCGGTACGCCCTTGTTGGTGATGGTCGCAGCCTGGGCGAAAGAGATACCCGTGCTCATGACGATTTCGGCAGGGCCGTAGATACGGATGTTCTCGATAATCGTTTGGTTTTCGACCGTTTCGGTGTCGAACTTGGTCTTGTCGGTGAAGTCCCAGGCGGCAGCTTCGGCGATGGGTTCCAGTTCGGTCGGACGTACCACTACGGGTGCCGATGCGTTCCACCAGCGCGGGTCGCCCGCCTTGTTGGCGGCGATGGCACCGTTTTTCAGATACAGCTTGCCTGCGATGGAGTTGGTGCAGGGGTCTTCCGTAAGCATCACGCCGCCTTCAGCCAAAGCCATGGCCGCGGTGAACGGTTCGCCCTCCAGCAATGACTTAGTGGGGAAGAACGTATTTTGTCCGCCGTTCTTGTTTTCGTAGAGGTGGCCGACATTGTAGTAGTAGTTACCTGCACATTTGGGTGCGAAATTCTCGTTGCTGTCACGGGTCAGACGAACCCAAAACGAACTTTCGGTCTCGTTGGCGTTGTTCATGTTGAGGAACACGCACTTGGTTAACGTAAACGAATTGAGCTTCTGGAAATTATCCGGTTTCGACGTCGGGGTAAACCGGATGTGGAAGATGCCCGAATTGTTGTTGCTGGTATTGGTTGCGGTAACTTGATTGAACGTACAATTCGCAACGTTTACACCTTCTATGCTGCATGTTGTCTCTGAGAAGCGGATGAATGAGCGGGCAGAAGCATAGAACGTGGAATTCTTTATTTCTACGCTTCCGAACGAACCTTTGCGGGCGTCGATGAAATCGCCGCCGCCCGAACCCGTCGGATTGATGTCATGCGCATAGACATTTTCGATGAGGAACCGTTCGCATTTGCCATCAACGGTTGTACCGTCGCTGGAAATAGTGAAAATACCTTTCGTGAAATCGACTATTTCGCAGTTTACGAATTCGACCGATTCCGGCAAAGTCGCGCTTCCGTTTTTGTCGATAGATATGATATATCCGAAATTCTTGCCGCCGTCGAGGTTCACGTCTTCCATGTGGATGGCGTGGCAGTCATTGCCGGACAACTCGAACTGGAAATTCTTCATGACCGGTTTGTTTCCGTCTGGTGCCGATTCTCCATACAGATAGAGTGTGTGGGCCAGGGGCAGGCTGGAGACTTTCTCGTCGGTCGTACCGGCTCCTGTGGTCAGATAGCTTTTCAGATCGTAGGCCGTGCCGTTGTTGTAGGCGAGAAGGAGTTTCAGATCACCCGTGGCGCTGCTGAGCGCATTATACAATTCTGCGCTGTTGTTGATTATTTGCGTACCCTCGGTGCTGGGACGGGTATAGGCCGTGAAGTGGCCGCGCGAACCCGATTTGCCGAACAGCAGCGTGAACTTGTAGTTGGTGCCGGGTTCGAGGTTTTCGATTTTGGCTTCGCAGGCGCTGATCTGTTCGTCGCTGAGCGGCATGACCGTAGCCGTAGCACCCTCGACCGGAACCACCAGCTCGTAGCGGATGGAGGTCAGGTCTTTCGGGTCTTTGGCATTCTGGTCCCACTGCACGGTCACCGTCGTTTCGGTACGTTCCTTGGCTTTGGGGTTGAGTGCCGAGCGGACGGCCGACGTCGAAACGGCTTCGACCAGATAAGCCCAGTGCGAGCTCTCGATTTTGGCGCTGACGCCCTGCACGCGTGCCCAGAATGTCTTGTCGACAGCCAGGTTCTTGACCGTGAAAGGCACGCCGTCCTTGGCCACTTCGATGGTTTGATAGGCGTTGCTCGAATCGAAGTTTTCGGGCATTTCGTATATCTCGACTTCCTTGCCGTCTTCTTCTTTGATGGTGGGAACGGCCTCGAAGAGTTCCAGAATGTAGGCGTCGGCGTTCGACACGGCGCTCCACGAGAATTTGATGTCCGTGCCTACCGCAGCGTCGACGTCCGCCTCGAAGTTCAGCGGGGTCAGCACGCGGGTGTACGGAATCTCGTTCATGGCTTCATCGACGTCCGAGCAGGAAGCGGCGAACGCACCCGCGCAGAGCATGAGCCCGAATTTCAGATTTCTGAATATCTTTTTCATAATTGTACTGTATGATGCTTAACCGATTTATTTCTGCGGGTAACCGAAGTCGTTGACCAGCGAGCCCTGCGCATTGCTGAGGTTGTGGGCGAACAGAGGCCACGTCGAACGCGGATAGGGGTCGTCGTAGTCGTTGAAGTAGAAGTACATCCAGCGGTAGGAAGTTTCGGCTTCCCAGAGTGCCGGATCCGCCTGGCAGAAGACGCCCTGCGAAAGGAAGTCGAGCCGGTTCCAGCCGCCGTTGTCCGCTTCGCTGTTGTAGTCCGCGGGGGTCTTGGCGATTTCGTCCTTTTCCAGGCCGAAGATTTCGATGCCCTGTCCTTTTTGACGCCAGAAAGCATAGTAGGTCGGGAACGTGGTCAGCACGTTTTTGCCGCTCTTGTCCTTGAAATCCTTGGGTTCGGTCAGCTTGGCGTAGTCAGCATAGGCTCCGCGCATGTAGGCCAGGTCTTTCAGGTCGTCCTTGGCTTCGTCCAGCTTGATTTTGAGCAGGCCCCAGCGGATGAGGTCCTGTTTGCGGAGGAACTCGCCTGCGAATTCCAGCGCGCGCTCGTCGATGATGGCTTTCATGATGGTGCCTTCGGTCTTGCAGTCGTTGATGGCGGCGTCATCGCTGCTGGCGGCCGAACCGATGGTCAGCGCGTCGACATAGGCGTCGACCATGCCTTCGTTGCCTTTGTAGGCACGTTTGCGGACTTCCTTGAGGTAGCGTTGAGCCCGGCTCAGGTCACCTTCCCAGGCAGCCAGTTCGGCGGCCATAAGGTAGATGTCGGCATAGCGCATGACGATGGGTTTGCAGCCGTCGCCCGTACTGCCCGGATAGTTGTTCATCCATTCGTAGCGATACTTGCCCCAATAGAAGCTCGTGGCGTTGCGCATCTCCCAGCCGCCTTTGGTTCCGTCTTCGTTCTCGACGTCCTGGTTCCAGCGCATGGGCACGCAGGTGATGTCGCGGCGGGTGTCCTGTTTCTCGTATTTCCACCACAGCGTGGGGTTGGGGCCCGTCTGGCCGCCTTTCGACGACTTGTCGCCGATGAAAGGCGAGTTGGCGGTGTGGGGGTAGGCGTGGGCGTAGTTCCAGCGGCCGCGGGCATCGCCGAACGGCTGCACGTAAATCACTTCGCGGGAGCCGCTCACGTGCGAGAAGTCGTTGAATTTGTGCCACAGCTGCTCGAAGTCGGATTCGAGAGCCAGCGAGCCGCTGCCGATGACGTCCTCCAGGTGCCGCAGCGCCTTGGGATAGAGTTCGGCCTTGGACATTTCCTGCTTGGTCGAGAGACGCAGTGAACCGAAGTTGCCGGTTCCGGTCTTGCCGTCGTCGGGACGCCATGCGTAACCTGCGGCGTTGAGTGCGATACGGGCGTAGAGACCTTTGGCGAAAGCCTTGTTGATGCGGTCGGTACGCATGGTCTGCGTTGCTTCATAAGGCCAGTAGAGCATGGGGATGGCTTCCTCGAGGTCGGCCAGCATGGCCTTGTAGAGGTCGTCGCGCTCGGCCTTGGGGTCGTAGAGCGTGGCGGAAGTCAGCGGTTCGAGGTGCAGAGGCACTTCGCCCCACATTTTGATAAGTTCGTAGTAGAAGAACGCACGGTAGGTGAGCGATTCGCCCAGCAGATAGGCCATGTCGCGGTTGTGGGCGACGTTGCCGTACTGCTTCAGTCCCTGGATGGCAAGGTTGGCGCGCTCGATACCGATCATGATTTCGTTATAACCGTTGTTGGTGGTGTTCAACGAACTGTTATCGGTCTTTGTATCGTATTCGGCGAGGTTGCGTTCGTCGACTTTGGCGCCCGAAGCCGTCGACCCCGTTTTGAGCTCGATGTCGGTGTTGTAGCCGTACATGTGGTTCAGACGGGCGTTGTAGGAGTTGGTGTGGGCGAAGATTTCGCTGATGCCGAGTACCGTGTATTCGGCCGTGGTGTAGTTGGCGAATACCTTGGAGGCGTCGAACGACGACTGCGTTTCGACTTCCAGTATGTCGTTCAGACACGAGGTCGCCAAACCTCCCATCAGCAAGAGCGTGGAAATGCTGTATAATATCTTTTTCATATAGGTATGTCTTCTTGAAGTTTTTCAGGCTTTTAGAACGAGAGGTTGAGACCGAATACCCACGAGCGGCTCTTCGGGAACGCCGAGTAGTCGACGCCGGGGGTCAGCGGGGTCGCACGGCGCGTGTCGACCTCGGGGTCGTAGCCCGTGTAGGGGGTCAGGCAGAAGAGGTTGGTGCCCGTTGCGTATACGCGTACGCGGGTCAGCCGGATTTTGCGGGTCAGGTGTTCCGGAACGGTGTAGCCGATCGTCAGCGACGCCAGACGCAGGAACGAACCGTCTTCGATGGCCCAGCTCTGAGCGACGCGTTTGGTCGAGTAGGGGGTCCACATGGTTTTGCCTGCGTTCATCTGTGCCAGCAGGGCGGGGTCGTTCACCAGTTCGCCCGTCGCCCAGTCGATGTTGGTCCAGCGGTTGGAGGGCGCCATGGTGTTCAGTACGTTCTGACCCTGCGTGGTCTTCGTAGTCGAGAATTCGATTTTGTTGGCGTTGTAGATTTCGTTGCCGTAGGAATAGGTGAAGTTGGCGGCAACGTCGAAGCCGTAGGCATAGGCCGTCAGCGAGAAACCGCCGGTGAAGAGCGGCTGCGTGTTGCCGATGCGCGTGATGTCGTTGGTCGTAATCTTCGTGGGGTCGTCGTCGCTCACCTTGGCCAGACGGGGCGCACCCGGACGCAGGCCGTAGTCTTTGCCGAGGATGTCTTCGCTGCTGGCGATACCTTCTTTCAGGGTCCAGGTCTTGCCGTCGTAGTCGAAGTCGTCGACGGTGTACATGCCTTGGTTGACATAGCCGTAGATGTCGCCCAGCGGACGGCCTTTCTTTACGATGTAATCGTAGCCGATTTCGGTCGAGAACATACCTGCCGAGGCGGTGATCTGGTCCAGACCGCCCAGGTCGACTACTTCGTTCTTGTTGAACGAGATGTTGGCGTCGAAGTTGATGCCCCACTTCTCCTTGCGGACCAGCGCGGCGCCCAGCGTTACTTCGATACCGCGGTTCTGCACCTCACCGAGGTTGCGGTATTGTTCCGAGTAGCCGCCCGTGACGGGGAACTTGATCAGCAGGTCCTTGGTGTTCGATTGGTAGAGTTCGACGCTACCGGTCAGACGGCTGTTCCAGAATCCGAAGTCGATACCGATGTTGTGCGAGTAGGTCGTCTCCCATTTCAGGTCGGGATTCGACATCGTCGTGCCGTTGGACCAGATGACCGAACCTTGCGAAATCCACGAGGTCTGCGATGCGCTGAAAAGCGTCTGGGTCTGACCCGAGGGGATGTTGTTGTTGCCGGCCGTACCGAAGCTGTAACGGATTTTGAGGTTGTCGATCCACGTTGCGTCCTTGAGCCATTCCTCGCCCGAGAGACGCCACGAAGCGGCTACCGAGGGGAAATAGCCCCATTGGTTGCCCTTGGCGAACTTCGACGAGCCGTCGGCACGCATCGTGGCCGATACCATGTATTTGCCTTTGTAGTCGTAGTTCGCGCGGCCGAAGAACGAGAAAAGAATGTCGTCGTTGGCGTATTTGTTGGCTACCGACAGCGGGTGCTCGCCCGAGGCCATGAATTTCCAGGCCATGTTCGAGTCGAAGAAGTCGGGCAGACCCTCGACTACGGTGTTCATCGTGTTCTGGCTCGTGCGGAGATACTCCATGCCGACCAGCAAGTTCAGATTGTGCTCCTTGGGCAGCAGTTTCTTGAAGTCGTACTGCAAGGTGTTGGTGTTGCGGATTTTATCGCGGTAGATGCCTTCCCACTCGGCCAGCGGCTTGTTCTGATAGCCCGCCGACGCGTAGCGCGATGCGTAGGACGAAATGCCGTAGAAGCGGTCCTTGACTTGTTTGTAGTCGTCCAGACCGGCTTCGATGCGCAGGCGCAGGTTGTCGATGATTTCCCATTGGAAGGCGGCGTTGGCGTTCCACGTCGTGCGGTTGTAGCGCGAATCGTTTTCGCGGACGGCCTGGATGGGATGTACGTAGTTGTTGTAGTCGTCGGGGTTGTCTTCTTCAATGATGGCTGCATAGCGCGGAATCGGCGAGTAGACAATGGCGTTCTTCAGTCGCGAGTTGCCCGACTGCGAGCCGCGGTCGTTGAGACCGTTGGCGCCCGAGCCCGTCACATGAACATCCGAATAGCGCACGTTCACGTCGATGGACACACGCTTCACGGGTTTGAACTGGCCTTTGAAGCTGAGGTTGTTGCGTTTGTAGTCCGAGCCGATCATGATGGTCTTCTCGTCGTGATGCGAGTAGCTGGCCGTCCACTTGTATTTGTCGCCGTTACCCGATACCGAAAGGTTGTGATCGAATACCGTACCCGTGCGGCCGAACACCTGTTCCACCCAGTCGTTGGCCGGCATGTTGCGGTAGAGGTCCATGTCTTCCCAGGTGCCGTAGTTGGGTGTGTAGTAGCTCTTCGTGTTGCCTTTGAGTACCGAATATTCGTATTGCGTGCGCACGAAGTCATAGGTGTTCTGCGGAACCAGCGCATCCTTGTTGGCCATGTTCTTCACACCGCCGTAGATGTTGTAGTTGACCGTTATGCGGCCCGATTCGCCGCTCTTGGTCGTGACGATGATTACACCGTTGGCACTGCGCGAACCGTAGATGGCCGTCGAGAAAGCGTCTTTCAGCACGTCGATGGACTGGATGTCCGAAGCCGGGATGTCCGAGATGCTCTCCACCGGGAATCCGTCGACAATGTAGAGGGGCGAGCTGTCCTGCGTGATGGAGCCCGTACCGCGTACACGGATGCGGACGTCGGCGTCGGGGTCGCCCTCGGTTGCGGTCACCTGCACACCGGCCATACGGCCCGACATGGCTTCGCTCACCGAGGCTACCGGCATCTGGGTCAGCGCTTCGCTGTTGATGGACGATACCGAGCCCACTACGTCGCGGCGTTTCACGGTGGCATAACCTACCACCACCACGTCGTCCAGCTGGTTCGAGCTTTCCGAGAGGGTCACTTCGTAGTCGGTCTGCGAGGGTTGGAGCGTCACATAGCTGTCGTCATAGCCGATGAAGCTCACCCGGAGCTGCTTGGCCGAGGCCGGGACTTCGATCCGGAACTTGCCGTTCAGGTCGGTGCTTACACCGAGCGTCGTCCCTTCCACCACGACCGATGCGGCCAGCACGGGCCCCATGGAATCCTTGACGGTGCCGGTGACGGTCCGGCTTTGGGCCGAAGCGCTCCCTGCCGCCAAAGAAACGAACGCCAAAACGAGCGCCAAGCGTAGTGCCGCCGTCTTGGTGAAAGAGTAGAATTTCTCTGTCATAGTCAGAAGTTTTTAGTTAGAGTTTTGGGAAATTTTTATCAATTCGTCGGGTTTCGGTTAACGAAATTAAGGATTCCGGTTCCGGCGGGCAGGTAAATTTTATCAATTGTCTGGTAGATTTTGTCAGCCCTGCCATGACAGACGGACACTCCGTCGGCCGGACAGAGTAGCCGGACGGTGCGTATCTCGTTCGTTTTTAGTCCTTAACTTCGTTTCGGCGACCAAAAACAGGCCGCGGCATCGGCAAAGACATTTATTTAATTTGTCTTTGCCGATGCCGGACCCGGTTCTTACTTGATTTCGGCGTAGGTGCCTGTCGCAGTCTGCGCTTTGGTGATGTCTTTCACCAGGTAGTGGAGGTAGATTTCCAGATTGGTGTAGAGACCTTGCGGGTCGAGCGTCTTTTCGTTGCCGTCGGCCTTGTTGTCGCTGTCCAGACCGAACAGGTCTTCATAGTAGTCCGGTATGCCGTCGCCGTCGGTGTCCTTGATGCGGTCTATCTCTTCCTGGGTAGCCGTCAGCGTCGGATAGCCGCCCTTGTCGTCGGGCGTGTCGATCAGACCGTACCAGCTTCTCTTCAGTCCGTTGGCGTTGGTCGTAGTGGTATTTTCTCCCGAGGAGCCTGTGCCGTTCTTCACGTCGGTCAGTACTCGTGCATCGGCTTCATCCTGCCGGAGCGAAGCGCCGCAGTATTGGGTCATCAGGTTGAACGCTTCGTCAGCCGTGTGTGTCGTCACGCTGCAAACCTTGCCGTCGACTTCCACGGGGTAGACATTGGCGCTGTAGACGAATTGGTTCAGGTCGGAGGAGGCCGGATGTTTCGTATTGATTACCATCGCTTTCTTGTTGTCGGCAGTCAATGCTTGTCCTGTGGATTCGTTGCCAGCGGTGGTGTCGAACTTGTTGTTGTTCTCGAGATAGAGGTGCGGGGAGCCCGTTACGGGAGTTGCCAGCCCGTTACCGTTGTAGTAGACGTCGGCTTGGAAGAACCACGGGCGTTCAAAGCTTTTGCTTGCGCTTTCAACACCGTCTTTGTAGCTCGGGCCGGTTCCTTTGCACGACGCAGGACCCCATTTGTAGTAGTTGCCGATGTAGTTCATCTTGATGCCCACTCCGCCGTAGCCCGGATAGTTGCAGAAGTTGTAGACTACGTTGTTGCGGAAGTCCACCAGACGTTTGTCGGAGGTGATGCCTTTTTTCTTGGCATTGTCGCGTCCCTGCTCCTGGTCACCATATTGTTCCGGGCCGTCGAAACGCGGGTTGCGCGAATCGTGGTGGGCCAGAATGTTGTGGTGGAACGACGCCGGAGCACCGCCCCAGATGCCTCCGTAGCCGTGCGAGCCTTTGCCGTGCTTGCCGTTGCGGAGCGATTCGTACATCATGCACCATTGCATGGTCATGTTCTTGTTCACATAGAACGAGGCGCATTCGTCGGTCGACCACGACATCGAGCAGTGGTCGATGATGATGTTCTGCATGTCGCGGGCTCCGATGGCGTCCAGACCGTCGTTTCCGGCCTTGTCGCCCGGGCGGATACGCAGATAGCGGATAATCACGTTGTCGGCGGCAATGTTCAGCTCGTAGTTCTTCAGACAGATACCGTCGCCCGGCGCCGTCTGGCCCGCGATGGTCATGTCGCCGTTCTGGATTTTCAGCGTCTTGGCCAGTTCGATGGTTCCCGCTACGTCGAAGACGATGGTTCGGCGCCCTGCTTGTTCGACCGCCGCACGCAGCGAGCCTGCGCCGCTGTCGTTCAGGTTCGTGACGTGGATTACCTGTCCGCCGCGGCCGCCCGTGGTGAACATGCCCGCGCCCTCGGCTCCGGGGAACGCGCGGATTATCCCGTCCTGTTCGTGTTCGGGCAGTTCGGCGTCAAAGCCGATGGCTGCCGACGACTTGGTACGGAACTTGACCGGTGCCGATTCGTCGGAATCGCTCATGTAGGGATCTGTTTCGTCCGCTACGGCACGAAGCGTGAAATAGTAGTCGGTCAGTTCTTTCAGTTCGCCCAAGGTCACGTTCGTCTCGGCCGTTTCGCCCTCTTTCACGGGGGTGCTCTCTACCGTTGCTTCGTAAAGTTTGTAGGCGTATTTCTTCGCTTTCGCGATGTTGGGCCAGTTGACGGTGGCCGATACCGCCGTGCGGTTGCTCACGGTCGCCGTCGGGGTGGCCAGTTTTTCGTGCGCACGGGTCTTGAAGCTCACGTATGCCGACCACGGCGAGTCGGTCTTGCCCGTTTCTTTCGAGACGGTCATCGCCCGGAAGCGGTATTCGGTGCCTTCGGCCAGGTCGTCGAACGTGACGCTCAGCGCCGTTTCCGAGCCTTCCTTGATGATTTCGCCGCTCTTGTCGGCCAGTTGGTACTTGTAGCTGCCCGCTCCCTCGACCTCCTGCCATTCGAGCGTCGCCGAGGTGTCGGTCAGTGTTTTCGTGTCTACGGCGGGTTTCGGGGCCGGGAGCATGTTGCTCGATGCGGTCACATACTCCGACCACTCCGAATCCTTGAATTCCGAGTTGGGGCGTGCTTTCGACATGACGCGGACCGAGTAGAGCGTCTCCTCCTTCATCGTGAACGAGTAGGCCGCGGCGAAGACGGTGCCGGTTTCGACCGTTTCGTCAGCGTCGTTTTTCACTTCCCAGCCATATTGGTGGGCGTTTTCCACAGCGCTCCAGCGTACCGTCGCCGTGTCGCCGTCTACCGTGACTACCGGGGACGGGGCCGCAAGCGGGGTTCCTCCGTTCATGGGGTCGGTCCCGTCCGAGCCGCACCCTGCCAGCAGGGCCAGCATGCAGGCTCCGAAGAGCCGTTCGATCAGTTTTTTCATAGATTCCTAATAGGTTATTTGTTTGTTTCGTGTTTCGTCCGGAGATTCGCAGAAGTTCGGGCGGCGCCCGGTTGGTCCGGTTTCGCCCTCGGCCCGGGAGCCTTTCAGCTGTACAAAATTATTTATCGCTCCGGCCCGGATATTGGATTTTTTGACGTAAAACCGGGACTTTTTAACGGCGCTCCGAAAGGGCCGCACCTATATATTATATGGTATCGTCGGACGGGGTTTCGTTTTCGGCTGTCGCCGGGGCGCAATTCCGTTTCGGCCGTGCGTCGTTCCGGCCGCAGATTTGCTCGGCCTTATTATGAAATTGCGAATTCATTTCGTACCTTTGCATGTTATTCCGTAGCTATGGCAGAAAACGAAAAAGAGTTGCTGGAGCATATCGGCGGGCAGGAGTACAAGTACGGCTTCACCACGCAGATCGACACCGAGCTCATCCGGAAAGGGTTGGACGAGGAGGTCGTGCGCCTGATTTCCGCCAAGAAAGGCGAGCCGGAGTGGATGACCGAGCGGCGCGTGGCGGCTTTCCGTCATTGGCTTACGCTCGAGCCTCCCACGTGGGCCCACCTGACCATACCCCAAATAGATTTCCAGGATATTATCTACTATGCGGCTCCTAAGCCCAAGAAGCAGCTGGAGTCAATGGACGAGGTCGACCCCGAGCTGAAGCGTACTTTCGACAAGTTGGGCATCCCTTTGGAGGAGCAGATGGCGCTCGCGGGCGTCGCCGTCGACGCCGTCATGGATTCCGTTTCGGTGAAGACCACTTTCAAGGAGACCCTCGCCGGGATGGGCATCGTCTTCTGTTCGATCTCCGAGGCGCTGCGCGATTATCCCGACCTGGTGCGCAAGTACCTCGGGAGCGTCGTGCCCTATACCGATAATTTCTATGCCGCGCTCAATGCCGCCGTCTTCTCCGACGGGTCGTTCTGCTACATTCCCAAGGGGGTGCGGTGTCCCATGGAGCTCTCCACTTATTTCCGTATCAATGCGGCCGGGACCGGGCAGTTCGAGCGTACGCTCATCGTCGCCGACGAGGGGGCTTACGTCAGTTACCTGGAGGGGTGTACGGCGCCGCAGCGCGACGAGAACCAGTTGCACGCCGCCGTCGTGGAGATCGTCGTCGAGAAGAACGCCGAGGTCAAATATTCCACCGTGCAGAACTGGTATCCCGGCGACCGCGAGGGCCGCGGCGGCATTTACAACTTCGTCACCAAGCGCGGCATCTGCCGCGAGAACGCGCGTCTTTCGTGGACGCAGGTCGAGACCGGTTCGGCCATTACGTGGAAATATCCCAGCTGCATCCTCGCGGGCGACAATTCCGTCGGCGAGTTTTATTCCGTCGCCATGACCAACAACCGCCAGCAGGCCGACACCGGTACCAAGATGATTCACATAGGGCGCAATACTCGCAGCCGCATCGTCTCCAAGGGCATTTCGGCCGGGCGCAGCGAGAATTCCTACCGCGGACTCGTCCGCGTGGGCAAGGGGGCCGAGGGGGCGCGCAATTATTCGCAGTGCGATTCGCTGCTCATCGGCGACAGGTGCGGGGCGCATACGTTCCCCGAAATCGACTGCCGCAACCGTTCGGCGGTCGTCGAGCACGAGGCCACGACATCCAAGATTTCCGACGACCAGTTGTTCTATTGCAACCAGCGCGGGCTCTCGAGCGAGGATGCCGTCGGGCTTATCGTCAACGGCTATGCCCGCGAGGTGTTGGCCAAGTTGCCTATGGAGTTTGCCGTCGAGGCGCAAAAATTGTTGGCTCTCAGTCTGGAGGGTTCGGTAGGATGATGCGGGACTCGGAGATGAAAATCGTCGTGTTGAACGGAAGCCCGCGCCGCGGGGGCGTGGTGTCGCAGATGCTGGGGCATGTTGCGGCCCATCTGCCGGAGCAGTGCCGGGCCGAGGAGTTCTTCGTCCACGACTTGCAGGTAAAGCCTTGCACGGGGTGCATGCGCTGCCGCACGCTCGGACGCTGCGTGCTCCCGGAAGACGATGCGCACCGTGTTGCCGAATTGTTGCGCGATGCCGACGCGCTCGTCGTCGGATCGCCTTGTTATTGGGGTAATATGACGGGCGAATTGAAAGTGTTGTTCGACCGGGTGGTCTATGTGATGATGGGCGAGCGGGAGAACGGAATACCCGTGCCGTTGCACCGGGGCAAACGGGCCGTCGTGGTCTCTGCCTGCAATACGGTGTGGCCGTTCAACGTTTGGTTCGGCCAGACCGGCGGTGTGTTCCGTTCCGTGCGCGAGATTCTCAGGTGGAGCGGCTACAAGGTGGTCGGCACCCTGGCCAAGGGCGGTTGCCGCAAGCAGGGCGGGCTGACGCCGCGGGAGATAATGAAATGTAAGAAATTGGCAAAAAAGATATGTTGAGCGTTAAGAATTTACATGCGTCGGTCGACGGCAAGGAGATTTTGCGGGGCATCGACCTCGAAGTCCGGGCCGGCGAGGTCCACGCCATCATGGGGCCTAACGGTTCGGGCAAGTCGACGCTGGCTTCGGTGCTGGCCGGAAACGAGAAGTTTACCGTCACCGAAGGGTCGGCTACTTTCGAGGGGCGCGATTTGCTCGCGATGCCCATCGAGGATCGTGCCCGTGCAGGATTGTTCCTCGGGTTCCAGTATCCCGTCGAGATTCCCGGCGTCACCATGGCCAATTTCATGAAGCTGGCCGTCAACGAGCAGCGCAAGTTCCGCGGTCAGGAGCCTTTGTCCGCCGCCGAGTTCCTCAAGCTCATGCGCGAGAAAAGCGCCGTGGTCGAACTGGACGCCAAGCTCACCTCGCGCGCCGTCAACGAGGGTTTCTCGGGCGGCGAGAAGAAGAAGAACGAGATTTTCCAGATGGCCATGCTCGACCCCAAGCTGGCCATCCTCGACGAGACCGATTCGGGGCTCGACATCGACGCCCTGCGTATCGTCGCTACGGGCGTCACCAAGCTGCATACGCCGCAGAACGCCACGGTGGTCATCACCCATTATCAGCGGCTGTTGGATTATATCGTCCCCGACGTGGTGCATGTCCTCTATAAGGGCCGCATTATCCACTCAGGCGACAAGACGTTGGCCCTCAAGCTCGAAAAGGAGGGTTACGACTGGTTGATAAACGAGTATAAGGAGTAATGGCCGCCCTTACCGATATTCTCAGCGGGTTCCGGTCCGTCGGGAGCGAACGGCTCCGCATCGGGGACGATTCCGACGCAGTGCAGCCTTTCGTCGCCGTCGATTCCGCGAAGTTGCGCGTCGAGGTCGCTGCCGGGGTTTCGGCGCGGCTTGTCGTCGTGCACGAAAAGCCGTTGGCTTCGTCGCTCTCTTTCCTGTTGGAGCGCGGGGCGCAGTTGGAGGTCACCGAGGTCTTTCTGGGCGAGGCTCTCGCCGAGGTCCGGACGGTCCAGGCGGCCGACAGTTCGTGTTGCCTGACAGCCGTACAGCTGGCCGGCGCCAACGTTTCCTATCGGATAGACCTCGACGGTGCGCATGCCGCCAGCAGGGTGGGCGGGCTTTTTCTCGCCGCCGAGAGCGAGCATTGCGTCATGGAGCTGCGCACGGCGCACAACGTGCCGGACTGCACGAGCGATTCGCTCATGAAGGGTATCGCAGGCGGCAATGCCGTCGGCGAGTTCCGGGGGCTGGTCTACGTCGCTCCCGATGCCCAGCGGACCGATGCCCGCCAGCAGAGCCGCAACATCCTGTTGAGCGAAACGGCCCGCATCGATGCCAAGCCCCAGCTTGAAATCTATGCCGACGACGTCAAGTGTTCGCACGGCGCCACGGTGGGGCAGATGGATGCCGAAGCCATTCTCTACATGCGGCAGCGCGGATTGAGCCTGGCGCAGGCGCGGCGGTTGCAGATAGAGGGTTTCGCAGGCGACGTTGTGCGCCGTTGCGGAATCGGCGAGTTGGGCGAGGCGCTCATGGAGGCCGTCGCCCGTAAAATGGAAACCATGTAGCCATGTTCAGCGTCGACGACATACGCCGGGAGTTCCCGGTGCTCGGCCGCGAGGTCTACGGCAAGCCGCTCGTCTATCTGGACAGCGGCGCGACGGCGCAGAAGCCGTTGCAGGTGCTTGACACCGTCGACCGGCTCATGCGGGAACAGAACGCCAACATCCACCGCGGCGTACATTTCCTTTCGGAGGAGATGACCGAGTTCTACGAGGGTGCCCGCGCCCGTATTGCAGGGTGGCTCGGTGCCGCCGAGAAGGAGGAGATCATCTTCACTTCGGGTGCCACCGCGTCGCTCAATACCGTGGCTTACGCATGGGGCGACAAGTTCGTCGGGCCGGGCGACAACATCGTCGTCAGCGAGTTGGAGCACCATTCCAACATCGTTCCGTGGCAGTTGCTCGCCGAGCGCAAGGGGGCCGAAATCCGGGTCCTGCCGTTCGACGGCGAGGGTGCGTTAAGAACCGACCTCCTGCCGTCGCTTATCGACAGCCGAACCCGCGCCGTCGCCGTTACGCAGGCATCCAACACGTTGGGCACCCGGCCCGACCTGCGGCCCGTGGTCGACGCGGCGCATGCCGCCGGGGCTATCGTCGTGGTCGACGGGTGCCAGGGGGCCGTCCACGGCGGGGTCGACGTCCGGGCGCTGGACTGCGATTTCTATGCTTTTTCCGGCCACAAGCTCTACGGACCTACCGGCATCGGCGTGCTCTACGGCAAGCGGGCCCTGCTCGAATCCATGCCCCCGTTCATGGGGGGCGGCGACATGGTCGACCGGGTGACTTTCGCCCGCACCACGTTCGCTCCCGTGCCGCTCAAGTTCGAGGCCGGCACGGCCAATTTCATCGGCGCCATCGGGTTGGGCGAGGCCGTGGCATTCATGCAGCGGTTCGACCCGGCCGAAATCGAAGCCCACGAAAGCGCCTTGCTGCGACACGCCGAAGCGCGCCTGCGCGAAATCGACGGCCTGCGTATCTACGGCAGCGCGCCCGGCAAATGCGCCATCGTCTCGTTCAACGTCGAGGGGGTGCATCCCTACGACATGGGGATGATCCTCGACAAGCTCGGCATCGCCGTGCGCACGGGCCAGCATTGCGCCGAGCCCGTCATGGACCATTTCGGCGTCACCGGCATGTGCCGCGCGTCGTTGGCCCTCTACAACACCCTCGCCGAAGTCGATGCCTTGGCCGACGGGGTGCGGCGCGCCGTGCGGATGCTGCGCTGACCCGATATACCTTATATATAATAAAGGAAGAATCCCCTATGTTTATCGTTCTCGAAGGTCTGGACGGCGCCGGCAAGTCGACGCAGATAGCTCTTTTGCGCGACTTTTTCGCACGGCAGGGCGTCGAAAGCGCCTATATCCATTTCCCGCGTTTCGACGCGCCCGTCTACGGCGAGCTGATAGCCCGTTTTCTGCGAGGCGAGTTCGGCAGCGCCGGGCAGGTCGATCCTTATCTGGTGGCGCTGCTCTTCGCGGGCGACCGGGCCGATGCCGCGCCGCAGATTCGGGAGTGGATCGCCGCGGGCAAGGCCGTTATTCTCGACCGTTACGTCTTCTCGAACGTGGGGTACCAGTGCGCCAAGTTGCCTCAGGGCGACGGGCGCCGTCGGCTGGCCCGGTGGATTCTCGACCTTGAGTTCGGGCGCAATGCCTTGCCGCGCCCCGATTTGTCGCTCTTTCTCGACGTTCCGTTCGCCTTTACCGAGCGCAAGCTCACCGCCGTGCGCGAGGGCGACGACCGCAGTTATTTGCAGGGTGCCGACGACATCCACGAGGCGTCGCTCGCCTTGCAGCGCAGCGTCCGCGAGGTCTATCTCGACGTTGCCGCTTCCGACCCCGCCTTGCAGGTCGTCGATTGCAGCGATGCGTGCGGCGGCATGGCCGCGCCCGGGACGATTTTCGCCCGGATATGCGATTTGTTGAACCCTCTGCTCCACGCCGATGCGAAGTAACCGGATTTTCAAGTTGTTCGCCCATGTGTGCCGGCTGGTGCTGGCTTGCACTTTCATCTTCTCGGGTTTCACCAAGGTGATCGACCCGTGGGGCACCTCGCTCAAGGTCAACGAGTATCTATCCATCTACGGGTTGGAGCAGCTGCAGGGGGCCAGCATGGCCTTTTCCATCTGGTTGTGCGGCGCCGAGCTGATGATGGGCTGCATGTTGCTTTTCAAGGTGCGCATCCGGCTGATTTCGATTTTCGCCTTGTTGTCGATGTCGTTCTTCACCGTGCTCACCCTGCTCAGCGCGACGCTCATTCCCGTCGAGGATTGCGGGTGTTTCGGCGAGGCCGTCAAGCTCACGCCGTGGCAGACTTTCTTCAAGAATCTGCTTCTCCTGCCTTTGGCGCTGGTCGTCTGGTGGCGTTACAGGCCCGACAAGGTTTTCGCATTCAACGCCGTCGAGATCGCGTTGACATGTTCGTTCTTCATCATGTCCATGTATTTGGGCTATTATTGTTATCGGCATCTGCCGCTCATCGACTTTCTGCCTTACAAGGTCGGGGTCAATATCCGCGAAGCGATGCAGGCCGCCGAGGCCGAGACCGATGCGGCGGAGACCGTGCTCGTCTATCGCAACCTCCGTTCGGGCAAGGTGCGCGAGTTTTCGCTCGATGATACCGAATGGCAGAACGGCGGCGAGTGGGAGTGGGTCGACACCCGTACTTCGGGCGGCTTCTCTTCCGTGCGGCTGATTATCGGCGAGTTCGCCTTGCACGATGCCGACGGCGATGCCACGGAGCAGGTGCTTTCCACGCCCGGGCGGCTTTATATGTTGTGCGTCACGCGCTTCGACCGCCTTTCGCGGCGCTGCGCACGGCGCATGGAGGCGCTGGCCGCCGCTGCTGCCGTCGAGGGGGCACAGGTCGTCTGCCTGACACCCGATCCGCTTTACGGCCGGAAGTGGCATGCGTTCGGCGGGCAGCAGGTGCGCTGTTACAACATCGACGCTTCGACCATGAAAACCATGCTCCGGGCCAACAACGGGTTGGTCGTCCTCGACGACGGAACCATCTCGGCTAAAATGAATTGTCGGGATATTCGTCCGTAGGGGCCGCCGGGTGCGTGTGGTATGAAAGTTGACTTCCGCAGGGGAAGTCAGCTTTTTTCGTATGCGTATTTTCCCCGTTTTGCTTCTTTTGTTGGTTTCGGCCGGGTGCGGCCGTCGGTCGGCCGTTCCCGCCGCGGCCGTGCGTCCGGTCAAGGTCGCCGAGGCTTCCGGCGCCGGGTTTCTGCGTAAGGATTTCGCAGGGATGGCCACGCCCGACGATGCAGTGACCCTCGCTTTCAAGCTCTCGGGCCAGCTCACGGAGTTGCCCGTGGCGCAGGGCGAGCGGGTGCGGCGGGGTGCTTTGTTGGCCGAGCTCGACCCCCGCGACGTCGAGTTGCAGGTGTCGGCCACCCGTTCCGCGTTCGAGGAGGCCCGTTCGCAGCAGCAGCGCATGGAGCGGCTGCTGGCCCACGAGGCCGTTTCGCGGCAGGATGCCGAGGCGGCCCGCACCCGTTTCGCGCAGGCCCGGGCGGCTTACAACAATGCGCTCGACCTGCTCAAGGATACCAAGCTCAAGGCTCCTTTCGCGGGCGTCATCGAGGACACTTACGTCGACAATTACGAGCGGGTGCAGGCCGGGCAGGCCATTCTCCGGTTGGTTGATCCGCATACCACCACCGTCAAGTTCACCATGCCCGAGCGCGGGCTCGCCGCCTTGGCCGATTCCTCGACCCGTTTCGAGGTCGTGTTCGACAACTTCCGCGGCATCCGCTTCGCCGCCCGGCTCAAGGATTACGCCCGCACTTCGTCCGATGCGTCGGGTTTTCCCGTTTCGCTCACGTTGAGCGGGACCGATACGCTCCGTTACGACATTTCGCCCGGCATGTCGTGCACCGTCACCATGTTTTCGGCCGACCCCGTGCCCGACGCCGTGTCGGTTCCCCTGTCGGCCATCTATGCCCCTACCGAGGGCGGCACTTACGTGTGGGTCGTCGGGCCCGACAGCCGGGTCGAGCGACGGACGGTCACGCTCGGCGAGTTGTTCGGCAGCGACCGCGTCGTCATCGACAGCGGGGTGGTTCCGGGCGAAACGGTCGTCACGGCTGGGGTGTATCAGCTGCATGCCGGCGACGAGGTGCGGATTCTGAAATGATACGGCCATGACCCTCCCCGAATATTCGCTGCGTTATCCGAAAGTCGTCTGGTTCTTTCTGCTTGTGCTGTTGGCGGGCGGTGTCGCCGGGTTCTTCACGTTGGGCAAGAAGGAGGATTCGGTTTTCGTCATCAAAAGCGCGTCGCTCGTCTGCTCCTATCCCGGGGCCGACCCGCTGGAGGTCGAATCGCTCATCACCGAGCCCATCGAGCGCGAGGTGCAGTCGATGCGCCGCGTCCACAAGGTCACTTCCGAATCCTATTACGGGCTCTCGAAGATTCTCGTCGAGCTCGATCCCGCCACTTCCGCGCGCGAGATTCCCCAGCTTTGGGACGAGCTGCGCCGCAAGGTGCTCAACGTCCAGCCGCGTCTGCCCGCCGGGGCTTCGCCCATCACCGTGGCCGACGATTTCGGCGATGTCTACGGCATCTATTACGCCCTCTCGGTCGACGAGGGGTTCACGTGGAGCGAGCTGCGCGAGCAGGCGCAGCGGCTCAAAACCTTGCTCGTCACCGTCGACGGCGTGCAGAAAGTCGCTCTGTTCGGCGAGCAGAAGCCCGTCGTCAACGTCTATGTCGGATTGGCGTCGTTGGCCAATTTCTCCATCCGGCCCGAGACCATCGTCTCCACCATCCGCCAGCAGAACGCCGTGATCGGCAGCGGCGAGAAGCAGGCCGGCGCGCTCGAAATCCGCATCATCGAGGAGGGTTCCTACCGCAGTCTCGACGACATCGCCGACCAGCTCCTGATTTCTTCTTCGGGCAAGCAGTATCGGTTGGGCGACGTCGCGCGCGTGGAGCGGGGCTACGCCGAGCCGCCGCAGACTCTCATGCGCGTCAACGGCCGCCGGGCCATCGGCATCGGCATTTCGACCGATGCGCAGGCCGATGTCGTGAAGACCGGCGACCGCATCGGCCGCGTCCTCGACGCCGAGACGGCCCGGATGCCCGTGGGCATGGAGCTCACCGTTCTCTATCCCGAGAACCGCATCGCCCGTGAGGCCAATACGACGTTTCTTATCAATCTGGCCGAATCGGTCGCCATCGTCATCGCCATCATCATGCTCGTCATGGGGTTCCGCGCCGGGGTGCTGATCGGCAGTTCGCTGCTCTTTTCTATCGGCGGAACGCTGCTTCTGATGCAGTTTCTCGGCGAGGGGCTCAACCGTACTTCGCTGGCTGGGTTCATCATCGCCATGGGCATGCTGGTCGACAACGCCATCGTCGTCACCGACAACGCCCAGCAGGCGATGCTTCGGGGTGTCGAGCGCAGCCGCGCCATGATCGACGCCGCCATCGCTCCCCGCTGGAGTTTGCTGGGGGCTACCTTGATTGCCATCTTCTCGTTCCTGCCCCTCTACCTCGCTCCGTCGTCCGTCGCCGAAATCGTCAAGCCGCTTTTCGTCGTGCTGGCCTTGTCGCTGTTGCTCAGCTGGGTGCTCGCGTTGACGCAAACCCCGCTGTTCGGCAATTTCATGCTGCGGGTCAAGCCCCGCGAGGGCAATCCCTGCGACAGCCGTTTTTACCGGGCGTTCGACCGGCTGCTGGGGCTGCTGCTGCGCTGGCGGTGGGGCGTCATCGTCGGGGTGGTCGCTCTTTTCGTCGTGTCGCTCGTGGTCATGGGGCTTATGCCGCAGAACTTCTTCCCCGCGCTCGACAAGCCTTATTTCCGGGCCGACGTCTTGCTGCCCGAGGGGTTCGGCATCCGCGAGACCGAGCGCAGCCTGCTGCGGATGGAGCGGTGGCTCCGCGAGCAGCCCGAGGTGAAGAACGTCTCGATGACCATGGGTTCCACTCCGCCGCGCTACTATCTCGCCAGCAGCGCCGTTTCGCTCCGTCCCAACTTCGGCAATATCCTCGTGGAGCTGCACGACAAGAAGCAGACGGCCGCCGTCGAGGAGCGTTTCGACGCTTATGTCTCGGCGGAGTTTCCCGATGTCTGGCTCCGGTCGTCGCTCTTCAAGCTCTCGCCCGTGCCCGATGCCGCCATCGAGTTCGGGTTCATCGGCAACGACATCGACACGCTCTGCCGTCTGACCGCCGAGGCCGAGCGAATCATGTGGCATACGTCGGGAGCCGTGCGTATCCGCAACAGTTGGGGCAACCGCCAGCCCGCCTGGATGCCCGTCTATTCGCAGATGAAGGGGCAGCGCATCGGCATCGGCCGCAGCCAAATGGCGCAGGGAATCACCATCGCCACCCAGGGTTATACGCTCGGCGAGTACCGCGAGGGCGACCTGTTCATGCCCATCCTGCTCAAGGACGAGAACATCGGTGCCTACAACCTCACCAACTTGCAGGCCCTGCCTATTTTCAACCCCTCCGGGCGCGTCTTTTCGCTCGGGCAGGCCGTCGAGGATTTCCGTTTCGGGTTCCGCCAGGGGGTCATCAGACGCTTCGACCGCCAGCGTGTCATGAAAGCGCAGTGCGACCCCGGACGCGGGGTCAATACCATGCGGTTGTTCGCTGCCCTGCGCGATTCCGTCGCCCGGCAGGTGGTGCTGCCCGAGGGTTATTCGATGAAAGTTTTCGGCGAGCAGGAGAGCCAGCAGGAGTCCAACGAAGCGCTGGCCCGGTACATGCCCTTGACTTTGGTGCTGATTCTCATCGTGCTGCTGCTGTTGTTCCGCAATTACCGTGAGCCGGCGGTCATCCTGTTGATGATTCCCCTTATCTTCATCGGGGTCGTGCTCGGGCTGGCTGTTTCGGGCAAGGTCTTCAACTTCTTTTCGTTGCTCGGCCTGCTCGGGCTCGTGGGTATGAATATCAAGAACGCCGTGGTCCTCGTCGAGCAGATCGGCGTGCTGCGAAGCAGCGGGGCCACGCCTTACGATGCGGTCGTATCGGCCGCCCGCAGCCGTATCGTTCCGGTCGCCATGGCTTCGGGCACCACCATTCTGGGCATGCTGCCCTTGCTGTTCGATTCCATGTTCGGCGCCATGGCCGCCACCATCATGGGCGGGCTTTTCGTGGCTACGCTTCTGACCGTCTGCGTGCTGCCCGTCGTCTATGCCGTGTTCTACAACATTCGCCAGTCATGAAACGTTTGCTTTTCCTTTTCGGGGCATGCCTTTCGTCGCCCCTCGCTGCCCAAACCCCGCTCGACGATTATCGGCAGACCGTTGTCGATTATAGCTGGCAGCTCAAGGCCGCCGCGGCCCGGAGCGAAGCGGCCGTTCAGACGCTCGGGCAGGCGCGCACGGGTTATCTGCCGCGGCTGGCCATGGAGGGGAGTTTCTCCGCCAACGTGCACCATTACGACGGCGTGGAACATTGGACGTTCAGTCTTTTGCCGCAGTTGGTGCAGACCGTCTACGGCGGCGGTTCGGTCAGGGCCGGGGTCGACTATGCCGCGGCGGGTTACGATGCGGCGCTCTGCGACGAGGAGTTTTCGCGGCTGCAGGTGCTCTATGCGGCCGATTACGCTTACTGGAACCTCTCGGCGCTCAATCTCTACGCCGCCGCCATGCGGCAGTATGTTGCGCTGATCGTCTCGCTCAAGGAGGTTGTCGACTGGCGTTTCAAGGAGGGATATATCGCCAAGGGCGATGTGCTGATGACCGATGCACGGTTGAGCGAAGCCCGTTATCAGTTGGTCACGGCCGAGCAGCGCGCCGAGGTGGCGCTGCACAATTTCAATATTTTGCGGGGTGCCGCTGCAGCCGACAGCGTGCGGTTGGCCGACAGCATCCGCGATTCGCTTCCGCTGCCGCAGCGGGTGCCTTTCGGCGAGGCGCTTTCGTTGCGGCCCGATTATGCCGCCGCCGCGTTCAGGGCGGTGCAGGCCGAGGCCGGGGTGCGGGTCGCCCGGGCGCCTTTCAATCCGCAGGTAAGTGTCGGGTTGGGCGGGTCGTGGAAGCCTTATACGCCCAACCGCACTGGCGCTATCGTGGTCGACGGTTCGGTTTTCGTCAATCTTTCGGTGCCGATTTTCCACGGCGGCGAGCGGCGCAGGGCCATGGGTGCCGCACGGGCCCGGCAGCTCGAAAGCGAGTGGAACGCCGCGCAGATTCGCGACGACATCGAGCGCGAGGAGATGAACGGCTGGACGGCCATCGTCCAGAGCCGCGCGCAGGTCGATGCGTCGGAACGGAGCCTGCGCATCGCCGCCGAGAACCTCGAAATCAGCACCTATTCCTACCGCGAGGGGCTGGTTACGATTCTCGACGTCCTGCAGGCGCAGCTCAGCTGGATTCAGCTCTATACCAACGACCTCACGGCGCGTTACAATTACGCCCTCGCCATTTCCGATTATCGGCGCATCACCGCGGCCGAATAGCGTCGCTGTCCCGTGAGGCCGTCGGGCCGGGGTTATCTTACCGGTTCCGGTTCGGTGCTCACGATGGCCGTTTCGTGCGATACGGGGGCTATGCGGCGCAGCATCTGCGTCAGTCCGCAGTATTTGTCGTGCGTGAGCGCAATGGCCCGGCTCGCTTTTTCCTGGTCGTCGCCCGTGGCGCATTCGACGTTGTAGACTACATGGAACGAGCGGAACATGCTTTCGGGCAGCACTTCGTCGGTGTTCAGGTCGCCCGAGTAGCTTATTTCCAGTCCCTTGGGTTTCATGTGCATCTTTTGCATCAGGTGCATCACCGTGCGGCCCGAGCATTGCGCCGCCGCATGGAGCAGCAGTTCCTTGGGGTTCATCTCGTCGCATTGCGGCCCGTCGATGGCCCGGAATTTCCCTTCTTCGGTCAGTCGTACCGTTACTTTTTCAATCATTTTCTTTCGTGTTTTAGTGGTGCGTTTCCCTGCACCGGGCAAATTCCGTTCCCGGAAGGCCGGACAAACAGGTAAAATATTTATCTTTGTACCCGGTTAACTGCTGCTTCGGCGGGCGGTTTCCGGTCGCGGCGGCTTTTGCCCCTGCGGACCCGGATGCCCGCACCGCACGGGCGGCTCATTTGGTTACGGTTCCTATGCGAAAATTTCTTTTGCTGCTGGCTTTTTCGGCGTGCGGTTTCTCCGGCGCCGCGGCCGCACCCGGTTCTCCGCGCGAGTTCATCGTCCGCGGGCACGAGTTGTTCGATCTGGGGCGGTGGAGCGAGGCGCGGCACGAATATTTGGCTGCGCGCGACGCGTTGCGTCCCGGGCAGCGGGGCGATGCCGAGGAGATCGACTTCTTCCTGGCCGCTTGTGCCGTCGAGTTGGGCAGCGACGATGCCGAGGGGGCTTTGATGCGCTTTGCGGCCGAGTATCCCCGTTCCGTCTTCAACAACAACGTCCACTTCGCGCTCGGGTCGTTCTATTGCGCCAAGGGCGAAACCCTCTTGGCCCGCGAGGCTTTCCGCAAGACCGATTACAAGGCGCTGAGCGCTTCGCGGCGCGAGCAGTTCGACATCCGCATGGGGTGCGTCGAGTTCGCCGACGGCAATTACGATTTGGCTTACGGTTATTTCGACCGCATCGGTCCGCGCAGCCGGTATTTCGACCACGCACTTTATTACAAGGCTTATATCGACTACGCCTGCGAGCGTTCGGGACGTGCCAAGAAGGGCTTTTTGCAGTTGGAGCAGAGCGACGCCTACCGCGAGCTGATTCCTTATTATCTGCTTCAGATCGAGTTCCGCGAGGGGAATTACCAGTATGTCGTCGGGCGGGGCGAGGAGTTGGCCCGGCGTTCCGTGCCCGAGCGGCGGGCGGAGTTGGAGCGCATCATCGCCGAGTCGTGGTTCCGGCTCGAAGATTATTCGCAGGCCATCGCGCACCTCGAATTGCTCCGTCAGTCGGGCGGCGAGTTCGACCGCGAAGCCAATTATCTCATGGGTTTCTCGCTCTACCGTACCACCCGTTATCCCGAGGCCGCTGAGTGGTTGCGCAAGGCGTGCGGCCCCGAGGACGCGCTCACGCAGAATGCGTCGTACCATCTGGCCGACTGTTATCTGCGGGCCGGCGACAAGCAGAGTGCCATGCAGTCGTTCGCCATGGCCAACGACGAGCGGTTCAACGCCGTCATCGCCGAGGACGCCTTGTTCAATTACGCCAAGTTGCAGTACGAGTTGGGCGGCGGGGCTTTCAACGGCGCCATCAACATGCTCACCAAATATGTCGAGCGGCATCCCTCGTCGGCCCGTGCCAACGAAGCGCGGACGCTGCTGATAGCCGCCTATTACAATTCGCGCGATTACGATGCGGCTTACAATGCCATCAAGGCTTCGCCTGCGGGCGATTCTGAGGTGCGGACCGCCTTGCAGAAAATCGCTTACTTCCGTGGGCTGAAGGCTTACGCCGACGGGAATCTGACCGAGGCACAGCGTTGTCTCGAGGAGTCGGCGGCCGTGGGTGTCAGTTCCAAATATACCGCGCTCAACAACTTCTGGCAGGGTGAAATCGCCTTTGCCCGGGGCGACAAGGCGGTAGCTGCCGCCAAGTACAACGCCTATCTCAAGCGCGCTCCGCAGTCCGGCCGGGAGTATGCTTTCGCGTGGTACAACCTCGGTTACTGCGCTTTTTCGCGCGGGCAGCTCTCGTCCGCTGGCGAGGCGTTCGCCAAGTTCCTCCGTTTCCATAAGGCCCGGGACCGTTACCGGGCCGATGCCCACAACCGCCAGGGCGATATTTGTTATGCCGAGCGGTTGTTCGAGGCTGCGGTCGAGGAGTACGAAAAGGCCATCGCCATCAATACCGCGCCCGAGAAGCATTATGCCGCCTACAAGCGCGCCATTACGTTCGGTTTGCAGGGGCTCACGGACCAGAAGCTCCGGGCGCTCCGGCAGATTGCCGACGCCCGAACGGGCGAGTATGCCGATGCCGCTTCCTGCGAGTTGGGCCGTTCCTACATCGTCATGGAGCGTTACGCCGAGGGGGCCCGGCAGCTCGAAAAGTTCCTCGCCGATTATCCCGCTTCGCCCCATCGCGTGCAGGCTTGTTCCGACCTCGGGCTCGCTTACCTTAATCTGGGCGACCGTAAGAAGTCGCTGCACTTCTACGAGTTGGTCGTCACGTCGGCGCCCCATTCTCCCGAGGCCCGCGAGGCTCTGCGGGGTATCCGCGAGATTTACGTTTCCGAGGGCGATGTCGACGGTTATTTCAAGTATGCCGCCGAGGCGGGTATGGAGAGCGACGTGACTTCCATTTCGCGCGATTCGCTTTCGTTCGCCGCCGCGCAGAAGCTCTATCTGACCAACCGCCACGAGGTCGCCGCCCGTTCGCTGCGCAGTTATGTGCGCAGTTATCCCAAGGGCAGTTACCGGGCCGATGCCCTTTATTATCTGAGCGATTGTTACCTCCGGCTCGGTCAGCGCAAGGAGGCCATAAGTTCTCTTTCGGAGTTGGCCGCCCTGGGTACCAACAAGTATAGCGTCACCGTGTTGGAGCGCCTTTCCGAGATGACTTGGGCCGACCGTCAGTACGACAAGGCCGCCACGGCCTATCGCAAGCTCTACGACGTCGCGCCCACGGCCGTTGACCGGCAGAAAGCCATGACCGGTTACGTTCGGGCTACGGTCGCTCTCGGCGATTCCGCCAAAATCGCCGACATGGCGGCCGACGTCTGCGCCCGTTCCGATGCCGGAGCCGTGGCCTTGCGCGAAGCGCGTTTCGCATGGGCCGAGCAGCTGCGGACCGACAAGCGGCGCGACGAGGCGGCGAAGCTCTACAAGACGCTTTCTGCCGACGTTCAGACCCGCGAGGGGTCGGCCGCGGCTTATTATCTGATCGAGGATACCTTCGCCGCAGGCGACATGGACCGGGCCGAGAAGGAGATTTTCGCCTTTTCCGAGCGTGAGCCGCAGGCTTACTGGCTCGCCAAGGCTTATATTCTGTTGGGCGACGTCTACGCCCGGCGCGGCGACGACTTCCAGGCCCGCGCTACCTGGCAGAGCGTGGCCGACGGTTATTCGCCTGCCGACGACGGCGTGGTGGCCGAAGCCAGGGCCCGGATTCAAAAAATGAACTGACCATGAAAAAATGCTTCATAGCCGCCGCCTGCATCGCGGCTTCGCTCGGGACTGCTTCGGCGCAGGTCGAAAAGGTGGTCGAGGTGACCAAGACTTACGTGCCCGGGTTGCAGAGCGCCGTCAAGCTCCCGGTCCAGCCCGACATGACCGATACGGTGCTCATGTATCCCGACATCGACTATTCCATCGCGCCGCTGTCCATCGAGACTTCGTTCCGCACGCGGCCCATCCGCCCCGCTTCGGTCACTTATTGGGAGTTCAACCGTCCGCGGAGGTGCTACCTCAAGGCCGGGGCGGGGTACCCGCTCAATTCCGAGCTCGATTTCTACGTTTCGTCGCAGAACCACGATACCGGTTACGCGTTGGGTTACCTCAACCACGCGGGGCGTTATGCCAACATCCGCAACGACTTCGGTTCGGTCTGGAATTCCATCCGCATGACCAACCGCGTCGGTGCTGCCGCAGGGTATTATGTCGGCAAGCATGTTTTCGAGGGCGAGCTCTCCTATGAGAACCGTTTGTTCCATCGCTACGGCCGTCACATCCCCGTCGGCGTGGCTTTCACGGACCTGCCGTCGGCCGGGGCGGTCGTCGATTACGGCGATGCCGACCTCAAGCTGCGTATCGGCGACGATTTTATCGATTTGAGCCGGTTCAATTTCGAGGTCGCGCTCGCAGGGGGTATCTTCTTCGATCATTCGGACGTCGCCCGGCGGGCCAGCCAGAATCATCTCGGGGCTTCGGGGCGTTTGGCCCGCGCGTTCGGCAAGCATTGGTTTTCGCTCACGACCGGGTACGACCGTTTCGACGGGCGCAAGAATCTGAAAGGCGAGCGGCAGCAGCAGATTCAGGCCGGGGTGCGTTATGGCCACGACGGCGAGGTGCTGCGGCTGGAGGTCGGCGCCGATTACTACCACGACAACAAGAAAGGGGCGGAGAATCAGAACTATATCCTGCCTTTCGCACGCGTTCATTTCACCCTCGGGGCCCGCGAGTTCAAGCCTTTCGTCGAGGCCGACGGCAAGGTTCGCGAGAACAGTTTCCGTTCGCTCACGCGGCAGAACCCCTACGTCGCAGGCGGGGTGCAGACCGACGACGGGCGGGGGCTTTGGCTCGACAAAAGTTCGGTCGACTACAACGCGCGGCTCGGTTTGGGCGGTACGCTTTGGCGCAACCGCTTCGATTACCGCGTCTATGTCGGTTTTTCCATCCGCGACCACCATGTTTATTGGTACGGCGAGTTGGCCGCCGACCGCCAGAAAGAGGGCTTTTCGGGGGCTTTGATGCCCGTCCAGTCGCGGCAGACCGTCTCTTCGCTGCACGGCGAAATCATCTATCGGCCCGTCAGTCAGCTGCGTATAGACCTCGGCGTGCACGGGTTCATCTATAACGACGAGCCTTTGCGGTTCGACGGCCGGCGCATCGGGCTCGGCAACGGCGAGCCGCAGTTCCGCGCCGACGGATCCGTGAGGTATCAGGGGCGGAAGATCGCTTTCGGAATCCGAGCCCTCGCCGAGAGCAAACGGCTGTGGACCATGTTCATTTCCCGCAACGGCGAACATTCGGCCGGGCGTTACGTCGTGCCGTTCGCCGTCGACCTCGGGGCCGATTTCGAGTGGAAGATTTCGGGCCGCGTCGCCGTCTTCGTCGAGGGCCGTAATTTGCTCGACCGCAAGCTCTACGAATATCCTTGGTATCCCGAGTACCGCGTCAATTTCACCGCAGGGGCCAAGGTCGTATTTTAGCCCGCTTCCTTATAGCGTCAAAGGCGGAATTCCCTCGGGAATTCCGCCTTTGCGTATGGGCATGAAAAAAGGGTGAGCTACTTATATCGCACCGCTGCGACCGCATACCCTTGCTCGATTCCTCGCCTGGGGGATTCTGCAGGAGCTGGTCGTATAAGACTCACCCGACCGCAAAAGTAGGAAAATTTTATATCTTTGCAAAAAATCCGCGGACAATGCGTAAAAAAATCTTTTTCATCCTGGCGGCTTGCGGCGCGGCGGTTCTGCTCGCCGGGGCGGTCGTCTTCTTCCAGTTCAAAGGCAACGCCGTGCGCGCCGAAAGCGAGCTCTTCGTCAGTGCGCAGGCCGATTACGGGCAGCTTGCTGATTCGCTGATGCCCCGTATCAGGCACCGCGCCGCGTTCAGGTTCTACGCCCGCCGAATCGGTTTGGCCGACAGCTTCAAGCCGGGTCATTACGTCCTCAGCCGCGGTATGAACGTCATCCGTATCGCCCGCATGCTCAAGCTCGGGTTGGAAACTCCCGTCCGGGTCACCATCAACAACGTGCGCACTCCCGCCCAGCTGGCTCAGAAGCTCTCCCGTCAGCTCGACGCCGATTCCGCCGCCTTGATGCAGGTTTTCACTTCTCCCGAGCAGGCCGCCAAGGTCGGTTTCGACAGCGTCACGTTCTTTTCCATGTTCATCCCCGATTCCTACGAGTTCTATTGGACCGTCTCGCCCGAAGAGTTCGTGCGCGGTATGAAGCGGGAGTACGAGCGCTTTTGGACACCCCGGCGCGATTCGCTGCGCAGGCGCAGCGGGCTGAGCAGGCTGGAGGTCTTGACCTTGGCTTCCATCGTCTACGAGGAGACCCGGCAGTCCGACGAAATGCCCCGCGTCGCCGGGGTCTACGTCAACCGGCTCAACCGCGGGATTCCGCTCCAGGCCGATCCTACCGTCAAGTACGCCATGCAAGATTTCACTCTCCGGCGTATCCTCTACAAGCACCTCCGATTCCCCTCGCCTTACAATACCTATATTAATAGGGGCCTCCCGCCGTCGCCCATCTGCATGCCCGGCAAGAACGCCATCGACGCCGTGCTCAATTTCGAGAAGCACGATTTCATCTTCTTCTGCGCCCGGCCCGAGTTCGACGGTTACCACAATTTCGCCCGCACGTTCGACGAGCACATGAGGAACGCCCGTGCTTACAGCGCCGAGCTCAACCGGCGCAATATCAGGTGACCGGCGGTTCGGTCGACTGAAAAAGCCCGCCTGGAAAGGCGGGCTTTTCGGTTCGACCGCGGGCGGGCTTCTATTTCCGGACGGTGTCGGAATTTTGGTTGTAGGCTTTCGCCACACACTTCCATTCGCCGTCAATTTTCAGCAGCAGGAGATAGTCGGTGAAGTCGATGCGGCCTCCCCAGCCCTCTTCGAGCACGCGGACGACGGCGAGCGTCTCCTCGACGGCCACAACGTCGATGCGGGCCTTGAACTCCTCGCCGCCGCTGACGCTGTCGACGTTGCGGTAGAATTGTTCAATGGAGCCGCGCTCCAACGCCCCGTCGAGAAAGCCGAACAGCACGGCATCGTCGGTGAAGAGTTCGCGTGCATGGCTGCTGTCGCCCTCGGCCACGCTTCTGACAAATTTCATGGCGGCCGCCTCGACAGCCTCGTATTCCTGGATCGGATTGCGCATGGTGATTGTGTTTTTGGGGTTATACGGCCGCAAAGTTAACGGGTGCCGCCGATCGGTGCAAGTACCGAAAAATGATTCGGATACCGAAAAAATTATCGGTATATTTTCCGTATGGAGGATTATGGCTATTTTTGTGGCGTAACCCGATTGAACGGCCATGTACGAAAGAAAAATACCCGTCGACCTGAGTTGTCCTCTGCGGCTGACCATGAGTCTGATCAATTCAAAATGGAAGTCGTGCATCCTCGATGAACTGCGGAACGGACCGATGCGCCCCAGCGAACTGCATAAAGTGCTGCCGGAAGCGGCGCCCCGTGTGTTGGACCTCCAGCTCAAAGAACTGGCGGAGGACGGTCTGGTTGCGAAAACCATCTTCGCGGAACTCCCGCCGCGTTCGGAATATGCCATCACCGGATTGGGGCGGTCGCTGCTGCCGATCATAGATGCCATGATTGCCTGGGGCGAGGAGAATCGGCTGCTGTTCAAACGGAAATTTGGGAAAACCGACTGACCGATAGGTTGTCATGTTTGCACCGGCGGGGCATTGTCGTGTTCGGCAGGCGGGCGGACGTTGCTGCAAAGCGTTTTATTTACCGATAGTTGCCCGTTTTTCGCCGTTTTTTACCTATATTTGTCGGCGATGCTTTGTAAAATCTACGGACAGAATCCTTCGGAGCGGGAATTGCAGCGGGTCGTCGGTGCGCTCGGCAGCGACGGCATCGTCATCTATCCCACCGACAGCGTCTACGCTTTCGGCTGTTCGTTGCGTTCGGTCAAGGCCATCGAGCGGCTGCGGCGGCTGAAGGGGAAGAACGAGTTCGCCCTCGTCTTCGCCGACCTCGCGCAGGTCGCCGAGTTCTGCCGCGTCGACAACGCCGCGTTCCGGATTTTGCGGCGCAATCTGCCCGGTCCCTTTACTTTCGTCTTGCCCGCTTCGTCGCGCGTGCCCGACAAGACGCTCGGCAGGCGCAAGACCATCGGCGTGCGGATTCCTGCCCATCCCGTGGCCCGGGCGGTCGTCGGGGCGTTGGGGTGCCCGTTGGTCACAGCTTCGGTCCGCGTGGACGACGAGGTCACGGAATACATGACCGACCCCGAGTTGCTCCACGAGCGTTACGGCCGCGAGGTTTCGTTGGTCGTCGACGGCGGGGTGGGGGACCTCGTCCCGACTACGGTCGTCGACCTCTCGGACGGCGAGCCCGAAATCCTGCGCGAGGGCAAGGGCGAGTTGCAGTAGTGCATTTATGTAAATTCAGATATTCGACATGAAAAATTCTTTTTGGGGCGATGCCGCCCTTTACGGTGCTTTTCTCGGTTTGGCCGAAATCGGTTTCGTTACGTTGAACCTTGTTTGCCCTTTCAAGGGGCTCGGTCTGTTGCATTTCGTCGTCTTCGTCGCTTTGTTGGTGGTCTTCACCCGGCGTCGGGTCCGGCTTTACGCTTCGGAGGAGCTGGGTTACAGCTACGGCGAGTGCCTGTTGTATATTTTGTGCATGTCGCTTTTCGCCGGGGTGTTCGTAGGGGCTTATACGGCTCTCGCCGCCAATTTCTTCTTCCCCGAAAAGTACCAGGCTTTGGTCGACCAGTCGCTTTCCGTGCTCTCGCAGACCGGGGTTTATAGCACCGACATGCTCCGGCACATGCAGTCCATGATGCGGCGGATGATTTTCTCGCCGCTTTGGGTGCTCTTTTCCAATGTTTTCGGCTATGCTTTGAAGGGTACTTTCTTCGGGTTGTTCGTCGCGGCTTTCACCAAGCGCAATCCCTCCATGTTCGGTCCCGAGCACACTTCCGGCCATGAGTAATCCCGATATTTCGGTCGTCGTTCCTCTCTACAACGAGGAGCAGTCGCTGCCCGAGCTCACCGCGTGGATCGACCGCGTGGCCCGCGACCACGGCCTTTCCTACGAAATTATCTTCGTCGACGACGGTTCGTCCGACGGTTCGTGGGTCGTCATCGGACAGCTCCGGCAGCAGTTTCCCGCCGTCCGGGCCATCGGTTTCGCCCGCAATTACGGCAAGTCGGCCGCGCTCTTTTGCGGGTTCGAGGCCGCGCAGGGCGAGGTCGTCTTCACCATGGACGCCGATTTGCAGGATTCGCCCGACGAGATTCCCGCCATGCGGCGCATGATTCTCGACGAGGGCTACGACCTTGTCTCCGGGTGGAAAAAGAAGCGTTTCGACCCCGTCGGCAAGCGGTGGCCCAGCAAGTTCTTCAATTGGACCGCGCGCGTTGCGTCGGGTATCCGGCTCCACGATTTCAATTGCGGTCTCAAGGCTTACCGCCGCAAGGTCGTCAAGTCCATCGAGGTCTACGGTGAGATGCACCGTTTCATTCCCATCCTCGCCCGCAAGGCCGGGTTCCGCCGCATCGGCGAGAAGGTCGTCGAGCACCGTCCCCGCAAGTACGGGCAGTCCAAGTTCGGGCTCGAACGCATGCTCAAGGGTTACCTCGACCTCATCACCGTCTTGTTCATGTCCCATTTCGGGCGGTCGCCCATGTATTTCTTCGGCGGGCTCGGCACCCTCATGTTCCTTTTCGGCGGCGGCACTACCGTGTGGGTCATCGCCGCCAAGCTGTGGAAGCAGGCCCATGGTCTGCCGCTCCGGCCCGTCGCCGACCAGCCGCTGTTCTACCTCGCCATGTTGGCGGTAGTCCTCGGTGTCCAGCTCTTTTTGGCCGGGTTTCTGGGCGAGCTCATCAACCGCGGTTCTTCCGACCGCAATAAGTATCTGATCGATAAAAATATGTAGTTATGATACAGCGTATTCAGACCCTTTATCTGTTCGTCGTCTCGGCGCTCATGGCCGTCACGCTCTTCGTGCCGTTGGCTTGGTTTGCAGGCGATGCCGGGGAGTTCCGGCTCTGCGCCTTTGCGCTCCGCGAGGTCGGCGGCCAGGCCGTTCAGCCGACTCTCTACATGGGAGTGCTCCTCGCCGTTGCGTGTGCCTTGCCTTTGGTCACTCTCTTTTTGTTCCGGCGGCGGTTGCTTCAGTTCCGGCTGTGCGTCGCCGAGGCCGTCCTGCTGGTCGGGGCCGCCGTCATGGAGGGGGTCTACTATTTCCTCAGCTGGCGGGTCTTCTCCGGGCTGACATTCCATTTGCAGGGTGTCTATGTCTCCATCGCATTGCCCGTCGTCTGCCTTGTTTTCGTGTGGCTCGCCGCCCGTGCCATTTTGCACGACGAGTTGCTCGTCCGCGCTGCCGACCGCATCCGTTGAGGGGCGTTTTTCTCCGTTTCGCACCGGTTCGTTTCCGCGAACCGGTGTTTTTTTTGCCCGTCCGGTCCTTTTCCGATATAAAAAAGGTGGCAGGAACTTTGTTCCTAAATAAAAAAAAATTATCTTTGAGGTAGTTTTCTCAGGCCGGGTGCCGAGCTCCGTTTTCGGGTGCTTTGCCAGGGCCGGAAAACCTATATGAATGTGAACAATATTATTATTATGTAATGGTATTGGTCGTGTGAACGGAATCCTCAAATTGTTTTATTAAAAATTGCGTGTTTATGAAAAATTTTAATTTCTGGCGTTCGCTGTTTTTCGCAGCGTTGGCAGTTGTCGGGTTCGCCGCCTGTTCGGACGACGATGACAACGGCGGAAACAACAATGGCGAAGCTTCGCTTACGGTCAACGGCAAGCAGTCCACGACTATCGGCGTAAAGGCTGCCGCCGGCGATACCGAGGCTGTCGAGGTCGTTTCGTCCAATCCGTGGACCCTCGCTTTCGAGACCGAGCAGGATTGGTGCGTGCCCAGCGTTACGGCTGCCAAGGGCGGTACTTCGTCGCTCAAGTTCACGGTCACCGCTTTGCCCGAGGGCGTCGAGGAGCGTTCCGCTACGGCTATCCTTTCGTCTAACGGCGAGATTCTCGGCGTGCCTTATACGGTCACGGCCAAGGTTACCGTGCGTCAGTCGCCCTCCGGTTCGGCTACTCCCGATACCAATGTTGCTGCCGTTCGCGCCTTGCTTGTAGCCATGAATCCCACTTCGACCCAGACCGACGTCACCGCTGATATCGGCGCTATGACCCTCACGGGTATCGTCGTTTCCAATTCGGAGGGTAAGAACACCGGCAGCGATTGGAATATCGCCATTCAGGATGGTGTCGCCGTTAAGAATTCCGGTCTGACCATTTCCTGCTCGAAGTTCCAGTCCGCTTCCTACGCTCCCGGTACGTGCGTCACGGTTGCTTTGACCGGTGCGCAGGTGCAGCTTTACAACGGGTTGCTCCAGCTCAACATTGCCGACGCTGCCGCCGAGGCTGTCAAGACGGTTTCCACCGATGCTCCGGAACCTGTTGTTATCGCTCCCGATGCTTTGTTCGATTACGAATCCATGCTCGTGCAGGTCGACAATTGCTATCCTACTGCTGGTTATGGTGCAGGTTGGAATACTTCGACCAACAAGGGCAACGTCAATTTCGCTACCGCCGACGGACAGGCTTTCGTTTGCCGCACCGGTTCCAAGGCCGTTTTCAAGGATCAGACCGTTCCCGAGAAAATGGGTTCGTTGGTCGGCATCGCAGGGCGTTACAATAACGACAAGCAGATTTCGCCCCGTACTATCGACGACATCAAGCTCACCGAGGCCATTCCCGAGCCCGAGTACACTAAGGCTACTATCGCCGAGTTGAAAGCCGGTAACTACGAGGTCGAAGCTACGCTTCTTGCAGTTTACCAGAAAGGTCTGTTGCTGGGCGACGAGACGGGTTATACGCTCGTGTTCTTCAACGACTGGAACACGCAGACGTCCAATCCCTATCTGAACGATGTAAACAAGAAGATTACCGTCAAGGGCGCTGTGTCCGAATACAACGGTCTGCTTCAGTTCTCGGCTCCCAAGACCAAGAATATCATCATCGGCGAGGCAAATCCCGGTTACAAGTTGCCGGAGCCCGTTGTTTTCGACGCTGCCGGGTTGACTGCTTACGAGAGCGCCAAGAAGTACGAGTATGTTTCGCTCACGGGTACGTTGGTCGTTACGCAGGGTACCAGCGGCAGCAATACTTATAATTCCTACACGGTAATCGTTCCCGGGTACACTGCCAAGACCGTTACGTTGGCCTACGGTTTGGATTCTTACTATACAAGCAAGGGGCTCGTTACGGGCGATGTGGTCAATGTCAAGGGCTTCGCGCTTGGTTTCGATACTTCCAAGGTCAACATCATGGTTCGCGACATCGAAAAGAACAATTCGACTCCTTCGCTGATATTTACTTCGTCTCCCAAGCCTTTTGCCGGTAGCAATCCCGAGGCGCAGACGCTCGATTTCGAGGCCCGTAACATTTCGGCTCTGGCGCTTGAGATGTTCTCGTTCTCGGGTACCAATGCCGACAAGTTTAAAGTTGACGGTCAGAGCGCTAATTCTGTGACCATCAGCGCAGTCGGCAATAACGACAGCGGTGCTGATTATACGGCTACACTCGTCGTCACTCTCGACGGCAATGTATTGACCGAATTGAACGTAAAGCAGTTGGAAATACCTACGGGCAACGGTTATACGAAGATTACCAGTGTGGCCGACCTTGCTGATGGTACTTATTTTATGGCAGGGTACCTTGAGACCTATTCTTATAAAAATTCTGGTCAGGAGGTAACTATCACCTGGGCCCCTTATTCTTATCACCTTTGGACCGGAGCTATGGCATCTAAGGATTTGGCTACGGTCAATTATCAGTATGAAAACAACCAGCTTGTACTCGATCCGAAGTTGGACGGAAGCATCACTGCCGGTGATATTACGCTTGTTGCTGCAGGTGCCGAGAATACTTATTATATCAAGGTCGGCGAAAAGTATTTGAAAAGTACTGCCCCTGCTACCAATCCGGCTAACCGTTCGCTGGCTTTGGTCGACACTTCGGAAGGTGCCGAATGGCTGTTTGCTGATGGCTCCGGAAATTATGCAGGCAGTATTATCATTTCAAATAATGGAGTTTCTTTGGGAACAGCCGGAGCATCGTCAGCTTTGTTACGCTCGTATAAAGCAGCTACTTCATTGAAGTGGGGCTTAGTATTCTTCAAGGAAAATTAATTTAGTTCCGCGTTATATCCTAAACCCAACTCTTGGCGGGAGTAATATCCCGTCAAGAGTTTGGTTTCTTTGAAACTCTTTTTTCTCTTTCGTAATTTCCCGGAATGTCTCTTTTCAAGAATTTCCATTTGCCCGCGTGGTTGTTTGCGGGTGTTCTTCTCCTTTTCGCGGGATGCGGCGGGAGCGATGACGATTCTCTTATCGTCGTGCGGCTCGACGCAGAGACCGTGAATTGCAACACTACATCGAACAGAATCATCGCCGTCGGCGACGCCATGACGTTCGTCGCCACCATCCTCTCGCAGGACGTCGGCGATGCTTGGTGTTCGTTTTCTTCGTTCGATACATTGATCGAACCCCAGTTCTCCAAATCGGGTCATGTCGGTACCCCGATGAACCTCTACCTCCTCCGCAACGAGACCGACCAGGTCCGCGAGGCGCTCATCCGCGTAACGTTCGCCAACGGTTTCAGCGCCGATCTCACTTTAAGGCAGGGTGCTTTTTCGCCTACCGCCGACTTCGACCGTCAGTGGGGCGAGCAGCCTTTCTTCCGCGAGGGCGATACTTATATATATAAGACTTATTATACCACCCTCACCCGCGGCGGGTACGTCCGTAATTACTCCGTTTGTTACGATACCCAGAAGCGCGTTTCCCATTGGGTCGCTTATCCTCTGACAACCAATTATGTGACGCCTAATCTTGGGCGGCCTAAGCCCGAGCCGTGGGCCTACGATCCGAATAAGTATTTGCCTGTTATTCCGGAATCGGCGCAAGCCTATATTCTCCAAGGTTATGGTTCCGGCGATGCGCGCGGCCACCAGCTCCCGTCTGCGGATCGGTACAGCACCAAGGAAACTAACGCCATGACTTATTATGCGGTCAACATCATGCCTCAGAACGGCAATTTCAACGGCGGTGTTTGGTTGGATTTGGAGAATAAGGTTCGCGATAACATGACGCGCAATCCGTCCGATACGATTTTCGTGGTAACAGGAACTTATTTCGCCAGCGGACGCACGATTACCGACCGCGCAGGCAAGACGGTGGCCGTTCCGTCCAATTGTTGGAAGGTGTTGCTGCGCGGTTCCGGCGGCAAGGCTGTTTGGAATTGTTCTGCCGACGAGCTCTACGGCATCGGGTTCTGGTTCGCCAACGATGCTTCCAATACCGCGTCGTTGCGGAGTTACGCCACTTCCATCGCCGACATCGAGCGCAAAACCGGGTTCGCGTTCTTCCGCAACATCCCCGCCGGGGCTGCCGACGCCGTCAAGGCGCAGAACCGTCCCTCCGATTGGAGCCTATAAAATTATTCAATATCATCCGTCATGAAGAAAATCCTTTTCACAGGTCTGTTCGTCGTCTTGTTCGCGGCAGGCATCGCGCAGAAGCCGTACAAAATCGTCTTCTACAACTTCGAGAACCTTTTCGATACGGTCCGCGATCCCGACATCTTCGACGAGGAGTTCACTCCCGGGGGGCTCAAAAACTGGAATTCGGCCAAGTACAACAAGAAAATCGCCAACCTCGGGCGCGTCTTGTTCGACATCGCTGCCGCGGACCGTGATTTTCCCATCGTCATCGGCGTCTCCGAGATAGAGAACCGCAACGTCATGGAGGACGTCATCGCGCAGCCCAAGTTGGCCCCGGCCAATTATCGCATCGTCCACTTCGATTCGCCCGACGCACGTGGCGTCGACGTCGGTTTTTATTATCGGCCCGACAGGTTCAAGTTGGAGGGCAGCGCGCCCATTCCGTTCCGCATGCCCGAGTTGCCCAATTTCCGTACGCGCGACTTCGTCACCATGTGGGGGACCATCGAGGGCGAGCCCTTTTTCTTCCTCGTCAGCCATTGGCCCTCGCGTCTCGGGGGCAAGGAGGCTTCCGACCCCAAGCGTTTCGCCGCCGCCCGTCAGGTGCGGGCCATCGTCGATTCCGTCCAGCAGGCCAATCCCGCTACCAAGGTCGTTGTCATGGGCGACCTGAACGACGACGCTACCGACGACAGCATCGTCATCGGTCTGAGTGCCAAGGGCAAAATCAAGGATTTGCAGCCCGGCGACATGTTCAATCCCTATATCGCCTTGCTCAAGGCCGGTTACGGTACGTTGGCTTATCGCGATGCGTGGAACCTTTTCGACAACATCATCGTCTCCGGCAACCTCGTCGATGCGCCCGCCGGGACCCTGCGTTTGCTTTCCGTCGGTACTTCCAAGTTCTACGGCGGCATCTTCCGGCGGCCTTACATGCTCCAGCGCGAGGGTCAGTACAAGGGTTATCCCCTGCGTACGTTCGTCGGCAACAATTTCCAGGGCGGGTTCAGCGACCACTTCCCCGTCTTCATCTATATCGGCAAACAACAGTGCAAACAATAACCTTATGAAACTGAAATCTTTACTTCTCCTTCTCTTCGCTGCGGCCGTTTGTTCCGGCGCGTATGCGCAGGACGGCGGTATCCGTGGCAAGGTCGTTTCGCGCGGCAGCCGCGAGGCGTTGGGCAACGTGCGCGTCACGCTCGAATCCACCGGGTTGTCCGCCGTCACCGACAACAACGGTAATTTCGTCTTCGAGAACCTCCCGCAGGGCGATTACCGCGTCGCGTTCGAGGCTCCCGAGTTCGAGGAGCTCGAGTTGCGCGTCCGCGTCGGGCAGAACATGCGCGATTTGTCCGCGGTCGTCGTCTCGCCGTTGATGACTTCCGACGGTTTCGACGATTCGGTCTTCGCCGAGTTCGACAGCGATTCTTCGGCTTCCGACGAGCAGGCCCTGCCGTCGTCGCTTTCTTCGTCCAAGGACCTCTTCAACAGCGTCGCTTCGTATCGTTTTTCCGAGATGCGTTTCAATGTCCGGGGTTACGATTCGCAGTATTCCGACATCTACCTCAACGGTATCCGCTTCAACGACGCCATGACCGGTTACGGCCCTTGGTCTTTGTGGAGCGGTCTCAACGACGCTACCCGCAACCAGAATACCGTCGCCGGGCTCGCTTCGTCCGATTTCGGTATCGGAGGCATCGCCGGTATGACCAACGTCAACGCGCGTGCTTCCCAGATGCGTAAGGGGTTGCGCGTCAGCGTCTCCAACGGCAATCAGATGTATCGTTTCCGCGCCATGGTTTCCTATGCTTCCGGGCAGTTGGACAACGGATGGTCTTACGGTGTTTCCGTCGGTACGCGCCAGGGAGGCAACGGTTACGTCGACGGGGTGTATTACAATTCCTATTCGTATTTCCTCTCCGTCGAGAAGCTCTTCCGCGACAGCCATCGGTTGGCCCTCACCGCTTTCGCTTCGCCTTCGGAGCGCGGTGCCCAGCAGGCTTCGACCGACGAGGCTTACCGGCTCTTCGGCAGCAACTATTACAATCCCAACGTCGGGTACCAGGACGGTAAGCTGCGCAATTCCCGCGTTCGCAATACTCACGAGCCTGTCGTCATGCTCAATTATACGTGGGATGCTTCCGAGCGTACCCGTTTGAACGCCGCCACCGCCTTGCGTTTCGGTAAGAACGGTTATTCCGCCCTTACTTGGAAGGACGCCAGCGACCCCCGCGGCGATTACTACCGTTATCTGCCTTCGTCGCTCCTCAGCCAGATCGTTCCCGGCGTCACGTCGCCCGAGACCGAGTACGAGTACCGTTTCCGCGCCCAGCAGCTCGCGCAGAATTTCACCGGTATGTTGCAATACGACCGTTTCTTCCGCGAGAACCGGTTCATCGACAATACCTTGGCCGACCAGTTCGCTTCCAGCACGGACGAGCAGTTCAAGAAGACCATCGGGACCCAGTTCCGTTCCAACCTCATCCTCGAGGAGCGCCACACCGACCAGCTCGACTATAACCTCGCGCTCGACGTCAACCATCAGATTCGCAATAATATGCAGATTGTCGCCGGGGCCAACCTCCGCGTCAACCGTACTTGGTATTACGACGAGGTGAAAGACCTGCTCGGCGGCGATTATTGGTACGACATCGACAAGTTCGCCGAGCGCGACATGTCGCACAGCGCTGTCAATTACCAGAACGATTTGGATTATTATTACCAGACCGGCCACGCCCGCATCGCCCGCGTGGGGGACAAAATCAGTTACAATTACCGCGCTCACCTGCTCGAAACCAGCGCCTGGGCGCTCTATACCTACGCTGTCGGCGGGTTCTCGATGAACGTCGGCGGTAAGGTCGGTTATTCGTCCATGCACCGCGAGGGTCTGTGGCGCAAGGGTCTGTTCCCCAACAATTCGTTCGGCGATTCCAAGACGCTCGATTTCCTCATTTACAGCGGTAAGCTCAATCTGTCGTACCGTTTCTCGGGTGCCCATTCGCTCGAAGCCGGGGTCGCTTTCATGCAGAACGCCCCCAAGTTCGTCAATTCGTTCGTCTCGCCCCGTACCCGCAATACGACTACGCCGGGCGTTTCCGCCGAGCGGATTTTCGGTGCCGACCTTACCTATAACCTCAACCTGCCTTATATCAAGGCGCGGGTTTCGGGTTATTACTCCGCCATGACCGACCAGACCAAGGTCATTTCGTTCTACGACGACGTCGAGCGTTCGTTCACCAACTTCGCCATGAGCGGTATCGACAAGCGTTATTACGGCGTCGAAGCCGCCGTCTCCGTGCCCATCTGGAACGGTATTTCCGCCGTCGGCGCCGTCAGCTGGGGCGATTACACCTATACGTCCAATCCCGATTTCATCCAGACCATCGACAACAGCGAGGTCGTCGCCCGCGGTGACCGCGTCAATTGGAAGGGCATGCACGTCGAAAGTTCGCCGCAGTTGGCCGTCAACGTGGGGCTCGATTACCGCGGCCCGCGCAATTGGTTCGCGTCGGTCAATTTCAATTACTACGACAATCTCTACCTCTCGATGAACCCGTTGTACCGTACTTCGCAGGCGACGCAGTATTATTCCAACATCATCGCCAGCGAGGTCAACAAGCCCGACATGGACATCGCCAAAATCAAGGCTGCGGCCAAGGGTATCGAGGAGATGCGGGCCCAGGAGAAGTTCGGCGGGTTCTTCACGCTCAGCGCCAGCGTCGGCAAGAATTGGTACATCCGCCGTCAGTACATGTTGGGTTTCAGCCTCGAGGTCAAGAACATCCTCAACGACCAGGACATCCGCACCGGCGGTTACGAGCAGATGCGCCTGCGCCGCGTGCGCACTCCGGAGGGTGTCAAGTTCTCCCGCTTCGATTCCAAGTATTTCTACATGCTCGGGACCAATTATTATCTGAACGTCTATTTCCGTTTCTAACCTCGTTTAGCGATTCTGCATTATGAAAATCAATAAGTTATTTTTCGTCGCGGTGTTCGGCATCCTGTGCGCGGGGTGTTACAACGATTTCGATACGCCCGCTCCCGCCAAGGTCTGGACCGACGAGGACATGGCGTCGCTCGGGCTCGAACCCATTTCCATCAAGGAGATGAAGAACGTTTTCATCAACGAGTTCGGTTCGTTGGAGAACACCGGGTCCAACAATAGTTGGACTGATACCAAAACCGTCAAGTTCGGGGCTCCCTCTACGTCCATCGAGGCCGATTTCTCCAACATCCATTTCCGCGAGGACATCGCCAACCGTTATATCAAGGGCAAGGTCATTTCCAGCGATGCGCAGGGCAATGTCTACAAGTCGCTCTACATCGACGACGGCACCGCCGCCATCGAGCTCAAGCTCTGCGGTACGCTCTACACGACTTTCAAGCTCAACCTCGGGACCATGGAAAGTACGTGGGTCTACGTCAAGCTCAAGGATTTCTACCTCGGTAATTACCGGATGATGCTTTCGCTGGGCGACGCTCCCTCCAATGCGCTCAATACGGGTCTGCGCGATAAGTATTACGCCAATTCCAATTTCGAGAGCGTCGATATGTGGGCCAATCTCAACAATCCCACTTTCAACCGCGTGCTCGCGGGTGGTCCTTGTCAGTTGGATGCTACCAATATCAAGGTCGTCAACGCTTCCAATTATGCCCAACTGGGGCAGGACGATTACGGTCGTCTGATTCGTTTCGAGGGGGTGAAAATCCGTTATGCCAACGTCACTTATCAGGACGAGGAGCGCGACGCCGAGGGCAATATCAAGCGCGACGCCGAGGGCAAGATTATCTGGGGCCCTACCATTACCGCTCCCGCGTTCGGTTCCAACGGCGACCCGTTCCCCAATTGGATCGTCACCGATTCGGGTTCGCCCGTCTTCAGCGCCTGGTATCATTGGGCTTATACGCGCAACAACGTCAGTCTCTACGGTGCCGTCCTCATGACTTTGAACGACGCCGCTACGGGGTCGGCTTCTCCCGGTGCTTACTCCATCCGCACCAGCGGTTATGCCCGCTTCTCCATGCAGCCTGTTCCGCGCAACGGTACCATCGGCAATGTTTTGGGTATCTACAGCATCTATTCCCAGCGGCTCAACGATTACGCGCAGTATCAGATTACCGTCAACCGCATCGAGGACCTCGAATTCCCCGAGGAGTCGTTGCTCTCGCAGGAGTGGATCGACCACAATACGCCCGACGCTTCCTACAATCCGCCCGTCAAGGACGGCAGCGGCGAGTACGACGAGTAGTTCCGTTTTCCAGGGATTGCGGTCTTTCCGCCGCGTTCCCGTTTTCTCCAAGAGGTGCCCTTCGGGCACCTCTTTTTTCGTGTTCTTATCTTTCTGCCCATCCCGACCGCCTCGTCCTGTTGCCTCTTCTTCTGCTATTCCGGATTCTCATCCACGTCATCCCGGATGCCCCCTCCTTGTCATTCTGGGTACCCTTCCCCTCTTTGTCATTCTGAGCGTCCTCTCCTTGTCATTCTGAGCGCAGCGAAGAATCTGTTTTCCTGCCCTGTCATTGCCGGAAGCAAAAGTGCGGGCGCCGTCGTAAATATTTTTCGTCTCTCGCTGTCGGATTCGCCGTAAAATCGTTACCTTTGTCTCCGGCAGTCTCTCTCGGGGTTGCCGACATTCGGACTTAAAGCGCATCGGCTTTACTTTCTTACTGATGAAACTTGGCGGTTTTTGACGGTGTAGGAGTAGCAAGGTTGGTGCTCGCGTCGTTTTTCGGCGTGGGCATTCGTATTGTTCTCTACACCGGGTACGCCAAGACCTCATCAGTGGATCATGCGAAGTGTTCCACGCTTTTTTGTTGTCCGGGAAACGATGAACCTAATCCGAATTCGATGAAGATTCTTGTTTGTTTGCTGGCCTTCGCGTGTCTGTGGGCGCCCGGCCGTTCCTTCGCCGCGCAGCGCGACAGCCTCGGGCACGGTCGTTTGGCCGTCGCTGCCGTTCCTTTGATCATGGGCGGTGCTGCCATGACTTTCTGCGACCGCGATTTCCGCGATTTGCGCAATAGTTACGCCGTCGGGTTCCGCCACGATTACGACGATTATCTCCAGTACGCGCCTTTGGCGTTCGCTTGGGGGTTGAAGGCTTGTGGCGTCAGGAGCCGCAGTTCTTGGGGGCGGATGATCGTCTCCAACGCCTTTTCCGCTGCTTTGATGGCTGCCATGGTCAATTCGCTCAAATATTCCGTGCGGGCCGAGCGCCCCGACGGCTCCACCCGCAATTCTTTTCCGTCGGGGCATGCCGCTACGGCTTTCATGGCTGCCTCTATTCTCCACAAGGAGTTCGGCCATCGCAGTCCGTGGTTCAGCGTCGGAGGATACGTTGCCGCCGCCGCTACCGGCATCACGCGCCAGCTCAACAACCGCCATTGGATGAGCGACATCATGGTCGGCGCAGGCATCGGTATCCTCTCCGTCGAGTTGGGTTATCTCTTCGCCGATTTGATTTACCGGGAGCGGGGTATTGCCGACATCGGTTCTTTCCCCGATTTCGACCGTTTCCGGCGGCCGTCGTTCCTTTCGTTGCACGCCGGGGCTACTACCGCTTTGGGAAGTTATACCGTCTTGTCCGGCAGGGAGGTCCGTTTCGCAGGCGGCCCTACGGTCGGGGTGCGCGGCGCTTGGTTCGCAACACCTTACGTCGGGGTCGGCGGGCGGCTCGCCGTCGGCAGCATGCGGTTGGCCATCGACTCGGAGGCGCAGAACGAGTCGCAGTACGGTGCGTCGGTCGCCGTCGGGCCTTGTTTTTCCTATCCCTTTACGGCCCGTTGTGCCGTCGGGTCGCATTTGTCCGGCGGATACGAGTATTTCAAGCGGATGCGCAGTTCGTTCGGCGATTTGGGCGACCGCGGCGGTGCGTCGATAGGAACCGGGGTTTCCGTGACTTGCGTTGCCACGACTGGTTTCGGCGTGCGGTTTTCGGTCGATTACGACCTTGTTTCGCCCGTGCTCCGCGGGTCCGAGGAGTGGCTGCATAAGCTGACCGTCGGCATGGAGATGTGCACGCTTTTCTGAATCGTCGCCGTCTGCTGAGCCCGGCAAAACATCGGTGGATAGTTCCCATAGCAAAACGTCCGCCGCTCGATCGAGCGGCGGACGTCTCTTTTTAGCCGTGTATGTTCGTTATTCGGCCTTTTCCGGGCGCATGACTACCTTCACAAGGTTGCCATCGCTGAGTATCTTCTTCGCCAGGGCCTGTATGTCGGCGTTGGTCAGTTCGCGCAGCGCCTTTTCGTAGCCGGCCAGATAGTCTTCGCCCGAAGTGTACTTCGCGCGGATGTAGCGCATCCATTGGAGGTTCTGTTCAAGGCTGTTCTTCCAGCTCTTGAGCATGAATTCGCGGGTCTTCTCGACGTCTTCGGTCAGCGGGCCTTCGGCCGCTATCTTCTCGATTTCCGCCATCACGATTCCCAGCAGTTCGTCCGCCATCTCTTCGTTGGTGTCGAATGCGATGTTCAGTTTGTAGGTCTCGTTGGGCAGGTATTCGGTGCCGCCGTAGACTTGTACGCCGTAGGTGCCGCCCTTTTCCTCGCGGATCGAAACTAAGTAGCGGGCGTCGAGCGCCTGCGTCAGGAAGGTCAGCGCCAGCCGGTTCTTGAACGTGTAGGGCATCTCGCCCGAGAAGAGGTAGTGTACCGATACCTTGGGCTGCTGCATCGGCGCGCGGAAGTCTTCGGTCACTTCGCCCTTGACCGGGGCGCTGTGGTCGTCGATGGCTTCGGCTTTCGTCTTCGTCACGGGCAGCGAGCCGATGTATTTCTCGGCCAGCGGTTTCAGCGTCGCAGGGTCTATGTTGCCCACAAACGTGAACGTGAAGTTGTTGGCGCCCGCGTAGAGTTTGTCATGAATCACGGGGAGCATCCCGAACTCGAAGCCGTCCATTACTTCCACGGTCGTCATCCGGCGGCGGGGGTTGTTGCCGTAGGCTGCGTCTAAGTAGCGTTTTTCCATGACGAAGTCGGGGTTCGATTCCGCATTTACCAGCTGCGAGCGCAGCATCTTCATCAGCGTCGCGTAGTCCGTCTCGTCGTAGCGCGGTTGTACGAAGTTCAGATAGAGCAGTTGGAGCATCGTCTCGATGTCTTTCGGCGAGCATACTCCGTTGATTTGGGTCTGGTAGTTGTCTACGCCGAGTTCCACCGACGCCGAGATGCCTGCCAGTTGTTTGCGCAGGTCCGAGGCCGAGAATTTGCCCGTTCCCATCATCGAGACGTAGACAGGCAGCCATTCGGCCATCGGCAGTTCTGCGTCGGTCAGCAGCGAAAGACCGCCTTCCGATACCGCGTTCATGCGTACTTCGTCGGCTTTGTAGGTCGTGGGTTTCACCACAATCTTCACTCCGTTCTTCAGCGTCCATTCCGTCGTGCCGTAGGCCGCGTCTTCAACCGTTTTCTTCACCGGCGAGCCTTTCAGCTTGGTGCCTGCGGGCAGCAGCGGTTCTTTCACGGCCGTGTCTTCGTAGGCTTCCAGTTCCGAGTCCGTCACCCGGTCGCGGATGGCCAGTATCTCGGCTTCGGTCGGGGTCTCAAGACCTTCTTTTTCCGGGGCCGTGATGACGATTACTTGGTTCGCCGGCGTTATGAGGTGCTGTGCTATCGCGTTCACCGCATTTACGTCGATGGATTTCAGCAGCATGCTGTCGATCTGCCATTCGGTCTCGGCCGCAGGCATCGGCGTGTTCTTGCTGAAGTTGTCCAGGTAGATGTCCACATATTCCGCGTTCGTGCGGTCGTTGCGGTTCGTGTACTTGCGTTCCGCGCTGCGCAGCAGGTTGTTCTGTGCGCGCTCGAATTCGCCTTGCGTGAAGCCGAAACGGCGCACTTTCTCCATTTCGCCGTAGATGGCCTCGAAGCCTTCGGGCAGTTTGCCGTCCTGCGTCATCACCACGAACACTGTCACGTTCATCGTCGGGATTACGCCCAGAATGTCGCCTGCGCTCATGCCGCCGCCAAGGAACGGCGCGTCGGGTTTCATCGCGATTTCTTGCAGCCGCGCGTTGGTCATCGACGACATGTAGGCCTGCGCTACGTCGAGCATTTCGGCCTGCACCGTGTTGTTGAGTTCCTTGGGCAGGGCTTCGCGCTTGATGAACAGCTGGATGCGCGAGCCTTGCATTTCCGGGTCGGTCGTGATGCTCACGATGGGTGCTTCGTTGTCCGGTACCGTGATTTTCTCCTTGTGCGAAGCGTTCGCTTCCGGAGCCGGTATGTCGCTCATGAGTTTCTTCACCTTGGCTTCGACGGCGTCCACATCCACGTCGCCCACTACGATGACTGCCTGGTAGTCCGGGCGGTACCATTGGTGGTAGAAGTCGCGCAGCGCCTGGTGGTCGAAGCTCTTCAGATAGTCCAGGTAGCCGATCAGATTGCGGTGTTCGTATTTCGAGCCTTTGCCCAGCGCCTTGATCATCGCCATCATCGAGCGCCATTGGGCACCGTCGCGCGTGCGGAGTTCTTCGCAGATTACGCCGCGTTCCGCGTCGATTTCGTCGCCTTCGAGTGCAATGAAGTGCGACCAGTCGTGCAGAATCAGCAGCGCCGAGTCGATCACTCCTTCGCGGGCCGTCGGCACGTCCTTGATTTGGTAGGTCGTGTGGTCCCAGCCCGTCGCGGCGTTCAGGTTGTAGCCGAATTTCACGCCCACGGTCTCCAGGTATTCCGTCAGCATCTTGCCCGGCAGGTTCTTCGTGCCGTTGAACGCCATGTGTTCGAGGAAGTGGGCCAGACCTTGCTGATCGTCGTTTTCCTGAATGGCGCCTACGTCATGCAGAATGTAGAAGTCTGCCTGTCCCTTCGGTTTTTCGTTGTGGCGGATGTAGTAGGTCATGCCGTTTTCCAGCTTGCCCGTGCGCACCGCTTCGTCGGCCGGAATCGGTGCCATCATGCTCGGTTGGGCCGCCATGCTTCCCGCGGTGAGCACCGCAAGCAGCAGGAACATCAGTTTTTTCTTCATACTCTTTTCTTTTTTTAGGAAGATTGTTTCGTTGCAGGTTCTTCCGGGCGGTATTCGATGATGTCGCCCGGTTGGCAGTCCAGTTCGCGGCAGATCGCTTCGAGGGTCGAGAAGCGGATCGCCTTGGCCTTGCCGTTCTTGAGAATCGAGAGGTTCGCCGGGGTGATTTCCACGCGTTCGGCCAGTTCGCCGAGCGAAATCTTGCGGCGCGCCATCATCACGTCGATGTTGATGATTATAGCCATTTCCCCCCCCCTTTCATAGCCATACGGATTGTCATGGTCGTTCAGATGGTTAGTTTCTGTTCTTCGCTCAGGTTCTGCCCGATGGCGAACACTTCCGCCGCGAAGATTATCAGGATGCCGATGATGATTGTCGAGTAGGAGAGATGGAACGCCGTGTCGACGGTGTACTGGCTTCCCGCCAGCAGTTCGGCCGCCCGGCGGTTCATCGTCCACACGACCAGTCCGTCCATCAGTTCCGTCGCTATGGCCAGTCCGCCGATGGCACGCAGGTACCATACGTTGCGTTTGTCCAGCGTGCGTTCTTCGCGGATCGAGCGGCGTACGGAGTTTATAATCAGGAACATCAGCGCGATTATCGTCAGATAGGCCAGCAGGGCCAGCATCACCGAGGCATAAATCCAGCCGCTGCCGCCCAGCGAGCGGAAAGCCAGCCCTATTATCGACGTTCCGGGTGCTTCCTGTTCCACTACAAGCCCGATTTTGCGGATTTTCGTGTCGATTTTCACGTTCGGGTTTTCCGGCAGGGCAAGGACGTTTTCGGGGCTTTCGTCAATAGTAATGTTTTCAAGCATGTAGATAAGCCGCGGCGTCCCCGAGCCCCAGTTGCGGGCCAGGTTCATGCCTATTTCGTCACCGTCGGCGTAGCCCCGGTTGAATCCGGGCAGGAATTCCAGCGCAAGCCCCGCCGTCAGCGCAATGAAGAACGCTATGTAGATGGCCAGCAGGCGTTGCAGGAACGGTTTCTTGTTCTGCATGTTCCGTGTGTTTTGGTTCTGCGGTCCGCGTGCGGACCCTTCGACAGCAAAGATACGATTTATTTCTGAAAAACAAATAATATTTATCGTTTTTCGATAAAATAGGTTTCGCAGTCATAAAAAAAGACGGTCGGCCGACCGTCTTAGTTAGTCCGGTGACCGATTCCGTCATTCGGCGTTGTCTTTCAGCTGGCGCCAGTACGAGGCTTTCAGCGCCATCGAGATCGAGGCGATCAGTATCACCACGGCCAGCATCACAAGAATCGTGATGATTTTCACGCCGATCAGTGCGCAGATGCCGTTCAGCAGCCACGTTACGATAAGCGCCGCTGTGCCGAATATCAGACTGATGAAGAACATCGTCCATTTGCTGCCGTAGGTCGCTGTGTTCGACGCGCGGAGCGCTTCGATGGGGTTTTTGCCTTTTTCCAGCAGATAGTAGTAGGCCAGCGACCACGACAGGGCCAGTACGATGCCCGGGATGAACAGGAACAGCATCGCCGCATAGATGCCCATGATCTGCAGTATCGAGGTCACCAGGAATTCGCCCATGCAGCGGCGGTATTTGCTGTCGAAGATTCCCAGCGGGTTGATGACGCTGCCTTTGGCCAGTTCCGCAGGCAGCAGCGTAATGGCGATGGTGGTGCCTACGTTCAGATAGGGTATCCATATCGTCACCAGCCACAGCGCCACGGCCGCCATAATCGACGGGGCGTTCTTCACTCCGATAGTCAGCGCATCGTTGAGTGTCTCCGCAAAGTTGAGTTTCTTGGGTTCCAGAAGTTCCATAAGCATTTGTTTAAGGGAGGGTTTTCTGCCGCTAAGTTACGAAAAAAACACTACCTTTGTATATCCTTATCCCGCAAAGTCATGCAGGCACAGAAGTCTCTCTATTCTTATCGTATCGAGCCGCAGGAGGTCGATTTCACCTTGCGGGCGACTATTCCCGCGTTAGGTTCCGCCGTGCTCAATACCGCGGGCACCGATGCCCACGGCAAGGGTTTCGGCGTCGATGCCCTGAATGCCGACAACCATTCGTGGGTCCTTTCGCGCATCGCGTTCGAGTTCGACAGCCGCCCCGCGCAGTACGCCGATTACACCGTCGCCACGTGGATCAGCGATTACGGGCGTGTGCTTTCCACGCGTAATTTCGTTCTCTCCGACGCCGAGGGGCACGAGTTCGGGCGCGCCGTTTCGCAGTGGGCCATGATCGACTTGGCTTCCCGCGCCGCGGTCGACCTTTCATGGGTAGGCGACGCCCATGCCGACGCCATCGTCGACGTCCCGCCCCCGGCCGCCATGCCGCGTAAAATCCGGGCCGTCGAGCCGTCGGTCGTGTGCGAGCACAAGGTCGTTTACAGCGACATCGACTTCAACCGCCATGTCAATACCATGCGTTACATCGAGATGATGCTCGACATGCTGCCCGTCGAAAGGCTCACTTCCGAAGCTCCCGTGCGGCTCGACGTCCATTTCCTCAGGGAGTGCCGTCTCGGGCAGACTTTGACCGTCGGGGCCGAGTTCCGCGACGAGGGGGCCTTGTTCGAGATCGGCAGCGGCGAAGGGGCCGTGGCCGTGCGGGCCGCCGTCGAGTGGAAATAGTCGTCGCTCAGTCAGATACATGGAACGGGTTTTGCAGTGTCGCTGCAAAACCTTTTTCATACTTATGGAAACCACCGAAGTCAAGAGCAAGTACAAGGTCAGCATCGACCTGTTGAACGACGCCGTGGGCAAGGAGATCGCCACGTCGCTCCAGTACATGTATTTCCACACCCGGTTCGAGGATGCCCGTTACCGGTATCTGTCGCGTATCATGCGCGAGATTTCGATTGCCGAGATGCGGCATATCGAGGAGTTCGCCGACCGCATCCTCTTCCTCGAGGGCGACGTCGACATGAACGCTGCGTTCCGCACCCGGCAGATTACCGACGTCAAGGAGATGCTTCAGTTCGCCGTGCAGTTGGAGGAGAGTACCATCGACAGTTACAACCAGGCTTCGCGTATCGCCGCCGAGCACAACGATGCCGTCACTCACAAGATGTTCCAAGACATCATCGTCGAGGAGGAGCAGCACCTCGATACGTTCCGCACCGAGTTGCAGAACCTCACCGATTACGGCGAGGAGTACCTCGCGCTCCAGTCCGCCGCCGGCAGCAAGCACACCGCCCGCGCCCTGCACCATTCGCACGGCGAGGAGTAGTCCGGAACGCAAACATCCGGAACGGCTGCTCCCCGCAACATCTGTTCTCCGAACCTGGCTTTCGGCAGAATGACGGAGCGGACGGTTGCGCCCGGATCGGAGATGCCGTTCCTCTGCTGTCGAAGCATCGAAGTGTAAGGTCAGGGCCGGAAATTATCGGGATTCCGACATCGGAGTCCCGGTTTTTTTGTATATTCGCTGAAAACAATGGATATCATGATGAAACGACTCTTCCTGCTTCTCCTTTTAGCTGTCACAGCATCCGGTGCTGCGGCGCAGACCGATTCCCTGCCGCCGTTTGATGCTTTGCTCAACCGTGCTCGCGAGTTTGTCAAGCAAGGCGATTACGCATCGTGCGTGAAGTGTTACGAGGAGGCCGAAAAAGTTTTTGCCGAGTTGCCCGATTCCCTCCGCACGCAGTTTTCCGATGACGGGGAGCTGTTTGGCGGTTTTTATTACAACAAAGCCTGCTACCTCTCGATGGCCGGACGCCGCAAGGCCGCTGTGGAGACGTTCGAACACTATGCCGACCGGGTAATCGGCCGCGAAGAAGTCGATTTCCCCTGGATATGCCAGGATTCCGACCTCGACAACATCCGCTCCGACAAGCGGTTCCGACGGGTTCTCGAACGCCTTTCGCAGTACGGCGACTACAAATCGGTTCTGTGCAGTGCGGCTCCTTACCGGGCCGACAGCGTCGATACGATGCCGCGCTTCCGCTACGCTGCGCCCAACGACCGCAATCTGGTGCGCCTGCGCCGGAAGTTCGATCTCGACAGCATCGCCGGGGCCGGGGATGAAATATCGAAGATACTGAATCTGATGACCTGGGTGCACGATGCCGTACGCCACGACGGCGGCTCCGACAACCCCTCGGAAAGGAATGCCGAGGCGATGATCGAACTTTGCCGGCGCGAGGGCCGGGGTGTCAATTGCCGCATGCTGGCCCAGATTCTCAACGAATGCTACCTGGCCATGGGCTTCAAGTCGCGGTTCGTTACCTGCATGCCCCGCAAGTTGTTCAACGATTGCCATGTTATCAATGCGGTTTATTCCGCGACGCTCGACAAATGGGTGTGGGTCGATCCGACGTTCAATGCCTATGTCATGGACGAGAACGGCACCCTGCTTTCGATTGCCGAGGTGCGCGAGCGCCTGCGCGACGGACGGCCGCTCGTGCTGAACGAGGATGCCAACTGGAATCGCAAGGAGGCAGAGACCAAGGAACATTACCTCGATTATTATATGGCCAAGAATCTTTATTACGTGGTCTGTTCCGAATGGAGCATGTACAACACCGAAACCCGGTGTGAGGGCCGGCCCAGGATGTCCTATGTCGCTCTGGTGCCCGAGGGCTTCCGTCCCGACGAAAGCGCGGTGCAGCTGACGTCGGACGACCGGCGGTTCTGGCAGTCGCCCTACGAAGAAACGAATTGATTCCACTCTTTCTATGAAAATCACGATTCTTGGCCCTGCCCATCCTTACCGGGGCGGGTTGGCTTCCATCATGGAGACCATGGCCCGGACGTTCCGGCGGCGGGGCGACGAAGTCTCTCTCCGCACCTTCACCCTGCAATATCCCTCCCTGCTTTTTCCCGGTAAAAGCCAGACGGTCGACACTCCGCCGCCCGGCGATTTGTCCATCGTCCGGTGCGTCAGTACGGTCAGTCCTTTCAGTTGGTGGCGGGTCGGGCGGCAGCTGCGGCGCGAGCGGCCCGATTTCGTCCTGTTGAAGTATTGGACGCCTTTCATGGCGCCGTGTTTCGGTACCATCGCCCGAATCGCACGCGGCAACGGCCATACGAAAGTCTTGTGTCAGATCGACAACGTCGAGCCCCACGAGCATCATGCGGTCGACAAGCCGTTCAACCGTTTCTTCCTCCGGTCCGTCGACGGGTTCGTTTACATGTCCGAGCAGGTCCGCCGCGAGCTCGCGGCCTATACCGACGCTCCGGCGCTCTTTTCGCCCCATCCGTTGTTCGAGCATTTCGGCGGCCGCGTCGGCCGCAGCGAGGCTTGTGTGCGGTTGGGGCTCGACCCGGCCGTGGGTTATGCCCTCTTTTTCGGGCTCATCCGCGATTACAAGGGGTTGGATTTGTTGTTGGATGCGTGGGCCCGGCTTCGGCGCGAGGGGCGCATCGGCGGCAGGAAGCTGATTGTCGCCGGAGAGTTCTATACTTCGCCCGAGCCTTATTTGAAGCAGATTGCCGCGCTCGGATTGCAGGACGAGGTCATCCTCCACGACCGTTTCATTCCCGACGCCGAGGTGAAATACTATTTTTCGGCGGCCGATTGCGTCGTCCAGCCTTACAAGACCGCTACGCAGAGCGGCGTCACGCAGATTGCTTACCAGTTCTGCACGCCCATGATTGTCACGAACGTCGGCGGGCTCGCCGAAATCGTGCCCGACGGTCGGGTAGGCTGCGTCTGCCCGCCCTCGGCCGAGGGGGTGGCAGACGCTATCGAGCGTATCTACGCACCCGGGGTCTTGGAGCGGTTTCGCGAGAATTGCATCGAGGAGCGGCGCCGTTTTTCGTGGGAGGAGATGTGCAGCCGCATTGCCGAGCTTTATAATATGGTGCGGTAGCCGCTAAGCAAGCCGTTACGAAAAAGCCGGGAACCTTTCCGCAAGGTTCCCGGCTCGTTTTTGTCCGCCCCGTTTATTTCTTGATGTTGGGCAGTTCCAGACCGTAGCCTTTCTTCCGGTCTTCGAGTTTCAGATAGAAGCAGAATATGAACGCCAGCACCCCGAACGACGAGAAAATCATCATCGGCGTCGTGTAGCCGCCCGTCGCGTCGAGTACCTTGCCGATGAGCAGCGGCACCAGACACAGGCCGATGTTCTGTATCCAGAATATCAGGCAGTAGGCCGAGCCCAGTATCTTTTCGTCGATGATTTTCGGTACGCTCGGCCACAGCGCCGCCGGTACCAGCGAGAACGATACGCCGAGCGTCACCACCAGCGTCAGCGCCAGCCATTGCGACGGGAAGAGCGGCAGCAGGAACGCAAAGCACAGGTGGCAGCCCGTCATGATGATGGCGCCTATCATCAGCATCGTCGCCCCCTTGCCGCGGAAGTCCAGCAGCGCCCCCAGGAACGGCGTCAGAATCATCGCCAGTATCGGGAAGCAGCTGAACAGCCGCGCGGCCGATTCGGCGTCCACGCCCAGCGTCACCTCTAAGTAGTTCGGGGCATAGCGCTGGAACGGGAATATCGCCGAGTAGTAGAGTACGCACAGCAGGGCCACCAGCCAGAACATCTTGCTCGAAAATATCTGTCCGAGGTCCGAAATGTGGAATTCTTCGTCCGACGATTTTTCTTCTTTCAGTTCCCCGGCCGCTATCAGCTGTTTGTCCAGTTGCTTGTCCATCACGACGAATACTGCGTAGCACAGCATGCCGATGACAAGCAGCGCCGTGCAGAAGCCTACCGGGGCCACGATGGATTGGTCGAATTTGTTCGAGATCATCGGGGCCAGCCACATCACCGCAAAGACGCCCAGCCGCGCGATGGCCATTTCAAGGCCCATCGCCAGCGCCATTTCCTTGCCCTGGAACCACTTGGCTATGGCTTTCGAGACGGTCGTGCCCGCCATTTCGCAGCCGCAGCCGAAGATCATGAAGCCCAGCGAGGCCATCTTCGCGCTGCCCGGGAACGAGGTCCACCAGCTGTCGAGCCAGCCGCAGAGCTGCGTCGTCTGGAACCAGTCCGTGATGCCCACGAACTTGACCGTCGCGCCCAGCACCATCAGTCCCGCCGACAGCAGGCCCGTGAAGCGGATGCCCATCTTGTCGAGGATGATGCCCGCAAATATCAGGAAAAATACGAATACGTTCAGGAAGTACTCCGACGCCGCATAGGTGCCGAACGTCGAACTGTCCCAGCCGCGGGCCGTTTCGACCAGCGATTTGAGCGGCGACATCACGTCCACGAACATGTAGCCGAAGAACATCATCGACGCGATCAGTATCAGCGCCGTCCAGCGTGCTGCCGCCGAATCGTTGAGTTTGCGTTGGATTGTTGCTGTCATTTGTTATCTTTTTGGATGTTAGTTCTTTGCATGGGGTGCATGGCGTTTGAGTATTTCGTAGGCTTCTTCGATGCCCAGTTCGCCTGCTTTCGAGAGGTCCAGACACCCTTTGCGCGTGTCTTTCATGTAGAGCTGGACGATTCCGCGGTTGTAGTAGGCTTCCGCGAACCACGGGTTCAGTCCGATGGCCTTGGTGTAGTCCTCGAACGCTTCCGGCAGGTTGCCCGACAGGGCCCGCAGGTTCGCCCGGTTGTAGTAGGCGTGGGCGAATTCGGGGTAGAGTTTGGCCGCCTTGTTCAGGTCGGCTATCGCCTCGTCGTAGCTGTAAGTGCGTTTCGGGTTGCTGTTCAGCCGGTTCGCCGGGTCCGCGTCTATCGTGATGCGTTGGTACGAGTTGTCTATCGACGATATGAAGTCGATCATTTCGGCCCGTGTCGTCGAGCGGTTCAGATAGAGGAACGGGTTGGTCGGGTTCATCTCGATGGCCGACGAGTAGGTGTTCACCGAGTTGGTGTATTGTTTGATCTGCGATTGGGTCACGCCGCGTTCAAAGTAGTCTTTCCACGTCGGGTCGGCCGTCTTCAGCCGTTCCGTGCAGCGTTTGTCGAGCAGCAGCAGCGTGTCGGGATGCAGGTCGCTCACACGGCACGAGAGCACCAGATAGGGGTTGCCGATGCTGCGGCGGAAGTCTTCGACCCGTTGCTGGTGGTGGCGTGCGGGTTTGGGCAGCGTGTCGGGGCGCATCAGCGTGAATTTGAACAGCGGCAGCAGGCGCATTTCGTCGCGGCCGCCCGTGCGGCCCGCCATCTTGTCGAAGTCGGCGCCGGCCGGCCGGGTGTCGAACGACAGCAGGCGGTCGAAGCGCTGCGTCGTGTCGGCGTATATCGAGTAGGTGCTGTCGTTCAGGCGCGTGCGGTATTCCGCTATCTTGCGTTGCGCCGTGTTGCGGTCGGCGCGGGCTCCCTTGGGGTCGCGCAGCAGTTCGCGCAGGCGGCCGCGGTAGATGTAGGCGTTCGCGAAGTCCGGGTAGAGCCGGATGGCCGAGGTGTAGTCTTCGACCGCTTTTTCGATTTCGCCCAATTGGGTGTGGACCCCCGCACGGTTGTAGTAGACCAGTACGTTGTTCGGCGAGTAGGCCGCCACCCGGTCGTAGTCTTCCAGCGCACGGTTGTAGTCGCCTACCTGCGCACGCAGCATCGCCCGGTTGAAGTAGGCCAGCGAGTTGAGCGTGTCGAGTTCGATTACTTTGTCGAAGTCGGCCAGCGCCTGCGTCGGACGGTTCGTCGACGAGTAGACCAGCGCACGGTTGAAGTAGGAGAGCAGGTAGGCCGAATCGCAGGCGATGGCTTTGTCGAAGTCGGCTTCCGCTTCCCGGTAGCGGCGTTGGTGCATGTAGAGGTCGCCGCGTTGGTTGTAGCCGTTGGGGTTTTCGCGGTTGGTGCGGATCGCCGTGTCGAAATTTTCGTAGGCGCGCAGCGTGTCTTTCAGATGCAGGTAGCTCAGCCCCCGGCAGATGAAGGCGTCGGCCACCTTGTTTTCCTGGCGGATGAATTTGTCGAAGTCTTCGATGGCTTCGGTGAATTGTTGGTTCAGCAGGCGCGTCACGCCCCGGCTGTAATAGGGTCCCGGCAGGTCGGGCCGCAGGTCGATGGCTTCGCGGAAGTCTTGCAGCGCGTCGTCGTAGTTGCCCAGTCGCGAGCGCGTCACCGCACGGTAGGTGTAGGCTTGGGTGTAGACCGGGTTTTTGGCGATGGCCGTCGTGAAGTCCGCTTCGGCGCCTATCAGGTCGTCCAGGTTGTACTTCGCTATTCCGCGCAGGAAGTAGCCTTCGTAGGCGTCTTCATCGAACCGCAGCAGGGTGTTGAGCGTGCGGATGGCTTCACGGTAGTTGTTGTCCATCATGCAGCGCTGGCCCATCCAGAAGAAATACTCCCGGTTGTACTGCGCCCGGGCCCGCAGGCCGCTCAGCAGCGCCGTGCCCAGCATGATGAATGTGATGATTTTCCGCATCTTGTTCGTACAACGTGTTTTTCCGGCGTTTTATTTCCCTGCCGGTCATCGGCCAATTTTTAATTATGAATTATTCCTGTTCGTACCCGAAGCGGCGCAGTTGGCGCGGGTTGTTGCGCCAGTCGTCGTTCACCTTGACGAACAGTTGCAGGAATACTTTTTTCTCTAAGAATTGTTCCAGGTCTTCGCGCGCCGCCTGGCCTACGCGCTTGAGTTTTTCGCCCTTGTGGCCGATAAGTATCCCTTTCTGCGATTCGCGCGACACATAAATCGTCGCCGCTATGCGGTCGATGGCCGGTTCTTCCTTGTAGCTGTCGATTTCGATTTCGCAGCAGTAGGGTATCTCCTTGTCGTAGTTGCGCAGGATTTTTTCGCGGATTATTTCCGACGCGAAGAAGCGCAGGGTCTTGTCCGTCAGCGTATCTTTCGGATAGAACGCCGGGCCTTCGGGCAGCCGGTCCAATATCGTCTTGAAAAGTCCTTCGATGTTAAATCGTTCCTTGGCCGACGCCGGGACTATCTGCGCTTCGGGCAGTGCCGCGTGCCATTTTTCGACCAGCGCTTCCAGCGCTTCGGGCGTCGTGAGGTCTATCTTGTTCACCACTACGATGGTCGGTATCCCGCTCCGCGCTATTTTGCCTACGATTTCTTCCGAGCGGTCGCCTTGTTCCACCGTGTCCGTCACATACAGAATCACGTCGGCGTCGGTCAGGGCTCCCGTCACGAATTTCATCATCGACTCCTGTAGTTTGTAGCTCGGTTTCAGAATTCCCGGCGTGTCCGAGTAGACGATTTGGAAGTCGTCGCCCGAGACGATGCCCATGATGCGGTGGCGCGTCGTCTGCGCTTTCGAGGTGATGATCGAGAGTTTTTCGCCCACCAGCGCGTTCATCAGCGTCGATTTCCCTACGTTCGGATTCCCGATGATGTTTACAAAGCCCGATTTGTGCATTTCCTTATCTCGCGTTTTTATCTTCCAAAGGTAGTTATTTTCTGCGGATTTTTCTTATTCGGCCTTAAAAATGGCGGCTTTCCCCGTCGCAGGAAAAGCCGCCGTTTCTTGTCGGTCCGGTCGTTTACCTCCGCATCATCCCGCCCGGGAATTTGGGCATCCGCAGGTTGCCGCCCGCCACGGTCTTCATCATCTTGCGCGTCTGCTCGAATTGTTTCATCAGCCGGTTCACATCGGCCATCGTCGTGCCGCTGCCCTTGGCTATGCGTTCGCGGCGACGGGCATTGATGATTTCGGGCTGTGCGCGTTCGGCCGGGGTCATCGAGCCGATGATCGCCTCGGTCTGTTTGAATACGTCGTCCGGTATGTCTATGTCCTTGAGTGCCTTGCCCATGCCCGGCAGCATCGAGGCTATGTCTTTCAGATTGCCCATCTTCTTCACCTGTTGGATTTGGGCGATGAAGTCGTTGAAGTCGAATTGGTTCTTGACGATTTTCTTCTTCAGTCTCCGGGCTTCTTCTTCGTCGAATTGTTCCTGCGCGCGTTCTACCAGCGACACCACGTCGCCCATGCCCAGAATGCGGTCGGCCATGCGTTCCGGGTGGAATACTTGCAGGGCGTCCATCTTCTCGCCGCTCGATATGAATTTCAGCGGTTTGTCCACCACCGAGCGGATCGAAATCGCCGCACCGCCGCGCGTGTCGCCGTCCAGCTTGGTCAGTACCACGCCGTCGAAATCCAGCCGGTCGTTGAATTCCTTGGCCGTGTTCACAGCGTCCTGGCCCGTCATCGCATCTACTACGAACAGCGTCTCCGAGGGGTTCACCGCCGCCTTGATGGCCGTTATCTCTTCCATCATCGCCTCGTCCACCGCCAAGCGGCCCGCCGTGTCGACGATTACCGCGTTGTGGCCTTTCTGCCGAGCGTGTTTGATGGCGTTCTGCGCTATTTCGACCGGGTTTTTGTTGCCTTCTTCCGTGTAGACTTCCACACCGATTTGCTGGCCCAGCACTTTCAGCTGGTCGATGGCCGCAGGGCGGTAGACGTCGCCTGCAACCAGCAGTACCTGACGGCCTTTTTTGTTCTTCAGCAACGCCGCCAGCTTGCCCGAGAAAGTCGTTTTACCCGAGCCTTGCAGACCCGCAATCAGTATCACCGCAGGCGTGCCTTCCAGCTTCACGTCCGTCGCCGTGCCGCCCATCAGCAGGGCCAGTTCGTCGCGGACTATCTTGGTCATCATCTGCCCCGGCTTCACCGCCGTCAGTACGTTCTGACCCAGCGCTTTTTGCTTCACCGTGTCGGTGAAGGTCTTCGCTACCTTGTAGTTCACGTCGGCGTCGATGAGCGCACGGCGGATTTCCTTGAGCGTCTCCGCTACGTTGATTTCCGTGATGCGGCCCTCGCCTTTGAGTATCTTGAACGACCGTTCGAGTTTGTCTGTCAGGTTTTCAAACATGGTTTTCCCAATTTGGCTTCAAAGGTAAGCAGAAAATCGTACGCCTGCAAATCCGCTCCGGACTTTACAGCAGGCCCGCTTCGTAGTAGGCTACGATCTGTTCGATGATGCGGTCTTCGCCTTCCTTGTCGTAGGCCGACTTGAGGTCCTGCCCGAAGATTTTCGAGATGCCCTGCCAGAATCCCGCCACGAATCCGCCGCGGAATTCGCGCAGTACGTCGTAGGCCGTGCGGTCGGTTTCGCGGTCGATAAGTTTCAGCAGTACGCGCCCTTGCGTGCGGGTCATGTGTTTCAGTACGGGCGTGTATTCGTCCTTGATTTCGTCGTAGACTTGTTTGATGTAGGCTTTCTGTTCCTTTTTCGTCGGCAGGCGCAGCAGTTCGGCTTCCATTTCGGCCATCTTGGCCCGGGCGGTTTTCGCTATCGGGTAGACTTTCTTCACCGCGTCGACCAGCCGGCGGTAGCGGCGCAGGTCGGCCGGGCGTTGGAAAACGGGGACGGGCGCCACATGGATCAGCGGCGTCGAGTCGCCCTGTTCCACGGTCCATTCCTGGTAAAGATAGCCGCGGCCCCCTTGCGCCCGGAGTTCCGGCTGCGCGGCGCACAGCACGCACAAAAGTAGCAGCAGCTTTTTCATGGTCCGTAAATTTAGTTATCTTTGTCGGGCTGTCCGCGCCGTGCATCTTCGGCGGCGCGGGCCGGTCCATGCAAAAATAATCAATTCGTTCCCAATACGGAAATCATCATGTTGGAAAAAGGACTTACGGCCGTCAGCCGCACGACGGTGACGCCGCAGAATACCGCCGCCGCCCTGGGTTCGGGCGACATGCCCGTTTTCGCCACGCCCGCCATGGTCGCGCTGATGGAGAACGCCGCCATGTTGGCAGTCGCCGGGGCGTTGCCCGAGGGGGCCACCACCGTCGGCGCCGAGATGAACGTTACCCATATCAAGCCCTCCGGTCTCGGCACCGAGGTCATCGCTTCGGCCGTCGTCACGGAGGTCGACGAGCGGAAAATCACCTTCACCGTCGGGGCCCGCGATGCCGAGGGGCTTATCGGCGAGGGCACCCACGTGCGTTTCGTCGTCGACCGCGCGCGTTTCCTCGCCAAGGTCCGGTAGGTTACAGACCTGCCAGGTGCTGGAGCCAGATTGCCAGCATGCCCGCCAAGTAGCCCGCCAGTACCAGCGGCGATATTTTGCGCAGGTACCATCCGAATTCGATTTTTTCAAGTCCCATCGCCACCACTCCTGCCGCCGAGCCGATGATAAGCAGGCTGCCGCCCACTCCGGCGCAGTACGAAAGCAGGTGCCAGAACAGGCCGTCGGTCACGAATCCTTGCATGAATGCCGGGTCGGCGCTCGCCGCTGCCGTCGCGGCGTCCGCCACCGGGTACATGCCCATGCAGGCCGCTACCAGCGGTACGTTGTCGACGACCGACGACAGGATGCCGATCAGTCCTGCAATGGCGTAGGGTTCATGCAGGTGCTTGTCGAACCATTGGGCCATCCCCGTCAGGATGCCTGCGCTCTGAAGCACTCCCACCGCCATCAGAATTCCCAGGAAAAACAGAATCGTCGGCATGTCGATGTGCTTGACCACTTTCGACACGCGGTTCTGGATGGATTCCTCCATGTCGCGTTTGCGGTCGTAGAGGATTTCGGTCAGCGCCCAGTTTGCGCCTAGGGCGATAATCATCCCCATGTAGGGCGGCAGTCCCGTCAGTTCCTTGAAGACGGGTACGAACAGCAGTCCCGCTACTCCCGTCACCAGTATCGTGTGGCTCATGCGGCTGTCCACTCCTTGCGGCAGGGGCGCCGCTGCGGGTTCCGTCGTCGCCGCCGTTTCGCCCCGGCTTACGTAGCGCATCGCTATCGCCGTCGGCACCGCCACCGAGACCAGCGACGGCAGCAGCAGTCCGTACATCAGCGGCCCGGCCGTGACGTTGCCCCGCATCCACAGCATGATCGTCGTCACGTCGCCGATGGGCGACCACGCGCCGCCGCTGTTGGCCGCCGCCACAATCAGTGCGGCGAATATCCACCTTTCGCGGCGGTCGTCGATAATCCGGCGCAGAAGCATGATCATGATGATGGCCGTGGTCATGTTGTCCAGCACGGCCGACATGAAGAACGTGATGACCACCAGCAGCCACAGCAGCCGTCGTTTGCTGCGGGTCCGGATGCGCGACGTGATGACGTTGAATCCGCCGTGGGTGTCTATCAGGTCCACGATGGTCATCGCGCCGATAAGGTAGACCAGTATTTCGCACGTGCTGCCCAGCTGGGCGGTCAGCTGCGCGCCGATTTGCGGGTCGTGGCCCGCCAGGCTGAATATGGCCCACAGCGCGCCGCACATCAGCAGCGCCACGGCCGATTTGTTGATTCCGATTTTGTGTTCCAGCGCGATGAGCAGGTAGCCCGCGCAGAAAATCGCGATGAGGGTTGCAAGCATGGTTCAGGATTTCGGGGGTGCGTGATTTCGGATGCGTTTCTTGGATATTGCGTTTTTTTGATTACCTTTGCAACTGCTTTCGAGCAGCGATTGAGCTGTGGTGTAATGGTAACACAGCAGATTTTGGTTCTGTCGTTCCAGGTTCGAGTCCTGGCAGCTCAACTCCTTTCAGCAGAAGCGGAGACCCGGCGTCGGGTCTCCGCTTCGTTTTCGGGCCGGAACTGTCAATAGTTCTTTTTGCCCTGCAGGCGGTCGGCGGTCTTGTCGACAGCCTGGCCGATTTTGTCGGCGGTCTTTTCCGCGCCCTGCTTGATGTTGTCGCCTACCTTGCGGGCCGTGTTGCCCATGCGGTCGGCAGCGTTTTCCACGCCGTTTTTCATCTTGTCGGCGGTCTGTTCGGTCTTGTTCTTGCAGTCGGTGGCCTGGTTGAGTTTGTCGCCGAACTGTTTTTCGGTTTGCCGGTTTTCCCAGCTGTTCTTCGTGTCGTTCATTGTCTTGATTTTTTACCGTTCAACATGTTTTCTTCGTCGGGTGATCATCGAGACGATCCACAGCAGAACGACAGCTCCGGCAATCGAGGTCAGGAAGCTGCCCAGCGTGCCTACGGGTACCCACCCGAACCACGAGAAGATCCAGCCTCCCAGCACACCGCCGATCAGACCTACGATCAGATTGATGACGAGGCCCGAGCCGTCGCCCTTGACGATCAGGTTGGCGATCCATCCGGCCGCCAGACCGATTAAGAGATACCACAGAAAATACATAGTTTTCGTTTTTTTGACTTAACGTCTGCTTCGTTGCAAATTCCGTTCCCCAATTCGCCGGACGGGTAAAAATGCCGGGGCAATACGTACCTCGCCCCGATGGAGAATGAATCCATCGGGGCGGGTGAACGTGTTGATACCTTGCGGAACAGACAGGGCCGCCCAGCGGGCGGCCCTATTATCAGAGGTGTTTATTCTTCGTGGCCTGCTTCTTCCAATGCTTTGGCCAGTTGGTCGGGGCACGAGGTGCCTCGGCCGCGGCAGTCGATGCCTTTGAGGCGGGCGACGGCTTCTTCGGCGCGCATTCCGCGCACCAGCGCCGCAATGCCCTGCGTGTTGCCATGACAGCCGCCCGTGAAAGCTACGTGGCGGATTACGCCGTCTTCAAGTTCGATGTCCACTTGTTTCGAGCAGGTGCCTGCGCAGGCATAACTTATTTTCTTGTTCATGTCGTGCCGTGCGGATGGCTTATTTCTGTTGGTTGTTGTTGTCGGCCACTACCATGTTCTTGTCGATGCGCAGGGTCACATCGCTGTCCACTTCGATAAGCAGCGAGGTCTCTTTCACTTCCTTGACCGTGCCATAGATTCCGCCTGCCGTGATTACCTTGTCGCCTTTTTTCAGTCCGTCGCGGAACGCCTGCATCTGTTTGCGGCGTTTGGCTTCGGGGCGCCACATGAAGAGCCACAGCACCAGCACCATCAGGCCGATCATGATCAGGAAGCTGTATTGCTGGAAAAATCCGGGTTGGGGTTCGGCGGGCATCGCCTGGAGGAAATTCATCATAACTCTTTTTTGTTTTGTTGTTTCTGGTTTTGCTTGTGCAAATATAACAATATTTTCGGGATTTCCCGAAATCCGCACCCCCTTATCGGCGATTCCGGGTACAGATTCACCCGTTCGGAACAGTCGGCATCCCTTTGCCGGCTACGGGTGCAAGCGGCTCGTTTCTCAAGTGTGGCCTGCCGCTAAAAATATATTCGGTTTGTAATCGTTTGTTTGTCAGTTGCTTGCTTGGTTTTGGTTTCTGCGTTCGCAGTTCCCCGGCGGAATTTTTTTGGTAACTTGCTTGAAATGCGTTACATTTGTTGACAAATTGCATTTTCCGCCGCTCTCCGGAGCGGGTCCGTGCGGAAGGTCTGAAGCGGGTGTTTCGGGCCGGATTCCGCCGCGGAGCCGTCCGGTTGGCGGAATAGTTGCAGGTTACTGAAGTCGAACCGTATACCGTGCTGCGGCCTATGAGCCAGATTTTTCTGACATACAAGGGACTTTTGCCTTTGATTCCGTTCGTCGTGGCGTTTCTGTCGGTGTGCTGGATTCACCCGCGGCTGGTCAAGCTGGCTTACCTCAAGGGGATTGTCGACAATCCCGATTTCCGCAAGCTGCAGCGCAGTCCCGTTCCCGTGCTGGGCGGTTGCGCCGTCTTCTTCGGCATTTCGCTGGGGTTGGGCATCGTCAGCCCGTTCTTCGATTCTTCGCAGCTGCCGATCATCATGGCGGCCATGACCCTGATGCTTTATATCGGGACCATGGACGATATTCTGAATCTGTCGCCGGGGTTCCGTTTCTTCGTCGAGGTGCTTTGTTTGGTGCTGCTCGTCGTCGCAGGCGGTTTCAGTATCAGCCATTTCCATGGGCTTTGGGGTATCGGCGCCATCCCGTGCTGGTGGTGCAGTGCGCTGCTCACGGTCTTTGCCGCCGTCGGCATCATCAACGCCATCAATCTCATCGACGGGGTCAACGGTCTCTCGTCGGGTTATTGCATCATGGCGTGTCTGATTTTCGGCACCTTTTTCTTCTTCGCAGGCGATTTGGTCATGGTCCTGCTCGCCATCGTCTGCGTCGGGGCTTTGATTCCGTTCTTCTTCCACAACGTTTTCGGCAAGAGTTCGCGGATGTTCATCGGCGACGGCGGTACGCTCGTCATGGGGTTGGTCATGTCGATTTTCGTCATCCATACTCTGGACGCCCGGTCGTTGGGTGCGGTTTTTGCCGCCAGGGGATTCGGGCTCATCCCGTTCACGCTCGCCGTGTTGTCGGTGCCTGTGTTCGATACCCTGCGCGTCATGTCGGCGCGCGTGCGGCGGCATGTTTCGCCGTTCCATCCCGACAAGACGCACCTCCATCATTTGTTCATCGACCTCGGGTTTTCGCATATCGGCACCACGTTCTGCATCCTTTCGCTCAATGCCGCGGTCGTCGTGTGCCTTTGGGCCTTGTATGCCGTGGGGGCTTCGGTCGAGGTGCAGCTCTATGCCGTCGTCGCGCTGAGTTTCCTGGTCACTTTCGGGCTCTATTATTTCGTGCGATGGAACGAGCGGCGCAGGAATCGTTTCTACCGCTTTCTGTTGCGGTTGGGCCGGGTCTCGCAGTTCGAGCGGCGGGGCGTCTTCCTTTGGTTCCAGCATCTTCTCGACCGGATATGACAGTTTCAGGCAGGTTGCTTCGGCGCCTGCTTTTTTGTTGGCCGTCAGCGCATCCGGCAGGGCGGTTCCAGGCCGCAGGCGTCCAGCAGGTCCGTGTCGCGGAACAGGGTTTCGGCCGCTCCGTCGGCTGCGATTTCTCCGTCGCGCAGGACAATCATCCGGGGGCAGAGTTCCCTTGCCATTTCCATGTCGTGGGTGGCTACCAGCATCGTGTGGCTAAAACGTTTTAGCAGTTCGAGCGTCTGCCGCCGGGCCCGCGGGTCGAGGTCCGAGGTGGGTTCGTCCAGCACCAGCACCGAGGGTTCCATGGCCAGCACCGTGGCGATTGCCGCGCTGCGTTTCTGCCCGCCCGAGAGGCGGCAGGGCGATTCCTTGCGCAGGTGCAGGGCGCCCACGGATTCGAGCGCCGCCGTGACGCGGGCTTCGATTTCTTCCGGCGTCAGTCCCATGTTCGCCGGGCCGAACGCCACGTCTTCTTCCACGGTCGGCATGAACAGCTGGTGGTCGGGGTTCTGAAAGACCAGTCCCACCGTTTGCCGCACTATCGGCAGCGTGCGGGGCGTCAGGCCGATTCCGCCGACCGACACTTCGCCCTCGGTGGGCAGCAGCAGTCCCGCCGCAAGCAGCAGCAGGGTCGATTTTCCCGTGCCGTTCGCGCCCACGAGGGCGACTTTTTCGCCGTGCGTAATGCGCAGCGAAACGCCGTGCAGCGCTTCGCGGCCGCCCGGATAGCGGTAGCTGACGCGGTCGAATTGCAGGTAGTGGTGGCTCATCGGAAAAGACGTGTCAGGGTTTCTACCGGATAGCTCCAGCGCGCGGCGATCAGTGCAAGGCTCCAGCCCGTCAGAAAGGCGGTGTCGGCGCGTCGCCAGCGCGGCTTCCCGGCCGTGCAGTCGGGTATGCGTCCCGTGAAGCCGCGGGCCAGCATCGCCCGGTGTATCTGTTCGGCCCGGTCGAAGGTGTGCAGCAGCAGTTGCCCCACCAGCGTGCCCCACACCCGCAGGGCGGGGTGTTTGCGGCCGAAGCTGCGGGCGTCGCAGGCCCGCGACATGGCCAGCGCTTCTTCGAGCAGAACCCGCAGGTAGCGGTAGACGAACAGCAGCTGTACCGTCAGAAAGCGGGGGATTCCTGATTGCTGCATGGCCCGGCAGAGGGCGTAGAATCCCGTGGTGCCTATCAGCACCAGCAGCGCCGCCATCGAGAGGATGCCCCGCAGCAGAATCGCGGCGAATTCGATGCCGCCCTCCGTTACGGTCAGCGTTCCTATCCGCAGAGCCGGGGTGCGGTCGTAGAGCAGGTTGAAGATGCCTATCAGCGCCACGAACGGCAGTACCGCCAGCGAGCGGCGCAGGAGCGGCCCGAGCCGCATGCCGCCCAGCGTCGCCGTCGCCATCGGAAAGAGCGCATAGAGCAGGATTTCCGACAGCTGCGGGAGCGGCACCGACAGCATCGTCACCAAATAGACCGTCGTCGCAAGCAGTTTCGCCCGGGCGTCGAGCCGGTGCATCGGGCTCTCCGTCCGGGCGTTCCGTTCCAGCGCGTCGAGTGCGCAGAGGGCATTTTGCAGGCTGTTTTTCATGCCCCTTTGCGTCGCGTGCGCAGCAGCTGCGTGCCGCCCCATGCGGCCAGCAGCAGCACGCCGCAGCCCACCAGCCCGGCCGTCGTGGTGCCGTAGTCGGGCAGGGCGGCGGTGGTCTCCTGAATGGCGGCGGCCGTGCGGTGCAGGTCGTCGGGCGCCGGGGCCATTTCGGCGGTTCCGGCCGTTCGGCTTAGCGACCATTCCAGCCCGTCGGGCTGCGACGAAGCGAGCCACGAGAACGAACCGCCCACGAGCAGCGCTGCCACGGCGATGGCCGCCAGCGTTCGGACGAAACGGCGCTTGGCCGGCTGCTCCTGCGGTTCGGTTCCGGCCAGCAGTTCCGGGCGGTAGCGTCTCACCGCGCAGAGCAGGGCTCCCGTAGCGAGCCCCTCGCCGATACCGATGGCTAAGTGGATGGGAAGCATGAAAAGCAGGAATTTCCCGATGGGCAGCGCCGTGATGGCCGAGGCCTCGGTCTCCAGCGTCACGGCCAGCGCGCCCAGTTCGAGCCCCGCCACCGATGCCAGCACCGACGCCGCGAAAATCCGGCCCGGCGCTGCGGCCGGCCGCATCAGGGGCCTGAATACAAGCGGATAGGCCACCAGGCACGAGAGCACCGCCATGTTGAATATGTTGCAGCCCAAGGCCAGAAATCCGCCGTCGGCGAAGAGCAGGCATTGCAGAATCAGCACCGACGAGAGGGCGAGCAGCGCCGCCCACGGTCCCAATATCGCCGAGAGCAGGATGCCGCCCACGATATGGCCGCTCGACCCGGTGCCCGGAACGGCGAAGTTAATCATCTGCGCCGCAAAGACGAAGGCTCCCATGACCCCCATCAGCGGCACGATGCGTTCGCTGTGTAGCGCATCGGTGTGCAGTCCGCTTCGCGCCGGGCGCAGTTTGCGGACCGCCGTGCCCAGCAGCACCAGCGAGGCGGTTCCCGCGACGGCAGCCACCGTCGGCGAGACCAAAGCGTCGGACATGTGCATGGCGTTCTATTTTTTGGGTGTGCGGCGCGGCTCGAAAAGCGGCCGGGGTGCCAGGTGGGTCTTGCGGGCCGGGTCCCAGTCGGTGTGGTCGGGGCGTTCGGTCTCGTCGAAGCGGATCAGCGGCAGCAGGAACAGCCATGTCGTCAGGCAGAAAGGCGCGGTCAGCGTCGGGATGCCCAGCGGCGCAAGCATGACGTTCATGCCCGCCTGCACGAATACCGTCACGACGATTCCCAGCAGGGCCCACACGGCCGAACGGCGGTTGGGCTTGTAGAAGACCGTGCCCAAAGCTATGGCCGTCAGCACGGGGCTGAATCCGTAGAGCCCGCCCGCGATTCCGCTGCCCGAAGCCTCGAACAGGATCGCTACCAGCAGCGCCACGGCCGAACCGACGGCGGCCCACAGCGCGGCGCGGGCGCTGCTCAGCAGCAGCCCGATCAGAAACAGCAGCCCCGTCACCCACGAATCGACCAGGAACACCTGCCCGAGGCCTTTGAGCCAGTAGACGATCAGGTGGCCCAGCCGCAGGTTTTCGCCCGACGCGAAAAGCGTCGGCAGCGTCGGGTCGCTCAGATGGGTGGGCGGCATCCCGTGCATGGCGCGCGCCGCCAGCAGAAAGAGCCACGTGCAGAAGACAAACGGGAAAGTCAGCGAGTTGACTTTCCACGGGGCCATCACGTTGTTGAATCCCGTGCGTACCCAGGTCGTCATCGCCGCGCAGAGTATCAGCGCCAGCCACATCCAGAAGGTGTTGCCCAGGAACGTGGGGAAGGCGCAGCCTACGAGCACTCCGTTGAAGCCCCACAGCCCTTGCGTGCCGTCGTCTTCCGGGAGCCGCAGCAGCCTGCCCGTCAGCGTGGAGACCGCCACCGCGACGAGTGCGCCCCACGCTACGATGCCCGTGCGGTTGGCGCACGAGCCCCAGATGATGCCTGCCAGAAACAGCAGGCCGGTCCATGCGCTGGGCTGGAACATGACCTGCCCCATGCCGCGCAGCATTTTCTTGAGAAGGCCGACTCCGGCGTGGGCCGTCGGCGCAGAGAGAGTTGTTGCCATAGTTTATAAGTCGTTTAATCGGTTATCGCCACGGAAATTCTTCCGGCAGCGGGCGGTGTTTGACTTCTTCGCGCACCGTCGAGCAGAACCGGCGGACCAGTCTCTTGACCGGGCCCGTTTCGTCGCCCAGCGCCTTGTAGAGCAGTCCGCAGCCGTTGGGCAGGCGGGTGATTCCGGCCGCCGTGCGGGTTGCGTCGTCGACGAAGGCTTCCGTGCGGGCGTAGATGCGTTCGGCTTCGTCGGGCGGCGTCAGCACAATGGCGTTGGCGAAGACGTCGTAGCCGCCCATCACGCCCAAGGCCGCCGGCGGCTCAGACGCCGGGCGGATGACGAACTTTTCGCGGAACAGCCGTTCGCCGTCGGGGCGTTCGGCCTGCGTCGTCACGGAAAGCACGTCGTAGGCGAAGCGTTCGCCGCGGTCGAAGTATTTGCGGCCGCTCATGTAGATTTCGGCATAGAAAAGCGTCGCCGTGGGGTCTATGCGGATCGTCGTGTCGGCGATGAAACGCGTGTGGCGGCACGGAATCGTCGGCTCGGGCAGGTATTCCAGATAGGCGTCCGCTTCCAGCTCGAAGCACTGCCGGAGCCCCGAATAGTTGTAGCGCATTTCGGCCAGCTTGGTGGCCGCTCCCGTCGAGAGGTGGGCATAGGCGCCCTTGCGGACTGCGAAATGTTGGCGGTAGCGGTCGCCGTCGACATTGGGACCTCCCGACGAAAGGATGTAGACGCACGGCATTTCGGGCATCCCCTCGTCGAAGTAGAGTTCCTGCTGGACGATGAGCGGCGCCCGGCGGTCGAGGTCGCGCATGATGGAGCGCCCCTGGCCGTCGAGCTCGAAACCTAAGTAGAGATAGCCCGTCTTCCCGGGAGTCCCTACCGGCATGGCTTTCGGCTCGGCCAGATAGGGGGCCATTTCTTTGGCGGCGGAGAAGTCCATCGCTTCAGACCATTGCGGTTTCGAGTTCGGGTTCCTCGTGGCGTTCGACGTCGAACAGGGCCATGCGGCGGATGAGTTCCACCAGTTCCTCGATGCCCTCGCCCGTCATGCAGTTCGTGAAGACGAACGGTTTGCCAGGGCGCATCCGCTCCGAATCGACGCGCATGACCTCCAGGTCGGCATGTACGTAGGGCGCCAGGTCGGTCTTGTTGATGACCAGGATGTCCGACTGCGAAATGCCCGGGCCGTCCTTGCGGGGGATTTTGTCGCCCGCGGCCACGTCGATGACGTAGATGAAGAAGTCCACCAGCGCCGGGCTGAAGGTGAGGGTCAGGTTGTCGCCGCCCGATTCGATGAGCACCACGTCGCCGTCCGGGAAGCGGGCTTCCATCTCCTCGACGGCCGCGATGTTCATCGAGGGGTCTTCGCGCACGGCCGTGTGGGGGCAGGCGCCTGTCTCCACGCCGATGATGCGTTCCTCGACCAGGATGCCCTTGAGCATCTTGCGCACGTGTTTGGCGTCTTCGGTCGTCACGATGTCGTTCGTGATGACCAGCACTTTGTAGCCCATTCCCAGCAGGCGGGGCGTGATGGCTTCGATGAGGGCCGTTTTGCCGGAGCCGACGGGTCCGCCGATTCCGATTCTGCATGTGTTGTTCATTGGTTCAGGTGTTTTGTCAGTTCATGAAAAGTCGTTTGGTTCCTTTTTCGTGCAGCGAGGCCAGGATGTCGGTCTGCGGCGCGAAAGCGTTCATGTCGCAGTAGTCCGCTCCGGCCGCTTCGGCATAGAGCGCTTCGGTTTCGGCCGAGAGCCGGAACAGAATGCGCTGCGTGTCGTAGTGCGACACGCGGACGCAGCGCAGCGCGGCGTTCAGCACCGTGCCGATGGCGCCGTATTGGTGCGAGCAGAAAAGTTCGCGTTCGCCTATGCCGTTGGCCGCGAAGACGATGCCTTGGGCCGCAGGGTAGCTGCCGGGCGTGCGTCCGGCTTCGATTTCGGCCAGCCAGCGGGCCGCGGTCGGGTCGTCGGCGATGCGGGTGAAAAGCTCGGCCAGTTTCTTGCCCATGCGGCAGGTCATCTGGCGGGCTTCGGCGTTCAGCTTGCAGAGGATGGCCTGCGTGTCGGCTTCGACGATGCCCTCGAAATCCTTGCGCAGGTAGCTGCGATGGGCGTGCAGTGCCGCCACACCGTCGGTCAGGGCCGCCTGCCGGGCGATGCAGCGGGCGTAGGCTTCGAGCGTGGGTGCATCGTGCACGAGCCCCGTGTCGGCGGCCGTCTCCAGTCCGTTGGAAAACGAGAAGGTGCCGACCGGAAAGGCCGAGTCGGTGAGTGCCATCAGCCGCATCAGCAGCGCGGCGCGGTCAGGCGTGGGCATGATGGTGGTGGTGTTCCGTTTCGTTTTCGTGGTTGGCACCGCCGAACAGCCGGCGGATTTCGTGGGGCGCGAGGTAGGGGATCACTTCCGAGCCCGGCTGGAACGAGCAGTGGACGTGTTCGATGCGGTGGGTGCGCATGACGCTGTCCATCACTTTCTTGTCGACCGTCAGCGGAACGTAGACTTTCGTGCCTTTGACGACGGCGGGCCAATGCTGGTTGCCGATGGCGTGGCCCAGTTCGAGGGCGATGTGGATGATTTCCTCGGGCCGTTCGGACGCGAGTTCGCCGAGGTCGGCCACCAGCACATCGTTGAGCCGGATGCGGAGCGCCACCATGCGGTTGGCGTCGGCGTCGTATTCCAGGATGTCGCCGTCGAGCAGCTGGGAATGGCGTTCGAGGGCCACGGCATATTCGTTGCCGCGGTCGCCGGGCGCCACGAAACGGCTTTTCTGTGCCGTCCATTGGTCGAGTTCGACGGTTTCGATGTCGGCTTCGGCGGCACGTTCGGCCCACTCGGGCGCGTGCAGGTTGCCGACGATTGCGGAGTAGATTTTCATGGGCAGGAGTGTTTTGTTGAGAGGTGGAGAAAAAGTCCGGTTCCGGAACCATGCGTTTCCGGAACCGGGCGCAGCGTCAGCTGAACCAGTAGAGCTGGCTCAGCGGGAATTCGCGGGCGGGCTTGACATAGGCGCGGACGCCGTTGACCAGCACGTCGAACGTTTCGGGATTGACGTCGATTTGCGGCATGCCGCCGTTGCGGACCATGTCGAACTTGGTGATCTGGCGCGTGCGGCGCACAGGCAGTACCATGCGGTCGAGCGAAAGCCGTTGCTTGATGCCGCTTTCGCAGGCGGCGTTCGAGACGAACGAAATGCAGGTCTTGGGCAGCGCACGGCCCCAGGCGCCGAACATCGGCCGATAGTAGCACGGCTGCGGCGTGGGCAGCGATGCGTTGGGGTCGCCCATGTTGGCCCAGTTGATGACCCCGCCCTTGATGACCATCTTGGGCTTGGCGCCGAAGAAGTGGGGTTCCCACAGCACCAGGTCGGCGATTTTGCCTTTCTCGACCGAGCCTAAGTAGTCCGACACGCCGAACGTGATGGCCGGGTTGATCGTGATCTTGGCCAGGTAGCGCAGCACACGGAAGTTGTCGTTGCCCTCGGCGTCTTCGGCCAGTTTGCCGCAGGCGTTTTTCATGAACGACGCGGTCTGGAACGTGCGCATGAACGATTCGCCGATGCGGCCCATGGCCTGCGAGTCGGACGACACCATGGAGAGCACGCCCAGGTCGTGCAGCACGTTTTCGGCCGCCTGCGTCTCGGGGCGTACGCGGCTTTCGGCGAACGCCACGTCCGACGGGATTTTGGGGTTGAGGTTGTGGCACACCATGATCATGTCGAAGAGCTCGGCCTGCGAGTTGATGCCGAACGGCAGCGTGGGGTTGGTCGACGACGGCAGTACGTAGGGCATCGAAGCGACCTTCAGCAGGTCGGGCGCATGGCCGCCGCCCGCACCTTCGGTGTGGTAGGTGTGGATCGTGCGTCCGTCCATGGCGGCGATGGTGTCTTCGACGTAGCCGCCTTCGTTGAGGGTATCGGTGTGGATGGCCACCTGCACGTCGTAGCGGTCGGCCACGTCGAGCGCCGCACGGATGGCCGCCGGGGTCGAGCCCCAGTCTTCGTGGACCTTCAGTCCGCAGACGCCCGCTTCGATTTGTTCTTCGATGGACTGGGCCACCGAGCAGTTGCCCTTGCCGAGCATGCCCACGTTGACAGGCAGCGTTTCGAGCGATTCGAGCATGCGTTCGGTGTTCCACTTGCCCGAGGTGATGGTCGTTCCGTTGGTTCCGTCGGTGGGGCCGATGCCGCCGCCGAAGAGGGTGGTGATGCCGTTGCTCAGCGACGCGTAGGCCTGCTGGGGCGAAATCAGGTGGACATGGCCGTCAATACCTCCGGCCGTGAGGATGAGGTGTTCGCCCGAAATGGCGTCGGTGGCCGCTCCCGTGATCAGGTCGGGGTGCACGCCGTGCATGGTGTTGGGGTTGCCCGACTTGCCGATGCCCGCGATTTTGCCGTCCTTGATGCCGACGTCGGCTTTGACCACGCCCAGAATCGGGTCGATGATCGTGACGTTCGTGATGACGATGTCGAGCGCCCCTTCCTTGGCGGTCATCGTGTTGGCCAGCCCCATGCCGTCGCGCAGGGTCTTGCCCCCGCCGTAGACCACTTCGTCGCCGTATTCGCGGAGGTCCTTTTCGATCTCCACGTAGAGGTCGGTGTCGCCCAGCCGGATTTTGTCGCCGACGGTCGGACCGAACAGGTTGTTGTATTCCTGACGTGAAATTGTTGCCATGTTGCTATTTTTTTGCGTTGTTGTCGTTGTGCGGAGTTGCGGTCTGCTGTTTCTTGTAGGCGGCTTCGGCTTCCTTTTCGGCGATTTCCTTGAATCCGGCCAGACGGACCTTGCGCACGGCCTTGAGCCGCGCCGGGAAGTAGGTCGGGGCGTCTTCGTCGCCCGTGTAGCCCATGACCAGCCCGTTGAAGCCGATGATGCGGCGCTTGCCGGCGTAGGCGACTGCCTCGACTTCTTTCTGGTCGCCCGGCTCGAAGCGGATGGCCGTGGTGGCGGGGATGTTCAGATGGCAGCCGAACGCGGCGTCGCGGTCGAATTCCAGGTAGCGGTTGACCTCGAAGAAATGGAAGTGCGAACCCACCTGAATGGGACGGTCGCCCGTATTGCGGACCACGAGTTTGACGGTTTTGCGGCCCGTGTTGTATTCGATAGGGTCTGTAGCCAGCAGCACTCCGCCCACAGGGACGGGCTGCGCGGGTTTGAACCCCGGCTGGTTCGGATAGAGCCCTGCGGCCTGCCGCTGGTCGGCAGCCGGGGCGGATTTTGCGGTATTGTCCATGATTCGGCTTTTTTAGGTTATTTGATGGGGTGGTGGATGCTCACCAGGCGCGACCCGTCGGTGAAGACGGCTTCGACCTGCAGCAGGTCGACCATGTCGGCCACACCGTCCATGACGTCGCTCTTGCGCAGGACGCTGGCTGCGGCGGTCATCACTTCCTCGACGGTCTTGCCCGCCCGCGCTTCTTCGAGCGCCGTGGAGGTGATGTAGGCCACGGCTTCCGGATAGTTGAGCTTGAGCCCTTTCTTCATGCGTCGTTCGGCAATCATGCCCAACGAAAGGAGCATCAGTTTGTCGATCTCTTTCGGTGATAAGTGCATAGTTGTTGTGTTTTTTTGAGGATTACGGCACCCGCCGCCCTGCGTTCGCGGGGAGACCGACGGCACGTCTTCGCGCTCAGTTCAAAGAATATGCCAGGACGGCGAATGCGGCTGCGGCCCGGAATTTGCTAACTTTGCGGCAAATTTTCTCAGAATTATGTTTCGAGCAATGCTTATTGCAGGATTAGGAGGCTTCGTCGGCACCTGCCTGCGTTTTCTGACTGGAAAAATCTTCCACTTCGCGGGGGCCGAAGCCTTTCCGTGGGGAACCTTCACGGTCAACCTGATCGGTAGCTTCGTCATCGGCATCTTCTTCGGGATGGCCGAGAAGACGCACTTGATTTCGCCGTCGATGAACGTGTTCCTCATCACGGGATTCTGCGGCGGCTTCACCACCTTTTCGTCGTTCTCCGACGACATGTACCTGCTTTTGCAGCACAAGCAGTGGCTCGGGTTCGGGCTTTACGTGGGGCTCAGTTTCGTGCTGGGTCTGTTGCTCGTGTGGCTCGGCAGATCGTTGATTAAAACGATTTAGCAAGCAGTGCCAAAATGAAAACGGGCTATTCGGTATGTGCCGAATAGCCCGTTTTGCCGTATGCGTACCGTTATTTGCGCGCTATATAGAAAAGGTCGAAACTCTCGTCGCTGACGGGTCCGAGCCGATAGTCGTCCATAAGGATGGAGGTGGTCAGTTCGGTGTTCTCCTTGAGCAGCTTGCGGCGGTTGATGCGGTTGAGGATGTCATAGGGAATCTGGAGCAGGCGCCGCGGCAGACGGTGCTGGAGGTCGAAAATATCCAGCCGGGCCATCCGCTCCACGCTCCGGCGGTTCTGCTCGTAGTAGGCCATGACCTTGCCGTTGCCGGAGACGCCCAGCATTTCGACCTCTGCGAAGATGCCGAGCAGTTCGCGCAGCTGACAGGCCGTATATTCGCGCACGTGCCACGGATTGCGCGTGAGCGACATGGGGGCGTTGGGCGTGGTAACGATGAACCGTCCGCCGGGACGCAGCACCCGGTATATTTCGCGGACGAACTCCGCATCCTGCTTGATGTGCTCGATGACTTGGAACGAAATCACGCAGTCGAACTCCCCGTCGGCGAAAGGCAGCGGCGGTACGGCGGTTTGCCGGAACACGACGCCGGGAAAGCGGCCGAAGTCGACGGGCGGAAGGTGCTTGTCGACGGTGACGAAACGTGCGGCCTTGGGCGCCACGGCTTCGATGCCGTAGCCCGACCCGGTGCCGATTTCGAGCACGTCGCCCCCGATGCGTTCGGCGGCGGCATGGTAGGCCAGCAGCGAGCGCTGGAACACGAAATTGTCGGAAGCCTCGCGCGACACGCGTTCGGCGGTCTGGACCTTTGCCATCATTTGCGGATTTGGATGCCCCGGTCGTTCATCTCGACGGTGCCTTGCTTGAGCAGCATGCCGACCGACCGCTTGAATGTTTTCTTGCTCATGGCCGTGAGCCGCCGGACCTCCTCGGGGTCGCTGTCGTCGTTGAGCGGCAGGTGACCGCCGTTCTGCCGGAGCAGTTCGAGCAGCGTTTGGGCCGAATCCCTGACTTGTGCGAATCCCTGCTGCTGGAGCGTGACGTCGATACGGTTGTCCTCGGTGATGCGGCGCACGAAACCCCGCAGGCGGTCGCCGACGGCGACGGGCCGGAAAATCTGGTCGCGGTAAATCATGCCCCAATGGCGGCTGTTGACGATGACCCGGTAGCCGATGGGGCTTTCGGAAGCGACGAGCAGCCCGACCTCCTCGCGCGGACGGACCGTAATCTGGTCGTTGTCGATGAAAGCCTTGAGCTTGTTGGTGGCCACGCAGCGCCCCGTGACGCTGTCTTCGTAAAGGTAGACCACGTAACTGTGGCCCGCGAGAATGCCGCCCTGCTGGTTGCGGTTGGGCAGGAAAAGGTCCTTGCCCACGAGCCCCCAATCGAGGAATGCGCCGTGCACCGTCTTGTCGACGACCTTCAAGAACCCGGCTTCGCCGACGCGCAGGAGGGGAGTCTCGGTCGTAGCTACGAGACGGTCTTCCGAATCGTGGTAGACGAAGACTTCCTTGCGGTCGCCGGGCTTGTCGGTGAGCGAGACGTAGCGGTTGGGAAGCAGCACTTCGTCGTGCTCTTCGTTTTCGAGGTAAAGCCCGTAGTCGGAGATGCGGCTGACGGTGAGGGTGTGGGTGCGGCCTGCTTTGAGCATGGTGGAGTCGGTTTGCCGGCAAAAGTACGCTTTATTTCGTTGCGGCGCAACTTTCCGGCGAATTCGCTGCGGCGGAAAGTTGGCGGATGGGGAAAAATAATTACCTTTGGATGACAAAAAAGCATTTTATGAAAATACGCATAGCCCTTTGCCAGGTAGACATGGAGTGGGAACATACGGCCCGCAATCTCGAACGGCTGGAACCCGTCGTCGCGGCGGCCGAAGCCGACGTGGTGGTGCTGCCCGAGATGTTTGCGACGGGGTTCAAGCTGCGGCCCGCCGTGGTGGCCGAACCGCAGGACGGGCTGGTGGTCACGACGATGCGCCGCTGGGCCGCGACCTATAAGAAAGCAGTGGTGGGGAGCGCCGTCATCGTGGAGGAGGGCACCTACCGTAACCGTATGTTTTTTGTGAAGCCCTCGGGCGAAACCCAATGGTACGACAAGCGCCACTTGTTCCGTCCGGGCGGCGAGGGCCGCGACTACACGCCGGGCGACAAACGCGTGGTGGTGGAGTACATGGGATTCCGCTTTCTGCTGCAAATCTGCTACGACCTGCGCTTCCCGGTGTGGAGCCGCAGCCGGGGCGACTACGATGCCATCATCTACTGCGCCTCGTGGGACAACAAACGGCGCGATGCGTGGTGCGCCCTGCTGCGGGCGCGGGCCATCGAGAACCAATGCTACGTAATCGGCGTGAACCGGGTGGGGACCGACCCCGACGCGGTGTATATCGGCGACTCGCAGGCGCTGGACTACCTGGGCCGCACGATAGCGGGTGCCGACAGCGGCGAATGGACGATGTCCGTGACGCTCGACCTGGAGCAGCAACGCGCGTTCCGCGAATCGTTCCCGGCATGGCAGGATGCCGACGATTTCCGGCTGGAACCTTGAGAAGTTCGGCCGGATTGTGCTATCTTTGCCGCTTGGCGGCTCCGGAGCCAATAAACCGGGGCTGCGGTACGTTTCTCTGCCGATGAAAGAAGATACGATCAAAATACTGGGTGCCCGGGTCCACAACCTCAAGAATGTCGACCTCGAAATTCCGCGGCGCAAGTTGGTGGTGGTGACGGGACTGAGCGGTTCGGGCAAGTCGTCGCTGGCGTTCGACACCATCTATGCCGAGGGCCAGCGCCGCTACATGGAGACGCTGTCGACCTATGCGCGGCAGTTCGTGGGGACGATGGAGCGGCCCGACGTGGACAAGATTACGGGACTGAGCCCGGTGGTGGCCATCGAACAGAAGACCACCAACAAGAACCCCCGCTCGACGGTGGGCACGGTGACCGAAATCAACGACTTTCTGCGTCTGCTCTATGCGCGCGCCTCGCGTGCCTATTCGCCGGTCACGGGCGAGGAGATGGTCCACTATTCGGACGACCAGATAGCCGGCCTGATAAGCAAGGATTTTGCGGGGCGGAAAATAGCCCTGCTGGCACCCGTGGTCAAAGGCCGCAAGGGCCACTACCGCGAACTTTTCGAGACGCTGGCCAAGAAAGGCTACCTCTATGCCCGCATCGACGGCGAAATCCGCGAAATATCGGCGGGAATGCGGCTGGACCGCTATAAAATCCACACCATCGACCTGGTGGTGGACCGGATGACCGTGAGCGACGACGCCCGCGACCGCATCATGACCTCGCTTAAGGAAGCGCTTCGCCAAGGCAAGGGAACGATGGCGCTGTACGACTACGGCACCGACGAACAGCGCTTCTATTCGCGCCACCTGATGTGCCCCTCGACAGGGGTGGCATTCGAGGACCCGGCGCCGCACACCTTTTCGTTCAACTCGCCCAAGGGGGCCTGCCCCCACTGCAACGGACTGGGCGAGGAAGCGGTCTTCGACCTGGCGAAAATCATCCCCGACAAACGCCTTTCGATTCGCGAGGGGGCGGTCGAACCGCTGGGCAAGTATCACAACAACATGCTTTTCGCGACGCTCGAAATGCTGGGGCGCCGCTACGATTTCACGCTCGACGACCCGATGGAGACCCTCTCCGACGCGGCGCTTCATGCCTTGCTGTACGGCGATTCGGAGCCGCTGACCGTGGACCTTTCGCAGTTCAGCGCGCCCTCGGGCGGGCGGCAGTTCCTGTCGTGGGAGGGGGTGGCCGAATTCATCGGCCGCAGCGAAGACGACGAGACGGCCCGCGGCCGCAAGTGGCGCGAACAATTCCTGGTCTATAAGACCTGCTCGGCGTGCGGCGGCTCGCGGTTGAGGTCCGAAGCGTTGCAATTCCGCATCGGCGGCAAGAACATAGCCGAAGTGTCGGCCATGTCGATCGACGAATTCGCCGGGTGGGTGGACCGCATGGAAGAGATGATGTCCGAACGCGAGTGGCGCATAGCGCAGGAAGTGGTCAAGGAGATCCGCGAGCGGCTGCGCTTCCTGCGCGAAGTGGGGCTGGGCTATCTGTCGCTGGCCCGCTCGTCGCGGTCGCTGTCGGGCGGCGAAAGCCAGCGCATCCGGCTGGCGACGCAGATAGGCTCGAAGCTGGTGAACGTGCTCTATATTCTGGACGAACCCTCCATCGGTCTGCACCAGCGCGACAACCAGCGGCTTATCCGCAGCCTGGAAGAACTGCGCGACGCGGGCAACTCGGTCATCGTGGTGGAGCACGACGAGGAGATGATGCGCGCGGCCGACTTCATTGTGGACGTGGGTCCCAAGGCCGGGCGCCGGGGCGGCCACATCGTAGCGGCGGGCACGCCGGACGACATCTTGAAGTCCGATTCGGTGACGGCCGACTATCTGACGGGCCGCCGCCGCATCGAAATCCCCGAAAAACTGCGCGAGGGCACGGGCGAAAGCATCGTAATCCGGGGCGCACGGGGCAACAACCTGAAAAACATAGACGCCGAATTCCCGCTGGGCAAACTGATTTGCGTGACGGGAGTGAGCGGTTCGGGCAAGTCGACCCTTGTGAACGAAACGCTGCGCCCGATTCTTGCTAAAACGTTTTATAGAGCGTTGGACCGCCCGCTGGAATACGACGCCATCGAGGGCATCGAACGTGTGGACAAATTGGTGGTGGTCGACCAGTCGCCCATCGGCCGCACGCCGCGCTCGAATCCGGCGACCTACTCCAACGTGTTCACCGACATCCGCAAGCTGTTCGAGCTGACGCCCGATGCGCAGATACGCGGTTTCAAGGCGGGACGTTTCTCGTTCAATGTCAAGGGCGGCCGCTGCGAAGAATGCCGCGGAGCGGGGGTGCAGACCATCGAAATGAACTTCCTGCCGGACGTCTATGTGACCTGCAAGGCGTGCGGCGGCCACCGCTACAACCGCGAGACCTTGGAGGTGAAGTACAAGGGCAAGTCGATAGACGACGTGCTGAACATGACGGTCAACATGGCGGTGGAATTCTTCGAGAACATACCGAACATCTACCAGAAACTGCGCGCCATACAGGAAGTGGGGCTGGGCTATCTGACGCTCGGGCAGCCCTGCACGACCCTCTCGGGCGGCGAGAGCCAGCGCATCAAGCTGGCGGCGGAACTCTCCAAGCGCGACACCGGGCGCACGCTCTACATCCTCGATGAACCGACGACGGGCTTGCATTTCGAGGACATCCGGCTGTTGCTGGAGGTGCTCAACAAGCTGGTGGACCGGGGCAATACGGTCATCGTCATCGAGCACAACCTCGACGTGGTCAAGGTTGCCGACCATATCATCGATATCGGCCCCGAGGGCGGTGTCGGCGGCGGCGAGGTCGTCGCTACGGGTACGCCCCACGAAGTGGCGCAATGCCCCCGCAGCCACACCGGGCAGTTCTTGAAAAAGATGGGGCTGTAAAAAGGTGAAAGGCGAGGAGAAACGCGAGAGACGAGCGGTGAAAAGTAAGGAGCGGGCCTGCTGAAGCGAAACCGTGGCGGAGCGTTGGCACCGAAATTGCAGAGAGGCTGTAATCAAACCAATTACAGCCATGAAAAAAGCAGTGATAATCCTGAGCGGCCTGCTGCTGTGCGCCGCCGCGGCGACGGTGATCGGCCAGAAGAAGATGCTTTCGCCCAAGGAAGAACGCCGCGAAGTCCGCGAAAAACGCCGTGCGGAACGCATTGCGAACTACGAGAAGATGATGGACTCGCTGGTTCTCTCGCGCAACTTCCAGTTCAATCCCCAGACGATGCAGCGCCAGCCGGCGGGCCCCATGCGCCAGATTGTCAACCCCTCGTTCAACGTAGGCATCTGGGACGGCACGGCCGACATCTGTCTGCCCTATATCAAAGGCTACGTACCGCCTTACTACACGACGGTAATCAACTATACGGTATCGGACCTGCAAGGCTACACGACCGAACAGACCCACGAAGGGTGGATGGTGACGTTCAACACGTCGCTCTATTCGGCGGGGACCTATACCTTCACGTTCGAGATATTCTCCCGCACGGGTGGTGCCAATCTGACGATCAGCAACCCGTGGTACAACCCGGTGCAGTATACGGGTTCGATTTCGCAGCTCTATTGACATGAAGTTTCTTTGCCTGCCCGGCGCCGTGCTGCTTGCAGCCGGTGCCGTTTTTGCGCAGACGCCGGAATTCTCGATAGGCACGGCCGCGGCGGACAGTGTACCGCAGACTACCGTGGTGCCGGTACAGGAGGCGCCTGTGCATATCGTGGAGCACACGACGGTCTACGAAAAGCCGACGGGCCGCATGACCCGTCCGGAGCGCCGGGCCTACCGTGCCGAACGGTATGCTGCGCGGATAGATTCGCTGGTGCAGTCGCGCAACTATCTGTTCTATCCCAACTCGATGCAGCAACAGCCCGGGGGGCTGATGCGGTCGATTTATGCCGATTACTTTTACTTCGGGCTGCTGACGGACCGGGTGGAAGTGCATCTGCCGACGGAGACGGGCGTGACGCAGTATGTGTGGACGCTCAATTTCGACGCCGGACCCATCCGCGACTATCGGACGGTGCACACGCAATACGGCTGGGGCGTTTCGTTTGCGTTCAATGACGGAGACGACGCCTACCAGGCTGAACTGGCCGTGTCGACCGTGACGGGAGAGACGATTCTGCTGCTCACGACGCCTGATGCCACAATGCGCTACGTAGGCTGGCTGTGGGACTAAACCTTGTAAATCAGCGCGACGGCCGAAACGGAAACACCCTCTTCGCGCCCCTCGAAACCGAGATGCTCTGTGGTCGTAGCTTTGACCGAAACCCGGTCATCGTCTACACCCATAGCACCGGCGAGCGCGCTGCGCATGGCGCCGATGAACGACCGCAGCTTGGGCCGTTGCATGCGGACGGTGCAGTCGACGTTGCCGATTTCAAACCCCTTTTGACGGAGAAGCGCGGCGACGCGCTGCAACAGAATCTTGGAATCTATGCCCGCGTAATCGGCGGAGGTGTCGGGAAAATGCTCGCCTATATCGCCCAGGGCGGCGGCACCCAGCAAGGCGTCGCAGATGGCGTGAATCGCCACGTCTCCGTCCGAATGGGCGACGAACCCTTTGGCGAAAGGAATTTCGACCCCTCCCAACACCAGCTTCAAGCCGTCGGCCAGCGCGTGCACGTCGTAGCCGTGTCCTATTCTGAAATCCATATCCGGAGTTTTTGATGCCCGAAGTTACGAAAAATTCCCGGTCCGCCAACCGTCCGCCAACGAAAACGCCGTGCTCCGAAAGGGGCACGGCGTTTTGCGTAAGCGAGAGGACAGCCTATCGGTTGGCGTACATGTCGTTGTAATAGTTTTCGTAGGCACCCGAAGTGATGTTGTCGAGCCACGGCTGGTTGTCGAGGTACCACCGCACGGTCTTCTCGATGCCCTCCTCGAATTGGAGCGAGGGTTCCCAACCCAGTTCGCGCTGGAGCTTGCGGGAGTCGATGGCGTAGCGCATGTCGTGTCCGGCACGGTCGGTGACGTAGGTAATCAAGTCGAGCGACGCCCCCTCGGGATTGCCCAGCAGACGGTCGACGGTGCGGATAAGGACCTTGACGATGTCGATGTTCTTCCACTCGTTGAACCCGCCGATGTTGTAGGTCTCGGCAACCTTGCCGCGGTGGAAAATGGTGTCGATGGCACGGGCGTGGTCTTCGACGTAGAGCCAGTCGCGGACGTTCTCGCCGCGGCCGTAGACGGGGAGCGGACGGCGGTGGCGGATGTTGTTGATGAACAGGGGTATCAGCTTCTCGGGAAACTGGTAGGGTCCGTAATTGTTGGAGCAGTTGGTGACGATGGTCGGCATGCCGTAGGTGTCGTGGAACGCCCGCACGAAGTGGTCGGACGAAGCCTTGGACGCCGAGTAGGGCGAATGGGGATTGTACTTGGTGGTCTCGACGAAGAATTCTTCGCCGTAGGGACCCCGGCCGTCGGCGTCGCCCTCGGGGCGGGTGAGCTCCAGCGCGCCGTAGACCTCGTCGGTCGAAATATGGTAAAACAGCTTGTCCTCGTACTTTGCGGGCGACGATTCCCAATGGACCTTGGCGGCCTGGAGCAGCGAAAGGGTCCCCATGACGTTGGTACGGGCGAACGTGAACGGGTCCTTGATGGAACGGTCCACGTGGCTCTCGGCGGCGAGGTGGATGACCCCGTCGACGGAGTATTCCTGCATGAGGGCGAGCATGCGGTCGAAATCGACGATGTCGGCCTTGACGAAGAGGTAGTTGGGGCACGCCTCGATGTCGGCCAGGTTGGCCAGGTTGCCGGCGTAGGTGAGTTTGTCGACGTTGATGATGCGGTAGTCGGGATATTTCCGGACGAAAAGCCGGACGACGTGCGAGCCGATGAACCCGGCGCCCCCGGTGACGATGATATTGCGCTTGAAATTCATGGTTATGAATTCTGTTCGGTTAAGTTGTTGATACACACTCGGAGCGAATCGGTCCAATAGGGAATCCGCACGCCGAAAGTCTGCTTGAAAAGGGTTTTGTCGAGGACCGAGTAGGAGGGCCGGACGACCTTGGAGGGGAATTCCGAGGAATGGCACGGCTGGATGTCGCACGCGGTATGCCCGGCGATTTCGGCAATCATGCGGGTGAAGTCGTACCACGAACAGACACCCTCGTTGGAATAGTGGTAGACGCCTGTACGGCCCTCGAACTTGCGGTTTTCCATGATGTCGAAGATGGCCGCCGCGAGGTCGTAGGCGTAGGTGGGGGTTCCGGTCTGATCGAAGACGACTTTCAGCTCGGGCTTGTCGGCGGTGAGGGCGAGCATGGTTTTGACGAAGTTCTTGCCGAATTCGCTGTAAAGCCAGGCGGTGCGGATGATAAGGTGCCGGCACCCCGATTCGATGACGGCCTGCTCGCCGAGCAACTTGGTGCGGCCGTAGACCCCGGTGGGGTTGGTCGGCTGCTGTTCGGTGCAGGGGGTGTTGTTGAGGTTGCCGCCGAAAACGTAGTCGGTCGAAATGTGGACGAGGAGCCCGCCGACCTTGTTCATGGCGACAGCAAGATTTCTGACGGCCGAAGCGTTAAGCAGCTCGGCGAGGACGGCATCGTCCTCGGCCTTGTCGACGTTGGTATAGGCGGCGCAATTGATGATGGCCTCGATATGCTCGTTCTGCACGGTTTGCAGCACGGCGTCGGCGTCGGTGATGTCGAGCTCGGCGACGTCGGTGAAGACGTAACGGTCCTTGGAATGCTGTGCGACGAGACGGAGCTCGCTGCCCAACTGGCCGTTGGCTCCGGTGACCAGGATATTCATAGGTAGAGGTTTTCAGCGTAATCGAACGGCGGCTCGATGTCGGCGAGCCGGGGATGGCAGGCGTCCTTGTCGGAAAGAACCGCATCGGCGGCGGGAATGCGCCAGTCGATGCCCAAGGCGGGGTCGTCCCAGGCGATGGCGCCCTCGGACTGCGGGGCGTAGAAATTGTCGCACTTGTACTGGAACACGGCCCGCGGTGAAAGCACGGAAAAACCGTGGGCGAACCCGCGGGGAATGAAGAACTGACGGTGGTTGTCGGCCGTGAGTTCGACGGTGACGTACTTGCCGAACGTGGGCGACCCCCGGCGGATGTCGACGGCGACGTCGAGCACGGCCCCTTCGATGACGCGGACCAACTTGGACTGGGCGTGGGGCGGCTTCTGGAAATGCAGGCCGCGCAGAACGCCGTAGGACGAACAGCTTTCGTTGTCCTGCACGAAACGGACGGTGCGGACCTTGTCGCAGAACTCGCGCTCCGAATAACTCTCGAAGAAATAACCGCGGGCGTCGCGGAAGATACGGGGTTCGAGGATGACAACGCCCTCGATGTCGGTGCGGATGACTTCCATGGTCAATCAAGATTGGTATATTGGGTCCGGTCGAGCTCGTCGACCACCTTCAACAGATATTTGCCGTATTCGTTCTTGAGCATGGGCTGTGCGAGCTCAATCATCCGCTCGCGCGAAATCCAGCCCTGCCGGTAGGCGATGCCCTCCAGACAGCCGATTTTCAGCCCCTGCCGCTTTTCGAGCACCTCGACGTAGATCGAAGCCTCGGCGAGTGAATCGTGGGTGCCCGTATCGAGCCAGGCGAAGCCGCGCGGGAGGGTCCGGACCTTGAGCTGCCCGTCTTGGAGGAACTGTTGGTTGACGGTGGTGATTTCGAGCTCGCCGCGCGCGGAGGGCTTGATGCAAGCCGCGACGTCGACGACCTTGTTGGGGTAGAAATAAAGACCTACGACGGCATAATTGGACTTGGGCTGCCGGGGCTTCTCCTCGATGGAAAGGCAGTTGCCGGCCGCGTCGAACTCGGCGACGCCGTAACGCTCGGGGTCGTCGACCCAATAACCGAAGACCGTAGCCTTATTCTCCTTTTCGACGGCGTCGACCGCTTCGCGGAGAATCTGCGAGAACCCGGCGCCGTGGAAGATGTTGTCGCCGAGGACCAGGCAGACCGAATCGCTGCCGATGAACTCCCGGCCGATGATGAATGCCTGGGCCAGGCCGTCGGGCGAGGGCTGTTCGGCATAGGAGAAGCGCACGCCGTAATCGCTCCCGTCGCCCAGGAGCCGCCGGAACGCGGGCAGGTCGTGGGGCGTGGAGATGATGAGGATGTCGCGGATGCCGGCCAGCATCAGCGTCGAAATGGGGTAGTAGACCATCGGCTTGTCGTAGATGGGGAGCATCTGCTTGCTCACGCCCTTGGTGATGGGGTAGAGCCGCGTCCCCGACCCTCCGGCCAGAACGATTCCTTTCATAGAACTTATGCCGTTTTGAATGTGATGTTGTCGGTACGGATAATAATAGAAATGATTCCTATTCGGATTCTTTCAATATATGTTTGACCCAGGATGTGATAGAATACTTATCATAAATATCCTTGTTCACCTCCGTATAGGGCGTGTTTAAGAAGTCTTTCGGAACAACCGGATTGTTTCGGTCTACGACCAGGATATTGTTGGGATTGTAAAAATCGTAGTTTCTGATATCCTGGTTGGTTGTTATTAATTTTCTTTTCGCCCCCAAAGTTTCCAGACACCGCAAGGTCAGCCCTATTTGCTTAGGATGCTGAACGTCCATGACGATTCGGCTTCTTCGATACAAATCGAGCAGGGATTTTTTTGACAAAGGCACGAAATGTACCGCCTTGGATGAAATCCCTCGCATTTCCCGGTTCTGAAATTTGTATTTGTAGAACATGATTTTCCCTTGAAAGAAAAAATAAGTGAAGCATTTTCCTCCGAAGGCTTTTATTTGTTCTGTTATGGAAGTGACGAACCGGAAACGGTCGCTGTGGGTAGTGCCGACGAACAGACAATCGTAGTCGTACGGACCGGGGTATGTTCCGACCTCCTTGTATTCGTCGAAATAAAAGAGCGGCAGAAACGAAAATCCCATTTTTTCGCAATCCGAACGGTCGAACGAAAAGACACGGTCGAACCGCCCCGACAGATTGACGGCATTGGGATTGTTGGCGATGGAATCCCAATAATACATGATGGTCCGGGCTTCCGGGTGCAATCGGAACAGAAAGTCGAGATTGTGCCGGGAGAAAGATTCCCCCTTGATGAAAAAGATATAATCGTATTTCTTGTCCTTGGTCGCCTCGATTATTTTTTTGTGGTAACGGTTGATATATCCGGCGATTAGATTGCGGTTAATACGGATGAGCGCCTTGACGATGAAGCTGTTTGCAGGGCGTTCGTCGTAGAAATCGACGGTCGCACCGAGGGCCTCCATAGTCTGGGTGATGTTCTCGGGAATCCCGAAAGTACGGGCGGACAGGAACAGAATTCTTTTGTTCTTCAGCGGCATATTCCGTTATTTATATAACCCTTTGTCCTTCATTTCCCGGATAGAAAGCTCGTAGTTGTCCTGCTGGACGGGCTGACGGTCGACCCAGCGGGTAAATTGCTGTATTCCGGCATCGAACGACCACTTGGGCTCGAAGCCGAGCATCTTCCTGGCGAGAGAAATATCCGCATAATTATGGCGTATGTCTCCCAGCCGGTAATTGCCGCTGACGGTAACGGGGACATCCACACCGTAACACTTTTTCAAAGTATTGGCGACCGTAAGCACATCCGTAGCGACACCTGTCCCGATGTTGAACGCATGACCGGATATTCCCGGGACGGTCAACCCAAGAATCGTAGCATCGACAACGTCGTCGATATAGACGAAATCCCGGGATTCCTTTCCGTCCTCGAAAATATTGATTCCGTTGCCGTTCTTGATGCGGGTGGAGAAGATGGAGAGTATGCCTGTGTAGGGGTTGGAAAGCGATTGCCCGGGGCCATAGACATTCTGATAACGGAACGATACGGATTCGATGCCGAGACTTTTGCAGACCATGTGCACCAACTGCCCCTGCACCTGCTTGGTGATGCCGTAGACGGACCCCGGATGGATTGCAGAATCTTCGGTGGTTCCTACGAGCTTGAGAGGCTGGCTGCATCCCGGGTATTTTACCTCGAAATCGCCGTTTGCCATGGTTTCTTCCGGCCGTTCTTCCGGATAGACGAACGTACCCAACTCGTCGCTCCAATAACGTCCCTCGCCGTATATGGCCCGCGATTCCGCAACGACGACCCGTTTTACCGAGTGGGGCTCGTTGGCGAGAATGTCCAATAATAGGGCGGTACCTCCGATGTTGACTTCCACATATTTCTGAATTTCATACATGGATTGTCCGGTTCCGGTTTCCGCTGCCAGATGCAGGACGAGGTCTACTCCTTCGAGCGCTGTTTGCCAATCCTGCCGGCTGGTAACAGAACCTTTGATGAACCGGACTTTTTCCCGGATGTTTTGGTACAAAGGAGATGTCGTTTCAGGGGTCTGTCCATGAATCTGCGGCGACAGATTGTCGAGAACCACAACCTCATGTCCTTGCGAAACAAGTTTGAGTGCAGCATTGGAGCCGATGAAGCCGGCTCCGCCGGTGATGAGTATTTTTGACATTCGAGTGAGTTGTTTGGAATCGGGAGTGCCGGTGCTGTTCGCTGGCTGTCTCCGGATTTTTACGCAAATTGTGAAGATAAAGATAGTGAAACTTTGGCTTGCAAGCAAAAAACTTATGGATTCCGAAGAAAATTATATGGAATCAGGAATCGGTCTTTTCCCAGCGTTTTATCTCAAAGTTATACTTTTTTATCACTTTCGCAGGAGACCCTGCGGCAATGGTATAATCGGGAAGGTTGCCGCAGACAACAGAATGGGCTCCCACAATACAACCCTCTCCGATTGTCACCCCGGGCATGATGAAAACGCCTTCGCCCAACCATGCGTTGGCTCCGATTGTGACGGGGGCCGTATGATATGGCCGGTCGATGGGCGAAACAGTCGGGGGCGTATCCTTTTCCGAACCCTTATAATAGCCGTGGCTGCTGTCGGAAATATATATGTGGCTCGCCATTAAGGTATTGTCTCCGATTACGACCTTTTCCATAGCGGAAATGTGCACATAGTCGTTGATTTGTACGTTGTTCCCGAATATGATTTTTTTGTCGCGGTTTCCGTTGGTGGAAAAAGCCTCGATTCTGCAACCTACTCCGGTAGTCAGATTGCTGCCTAAGTCCACGAATTCCCCCCCCCTTAAATCGAACGGGAAACGTATCAGACGGGCTTTCGGCGATAATAGTTTCGTACGCAGAAGCCAAAAGGCTAATTGCAGCTTTTGGCGGAATGAGTAGCTGTTTTTCGGCATTGGACAAGTCGTTGAATTACAAGTAGCAGCAATTTGATGCGGTAACTTATTTGTTTGGACAGCGGAAACGTGCTGCGACGGGCGGATTGCGATGTGTTGGAATCGTGGCGCCGAAAATAGATCAGAGGTGTCCGGATAAATTCTACCTTGCCCTTGATGTCGGCGAGCGAGCCTAACCAGCCGTCGTGATAAACCGGCAATTTGTCGGGCAGCGGCAAGGCATATTCGAGTATGGAGCGCCTGAATGCTTCGCAGGCTCCGACGTAACTGTTGCGCAGGAGATTTTTCCAGAAGCCAGATGCGGACCCTCTCATTTCAAAGAACGAGGGGTGCAGGATATGCAGATTGCCGTCGGTCACGTAGCAGTCATGAACGACCAGGTGGGCCGTCTGAAGCGCCTGGAGACAGATCTTTACCTTGCCGGGCAGCCAAACGTCGTCTTGGTCTGAGAGGAAAATGTAATCGCCTTGCGCATGTTTCAGTGCATTCTCGAAATTGCCGTTGGTCCCGTGTTTGCCCGTGTTGCTGATTATTTTGATTCGGGGATCGCTGAAAGAACGGACGATGGAAAGAGTGGCGTCGGCCGAACCGTCGTCGGAAACTATAAGTTCGTCCTTGTCACCCAATTGCGCAAGAATGGAATCTATCTGTTCCCGGATATATTTTTCACCGTTGTAGGTGGCCATGCAGACGGAAATCATACCCAATAATCTGTGTAGAAAATACGGAAAGGCCGGAACGTTTTTTCGGACACAGCCAACGAACAAGCGCGTCGGAACACGATCCGGTGGAGATATTTTTGATTTTTGCAGTCGTCGCACACGAAATTGCGGAGCGACTGGCAGAACAATCGGTAGCGGCTTAGTTTCTGCTCGCGTGTCTGAACTTCGTTGCTGAATTCCTGCTGGCAAACTGCATCTATAACGAATGCTTTGGGCGAAACCTTTCGGAATCGTTCGATGAATTGGAAATCGGCGAAATCGAGATGAACCTCCGGCCGATACCCTCCGGCTTGGATGAATGTTTCTACATGAATCAGCATGCCGCTGTTGATTACGGAGTATGCAGAAAGGCTGATTTCTCCGGTTGGCGCTGTTCGCTGGATGTTGCAGCGATAACGGTTCATTGGGACCGGAGACATGAACCGATCGGGGCCGATGCTTACCTGCGGACAAAACAATTTGACGGACGGATGCCGCTCGACAGCGCTTCGGTATTGTTCGAGGATGCCTGGCGGAAACGCCGTATCTTGGTCCGTCAGCAAAATCCAATCATATCCGTGCCGCCGCGCAAAGTCGGCCGTGTAATTATAGGCCGCGCCCAATCCGGGATTGTCCGGGAAAGAAATGTAATGCCATGAAGCAGGCAAATCGGCCTTGCTGTTCAGAGGCTGGGGTGAATTCTCGACGATGAGTACATCCGTACCCCCCCCCTGCAAGAGGGTCGTGTAGGTTTTCGTGTCGGCGAGACGCTCGTTATACAGCACACTGACCAGCAGAATTCTGTTTTGCACGGTGTTTACGATATTTGAGACTCAAGAGTATCAGCATGAACGGCTGCGGAATCAGGCCCATGAAGATGAACATGTTGTCGAACAAATTCATGATGACAACCATAGACACTTCGACAATGCCCAATACATAGAACGGTGAATCGCGGGGAATCAACCCGATAGTTACAAAGATAAAGAACACGGTGAAGGCAAACATATAGACGGGGCCCCACCAACCCAAATATTTGTAGGTTCTGCCGTATACGGATGCAACATTGAACGCATCCAGGATTTTGTCCATTTCCTGCCGCTGCATGTTTTTTCCGTCACTTATACGTTTGGAAACGAGGTCCGGCATCAACTCGAAAACTGCAAAATCGCGGAAACAGGCGGCATCTATGTCGACCACGGGATTTTGATCGACCATGTGTTGCGCGTTGGCAAGAGGTGTTGCTATATATATATAGGTCCAGAAAAACTCGTCCGGAATGCAGGAAGACTTGAATTCTTCCGTAGCTTTGCCGAACTCGAGAATCAGGCTTTTCACACCTTCCACATCGGTGCGCAAGTTTCCCAAAGCTCCGAATCCGAACAAGATAAAGGTAAATATCGCAGCAAGTTTGAACAGGACTTTTGATATTCGCTGTCTGCTCATCAGAAACAGAATCAGACATTCAAGTATGCAAAACATGATACCGCCTCGGCTGAACATCAGAAAAAACGGGAGAATGGCAAGAATCATGTTCTTGTAACCATATTTTTTAGTGGTTTTGTCTTCTGTGGATATTATTCCGTAAAAGGAGTACAATACGCAAATCATCAATCCGTTTACCACGATTACATGGAGGAACGGAAGCCCGAAGTCCGTATATTCGGTCTCTCTGTTTCCGCTAATGTAGGAGAGCAGAGGGATTCCTCGGGCTGCAATTATTTCGAGGAAGAGCAACAGGAGGAGCCAATAAATCACTTTCCGGCATGTGCGGAAGTTGATAACGCGCAACGGATTATAGGAAAAATATCGTTTTTGATGGGTTGCAAGGCCCAATAACAGAGATATGAAACAGGTGGAGAGCAGGAATAACCGATAACCGACCGATAGTTTGGGACAAAGATGGCTCCATTCGAGCTGATAGACCAACAATACCCCTATCCACGTGATAGCGTAGAGGATGAAGGGGTTGGTAAGTATTTTGTTTTGAGGAGCAATCATTTTTCAGCAGCAGCAGCTTGTCTGAGTTCCCTGAAATATTTTTTCTGCTTGCGCACCCATCCGATGTTGGCAGCCCGGCGGTATCGGATTTCATAGGCCGGGCAGAGAAGCAGAAGCAAGATATTTACGACATGCCTGGACGCGAACTTATGACGGCTCTGCATTCGTCCGATGAAGAGCAGCTTTCGTCTGAGGAAAGCATACCGGTCGAAAAATCCGTGTGACAGGAACGTTTCTACGAATTGCAGATTGTTCTGGTATACCAACACTTTGTAGAGGTAGTCGGAGAGTATCAGCAAATCGGCCGTGTGCTGTGCTTCGGCCGAGAATTCCCGGGCCCGCTTGTCGAAAAAATACAGATTGGTTTTGAAATGTTCCGGGGTGTAAATCTTCTTTCCGGTGGAGTTGGGGTTGCCGGCAATCCTCCAAAAGTAATCGGGCAGGAGGTTCGATTCGCTGAATTTCATACCGCTGCGCAGGCACAGAATATTGAAGTCGGGGTCTTGGTGGGACCGGAGCTGTTCGTCCCATACGATTCCCCGTGACAGCAAACTGTCCTTTCGGTAGATGTTCGTCACGACCTGGAACGGAACCAGATTGCGAATCAGCTTGGAAAGCGCATGCCTGCTGTTTTTGTAGCCTAAGGCGATGCAGCCGACGTCGAAAGGCTCCTGTTTGAAAGCAGTAAGCGGGAATATGGCGAAGTCCAACTCGGGGTGCCGGGAAATGAAATCCACTCGCTGCTCAAGGCAGTAGGGGGCGATCAGGTCGTCGGCATCGAAGAAAACGACATATTCACCCGCAGCATTTTCCAACCCGATGTTGCGGCAGGTATTTCCGCCTTTCGTCCGCTCCTCGGAACGAGCCATCAGTTTGATGCGAGGGTCTTTCGCTGCATATTCGGCAACGATTCGTTTTCCCGTGTCCGTGGAACCGTCGTCTACGACGAGCAGTTCCCAATCGGAATAGGTCTGCGCCAAGATGCAGTCGATCATCTTTCCAATGAACGGTTCTGCATTGTACATCGGAATGACGATGCTGACCGTCGGGGCGGTACTTCTGTCAGAGACGGCCATCTATCGCAGCGGGGTTAAGGGTGCCCTTGACATCGTAGACAACTCCGGTTCGGGGGTCGGAGAGGAAACCGCGCGGGTCGAGCTGTTGGAAATCGGTGTGGGCGACGGCGTGAATGACTGCGTCGAACCGACCATGCAATCCCTCGATGCCGGAGGTGACGATGTCTATGCCGTACTCATGCTTGACGTGTTCCGGATTGGCCCACGGGTCGAAGACGGTGATGTTCGGCGTGTATTCCTGCAAAGTATGATAGATGTCGACAATCTTGGTGTTGCGGATGTCGGGACAATTTTCCTTGAACGTGACACCGAGTATCAGTATGCGGGCGTCCTTGACCATGACCCCTTTCTTGTTCATGAATTTGATGGTCTGGTTGGCCACGTAGGCTCCCATGCCGTCGTTCAGACGGCGTGCCGAAGACATGATTCGGGGCAGTACGCCGTAGACTTGCGCTTTCTGAATCAGATAATAGGGGTCGACGCTGATGCAGTGGCCGCCAACCAGTCCGGGCTTGAGCTTGATGAAGTTCCATTTGGATGCCGCGGCCTCGATGACATCGTTGGTGTCGATGCCCATGGCGTTGAAGATTTTGGCCAGCTCGTTCATGAACGCGATGTTGACGTCGCGCTGCGAATTCTCGATGATTTTGGAGGCTTCGGCCACCCGGATGGAGGGAGCCTTGTGCGTGCCGTTGATGAGCACGGAATTATAGACGCGGTCGACGATGTCGGCGATTTCCGGGGTCGAACCCGAAGTGACCTTGCGGATTTTTTCGACGGTATGCTCCTTGTCGCCCGGGTTGATGCGCTCGGGTGAATACCCGGCGAAGAAATCCGTATTGAACTTCAGCCCGGAGACGCGCTCCACGACCGGGAGACACTCTTCTTCCGTGACACCGGGGTAGACGGTCGATTCGTAGACGACGATGTCGCCCCGGGAAATGACCTTGCCTACTGTTTCACTGGCTCCGAGCAGGGGCCGCAGGTCCGGACGGTTGTTGGCGTCGACCGGAGTGGGAACCGCCACCACGTAGAAATTGCAGTCGCGGATATGGCCGATGTCGGTCGTACAGCGGAATCCGTGGTTGTCGATGGCGTCCCGGAGCAGGGCGTCTTCGACTTCGAGCGTCGAGTCGTGCCCGGTCATCAACTCTGCGACCCGCTCTTTGTTGAGGTCGAATCCCACGGTCGGGTATCGGGTCGAAAAGAGCCTTGCAAGCGGTAATCCTACGTAGCCGAGACCGACGACGCAAATCTTTATGTTCTTCATATACTGTAAGTAGTTAAAGAAGTATTCTCTGTTTCGGGCAAGCCGCTACCGGACCCCGATGGCCGAATAGACGAGCCCGGCATCGGTCAGGTCGGCGGGGTCGTAGAGGTTGCGGCCGTCGAGCACCAATTTGCCGCGCATGGCCCGGGCTACGACGCGCCACGAGGGGATGCGGAACTGCTTCCATTCGGTCACGACCATCAGCGCGTCGGCGTCGACCGTGGCTTCGTACATCTCTTTGGCGTAGCGGACCCGGTCGCCGATGCGGCGGCGGCATTCGTCCATCGCCACCGGGTCGAAAACGACGACTTCGGCCCCTGCCTGGGTCAGCCGGTCGATCAGCACGAGCGACGTGGCTTCGCGCATGTCGTCCGTCTCCGGCTTGAATGCGAGCCCCCACAGCGCGATGCGCTTCCCCCGCAGGTCGGGCCCGATTCGGGCCACGAGCTTCTCGAAAAGCAGCGATTTCTGCGCTTCGTTGACTTCCTCGACGGCGCTGATTACCCGCATTTCGTAACCGTGTTCGCGCCCGGTGCGAATCAGAGCCTTGACGTCCTTGGGGAAACACGAGCCGCCGTATCCGCAGCCCGGATAGAGGAACTTGGTGCCGATACGTGCGTCGGACCCGATTCCGCGGCGGACCATGTTGACGTCGGCACCCACCAGCTCGCAGAGGTTGGCGATGTCGTTCATGAACGAAATGCGGGTCGCAAGCATGGCGTTCGCCGCGTATTTGGTCATTTCGGCCGACGGAATGTCCATGAAGATGATTCGGTAGTTGTTGAGTACGAACGGCCGGTAGAGCTTTTCCATGAGCTCCCGGGCCCGTTCGCTCTCGACGCCGATGACGACCCGGTCGGGGCTCAGAAAATCCTTGACGGCGGCCCCCTCTTTCAAGAATTCGGGGTTGGACGCCACGTCGAATTCGATGTCTGCGCCCCGTTTGCCGAGCTCTTCGCGGATGGCCGCCTTGACCTTGGCGGCGGTGCCTACGGGCACGGTCGACTTGGTGACCAGGAGCGTGTATTTGTTGATTGCGCGGCCGAACGTGCGGGCAACTTCGAGGACATATTGCAGGTCGGCCGAACCGTCTTCGTCGGGCGGGGTGCCCACGGCCGAGAAGACGATGTCGACCTGGTCGATACATTGGGTCAGGTCGGTGGCGAAACGGAGCCGCCCGGCCTCAACGTTGCTGCGGACCATCCGGTCCAGCCCGGGCTCGTAAATGGGGACTTCTCCGGCGAGCAGGGCGGCGATTTTGTGCTTGTCCTTGTCGATGCAGGTGACGTTCGCGCCCATTTCGGCGAAGCATGTACCCGACACCAGGCCGACGTATCCGGTACCTACGATTGCGATATTCATGTGAGCAAATATTCTCGGTTTAACTTTGCGGAAGCAATTTTCTCCAGCATCCGCTGTTTTCCAGCTTGTTCCAGCAGTATATTCTGAACTGGTCGATCAGAACGGCCACGAAGAACAAGGCCGCCAATATGCAAAAAATCAGGAACAGACAGGCGATTCCGCTGTAACTTGCATAGATGCCGGCAATCAACTTGCGGAATGTGAAGTTGAAAACCGTCAGATTGGCATGGAACAGAAACACGGCGAAACTTGATTTGCCTATGCGGTTTATTACAGGACTGTATGGTATCCGAAGTTTGGCGAATTTCAGTATCAACATAACTGACAAAACGATGACCAGTGGGTTGGCGTAGGAATAAAGCAAGGCAACGAAGCGTTCGCCGTTGTTGCAGACCAATCCGACGGTCAGCGCCGAATTGAGTATGACAGCTACTGCAAAGAACCCCATTTCTCCCCCCCCCTCAATGGGTTACCGTGCAGTTTCAAATACCGGGCGAGCAGGTACAGTCCGATAAAGGAAAATGTGGAATATCCCTGTTCTACGAAAACGGCGGAATTGGTCCAGCCGTAGAGTGTCTGAAACGAATAAAAAGCAAGGAGCGTCAAAGCCAGCTGCCGTTTGGTTGCCTTTTCAGCGAACAAATTCAGCATCGGGGCAAGAATGTACAGCCCGATGTACGCCTTGATGAACCAGTTGGCTTTCGTAAAACATAGGTAGGGTGCAAGCTGTCGCAGACCCGGCTGCTCCTGTCCGGCGATTATCATCAAAAGGTAGAAACCCAGCAGAAAAAAGGCGCATTGAAACAGAAAACTGCAAAATCCCCTGACCGAAACCCGAATCGAAAACCATCCGGAAATAAGGATGAAAATATTCACGCAGCCGATGGACGCCGATTCGATGAGGATTCGTGTCCACGTTCCGGCGGGTGCCGCATGGAACTCGGCCAGCGTCGGAAGTCCCAGCAGCCAGAAATCGGCATGAACCACAAGAATCATGAACATGGCGATGATTCTCAGCAGTTCAAAATTGGACTGCCGTGGCGGCGGCACTGCGGAAGATGCGGAACTGCTCATTTTAATGTTCGGTTTCCGAAAAGGTGATATTCGGGGATTTGAACAATAGCTTTTTTGCCGTCAGCAGAATATTGTATTGCCTCAACAAAGCGGCCATGATGAAAGTCAGCAGGGAGACGGTGCCGACGATCCACGCCAACGACCCGAAGATGTTCTGAAACGAGACGTAGCGATACAATATTATTGTGGCGGTGGCGACGAACGCCGTATTGATTGTTTGCGGCAGGATGGCCCGGTAGACCTCGGTCCAACGGCTGTGGAAAGTACGGCGATACATGACGGCATAGGAATTCACGAAGTTGATGAACAGCGTGATGTCCCATGCCCATGCCATGGCCGTGAGGGTGCCGAATCCGAGCGCGGCGACCAGAAACCCCGTGACCGTGACCGCGGTGTTCATGACACCGACATAAAACATGTGGTCGGTTTTCCCTGCGGCCTGGAAAAGGGCTCCCGACGTGGACAGAATCATTTGGAGCGGCAACGACAGCGCCAGAATCCGGAAGACAGGAACTGCCGGCTCCCACGCGGCGCCGAAGAGAATGTTGACGATGTCGTGCGCCCCGAAAAAGAGACTTAGGCCGATAGGGAAACTCAGAGAGGCGATGTATCTGACGAGCGTGGTATTTTTCCGGGCCAGCTCCTGCTTGTCGGACTGCAAGGTGGAGAGGATAGGGTGCAGAACCGGAGAGATGACGAACGTAATGTTCTGCAGCGGCAGCTGCATCAGCCGATAGGATTTGTCGTAGTAGCCCAGGTCGGCCATGGTGAAGTATTTCCCGATTACGAGCTTGTCTGCGTTGCGGGAGAAATAGTTGCAGACGCAGAACAGAAACTGGAACGCGGAGTAGGACCAGACCGTGCGGATGGCGCTGAGGTCGGGCCGGAGCACGACGGACTGCGGATAATTGCAGTAGTTGACGGCGAAAACGCCTACCGAAGAAAGGACCGGGGTGACCAGCAGCGCATAGATGCCCCATCCGTGCAAGGCTCCGGCCACGGCGATGGACCCGCAGACAATCTGGACGGACAAGGTCCGCAGGGCAATGGTCCGGAAACGCTTCTCGCGGAGCATCAGCCCGTTCGGAACGATGTTGAGCGCATTGAAGAAAAGACAGATGCACAGATAGCGGCAGACGTCGGCAAGGGTGGGGTCGCCGTAGTAACGGGCGATGGTATCGGCCGAAAGGAACAGCACGAGGCTCAGTACCCCTCCGGCGCACAGCCCGGCCGTGAACAGCGTATTGATTTGTTTCTTGGAGAGGGTTCTGAACTGGACGATGGCCGCACCGATTCCCATGTCGGTGAAGATGTCGAGAAAGACCATGAGCACCGTGGCGATGGCCATGGTGCCGAATGCTTCGGGCGAAACGTTGCGCGCGAGGATGGCCGTTATGCCGAGCGAAATGACGATGCCGGAATATTTGGCCAGCGCAATCCAGAAGATGCCCTGTGCGATTTCTTTCTTGACGGAGGTCATTTACTTGATCAGCCGGTAGATGCCGTATTTGGTGAAGACGGCTTCGATTTGCGGATTGTTCTGGCACTGCCGGCCCGTGTTGATGTTGCAGAGGGCCATGTCCTGCACTTCGTCGTTCGACAGATAATCATTGCCCGCGGTATTACGGGTGACGACTTTGCGGATGGGGGTGCCTTTTTTGATGGCCATGGCATTGAACCAGACGTCGTCCGCCGTGGGACAGATGGAGGTGAAGACCTCGCGGTTCAGCACTTCGGCGTCCAGCGAGCGGGGCGGATAGAGCACTCCTCCGACACCCGTGAAGAAATTCCGCGAGGGGGTGTTCGGGTCGCAGAAACACAGTTTCCAGCGGTTGTAGGATTTCAACTTGCCTTTGCCGTCCGGCAGCATCGTATGAATGCGGCAGGCGTGGATGGCCTGCGGTTCGGCCAGATAGGCGTTGACGAGCCGTTCGACGATGTCGAAGTCGTACAGCGCGTCGTCGTCGACCGTGATGATGACGTCGTTGGGGCAGGCTTCGAGCGCCGGGATGAGTTTCTTGTAGCTTCGGATGTACTCCTCGGTTATCTTTACTTCCAGCCCCCGGGCCTGTAGCCGGACCAGGGTGTCGGGGAGCGGCCGGGCGAGGCACGACGGGTCGAGCCACAGAATGATCCGGTTGGCTTTCTTGGTCTGCTGCATCAGGCTTTCGATGGTGAAGCAGACGTCTTCCAGACGACGGCCGTAGGTGGTCAGCGAAAGGACGATGTCGTGGTCGCAATATCTTTCGGAGCTGACGCCGGGCTCGGTGCTGTGCAGGATTTTGTCCTCCAGCTGGAGCCGCCGCATGAAGAACTTGATGTTCTGTACGTTGGCATGTATTTCGTTTAGCTGGCGGCGTTTTCTTTTGAGAGAAGAGAGTATTTTCATGATAGGCGTGTGTTTTCAGCGTTGTGCAGCGATTGCTTTTTCGTATAAGGCCAAATCTTCGAGGATGGCCCGGCGGGCGGCGTTCGGCTGCTCCTCGGAGCCGAGCCATTGGTCGGCGAGGGCGCGCGCCTCGTGCAGCCACCGGGGCTCGGCCGTGCAGGCGTAGAGCATGCCCAAAGTCATCGCCCGGGTTTCGGAGTTGGTGATCTGCGGCAGAAATTCCAGATATTCCTGCTTGCAGCATTCGTATTCGTTCGTGCGGCCCAGGACGCGGTGGCTGAGCATCAGCAGGGCTGTGTATTTTCCGCGGATTTTGGACGCCGGGGGCAGCGACACCTGGCCGTAGCGCGTCAGAAAATAGTTCACGGCCGCCAGGTCGCTGGCATCGGGACCTTTCCGCAGCAGACTGTTGGCCAGCGCCCGGCGGGCCTTGGGCAGGTAGCTTTCGATTTTGTCGTAAATGTGTTTGCCGCCTTTGGCGAATTCTACGATTTGGAGGTATTGCGGCGCGATGTCGAGCGTTTCGACCGCCAGCATGTCGGTGATTCGGACGATTACCCTGCCGCCGTCGCGGCCCTGCTGGCTGAGCAGCACCCCCTCCACTCCCGAGAACTGGCCGCCGACGATTCGGACCCGGTCGCCCTGCTCAAGGTCGATTTCCGACGGCGAGAAGCAGGGAACCGCATGTTCGTAGGCTTGGGCGATGCGCATGAACTGCGTCATTTCGTCGTCCGGGACATAGCGGTAGTCGGTCGGTGCCTCCCGTTTTTCGCCCGTCGGAATCAGGTTGTAGGCGGGGTAGGCGTTGTGGAACCTGCGAAGTTGCGGCAGGGTTCCTCTGATGAATATGTAGTTGTACAGCAGGGGTTTGCGGATGCGTCCCCGGCCGTTGTCGCGTGCGGTCACATCGACGAACGTCGGTGCGAAGCATTCCAGCCGGGCGGCGGAGCGGGCGTTGAACTCGTCCGCATGGGCCGCCAGTTGTTCGCAGGCTTGCAGGCTCGACCGGAGCACGGTCAGTACGTACCAATGCGGCGCTTCCTCGGTTCGGTTGCAGGGCTTCGGTTCGGTTGCGGACATACCTTCTCCTCTTCGGAGTTTGTATAAACGGCTTGTCCTTAACAGGTTATGTCGGTTAAGCCGGAAACTTCCGAAAACTTCGTTCCTTTCCGTGGAAAATTCCGTCGCTTGAAAAAGCGCGTTTCCTGCATCCGGAAAGGGGGTTCTTAGTGGGACAAAGTTAGTATTTTTTGCTGAATTAGCAACATCGCCCCGTCGATTTTTTGCGGTGGATAGGTTGGCGGATTCGCAGAGCAGGGCGGTGCAGACTTCGGGCTGTGCTGTGATCTGGTAATCAGTTCGTTGTATTGCTGTGCGAAAATTTGTCGCCGCATATCCTCCCGGAATTTCCGAAAATTTCGTATACTCCCGCTCGGTAAAATGCAAGTAAACTTGCTTTTGCGCTCGCTTATTCGTATTTTTGTCCGAATCAATAATTGTTACGTCATGTCTGAAATTGCAGGATTGGAGCCCCGCTTGGTGTGGGAGCAGTTCGACGCCATTACGCAGGTGCCGCGACCCTCGAAAAAGGAGGGCCGGATCATCGACTTTCTGGTAGCTTTCGCCAAGCAGCACCAGCTCGAATATAAAAAGGACGGTGTGGGCAACGTCGTCATCCGCAAACCCGCTACGCCCGGTTTCGAGGAGCGCCCGGCTGTCATCCTACAGTCGCATATGGATATGGTCTGCGAGAAGAATTCCGACGTGGAGTTCGATTTCGACAACGACCCCATCCGCGCCTACATCGCCGACGGGTGGGTGCGGGCCGAGGGGACCACGCTCGGGGCCGACTGCGGCATCGGCATGGCCGCCGCGCTGGCCGTGCTGATCGACCCGCAGGCCCAGCACGGGCCGCTGGAAGCGCTCTTTACGGTCGACGAGGAGACCGGCCTTACCGGGGCTTTCGAGCTGGGCGAGGGGATGTTGCAGGGCAAATACCTGCTCAACCTCGATTCGGAGGACGAGGGCGAGTTGTTCATCGGCTGTGCCGGGGGCATCGATACCATCGCCACCTTTACCTGTTCGATGGAGGAGGCGCCCAAGAATTATTCGTTTTTCCGGGTCGACGTCTCCGACCTGCTGGGCGGCCATTCGGGCGACGACATCGACAAAGGGCGTGTCAATTCCAACAAGACCGTGGCGCGGCTTCTGTGGGGCGGGATGCAGTCGTGCGAGCTGCGTCTGAGCTATTTCTCGGGCGGCAATTTGCGCAATGCCATTCCGCGCGAGGCATACGCCATTTTCGGCGTTCCGACCCGGCTCAAGAAGGATTTCGAGAAACGTTATGAACTCTTCGCCGCCGACCTCGAAGCCGAGTTCCGCCTGCGCGAACCCAATTTCCGCATTACGCTCAACGAGATGCCGCAGGTGGCCGAGGTGCTCGATGCCCGGTCGCAGTTCGCGCTGATTTACTCGCTCGTGGGGGTGCCCAACGGCGTCGTGGCCATGTCGGCCGCCGTGCCGGGGCTCGTGGAGACCTCTACCAACCTCGCGTCGGTGAAGTTCGCCGGAGAAAACAAAATCGTCGTCACTTCGTCGCAGCGCTCGTCGGTCGAAAGCGCCAAGACCTACGTGATGCAGATGGTCGAGTCGGTCTTCGCGCTGGCGGGCGCCGACGTGGTCCATTCCGACGGTTACCCGGGCTGGACGCCCGACCCGAAATCGCGCCTGCTGGCCGTGACGGCCGACGCCTACCGTCGGCTGTTCGGTACCGAACCCAAGGTGCGGGCCATCCATGCCGGATTGGAGTGCGGGCTGTTCCTCGAAAAGTATCCCGACCTGGAAATGGTGTCGTTCGGACCTACGCTGCGGGGCGTCCATTCGCCTGACGAGCGCCTCGAAATCGCCACCGTTCCCAAGTTCTGGGAGCTGCTCAACGAAGTGCTGCGGACGTTGTAGCCGCCGGCGCTTGGAATTCCGGGAGTTGCAGGGTGCAGCTCCCGGATTTTTTCGTATCTTCGCATATTCCGTTAAGTCTTTTTAGTATGCTGAAAAGCCGCCTTTGTCTTCTCTTTGCCCTTTGCGCATGCCCGGCGGCGGCCCAGACTTTCGACGACGAATATTACCCTTTTGCCGAGTACGAGGAGCCCCGGCCCATGCTGGTGCCCGATTCGGCGCTGTTCTATCGTGCCGTGCAGGCGGCTCCCGACCTGTACGGTTCCGTCTCGGCGTTCATCCTGCCGCAGGTGGCTTTGCAGCGGCGCGGACAGCCGTTCGGTGCGGAGGTCGCCACGGCCGATGGGGCGCAGGTGCCGTACCGCTGTTTTCAGGCGCTGCGCGGACTGGGAGCCGAGGAACGCGCGGAGCCGGGCCTGGCCATGACGGCGGAGCACCTCGGGGGTGCAGGCGGTGTGCGGACGTTCGGATTCGCGGACGGGATGCCGCTGCTGCCTTACCGGGCTTCGGTATCGTTTTCGGGGCGGAATCACTTGGTCGGGGCCAAGGTCTCGGCCGTCGGCGAGCTGCCGCACGACTGGCGTTTTGCGGCGGCGCTCGATTTTCGGACCGGGCGCGACCTCTATGCCGACGGGGTTTTCACCAATGCCCTGACAGCGGCGTTCCGGCTGGAGAAGCATTTCGGGCCGAATCATCGGGTGGCGTTGCTGGCCGTAGTCCCGCCGTCGGTGCGGGGCACGCGCCTTTCGTCGGTCGGGGAGGCGTTCTCGCTCACGGGCGACGCGCTCTACAATCCGGCGTGGGGTTTTCAGAACGGCAAGGTGCGCAATTCGCGGGTGCGGCGCGAGACGGTGCCGTGGACGGCGGTTTCGTATCGCGGCGGGCTGTCGGCGAACACATCGCTTTCGGCTGTGCTGAGCGCCGAGACCGGAAGCCGGAGTTATAGTGCGTTAGGGTGGTACGACGCCCGCACGCCCATGCCCGACAATTATCGTTACCTGCCCTCTTTCGCCCTCGACCCCGATACCGAGCAGGCGTGGCGGGCAGCCGACCCTCGCTATACGCAAATCGACTGGGACGGCATGATGGTCGTCAACCGGCTGGGCGGCGGGCATGCGGTCTATGCGCTGGAAGATCGTGTCGAAAGGCTTTGCAACCTGCGTCTCGACGCAGCGGTTTCGGCGCAGGTAAGTCCGCGGCTGACGCTCGACGGCGGGATTTCGCTCGGCCGCGAAGCGACCCGCAGCTTCAAGCGGATGCGCGACCTGCTGGGGGCCGGGTATGTGGTCGACAGGGACCAGTACCTGGTGGACGACGACACCTACGGCCGTCTGTCCGAAAACGACCTGCGCCATCCGGGGCGGGTCATCGGGCAGGGCGACCGTTTCGGCTACGACTATCGGCTGGTGCGGCTCCGGGCGGCGACGCATCTGCGGGCGGTTTATCGCGCCGACAGGTTTCGGGCCGATGCGGCGGCCGAGTTGGGCGCGGCATCAACTTATCGGCGGGGACTGATGGAAAAGGAGCTTTTTCCCGGCAGCCGCTCTTTCGGCCGTTCGCGCCGGATGCGTATGGCGACCTATGCGTTCAAGGCGTCGGCCGGGTGGGCATTTTCGCCGCGCAGTTACCTCGGTTTTTCGGCCGCGGCCAGTGCTTCGCCGCCCGACGCGGACGCGATGTTCTTTCAGCCGCTTTACAACAATCTGAGCGTGGAGCGGATCGTTCCCGAACAGCTGTTCGCCGCCGAGCTGAACTACCGTTCGACAGGGCGGACGCTCGAATGGCAGGCCTCGGCGTTTCTTACCGCTTCTTTCGACGGGATGGATACGCGGCGTTATTTCGACGACTTGGCGGGCCTCTACTGCGACCTTTCGGTGACGGGCATCGGGCGGCTGGCCTGCGGGTTGGAAGCGGCCGCTTCGCTGCGGCTCTCCTATCGGTGGCGGCTGTCGCTCGCCGCGTCGGCAGGGTCGTACCGCTATCTCCGCAATCCGCGCGTGACGGTCGTTTCGGACACCGACAACAGCGCGGTCGACACGCGGGCCGAGAGCTACATGGGCGACTGCGTCGTGGGCGGTGCGCCCGCTCTGACGGCCTGCGCCGAAGTCTGCTACTTCGGCCCGAAAGGGTGGGGCGCCCGGCTGTCGGCCGGATATGCGGGAATCCGCCATGTCGAACCCATGCCCGTGCGGCGGACCCTCCGCATGGCCCGGCAGGGCGGCAGCGTTCCCGAGGCTTTCGATGCTTTCACGCGGCAGGAGCGGCTGCCGGACGCTTTCACGGCCGATGCGTCGGTTTACAAGTCGTTCATGATAGGCCGTTCCCGGCTGGTCGCTTCGCTCGTCGTGCGCAACCTGCCCGGAAGCCGCAATACGGTTTACAACGGCTATGAATCCACGCGCGTGCGGCGCGTCACGGCGGGCGATGCCGTGAGCTGGTGGCCCCATGCCACGCGCTACACCCACGCCTATCCGCGCACGTTTTATCTGTCGGTCAGTTATAGTTTTTAGGCGTCGCGGGCAGGGGCTCCCGGCGCATATACATAAGGTAAATGCAATTTATTTATTACCTTTGCCACGAAAACACCCCAAAGTTATGGCAGGTTCCAATTTCGTAGACTACGTCAAGATATTCGCCCGCTCGGGCCACGGAGGTGCCGGCTCGGCCCATTTCCGCCGCGAGAAATTCGTGGCGTTCGGCGGTCCCGACGGCGGCGACGGCGGCAAGGGCGGCAGCATCGTTTTGCAGGGCGACAGGCAGTACTGGACGCTCATCCACCTCAAGTACCAGCGCCACCAGTTCGCCGAGGACGGCCAGTGCGGTTCCGGCGCCCGGTCGTCGGGCAAGGATGCGCCCAACATCGTCATTCCTGTGCCGCTGGGTACGGTGGCCAAACGGCTTGTGGAGCAGGAGGACGGCACGACTTCGGTCGAAACCGTGGGCGAGGTGACCGAACACGGCGAGCAGCTGGTTCTGCTCAAAGGCGGCCGCGGCGGGTTGGGCAACTGGCATTTCAAGAGCGCCACCAACCAGACCCCGCGCTACGCCCAACCCGGCGAGGAGGGCGACGAGGGGGCTTTCATCCTCGAACTGAAAGTGCTGGCCGACGTGGGGCTGGTAGGCTTTCCCAATGCCGGGAAGTCGACTTTGCTGTCGGTCGTTTCGGCGGCCAAGCCCAAGATCGCCAACTATGCGTTCACCACGCTCGAACCCAATCTCGGAATCGTGGAGGTGCGCGACCACAAGTCGTTCGTCATGGCCGACATTCCGGGTATCATCGAGGGGGCGCACGAAGGGCGCGGGCTCGGCACGCGGTTCCTGCGGCATATCGAGCGCAATTCGGTGCTGCTGTTCATGATTCCGGCCGACAGCGACGACGTGCGGCGCGATTACGAAATTCTGCTGGGCGAGCTGACGCAGTACAATCCCGAGCTGCTCGACAAACGCCGCCTGCTGGCCGTCACCAAGTGCGACATGCTCGACGACGAGCTGATCGGCCAGATGCGGCCCCACCTGCCCGAGGGCATTCCGGCGGTCTTCATTTCGTCGGTTTCGGGGCTCAATATCCAGCAGCTCAAGGATATGCTGTGGCAGGCGTTGCAGGAGGAGTGACGAACGACGTTTCGATTCCGGTGATGCGGAGCGAAAAGCTGCCGTTGAAATAGCCGATGATTCCGCATAGCGAACCGCTGCCCAAAGGCAGCGGTTCGCCTGCGTAGAGACAGCTGCCCAGGGTCCGGACCGCCAGCGTGTTGCCGTCGGCATCCGCGAGGGTCCGTTCGGTGGTGACGTAGCGTCCCGTTTCGGGGTCGAAGTCGCACCACGCGGCGCGTTGGGCGAAGCGTACATCGTCGATGCGCACGTAGGTGTCGGCATCCGCCGGGGTCAGTTTGCCGATTCTGACGGGCCGGGCTGTTATCCGCGCCGCCGGTAGCCCGCTGAGCCGCAGGTGTTTGTCCGCTTCGTCGCGCGGGATGCAAAGATTCCCGTCCGCTGCCTTTCCCAATTCGATTTTGCCGCCGTAGTCGTAGAGCGTCAGCCCGTTGCAGTAGACGACCAGCTCTTCGCCCAGAGGGTAGGCATTCTCCGCCGCGTCGTATTCGGCCGCAATCGCAAGGCCGCCGCTCGCATCTTCGATGACAAGTTGGTTGTAGAATTCGCCGTAGCGGTTGTTTCCCGTGACGATGCCGCGGATGACGGTCTGGTCGGTGACAGGGTAGGAGGCTCCCTCGCAGCGCGATTTCAGCCGGGCGATGGTGCAGGTCGGGCGGGGCTGTTCGGCCTCCCCGAATTCGAGGGTCGTGGCCCGGTCGCAGCCTGCGAACAGCAGGGCCGTCAGCAGCCATGCTTTACAGCGGCGAGCAGTCGGTTTCATCGCGCAGTTTGAGCAGATAGCGGCCGCCGTCGTGTTGGAGAATCCCCGTCAGCGAGCAGGGCCCTGCCGGAACTTCGTTCCCGGCGAAATCGGCGTAGGGGCGGACATAGGTGTAGACGGCGGCGCCCTCCTGGTCTGTGAAGCGTTTGTTTCCGGCCCAAGTACCTTCCGCCAGCCCGTCGGGGGCATATCGCACGCGTTCGATGCGCACCAGCGTGCCGCATAGGGCAGGCGTCAGTTCGCCGATGGTCCGAACGGTCGGTGCAGAGGGCTGCGGCGGGGTGTCGTGGCGGATAATCGTGCGGGCGAGGGCCGGGCGCGAAGCGATGTAGTCGGTCGGGTAGCCGTCCGATGCCGAGGGCAGGCGGCCTGCCTGCAACACTCCGCGGCTTTCGCCCAGCGCCCAGCCTTGCAGCCGGACCGTGAGCAGGCAGCCCTCCGGATAGTCGTTGTGCAGGTGGTCGAGCCCCGCCATGATTTCGAGCCCCGCGCCGTCGGATTCGATGCAGAGCGTGCGGTAGAAATTGGCGCTGCGGTCGCAGGTCGTCACCCGGCCGCAGACCGTCGTTTCGGTTTCGACGGCGACGGTGGTTCCCTCGAATCGTGCGCGCAGTTCGCCTATCGTTGTCGTGGCCGGCGGGGGCGTCGTCTCTTCGTGCCGTTCGCCGAACGACGAATCGTAACAGCCGCTCAGCAGCAGAGCCCCGATAGCCACCCACGGTCGCATGGCCTATCCCTCGATGCGGGAATCTTTCAGTCCGAGGAAGTAGAGAATGCCGTCGAGCCCGATGGTCGAAATCGACTGCCGGGCCGTGGCCTTGACCTTGGGTTTGGCGTGGAACGCAATGCCCAGACCCGCGAGGTTGAGCATCGGCAGGTCGTTGGCGCCGTCGCCCACGGCCACCGACTGGGCGATGTTGATCTCCTCGAACTGGCACAGCAGCCGCAGCAGTTCGGCCTTGCGGCGTCCGTCGACCACTTCGCCCGCATAGCGGCCCGTCAGTTTGCCGTCCTCGATTTCCAGCTCGTTGGCATAGACGTAGTCGAAGCCGTATTTCTGGCGCAGGTAGTTGCCGAAGTAGGTGAAGCCGCCCGAGAGGATGGCCGTCTTGTAGCCCACGCGCTTGAGGATGGTCATCATGCGCTCCAGCCCCTCGGTAATGGGGAGATTGCGGGCTATTTCGTCCATGACCGAGACGTCCAGCCCTTTCAGCAGGGCTACGCGCCGCGTGAAGCTCTCGCGGAAGTCGATTTCGCCGCGCATGGCGCTCGCCGTAATGGCCCGCACCTCGTCGCCCACGCCCGCCCGTTCGGCCAGTTCGTCGATCACCTCGGTTTCGATGAGCGTCGAATCCATGTCGAAACATATCAGACGGCGGCTGCGGCGGTAGATGTCGTCTTTCTGGAACGAGACGTCGAGCCCCAGTTCCGACAGGTTCATGAAGCGTTCCTGCATGGCGCTGCGGCTCTCGTCGGACAGCGAGCCGCGCACCGAAAGTTCGATGCAGGCCTTGGCCGCGCGGTCGTCCTCGTGCAGCGGCATGCGGCCCGTCAGCCGTTTGATGGCGTCGATGTTGAGCCCGTGTTCGGCCACCACGGCCGTCACTTCGGCTATGTGGCGCGCCGAGACCGTGCGGCCCAGCAGCGTGATGATGTAGCGGTTCTTGCCCTGGCGGCCTACCCAGGCTTCGTAGTCCTCCTCCGAAATCGGGGTGAAGCGTATCATGACACCCAATTCCGACGCCTTGAACAGCAGTTCTTTCATGATGCCGCCCGACTTGTCGGGGGTGGTCATGATCAGGATGCCCAGGGTCAGCGACTGGTGGATGTTGGCCTGACCGATGTCGAGGATGCAGGCGTCGTAGCGCGCCAGGATGGCCGTCAGCGACGAAGTCATGCCCGGCTTGTCGGCGCCCGAAATGTTTATCTGTATGATTTCGATGTCGTTCTGCATGGTGTGTTGCGTCCGTACAATTTTATACAAAGTTAGAAAAGTTCTTTTCTTCCCTGCAAATTATTTGCTCTTTTTTACAGCACGACGGTTGTTGCCGTCCCGACTTCCCGGACGAAATGTTCGTCGTGCGAAATGACGAGCAGCGTGCCGTGGTAGCTGCGGACCGTGTCGGTCAGAATCGCGAGGCTTCCGATGTCGAGGTTGTTGGTCGGTTCGTCCAGCACCATCAGGTCGGGGATGCGCTCCGAGAGCATCATGCAGCAGAGCGAAAGCCGCATCCGTTCGCCGCCGCTCAGCGCCCGGCAGGGTTTGTCCCACGTCTCGTGCGGGAAAAGGGCGCGGTCGAGCCGGACCTTGAGTTCGTGGTCGGGCAGATTGTGCGCGTTGTGCCGTTCGGCCGTTTCCAGCACCGATTGGGAACTGTCGAGCGTCCGGTATTCCTGGTCGAGATGGACGGCCGAAAAATCGGCCCGTTCCACCCGCCCGGCGGTCGGGGCCAGTTCGCCCAGCAGCATCCGCACAAGCGTCGTTTTGCCGCTGCCGTTGTCGCCCGCGATGTGCACGCGGTCGCCGCTGCGTATTTCGAGGTCGAGCGGTTGCGGCCAAAGCGGTGCGCCGTCGCCGTAGGCGAAGTTCAGCCCCTCGGCCCGAATCAGTCGTTTGCCCGTGTGCAGGGCGGCATCGTCGAAGTCGATTTTCAGTTTGCCGTGGCGTGTCTGTTGCTCGCGCAGCTCTGCGAGCCGCTGTCGCGTATCGCCGATGATGGCGGTGTGCCGGTCTTGCAGCCGTGCCGCGCTGTTCTGCGCCTGCGCGCCGCGTGCATTGACGACAATCCGGGCCAGCCCCGTCTTCGATTTGTTCCGTTTGCCTTGCGCGCTCCGTCGCTCCTGCCGTTCGCGCACTTCCTGCGCTTGTCGGCGTGCCGCACGCAGCGCTGTCTGCTCTGCTTCGATACGCTCGGTCAGCGCCTGCTCCTCGATGTTTTTCTGTACGCGGTAGAAATCATAGTTGCCGCCGTAAAGCCGAATGCCCGCGGCGGTCAGTTCGCAGGTCGTATGCAGCAGATTCAGCAGCGTGATGTCGTGGCTGACCACGACCAGCGTTGCGTGCGTCGAGCCGATGTAGTCGTAGAGTTTGGCCCGCGCCCTGCGGTCGAGGTGGTTGGTCGGTTCGTCGAGCAGTACGATTGCGGGATTGTGCAGGCTTAGGCCTGCCAGCAGCACCTTCGTCCGTTCGCCGCCGCTCAAGGCGGCGACGGGGGTGTCGAGGGCTGCGTCGCGAAGCTCCCATTCGGCCAACACGGCGCGGCATCGCTCCTCGATGGTCCAGTCGTCGTTCAGTGTGTCGAACCAGGCCGTGTCGGTCGCTCCTGCGCATATAGCCTGCAAGGCGCGCAGTTTGTCGTCCACGCCGAGCAGTTCGGCGATGCTGCGCTCGTCGGGTGTCGTATGCTGGGGAATATAATAGGGTTGCGACGAGGTGGCCACGCTTCCCGCCGCAGGGGCCAGCCGGCCTCCCAGCAGTTGCAGCAGCGTTGTTTTGCCCACACCGTTGGGGCCGATTAGCGACACTTTGGCGCCGTCGGGTACGGAGAGGGCGACATGCTCGAACAGGGGTTGATTGTTGGTGTGGCGGTACGAAATACCGCTTGCGATGATAGACATGATAAACGATCGAATGGCGGCCCGCTGAGGGCCCGGTGAAACCTGAATGCTTGATTTGCAGCGGCATCGGTTCCGCAGAACCGGCCTATCGAACGTTTATTTTCATCGGAGTGTTTTCTGAATCCGGCAGCAAAGGTAGCAAAGTTCTTTTTTCCTGCAAATTATCCGCTGTTTTTTGCGGCGGGTCGGCCGATTATTTCCGTATTCGGCGGAATTTGTCTATTTTTGCATGCAAACCTAAGCAGAGAGACGTATGTGGAATTTTTTCTTGCAGGTGCTTCCCGCCGATGAGCCGCTGCTGGTACCCGACAGCGTGCAGAAAGCCAACCTTGCGCAGACCATCGACAAGGTGGTCAATATGGATTACCGCGAATTCTTCACGGGCATTCTCAACGATGCGGTGTGGATTCTGCTGAAACTGTTGCTGGCCGTAGCCATCTACATGATCGGACGCTGGATCGTCCGGCGCATCGTCCAGCTGCTCGACGTGGCTTTCGAGCGGCGCAAGGTCGACATTTCGCTGCGCATGTTCGTGCGCAACGCCGTCAAGGTCGTCTTCATGCTGCTGCTCATCCTCATCGTCGTGCAGACTTTGGGCGTCAACGTCACTTCGGTCATCGCCCTCTTCTCCGCCGCTACGCTGGCCATCGGTATGGCGCTGAGCGGTACGGCCCAGAATTTCGCGGGCGGCGTGATGATTCTCGTCATGAAGCCCTACCGTGTCGGCGACTTCATTTCGGCGCAGGGCCAGTCGGGCACCGTGCGGGAAATCAAGCTCTTTTCCACGGTCATCACCACGGGCGACAACCAGACCATCTATATTCCCAACAACGCCATCGCCACGGCCATCATCGACAACTATTCGACGGCCGACCTGCGGCGTGTCGACTGGACGATAGGCATTTCCTACGGCGACGATGTCGACGCGGCCCGCAAGGCGCTGCTCGAAATCCTCGCTTCCGATACCCGTATTCTGGCACAGCCCGCCCCCGTGGTGTGGGTCGCCGAGCTGGCCGATTCGGCGGTGAATCTTACCGTGCGGGCCTGGACGCGCAACGCCGATTATTGGGACGTCTTCTTCCAGAACAACGAGCGGTTCTACAAGCGTCTGCCCGAGCACGGCATCAACTTCCCGTTCCCGCAGGTGGACCTGCATCTGAAACAAGAATAACACTCTATTCATCAAGGTATATTCACTATGGAATTACGAGAAATTCTGGCTATTTCGGGCCAGCCCGGTTTGTACAAGTATGTAGCGCAGTCGGCGCGCGGGATTATCGTCGAATCGCTGGCCGACGGACGGCGGTTCAACGCGCCCGCATCGTCGAGGGTCAGCTCGCTGACCGAGATTTCGGTTTACACCGAGGGCGACGACATTCCGCTGGCCGAGGTCTTTACCCGAATCTACGCTCATACGGGCGGCAAGCAGGCCGTCAGCCCCAAGGAGACGCCCGAGAAGCTGAAGGCCGCTTTCGCCGAGGCGCTGCCCGAGTACGACCGCGAGCGCGTGCACGTTTCCGACATCAAGAAGTGCTTCGCGTGGTACAATACGCTCGTGGCCGCAGGCTTCACCGAGTTCAAGCTCCCCGAGGAGCCGCAGGAGTAGCCCTGCCGTGCCCATTCGGTTGCAGTCCCGGTTTTGGCCGGGACTTTTTTGTTCTGCGGACGCGATGGATTATTTTGTAAATATTTTTAATAAATAGCGATTTTTGCACTATCTTTGTCTGATGTCAGCGGTGCCTCGGCAAAAATCAAACAAGTTTGTTTTTGCTTTCGGCCCGCACTTTACCGAAGCTGCGCTCCGGTTTAGATAGGCGGCGCCTCAGCAGTCCTCAAATAAATTTGGTACTGCTTTCGGCTTGCACTATCTTTGTCCCTCGAACATTATATTATAAGTTGAATTCGGAAACCGATACGCGGTTTCCACAGACGCTGAATTATGAACAAAAAGAAAATGGTGGCCCTCGTGGCGCACGACAACATGAAGCGCGACCTGGCCGAATGGGTCGACTGGAACTGCAATATGCTCGCCACCCATCCGCTGGTGTGTACCGGTACGACGGGCAAAATGGTCGAGAAAACGCTGACCGCGCGCACCGACGGCAGCTGCAACGTCGACGACCTCGATATTACCCTTCTCAAGTCGGGTCCGCTGGGCGGCGACCAGCAGTTGGGTTCGCTCATCGTCTCGGGCAAGGTCAGCGCCTTGATTTTCTTCTGCGACCCGATGGCCGCACAGCCCCACGACGTCGACGTCAAGGCTTTGCTGCGTCTCGCTTCGCTCTACAACGTGCCGACGGCCATCAACCGCGCTACGGCCGATTTTCTGATTTCGTCGCCCCTTTTCAAGGACGAGACTTACGAGCCCGTGGTCAAGGATTACCGCGATTACGTCGAGCGCGTGTTGAAATAGACGCCCGCGCCTTTCATGATAAAGGAGCCTGTCAGCAGGCTCCTTTTATTGTTTCCAGCAGCTTTTCCAGCACGGCGTCGCGGCCTGTCAGGTATTCCGCCGCTACGTAAGGTATCGCGATGTCGGGCACTATGTAGCCGTCGTCGCGGCGTGTGCATTCGTCTATTTCGACCATCGAAACGCAGCTCTCGGCCAGTTGCGACGGATACAGCGTCCGCCCCTCCAGCACTTCGCCGTATTTCAGTGCGTTGTGCAGCAGCGGTTCGCCGACCAGCTGCGCCGCACCGTGGTATTGCAGCATGTTGACGAACGATGCGGCTATCGAGCCCGTGTCGCGGCTCACCAGCACGTAGCAGTTCATGCCGCCGACGTACATCTTCGGATTCGTCTCGAACGAGCGGACATATTCCGTTTCGGGCAGTTCCACCACTTGGCCGCTTTGTTCTTCGGTCAGAAAATCATAATATTGCATCGCTTCTTTCGATACCTTGACCCGCTGCCCCGTGCAGTAGTCGACCACCGGTTTGTCGATGAATATCGAGAGCAGTTCGTCGAATGCGTGGCCGTTGCCGCCCGGATTGCGCCGCAGGTCGAGAATCACGTTTCGCAGCCCTTGTTTCTTGAAATCCGTGATTGCCTTGCGTATGATGCGGATCAGGCGGTTGTTGTTGGGGAAAAACGCAGGGATCGCTATGTAGCCCGCTCCGGCGTCGGCATAGGTGCGTATGTTGGCGTCGGTTTCTTCGGCCTTGTTCAGGGCGAAGATGGCTTTTCGGGCCGGTTGTCCCGCCGTCTCCACCGTTAGCATTTCGCCGTTGCGTTCCAGGTCGATGCGGAACCGCCCGACGGCCTGGCTGTAGAAATAGCGGTTCATCAGCGAGGTCGGTATCGTGTGCCGGTCGTCGTAGCCGTATTTCAGATAGTCGGCCGCCGCCACTCCGTTGATGGTTGCTACGCGGTCGCCGCGCCGGAACTGCGGGTCGAGCGAGCGGTCGACCACGAGCGTGTCGTTGATTTGCAGCAGCGAGAAAGCCGGCATCCGCAGTTCGCGGCTCAGCCTGCGTTGGTCGCTCTTTTTCGTGTAGACTTCGGTGTCGCCGTACGGTACCGGAGTAATCCGGTAGTGCGGGTCTTCGTGGTGCAGTCGGTCGAAATAGGGGCGCATGACCCAGAACAGGTCGGAGGTCAGCAGCGAATCCTTGCCCAGCGCATCGCAGCGGGCGTTTATCTCGGCCAGCACCTCGGCTTTTTCGGCGGGGGAGAGCAGCGAATCGAGCCCCGGGTGGCGTGGCACTCGGTGGAGGTTTCTTTCCAAACCGACGCGCGTGCGGGGGAGTTTGTAGTCCAGCATGGCGAAGCAGCGGCCGGGGATGCGGACATTGCGTCCTTCGGGTGCATCGGGTTCTTCGGCCCGGGCGCTGAGGGTACTTGCCGCAAGCAGCAGTGAAAGGAGGATGATTTTCATGATGTTCCGGGATTCTGTTCGTCTTGTTAACGCGCTTTTCCCGGATTTATTGCAGACGGCACCCGATTTGTTTGCGGCAATCGTTCGGAATTTTTCGTGTCAGAGGTTGTGCGACAGCGGGGCAGGTACGGCGGTGCTGGCGTCGAAGTCGCCCCAGCGTTCGGCGATAAGGTCGAGCGTGGCGAAGAGTTCGTCGATGTCGAGCGAGGTCACCAGTTTCAGCCGCGTCTCCTTGAAGTTGGGCAGCCCTTTGAAATAGTTGGTCAGATGGCGCCGCATTTCCAGGATTCCTACGTGTTCGCCTTTGATTTCGAGCGATTTGCGAAGGTGTTCCTTCGCTATCGCCACCCGCTCCGCCACCGACGGCTGCGGCAGTACTTCGCCCGTCGCAAGGTAGTGTTTCGCTTCGCGGAATATCCACGGCCGGCCGTAGGTCGCGCGGCCTATCATCACGCCGTCCACTCCGTAGCGGTCGAACATCTCCGCCGCCCGGGGGCCCGAATCCACATCGCCGTTGCCGATAATCGGGATGCGTATCTGCGGGTTGTTCTTCACCTTGCCGATAAGCGTCCAGTCCGCTTCGCCGCGGTACATCTGGGCCCGCGTGCGGCCATGAATCGTCAGCGCCGCAATGCCGACGTCCTGCAGGCGCAGGGCTATCTCTTCGATGTTTTTGTGTTCGTCGTCCCAGCCCAGCCGGGTCTTCACCGTCACCGGTTTGCGCACCGCCTGCACAATGCGGCGCGTCATTTCGACCATCGTCGGCACGTCGCGCATCATCCCCGAGCCTGCGCCGCGGCCCGCGATTTTCTTCACCGGGCAGCCGAAATTGATGTCTATCACATCCGGATTCGCCGCTTCGGCCATCCGGGCCGCTTCGACCATCGGTTCGATCAGATGACCGTAAATCTGAATGCCTACGGGGCGTTCGCCCTCGTCGATTTCCAGTTTCTTCAGCGACTTGGCCGCGTCGCGTATCAGCCCGTCCGACGAGATGAATTCCGTGTAGACCATGTCGGCCCCGAACCGCTTGCACATGTAGCGGAACGAGGGGTCGGTCACGTCTTCCATCGGGGCCAGCAGCAGCGGGCGGTCTCCGAGGTCTATGTCGGCTATCTTCATGTCGGTGGGCGGATTCGGTTGCAAAGGTAGTTGTTATTTGGCAATAAAACGTTAAATTTGCAGTCGAAATTCCATCCATCCATGAATATCGAGACCTTTCTTTCGGAGGCGGTCCGCCGGGCGGCGGAAGCGCTCTACGGGCCGTCGGAGGGCGAGCCGCTGCAGATTCAGAAGACCCGCAGGGAGTTCGAGGGCGACTATACCCTCGTTGTGTTCCCCTTGCTGCGACGAAGCCGCAAGTCGCCCGAAGCCACGGCTGCCGAGATAGGCGAGTGGCTCACGGCCAACGTCCCCGAAATCGAGGCGTTCAACGTCATCAAGGGTTTTCTGAACCTTTCGTTCGGCGGTTCGTTCTGGGCGGCGCGTTTCGCCGAGGTCGCCGCCGACCCCGAGTTCGGGCAGGCCGCTCCGTCGGGCCGCACGGTCATGATCGAATATTCGTCGCCCAATACCAACAAGCCCCTGCACCTGGGTCATATCCGCAATAACCTCCTGGGATATTCCGTCGCGCAGATTCTCGCCGCCAACGGTCATAAGGTCATCAAGGCCAATCTGGTCAACGACCGCGGCATCCATATCTGCAAGTCGATGCTGGCCTGGAAGCTCTACGGCAACGGCGAGACGCCCGCGTCGTCGGGCATGAAGGGCGACCACCTCGTCGGTAAATATTACGTCGAGTTCGACAAGCACTACAAGGCCCAGATCAAGGAGCTTATGGCGCAGGGTCTGTCCGAAGACGAGGCCAAGAAGCAGGCGCCTGTCATGCTCGAAGCGCAGGAGATGCTGCGCAAGTGGGAGGCCAAGGACCCCGAAGTCTATTCGTTGTGGGAGACCATGAACGGTTGGGTCTACGAGGGTTTCGACGTCACTTACACGGCGCTGGGCGTCGATTTCGACAAGGTCTACTACGAGTCGCAGACTTATCTGTTGGGCAAGTCGCTCGTCGAGGAGGGGCTCAAGAAAGGCGTCTTCTACCGTCGCGACGACAATTCGGTGTGGATCGACCTCACGGCCGACGGGCTCGACGAGAAACTGCTGCTGCGCGGCGACGGCACCTCCGTATATATGACGCAGGACCTCGGCACCGCGTTCCGCCGTTTCGAGGACAACAAGCTCGACGACATGATCTACGTCGTCGGCAACGAGCAGAACTACCACTTCCAGGTGCTCAAGCTCGTGCTCAAAAAGCTGGGTTATGCCGATTGGAGCGACCACATCACCCACCTTTCCTACGGCATGGTCGAGTTGCCCGAGGGCAAGATGAAGTCGCGCGAGGGCACGGTCGTCGACGCCGACGACCTGATTGCCGACATGGTGGCCACGGCCCGCGAAATGTCTGCCGAGCTGGGCAAGCTCGACGACTGTTCCGACGAGGAAGCCGATGCCGTCTCCACGATGGTCGGGCTCGGGGCCTTGAAGTATTTCATCCTCAAGGTCGACCCCAAGAAGACCATGCTTTTCGACCCGCGCGAATCCATCGACTTCAACGGCAATACGGGGCCTTTCATCCAATATACGCACGCGCGTATCCGTTCGGTGCTCCGCAAGGCCGCCGAAACCGGTATCGACTTCCGGCAGCCTGCGCAGGCCGAGTTCCTGCCCGAGGAAATCGGGTTGGTCAAGATGCTCACCGACTATCCCGCTGCGGTCAAGGCCGCAGGCGATAACTTCGCCCCCTCGATTATCGGGGCTTACGTCTACGAGCTCGCCAAGCAGTTCAACGGCTATTACCACGACCATTCCATTCTCAAGGAGGAGAACGCCGCCGTGCGGTGCATGCGGTTGCAGTTGGCCGCGCAGGTCGCCCGCGTCATCCGTTCCGGCATGCGCCTGCTCGGCATCGACGTCCCCGAGCGGATGTAGAGGGGGGGGGACCTTTGGACATTGTAAAAAGAGCGGTCGATTGACCGCTCTTTTTATTTTATAAGGCTTTCAGTATTCTGCCGTCTTTTGTTTTCCATTCTGTCAGGCCATTGGCACAGCGCCCCATGATGACGCTTGCCGCTGTTGACGGACTGGAGAACAGCGTGTCTTTGGTCAGCCGCAATGCTTTCCCCTCCGCAACGAGTGTGTTGTTGGTGCACATCGTTTCGCGGATACGTTTGTAATTTTCGGTGTAGGAGCAGGTCGTTTCCGCTGCGATCAGGGAGTTTTTCAGGACAACGAATCCTTCCGGAGTGCTGATTCCCTGAGCGTCAGCGCCGCGGGAGGTCCGGATGAACAATATTTCCTGGTGTGCCGCATTGTGTTGGGAAACCAAAGGCTCGAAAATCTTGAAGCCTAAGGTGCCGATCAAAAGTTTGATGTTGGCTATGAACTCTTCCATTTCGGCCATGTCCGGTTCGGAAATCGTGGAGCGGGTGGGCTTGTTCGAGTTCTCCAGTTTGTAGCGGCCCGCTTCGCAGGCTATTTCATAGAGTTTGCTTTCGAGGTATTTGATATGGGCCTTGTTCAGATTGTTGTCTTTGCTGATGAATACGATGGCATCGTTCCAAAAATCCTTTTGCGTCAGATGCTGTTCGAGCCGTTGACGGACACCGTCCGCTTCTCCGATATAGGCCCGGCCCTCTTTTCCCGGATCGTCCGATTTTCCGAACAGGATATAGACCCCCGCGTTGTTCAGATCGGGTTTGTTGCCGCATTGACGGATATGGGAGCGGGGTATGCGGTAGGCTTTTCCCGTCCAGTTGGAGAGTTCGCAGCTGATCTGACCTTCCGATTGGCCGTCCATCAGAAACAAGGTTATCTTTTTGCCGTAGACCATATCTTTCATATTTTTCCAAAGGTACAAAAAAATATTGAAAAGGGTCGGGTGAGGCCGGAAAATGCCGTCGCAATCGTGGTACGAATCTTGCGAGCGGGGTAGGCAGCAATGATTAACACTATATCAGCGTGAAAACAACCTTTACCACATTCGCCCTTTCCTTCGCGTTGTGCGCCGTTGCCGGAGCTTCGGCTCAGTCGCGGAGGGCCGTGTCGGCTTCTGCGGCCGATACGGTGATGCTGTCGGAGAGAGCCGACGGCGATTATATCGTGCGGCAGGCCCTTGTCGAGCGCAAGGCCGATTCCGATTATTCCGTGCGTTACCTGATCAACCTGGCGACGCTCGATGCCGCCCTCGACGGCAATTCGCGTCAGCTCAACGAGCTCAATTCGTTCGTCTCCGGGATGATGAGGGATTCGCTCGTCAGGGTCAATTCGGTCGTCATCACCGGTTACGCTTCGCCCGACGGTCCCGTGGCGCTCAACGAGCGGCTGGCCCGCAGCCGCGCCCGCGATTTCCGTAATTACGTCGATACGAAGTACGGTTTTTCCAAGAAGTTCAACGTCAAGACTTCTTCCGTCGCCGAGGATTGGGAGATGTGCCGTACCCTCGTCGAGAAGTCGGCCATGCCCGAGAAGCAGGCCGTGTTGCGCGTGATCGACGGTACGCAGTCGCCCGAGGCCAAGGAGGCCGCTCTCAAGCGGATGCCCGCTGCATGGGATTACATGGTCAAGCATATCTTGCCGCCCATTCGCCGCGTCGCCATGACTATTTATTACGACGAGGGCAGCCTTGTCGAGCAGCGGACCCGTATCTGCAAGCCCAAGCCTGCTCCCGCGCCCGTTCCTCAGCCCGTGGCTGAGCCGTGCCCGCCCGCACAGCCGTGCCGTTGCTGGGAGATCGACGAGGTCGCCAACGGTATCATCGTCGAGATGCCCGATCCCGATGCCGGGATTTACCGCAACAGCGCACAGGGCGTGCGTAAGGCTGCCCGCCGCGACGTCCGCAACGGTCGTGAGGCCGCTGCCTACAATTCGCGCGAGGCCGAGCGTATCGCCGACGAGGAGGCCCGGGCCGCCAAGAAAATCGCCAAAAAGGAGGCCAAGGCTGCCAAGAAGGCCGAAAAGGCTTCCCGCAAAATCGCCCGTGAGTTGGGGAAATAGGGTTCTCCCTCCGCTATCGCAGGCGGGGTCCGGTTCTTCCGGGCCCCGCCTGTTCGTCGGCGGGGACGGCCGTATTGCATAATCCGAAAGTTTTACTACCTTTGTCTCAGCAAAATCTAAAATTTTCGTTATGGCTAATTTACGAAATCTGAAAAAGGAGATCGACTACCGTCTCGAAGAGGTCGTTTTCGACTGCGATATGGCTATGTGTTTCCAGCCCTCCAAGGAGCAGGAGATTTTCGCCGTCATGCAGGAGGCTGTCGGCGTGCGCAACGCGTTGTTCGCCAAGGCTATGAATCCCGCCGAGCCGCACAACAGGTCGCTCGTCCGCAAGCACTACGCCGCTCTGCGTGCCGAGATGATCGCCGCGTTCAACGGGCTTTTCGAGAAGTTGAGCAAGATCAACGGCGAGCAGAAGTAGGCCGCTCCTCTTTCCAATCGAAAATCCCCGCCTTTAAGGCGGGGATTTTTCATTCATGTTCGCAGCAGCAGTCGCCCGGGTGGTGTTCCAGCACCGTGTGGGGGATGTGGCCGTGCGATACTACCTGTATCGGGCAGTCGTAGTTGCGCAGTTGTTCTTCCGTCAGCCGGTTCGAGCGGTGACGGTGGACTTGGCGGTTGACGCAGACTATTTCTTTCACTACGCTCGTTATCGTGCCGACGTCGTGCGAAACCATGACAATGGCCATCTGTTCGTTCAGTTCGCGCAGCAGGTTGTAGAGTTCGTTCTCGAATCGGTTGTCCACGAAGTTGGCCGGTTCGTCGAGTATCAGCAGGCGCGGTTCCGCAATGACCGCCCGGCATAGCAGCGCCCGTTGCATCTGACCGCCCGATACTTCGCCGATAGGGTGGCGGGCCGCTTCGGCAATTCCCGCTTTTTCAAGCAGTTCCGATGCTTTTTTGCGGTCTTCGCCCGTGTAGCGTTTGCCGAATCCGCGTCGTCCTTGCAGCCCCGACAGCACTACTTCTTCCACCGAAATGGGGAACGCCCGGTCGAAGTCGCTTTGTTGGGGCATGTAGCCGATCAGCCGTTCCTTGCCCCGGTAGAGTTCGGGGGCATAGTCGATTCGGCCCGTGTGGGCCACCGTTCCCAGAATCGCTTTCACAAGGGTCGTCTTGCCGCCGCCGTTCGGTCCGATGACGCCCAGAAAGTCGTCGGACGCAATTTCCAGGTCCGCATGGCGGAGCGCTTCGTAGCCGTCGTAGGCAACCTCTACGTCGTGCAGTTCTACCAGATTCATCGGGAAGTCAGTTGTTCGGTTATCTCGTCGATGTTGGCCGTCACGTCCTCCCGCAGCGGGTCGATCCGCACGGCTTCCGCGCCGATGTCGCGGGCCACGGTCTCCACTGCCGAGGCCGGGAACTGGCTTTGGTACAATATCTTGCGTATCCCTTTGGCGCGGGCTTCGCGGATGATTCCGCTCAGATGCCGGGCCGAGGGTTCCTTGCCGTCGGTTTCGATGGCTTCCTGCCGCAGGCCGTAGTCGCGGGCGTAGTAGGTGAGGGCGGGGTGGTAGATGATGAAGTATTCCGTTCCGCTCCGTTCGATTCGCTCCGCCGTTCGTTCGTCGAGTTCCTGCAACCGCTGTTGCAGCGATTCGTAGTTCTTCGTGTATTTCGCCGAATCCGGATAGTGTGCGTGAATCGCTTCGTAGGCATTCGCCGCCATCCGTTGCAGCGCACGGGGCGAGGTCCATACATGCGGGTCTACGCCGTGCGTGTGATGCCCGCCATGGTCTCCGTGCGCGCAGCTCCCGGCTATCGGTTCGATTCCGCGGCTCAGATTCACGATTTTTTGCCGGTCGTCGATTTTCCGGAGCAGCGCCGTCTCGAAATCGAGCAGTCCCACATTGAAAATCAGTTGTGCGCGGTTCAGTCCGATGAATTGGCGGGGTGTCGGTTCGTAGGTCTCCGGGCTTGCTCCGGGCGGTACCAGCACCTCCGTCCGGAAGTCGTCGCCGACAATTCCGCCGACCACTTCTTTCAGCGGCGGAATGGAGACATACAGCGTTGCTTCGTCCGGTTTTTGCTGTGCCGCGCACGATGCCGCAAGCCATAGCAGAGACAATATCGCCGTTCTTATTCGTCTGTTTTTCATCTGTTTGTCCATAAAAGTGGGGGAGTGCTCCCCGCAGGTTCCGTATAAATCACAAAGATACTCTTTTTTTGCAGAAACCGTGCGACGGAAACGGGCCATAAAATCTCGAATCGGCGCTGTTTTTTTCTCGGGATTCGGGTATTAAAATAACATAAAAAGTCTTAATTTTGTGTTAAAAGGTCGCAAATCGAATTTGTCTATGAAGCCGAAGATGAAAGTAGCGGGGTATATGCTCGCGTTGTTTTGTGCAGCCGGATGTTCCGAATCCGGACCGATGAGTTGCTATGTCACTATCGCTCCGACGGTGCGGGCGCGGGTCACTGCGCTGGCTTTCGAGCCGGGCGACCGCATCGGTCTTTCCATCGTCCGGGCGTCGGAGCCCGGCGTCCGGAACCGGCCGATGACCTACGACGGAACGGTGTTCGCGGGCGGTCTGGAGTGGTATGCCGAGCAGACGGAGCCTTCGACGCTGGTAGCTTATTATCCTTATTCCGAGGGCGGGGCGCCTGCCCAATTTTCGGTCGCTGCCGATCAGCGCGACGGTTGCGAAGCGTCGGATTTGTTGGGTGCGGTGAGGACCGGCGTTGTGCCGGGCGCGGCACCCGTGAGCATGGTTTTCCAGCACCTGATGGCCCAGCTGACGGTACTGGTCGACAACCGCACGGCAGGTTCGGTGCAGGAGGTCGTGTTGGAGGGTTTCGCGACGGCCGCTGCGGTCGATTTGGAAGCGCTCGAAGTCTCGGTCATGGCCGATGCGGCTGCTTCCGAAGTGCGGGCTTGCGAGGTGCGGTCGGGGCTTTCTTACCGGGCGGTGCTGGTTCCCCAGCAGGCCGATTTGACGGTTTCGGTGATTACCTCCGACGGGGTTGTCCACCGCAAAACCATCGACGCCGTGGCGTTGGAGAGCGGGCATTGCTATGACCTGACGGTCGAGGTGACCGGGAGCGGCTTGAAAATGCAGTTGAGCGGCGAGATTCGCGATTGGATCGACGGCGGGTCCATCGGTTCCGGAAAGGATGACCCGGGCCACGAGGAAGACCCCGGCGCATTGGTTTACGAGGGCGAAACGTATGCCACGGCCCTTGTCGGCGGACGGCTTTGGATGGCTGAGAATCTGCGTTACAAGCCCGCTTCGGCGGCATGGAAGGCCGGAATCTGGTATCCCAAGGAGGGCGCTTCGGGCGTGGCGGCAAAAGGGTTGCTCTACGATTGGACGACCGCGTTTGGCGGCGAGACGTTCGACGGGCAGGCCGCATCCGTGCAGGGTGTCTGTCCTTCCGGTTGGCATATTCCCGTGCGCGAGGAGTTGGAAGCGTTGGTCGATAGCGGTTGCGACCCCGGATTTTTCGTTTTGTCGGGTTGTTGGATTCATACCACTTCTAAGTACGGTTCCGCCAGTTATTTGATGAGTGCTTCGCTATCCGCGCAGAATACCAAAATGGCTTGTCTCAAGATTTCCGCCGAGGGGGCCCATTCGTTCGTTTCCGTTCCCGTGCAGTACGGCGTCTCGCTCCGGTGCGTGAAAGACGAATAGATTATTATAATCCGGACGCTAATTTTGCCGCCCAGATTCGTTCTGCGCCAGAATACTTATTTTTTTCGAGTAGGTTGTTGGGCGTAAATTCGGGTTCGTCTTATGTCCAGCGGCGCGAGTAGATATGGGCCGTTTCTTGGCCAGCGCCAGTTCTTCATGCACTTTGCCGCACAGCGACGTCCAGCCCGGTTCGGCTTGCGGGTAGTAACCCAATCATTGCGGCGTTCGTCACGGTTGCCGTTGTAAATTTCATAGTCTTCCCGCCGGGTGGGTTTACATGTCGTTTTTGTGATTGTTTTCGTTTTCTCCGGAATCAGAGCGGGCAATCATAAAAATCATGTTGTTGGGTATTGTTCTTATTGCCTTTTTCCCGCTCCGGATGGGGATGGCTCGTCCGGTTCAAGAAAAGGTTTTGTGTTCGGGAGTAGGGTATAATAAAAGCGCAGGCTGAACGCCATAAAAAATACAGCTTTCGCTTCGACAGCCGATGAGCGTTTTTGCCCGGCTTTTTTTCAATATGTCATTCTGAACGAAGTGAAGAATCTCTGCGTTATTATATTCTGTATTACAGCGCGATAGATTTGCAGTTGGTTTGTTCGGTTATTCGGAATGTTATTTTGTGACAGCCTTTCCGATACAGGTTATCCACGGGCGTTAGGAATGTTTTTTTGTTCTGCGTCTTTCTTTTGTTAGCGCAGTTCTTTTTTGTATCTGGATTGTAGCATCATCGGCTATATCGTTGCAGGCCGTTCGGTTGGAATTGAATGTTTTGCCGCAACAGCATATCCCGTTACCCAAAGCATCTTTTTGATACTGAATATAACGCAGCGGCTACGGGCGATTTTTCGGTGTGGTGCCGCCACCAGCAAGGGCATATCCAGTTGCTGTGCGACAAGCGAATATTATCATGGGTGAAACAGAACCCGTTAATATCCCAATACCCCGTGTTTTTTTATGGTGCTCACCCCCCCCCAATAATTTAACATAATAATAATATTATTTCATTCAAGTGGTTAGGGGAGCAGTCAGTGCAGTCAGTTTGATTGGGCAGCTTGATATAACATGTTTTTTGGCTCAATGTTGAACTGGTTCAGAAGTTCGGCAAATTATTGGATGCGTGCATTGCCGAACTTTTCTTTGAGTACTTTGGGCCAGCTTGCCGGGCCGCCTGCCATACGGTGGCCAGATTGCTGTTTGTCGGGCTGGCCGGTATCCACATCAAGAGCCACCGTGCTGCATTTTCCAAAGACATCGGACAACACCGTCGTTCACCCACGGCATGACAACACGTTCTGCATCGACGACTTCGACTTTTCGTTCCTCATTCAGGGTGCAGGGCGTCACGATTTTCAATGGCGACCTCTACTACACTGAGACAATCTACGGCACGGCATAGAGCAAAACACCGGGTCATGTCCCATTCGGCGAATCTTTGTCCCGCGTCAGATTCGATATACCTTATATTATTATGTGGAATTTCGGCACCTAACCGTTTTTGCATTATACAGAATGGAGATTTATCCGGCGCAACCGATGAGCGGCTCGCCCTTTAGGCAAAGACTGCGTTTCCGAAATGGGGAACAGCTCGAAATATCCTGTAAGACAGCCTTTTGTCACCGCCACGATTTCGAGGTGCTCGCAATAAAAGCAAATCCGAACTTACCGAATTTAATTCGGCAGAGTTCGGATTGATTTTTTTAAGTGCCGGAGAATGGATTATTCCGGCCTATTTCCTCGTGTGGAATAATTCAGCGCATTGTCGGGAAGTACGATTCAAAAGCACCGTCTTCGTAAAAGATGACAATACGCCTTACTTCGGCTGTCCGGTTTCCGGGTTTCGGAATTTCGGGTTTCGGTGGCTGCGGATTTTCGGGAGTTGCTATTGTCTTCGGACTGGCGGTCGAACCGGTTGTCCGGTCCGGAGCGAATAGTCCGCCGAGTTGGGCCGGACGATCCGCGGTTGCCTGCGAGGTCTCCGGTTTTTCGTAAGATGCCGGGGCCGATTCTTCCGCGTCGCGGTACATCGGGCCGCTGTCGAGCAGCAGCCAGTCCGGACTGATTCGGGGGAAGCGTCGGAGTATTTTCTGGAGCAAATCGAATCCGGGTTTGTTGCGTCCGGCCAAAATATGGGAGATTCCCGCCGGATTGATTCCGAGCATGTCGGCAAGCTGGCTTGACTTCAAACCTTCGCTTTTCATCAGATCGAGCAATTTTTCCCTCATCGGCGTAATTTTTTTACAAATATAAATAGTTTTCTTTTGTAAAACAAATAAAATTTACATTTGCAAAATGTTAATAACGTCGAGCAATGTTTACAATTGTAAATAGCGAGTTATCGTTAACTTTAATCATGCTTATTCAGAAGGATTCCATATTAGATAAAACGCATATAAATTTGGTTTTCAATGCAAATATTGACTAATACATGCATATACTATTATTGAGCCATTATACCTGTATTCCCCCATTTAATATGATAGAATATTATTTAGATGATTTTTGTAAAATACTGGTATTCAGTATTTATATATTTCGTTGTTTAATGATTTAATTTGCTTCCCGTGCACCTTAAAACGGGCTTTATGGCCGCTTTGTGAATATTTGATATTTGTAACTATAAACACCGTGCCGCGATATGATTTGTTTACAAATGTAATTACAAATGGAAAGTCAAGCGAATTTTATTAATTACAAATGTAATCAATATCCCCTATTCGGTGAATTTTTCAGCAATTTTTCGGTATTGTCGCCTATCGGTCATTGTTTTTTCTGCTGTTTTCTAATCACCTTTATATTATGTTAAATGAATAAAAAGTGTAGGGCGGAATCTTCTGCCCTACACTCTGTATTACAGCGTAATATAAATTTGTAAACAGCCCTTTATCCGGCGATTTTGGCGGCTATTTCTTGGAACTCTTCCGGCGTCAAATGGAGTTTTTCGCGGTGGAAATCGACGTCGTTTTCGCTTTGGATGGGAATCAGATGGATGTGCGCATGGGGTACTTCCAGCCCTAAAACCACGATTGCTACCTTTTTGCACGCTATTTCACGCTGGATTTGTGCCGCTACTCGTTTGGCAAAGAGCATCATGCCCGAAAGCGTGCGGTCGTCGAGGTCGAAAATGTAGTCTACCTCTTGCTTGGGGACTACCAGCGTGTGCCCTTTCGTCAGCGGATTGATGTCAAGAAATGCGTAGTAGTTGTCGTCTTCGGCGACTTTGTACGAGGGAATTTCCCCTGCGATGATTCGTGAAAAGATGGATGCCATATTTTTGATTGGTTTGATGTGATTCTGCATTTTTGCGGCAAAGGGGCTTTTTGGCCTATATGGAGCCGAATGTGTTGCGGGGCTGGAAATAAGCCGAAAGCCGCGGCCGAATAAGCCCCTCCCCTTAAAAAACAAGATAATGGGCTCAAGAACTCTTTTAGAACTGCTTCTTGCTTGCGGTTATCCGTCTGTTGCGGAGGATTCCGAGTGCAAGATTCAGGTACCCGAAAATCAGTATGATGACGTTTACCCAGCTGAACGACAGGTATTTCGTTGCGACCGAGATTATCCAGCCGAGCGTCAGGGCGCTCCACAGCCCCAGCAGGCCGTATTGCCGCCGTAAATTGCGCTTCGCTTTTTCCGGGTCATGGGCGGAGCGCCGCCACCGGAGTTCTTCGGGCGTTGGTTTGCGGGGTGTCCGGGCCATTATTCGTCGAATTTGGGCTTGAGAATTTCGGACATGATTACAGCCTGCCGCAGCTCGAATTCTGTGTTGCGGGCATTTTCGGGCTGTATTTCGGCTTGTTTCGGGGTTTCCGGGGCTGAGCTTGCCTTGCGTTCCCGGCTTTCTTTTTGGGCCTTTTTCGCTATGAAATCCGCATGTTTCCCGGGTGAGGGCGCTTCGGCAAGGCGTTGCGGCTGAACTTTGGCTGTTTCTCCGAAAGGCTCGGATTGCGGCGGAAAGGCCTGCTTCTGTGCTGGCCATGCTTCGCCCAGCGCCGTCTGGCGGCGTTTTTCGCCTTTTTTGGCGTTTTTGCGGACTTGCCGGACGCCGTTGTAGGCTATCACGGCAATGACTGCGATCCATTTCAGAAAGCCGAAATCCTCCATCGGGGTCAGTTTATCGTTCGTTTTACGCTCTCTATTCCTTTGATTTTCCGAAGTTTGTCCATCACGGCGGAGAGACTTTCGGCGTCTCTGACATACAGGCTGATGTCGCCCTCGAAAATCCCGTCGTGGCTGTGGATGTTCACTTCGCGGATGTTGATGTTGAAATCGTTGCTCACCACGTTGGCCAGGTCGAGCAGCAGCCCCATGCGGTCGATGCCGCGCAGCTGCGTCGTCACCAGGTAGGAATCGGCCTTGTGCTGCGACCATTTGATTTCTTCCTTGACGATGTTCTTGCCGTATTGCGATGCCAAGCGGTTCAGTTCGTCGCACGTGGCTTTGTGTACGATGATGTCGCCCGTCGCCGGGTCGCGGTACCCTATCACTTTGTCGCCCGGAATCGGTTTGCAGCACTCCGCTATCTTGAATTGCGGTTCCGGCGCCGCCGGTTCCGGATTGGGTTCGTTCGGGTCGGTTTCGTCCCCCTCGTCTTCGGTTTTCGACGGGATGAACAGGGTCCAGAACTTGAGTTTCTTGCTCTTGGAATTTATCTTGAGTACTTTTTCCAGGTCGTCGAGTGAGATGATTCCCGCGCCGATTTTGCTGTAAAGTTCTTCCTTGTTGTTGCAGCGGTAGATGGGGACTATCTTTTGCAGTACCCGGCCGCTGAGGTTGATATTCAGCGCTTTCATCTTCTCGCCGAGCAGCTGCATCCCTCGTTCGATGTTGTTCTGCCGTTCGCGTTTCAGAAAGCTCTTGATGGCTTGTTTGGCTTTGCCCGTCGTCACCGCTTCCAGCCATTCGGCTTTGGGGCGTGCATTGTCGGCCGTGATGATTTCTATCTGGTCGCCGTTGTTTATCTGCGTGGTGATGGGTTCGAGCTTGTGGTTGATTTTGGCGCTGATGGCGCTGTTCCCTATCTTGGAGTGGATGTCGTAGGCGAAGTCCAGCGCGGTCGCTCCGTACGGCATTTTTCGCGATTCTCCTTTCGGTGTAAATACTACGATTTCAGATGTATATAGCGATAACTTGAAGTTGTCCAGGAAGTCGACCGCGCTTTCCGTCGGGCTGTTCAGCGCCGTCCGGATTTGTTTCAGCCACTTGTCGAATTCGTCTTCGTCCTGCGAGATCGTCGCGTGTTTGTATTTCCAGTGGGCCGCGAATCCGCGTTCGGCGATGTCTTCCATGCGTTGGGTGCGGATCTGTACTTCGACCCATACCCCGTCGGGTCCCATGACCGTCGAGTGGAGCGCTTCGTAGCCGTTGGCCTTGGGCATCGAAATCCAGTCGCGCAGGCGGTCGGGTTTGGGGGTGTAGATGTCCGTGATGGTCGAGTAGATTTGCCAGCACTGGGTCTTTTCCGACGGGAACGGCAGCGGTTTGAATACGATTCGGATGGCGAACAGGTCGTAGATTTCCTCGAACGGGATTTGTTTGCGCTGCATCTTGCTCCAGATGGAGTAGACGCTCTTCAGCCGGCCCGATATTTCGTAGTTGAAGTGGTCGCGGTCGAGCGCTTCGATAATCGGGGCGTTGAATTTGTCGATGAATTCCTTGCGCGAGGCTTCGCTCTCTTGGAGTTTCTGCGTGATTTCGGCGTATTGCTGCGGAAACCGGTATTTCATGCAGAGGTCTTCCAGTTCGCTCTTGATGGAGTAGAGCCCCAGCCGGTAGGCCAGCGGCGCAAACAGGTAAATCGTCTCTCCCGTAATCTTGATTTGCTTGTTCATCGGCATCGAGCCCAGCGTGCGCATGTTGTGCAGGCGGTCTGCGATTTTTATCAAGATTACACGGACGTCGTCCGAGAGGGTCAGCAGCACTTTGCGGAAGTATTCCGCCTGTTCCGAGGTGTCGGCGTTGAATACGCCCGACATCTTCGTCAGTCCGTCGACCATCGAGGCGATTTTCGGCCCGAAGATGCGTTCCATGTCTTCCACGGTGTATTCCGTGTCTTCCACTACGTCGTGCAGCAAGGCTGCCACCACCGATTTGACGCCCAGGCCTATTTCGTCCGCCACAATCCGGGCCACTGCAATAGGATGCAGGAGATACGGTTCGCCGCTGCGGCGCCGTACCCCCTCGTGTGCTTCCTTGGCAAGGAAAAAGGCTCGTTTGATGAAATCCCAGTCTTCGTCGTTCTTGCAGATTTTCGTGCAGGAGAAGAGCAGGGCGTCCCATTTTTCCTTGATCAGGGCTTCATCCTCGGCAGTGTATCCCATACTTTATTCCTTTGCGTTCTTCATCGCGTCGCGGACCTTTTCTTCGATTTCTGCCGCCAGCGCTTCGTCGTTTCGCAGCAGTTCCTTGACCGCATCGCGGCCCTGGCCTATCTTCTTGTCGCCGTAGGAGAACCACGAGCCCGCTTTCTTGATTACGCCGTAGTCGACGCCCAGGTCGATGATTTCGCCGATTTTCGAGATTCCCTCGCCGAACATGATGTCGAATTCCGCCCGTTTGAACGGGGGTGCCACCTTGTTCTTCACAATCTTCACCTTGGTGCGCGTGCCCAGTTGTTCTTCGCCGTCCTTGATGACCGACATGCGGCGGATGTCGATGCGGACGCTCGCATAGAATTTCAGTGCGTTGCCGCCCGTCGTCGTCTCCGGATTGCCGTAGACGATGCCGATTTTGTCGCGCAGCTGGTTGATGAAGATGCAGACCGTCTTGGTCTTGGCGATGCTCGACGTCAGTTTGCGCAGGGCCTGCGACATCAGACGGGCTTGCAGACCCATCTTCGAGTCGCCCATTTCGCCTTCGATTTCGGCTTTCGGCGTCAGCGCCGCTACCGAGTCGATGACAATGATGTCGATGGCGCTCGAGCGAATCAGCGAATCGGCGATTTCGAGCGCTTGTTCGCCGTTGTCCGGCTGCGAAATCAGCAGGTTGTCCACATCGACGCCCAGTTTCTGGGCATAGAAGCTGTCGAATGCGTGTTCCGCGTCGATGAACGCCGCTATGCCGCCCGCCTTTTGCGCTTCGGCAATCGCATGAATCGCCAGCGTCGTCTTGCCCGACGATTCGGGACCGTAGATTTCGATGACGCGGCCTTTGGGGTATCCGCCCACGCCCAGGGCTATGTCCAGCGTGATCGAGCCCGTCGGGATGACCGGGATGTCGTTCACTTCCGTGCTGTTCATCCGCATGATCGACCCCTTGCCGAAGTCCTTTTCTATCTTTTCCATCACTGCGTTCAAGACCTTCAGCTTGTCCGCATTCGCTTGTACTTTCTCTGCCATTATGGTTTTGGTTTTTAATTATTTGCTTGTGGTTATTTCTTGTCTTGCTGTAGGTGCCACTCCAAGATTTGTTCGTAGTGGTTCTTCGTGTCTACCTTGTCGAATATCTTTTCGATGCGGCCTTCCGCGTCGATGACGAACGTCGTGCGCAGGATGCCCATGTACTTGCGTCCGTACATCGACTTCTCGGCCCATACGCCGTAGGCTTCGGCTGCCGAGTGGTCGGTGTCGGCCAGCAGCGTGAAGTTCAGTCCGTGTTTCGCGCAGAAGTTCTGGTGCGACTTTTCGCTGTCGGGGCTCACCCCTACGATGCGAAATCCCTGCCGCGCCAGTTCTTCCTTGCCGTCGCGCAGGCTCTGCGCTTCGAGCGTGCAGCCCGACGTGTTGTCTTTCGGGTAGAAGTAGAGGATCACGCGTTGGCCGCGCAGGTCCGCCAGCGTCAGCGGTTCCCCGTCCTGGGTCGTCGAGCGGAAGTCGGGCGCCGTTTGTCCCGGTTGCAGTCTGGTCATCTTATAGAATACTTTTTTTGTAAAGATACGGACAGGCCGGACGCAATGCCGAATTCGTTCGTGCATTGCTGCGGCGGGAGTACCTTTGACAAAGTCAAAGATAGGAAAAATTTCGTTTCGTCCGCCGCCCTATGGGCCATTTTTTCGTGCTTCAGTCCCATTCGTAGGTCACTTCGACTTGTTCGTGGAATTCTTCCTGCGTGGCGTTCAGTTTCTTGTGGCAGGCCGGGCAGCGGATTGCCGTTTCGGTTTCCACATATTCTCCGCATCCTACGCAGGGCGCCAGCAGGCCGTAGCCCGGTTGCAGGTAGTGGTCGAATCGCGCGCCGCAGTGGCGGCATCTGATTTTGTAGGCTGTTCCCATCGTTCTTCGTGTTTTGGTTTCACGATACAAAGGAACGGCAGTTTTGTGTCAGGTTGTGACACTTATTTGAAAAGTGGAAAATAAATATGAAAATCGGCCCGTCTACGAAGCGACTGACTGGCCGAATACGTTGAAAGGTGTTGTTTCAGAGCATGTTGGTACTAAGATACCGATGCAGGTAGTTCGTCAGTTCCGGCCCCTCGACAATCCGGATGTCGTCGAGCAGCCCCACTACAAAGCGGCCGACGCCTGCCATGCCTGCCACTTCGGTGTCCAGCAGCCAGCGGCCCTCCCCCAGCGGCCGGACGTCGCGTTCGGCCAGCGGGTATTCCTCGCACAGCAGGTTGTAGGCCAGCATGCCCAGTTCGAGTTGTACGCGGCAGCGGCGTTCGCCGTGCAGGCGGAATGCGTCGATGAAGCCCTCGCGGTGGGCTGCGGCGTGCTGCCATTCGTCGCCCAGCGTCACCGAGCCTATGCGCGAGGTCTTGAACAGTTTGTTCGCGCCGTCTTCCGGGTCGTAGCACCACACCTGTACGTAGTTCGTCGTGAAAGCGAACGGTTCTACCCTGCGGTCGCGTACTTCGCCGCCGTGGGCCGATTGGTAGCCGTGCAGGGTCGCCTGCCGCCGTTCTTCGATGGCTTCTATCAGGTTGCGGATGTTGGGTGCGTTCTTGCCGCGCACCACCGTGTCGGCCAGCGTCTTGTTGTCGTAGACCGAGTAGAGCTTGCGTTTGAGATTCTGTTTCAGCAGGTTCGTGTCGTCGATATTTTCGATGGCGTTCTTCAGTATGACGGCTTCTTCTTCGGTGAAGTGGACCAGTTGCGAGATGTCGCGGAAATGGGGCGATTCCTTGTCCAGACGGATGCAGTCGCCCGTCTTCTTGATTACGAACCCCGCTTCGCGGAAGGTGTCGATATAGCGGTAGACCGTGCGGCGCGACATCGAGAGCCTCTCGGCCAGTTGGTCGACGTTGTAGGTCGTGTTGGCCGTCAGCAGTTTCATCAGCCGCAGCAGGCGTTCGAGTTTGGGTTGGTCCATGGCGCTAAGGTACGAAAAAGCCGCGGCACAATTTGTCGCGGCTTTATGGATTTTCTTTCTGGCCGTTAGTGCGCCAATACTTTCTTTTCGATTTCCTCGACTTGGAGACGGAAATTCTTGTCGGTTTCCATCAGGTTCGCCACCGCCTTGCACGAATGGAGTACCGTGGCGTGGTTGCGGCCGCCGATGGCCGAGCCGATGGTCGTCAGCGGCGCCTTGGTGTGCTGTTTGGCCAAGTACATGGCAATCTGCCGGGCCTGTGCGATTTCGCGGGTGCGCTCCGAGGAGTTGAACCGGGCGAAGTCGAGGTTCTGGTGCTTGCACACCACGTCGATGATATGGTCGATGGTAATCTCTTTCTGATAGAGTTTCACATAGACCTTCAGTATTTCCTTGGCCAGTGTGGTCGTAATCTTGCGGCCGAGGAACGAGGCGTTGGCCACCAGCGACGACAGCGCGCCTTCGATTTCGCGGACGTTGGCCGAGATGTTGTCCGCCAGGTAGGCCGCCACTTCGTCCGAAATCTCCGCACCGAGGTGCCGGGCCTTGGCGTGAATGATCTTCAGTTTCGTTTCGTAGTCCGGCGTGGCGATCTGCGCTGAAAGCCCCCATTTGAAGCGGGTCAGCAGGCGCTGTTCGATGTCCTTCAGCTCCACGGGCGGTTTGTCCGAGGTCAGCACGAGCTGCTTTCCGGCCAGTTGCAGGTGGTTGAAGATGTTGAAGAACGCGTTCTGCGTGCCCGTCTTGCCCGTCAGTTCCTGGATGTCGTCGATAATCAGCACGTCGATCATCTGGTAGAAATGGATGAAGTCGGGGATTTCGCCGTTCTTGTAGGCCGTCTGGAACTGCGCCTGGAACTTGTTCATCGACACGTAGAGCACTTGCAGTTCGGGGTGCCGCTGCCGTACTTCGTGGCCGATGGCTTGGGCCACGTGGGTTTTGCCCAGACCCGAATCACCATATATATATAGGGGGTTGAACGGCGTGTTGCCCGGATTGACCGCCACCGACATGCCCGCCGAGCGCGCCAGCCGGTTGCATTCGCCCTCGATGAAGGAGCCGAACGTCAGACCCGGGTTGAGCTGCGGGTCGATGATGATCTTCTTGAGACCCGGAATTACAAAAGGATTTTTTATATTTGCCGTGTTGGTCTGCGTGTTGAAGCGCGCGATGTTCGTCGTGTCGGCGTCGGCCGCTACGCTCACAGGCGCCGTCGCACGCGGTACGGCATAGTGCAGCCGCGTTTGCTGACCGTAGAGCTGCGAGATGATGGGCTTCAGAAACGGGATGTAGTTCTTCTCGATCTGGTGCACATAGCTCTCGTTGGGTACCCGCAGGCGCAGGGTCGTGCCGTCGAATTCGAGCGGTACGATGGGCTGGAACCATTTCCGGAACTCTTCGGCCGTAGTCTGGGCCTTGATGCGGTCCAGGCAGTTCTGCCACATGTCGCTATATGTCTGCGGGTTGTTGAGCATGACGGGGGTTGCACTGTTTTTGATGCGACAAAGTTGTGAATAAATTCGCAGAAAAATCTTCCGAAATCGGTTGCAAATAATCTTTTTTTATATATAGAAACGCAACGGTTTCCGGCCCCGAAATTTTAACTCGCTGATATTGAATAATCGAATTTTATTCGTTATATTTGCATATAAATTTTTTGGTACGGTTCGATTTTTAATTATAAATAAAACTAATGAATCTTATGGCAAACGATGTAGAACAATTGGTGCGCAGCAAGGCGCAGGCTTGGCTCGACGGGCATTACGACGAGGCGACCAAGAAGCAGGTCAAATACTTGTTGGACAACGACATGAAGGAGCTCATCGAGAGTTTCTACAAGGACCTCGAGTTCGGTACGGGCGGTCTGCGCGGCATCATGGGCGTGGGTTCCAACCGCATGAACGTCTATACCGTCGGCGCCGCTACGCAGGGCCTGGCCAATTATCTCAAGAAGAATTTCGCGGGCGAGCGTATCCGCGTCGCCATCGGCCACGACAGCCGCAACAATTCGCGCATGTTCGCCGAGCGCGTCGCCGACATCTTCGCGTCCAACGGTTTCGATGTCTTCCTCTTCGACGCCCTGCGTCCTACGCCCGAGTTGAGTTTCGCCATCCGCGAGTTGAAGTGCCATTCGGGCGTCGTCGTCACCGCGTCGCACAATCCCAAGGAGTACAACGGTTACAAGGCTTATTGGACCGACGGTTCGCAGGTCACCGCGCCCCACGACAAGAACATCATCGCCGAGGTCGCCAAGATTACCGACGTCGATATGATTCTCACCGGTAAGAATCCCGGCAACATCACCATCCTCGACGAGAAGTTCGACGAGATCTATCTTAATAAGGTGCACGAGTTGTCCCTCTCGCCCGAGGCCGTCCGCAAGCACCACGACATGAAGATCGTCTACTCCCCCATGCACGGCGCCGGCGTCCGCCTCGTGCCCGCTTCCCTCAAGAAGTTCGGGTTCTCCAACGTCATCATGGTCAAGGAGCAGTCCGTCATCGACGGCAACTTCCCCACCGTCGAGTCGCCCAACCCCGAGGAGCGCAAAACCATGTCGATGGCCATCGACCTCGCCGCCCGCGAGGGTGCCGACCTCGTGCTCGCCACCGACCCCGATTCCGACCGTATCGGCGTCGCTCTGCGCAACAAGAAGGGTGAATACGTTCTCTTGAACGGCAATCAGACCTTGGTGTTGTTGATGAGTTACCAGCTTACCCGTTGGGCCGAGTTGGGCAAGCTCGACGGCAACCAGTATGTCGTCAAGACTATCGTCACTTCGCTCATGGCTAACGCCGTCGCCGACCATTTCGGCGTCAAGTGCTACGATTGTCTCACCGGGTTCAAGTACATCGCCAAGATCATCCGCGAGAACGAGGGCAAGGCCAAGTATATCGGCGGCGGCGAGGAGTCGTTCGGTTACCTCGCAGGCGATTACGTGCGCGACAAGGACGCCGTGTCGGCTTGTTCGCTCGCGGCCGAGGCTGCCGCCTGGGCCATGGATACCATGGGCCTCACGCTCTACGAGTGGTTGCAGGAGCTCTACGTCAAGTACGGTTTCTATCGCGAGGGGCTTGTTTCGGTCGTTCGCAAGGGTAAGGAGGGTGCCGAGCTCATCCAGAAGATGATGGTCGATTTCCGCGCTACCCCGCCCCGCACGATTCTCGGTTCGCCCGTCGTTAAAATCAATGACTTCCTTTCTTTGGAGCAGACCGACGTCCGCACGGGTGCCAAGACCCCTATCGAGCAGGACAAGAGCAACGTTCTCCAGTGGTTCACCGAGGACGGTACCATCGTCTCCGTCCGTCCTTCCGGTACCGAGCCTAAAATCAAGTTTTACTTCGGCGTCAAGGCTCCCTTGGCTTCCGTCGCCGAGTTCGACACGACGCTTGCCCAGCTCGACGCTAAAATCGAGGGTATCAAAAAGGACCTCAAGTTGGAATAGTTTTCCAGCAGCTAAAGGAAAAAGGCATTCCGGATGGAGTGCCTTTTTCTTTGTGTGGTGTCGTCATCCCGTTTTTGGGGTGCTTGCTGGATGCTGTTGCCTTGCCATTCGGCTGTAAATTGCACCGCAGACATTGCCCTCTCCTCCACAAAACGGCGTCGGAACGGTTTTCCGAGCCTAAAAATACTTTTTCCGTTAAATAAACTATAAAAATAGTTGTAAAATTAATATTTTAGTTTTATGTTTGTATTGTGTCAACTAAAAATATAGTTATGAAAACCCCGGAAAATACCAAATCCCGGCCGCAGGAGCTTACGCGGGCCGAATTGGAAATCATGCAGCTGTTCTGGGCCCAGGGGCCGTCGATGGTCAACGGCCTGCTGGATGCGATGCCCGAACCGAAGCCTGCCTACAACACGGTTTCGACTGTGGTCCGTATCCTCGAAAAGAAAGGGTTCGTCGGCCACAAGGCCTACGGCAAGACCTACGAATATTATCCAGTCGTCTCGAAAGAGGCTTATGCAAGCCGTTATATGGATACCGTGCTCGATAATTTTTTCAGCGGGTCGTTGAGCAGGCTGGTCTCGTTTTTTTCCGAACACAAGTCCATCACGGTCGAGGAAACGGATGAAATTCTGAAAATGCTCCGGGAGCGCCGTTAAGATGAAAACACCGTTATTATATGCTTTCGAGGTTTGCCTGTGCTGCGGCGTGCTGCTCGGTTTGTATCGGTGGCTGTTCGAGTGCCGCGTCCCGTTTCGGGCATGCCGGATTTATTTGCTTGCTGCCGTGGCGGTTTCGGCCTTGATTCCGGCGTTGCATATTCCGGTCTACCCTGCTGCTCCGGTTGTGTTCCCGTCCGTTGCCGGGCAGGCCGGACCTCAGTGGGAAGGGATTGCCGGCTTCTTTGAATCCGCTGCGACCGTTTCCGCTGCCGAACCGATTCGGACGCCAGGCTGGCCGGATATGTTGTCCGATGCGTTACTGGTCGCCTATGCCGTTGCGGTTTTTGTGCTCGTCGTGTTGTTTGCCATGCGCTTGGCGGCTATCGCACGCTTGCGTCGGCAGGCCCGGCTGACGCGTTTTCGCGATTTCGTGCTGGCCGAGCATGCCGCCGTCCGCACTCCGTTTTCCTTTCTGCGGACGGTTTATCTCGGCGAGGGGTTCGACGGGTCCCGTCGGTCGATTGTTCTGCGGCACGAGACGAGCCACGTGCGTCACCGCCATTCGGTCGAGCGCGTCGCCATGGAAGCGATGCTTTGCGTGCTGTGGTTCAATCCGTTCGCTTGGGTTGCCGCACGTCGGCTGCGCGAGGTGCAGGAGTGGGAAGCGGACCGTGATGTGCTGGATGCCGGCTGCGACCTGACGGATTATCGGACGACCCTGTTCTCTCAGCTTTTCGGTTGTAATCCGGATATGACCTGCGGGCTGAGCCATTCATTCACTAAAAAACGGTTTCTTATGATGACACGTAACAAATGGGGGCGGTTCGCCGGATGGCGGCTCGCCGCCGCTCTCCCTTTCGTGGGCGGGTTGCTTTGCCTGTGCGGTTTTACGGCCCGCGAAACCGCGATTGCGGACGATATGCCTGCTGTCGTTCGTATTGCGGCGGACGGTTCGATGACATTCAACGGCCGCGAGGTGACCGAAAGTCAGCTGTTCGGTTTCGTTGCCGCCGAGCGGGAAAAACTCGCGGCGGCGGACCGAAATTCCGGGCCTGCGAAAGCGGTGAATCCGCAGATTTTCATCGGTGCGGACGGCGCTGTTTCGCTTAACGGTGATGCCGTGACGCTCGCTGAACTCGAAACGAACCTCAAGACATTCCGTGCCGGGCTGTCGGCCGCCGAGTTGGCCGATGTGTATGCCGAAGTTTCAGGCGCTTCCTCTGCGCCGATGGCGGCCGTGACCGATGTGCAAGAGGTTTTGCGCCGTGTTCCGCTTCTGAAATTGCATTATCGTTGCGGCGGAAGTTCCGCATCGCGGATACTGGCGCCTGCCTCGGGCGGCAGCGGAAAGGTCAGGGTTATCGAGCCCGTGCCCGATCAGCAAAACGATTTGGTGGTATGGATCAATGAAAAGGGGCGGGTGATGGTCGAGTTGTCCGGTTCTTCCGAAATCGTTCCGTTGGCGGAGTTGTCGGGCCGGATTTCCGATTTCGTCGAGGGCCGAATCGGCCATGCCGAACGTAAAGTGAAGTCGTTGGGGCTGCCCGACGGCCGGACCGTCGATTATCCTGTTAGCCGGGGCGTCGTGTGGGTGGTTCATTCGCGCTATACACCCTACGATAAATATGTATCCGTGCAGCAGGCCGTGACGGCCGGGTTCGGGACTGCGCGCGATGCGTTGGCCCGGGAGTGGTTCGGCAAGCATGCCGCGGCATTGACCGATGCCGAGCGGCAGTTGGTTTGGCAGGCTCTGCCGATAGCGGTTCTCGACCGCGATTGACGGTTACGAGACGTAAATGCAAGCCCCTGCATCGGAGCAACGACTTCGGTGCAGGGGCTTTCTTTCGCCGGGGACGCGGCGCTCAATCTTCGGCCCGCAGTTTCCCGTTCGCCTTGTGGCGGTCTTTGTCGCGGGCGGTTTTCTTGGCGAAGTTGGCTTCCAGGGCGGCCGTGAGGTCCACTCCCGTCTGGTTCGCCAGGCACACCAGCACCCACAGCACGTCGGCCATTTCGTCGGCCGGGTCGGTGTTTTCGCCCGCCTTGAACGACTGGTCGCCGTAGCGGCGGGCCATTACGCGAGCCAGTTCCCCCACTTCTTCGGTCAGACACGCCATGTTGGTCAGTTCCGAGAAGTAGCGGACCCCGTATTCCTTGATCCATGCGTCTACCCTCTCTTGCAGTTCCTTGATTTCCATATTATTTCACCCTTATCAAGTTCAGTCCGTCGCGTATCGGGACAATGACGTTTTCCACCCGCGGGTCTTCCACTATCATGCGGTTGAACTCCACCAGCGCCTGCGTGTGACGGTCGTTGCGGGCGATGGGTTCCGCCACTTTGCCCGACCATAGTATGTTGTCCGCTATCAGTATCGTGCCGCTGTGTACCAGCGTTTTGCCGCCACCGTCGCCCATCAGCATCTGGTAGTAGTCCGGGTATTCGCGTTTGTCGCCGTCGATGAACGCCAGGTCGAATTCCGTGCCCAGCGTCGGTGCTATCTCCAGCGCCGAGCCGATGTGCAGGCGGATTTTCGCGCCGTGGGGCGAGCGGTCGAAATAGCTTTGGGCCATCTCTTCCAGTTCGTCGTCCACTTCCACCGTGTCGAGCCGCGCATCCGCTTCCAGCCCCGCCGCCATCGAGAGCGCCGAGTAGCCCGTGAAAGTCCCGATTTCCAGCACGCGCTGCGGCCGGACCATCCGTACAATCATCTCTAAGAGCCGTCCCTGCACGTGTCCCGACAGCATCCGCGGCGCAATCATCCGTTGGTGCGTTTCGCGGTCCAGTTCCCGCAGCAGTTCTTCTTCGGGTTCGGTGTGGTCGTGGATATAGCGTTCCAGCGCGTCCATCCTATTGCTTGTATATGCCGTGTTTGCTGAATTCGTACCATGCCGCGATGGCTTCCGGTTCGTCGGCGCCCAAGGCCAGCAGGTATTCGCGCGAGAATTCCAGGTAGCCCGTGCCGTTGGCCGTCACCATGCCGCCGTCGCGCACGGCTTGCCGTTCTTCGTAGCGGGCCGCTCCCGTGTAGCGGTCGCCGCCCCATTTTTGCAGCATCTCCACCGTGTTGCCCGTGTGGCGCACTTCGTTCAGAAAGCCGTGGGCCGCCAGGAACGAGACTGCATTGCAGATTGCTCCGACCGGCAGGCCGCGACGGCGCGCTTCCTCCACTATCCCTGCAATCTTTTCGGCTTCGGGCTTGTCCCAGTCCATGCCGCCCGCCAGCACCACTCCGGCGCACTGCGCAGGCAGTCGGTCCGCCGCATAGTCCGGCGTCATGCGCAGTCCGCCCAGCGAGGTCGCCGGGCCGCCGTCGGGTGTCATGTATTTCACTTCGCAGTATCCCGGGTGTCCCGGCATCACGCCCCCGCGCAGCGCCGGGGCCAGGAACGCCGCTTCCCAGTCGGCGAACCGGTCGAGCAGTACGATAACGATTTCTTTCATCTTATTTGTAGGTTAGTCTGGACATCTTCGTGAAGACTTCTTCGGCCGCTTCGGTCAGTTGCGCCGCGGTCAGGGCGCCGATTTTGGCGTAGACTTCTTCCATCGTGTCTATTTCGTCGTGCGTCAGCAGGCTCTTGCCCGCGCTCAGCATGTAGTTTTCGTTGCTCTCGCCCGAAATGGCCAGTTGGGCGATGAATTGTTTCTTGGCCATCGAGAGTTGGCGCCCCGTCAGCGGCGTGGTCCGCAGGCGTTGCAGCTGGCGTTCGACCAGTTCGGCGCACTGCGCTTCGTTGGCGTGTTCCGAGCTGAAGTAGATGGCCACCAGGCCGCTGTCGCCGTAGGGTATGTAGTTCGCTTCGATGTTGTACGACAGGCCGTGTTTTTCGCGCACTTCCACGTTCAGCAGCGAGTTCGCCGACGGGCCGCCCAGCACATTGACCAGCAGCGCCAGCGGCAGGCGTTTCGTCTCTTCGATGCCGCAGGCCCGGTTGCCGATGATGCAGTGGGTCTGGTGGGTGTGTTTGTTCACCGTCTTCTCGAACGGTTTTACCGCCGGGGGCGCCGCCCTCTCGAATCCGCGTGTCGTGGCCGCCTGTTCGCCGAAGTAGCGCAGGGCCGTCGCTTCGGCTGTCTTGGGCGAGAAGTTGCCTATCGACGAGAAGACCATCCGGTCGGTCGTGTGGGTCCGGGCCGTGAACGCGCGGATCGCAGCGCCGTCGTAGCGCATCAGCGCCGCCTTGCGGCCCAGTATGTTGTGGCCCAGTTCCGACCCCTCGAACAGCATATCCTCGAACGTGTCGTAGAGCATCTCCGCGGGCGAATCCTTGTAGGTGTTGATTTCGTCGACGATGACTTCCTTTTCGCGTTCGATTTCGCGCTCCGGAAAGGTCGAACGGAACGCGATGTCGGCAATCAGTTCGGCCGCTTTCGCAAAGTCGCCCCGCAGCGTCGTGGCGTGTATGGTCGTCTCTTCCTTGGTCGTGAAGGCGTTCAGTTCGCCGCCCAGGTTTTCCAGCCGGCAGTTGACCTGCCAGGCCCGGCGGCGTTCGGTGCCCTTGAAAAAGGCGTGTTCGGTCAGATGGGCCAGTCCGTATTGGCCGGGGTGTTCGTCGCGGCTGCCCGCTCCGATGACCAGCGCGCAGTGGGCCACCGTGCTCCGTACCTGCCGGTGGATTCCGCGGATGCCGTTGGGCAGCGTGTAGGTGTAGAACTCCATTTCTTACAGTTTGGTGCGCAGGCGCAGGTATTCGCCCGTGCGGCTCTCCGTGCAGCGTTCCAGGTCGCGGGGCGTGCCCTCGAATACCAGCCGTCCGCCCGCCGTTCCCGCTTCGGGTCCCAGGTCCACCACCCAGTCGGCGCATTTGATGACGTCCATGTTGTGTTCCACCACCACAATCGTGTGTCCTTTGGTTATCAGGGCGTTGAATGCCGCCAGCAGTTTCGAGATGTCGTGGAAGTGGAGCCCCGTGGTCGGTTCGTCGAAGATGAACATGATGTTTCCGCCGCTCTGTTCCTTGGTCAGGAACGACGCCAGTTTCACCCGTTGGCTTTCGCCGCCCGAGAGGGTCGACGACGACTGCCCCAGTTTGACGTAGCCCAGTCCTACGTCCTGCAAGGGTTGCAGGCGTTCCACTATGCGGCGGCAGGTCGCGTTCTTGTCGTCTTCGCCAAAGAACGCAATCGCTTCGTCCACGGTCATTTCCAGCACGTCGCAGATCGCTTTGCCGCGGTATTTCACTTCCAGCACTTCGTCGCGGAAGCGGCGGCCGCCGCACGCTTCGCACAGCAGTTCCACGTCGGCCATGAATTGCATCGACACCTTGATGACCCCCTCGCCCTGGCATTCTTCGCAGCGCCCGCCCGCCGTGTTGAACGAGAAGTGGGCCGGGCTCAGCGAGTTGTGTTTCGAGTAGGGTTGGTCCGCATAGAGTTTTCGTATTTCGTCGTAGGCCTTGATGTAGGTCACCGGGTTCGAGCGCGACGAGCGGCCGATGGGGTTCTGGTCCACCATCTCCACCGCACGCAGCAGGCCCGTGTCGCCTTCCAGCCCGTCGAAGTCGCCCGGTTTGGCTCCCGTGTCGAACAGCAGGCGCCGCAGCGCCGGATAGAGGATTCCTTTCGCCAGCGACGATTTGCCGCTGCCGCTCACTCCCGTGATGCAGGTCATCACGCCCAGCGGGATGCGGACGTCGATGTTTCGCAGGTTGTTTTCGCGGGCTCCCTTGATCGTTATCGAGCGGCTCCAGCCGCGGACTGCCGGCGGCGGGGCGATGGTCCGGCGGCCTGTCAGATAGTCGGCCGTCAGGCTCTTTTCGTCCTTGAGCAGTTGCGGCAGCGTGCCGCTGAAGACCACTTCGCCGCCGTTGTAGCCTGCCCGCGGGCCGATGTCCACAATCCAGTCGGCCGCACGGATGACTTCTTCTTCGTGTTCCACCACGATGACCGTGTTGCCCAGGTCGCGCAACTGTTTCAGTACTTTGATAAGGCGGTTCGTGTCGCGCGGGTGCAGGCCTATCGAGGGTTCGTCCAGGATGTAGAGCGAGCCCGTCAGGTTGCTGCCCAGCGAGGTCGAGAGATTGATGCGCTGGCTTTCGCCGCCCGAGAGGGTCGACGACAGGCGGTCCAGCGTCAGGTAGCCCAGCCCTACGTCGGCAAGGTATTGCAGGCGGTTGCGGATTTCCACAAGGATGCGGGACGCCGTCTTTTCGTCGTGGCTGTCGAGTTCCAGCGCTCCGAAGAACGTTATCAGTTCGTCCACAGGCATCTTAACCAGTTCCGCTATGTTGCGTCCTCCGACCCGTACATAGAGCGCTTCCTTGCGCAGGCGCGAGCCCCCGCATTCCGGACAGAGGGTCTTGCCCGTGTAGCGGGCTTTCATCACCCGGAACTGGATTTTCCGCCGTTCGGAATCTATGTAGTCGAAAAATTCGTCCAGTCCGTGGAAATGTTCGTTGCCGCGCCACAGCACGCGTTTCTGTTCAGGCGTCAGCGCATGGAACGGCGTGTGAATCGGGAATCCGAACTTCGCAGCGTTCTCCACCAGTTTTTCTTTCCAGCGGCGCATCGTCTCGCCGCGCCAGCAGGCGATGGCGTCTTCGTAGACGGTCTTGCTCTTGTCCGGAATGACCAGATCTTCGTCGATGCCCACCACCTTGCCGTAGCCTTCGCAGCGGGGGCAGGCTCCCAGCGGGTTGTTGAAGCTGAACAGGTGTTCGGTCGGCGGCTCGAATTCGATGCCGTCGGCCTCGAAGCGCGACGAGTAGCTTTCCTCGCCGTTTTCGCCCGCCACTACGCAGATGCCGTTGCCGTAGGAGAATGCGCGGGCCACCGAATCGCGGACCCGGGTCGCCGTGTCGTCGTCGGCCGTCAGCCGCAGGCGGTCTATGACGACCTCGAATGCTTCGGCTTTCGTGTCGGGTCCTATGGTGGGCAGCACTTCTTCGATCAGTCGTGTTTCGCCCCCGGTCCGCACACGCATCAGGCCGTCCGAGAGCAGCAGCGTCATCTTCTCGATGAGCCCCTGCCCCGCCGCCAGTCGGATGGGTGCCGCTATGATGATTCGGCTCCCCTCCTTTTCGGCAAGAATGCGGGCCGCTACGTCGTCCACGCTGTAGCAGCGCACTTCCTGCCCCGATACGGGCGAGTAGGTGCGGCCGATGCGGGCGAACAGCAGTTTCAGATAGTCGTAGATTTCGGTCGTCGTCCCGACCGTCGAGCGGGGGTTGCGCGTGTTGACTTTCTGTTCGATGGCAATGGCCGGGGCGATGCCCGTTATCAAGTCTACGTCGGGTTTGCCCACCTTGCCCAGGAATTGCCGCGCGTAGGCCGAAAGGCTCTCCACATAGCGGCGTTGTCCCTCGGCGAATATCGTGTCGAAAGCCAGCGTCGATTTTCCCGAGCCCGAAAGTCCCGTCACCACCACTAATTTGTCGTGCGGTATTTCGACGTCGATGTTCTTCAGGTTGTGGACCCGGGCTCCTTTTATATATATGCAGTTTTCGTGTTTCATCGGTCGCGTTGCTGGGCGTGTTCGTGCCGCTTCGGTAAGGTTAATTCGTTTTTCGCCGCCGGGTCGGGCTTTTCAGGCCGCGGAATTTTTAATTTTTAATTCTTAATTCTTAATTCTTAATTCTCAGCAATGCTTCCTCCCGCTTTCTTCAGCCGTTCTTCCAGTTCTTCGGCCCGGCTTTCGCGGATCGTCAGTTCCATCGTGCAGAGGTTGTCGAAGCGTTGGGTGCGGACGGTCGGTCGGCATTCTTTGATTGCGCGCATGACGTCGTTCATCGCCATGTAGGGGAAGTCCACCCGGATTTCGCGGTCTACCGTGCGTTCCACCACCGTCGCCGCTGCAAGCGCTTCGGCCGCCGCTTCGCGGTAGGCGGCTATCAGTCCCGGCACCCCCAGTTTCGTGCCCCCGAAATAGCGCACCACTACTATCAGGCAGTCCGTCACTTCGGCCGACAGCAGTTGTCCCAGTATCGGTTTTCCCGCCGTGCCCGAGGGTTCGCCGTCGTCGTTGGCGCGCCAGCGTTCGCCCCGCGGTCCCAGCCGCCACGCATAGCAGTGGTGCGTCGCATCGAAATGGCGTTTGCGCAGGGCGTCCAGGTGTTCGCGGATTTCTTCTTCGCTCCGTACCGGGTATGCGTAGGCCAGGAATTTGCTGCTCCGTTCGCGCGACGCCGCTTCGGCCGCCGCTTCGACGGTCAGATAGGTGTCTTCGGCCACTTCCTACCTCACTTTTCGGAAAAGCCGCCGCCAGCGGATGTTCGCCGGGAACGATTTGTTCGCTTCCAGCGACAGCCATACGAACGAGGCCTTGCCTACGATGTGGTCTTCGGGTACGAAGCCCCAGAAGCGCGAGTCGGCCGAGTTGTGGCGGTTGTCGCCCATCATCCAGTAGTAGTCCATTCCGAACGTGTATTCCGTCGCCGGGGCGCCGTCTATGCGTATCGTTTCTCCGTCTACCTCCAGCGTGTGGCCTTCGTAGACTTCGATGATGCGGCGATAGAGCGGCAGGTTCTTCGTCGTCAGCGCCACCGTCGTTCCTTTCTGCGGTATCCATATCGGGCCGTAGTTGTCCTGGCTCCAGCGCGGGGTTTCCCATTGCGGGAATACGTCGTTGTTGGGTGGACAGATGTAGCGGCGTACCATCGTCACGTTGTCCATGTTGCGGAGTTTCTCGGCCGTCTCTTCGGTCAGGAACATGTCGTAGCCCACCCGGTTGCCCGAATATTCGCGGATGCCGAGACGTTCGATGGCATAGGGCGTCAGCGGCGAGGTCGTCTGTACGAGATATTGGTGTTGGGTGCCCGGCACCTTTTCCTGCGGTTCGCCGTTCACCCATACGTCGCCGTTGCGTACTGCAAGCGTGTCGCCCGGGATGGCCACGCAGCGTTTGATGTAGTTTTCGCGTTTGTCCACCGGGCGGCTGATGACCGTGTAGGCGTCGTTGAGTTTGCGGCGTCCTTCTTCCTTGCCGAACGACGCTTCGTAGCTCCGCAGTACGTCGTAGTAGGTTACCGCCTGGTTTTCAAGTAGTACCGTGTCGCCCGCCGGGAAGTTGAAGACTACTACGTCGTTGCGTTTTATCTTGCGCAGTCCCTTGAGCCGGTGATAGTCCCAGCGGATCGCTTCGGAAAACGATTTCTTGGTTTGCGAGAACGGCATCGTGTGGTGTACGAACGGGAACGACAGCGGCGTGTTGGGCATCTGCGGTCCGTAGGTCACCTTGCTCACGTAGAGGTAGTCGCCCACCAGCAGCGAGCGTTCCATCGACGAGGTGGGAATCACGTACATCTGGAATACGAACAGGTGTACCAGCGTCGCCACAATCGTGGCGAAAATCACGGCGTTCACCCATTCGTAGGCCGTCTTGTAGAGTTTGCTCCGTTCGCACAGCTTCGCGTTGCGGCTCCACACATGGCGGTAGAACAGCCGCGATATGTAGAAGTCGTAGATCAGCGGCAGCCCCAGCAGCAGCCAGAGGTTGCCCGTCCACACCACGAACCAAAGTACGTAGAGCGTGGCCGTGAGCCCGAAGCCCACCCATTTGTTGCGTAGTATCTCTCTGAGTTTTTCCATATCGTTCCAACGCGTTGCGCGCAGTTTTATTGCATCAGGTCCTCCATGCCGAAAACGCCTTTGCGGCCGCACAGGAATTCGGCCGCCACAACGGCTCCGAGGGCCAGCGTGCGGCGGTTCTTGATGGTGTGGCGCAGTTCCAGCACGTCATCTTCCGATTCGTAGCTCACCGTGTGCGTGCCCGGTTCCGTCCCTTCGCGTACCGAGCTGATGACAAGTTGTTCCGGTGCCGCCGCGGCCGGGTCTTCCGTGCGGTTGGCTGCACATTCGATGCCGGGGGCGTAGTTCACCCACGTTCGTTTCGTCGTCAGATTTCCGATAACCCCTTCGGCCAGCGTGATGGCCGTGCCGCTCGGGGCGTCTTTCTTCTGCGTGTGGTGGATCTCTTCTATCCGCACGTCGTAGGCCGCATGCAGTCGTTCGATCATCGCCGCCAGTTCGCGGTTCAGGCGGAACAGCAGGTTGACGCCCAGGCAGTAGTTCGAGGCGTAGAACATCGCGCCGCCCCGTTCGCGGCAGAGGGCTTGCAGTTCCGGCAGGCGGTCGGTCCAGCCCGTCGTGCCGCTCACCACGGCCGTGCCCGCTTCCAGGCAGGTGCGGATGTTGTCGTAGGCCGTCTGCGGCGTGGTGAATTCTATCGCCACGTCTGTCTCCGCCAGATGCGCCGCATCCAGTTCCGCCGCGTTGTCCGTGTCGATGATAAGGGCCGTTTCGTGACCGCGTTCCTTGAGTATCTGTTCGATTTCGCGGCCCATTTTGCCGTAGCCTATGATTGCTGCTTTCATGCCTGTGCGTAATTATTCTGACAAAATTACGAATTTTTCTCCGAATATCGGGTTTGCAAACCCGGTTTTATTCGTATCTTTACTTCGTTGTAGATACTTCGACCATGCGTTATTTCCTCGAACTCCGTTACAACGGCGGTGCTTACTTCGGTTGGCAGCGGCAGCCCGCCATGCCCACCGTCCAGCAGACCTTGGAGCAGGCGCTCGCTACCCTGTTGCGCGAGCCCGTCGAGGTGACCGGGGCCGGGCGCACCGACACGGGCGTCAACGCTTCTTATTACGTGGCGCATTTCGACGTTTCGCAGCCCGTCGCCGAGCCGCAGCAGTTGCTCCGCAAGCTCAATTTCATGTTGCCGGGCGACATTGCGGTCGATTCGCTCACGCCCGTCGCCGACGGCGCCCACGCCCGTTTCGATGCCCGCGAGCGGGAGTACCGTTATTTCATCGAGCCGCACAAGAATCCTTTCACGCGGCACCTCTCGTGGCAATACTACGTGCCGCTCGATGTCGGTCGCATGAACGAAGCGGCGGCCATGCTGGCGGAATTCGACGATTTCACTTCGTTCGCCAAGCTCAATTCCAACAACAAGACCAACCGTTGCCGTATCATGCACGCCGCATGGACGGTCGACGACAGCGGCGTGTTGTGTTTTACGATTCGTGCCGACCGGTTCCTCCGCAACATGGTCCGCGCCATCGTCGGGACGTTGGTCGACGTCGGCCGCGGGCGTTATTCGCCCCACGGGTTCCGGGTCATCGTCGAAAGCCGCGACCTCTCGCGGTCGAGTGCCGGGGCTCCCGCGCAGGGGTTGTTCCTCAGCGACGTCCGCTACCCTCCCGAGGTTTTTTCAAGGGTGTGCGCAGCGAAACATCCGCTCCGATAGTCTCCCAGCGGCCATAAAAAAGGCAGAAGCTCGTGCTTCTGCCTTTTTCTTTGTGTGCCCCGTGGGTTATTCTTCCTCCGGGTCGATGATTTCGTGGGTCCGCAGGTCGACATAGAATTCCGCGTCGTCCTCGCCACTGCGCGTCAGCGCCGTTCTGACTTTGACCACGTTTTTGTTGATGGGTTCGTATTCGCGGATTTCGCCTTTGAAAACTCCCATCCGCACCAGCGTGTTTTTGGTGATGTCCGAAATCCAGAACGTGCCGTCGCTGCCTTTGCAGATGCGTTCCGGGCGGCCGAATGCGAATCCTTTGATGCTCTTGAGCGTCTTGACCCACTCTTTCTGTGCGTAGTCATAGACGTTGATGGCGTCGTTGCTGCCCGTGGCGTACATGCGTTCCGGGCTCGTCGCGAACGTTTTGGGTTTGAACGCCAGGGCCCAGGTCAGTTCGTTGACGTCGATATTGGTGCCGTTCGTGAAATCGTCGTTGATGAGCGAGGGGTCCAGCACCCGGATCGACTGCGCTTCGTAGGCCGTCAGCAGGATGTGTCCTTCTTCGTCGGCTTCCATGTAGTGGGCCGCGAAACCATTGTTCCCCGAGCTGCCCTCACCGGGTCCCGTTTGTTTGTAGCGGTTGATTTTCTGGTAGTTTTCCGGCGTGACGTCCGATTCCTTGTAGACGCTGACTTTGCCGTTCTTGTCGCGGGCGAAAATCAGTCCGTCTTTCACGGTCATCGCCTGCGCCTGGAACACCGGTCCGCTCCAGTTGCCGTTGCCGATGCAGGAGCAGTATTCCATGCCGGGCAGCGAGAATACATGGATAAGCGATTCTTGTTCGGCTACATAGACCCGTTCGTCCGTCACCGTTATTGCGTTGATTTTGCTCGTGAAGTTCTTTTCCGCGTCGTTGACCGTCCAGGTGCTGATGGTTCCGAGCGGCCGCTTGTCTTTCTTCGAGTAGAGAATCAGGCTGTTTCCGGCCGCTACGCTGTTGGCTACGAACAGCGTGTCGCCGCGTTCGGCTACCGCGTAGGGGTTGAAGTCGGCGGTCGCCGCCAGCCCCATCGCTTCATGGCCGAGCGTCTCCACCGCTTCGTAGGTGTAGTACCAGTAGCTGGTGTAGGCCATCTCGTCCAGTTCGGAGCTCCATTCGGGAGCGGCCGCTTCTTCGGTGCACCGCACGCTCGTTGCGGCGCATGCGAGCAGCAGTGTATATATAAGTATGCGTTTCATGTTTTTTGCCGTTTTTTAGTTGTTGGTCTCTTCGCCGCCCAGTTGGCTCAGCGGGATGGCATAGAGGCACAGCCCGCCCACACGGTCGATGATGAAAAGCGTGTTGCGGCGGATCAGACACTTGGCCGGGTTGTTCAGCGTGATGTCGCCGATGGTCGTGAAGTCCTTGATGACCTTTCCGGTTTCGGGGTCCACTTCGCAGAATTTCTGCTCCGTCTGCTTCCCGTCGAACGAGACGAACAGACGGCCGTCGGAGCTCCATGCCGCACCCGTCGGGCTGTACTCGAAGGTCAGTTCCTTGCCCGCGGTCAGCTTGCAGGCCATCATGTGTTCGGGGTTCATCCGAACCAGCCTTTTCGCGTAGTAGTCGACTGCGTAGACATTGCCTGCGTAGTCGGCGGTCATGGTGTTGCTGCTGTGCGCTCCCAGGTTGTCGCTCGACGCTATGGCGCCGTGGGCAAGGTCGTGTTCCGGGAAAGCCCGCACAATGCCCCGGTATGCGTAGAGCGTGCCGTTGGTCGCGGCCAGGCCTACGGCGTCGAATCCCAGCCCCAGCGTGGCGGTGCATTCGTAGGTTTCGGCGTCGAATATGAAAAGCGTGTTGTGGCTTCCCGCCAGATAGATTTTGTCGTGCGTGCGGATGATGTCGGCCGGCGTTCCGATGGTCTGTTCGTTGCCGTTCGGAAGCGTCCATTTGGTGAACTGCTTCTCGTGCACGGGCTTTCCCGTCGAGAGGTCGTAGACGTCCCACGTGAAGTTCGCGGCACGGATGTCGTTCGTCACGTACATCTTGTCGCCGTATACATAGACGCTGCGCGGCATGTAGTTCCGTTCTCCTACGCCTGCGTCGTTGTAGTCAAGTCTGAACGAGAGCGCGGGGGCATCTTCCGTCTCGCCCCAGTCCGTATTCAGGAAGTCGTTGCCGCGGGCCAGACCGCCGTCCATTTCGTCGAGTTCGGGGTCTTCGATTACGTATTTCGACGGCCGGTAGTATCCGCCGCCGGGCAGATAGGCGGTCTTGGAGCGGCGGCTGTGCAGGAAGCGGCGCGAGTAGACGGGCAGTTTCTTGGCCAGCGCCAGTTCTTCGTACACCTTGCCGCACAGCGACGTCCAGCCCGGCCCCGTTTGTTCGTAGGTCATGTTGCCTTCATGGCCGTAGCCCAGGCAGTGGGCGTATTCGTGGAACATCGTCTCCGTGATGCTCGAATCGTCCGGATATTGCTCGAAATAGACCGATTCGTGCATGCCGAACGTCTCGCCGCCGCCAAGCCCCATCACTCCGGTGGTGTAGCCGAAGACCAGGCCCCGGTGGCCGATTGCTTGTTTGAGTACGGTTTCTTTGTTGACAAGGTTTTTGTCGTTGTTCGAGTGAAGCGGGCCCCAGGCGTTGAGTTCGGCGGCGAATTCAGGGCTGGAGTACATGTAGGTCATGTTCAGCGCCATCGCCACGCCTTCGCGGGCATGGCACGCATGCAGCGGATAGGCCCAGCTGGTCTGGTTGGGGTTGTAGCGGCCGAAGCGGATGTGCCAGTGGCAGTTGATTGCCTGAAGCGTCTTCCAGTAGGGGGCGTCGCATTCGATTTCCAGCGCGATGTTCTCTTTCGAGAGGTGCGGATTGGCCATGATTTGAATCAGTTTGCCGCTCCGCGTTGTCGCCGTTATGTCTTCCGTCGCAAAGGGCAGCTGCATCTGGAACAGGTGGAACGGCATGACTTTCTCGAATACGAACAGCTTGAACGCTTCGTCGTATCCTTCCATCGTGGCCCAAATTGTCACGTTCGGCAGTGCACGCGGGCTGTAAAATTTCAGTTGGAATTGCAGATCGTCATCGACGGTCACTTGGAGCGGTTGGTCGGTGTAGAACCAGCGTTCGCTCGTGTTGAAGAATACTTCCGACGGTTCATCGTCGTTAAGCATGTAGTAGGTGTTCAGATTGTTGTAGTCGGCCGTCGACAGGCGGATCGGAAGTCCGTCGGGGAATTGTTCCGTCGGGTCGCTTCCGATGGTCTCAGTCGTACATCCGTACAGTAGTAACAAGCTGACAATCAGCCACCCCCCCCCGAGGTTTAGGGCGAAAAATTTCTTCATCGTTCTTGTTGTTTTCGATTGTTCAAAAAACGGTTTTCGATCAAAACGCCGCAAAGATACGAAAAGTCGAGAGCAGAAGCAAACGATAGTTTGATTATGCCAAGACGAAGTATCTTCGGCGAAGCCAAAATACGAATAAGCCGAACACAAAAGCAAGCGAGCTTGCTTTTTGCCGAGCCCCCCCCGCTGGGTACCTCCTCCCGATAGCCTATACAATTCCGCCGGACTGCCTGCAAACAGGTCAGCCCGGCGGTACAAGAGTATCGTGCTTTTTATTTATAGGTGTATCGCGTGGCCCAGCGCCGCTTCCGCCGCTTCGGCCACTCCTTCGTTCAGCGTCGGATGGGCGTGTACCGTGCGGACAATGGCTTCGGCCGTCGCGCCCAGGGTCCGGGCCAGGGTCGGTTCCGCCAGCATCTCCGTCACGTTCGCCCCTACCATGTGGGCGCCTACGAGTTTGTCGTCTGCGTCGAACAGCAGTTTCACAAAGCCGTCGCGGTCGCCTGCCGCCGTCGCCTTGCCCGAGGCCGTGAACGGGAAGCGGCCGATTTTCACCGCCATTCCCTTTTCCGCGGCTTCTTGTTCCGTCATCCCCACCGACGCCACTTCCGGCGTCGTGAATATGCACGACGGGATGTTCGCGTAGTCTACCGGCGCGGGGTTCAGTCCGCAGATGGCTTCCACGCAGCAGACCGCTTCGGCCGACGCCGCATGGGCCAGCGCCGTGCCTTTCACTATGTCGCCGATGGCATATACGCCTGCCACGTTGGTCCGGTAGTATTCGTCCACCGCTACCTTGCCCCGTTCGACTGCTATTCCGAGTTCTTCGAGCCCGATGCCTTCGATGTTGGCTTGTACGCCCACGGCCGACAGCACTACGTCCGCCGTCAGCGTCTCCGGGCCTTTCTTGCCTTCGATTTCCACTTCGCAGCGGTCGCCCGCGATTTTCACTCCCTTGACCGTCGTCGAGGTCAGCACCGTCGCCCGCAGTTTGCGGAACGCGCGTTCCATCGTCTTCGACACTTCTTCGTCTTCGAGCGGCATCATCCGCGGCAGGTATTCGACGACGGTGACTTTCACCCCGAGCGTCGCATAGAAGCACGCGAATTCGCTGCCTATGGCACCCGAGCCTACTACAATCATCGTCTCAGGCAGTTCGTTCAGCGTCAGCGCTTCGCGCGACGTGATTACCCGTTTGCCGTCCACAGGCATGAGCGGCATTTCGCGCGGCCGGGCTCCCGTCGCCAGGACGATATGGTCCGCTTCGTAGTCGGTGCCGTCCACATCTACGTGGCCCGGGGCCGTCAGGCGGCCGAATCCCGTTATCAGGTCTATGTTGTTCTTTTTCAGCAGGAACAGCACCCCTTTGTTCATCGTCTCCGCCACTCCGCGCGAGCGGGCCACCATCTTGTCCAGCGCCGGGCGTACTTCGCCCGTTATCTCTACGCCGTATTGTTCCGCTGCCTTGCAGTGGGCATATATCTGCGCGCTCTTGAGCAGCGCCTTGGTCGGGATGCAGCCCCAGTTCAGGCATACGCCGCCCGCTTCGGCCCGTTCCACGAGCCCTACCCTTTTGCCCAGCTGCGCCGCGCGTATCGCCGCCACATAGCCGCCCGGGCCGCTGCCCACCACCAGTATGTCGTATTTCATCGTTTCGTCACTTGATTACTTTCAGCGTCTCGCCGTTGTCGGCCGCCACGGCGCGTTTCCACTTTTCGTTGTAGCCCGGGAACCGGATGTCGTCCGGGATTTCGCGGCCGTTGCCGTTGTCCACAAAGTGTGCCGCCGTGCCCGGGCCGTCCAGATATTCCAGTACGTCGGCGTGTTCGCTCTTCACGTTGCCGTCCATGTACTTTATCAGCAGGTATTTGTCCAGCTTCGACCAGCGGTCGAACAATTCCTGCGCCGTCTTCACCGAGTAGTCGGTCAGATAGCGCACGCGTTTCTTGGCCGGGAGTTTCGCCGCTTCCATGTCCGCGAGCGGTATCTGCACTTCCGCCTTGTTGTTTTCCCACGCGTCCACCGCCTTGCGGATGTCGGCCGCTATCATGTCATAGCGCATGTACGCAAAGTTCGTCACCCGGTTGAACAGCCAGAACGCCGAGGTCGGCGAGTAGTCCAGCATCGAGCCGTTCTGTTCGTCGAAGCACTCCGGCACTTCCGTCGCCGAGCAGTATATCGGGGTCAGACACGAGGTCGCCGCATCGTCCACGCCGAACCACAGGATGCCCATGTCGCGCGGTACGTTCGGCCGGGCCTGCGCCACGAACCAGAATCCCGTCTGCTGCGTCGCCGTCGCGCGTTCGTTGCAGTATTCTACCCCGTCCACCTCGAAATACATCGGGCGCCAGCGGTAGGGACACCCGTGTCCTCCGGCTCCCAGGTCGGCCGTCATGTCCATCGGGGTCCCTTCGTAGTGGTCGCGCATGCAGTCGAAGACCGTCTTGGGCGTTACTTTCGCGCGGGGTTCCACCCACAGCGGCATCTTGTTCGCCGGGTTGTGGCCCATCGCATAGTCCGTGTAGGCGTCCATCCCGTCGGCCACCGTCCGGAAAAAGGCCCATACGCGGGCTTCGCAGCCGCGCAGCGCTCCGAAGTCGGCCGGGGCGTAGGCGTCCGAGAAGCTGAAGGTTTCGTCCGGGCCTTCGTAGTAGCCCATTTCGCGGGCGAAGTCTACGACGTCCGGGGCATAGAGGCAGTTTTCCGGGTCGTCTTTCGGAAAGGTCGTGATGCGGGCTTGGTTGGCGTGGGCCGATACATAGCCGTCCGGTATCCGGCGCGCCACCCACACGATTCCTTTGCGGGCGTTGCCTCCTCGGCCGTCGTCCTCGAAGCCCTTGCCTATCAGTTCCATGATCCACGCTTCGTCCGGATCGGCTATCGAGAACGATTCGCCCGACGACGTGTAGCCGTAGGTGCCGGCCAGTTCGGCGATGATGCCTATCGCTTCGCGCGCCGTCTTGGCCCGTTGCAGCGTAATGTATATCAGCGAGCCGTAGTCCATGCGGCCCGTCGGGTCGGCCAGTTCCGGGCGTCCGCCGTAGGTCGTTTCGGCTATGACGAGCGAGTGTTCGTTCATGTTGCCTATCGTCGACCACGTCTCCGCCGCCTGCGGTATGTCGGTCAGATAGCGTCCCGTGTCCCATTCGTAGACCGGAAGCAGCGCTCCCGCCTTGTGTTTTCCGCCCGGCGTGTGGTACAGGGCGCCATACAGGCCGTGCGAGTCGGCCGCATAGGACACCATCACCGAGCCGTCGCTCGACGCTCCTTTCGTCACAATAAAGTTGGTGCAGGCATCCGCCGTTCCGTGCACAAGCATGGCCGCCGCCAGTAGTACGATGAGTTTTTTCATGGTTCGAGAAATTTGAACAGCGACAGAGCGCCCCGCGTGCGGTGTCGAAAGCTATTCGAACGACGGGAAGACGATCTGCCACCTACAAATATAGGAAACAAATCGCGAAAAACGCTACAATCGAATGGCAACTCAGGTCTTTTTGTTATATTTGTAATATAATTGGTTAAGTTCCGAGTGCTAATTACAGACTAAAATATATAATCATGAAAAAAATATTATTAGTTGCAATGTTGCTTATTTGCTCCATTGCTTTGCATGCACAGAATGATGTAACCCGCTTCCTTGGCATTCCTGTCGATGGAAGTAAATACGAAATGATTCAGAAGTTAAAAGCCAAGGGATTTCAGAGCACTCCATTTGATAAAGATGTTTTAACCGGGGAATTCAATGGGACTGATGTCAATATATATGTTGTGACAACCAACAACAAAGTAAGTCGAATCATGGTTGCGGATGTTAATACAATGGATGAAACAGACATTAAAATACGATTCAATAAGCTATGCCGACAGTTTCAGAAAAATAAAAAGTATTTGCCTGCATCGTTATCTGTGGAGGATTATTCATTATCGGATGACGAAAATATATCTTATGAAATGCTGGTTCATAAAAAACGCTATGAAGCCGCCTATTGTCAACTGCCACCTACTGTCGTAGACTCTGTCTCTATTCGAAAAGAAATTATGTCGGTTCTTTTTTCGAAATATTCAGAGGAACAGTTAGTAAATGCTTCTGAAGAATCGCGGAAAGAAATGATTATGGCTGTTTTGGCGGATTTGTTAGGTAGATATTCTAAGAAGTCTGTTTGGTTTATGATAAGCGATTACTACGGAAAATATTATATTACCATGTTTTACGATAATGAATATAATAGAGCGAACGGTGAAGATTTATAGCAATTGATTATCATAAATGAACAAGAGGAAAACATTTTTGTTTTCCTCTTGTTTGTATGTAAGTGTAATATTTTACTATAAAGCAGTATCGACTTGTCCGATTTTTGCCTATTTTTACCTGACCAATCGTTCGCTTATGTTGGAAATCGCCTGCAATCTTTCGCGTATCAGGGCGTCATTGCCCGAATCGGTGACGCTCGTCGCCGTCTCCAAGACCCACCCCGCCGAGGCCATTCGCCAGGCGTTCGACGCCGGGCACCGTATCTTCGGCGAGAGCCGTCCGCAGGAGTTGTGCGCCAAGTACGAGGTGCTGCCCAAGCAGATCGAGTGGCACATGATAGGTCATTTGCAGACCAACAAGGTCAAGTACATCGCGCCGTTCGTGCGTATGATTCAGTCGGTCGACAGCGCCCGGCTCGCCGAGACCATCCAGCGCGAAGCCGCCAAGTGCGGCCGCATCATCGACATCCTGTTGGAAATCCATGTCGCGCAGGAGGAGACCAAAAGCGGTTGGGAGTTAGGCGAGTTGAAGCGTTACGTCGATTCGGCTGCTTTCGCGTCCATGCCCAACGTGCGGGTCCGCGGCATTATGGGTATCGCCACCCATACCGACGACCGGTCGGTCATCCGGCGCGATTTCTCGGAGTTGAAGCGTTGTTTCGAGTTGTTGCAGCCTTATTTCGGCGCCCGTTTCGATACCCTTTCGATGGGTATGTCCCACGATTATCTCTTGGCCGTCGAGTGCGGTTCCACCATGGTCCGCGTCGGGTCGTCCATCTTCGGCGAGCGCGATTATTCCGGGCAGTAAGAATCTTTTCACTCGTCCGCAGCAGCCATTCGCGGGCCCGGCTGGGGCGGTCGCGCTTTAAGCGCGAGCCGGGCGCCGCGCAAAGTATTGTTCCGTCATTCCGAGCACCTGCCCGTCATTCTGAACGAAGTGAAGAATCTAATTCCACAGATGTTTCGCTCCGCTCAACATATATAACAAGGACGGAACTCAGTCCCGTCCTTGTCTTTTATTTCACCCGAATCGTCTTGCCCGAGCGGATGTTGCTCGGCGATTCGATGCCGTTCAGCCGGCATATCGTCCTCACGGTCGTTCCGTGGCGGGCCGCTATGGCGCTCAGCGTGTCGCCCGGACGGATTCGGTAGTATTGGGCTTCTTTCTTGTCCGGCACCGGCGTGCCCGTGTCTTCTTCGTCATCGAAGTCCTGCCCCGCGTTCGAGTGGATGTTGAAGAACGATTTCTTCAGCAGGAACGTTTCGCGGCACAGCATCCCGTTCTTGAAGTCTATCAGCCGTTCCGGGTCGAATGCCTGGCCGTAGTAGCGGGTCTCGAAATGCAGATGGGGCCCCGACGAGCGGCCCGTCGAGCCGCCCAGTCCGATGATCTGCCCCGCTTCGACCCATTGGTTCGCTTGTACCAGGCGTTCCGCCAAGTGGCCGTAGTAGGTTTCCAGGCCGTTGTCGTGGCGGATGATTACCAGATTGCCGTAGCCGCCGTTGTTGTAGGTCGACATGCGCACCCTCCCGCAGAACGTCGCATAAATCGGGTCGCCCGTCTTCAGCGGCAGGTCCACCCCTTGGTGTTGGCGTCTTCCCCGCGGGCCGTATCGGCCGTGCGGGTGTACTCCGCCTTTGTAGGGGCAGTGGTAGCTCTTGGTCGAGTCCACCAGGTCGATGACCACCGAGTTGGGCATCACCGACATGTCTACGTCCGAGTAGGGAAACAGGTCGCGCACGTCCCAGAATTTCTCGAAGACGGTCTTGTCTTTCACCACTTCGCGGTTGCGGATATATTTCCACGTGTTGTTGCTGTAAAGCACTACCAGCAGCGCGTCGTTTTCCGACGGAAGCGTGTCCACCACAATCAGTTCGTTCGTGTCGAACGTCGATTGTATCTGTTTGGGTTCCAGGCGCAGGCGCAGGGTCGCCAGCGAGTCGGCGGCCGCGGCTTCGGCCGGGGTCAGCGCCGCAAGCCGCGGCGGTTCTTCCTGCGCCGCGGTCGTCAGTACCGCCAGCGCGGCCGTCAGTGTAAGGCAGTATTTCTTCATGGTCATCGGTTTTTCAGCAGTTCCGCCGCCGCATCGAGTGCTTCGTAGAATTCTTCGCCGAAGCGGCGTACAATCGGTTCGCGCAGCGCCTTGTAGACCGGCAGTCCCAGTTTTCGGCCGCATTCGCGCGCACCCGCACAGACCGACCAGCGGTGGTAGTTCAGCCCCACCGTGCCGTTCGAGAACTGCACCAGCCGGATGGGATAGAGGTGGCACGAGATGGGTTTGCGGTAGGCTGTGCGGCCTTCGGCCCACGCTTTTTCGATGGCACAGAGCGTCACGCCGTTTTCTTCGTAGGCGTAGGCGCATTCCGCATCGTCCACCAGCGGCGTCGTGTAGTCGCCGTCGCTGTCCACTACCATGAAGCCCTGTCGTTCGACCGCCGCTATCCCCGCCGCCGTCATGTAGGGTTTGTAGGCGGGGTATTCCCGTTCAAGAATGTCCGGTTCGTCGTCTTCCAGCGGCGCTCCCGCGTTGCCTTCCACACAGCAGATGCCCTTGCATCGTTCCAGGTCGCAGGCAAAGCATTCGCGCAGCAGGTCGGCGCTCACGATTTTGTCGTCGATTTCGATCATCTCGGCGTACATGTGTCGGCTATCACTATGTCGTAGAGTTGGCCCATGGTCATTCCCATCGCCTTCACCTGCTTGGGGACGATGCTCCCGGGGCTCATGCCCGGTATGGAGTTCAGTTCGATGAAGTAGGGTTTCCCCTCCGGCGTCACAATGAAGTCTACGCGTACCACGCCCCGGCAGCGGCACGTGCGGTAGGCTTCCAGCGTCATGCGGTTCAGTTCGGCTTTCACTTCCGGGGCGATGTCGGCCGGGGTTATTTCGTCCGAGAATCCCGCCGTGTATTTGGCTTCGTAGTCGAAGAATTCCTTTTTCGATACGATTTCCGTAATCGGGAACAGGTATTCCCTGCCCCCCGCTATCATCACTCCGCAGCCCATTTCGCGGCCCGCAATACATTCTTCGATCAGCACCTCGTCGCTCTCCGAGAACGCTTTTTCGACGGCTGCAGGCAGTTCTTCGGCCGTGCGTACTTTCGTCACTCCGAACGACGAGCCGCTCGCGTTGGGTTTCACGAAGAGCGGCAGTCCCAGGTCGTCCGCTATCTCCGTCGCGTCCCACGTTTCGCCGCGGCGCAGGAAGCGTTCGCGCGCAAGGTTGATTCCCCGGCCCGCCAGCGTGCGTTTCGTCGTTACCTTGTCGAACGTCAGTACCGACGAGGTCATCCCGCACGACGAGTACGGAATCCCCATCATGTCTAAATAGCCTTGCAGACGTCCGTCTTCGCCCGGCGTGCCGTGTATCAGAATCAGGGCGTAGTCGAATTCCCTGCGTTCGCCCGCCACCGTCAGCGAGAAGTCGTTCTTGTCGACCTGCCATTCCCGGCCGTCCGGCGCCGTGTAGTGCCAGTCGCGGCCGTGCAGGTCTATCATCGTCACGTCGTATTTTTCCGGGTCGAGTGCCGCCGCAATCTGGGCTGCGCTTTGCAGTGCGATTTCCCGTTCCGACGAATCGCCGCCCGCCAGGAGCGCTATGCTGAGTTTCTCGGTCATGGGTTGTAGATGTCTTTGTATCTGAATGCCAGTATTTCCTCCACCATTTCGACGAATTGCCGGGCTTCTTCGTGCCCGGGATCCAGTCGCAGTATCGCGTTGAAGTCGTTGAGGGCCGCGCCCCATTGGTTCATCCGGTAGTGCAGTTGGCCGCGTTCGAGCAGCAGCGCCGTGTTTTCCGGGTCGGCGTCGAGGGCCGTGTGCAGCGCCGTCATGCGGTTCGCGGGGCTCCACAGTCCTTTGCGGCGGATGTATTCCGTTACGCCCGGCGCCAGCATCCGCGACGTGTCGTCGCCCCGTTCGATGGCCGCCCGCACTTCGGTCGACGAGTAGTCTTGCAGCGGCGCATCTTCCAGCAGCGTGACGCGGTCCAGGTGTTTCTCCGGCCGTTCGCCCCGCCGCGGGTAGACGTATATCGGGTATTCGAGGATTCTTTCGTATTCTTTCCAGCCGTCGAGCCCCGCTATCTGGTCGCTGCCCATCAGTATCGAGAAGCGCATTTCGTGGCCGCACGTCTCCTCCAGAAAGCGCAGCGTGTCGATCGTGTACGAGGGTCGTGGCAGCAGGAATTCGACTACCGAGGGGCGTATGCGTTTCGGATAGCGCGACGCCGCGCAGGCGATTTCCGCCATCTCCAGCCGGTCGGTTTCCGTCACCAGCGCCGCTTGTCGTTTGTAGGGGCTCTGCGGCGAGATGACCAGCGCCGTTTCGTCGGCCAGATCATGCTCCGCCACATATTCGGCCAGCGCGATATGGCCGTTGTGTACCGGGTTGAACGACCCGAAGTAGAGCATCATCCGTTTCATCGTCAGCAGTTTATGAATTTCTCCACCAGCGCGCAGACTTCCGCCACGGCTTCTTCCAGCCGGTCGTTCACCACCACATGGTCGAATTCCGGGGCTTTCGTCAGCTCGAACTCCGCTTTCGCCACACGGCGGTCTATCACTTCCGGGGCGTCTGTCCCGCGTCCTTCCAGCCTGCGGCGCAGTTCTTCGACCGAGGGCGGCATGACGAATATCGCGCAGGCGTCGCCGCCGAACAGGCGTTTGAGGTTCAGCCCGCCGATTACGTCTACGTCGAACGCTATCGTGTGGCCTTTTTGCCAGATGCGGTCCATTTCGCTCCGCAGCGTGCCGTAGCACGTCCCGGCATATACTTCCTCCCATTCCACGAACTTGTCTTCGGCCACCGCCTGCTTGAACGCTTCGTGCGTCAGAAAGTAGTAGTCTACACCGTCGCGTTCCGTTCCCCGGGGTGCACGGCTCGTCGCCGACACCGAGAATTCCAGTTGCGGATAGCGTGCCAGCAGCTGCCGGACGATGGTCGTCTTGCCCGAGCCGCTCGGGGCGGAGAATATGATGATCTTACCCATTGGGGAATTAAAAATTAAGAATTAAAAATGAAAAATTATCGGTTCGGTGTTTCGGGGCCGACTGTGTTCGATTTTTAATTCTTCATTTTTCATTTTTAATTGCAATATCTTGTGATTTCGCACAATCACAAGATATTGAGTACCTGTTCCTTGATTTTCTCCAGCTCGTCTTTCATCTTGACCACCAGTATCTGGATGTTCGATTCGTTGGCTTTCGAGCCCAGCGTGTTGATTTCGCGGCCCATTTCCTGGGCGATGAATCCTAATTTGCGGCCTGCGGCTTCTTCGCCGCGCGCCACTTCGCGGAAGTAGTTGCAGTGGTTCGTCAGCCGGACTTTCTCTTCGGTGATGTCCAGTTTCTCTAAGTAGAAAATCATCTCTTGTTCCAGCCGGTTGCGGTCTACTTCGGCGTTGAGTTTCGCCAGGTTTTCCTCTATCCGGCTGCGGATGTTTTCCGTGCGGTTTTTTTCGTAGGGGATTACTTCTTCCTTGTATTGTTCGATCAGTTCTACCCGGCGCAGCAGGTCGGCAATCAGTATCGCTCCTTCCTGCGTGCGGAATTCGTCCAGTTGGGCCGCCGCCGCTTCCGTCGCCGCCATCAGCGCCGCGTGTTCTTCTTCCGATATGGCTTCCGTCTCCGTCGCCACTACTTCCGGAAGCCGCAGTACCGCCGCCGCCAGCGCGTCGTAGTTCACGCCGATGCCCGCATATTCCACTGCTTCGGTCGCCTGCCGCATGTATTCGCGGTACAGTTCGCGGTCTATCCGGGCCGGGGTCTCGGTCTTCTGGTTTTCCACCGTCACGAATATGTCCACCTTGCCGCGTACCAGTCGGCGGGCCGCCAGCGTGCGGATTTCGTATTCCGATTGGCGGTAGAGCGACGGCAGCCGCAGGTTCAGGTCCAGCTGTTTGGAGTTCAGCGAGCGGATTTCCACCGTTATCTTCTTGTTCTTCAGCGTGGCTTCGCCTTTGCCGAAGCCCGTCATGGATTTGGTCATCATCTTCTTGCTTTTGGTCGCCGCAGGGGGCCGGAGGTGTTCCGCAGGGCCCTTTGGCCGACGCAAAAGTAATAAAAACTATTCAAAAAGCCCTATTCCCCGCAGGTCGATTGAAAATTATTCGGCGGGTTGTTTGTTTTTCCGGAAATATTTTGCCTATATTTGTGTTAGCTTACTAACAGCCATGAATTCTCTCACACAAACCCATCTATGAAAAAGCACAATTTCAACGCGGGACCCTCCATTCTGCCGGAGGAGGTCATCGGGAACGCCGCCAGGGCCATCCTCGATTTCAACGGTTCGGGCCTTTCGGTGCTCTCGATTTCGCACCGTACCAAGGATTTCGACGACGTCATGGCTGAGGCCGACAAGCTCTTCCGCGAGCTGCTTGCCATCCCCGACAACTACAAGATTTTCTACCTCGGCGGCGGTGCCAGCACCCTCTTCTACGAGGTCGCCGCCAACTTCCTCGGCCGCAAGGCCGGTTACGTCAATACCGGCGTCTGGGCCAAGAAGGCTATCAAGGAGGCCAAGCGTTACGGCGAGGTCGAGGTCGTCGCTTCGTCCGAGGACCGCAATTTCACTTACATTCCTAAGGGTTTCGCCATTACCGCCGACCTCGATTATCTCCACATCACCACCAACAATACCATCTACGGCACCGAGTTCCACGAGGATATTTCGTCGCCCGTGCCCCTCATCGCCGACATGTCGTCCGACATCCTCTCGCGTCCGGTCGACGTCTCCAAGTACGCTATGATTTACGGCGGCGCGCAGAAGAACCTCGCTCCTGCGGGCGTTTCTTTCGTCATCATCCGCGAGGACATGCTCGACAAAATCGTCCGCGACCTGCCTACGATGGTTTCGTTCCGCACGCACGTCGAGAACAATTCCATGTTCAATACGCCGCCCGTCTTCCCCATCTACGTCTTGATGGAGACGCTGCGGTGGCTCAAGAAAATCGGCGGCGTCGAGGAGATTTACAGCCGCAACATCGCCAAGGCCAAGTTGCTTTACGACGAAATCGACCGCAACCCGTTGTTCCGCGGTACGGTGGAGACCGAGGACCGTTCGCTCATGAACATCTGTTTCGTCATGGCCGAGGGTCACGAGGAGCTGGCACCCGAGTTCATGGAGTTCGCCAAGGCGCGCGGCATGGTCGGTATCAAGGGCCACCGGCTCGTCGGCGGTTTCCGCGCTTCGTGTTACAACGCCTTGCCCATCGAGAGCGTGCAGGCGTTGGTCGGCTGCATGCAGGAGTTCGAGAAGCTCCATCTGAAGTAGGCCGATGGCTTACCAGTTCAAGATTCCCACGGCCTACAGCGCCCTCACGGGCGAGGTGACCGCGTGGGAACAAACCGAATTACAAGAATCCACTACATTGATACACTCTATGAAAGTATTGGTCGCCACCGAAAAGCCCTTCGCCAAAAAGGCCGTCGAGGGTATCCGTGAAATCGTCGAGGGCGCGGGTTACGAGTTCGCCCTGCTCGAAAAGTACGCCGACAGGTCCGCGTTGTTGGCCGCTGTGGCCGATGCCGACGCCTTGATTGTCCGCAGCGACAAGGTCACGGCCGAGGTCATCGCCGCCGCCCCCAACCTCAAAATCGTCGTTCGCGCAGGCGCCGGGTACGATAATGTCGATTTGGCCGCCGCATCGGCCCGCGGTATCGTTGTCATGAATACTCCCGGGCAGAATTCCAACGCCGTGGCCGAGTTGGCCGTCGCCATGATGATTTTCATGGCCCGCAACCGTTTCACGCCCGGCACCGGGTCGGAGATTCAGGGCAAGACGCTCGGCATCCACGCCTACGGCAACGTCGGTCGGTTGGTCGGCCGCAAGGGCAAGGCGCTCGGCATGCGGGTTGTAGCTTACGATCCGTTCGTTTCCGACCCCCAGGTCTTCGCGGCCGACGGCGTGGAGCAGGTTTCTTCCGTCGAGGAGCTTTACCGGGTCTCCGATTATCTGTCGCTCCATATTCCCGCCACTCCGCAGACTACGGGTTCGATCGGTTACGAGCTGTTGACTTCCATGCCCAAGGGAGCTACGCTGGTCAATACCGCCCGCAAGGAGGTCATCGACGAGCAGGGTGTCATGCGTGCCTTGACCGAGCGCGAGGATTTGAAGTACGTGACCGACATCGCCGCCGCCGTCCAGCCCGAGTTTGACGAGAAGTTCGGCAAGCGCGTTTTCGCTACCGCCAAGAAGATGGGTGCCGAGACCGCCGAGGCCAATCTCAACGCAGGCTTGGCCGCCGCCCGGCAGATCGTCGGGTTCTTCACCGACGGTTGCACCCGTTTCCAGGTGAACAAAGCGTAGAAGCGTTCTTTGTCATGGCGGGTTGCTTGGTTGTCATTCCGGGCCCCTTCCCTGTCATTCCGAACTTCCTCCTTGTCATTCTGAGGAGCGTAGCGACGAAGAATCGTCCTCCTTGTCATGTTGAGCGCAGCGAAACATCTGTTTGTCAGCAGCAGCATTGCGGGCAAGTGTAACGAGCGTGGCAATCTGAATATACGCCGTAACTTTTCGGGCTTCTCCCCGGCGATGTTTTACGCTGTTCCGAACACCTGCTCCGGGCGCTCGGGCTCTCGACGAACCAACCCCCGCCATTTCCACGAGTGCGGGATTTTATTAGTGATGAATTTTGTAGCTTAATTTTTTGAAAATATGGTTAGAATCAAGCCTTTCCGCGCCGTCCGCCCGCCCCGGGAGCATGCCGCCGAGGTCGCGTCGCGGCCTTACGACGTTCTGAATTCCGCCGAGGCCAAGTCCGAGGCTACGGAGCGTTCGCTCCTGCACATCATCAAGCCCGAAATCGACTTCGAGCCCATCGCCGACGAGCATTCGCAGCAGGTCTACGACCGGGCTGTCGACAATTTCCGCCGTTGGCGTAGCGAGGGGTGGCTGCAGCAGGACCCCGAGGAGTACTATTATATTTATGCGCAGACCATGGAGGGCCGGACGCAGTACGGGTTGGCCATGTGTTGCCACTTCGAGGATTACCTTTCCGGCGCCATCAAGAAGCACGAGCTCACACGGCCCGATAAGGAGGAGGACCGGATGATCCACGTCCGTAACCAGCAGGCCAATATCGAGCCCGTCTTCTTCGCTTATCCCGACAACGCCGAAATCGACGCCATCGTCGCCGGCGTGGTCAGCAGCAGCGCGCCCGAGTACGACTTCACCGCGGCCGACGGTTTCGGACATCGTCTGTGGGTCATCCGCGACCGCAAGACCAACGACCGCATCACCGAGATTTTCAAGGGCATCCCCGCGCTCTACGTCGCCGACGGACACCATCGTACCGCCGCCGCCGCCCGCGTCGGTGCCGAGTGCAAGGCCAAGAATCCCGGCCATTGCGGTGAGGAGGAGTATTGTTATTTCCTGGCCGTCACCTTCCCCGCCGGACAGCTCCGCATCATCGACTACAACCGCGTCGTCAAGGATTTGAACGGTCTCACGCCCGCCCAGCTCGTCGATAAGCTCCGCGAGAATTTCATCGTCGAGGAGAAAGGCGCCGAGGAGTACCGTCCCGCCGCCTTGCACAATTTCTCCATGTATCTCGACGGCAGGTGGTACAGCCTCACCGCCAAGCCGGGCACTTACAACGACAGCGACCCCATCGGCGTGCTCGACGTCACGGTGCTTTCCGACCTCGTTCTCGACAAGATTCTCGGCATCGGTGATTTGCGCACTTCCAAGCGCATCGACTTCGTGGGCGGCATCCGCGGCTTGGGCGAGTTGAAGCGGCGCGTCGACAGCGGCGAGATGAAAGCCGCTTTCGCCCTCTACCCCGTTTCGATGCAGCAGCTCATCAACATCGCCGACACGGGCAACATCATGCCGCCCAAAACCACCTGGTTCGAGCCCAAGCTCCGTTCGGGCGTCGTCATCCATAGTTTCGACGAATAGTCCGTTCCGCGGATTGCCTGGTTTTCAGAGGTGCTTGTCGAAAAGCGCCTCTTTTTTGGTTATGATTCGCTTTTTTTTCGTTATATTTGTTTCCGAATATTAATCAATCGGCATTATGGCTAAAATCAAAGGTACTATCGTCGTCGACAAGGAGCGGTGCAAGGGGTGCGGGGTCTGCGTGGCTTCGTGTCCGTGCAGCGTGCTGGTCTTGTCGGCCGAGGTCAATAGCAAGGGTTATCCCGTCGCACGGATGGCCGACCCCGATGCCTGCACCGGGTGCGCTTCGTGTGCGGTGATCTGCCCCGACAGCGTCATTACGGTTTATCGTCAAAAATTCGAGTAGGACTATGGCAGAGAAAGAGGTGAAGTTGATGAAGGGCAACGAGGTGATTGCCCATGCCGCCATCCGTTACGGCTGCGACGGTTATTTCGGTTACCCCATTACGCCGCAGTCCGAGGTGATGGAGACTTTGATGGAGTTGAAGCCTTGGGAGACCACCGGCATGGTCGTCTTGCAGGCCGAGTCCGAGATTTCGTCCATCAATATGGTCTACGGCGGTGCTTCGACCGGTAAGCGCGTCATGACATCGTCGTCCAGCCCCGGTATTTCGTTGATGGCCGAGGGTATCAGTTATCTGGCAGGTGCCGAGTTGCCGTGCCTGATCATCAATTGCCAGCGCGGCGGGCCCGGTTTGGGTACCATTCAGCCGTCGCAGGGCGATTACTTCCAGGCCGTCAAGGGCGGCGGCCACGGCGATTACAAGTTGATCGTCTTCGCGCCCAATTCCGTGCAGGAGATGCACGACCATGTCGCCGAGGCGTTCGACCTCGCGTTCAAGTACCGCAATCCCGCCATGATTCTCGCCGACGGCGCCATCGGGCAGATGATGGAGAAGGTCGTTCTCGCGCCGCAGCGTCCCCGCAAGACCGACGAAGAACTGAAAGCCGAGTGCGACGCCTGGGCCGCCATGGGCAAGTCGTCGGGCCGCGGGCGCAACGTCGTCACGTCGCTCGAATTGCAGTCCGAGAAGATGGAGATCATCAACCAGCGTTTGCAGGCCAAGTACAAGGCTTTGGAGGAGAACGAGGTGCGTTTCGAGGCCGTCGGGTGCGACGATGCCGATTACGTCATCGTCGCTTTCGGTTCGTCGGCCCGCATCTGTTCCGCCACCGTCGAAATGGCGCGTGCCGAGGGTTTGAAGGTCGGGCTTCTGCGCCCCATTACCCTCTACCCGTTTCCCTCGAAGCAGATCGCCGATTTGGCCGTGCGCGGGGTCAAAGGGTTCCTCTCCGCCGAGCTCAACGCCGGGCAGATGGTCGAGGACGTGCGGCTGGCCGTCAACGGCAAGGCTCCGGTCGAGCACTACGGCCGTCAGGGCGGTATGTTGTTCAACCCCGACGAGGTGCTCGCGGCGCTCAAGGATAAATTGATTAAAAAGTAAAGACCATGGCAGAGGTTGAAATCAAACAGGAGAATCTGGTTTACGCCAAGCCGGAGCTTATAACCGACAACGTCATGCACTATTGCCCCGGTTGCAGCCACGGCACCGTGCATAAGCTCGTCGCCGAGGTCATCGCCGAGTTGGGGTTGGCCGACAGGACCGTGGGCGTGTCGCCCGTGGGGTGTTCGGTGTTCGCTTACAATTATATCGACGTCGATTGGATCGAGGCGGCCCACGGCCGTGCGTTGGCCGTCGCTACGGCCGTCAAGCGGCTCAAGCCCGGGACGATGGTCTTCACCTACCAGGGCGACGGCGATCTTTCGGCCATCGGTACGGCCGAATCCATCCACGCCGCGGCCCGCGGCGAGAACGTCGTGGCTATCTATATCAACAACGCCATTTACGGCATGACGGGCGGGCAGATGGCCCCCACCACCCTCTTGGGTATGAAGACCGCCACTACGCCCTACGGTCGTGACCCGCGGCTCAACGGCTATCCCTACAAGATCGCCGAAATGATGGCCCACCTCGACGGTGCCACTTACATCACCCGCCAGAGCGTCCATAAGCCCGCCAACGTCCGTAAGTGCAAGGCCGCCATCAAAAAGGCTTTCCAGCGTTCGATGGACGGCAAGGGTTTTTCGCTCGTCGAGGTCGTTTCGACCTGCAACAGCGGGTGGAAGCTCTCGCCCGTGGCGTCGAACGAGTGGTTGGAGCAGAACATGTTGCCGTTCTATCCGCTGGGCGACATCAAAGTGGTTGAATAAGAGCGCAGACGATTATGAAAGAGACATTGATTATAGCAGGCTTCGGAGGACAGGGCGTCCTTTCGATGGGTAAGATTCTCGCTTATTCGGGCGTGATGCAGGACTTCGAGGTGACATGGATGCCTTCCTACGGGCCCGAGATGCGCGGCGGTACGGCCAACGTCACGGTCATCCTCTCCGACCGCAAGATTTCGTCGCCCATCGCCCACGAGTTCGACACGGCCATCATCCTCAATCAGCAGTCGATGGAGAAGTTCGAGCCGATGGTCAGGCCCGGCGGCGTGTTGATTTACGATACCAACGGCATTACGCGCCACCCCGTCCGCGACGACATTTCGGTCTTCGCCATCGACGCCACGGCCGAGTGCGCACGGCTCGGGCAGGCCAAGTTGTTCAACACGATGATTTTGGGCGGTTACCTCAAGGTCCGGCCCGTCGTCGAGATGCAGAACGTCATGATCGGGCTCAAGAAGTCGTTGCCCGAGCGCGCTTGGAAAATGTTGCCCGACAACGAAAAGGCCATCATCCACGGCGGCCAGATCATCCGCAAAATCCGGTAGTTCGGCCGGGCGTTTGCCATTCGGACCTCACCTTTCGGGTGGGGTCTTTTTTTGCAGGTTGGCTGTCGTTCCGGGTTTCCCTCCCTTGTTATTCTGCCCCCAGTCTCTTTGTCCTTCTGAGCGTCAGCAAACCCACGTCCTGTCATTCTGAGGAGGGCATTGCCCGACGAAGAATCTAAATTTGTAGCAATGTCATTGCGAGCGAGAGCAACGAGCGTGGCAATCTCTCGGTAGGTCGTAACCTCCCGGGCTATATGACATGGTCCTTATTCACTATTCGTTGTTAATTATTCATCTTTTTTGCCTTTTCCTCTTGACAAACGCTTTTTCAGGTTGTATATTTGTCTCGTCCCCGCGGTTTTGCGTATCGTCGTCAGCGCGCTTGATTCTTTGAATACGACGATAGCGGTGCACAGCAGCGCAATTTCCGTCCGGGTCGATTGTTTTTCCGCAATTTTTCCCAGTCGGCGCCGATTCTTTTTTCGCTTTCCCGTTTTTCCTTTCCGGTCGTGTCTTCCATTTTCCGACGTTTTCACCTCTTCAGGATGCGTTATGGATATATGGTCCGACAGATGCTCAATTGCCCGCCTTATGAGGTGAGGCCGGCAGCCTCGGAATTAGTCTCCCGGTGTGCTTCGTGCACCGGGGGACTTCTTGTGTCTATACTTCGCCTTGCTCATAGAAGCCCTGCCGTATAAAAAAAGAGGACCCTGCAAAGGTCCTCTTTTTCGTCGTCCGAAGCGGTTGCGTTATTCCACCGCTGCGCATTCGTTGACGAATTCTTCGGCGATTCGCGTGAGCAGTTCGTCGGTCTTCTTTTCGCCTGCCAGGATGGTTTCCAGCATCTTGCGGATTTTCTTCTCGGGCAGGTAGGCCGCCAGTGCACGCAGCGTGCCGTAGGTCGCGATTTCGTAGTGCTCCACTTTCTGGGCGGCAAGAATCAGCCCCGCGTCGCGCACGAAGCTGTTTTTCTGCGTGTCCGAAATCATGCCGTCGGCTTCTTCCAGCAGTCCCGCCATCGCTTCGCAGCGTTTGGTCTCGGGTTTCTCGCCCATCAGGCCGAAAATCGTCTCCAGTTCGGCGATTTGCTTGTCGCCTTCGTTGTAGTGTTTCTCGAACGCGTCGCGCAGCTTGGGGCTCGTCGCGGCCTTGCTCATCTTCTTCAGCCCTTTCTTCAGGTGTTTCTCGGCCCAGTAGATATCCTTGAGTTGGTCGACGAAAAAGCAGTGGAATTCGGTCTGCGCCGGGCTCGTCCACTTGTCCGCCGTCTTGTTGCCCGGCATGCGGTAGCCTTCTTCGGTCGTTTTGTTGCCGGTCGTCGTTTTCGTGTTCGGCATCGTCTTGGTGTTGTCCGTTTTCATGGTCTTGTTTTTTTAGGATTTGACCGTTTCGCGGCAAATTGCATACCACAAACGAGCCGATGCGGGTGCCGTTCGGACAGGCACCGTATTTGCAGAGCGGGAAACACCTAAATTTTCAGACTATGGACAATCAAACCTACATGATGCCTCTGATCGGCGACAAGGCCCCGTCGTTCGAGGCCGAGACCACGCAGGGCAAAATCCGTTTTCCGGAGGATTTCAAGGGCCAGTGGGTCATCCTGTTCAGCCATCCGTCGGATTTCACCCCCATCTGTACGTCGGAGTTCGTGATGTTCGGTGCCATGCAGGCGGAGTTCGAGGCGCTCAACTGCCGGTTGGTCGGGCTCTCGGTCGGCACCAACGCCAGCCACATCGCCTGGCTGCGTTCCATCCACGAGCGCATCGAGTTCAAGGGGCACAAGCGCGTCGAGCTCAATTTCCCGCTCGTCGCCGACATGTCGATGGAGGTGGCCCGCAAATACGGCATGATTCAGACCGGGGTCTCCACTACGGCGGCCGTGCGGGCGGTTTTCTTCATCGACCCGATGGCCACGATTCGCGCCGTCATTTATTATCCCATGCAGCTCGGGCGTAATTTCGACGAGCTCAAGCGCGTGCTCGTGGGGTTGCAGACCATCGACAAGTACCACGTGGCTCTGCCTGCCGACTGGCGGCCCGGCGACGACATCATCGTGCCCGCTCCCACCACCTACGACGGGACCGACAAGTCGGCCGAGGGGATGAAGTGTTACGATTGGTATTTCTGTACCAAGCCCCTGGCGATGGACAAGGCGGACAAGGCGGACAAGGAGAAGTCCAAGGCTTACGAAAAGGCGTAAATAATGGGATGTTCGCCCTACCGAAAAGCCCGTTCCTTTGCTGGAACGGGCTTTTTTCGTTGTGAATTGTCATTCTGAGCGCAGCGAAGAATTTATGTGCGGCTTATTCGCCGAAGCGGTATTGCAGTACGTCGCGCCAGCCTAAAAGCAGGTCGCGGACGGGCAGGCGTTTCTTGCCTGCTATCTGCAATTCTTCCAGCGCTATCCAGCCGTCGGCGCACGCTGCGCGCACAAAAGTGCGGCAGTCGCTCTCCACGGTTCCGGGGGCTGCGCCGTGGGCCGTTGGCTCGAACCGGGCCTTGAATATCTTGGCGGTAGTTTCCTCTCCGCCGTCTTCCCGCCGCAGCGTGGTCCACGCCGCCGGATAGGGCGACAGCCCGCGTATGTGGTCGACGATTGCACTGCCCTGCTGCGTCCAGTCTATGCGGCAGTCCTCCTTGAATATCTTCGGGGCGGGCCGCAGCGTCGATTCGTCGATGTGCTGCTGTTCGATGGGTGCGACGTCGCCCGCGGCGATGCGGTCCACCGTGTCGGTGACGAGCTTCGTTCCGGCGTGCATCAGTTTGTCGTAGAGCGTGCCCACGTTGTCGTCGGGCAGAATCGGCATCCGTTCCTGCGCGAGGATGGCCCCCTTGTCGATTTCGTGGTTGAGCAGAAAGGTCGTCACGCCCGTCTCCGTTTCGCCGTTCATGATGGCCCGGTTGATGGGTGCCGCACCGCGGTATTGCGGCAGCAGCGACGCGTGGAGGTTGAACGTGCCCAGCCGGGGCAGCGCCCACACGCTTTCGGGCAGCATCCGGAACGCGATGACGATTCCCAGCTCGGGTTGCCAGGCCTGGAGCGCTTCGAGGAATTCGGGCGCGCGCAGTTTTTCGGGTTGCAGAATCGGCAGCCCCAGTTCGCGGGCGGCGATCTTCACTTCGCTTTCGTGCAGTTTCTGTCCGCGTCCGGCGGGTTTGTCAGGCGTCGTCACCACCCCCACTACGTTGTAGCCTCCTTCGACCAGCGCCCTCAGCGACGGTACGGCGAATTCGGGCGTGCCCATGAAAACGATTCGTATCTGCTTGGAATCCATGCTATTTCTTGTTGAGCCCCAGCGTGTGCTGCATGCGCTCCTGCTTGGTCTCCAGATAGTGTTCGTTGTACTTGTTGGGCGCGATGACGATGGGTACGATTTCGTCGATTTGGAGCCCGTAGCCCTCCAGCCCGGCCCGCTTGAGGGGGTTGTTGGTCATCAGCCGCATGCGCCGGATGCCCAGCTCGCGGATGATGCTCGCCCCCACGCCGTAGTCGCGCTCGTCGGCCTTGAAGCCCAGGCGCAGATTGGCGTCGACGGTGTCGAGCCCCTCGTCCTGGAGTTTGTAGGCGTGAATCTTGTTGCACAGGCCGATGCCGCGCCCCTCCTGGTTGAGATAGACGATGGCGCCCTTGCCCTCCTTGTCGATCATCTGCATGGCCCGGTGGAGCTGGTCGCCGCAGTCGCAGCGGTAGGAGCCGAAGATGTCGCCCGTGGCGCACGACGAATGGACGCGGATAAGGACCGGTTCGTCGTCGGCCCATTCGCCCTTGGTCAGCGCCACGTGCTCCACGCCGTTGGATTTCTGGCGGAACGGCGTAATCTTGAAGTCGCCCCACTCGGTGGGCAGCGGTACGGTGACCCCTTTTTCGATGAGCGATTCTTCGCGCAGGCGGTAAGCGATAAGCGAAGCTATCGAGATGATTTTCAGCCCGAATTTCCGGGCGATTTCGCGCAGTTGCGGCATCCGTGCCATGGAGCCGTCCTCGTTCATGATTTCGATAAGCGCTCCGGCGGGTTGCAGGCCGGCCAGCCGTGCCAGGTCGACGGCCGCTTCGGTGTGGCCCGGACGGCGCAGCACCCCTTTCTCGCGGGCCCGCAGCGGATTGATATGGCCCGGACGGCCCAGGTCGGCGGGACGCGTGGCGGGGTCGGCAAGCGCGCGGATGGTAGCGGCGCGGTCGTGGATCGACACGCCCGTGGTGCAGCCGCCGCCCAGGAGGTCGACCGTCACGGTGAACGGCGTGCCCAAGAGCGAGGTGTTGTTCTCCTCCATCATGTTGAGCCCCAACTGCTCGCACCGCTCCTCGCTCAACGGAGCGCACAGCACGCCGCGTCCCTCCTTGAGCATGAAGTTGACGATTTCGGGCGTGATTTTTTCGGCCGCCACGATGAAGTCGCCTTCGTTCTCGCGGTCCTCGTCGTCGACGACTATGACGACCTTGCCCGCGCGGAAGTCGTCGATGACCTCCTCTACGCTATTGAGCGTCGTTTGGTTTGCCATGAAGTTTGAATTTTATCGCGTTCTTGAATTTCAGCAGCCGCGGTTCCACCTTCTCGCGCAGCGCCTTGAACTTGCCCGCGTACCAGTCGGTGTCGAGCAAAGCCGAATCGTTGGTAGCCTTGTAGGTCAGATAGACGGCTATGGGGGTGAGGATGAACGATGAGATCCACATGCCCCACACGGCCTCCCAGTTGCCCTCCTTGACCTGTTTTTCGCCCGAAAGGCTGATGATGTAGTAGACCACGAAGAAGATGACCGACACCACCACCGGAAGTCCCAGTCCGCCCTTGCGGATGATGGCGCCGAGCGGTGCGCCGATGAGGAAGAAGATGATGATCGACGCGGGCAGCGACACCTTTTTGTGCCACTCCACTTTCGAGCGGTAGAGCTGGCTGAGCGTCTGCTTGGCCGTCGTCTCGTCGAACGAGAACATGTTGCGCGAGTTCTTGGCCAGCGACCGGGCCTGGCTCCAGATGCGCTCTTTTTCGCGCAGGGGCAGCCGGGCGATGGAGTCGGCGGTCTGCATGTCGCGGAAGCCGCGCTTGTCGATGCGCAGGCTGTCGGGAAGCGGCAGGACGCTGTGGTCGCGGACGAAAATCTGTTCCTTGAGCAAGGGTTCGTAGGAGCTGGTCGTGGCGGCGTTGACCTTGATTTCGAGCGAGTCGATGTCGTTTTGCAGTTCGTTGATGTTCTTCGTCTGGCTGTTGGATATGTTGTTGTCGCTGCGTTCCATGACGAAGCCGTCCATCGGAATCTCCTGCTTCTGAAGGTCGAACGTATGGTGGCGCAGGGCGCTCTTGGTGTACCACTGGCCGTTGCGGGTCTGCTCGTAGGTCTCGCCGTTGTAGAGGGTTACGAGCAGCGAGCGGCGGTCGTCCGAGAGGCGGATGTAGCCCGAATCGGCCACGATGGTGTTCATGTTGCCGCGGTTGGTCGGGCGGTTGTCGTAGATGAGCACGTCGTAGAGCAGGTGGGTGTCGGGGTCCTGGTGGCCTACGCGGATGGACATGTCGTCCAGTCCGTTGAAGAAGAGCCCGTCGCGGAATTCGAGCGTCTGGCGCTGCTGGCGGATGTCGGAGATGATGCTGTACATCTTCTTGTTGGCGTAGGGCACCAGGTTGTTGCCGATGAAGAAGCTCCCCACGGCAATCAGACTGACGAAGATGAGCAGCGGCTGGGTGATGCGCACGAGCGAGAGCCCGGCGGACTTCATGGCCAGCAGTTCGTAGTTCTCGCCCAGGTTGCCCATCGTCATGATGGCGGCCAGCAGCACGGCCAGCGGCAGCCCCAGCGGCAGCATGTTGGCCATGGCGTAGGTCATCAGCTCGATGACGATGCCGGCGCTCAGCCCCTTGCCCACCAGCTCGTCGATGTAGCGCCACACGAAGTTCATCATCAGCACGAACATGACGATGAAGAACGTGAGGATCATCGGCCCGAGGTAGGCTTTCAGAACGAGTTTGTGGATGGTTTTCATGCGGCCGTTACCGTTTTTCTGCGACGCAAAGTTAGCAGTTTTACCGCAACGAGCGTCAGGGTGAGCGTAAATATGATGGCCGCGCCGGGCGGGACTTCGAGGTGGTAGCTGGCGGCGAGCCCGGCGACGTTGCCGGCCACGGCGACGACGGGGGCCCACAGGGTCAGCGTGCGGTAGGAACGCGAAAAGGCGTTGACGATGACCACGGGCAGCGTGAGCAGCGAAATGAGCAGCACGATGCCCATGATGCGTATCGAGAGTACGATGGTCACGGCCACGAGGGCGGCCGTCAGGTAAGAAATCGTGCGGGTGCGGATGCCGCGGCTGCGGGCGAATTCGCGGTCGAAAGCCACGTACATGACGGGCCGGAGCCACAGTGCCGCGCCGATAAGCAGCAGGAATGTGAGCACGGCCAGTCCGGCCACGTCGCCGCGCGTGACGGTGATGATGCTTCCGAAGAGGTAGGCCGACAGGTCGCCCGACGTGTAGCCCGGCCGCAGGCTCATGAAGAGCGCTCCGACGGCCATGCCGACCGACCAGATGATGCCGATGGCCGAATCCTCGCGGATGCGGCCGCGGCTTCCGGCCCATTCGATGCCCAAGGCCGAGAGTACGGCGAAAAGCATGGCGCCCGCGATGGGGTCGGTGCCTAAGTAGAATGCGATGCCCAGCCCGCCGAACGAGGCGTGGGTGATGCCTCCGGCGAGGAAGACCATCCGCCGGCACACGACGTAGGTCCCTGCTATCCCGCAGGTTATGCCCGAGAGAATGCAGGCCGCCAGCGCGTTGGACAGATAGCCGTATTGGAAGAGGTCGCCGAAGAATTCCATACCGTGTTAGCCGAATGCGCGCAAATTTACGCTTTTTTCCGGGAAATGCCGCTTTTTTCCGGCCGCTTTTCGTAATTTCGCAACCGGAAAGCAACGGCAGACTTTTCAGACTTTACGGCATAGCCTGCAAGCAGTCTCTGCCCTCGCTGAACCGCAAAGTCGACCTTTAACTTTTCACCTTTCACCTTGGATATATGTCACCTCGCAAAGTCAATTTCCATACCTTAGGCTGCAAACTCAACTTTTCGGAGACCTCGACGCTGGCCCGCGAGTTCGCGCGCGGCGGTTTCGAGCGCGTGGCGGCGGACGCTCCGGCCGACATCTGCGTGATAAACAGCTGTTCGGTGACCGAACACGCCGACAAGAAATGCCGCAATCTGATTCGCAAGCTCCACCGCTGCAACCCGCAGGCCATCATTGCCGTGACGGGGTGCTACGCGCAGCTCAAGCCGCAGGAAATCGCCGCCATTGAGGGGGTGGACCTGGTGCTGAGCAACAACGACAAGGGCGAGCTGTACCGCCGGGTCGCCGCGCTCGGGGGCAAGTGCCGGGCACAGGTTTTCAGCTGCGACACCGATTCGCTGACCTCGTTTTTCGCGGCCTTTTCGAGCGGCGACCGCACGCGGGCTTTTCTGAAAGTCCAGGACGGCTGCGACTACTGCTGTTCCTACTGCACGATCCACTACGCCCGCGGAGCGAGCCGCAACATGCCCATCGCCGACCTGGTCGACGAAGCGCGGCAGATAGCGGCGGCGGGCCAGCGCGAGATCGTCATCACGGGGGTCAACACGGGCGACTTCGGCCGCACGACGGGCGAGAAGTTCATCGACCTGCTGCGGGCGCTCGACGCCGTGGAGGGGATAGACCGCTACCGCATTTCGTCCATCGAGCCCAACCTGCTGACCGACGAAATCATCGCGTTCTGCGCCTCGTCGCCCAAGTTCCAGCACCATTTCCACATCCCCCTGCAAAGCGGCTCGGACCGCATACTGGGGCTGATGCGCCGCCGCTACACCACGGCCCGGTTTGCCGAGCGGGTGGCGGCCGTGCGGCGCGCGATGCCCGATGCGTTCATCGGAATCGACGTCATCGTGGGATTCCCGGGCGAAACGGAAGCCGACTTCCGGTCGACCTACGACTTTCTGGCCGGACTGCAACCTGCGTTCCTGCATATTTTCCCCTTTTCGGAACGTGCGGGCACTCCGGCAGTGGATTTGCCGGACAAGGTGCAGGCATCGGTGGCGACGCGGCGTGCGGGCGAACTGGAAGAGTTGTGCGAACGGCTGCACGGCGAATTCTGCGCCCGCGGCACGGGGACCGAAGCCGAAGTGTTGTTCGAGAGCACGATGCGCGGCGGGCTGATGTTCGGCTACACGGGCGAATACCGCCGCGTGAAAGCCCCCTACGACCCTGCGCGCATCAACGCCGTGTGCCGGGTCCGGCTGGGCGCGATGGACGATTCGCACGATTTGTGGGGAGAAATCCGGGAATAATAAGTATATTTGCAGGCTTATACAATAATTAGAGAAAGCTATATGACGGGTATGCGCAGAAGGGTGACGATCGGATTCCTGAGTATCGTCTGCCTGCTCTTCTTTTCGGGGATGGTCTCGCTGGTGGAACTGAGCCGCCTGAGCCGCGACACGGACGGCATATTGCGGACCAACCAGCGCAACATCGAGTTGGCGAAGACGATGCTCGATGCGGCGCACGGCCACAACGTGGCGCTTATCCGGCTGGCGGTGTTCGGCGAGCGGCAGTATGACAGCCTGTGCATGGCCAGCCTCGAACGGCTCGAAAGCAGCTTGCAGGCGGCCCAGCACGAAGCGCTGGAAAAATCGTTTCTCGATTCGCTGGCCTTTGCGGCGACCGAACTGCGCCTGCTGACGGACAACTATCTGGCGTTCGGCGTGTCGGAACGCCCTGCGTCGAAACCCGCGGCGGCAGGCTACGCCGACCCGGTGGGAGCCCGGTGGTACAACGACCAGTACGAAGCGGTCTACGAACGGCTCACGGCGGCCATCAAGAGCTACATGACCTCGACGCAGAGTTCGCTGGCCCCCCGCACCGAGCAGATGAAGAAGAACGCCTACCGCGCGGTGACGCCGGTGCTGATCTCGCTGTCGGTGATGATAGCCATCGTGCTGATGCTCTTTTACTTCATGTCGATATACTGCGTCAATCCCATCGTCCAGATGAACAAGGGGCTGGGCGACTGGCTGACGTTCCGGGTGCCGTTTGCGGTGAAGGGCGACCTGAAGGACGAGGTGCTCGAACTGCGTGAGAAAATCGACGCGCTGATAGCGCTTCTGAAGCAGAACAAAGCGTAGAGGGGCGATGCGGGTAGATGTCGTAATGAGGTACGTAGGCATGGTGATGCTGTTCATCGCCGGATTCATGCTGCTGTCGGCCGGCATTTCGTGGCTCGGCGGCATGGATTCGTCGTTCTATGCACTGCTTCTCGCGGCGTTGCTGACGGCGCTGCTGGGCGCTTTCCCGCTGATTTTCGTGGAGAAGAAAGAGCAGCTCACCAACAAGGAGGGGTTCTGCGTGGTGGTGGCTTCGTGGCTGGTGGCCTGCGTGGTCGGGACCTTCCCCTATCTGATATGGGGCGGCGAATTCAGCCTCGTCAATGCGCTGTTCGAGAGCGTCTCGGGCTTCACGACGACGGGCGCCACCGTGCTGACCGACATAGAGGTCCTGCCCCGCGGCATGCAGTTCTGGCGCATCTCGACGACGTGGATAGGCGGCATGGGCGTGGTGATGTTCGCGCTGGTAATCCTGCCCTCGATAGGCCGCAGCAAGATGACCCTTTCCAACGTGGAGCTCTCGACGCTGGCCAAAGACAATTATCGCTACCGCACGCAAATCATCGTGCGCATCCTGCTGGTGGTCTACGTGGGACTGACGGTGCTCTCGTCGCTGTTGCTCAAGTTGGCGGGCATGGACTGGTTCGATGCGGTGTGCCACGGGATGTCGGCGTGCGCCACGAGCGGATTCTCGACCCGCAACGCGAGCATCGCCTACTACAACAGCCCCTCGATAGACGCGATTCTGGTATTGGTCATGACGCTGGCCGGTATCCACTTCGGGCTGATATACGCCACCGTGACGGGCAAGCGCAACAACATATTCCGTTCGGAGGTGACCCGTTGGTACGTGGGTCTGCTGCTGGCGGGCGCGGCGGTCATCGCCGTGACGCTCTATGCGGCGGGGCTCTACCCTACGTTCGGGACCTCGCTGCGCTATGCGCTGTTCCAGTTCGTGTCGCTGGTCTCGACCACGGGATTCGCAACGGCCGACACCAATCTGTGGCCTCCGCTGGCGGTGGTGCTGCTCATTGCCGGTTCCATCGTGTGCGCGTCGGCCGGTTCGACGTCGGGCGGCATCAAGATCAACCGCTTGGTGCTGGCGGTGAAGATGATGCGGGCGCGGCTCCGGCAGCAGCAGCACCCCAATGCGGTCCTGCGCATCCGGCTCGACGGCGTGGTGCAGGAGACCGAATTTTTGCACACGGTGATGACCTTCATTGTAGCCTACTTCATGCTCATAGCCGCCGGAACGGTCTTTGCGGCGCTCTGCGGCACCGACCTGACCACGGCTTTCACGGGTTCGGTGGCGATGCTTGGCAACGTGGGGCCCGGATTCGGGCAGGTGGGTTCGATGAACACCTACGCCGAACTTCCGGCGGCCCTCAAACTCTTCGATTCGTTTCTGATGCTCTTCGGGCGTCTGGAGATATTCGGACTTATTCAGCTCTTTTTCATCAAATGGTGGCGATGACCAAGTTATTGCGCAATATTGGCCTGCTCGGGGCGCTTTTGTTCGGAGCCGTGGGTACGGGTGCTTCGCAGCCTCCCGTCGAAGCCCGCATCGCGGGACTGGAGGGCAACGGCGAATACATGTCGCTGCTGGAAGAGGACGCCCGGCTGCAGGAGCGCGAGGATTCGGTGGGCCATGCGGTCGAGGGGCTGCGGCGGCGCCTGCGCGACGACCGCGAAGCCGACCGTGCGGCGCTGGCCGACGAAATATTGGAGCTGGAAAACCGCATTTTCGAGATACGCACGGCCAAAGGGCGGATCATCGACCGCATCAACACCATCGAACAGGAATGGGTGCTGGCCAATCTGAACAAGGCGACGGCCGAACCCGAACCCGCGGCGCCGCCCGCACCTGCCGTGCGGACGGAGGGGGTGCGCAACCTGACGGACAACCGCTGTTTCCGCGACGAACTGCCTGCGCAGGACTATGCCGCCTTGCAGCGGGCCCAGCAGCTCGAATGCCGGGCGGCCGAGTGGATGCGCCGCTACTGCGCCAACCATACGACCCTCGGCCAGCTGGCCGACGCCTACCGTGCGGCGACGGCCGAAGCCGAGGCGCTGGAAATCTACGCCAGCTATCAGACGCTCGACGGGCTGAACCGCACGCTGGCCGATTCGCTGTCGGGGGCGTGGAACTACATTTTCGACAACAAGAGCTATGCCTACGACTACATGCTCGACAAGCTGGGCCACACCGAACTGCTTGCCGTGCAGGAAGATGCTCTGGCCGAAACGGCCCGCACGTTTGCCGAACTGCAAGGCACCACGGCGTCGGACGAGGTGGTGGACTACGTACTGCGCAAGCAGGTGCTGGTGGACTACGAGGTGACGGTGGCCCATGTGCTGGGACTGGCCCGGGCGGCCGATTCGCTGCGCAATGTCTCCATGCAGCTCTGCACGGTCGACTACCGGCTGCCGCGGTGCGAGGTCGAAGAACGCTATTTCCTGGTCTACGACGACATTGCCTTTCCGTCGGTGTCGCCCTACGACACCCGCCACCCGATTCCCGAGTGCCGGATTTACTCGCGGGGAACGATTTACCGCATCCTGCTGGGCCGTTTCAGCACCAAACGCCCGGTATCGACGTTCCGGGGGGCCGCGCCGCTGTCGTATCTGATCGACGATGACGGCAAGTGGTGCTACTATGCGGGCGGATTCGCCACCCGCCGCGAAGCCGAGGAAGCGCAGGCCCGGCTGAAGAAACGCGGCTTTGCGCGGCCCGAAATCGTGGTGTGGCACGACGGTGAGTACCGCAACGTCTCGCTCGACGGCGATGCGGCGGCGGAAACGTACCGGGTGGAGATCGCCGCCCCGGGGCCGCTGTCCGACGAAGTGAAGCAGGCCATCGCCCGCACGGCCCGCGGTGCGGGGCTGTCGCGCGCGGGGCAGAAATTCATCGTGGGGATGTTCGACGACCGGGCCGTGGCCGAACAGGTGGCCCAGGCCGTGCGGCGCGCCGACCCCGACCTGGAAATAAAAATTGCGGAAACGGCCGAATAACCGGAAAATTTCGCTACCTTTATAACGTATTCATCAAAACCTGCGGTTATGGATATGTTCTATGTTGTTCTGCTGGTGCTCTTCGGGGTGCTGTTTCTGGTGGCCGAGCTGGTTTTCCTGCCGGGCGTGTCGGTGGGCGCCGTGCTGTCGCTGGTATGCTACGGAAGCGCCATTTACCTGGCGTTCCGCAATTTAGGCCCGCTGGCGGGCGTTGCGGCGATATTGGCCATCGGGCTGCTGTCGCTGGTGGCGACCGTCGTGTCGCTGCGGGCCAAGACATGGCAGCGCTTCTCGCTCAAGCAGGAAATACGCTCGTCATCGATGCCCCGCCCTGAGGAAGAACTCCGCGTGGGCGACCGCGGCACCACCCTTTCGCGCCTGTCGCCCATGGGCAAGGTGGAAATCGGGGGCCGCATCTATGAAGCCAAGTCGCAGGGTCCCTATGTCGACCCGCACAGGGAAGTGGAAGTGACGGGCTTCGAGAACTTCAGCGTCATCGTGAAAACAACCGACTAAAAAACCATAAGATTATGTTGGAACCCGCATTGATTGCATTGATTGTCTTCGTGAGCCTGTTCGCCATCTGGCTCGTATTCTATTTCGTGCCGGTGGGGCTGTGGTTCTCGGCGCTGGTTTCGGGCGTGCGCATCAGCCTGCTGCAACTGATTCTGATGCGCTGGCGCAAGGTTCCGCCCTCGACTATCGTGGCCTCGATGATCGAGAGCACGAAGGCGGGGCTGAAACTCAATCCCAACGAACTGGAAGCCCACTACCTGGCGGGCGGCAACGTCTCGAACGTGGTGCATGCGCTGGTTTCGGCCCAGAAAGCCAACATCCTGCTCGACTTCAAGATGGCGACGGCCATCGACCTGGCGGGCCGCGACGTGTTCGAGGCGGTGCAGATGTCGGTGAACCCCAAGGTCATCAACACGCCGCCCGTAGCCGCGGTGGCCAAGGACGGCATCCAGCTGATAGCCAAGGCCCGGGTGACAGTGCGCGCCAATATCAAGCAGCTGGTCGGCGGCGCGGGCGAGGAGACGGTGCTGGCGCGTGTGGGCGAAGGAATCGTCTCGTCGATAGGCTCGGCCGCCTCGCACAAAATCGTGCTGGAGAACCCCGATTCGATTTCGCGGGTGGTGCTCGAAAAGGGGCTCGACGCGGGAACGGCGTTCGAGATACTTTCGATCGACATCGCCGACATCGACGTGGGCAAGAACATCGGCGCACAGCTTCAGATGGACCAGGCGCAGGCTGACAAGAACATCGCGCAGGCCAAGGCCGAAGAACGGCGCGCGATGGCCGTGGCGCTGGAACAGGAAAACAAGGCCAAGGCGCAGGATGCGCGCGCGAAGGTGATTCTGGCCGAAGCGGAGGTGCCGATGGCGATGGCCGAGGCGTTCCGCAACGGCAATCTGGGCATCATGGACTATTACAGGATGAAGAACATGATGGCCGACACGACCATGCGCGAATCCATCGCCCGGCCGGAGAAGAAATAACCGGCAGACGCCGGAAACGAAATGGCCGACCCTCGGGGCCGGCCATTTCGTTTTAATACACCTCCTCGGGCAGGGTCTCGCCTACGGGGTCGCCCTGGAGCCCGTCGCGCCACTTGACGGCGGCGTGGGTGCCGTCGCAATAGGGCTTGTTGGCCGACTGCCCGCAGCGGCACACCACCACCCGGTTGCGGAGCTCGAAGAACTCGCCGTTTTCGCGGCGCATGGGAATGCCGCCGCGAATCCACAGCCCGCCGCTGGCGCCGACGGCGGGGTCCTCGATAAGGCCCAGGCTGGGCTCGAAACGGAACTCGTAGGGAGTGCCCGAAGCCTTGTCCCAAGCCGTGAGCCGCGCGCTGGGACACATCGAAGCCTCGCGGACAGCCAACCGCCTTGCTTCGGGATCGGAGGAGAGCTCGGTCAGCGTCCAGGCCCCGCCGAAAGGATGGCAGAAGCGGGCGAAGACGCAATATTGGGGGTTGTCGGTCATGGTGAGCGTGGCGCCCTCGGTCTTGTCGGCCCCGTCGAGCAGCGGCCGCCGGGAAGCGGTGAGCTGCGGGTCCCAGTCGGCGCGGACGTGGGCCCCGTCGCAGTAAGGCTTGCGCTGCGAAGCCCCGCACCGGCAGAGCGCCGTAGGCTCCGCTTCGGTGGAGAAATGGCGCCCCTCCTGGAAATACCAACTTTCGTTGTCGGGGTCAGGCATGATGAACTGCTCGCAGAAAGGCGGCCGCCCGTAGACCAAGTAAGGCCCTTTTTCGGTGACGGTGACGGAGACCCGGCCAGCGGCCGGGTCGGAATCCGTGGGAGTTTTGTGTGCGGACATACTTGCAGGGTTGAACGGTACGTTTGTAAAGCGGACGGCAATAATTGTTCCCAACGGAACTGTTCGTGCCGCCGGATGAGATTTAATTTTACCTTTTATTAGTATATTTGCATTGTTACTATAACATCATTTGCGATGGACCGATTATTCTGTGTAATTGCAAGTCTGCTTTTTACAGCGCTAATCGTAGGGTTGGATGCTTTCGCCCGACGATCCGCACGTCGGCAACGTGAGAAACGGTGGCCGGATTTAAGAAAAAAGATATGATCTTTTCTCCCGCCCCCGTTCTTGCAAAACGGGGTTTCTTATATCCCGGCTTCAAGGCACCGGCCGCATTCAAATCGAAGTCTAAGATGACTTGGCGCTGCGTTGTATTCTTTGCCATGATTTTGCTGGTTTGTCAAAATTCGTATCTTTGTACTTTCGGAAGACGATAAATTGAACGATATGAAATCATTGGCAAGACTGGCGGCCGCGGCTGCGATGGCTGCGGCGCTGCTGACGGCGTGCGGCAAGGAGAAGGAGACGGGCGACATCCGTTTCGACCGCCCGGCGCTCTATCTGTCGCAGGGCCGCACGGCGACGGTGGCTTTCACGACCGACAACATCGACCTGCGGACCCTTTCGGTGACCTCCCGTCCGACGGGCTGGGAACAAATCGAAGTGAACGCGGCGGAGAAGACCCTGACGGTGACGGCCCCTGCCGCCATAGAGGGCGAGACGGCGTCGTCGGGCTCGGTGGTGCTGACCGGCGTGCCGGGCGGTGGCGGCTCGGTGGCTTCGGGCACCCTGTTCGTGAGCATTGCGGGAACGGAAGACCTGAGCGCCTACCCTGCCAACAGCTATCTGGCGAACAAGAAAGAGACGGAATACCTGTTCGACGCCCTGCACAAAGGCGAGGGCGAGGAAGAACTGGCCACGGCCCGGCTGGGAATCATCTGGCAGTCGGCGTCGGAGCTGGTGCAGCACCTGCATTTCGACGGGCAGAAAGGCTCGTTCTATATAGGTGCCGACAAAGACGATGCGACCCGCATCAAGGAGGGCAACGCACTGATAGGAGCCTACGATGCACACGACAAACTGCTGTGGAGCTGGCACATATGGGTGGCGGACTTCGACCCGGAGGCACAGCCGCTGGTGCTGAACGGCCGTACGCTGATGGCCCGCAACCTCGGCGCCCGGACCGAAAGCCATGCGACGGCGGCGGAGAAGCTGGCTTCCTACGGGCTCTATTACCAATGGGGCCGCAAGGAACCGTTTATCGGCCCGCTGACCTACAATGCTGCGTCGGGCGGCGTCTCGGCGAAGATGTACGACGGCTCGGGAACGGGCGTATCGCTGAAAGCGACGGCGTCGACGGCCGAGACCGGCACGATGGCCTATGCGGTGGAACACCCGCTGGAATTCATCACGGTGGCCGAAAAGGATGCCGACTGGCTGCAAGGCGGCACGACGGTGCGCTGGTCGGAGGAGGAGAAAACGCTCTATGACCCCTGCCCGCACGGGTGGCGGGTGGCCCCTGTGTCGGCTTTCGACAACCTGTCGATAAAGGACGACCTGGCCGCGGACGCCGACTACGCGTCGCAGTACGGCTGGACGCTGGGCAACGGAACGGCCGAATCGTACTTTGCGGGCGCCGGACGCCGGAGCTGGCGCGATGCGAGCGTGCAGAACTATTTCGACGAATCGCTGCCTGCGCGGGCGGTGGAGATGCAGCCGTGGGTCGGCTACTACTGGACCGCTGGCGAGGTGGGAGCGCTCTCCCCTGCTTTCTGCTTCTGGTACAAGGCGGACGACGTGGCGGCGAGCGATGTACGCAACGGCCGCCCGATGGGCCGCGCCAACGGCATGCAGGTACGCTGTGTGAAAGACGAATAGAACTCGGGAAAGGACAAAAAATCCCGGACTTGCTTGGCAAGTCCGGGATTTTTTGTTTGGCCGGAAGGGGCGTTACTTTTTCTTCGGCTCGGGCTCGGTGTCGCGGCCGCCGCCGAGGGCCTGGTAGAGATTGATTATGCCCTGTATCTCGTCGAAGCGGTCGGCGATTTGCGACAACTGGGCCGAGAGGAGCGACTGCTGGGCGGTGAGGACCTCCAGGTAAGTGGTGGACGAATGCTCCATCAACAACTCGGTGCTCTCGACGGCCCGCTTCATGGCCTTGATCTGCTTGGCCCGCAGCTCGCTTTTGGCGCGGGCCGTCTGGTACTGCGACAAGGCGTTGTTGACCTCGGCTCCGGCGTTGAGCAGGGTCTGCCGGAACGAGAGCTTGGCCTCCTCCTGCTGGGCCTTCATGATTTTGACGCGCGCGCGGTTGGCCCCGGCGTTGAAGATGGGCTGCAAGAGCGAAGCCGCGGCGTTGAGCAACAATTTACCGGGATTGACGATGATCGACCCGGCGCTGTTGGTCCACCCTGCCGCCCCGCTGAGGGTGATGGAGGGATAGAGCGCCGACCGGGCTTCGGCCGTGGCGTAATAAGCCTGCATCAAGGCGAACTCGGAAGCGCGGACGTCGGGCCGGTTGGAAAGAAGCTGGACGGGAACGCCGACGGTGATTTCGCGGGGCAGGTGGCGGCTGGAGAACGACCCGCGCCCGACGGCCTGCGGAGTACGCCCGAGGAGCGAACAAAGGCTGTTCTCGACCTGGCGTAGCTGGTGGTCGAGGTCGCGGAGCGAGGATTCGATGGCGTAGTAATTACCCTCGTACTGAGCGACCCCGGCCTCGGTGGTCATGCCGGCCTCCTTCATGGAACGCATGGTCTCGACGCTCTTTTTCCAACGGTCGGCCGTTTCGCGGGTGACCTGCTGCTGGCTGTCGAGCATCAGCAACGTATAATAAAGGTTGGCGACGCTGGCGATCAACTGCGTGCGCACGGCCTGGCGGTACTCGATACTTTGGAGGTAGAGCGCCTTGGACTTGCGCTTGGTATTGGTGAGCGCGTTGAAGATGTCGAACTGCCAACTGGCGGTGATGGGGAGGCTGTAAGTTTTGACGGCGGGGCCGTTGTCGAAACTGCTGATGTTCCCCTGCGGCGCGAAGTTGAACGACGGCAGGTAAGCGAGCCGCGCCGACTTGAGCGACGCTTCGGTCTCCTTGACGCGCCAATGGGCCGACTGCAGGTCGGTGTTGTTGGCCAGGGCCTCCTCGATGAGCGACTGCAAGTGCGGGTCGGTGAAGACCTCCTGCCAACGGACGTTGCCGAAGGTGGCGGTGTCGGCGCTCTCGGCCGAGCCGTAGAGCCCGTCGGTCGAAATCTCGGGGCGGGTATAGGGCTTGTAGATGCCGCAGCCGACCGATGCGGCGGCCAGGCACAGGATGATGAACTTTTTCATGATCAGAGCTCTTCTTCTTTCTGGTTTCTGCATGCTTCGACCTCGGCGCGGACGGACCACTGCGGGGCGGGGTCGAACTCCAACGGCTTGATTTTCTCCTGCAACGCCTGGAACACGATGAAAAGCGTCGGGACGAGGAACAGCAGGGCGAGCGTACCGACGATCATGCCGCCGACGACGCCTGTGCCGAGCGTAGAGTTGCCGTTGGCGCCCACGCCGCTGGCGAGGACGAGCGGAATCATACCGAAGACCATCGTCAGGACGGTCATCAGAATGGGACGCAGACGGACCTTGGCGGCCGAAACAGCGGCCTGCGTGAGGCTCATGCCAGCGCGTCGGCGGTCGCCGGCGTACTCGGTGAGGAGGATGGCCGTCTTGGCCAACAGACCGATGAGCATGATGAGACCCGTCTGCAAATAGATGTTGTTCTCCAACCCCATCAACTTGGCGAAGAGGAACGAACCCATCAGACCGCACGGCACGGAGAGGATGACGGCGAACGGGATGATGAAACTCTCGTACAAAGCACTGAGGATAAGGTAGATGAGTAGGATGCAGATGCCGAAGATGATGACGGTGTTGCTACCCGTCTGCGCCTCCTCGCGCGTGATGCCGCCGAACTCGAATCCGTAGCCCTTGGGCAGCACCTCGGCGGCCGTCTCGCGGATGGCCCGGATGGCGTCGCCCGACGAATAACCGTCGGCCGAAGTACCGGTGACGGCGATGGAATTGTAGAGGTTGAAGCGGTTGAGCACCTCGGGACCGTAGACCTTGGTGAGCTCGACGAACTGGCTGACGGGAGCCATCTCGCCGGACTGCATCCGCACGAAGATGTTGTTGAGCGATTCGGTATCCAGACGGTACTTGGGGTCGGCCTGCATGGTGACGCGGTAGACCTTGGAAAAACGGTTGATGTTGGAGATGTACTGCCCGCCGTAGTAACCCGAGAGCACGGAGAGGATCTCCGTGGGCGAAACCCCGGCGCGCTTGGCCTTGGCGGCGTCGATGTCGACGACGTACTGCGGGAAACTGATGTCGAAGGTCGAATAGGCGCGGCCGATTTCGGGCCGCTGGTTCAGGGCGCCGACGAACCGGAGGTAGACATTATAGAAATCGCGGATGTCGCCCCCGGTGCGGTCCTGCAAGAACATGTTGAACCCGGTGGAAGTACCGTAGCCCGAAATCATGGGCGGTGCGACGGCGAAGACCTGCGCGTTCTTGATGTCGGCGGTGCGGGCGTAGATCTGCCCGATGACGGCGTCGACAGCGTCCTGCTTGTCGGGGCGGTCCTCCCAATTCTTGAGCTTGACGATACACATGCCGTAGGAATTGCCCTGCCCGGCGATCATGCCGTAACCTGCGACCTGGTTGAAGTCGCGGACCTGGGGAATCCCCTGCAACCGGCGCCCGACCTCCTGCATGACCTTGTCGGTCTCGGCGAGCGAAGTGCCGGGAGCGGTGGTGACGTTGACCATGACGGTGCCTTGGTCCTCGTCGGGGACGAGACCCGTCTTGGTGGAATTCATCAACACGACCAAAGCAGCGAACGACAATCCGAGCGTAGCCCACATGAGCCACTTGTGCTTGATGAAGAACATGACGCCGTGCTTGTATTTGCCGACGATGGCGCTGAACGCCGTATTGAACGCCTTGCGGAAGCGGGCGGCGAAGTTGTCGCGCATCTCGCCGTTCTCGTCCATGTAGGGCTTCATGACGATGGCGCAGAGCGCGGGCGACAGCGTAAGGGCGTTGAGCGCGGAGATGCCGACGGCGACGGCCATGGTCAGACCGAACTGCGTGTAGAAGACGCCCGACGTACCGCCCATCATGGCGACGGGGATGAAGACGGCCATGAAGACCAACGTAGAAGTGACGATAGCCGAAGTGATGCCCGACATGGCGTCGATGGTGGCCATGTAAGAAGACTTGTACCCGGCGTCGAAACGCGCCTGCACGGCCTCGACGACGATGATGGCGTCGTCGACGACGGTGCCGATGGCGAGCACGAGGGCGAACAGCGTCAGGAGGTTGATGGAGAACCCGGCGACGGAGAGGAACGCGAAGGTACCGATGAGTGCGACGAGAATCGAAACCGTGGGAATCAACGTGGACCGGATGTCCTGCAAGAAGACGTAGACGACCAGCACGACGAGGATGATGGCCTCGAAGAGGGTTTTGACGACCTCGTTGATGGAAGCGTAGAGAAAGTCGTTGACGTTCTGAAGGCTGACGATTTCGATGCCCTTGGGCAGCTCGGCGCGGATTTCGTCGAGCAGGTCCTCGATGTCCTCGACGACCTGCGTGGCGTTGGACCCGGCGGTCTGGAAGACCATGGCGGCGATGCCGGGGTGGCCGTTGGCGTAGCCCTTATAGGCATAGGACTCGCCGCCGAGCTCGATGTCGGCGATCTCGCTGAGCCGCAGCACCTGCCCGTCGGGGGTGGAGCGGATGACGATATTGCCGAACTCCTCGGGCGTCATCCTGCGGCCGCGGTACTTCATGGTATACTGGAACGCGTTGTCGGAATTCTCGCCCAACTGCCCCACCGCCGACTCGATGTTCTGCTCGGAAAGCGCGTAGGTGACGTCGGACGGAACGAGCCCGTACTGCGCCATGACGTCGGGTCTGAGCCAGATACGCATGGCGTAATCGGCGCCCAGGGCCATGAACTCGCCCACGCCCTGGATACGCTGGATGCGCGGCTTGATGTTGATGTTCATGTAATTGGCGAGGAAGACCTCGTCGTAGGAATCATCGGGGCTGTTCAAGGCGAAGACGCGCAGCATGGAAGTCTGCCGCTTCATGGTGGTGACGCCGATGCGGGTGACCTCGGCGGGCAGCGACCCGGTGGCGGTGGCGACGCGGTTCTGCACGTTGACCGTAGCCATGTCGGCGTCGGTGCCCTGCTTGAAGTAGACGGTGACGGAAGCCGAACCGGCGTTGGTGGCGCTGGACTGGATGTAGATCATGTCCTCGACGCCGTTGATGGCCTCCTCGAGGGGCACGATGACCGACTTCTGGATGGTCTCGGCGCTGGCGCCGGGATAGGACGCGTGGACCATGACCGTAGGCGGCGCGATGTCGGGATACTGCTCGATGGGCAGCGTGGCCAGACCGATCAGACCGGCGATGACGATGACGATGGAGATGACGGACGCCAGCACGGGGCGTTCGATGAAGTGTCTGAGTGTCATGGGCTATTCCTCCTTGGCGGTTTGGGCGTCGGGAACGGTTTCGGCCACGGCTTCTGCCTCAGCTTCGGCTTCGGGTTCGGCCTGCGGCTGTTTGGGGACGATGGGCGTACCCTCGCGCAGGAGACCGACGCCCTCGGCGACGATGGTCTCGCCGGGCTCAAGGCCCGAACGGACGATGTACTCGCGGCCGTTGGTAACCTTCTCGACGTCGATCATGGCCGATGAAGCCTTGCCGTCGATGACCTTATAGACATAGACCTTGTCCTGGATCTCGAACGTAGCGGTCTGGGGAATGACGATGCAATCCTTATAGACGGAGGGCAGGATGATGTTGCCCGACCCGCCGCTGTGCAACAGCCCGTTCTTGTTGGGGAACGCGGCACGCAGCTGGACGCTGCCGGTCGAAGCGTCGATGACGCCGCTGATGGACTCGACGCGCCCGGAGTGGTCGTAGAGCGACCCGTCGCTGAGCTGCAGCTGCACGTCGGGCATGTTCTGCAAGGTAGCGGCCGTGGAGCCGTAACGACGGGTGAGGTTGAGCAGCTGGTTCTCGGTCATCGAGAAGTAGATGTACATCTCGGAATTGTCGGAAACGGTGGTGAGCTTGGCGGACGGACCGACCAAAGCGCCGACGCGGAACGGCAAAGTGCCGACAACGCCCTTGGACGGAGCCTTGACGACCGTATAGGAGAGGTTGTTGGCGGCGCTGACCCGCTGGGCCTCGGCCTGCGCGAGCTGAGCCTCGGCGGTGAGGAGCTGGTTCTGGGCGGAAGAGAGGTCGAACTGCGAAACGACCTTGCGCCTGAAAAGCTGCTTCTTGCTGTCGCGGACCAGCTTGGCGGTGGAAACCCCGGCCTTGGCGGCGGCGACGTTGGCTTCGGCGGTCTGAAGCGCGGCCTTGTAAGGCACCTGGTCGATGATGAAGAGCGTCTGCCCCTCGTCGACCTGCTGGCCCTCGGTGATGCAAAGCTCGGAAACGGTGCCCGAAATCTGGGGATAGATATCTATGTCCTGCCGCCCGCGGACGGTAGCCGAATAATAAACGGGAATCTCCCGGTCGGAAGTGGCGACGGTCTGGACGGCGTAGTGCTCGGGACCCGCGGCGACGGGAGCTTCGACACAGCCGACGGCCGCGGCGCAGCAGGCTGCGACGGCCGCTTTTACGAATTTCTGCTTCATAATCATCTTTCTTTCTACGTTATATATATATCAAGGATGCAAAAATAGGCTAAATTTGCGAAGCTGCGAAGTGGATATTGCGAAAAGTGTTGTTCATTTTCGGAATGATTTTCGGCTTGGCGAACGAAAAAACGCTATTTTTGTCCGAAAAAAGAATAACGTTTTGCACCGGCAACCTTTCGGCGAAGCCTGCTTTCCGAAAGGACTAACGCCGGAAGAAACGTTCGTAGTATACGAACGCTCAAATAAATAGCCTATGTTTTCATCCGCCGACCCGCTGGTGACCACCCCCGAAGAACAATTTGCGGTCGGGAACTCCGACTTTGCGTTTTACGGCAACTATGCGTCGCGCTGCCGGAGCTTTGCGTTGGCGTGGTGCACGGGAGGCCGCGCGGAAGCGACGGTCAACCAACACCGGGGAACGCTGGAACGCAACACGTGGCTGTTTCTGCTGCCCGGGTGGGTGCTGATGCTGACCGACTGCACGGAAGACTTCCGGATGAACTACTGCGCATTCTCGAAAGAGATGTTCGCCGAAGCGGCGTTCCGTCTTGAACCGGCCTTTTTCCAGGCCCTGCGCGAATGCCCGCTCGGTACGATGACCGACGGAATGGCCGAAGGGGCCGAAGCGTGGTTCCGGATGATGGAATACACCTATCGCGACAAGGAAAACACATACCGCAACACGATTATCCGCAACCGCCTGCAAAACATGCTGCTGGGAAGCTATGACAAATATCTGCGATTCGGCACGCAGCGTCGGACGGCGCCGGACAAACGGTCGCGGCAGACGGACCTGTTCCACCGTTTTGTGGACCTGACCCACGAATACTGCACGACCCACCGCGAAGTGGCGTTCTATGCTGACCGTCTGTGCATCACGACGCGCTACCTGTCGGGCATCGTGCGCCGGATGGTCCACAGCTCGGTGAAGGAATTCATCGACCGTGCGGTGGTGCTGGAAATCAAGATGCTGCTGCAGTCGACCGACCTGTCGGTGCAGGAAATCGCCTACCGCCTGCGGTTCCCGGACCAGTCGTACCTGGGCCGCTACTTCAAGCACCACACGGGCTACTCCCCCACCGAATACCGCCACGCGAAGGAGTAAGGGCCCGGAATTTGCAAAGGAGACGGGAAAAAGTCTCCGCTATGAAAGTCACCTTTTTCGGCGTACAGCCCTATGACCGCGAAGCGTTCGACCGGGCCGGCGCCGCCTACGGATTCGAGATATGCTATCATCGGAGCCACCTGAACGCGCAGAACGTAGCGCTGGCATCGGGGGCCGATGCGGTGTGCATATTCGTGAACGACACGGCCGACGCCGAAACCATCCGCCAGCTGGCCGAAATGGGCGTGAAACTGATAGCGCTGCGCTGCGCGGGATTCAACAATGTGGACCTGACGGCGGCCGTACGCCACGGGGTGTCGGTGGTGAGGGTGCCCGCCTACTCTCCCCACGCGGTGGCGGAACACGCGGTGGCGCTGATGCTGTCGCTGAACCGCAAAATCCACCGTGCCTACTGGCGCACGCGCGACGGTAACTTCTCGCTGCACGGCCTGCTGGGATTCGACATGTACGGCAAGACGGCGGGAATCGTAGGCACGGGCCGGATAGCCCGCGAACTGATTCGGATACTGAAGGGATTCGGGATGGAAGTGCTGGCCAACGACCCCCATCCCGACGAACGCTTCGCGTGGGAAGCGGGCATCTCGTATGTGGCGCTGGACGAACTCTACGAACGCTCGGACGTGATTTCGCTTCACTGCCCGCTGACGGACGGGACGCGCTACATGATAGGCGACGTAGCCATCGGGCGGATGAAACCGGGGGTGATGATCATCAACACGGGCCGCGGCCAACTCATTCACACGGAAGCGCTGATCGACGGTCTGAAAGAGAAGAAAATCGGCGCGGCGGGGCTGGACGTCTACGAAGAAGAAGCGGCCTATTTCTACGAGGACACCTCGGACCGGATTATGGACGACGATGTGCTGGCGCGCCTGCTGTCGTTCAACAACGTGATAGTCACCTCCCACCAAGCGTTCTTCACGCGTGAGGCGCTCGACAACATAGCGCATGTGACCCTGCAAAACATGCTGGAATTCGACGCAGGCAAGAAACTGACCAACATAGTATGCCCCGACCCGGTGGCGGGCATGGCGTAACGACGGCAACTTATGAAAAGAATCGTACTGCTCCGCCACGGCGAGAGCCAATGGAACCGCGAAAACCGATTTACGGGCTGGACCGACGTGGACTTGAGCGACCGCGGCCGGACCGAAGCGACCGAAGCCGGAGAACTGCTCCGGAACGAGGGATTCCGCTTCGGAAAAGCCTACACGTCGTATCTGAAACGGGCGGTGAAGACGCTCGACCTGGTACTCGGCGCGCTGGACCAGGACTGGATAGAAGTGGCGAAAAGCTGGCGGCTGAACGAAAAACACTACGGTGCGCTGCAAGGACTGAACAAACGCGAGACGGCCGAAAAATACGGCGAAGAACGGGTGTACGAATGGCGCCGCAGCTATGATGTGGCGCCGGAACCGCTGGCGGCGAACGACCCGCGCAACCCACGCTTCGACCTGCGCTACAAGGGGATACCCGAAGCCGAACTGCCGCTGACCGAATCGCTGTCGCAGACCGTGAAACGGACCTTGCCCTACTGGCAATGCGAGATACTGCCGGAGCTGGCGCGCTGCGACGCGCTGCTGGTAGTGGCCCACGGCAACAGCCTGCGGGGAATCGTGAAACACCTGAAAGGGATTTCGGACGACGCCATAGCGGAGCTGAACCTGCCGACGGCCATGCCCTATGTATTTGAATTCGACGAGGGGCTGAACTGCGTGGGCGACTACTTTCTGGGCGACCCCGGGAAAGTGGCCGCGGCGATGGCGGCCGTAGCGGCGCAGGGCCGGAAATGACTTCCTTACATAAAAGAACAAGGTTGCCTGCCGTGGTGGCGGGCAACCTTGCTGTTGTACTCGGAACGGGAATCGAACCCGTACGACCATTGCTGGTCACAGGATTTTAAGTCCGGCGTGTCTACCTATTCCACCATCCGAGCGACCGCGTCCCGAAACGGGAAGCGACGGCAAAAGTAGCAAAAAAACGCGACTTCGCAAAACTTTGCGCCCGGGCCGGGGGGGGGCGTCAGCCTGCGGGAATATGACGGTGGCGGGACAGGCCGGGGGGCGTCAGCCTGCGGGTGTTTGCTTGCGGGCCGGGCAGGCGTTGGCTGTCGCGGGGTGTTTACTTGCGGGCCGGGATGGCGGAGAGTGTCGGGGCGTTTATGCGGGCCGGGATGGCGGAGAGTGTTGGGGCGTTTATGCGGGCCGGGCTGGACGCTAATATTCGTCGTCGTAATTGTCGTCGCCCTCGAAATCGCTGAAATCGCTCATCATGTCGTCGAAGATGGAACCCTCATCGTCGACGCGGTTTCGGGAGGGGTCGTATTGGTCGGGAACCTCGGCCTGGGCGAAGATTTCACGAGGATAGGAAGCCCCCTTTTCAGCCTCGTAAGTCCCGGTGAGTTCCAGATAATAAGCCCGGTCGCCGAACAAATCGAACAGATAGATCAGCCGGTCGCGGCTGTTGTGGATAATCTGTCCGAGGGTCACCCGCTCCATGGATTCGGGAGCACCCTCCCCCTCGCCCATATCCATGCAGGTGAATTCGCGCTGCTTCTCCCAACGGTCGTCGGCGGTGAAGAACGACGCCATGCACTCCTCGTATTCGAGCGAGGAGAGGATGAAACGGTGGAAATCGAGCAGCGTAGTGTCGTACTGCACCTCGTAGTCGCGGACGAAACGGTCGTTTTCGTCGCTCAGCATGCGGAAACGGAAGATCATTGACATAGGGTCGTAGTTTGCTATAAGTTTGCGAATGTTCGGCTATTGTACGGTTTCGGTCAGCCAGGCCATCACGTCGAGGTCGTCGGGGTAATCGGTCAGTCCGGGCGACTGCGCGCACCCGAAACCGGTGCGGCGGCTGTGGCTGACGCATTCCGAAACAACGCACTGCAACTCGCCGTCGTGGTCGGCGAGCCATGTTTCGACTTCGGCAAGGTCGCGGTAACGGGTATAGGCGATTTGGCTCAACGACGCCGGAAACCCGGTCTGCTCGACGGCGACGGCGCACCCCAGGTCGATGAACGGGCGGCCGGTCATGGTCAGCAAAGCACGCGAGCGCAGGTAGTTGTTGCGGTATTTGCGGTTCATGGAGGGCATGGCGAGCCGAAGCTCGCAGCCCTCGGGCAGGAAGAGCCGGGAGACGCTGCGGCAGCCCAGTCCGGAATAAGCCCAGATGTCGTCGGCGAGCCCGGCCAGCTGTTCGGGAGTTTCGCGGCCCGAGAGTACGGCGACCGACTGACGATGGCCCCGCAGCAGAGCGGGCTTCCCGGCGTAGTGCGCCTGAAAATAACGGCGGGCGTTGTCGCTGCCTGTGGCGATGACGGCGTCGGTTTCCTGGTGGCCGTCGTAGAACTCGATGGGAACGTCGGGGTCGATGGCGCGCAGCTGCTCAACGACATACTGCATCAGCACGGTGTCTTTGGCCGACGGCTTGACGATGCACCGATGGCCGCTGGCGACGACGCACAGCAGGTCGAAGAACCCTACCAACGGGATATTTCCGGCCATGATGACGAGCACGCGGCGCGGCGCGGCGGCGGGAACGGGATAGGCGGCGAGCCACGGTTCGAGCGTTTCGCGCTGGAGCATCCGGCCGGCGATGGCCGCTGCGGCACGGCTGATTTCTTGGGGCGAAAACCACCCGTTCGCCCGGCAGGCGCCGTCGATAACGCGCTGTGTCTGTGCTGTGTTGCCGAAATCGCGGAGCCGTTCGCCCAAAACGGAAAAAAGTCCGATAGCATCCTTCATAGTTGCAAAGATAGTGCAAGCCGAGGGCAAAAGCAAGCTTGTTTGCTTTTGCCGAGGCGCCGCCTATGTTCTGTAAAGATAGTGCAAGCCGAAAGCAGTCGCAAATTTATTTGCAGACAGCTGAGGCGCCGCCTATCTAAACCGAGCGCAGCGATGATAAAGTGCAAGCGTGTTTGTTTTACCGTTTTGCATTTGGGGGTGTCTTGCCGGGGCAGGCGCCATTTTTGCAACGATTACGAGAAAACAAATGTAGTCTTGCCTGGGTTTTGCCGGGGCGAGAAAACCTGCATGAAAAAGAACGACCATGGAAAGAACCTGCGAAGAATTGTTCAAACGCCGCCGCAGCTATTATGAACTTTCGGCCGAATCGCCCGTGAGCGACGCGCAGATTGAAGAAATCGTGCGGTTTGCGCTGAAACACATACCGTCGGCGTTCAATTCGCAATCGACGCGGCTGGTACTGCTGTTGCATGAACACCATGCGGAACTTTGGAAAATCGTGAAACGGACGCTGCGGGCAATTGTCCCGGAAGAAGCGTTCGCCCGCACGGAGGAAAAGGTCGACCGCAGTTTTGCGTCGGGCTACGGCACGGTGCTTTTCTACGAAGACACGGCGGTGGTGAGGGCTCTGCAACAACGCTTTCCGACCTATGCCGGGAACTTTCCGGTCTGGTCGGAACATACTTCGGCCATGCACCAACTGGCGCTGTGGACCCTGCTGGAAGAAGTGGGGTTCGGAGCGTCGCTGCAACATTACAATCCTTTGATTGACAAGGATGTGAGGGCGCAGTGGAGACTGCCGGAGGAGTGGCGGCTGATTGCGCAGATGCCGTTCGGACTGCCGCTGGCACCTCCTGCGGAGAAGACTTTCGAGCCCGTGGAGGCCCGGATGCGGATTTTCAGGTGAGCAGCGCTGCTGACTGCTGTTTTGCTTATTGAGGTGTTGCTGTTTTTGGTTCTACTATTTTTATTTTTGGGGCCCTTGTTCCTCCCGTTCGCAGTTATTTCGTCCTGTAGGAATGGCTATCGGAGCGGTGTTGATGGATTGTCAGCAAGAATTTTGCATGCTTTGCGGCTCTAATATTTGGAGTTTCGTTTTTTTTGCCTATCTTTGCACCGCATTTGAGAATCATCTGCGGAAATAGCTCAGTTGGTAGAGCACAACCTTGCCAAGGTTGGGGTCGCGAGTTCGAGTCTCGTTTTCCGCTCAGAGGGCTTGAGAGAAATCAGGCAATAAGAAGCAAAAAACCTTATGTATCAATGATATATAAGGTTTTTTCGTTTTTGGGCGGTGAAGGTCGAAGCAATGAAAAACAGTTTTCTTCAGCCCGAATCGTGACCTAATTCGCTCGACCCGGAAGTGGGTCACGATTTAGGGGGATTGATTTGCTTTGCCCCCCCCCTCTCTCTCAAAAAATAGCCCCTGCTGACTTTCTTGTCGGCGGGGACCGTTGCAATGGAACGGCAGATAATTACCGATAGATTTCATTGAGCAGGCTTAGCCCCACAAGAGTTGGAACGGGGATTTCGGTTTCGTTCGTATCTATTGGATTCGGGCGCGAACGGCGGCAGAACGGCCCGATATGGCCGACTAAGGACAGAATACCTGAAAATAGGGATTGTACGCCGATGGGATTTGTATGATCTTTGCACCCGGAAACAATGATTACAGCCATACATTGTTTTGTATTGTTAATTGTTTGTGTGTGAAAAAGTCTCCTGTGCATCGGGAGACTTTTTTGTGAGCCGGGATTTATGAACCGTAGCTTCGATAATTTGCAAACTTCGTTTGCTTTTCCGCTCGGCTTGCACTATCTTTGTATCCGATTCGAGGTCCGGCGTTCGCCGGACTGCCAAAATCCGACTACATACTATAAACAAACAAATATGGAGGATTTGAACGCGCTCCAAGGAAAAAGCCTCGCCGAACTGCGCGAAATAGCCAAAGCGGTCGGCATCGACAACGTCATGGTCAAGAAACGCGAACTGATAGAAAAAATCGCCGGAGCGACCTCCGGTGAAACACCCGCCGAAAACAGAACGACAGAAGCCGCACCGCAGGAGAAACCCCGGCGCGGCCGTCGTCCGCGCGTTGCGCAATCCGAAGCGGCGGCGGAAGTTCCGTCGAACGACCTGTTCGGACAAGTTGCCGATGCACCCGCTGCGAAGCAGCCGTCAGAAGATGCGGAACCGACTGCCGCACCTGCGGAAACACCCGAACAACCCAAACGCCGCGGCCGGAAGCCCAAAATCCAGGCACCACAGCAAACACCCCAATCGCACCCCACGCTGGAACAGCCCGCGGCGCATGAAAGCGCAGAGACCGTCACCAAAGACGACTTCATCGGCGAAATCGAGGGCGAGGGCGTGCTGGAGGTCATGCCCGACGGTTATGGGTTCCTCCGCTCGGCCGACTACAATTACCTCAATTCGCCCGACGACATCTATGTCTCGCCGTCGCAAATCAAACTTTTCGGGCTCAAGCCTGGCGACACGGTCAACGGCGCCATCCGTCCGCCCAAGGAGGGCGAGAAGTATTTCCCGCTGGTCCGCGTCAACGAAATCAACGGTCTGAAGCCCGATTATGTCCGCGACCGCGTGCAGTTCGAGTTCATGACGCCGCTCTTCCCGAGCGAGAAGTTCTGCCTGACGGGCAACGGCCACAACAACATGTCGACCCGCATCGTCGACCTCTTTTCGCCCATCGGCAAGGGCCAGCGCGCGCTGATCGTCGCCCAGCCCAAGACGGGTAAAACGATGCTGCTGCAATCCATCGCCAACGCCATTGCCGACAATCATCCGGAAGTTTACATGATTGTCCTGCTGATCGACGAACGCCCCGAGGAGGTGACCGAAATGGCCCGCAACGTCAAGGCCGAAGTCGTCGCTTCGACGTTCGACGAACAGGCTTCGCGCCACGTCAAGGTCGCCGAAATGGTGCTCGACAAAGCCAAACGCATGGTCGAGTGCGGCCACGACGTGGTGATTTTCCTCGATTCGATTACCCGCCTGGCCCGCGCCTACAACTCGGTGCAGCCTGCTTCGGGCAAGGTGCTTTCGGGCGGTGTCGACGCCAATGCCCTTCACAAGCCCAAGCGTTTCTTCGGCGCGGCGCGCAACACCGAGGAGAAAGGTTCGCTCACGATTATCGCCACGGCCCTTATCGACACCGGGTCGAAGATGGACGAAGTGATTTTCGAGGAGTTCAAGGGTACGGGCAACATGGAATTGCAGCTCGACCGCAAACTGGCCAACAAACGCGTTTATCCGGCTGTCGACGTCATCGCTTCGGGTACGCGCCGCGAGGACCTGCTGCTGCCGCGCGAGGTGATGAACCGCACGTGGGTGTTGCGCAAATATCTGTCGGACATGACCCCCGTCGAAGCAATGGAGTTCCTCCAGAAGCAGATGGGCCAAACCGACGACAACGAGGAGTTCCTCGCCACGATGAACCACTAAACCGACCTGTCATGAAGAAATTGTTGTTGTTCGTCTGCTGCCTGCTTGCGGCGCAGAGCGTGCTGGCGTGGGGGCAGAAAGGCCACGACGTCACGGCCTATATTGCCGAATGCCATCTGACGCCCAAGGCGGCCAAGAAAATCGACAAGGCGCTGGGCGGCCATTCGCCCGTCTACTACGCCAACTGGCTCGACAACGCCAGCCACACGCCCGAATACGCCTACACCAAAACGTGGCACTATCTGAATATAGACGAGGGCCGGACACTCGAAACGATGCCCAAGAATCCGGACGGCGACGTGCTGGAAGCCGTCACTTCGCTTGTCGCGCAACTCAAAAGCGGCGACCTCGCACCCGAGGAGGAGACCCTCGCGCTCAAGATGCTGATTCACCTAGTCGGCGACATGCACTGCCCGATGCACACGGGACGGCTGAGCGACCGCGGCGGCAACCAGCGGCCCGTCCGTATGTTCGCCAGCCCCTCCAACCTCCATTCGGTGTGGGATTCGGCGCTTCCCGAAGCGGCCCATCGGTGGAGTTATACCGAGTGGCAGCAGCAGCTCGACCGTCTCAGCAAGGAGGAGGTCGCATGCGTTCAGTCCGGCGAACCGCGCGATTGGGTGCTGGAAACGCACGCTATCTGTACCGAAATCTATGATTTCACCCCCGAGGGCACCAAGATTTCCTACGATTACATTGCTAAGTATGCGCCCGTCATCGAGCAGCAGTTTCTGCGCGGCGGTCTTCGCTTGGCTCGTCTCTTGAACGAAATCTATCGGTAGTTATCTGCCGTTCCATTGCAATAGCCCCTGCTAACGAAAAAGTTAGCGGGGATTTTTTGGCGGACTGCGAATCAAAGCGATATACCGAAATCATGACTCTTTTCCGGGTCAAGCAAATCAGGTCACGATTTGGGTTGAAAAAACCGCATTTCATTGCTTCGGTCTTCACCACCCCAAAACGAAAAAACCTTACATATCATTGATACATAAGGTTTTTTGCTTCTCATTGCCTTCTTTCTCAAAGGCCTCTGGAGCGGAAAACGATGCCACATTCACATTTTGAAGTCACTGTATATCAATCGTATTACAAAAGAACGCTTCCGTTGTACCATGCTTTGGCTGTACGCAAAGAGCGTCGGATTGCTTGCCGTTGTTTCAGCTTTTCAATATGATACAAATGTAAGTATAAATTTAATAATATCTATGAGATTTGTATGGTTTACACATCGAAATAATTTCAAATATCAATGAATCAGTCTGCTACACAATTGTTATAAAACAAAGCAATTGATGGATTTTTCATATCTTCTTCGGTTATCCCGGATTTTAGCCTACTCGCAATTAGCTCCTTACATTCAAACAATCGTAAAAATTTCAAATAGCTACCACCATCTTGCGTATCATCAATATGACAGGAAATAAATTTCACAATCGGGAAATTCGGATTTTCTATTGATTTTGTAATAAATGCGAGAAATTCTATTTTGTCTTTTGTTTTCCATATATTAAAAAATACCTCTTGAATACCTTTACTGTATTTGAAGATTTCAAGTTCATCGAATTCTGTAAATAATCGATCTCGCAATATGGAAAACATCGATATTAAATTATCTTTTTGCGTCCACGCGTGACTACGACGTATCTGATATAAAAATATCATACTAAACCGAATCGCACTATTTTGCACTATATAACGACAGGTATCAAAAATACAATCTTCATCATATTCACGGGAATGAAACATATCATCTGCTTGCGATAACATATACGCGGGCATCAATGACAATGAGATAAAAATATCTAAATTATATGCATTTATTAAATGATATGTACATTCGTCATTTATGTTCATTGCCGCTAAAGCTTTACATACTTTGGCGGCTCGTCGGGACTGAACCTTCAAATCTTTTTCAGATGGATTGATCTAATATATAGCAGCACGTTTAACCTCTTCCAATGAATATGTATCGTATAATTCATTGAATATTTGAGTAAGCCAGTCAATATCCTTACTCGTTATATTGATCAATTGTTCATCGAGAAATGCATCAGGAATAATATTTGACGGAACACTCTGCATAAAATATTTATCGAAATAAATATCGCTGCAAAGTCTTTTATGTTCTATCAATTGTTGGGCATTCGGGAGAAATTTTTTATACAATAATTCGTGTTTGAGCATATATTCTAATGGAAGCCTTACTCGATCTGGAAGCCCAGCTCCAATAGTTCGAATCAAGTCGTCCATTTTCTTGTCATCTTCTTTTTTTAATTCTTCATCGGGAGTTAGTGTCATTTCCAATCGAAAATGTTTACGCAACACTACATTCCGATTTTCATGAATAAGATTATAGCCTTGAATATTAAATAATTTCACGGCTTCGAGCATGCATAGATCGACAATATTCACCTCCTTGTACAAGGATGGCAATACGAATGACAATTGATTTACATAACGATATATCTCCCGTAGTGAACTAAATAAGTTGCCAATCTTTTCTACGGCCTCTTGCGGTGTCGATGTGGGAATAGCAGAAGATGTAGTAGTAAATAAATCGGATAATTTTCGTAAAAGTATATTTCGCAGTTTGTGATTCTCTATTTGAGGCAACACTATGGGAATTTGCACAATCTTATCCAGAAACCTTCGGCCGTCATCGTAAGTTCCAGCTCCGAAGTATTGAGAAACGGATTTAGATACGATGTCCGCATCCATCGCTATTACATAGATAACATTTTCAAAATCGGCAACCTGTCTAACCAATTTGAGTAGTGAGTGAGTTTCCATATTATCCAAACGATCCACATCATCTATCAAAACAAGGAGGTGTTTTTTCGAGTTCGTTATGATCTTTGAAATATCAGCCTTCCGCTTTTGTATCGTTTGTTGAAAGGACGGCAATGTATCAATAATGCTTTTTGTAACGTCGATGGCTGCTTTACCGCTTGCCGGAACAATCATATTGGAAATAGCTCCTACTCCTAACGAAATGGCTACTGCATATTCCTTTATTTTTTCAGCGCTCTTTTTAAATATGGATTCTTTTACCAATATATTGAAGAATTCCATCAGCATCGCTTCTTCATTCTTCAATATCCATGGATTGAATGTCGAGATTAGGATATTATCACCTTCATGTGCCAACAAATAGTTTTTCAACATATTTAACACAGAAGTTTTGCCTTCTCCCCATTTCCCATATATGCCGATAGTATAACAATCATGATTATTTTGGGTTTTCGCTAAAATGGCATTAGCAATCATTTCAACGAGCGGAATTCTACCTAATAAGTCTTCTTCAATTGTCAGAATCGGCGATTCGTTATGTAACTGCATGTTCATATTTAATACTATCAAAATTTTCTTCAGCCAAAACAAATATACGAAAATTCTACTCCATTATAACGAAAACAGACGAGGTACCTCGTCTGTTTAAATTTGTTGTTATCTCACATATTCCATCGGCTTGTAGTAGTTCCTCTCCAACACCTCGTTGATTTTGGATTCGGGATAAAGGAGCGTTCCGCCGATAGAAGTATAAGGGATAATTCCCTTATCCCGATAGTTCTGCAAGGCGCGACGGGAGATGCGGAAATGGATCATTACTTGCTCGGTGGTCAGATAGCGTTCGCCCAATAGGGACGGTTCAGCCTCTGCAATCAATTTGTTGGCTGTTTGTGCTGCGTAGCGCATGACTTCGAGCAGTTCTTTGTAGGCTACCATATCGCATGTGAGGACGCTGCGGTTCTCGATCATCGTTTTCTCGTCCATAGTTATCCGCAGTTGGTCGTCAAGTTCTTGTCGAGCAACGCCCGCACGTCTTCGGGCTTGTAATAACATTTGTTGCCGAGCGTCGAGTATGGCAGTTTCCCGCTGGTACGCAAGTATTGCAATGTCCGTTTGGAGATGTGCAACAAACGACAAACTTCAATGTTGTCTATTCAGCCGCTTTCGGCCGCAGGGTTGAAATGACGGTTGAGCCGTCGCATCGTGTCGGTCAGTCGGCGGGCGTGGGCTTGCAGATTCGTCCGTGCACGCTCTTCGATTAAACCGTTCTTGCTCCTTTTCGCCGTAGCGCTGCATCCGCAGCATAAGTTCGCTAACCAAAATTAGGTATTTCCGTCACGATCGGACGATTCAAAATCCCGAAAACAGGCGATTGACTGAAATTCGTGGGGCGGGTAATTTTGCGCTGCAAATCAACCCGTCTCGCAAATGAACATAAAGGGAATCTTAGCCGCGATATGGATCATCGGCTTTCAGTCGGCAGCTGCCCAGCCCCATCGTCCGCATGCCGGACATCACGGCCCGCACGCCTCCGCATGGCTCTCGGGAAAAGTGATGGAGAAAGACAGCACGGCTGTCGCTTTCGCCACCGTCTGTCTGAAAGGCACGAACTACGGCGGCACTACGGACGATAAGGGGCATTTCCGTTTCAAAGCGCCGGCCGGGAAGCATACGCTGGTCGTATCGCTTATCGGCTACGAACCCGCAGAGAAAAACATAGAGACCGGCCGGGACATGAAAAACCTCACGGTCGTCCTGCAACCGGCAGCGACCGAACTCGAAGAGGTCGTTGTCACGGGCAGCGGCGTAAGCCGCGTGCAGCAGTCGCCGTTCAACGCGGTGGCGGTCGATACGAAAGCCTTGCAGAACACGACCAAGAGCCTGAGCGACGCCCTCTCGAAACTGCCCGGCATGAAACTCCGCGAATCGGGCGGCGTAGGCTCCGACATGCAGCTGATGCTCGACGGGTTCAGCGGCAAGCACGTCAAGGTCTTCATCGACGGCGTGCCCCAGGAAGGAGCCGGGCAGGCGTTCGACCTGAACAACATTCCGGCAGGCTTCGCCGAGCGTATCGAGGTCTATAAAGGGGTGGTGCCTGTCGGGTTCGGCACCGACGCCATCGGCGGCGTCATCAACATCGTGACGAACAAACAGCGGCGCAACTGGTTCGCCGACGCCTCCTACTCCTACGGTTCGTTCAACACCCACCGCTCGAACCTCCGTTTCGGGCAGACGACCCGAGGCGGCTTCCTGTACGAAATCGACGCTTTCCAGAACTACTCCGACAACGACTATTATATCGACAACTGGGTGCGCGAATTCGAGGTGCTGCCCGACGGTACGGTTCACAAGTTTCCCGTGGACAAGAGCGACGTGAAGCACGTCCGGCGCTTCAACGACGCTTTCCACAACGAGGTCGTGCTCGGCAAACTCGGTCTTGCGGGCAAAAAATGGGCGGACCGCTTCGTGCTGGGCTTCTCCTATTCCAATTTTTACAAGGAGATCCAGACCGGCGTCTATCAGGAAATCGTCTTCGGCCGGAAGCACCGCAAGGGCCATTCGCTCACCCCGTCGCTGGAGTATGCCAAGCGCAACCTTTTCACCGAAGGGCTCGACCTGCTCGTGACGGCCAATTACAACCGCAACGTCACGCACAACATCGACACCGCGGCCCGCTACTACAACTGGTACGGCCATTACTACGAAAAGGATAGCCGCGGCGAACAATCCTATCAGAACAGCGAATCGCGCAACACGAACTGGAACGCCACGCTGACGCTCAACTACCGCATCGGCGAAATCCACACGCTGACATTCAACCATGTCTTCAGCGATTTCCGCCGCACGAGCCGTTCGCACGTCGGCACCTCGTCGGTGCTCACGGATTTCTCGATTCCCAAACTCACGCGCAAGAACATCGGCGGGCTCTCCTACCGGGTGATTCCGTCGGAGCGGTGGAACGCCTCGGCATTCGTCAAATATTACCTGCAATACAACCGGGGGCCCGTTTCGCGCAGCGCCGACGGCGTGGGCGACTACGTGGAGCTGGGCAGAAGCGTCTCGGCATGGGGCTGCGGTGCGGCCGGGACGTACTACATCCTGAAAGCGTTGCAGGCCAAATGCTCCTACGAACGGGCGTTCCGGCTGCCGACCACCGACGAGCTGTTCGGCGACGAGGACCTCGAAGCGGGGCGCGCCGACCTGCGGCCCGAACGAAGCGACAACTTCAATCTCAATCTCAGCTACGACGGCCGATTCGGCAAGCACGGTCTCTATGCGGACGTCAGCCTGATTTACCGCAACACGAAAGACTATATCAAGCGCGGACTGGGCAAGCATGGCTCGACGCAGTACGGCATCTACGAAAACCACGGCCACGTGCGCACCAAGGGCTACAACGTCTCATTGCGCTACTCGTTCGCCCGCTGGTTCGACCTCGGCGGTACGTGGAACAGCATCGACACCCGCGATTATGAGCGGCGCTGGACGGGGTCGTCGCAGCAGGAGAACATGCACTACAAGGTGCGGCTGCCGAATATTCCCTACCGGTTCGCCAACTTCGACGCCTCGTTCCACTGGCACGACCTTTTCGCCCGAGGAAATACGCTCACGGTCGGTTACGACGGATTCTGGCAGCACGCCTTTCCGCTCAACTGGGAGAACATCGGCGACAAGGATTCAAAAGCCTACGTGCCCGACCAGCTGTCGCACAACCTCTCGCTGGCATATAGTCTCAAAGAGGGGCGCTACAACCTCGCTTTGGAGTGCCGCAACCTGACCGGCGCACGGCTTTACGACAATTTCAGCCTCCAGAAAGCGGGCCGCGCGTTCTATGTCAAGCTGCGCGTTCATTTCGGCAACTGATTTAACTTATAAGTAACAAATAAAAAATCGAATCATGAAAAAAGGCCTTTACACCCGGGCATTCCTTGCCCTTCTGTGCGCCAGCACCGCCGGCATGACGACCTCGTGCAGCGACGACAACTACGCCCCCCAACCGGCACCGGACACCGACGCCGAAACCTCCTACGTCATTGCGGCGCAGGACGACGGCACGAGCTACCTGATCACCGCTCCGTCGCTCGACGAGGGCACGGCCACCGTGCGCGGCACGGGTACGGAGGTGCTCGGCGGCTCCTACTGGGTATTCAAGAACCAGAATTACGTCTTCTCGCTGGTCTATAACAAGGGCGGCGCGGGCACGGGCGCATCCTACTACCTGAATGCTGCGGGCAAACCCACCGAACGCTACCTCTACGAATTCAACCGCATCACCTCCTACGGCACGTGGGGCGACAAGGTGGTGACCGTCTCGACCGGCGACTCGAAGACTACGGACGCCGACGGCAACATCGCGCAGGCGCTGCTGTTCAACTACCTCGACGAGAACACCGGCGGGCAGACCGAAGGGTCGATCGCCGCGGAAAACTTCCTCGGCAACGGCGAGAAAGTGACCTTTGCCGGACTGGAAGAGGCGAACGGCAAGCTCTACACCTCGGTCGTGCCAATGGGCATGAGCCGCTACGGCATCGGGCAATGGCCGGACATGGTGACCGACACGGAACTGGTCGCCAAAGCCGACGGCGGCTCGGCCAGCAGCTCCTACACCGCCGGAACGATTCCTTCGACGCAGTATCCCGACCGGGCGTGGGTCGCCATTTACAGCGGTTCGTCGTTCGCCGAGAAGCCCGTGATCGCCTCGACCGACAAAATCGGATTCGCCTGCGGCCGTCACCGTTCGCAATACTACCAGACGATCTGGGCCGCCGACAACGGCGATCTCTACGTCTTCTCGCCCGGCTACGGCCGCACGTTCACCTCGTCGGCCGACCTGAAAAAAGTAACCGGCACCAAACCCTCGGGCGCGGTGCGCATCCGCAAGGGCGCGACGGAGTTCGACCCCGACTACTACGTGAATTTCGAGCAGATCGGCACGCAGCATCCCGTCTTCCGCTGCTGGCACATCTCGGGCGCATACTTTTTGCTGCAACTCTACTCCGACGGCGTGGAGGGGATGATGCAGGGCAAGGATGCCGTGACCAACGAACTGGCCGTCTTCGATGCCGAGGCGAAAACCGTCGTACCCGTGACCGGGCTGCCGTCGGACCTGGCGGGCTTCGGCGGCGAGCCTTACGGCGAGAACGGAGCCATGTACATCGCCGTAACGGTGACCGGCGGCGACAAACCGGCATTCTATAAGATCGATGCCGCCACGGGGCATGCGACCAAAGGGCTCGTCATCGACGCGGAATCCGTCGCCACGGCGGGCAAATTGACCGTCCGGAAATAGGAACCATCCCGGCAGGAGAGCGGCCCGTCATCACGCGGGCCGTTCCCTTGTCCGGGCCAAACACCCAAATCATGAAAAAGATATTCGCAAAAATACACCTGTGGCTCTCGCTGCCGCTCGGTATCGTCCTGACCATCGTCTGCCTGTCGGGCGCCGTGCTCGTCTTCGAGGGCGAAATTACCCGGGCGCTGCATCCGGAACTTTATCGGGTCGCAGCACCCGCCGACGCACGTCCGCTGCGTCCGTCGCAGCTCGCCGGCCGCATCGGCGCGCAGATGCCCGATTCGCTGCACCTGGTTTCGCTGCAACTCTCCGCCCGCAGCGACGAACCCTGCATGGCCGCTTTCCGCGAAACGGGACGCAGGCAGCTGAGCGTCGATCCCTATACGGGCAATGTGAACGGCTGGGCCGAAAGCCCGGCATTCTTCGGCACGGTGCGGAAACTTCACCGCTGGCTGCTCGACCCGCCGCCGTCGAAAGGCGAAAAGTCGGTCGGAAAAGCCATCGTCGGGGTCTCGACGCTGGCGTTGGTGCTGATTCTTGTCAGCGGCTTGATCCTTTGGATTCCCCGCAGCCGCAAGGCGCTGCGCAACCGGCTGAAAGTGTCGTACTCCGACGGTCGCCGCCGTTTCTGGCACGACTGCCATGTCTCGCTGGGATTCTATGCGACCCTGCTGTTGCTGGTCATGGCGCTGACGGGGCTCACGTGGTCGTTCGGCTGGTACCGCACGGCGGCCTATGCGCTTTTCGGCGGACCGCAGCAAACCGTTGCCGCGCAGGAAAAACCCTCGCGGAAAGCCGATTCGGGCAACCGTCATGAACGCGAAAGAAGCGGCGAACGGACCGCAGGTCGTGAACAGGGCAAAAGGCAGGCCGAAACCGAAGCTCGCCCGTTCGATTACGCCGTATGGGACGAAGTGCTGGAGCAGCTTACGGCGCATTACACTGCCTACAAAACCATCGTGCTGACACAAACCGAAGCGCAGGTCGCGCGGCAATCGGCGATGCGACGCATCGACCGCGCGACGTTCGACCCCCGCAGCGGCCGTCTCGCCGAGATCACCCGTTATGAAGAGACGCCCCGCCAGCAGCGCCTCCGCGGCTGGTTCTATGCGTTCCACACGGGTACGTGGGGCGGCATCTGGACGAAAATCCTTTATTTCATTGCCGCACTTATCGGTGCCTCACTTCCCCTGACGGGTTATTGGTTGTGGTGGAGGCGGTGCATGAACAAACGTAAATGACGACACGGTATTCGTTTTTTCGGGATGCTCTCTTCGACCTTTACGGGCACTCTGTTTTTCTCTTATAATCGGAATTCGCATGAATGGCAGTGCTCACGCCGGAGTTATTCGATTTCGATTCGTCCGCAGTGCGACGCCGATCAAAAGCGCCGACTTCGGAGATGCGATTCTTTTCCCGCAAGGCAAGGTTTTCGGGAATAACCCGAAAGGTATCGAGCAACTCGATACACACCTTGCTGTCAGCCGATGCTGACAAAAAACGTTTGATGATTACACGATTATCGACCAATTGACATTGCCATACCGATTGAAATATGTATCCGCAGATTGGTCGGTACGTTACAACAAACGACGGCGGGCAGGAATTACCTGCCCGTCGTTGCGTTCTCTTTTCATCGGGATTGCCGCTTATTGATTCAACGTCAATATATCGCCTGAAAACATCCGCTCGTTCATCTTCCGCATCTCGCGCCCGATCAACTGCTCCGAGAATTTGGTGTAGTGCCGCGTCATGTTGGTATTCGAGTGTCCGAGAATCTTCGCCAGCACGTCGATAGGCATCCCATATTCTACGGCCAAACAGGCAAAGGTATGTCTTGCAACGTGTGTGGTCAGGTTCTTGGGGATATTGCAAATATCGGCGATCTCTTTCAAGTAGGCATTCATCTTTTGATTACTCGGAACCGGCAGCAGTTTCCCTGTCGCCCGCAACTCCGCATCCCGTTCATATTTCTCCAGCAATATCATCGGATAGGGCAACAATGGGATGCGGCTCATTACCGCCGTCTTCTCTCGCGGCTTATAAATCCATGTCGTTCCGTTGTCGTCCGTGCGGAATGTTCCTGCCGCAAATGTTCCGCATCTGTAAAGGCTAATCCGGTGAAGCAACAGAAACAAAAGACGTCGCGGATTCTGTCGAGTCGGTCGTTCGGCAGTCTCTTTCGCACCAGTGTCTCTAATTCCTTTCTTGTCAGATGGTCTTTTTCCTTGTTGTGCTCCTCCTTGAGTTTGTAGTTCCGAAACGGGTCTTTCTCGATCCATTCATTGCGCAGATAGTAACGGGTGAAGTTCTTGACGCAATCGAGCAGATTCACAGCGCCGTTGTGTTTGCAGTTGTGAGCTGTTTGCAGAAAGGTATTGAACCCGTCGAGAAACTCGTAACCGACAGCCGAGAGCAGCAAATCCTCTTTCCGATAGGCGGATGCTACATACTCCCGAAGATACCGCAGCACCCGATGATATTTGTTCGCTGTCAGTTGAGTAATACGCACGCCGACCTCTGTCTGCCGTTTGTTGCAGTATTTTTCCAATTCTGCGAGAAACATAATCGAAAGCGTGGTAGGGTTCTGCAATCGTTCCTTGATCTGGATGCAGTTCCCTTCGTAGCCTTTGGCGATTAGTTCCTGTCGTGCTTCGAGAATCCTTGCACGATAATCATCCAGATAAGAATTGACTTGCTGACATAGCTTGTCCTTGCCAGTCGCCCGCTCTTTGGATTGGCTCCATTTATCAACGGGAACCGAACATTGGATGTAAATCTCTTTGGAGATGCCGTTAGTGGTAATGCGGGCCAGAATAGGGGTCAGCCCCGCCTTGTTGGTGCGTGCCTTACGCAGAAAGTAAGTTACGCTGAATCGTTTTCTTTCCATCGTCCGAATACGTTTTGAGTTTGACAATCATACGATTGAAAAGCCCGGAACGTTCGGCGCAAACTGATGTAGTTCAGCGCACTACCGAAAAAGTGTGGTACATTTCTGTCTTTCGCTTCCGTGTACCAAGATTCGGCACATGGGAAAGGTGCTTCCGGCTGCTGTCTTTTGCTATGGCACGAAAACGAAACGACCACGCATATCGTTCATTTTCATGCAGGTTTTCTCGCCTCGGCATAGCTCAAGCAAAGCTTGGCTCTGCACTCGGCTTATCGAAAACGTTGATATACAGAATCGTTTGCTTCCTATTGTGCAACCTTGCCCAACAAAAAAGGTCCTTCGAAAAGGACCTCCTGAGCGGAAAACGAGACTCGAACTCGCGACCCTCAGCTTGGGAAGCTGATGCTCTACCAACTGAGCTATTTCCGCAATGTGAGCGCAAAGATACGCGGAAAAAACGGAGAAATCAAATTTCGGGCGAAAAAAAATTGAAGGCGCATTTGTGAACGCTCCTACCCTATTCTCTCTCCACTAATCGGAACGCTTGCAAAGACTACATGGCCGAATTGCACGAATTGCGGGGAGAAATCCGGGAATAATACGTCTTTGTGCTGCTCGAAACGAGGTCAATCCATTTTCAGCACGGCGAGGAACGCGGACTGGGGCACCTCGACATTACCGATCTGGCGCATGCGCTTCTTACCCTTTTTCTGCTTTTCGAGCAGCTTGCGCTTACGCGAGATGTCGCCGCCGTAACACTTGGCCGTCACGTCCTTACGCACGGCCTTGACCGTTTCGCGGGCGATAATCTTGGCGCCGATAGCTGCCTGGATGGCGATGTCGAACTGCTGGCGCGGGATGAGCTCCTTGAGCTTCTCGCACATCTTGCGGCCGAAGTCGTAGGCGTGGTCGGCGTAGATGAGCGACGAAAGGGCGTCGACCGGCTCGCTGTTGAGCAGGATGTCGAGCTTGACGAGCTTGGAGAGCTGGTAGCCCGTGCGGTGGTAGTCGAACGAGGCGTAGCCCTTGGAGATGCTTTTGAGCTTGTCGTAGAAGTCGAAGACGATTTCCGAAAGCGGCATGTCGAAATTGACCTCCACACGGTCCTGCGTGATGAAAGTCTGGTTCTTCATGACGCCGCGCTTGTCGATGCAGAGCTTGATGACGTTGCCGAGGAATTCGGACTTGGTGATGATTTGCGCCAGAATATAGGGCTCCTCGATTTTGGCGATTTTCGTAATTTCGGGCAGTCCCGAGGGGTTGTGGACTTCCAGCGTGTCGCCCTGCGTGGTGGTGATGCGGTACGACACGTTCGGCACGGTGGTGATGACGTCCATGTTGAACTCGCGGTAAAGGCGTTCCTGGATGATTTCCATGTGCAGCAGCCCGAGGAATCCGCAGCGGAAACCGAAGCCCAGGGCCAACGAACTCTCGGGCTCGAAGGTCAGCGACGCGTCGTTGAGCTGCAACTTTTCGAGCGAAGCGCGCAAATCCTCGTATTGGTCGGCTTCGACGGGATAGACGCCTGCGAAGACCATCGGCTTTACGTCCTCGAATCCGGCGATGGCTTCGGGAGCCGGGCGGTCGACGGCCGTAATCGTATCGCCGACCTTGACGTCCGCCGAGGTTTTGATACCGGAACAGATATACCCCACGTCTCCCGCCTTGATTTCCTGTCGGGGCTGCATCTTGAGCTTCAGCACGCCGATCTCGTCGGCGTCGTACTCGCTGCCCGTGTTGAAGAACTTCACGTGGTCGCCTTTGCGGAGCGTGCCGTTGAAGACGCGGTAATAAGCGATGATGCCGCGGAAGGGGTTGAAAACCGAATCGAAAATCAACGCCTGCAAAGGGCCGTTTTCGTCGCCCTGCGGGGCCGGGATGCGCTGCACGATGGCTTCGAGTACCTCCTCCACGCCGAGGCCCGTTTTGCCGGATGCCAGCAGGATGTCTTCCTCCTTGCAGCCGATAAGGTCGATGACCTGGTCCTTCACCTCGTCGATCATGGCCGAATCCATGTCGATCTTGTTGAGCACGGGGATGATCTCCAAGTCGTGGCCGACGGCGAGGTAGAGGTTCGAGATGGTCTGTGCCTGAATACCTTGCGTAGCGTCGACCACCAAAAGGGCCCCCTCGCACGAAGCGATGGCGCGCGAGACCTCGTAGGAGAAATCGACGTGTCCCGGGGTGTCGATGAGGTTGAGCACGTAGCGCTGGCCGTCGCGGGCCGTGTATTCCATCTGGATGGCGTGGCTCTTGATGGTGATGCCCTTTTCGCGCTCGAGGTCCATGTCGTCGAGCACCTGCGCCTGCATTTCGCGCTGGTTGAGCGTGTTGGTCTTTTCCAACAGACGGTCGGCGAGCGTACTTTTCCCGTGGTCGATGTGGGCTATGATGCAGAAGTTACGGATGTTTTTCATAGAAAAACCGCTGGCTGAGCGGCAGTTTATTTTTCGGCAAAGATAATGTAAGCCGGGCCGAGAACCAAAAAAAATTGATAGAGAAGACAGGCGGGACCTCGGCAAAAGCAAACGAGCTTGCTTTTGCACTCGGCTTGCACTATCTTTACAGAACATAGGCGGCGCCTCGGCAGTCCTCAAATAAATTTGTGACTGCTTTCGGCTTGCACTATATTTGCGGCCTAAAATCGACGGAAGATGTGGCTCACCCTTGCTTTCACTTCGGCGGCGCTGCTCGGACTGTATGACGCGGCCAAGAAAAAGGCACTCACGGAGAATGCCGTGTTGCCTGTACTGCTGCTGAATACGCTTTTTTCCACCTTGATTTTCCTGCCCACGATTCTCTCGGCCGAGGGCGGCTGGGGCTGGTTCGACGGCACGGTGCTCGCGTCGGCGACCGGTACGGCCGAAGCCCACGGACTGGTGCTGCTCAAGTCGGCCATCGTGCTGACGTCGTGGATATTCGGCTATTTCGGCATCAAGTACCTGCCGATTACGATTGTCGGGCCCATCAATGCCACGCGGCCTGTGATGGTGCTCGTGGGGGCCATGCTGGTTTTCGGCGAACGGCTCAACCTCTGTCAATGGGTCGGCGTCGGGCTGGCGCTGCTGTCGCTTTTCATGCTCAGCCGCTCCAGCCGCCGCGAAGGGGTCGATTTCGCCCACAATATCTGGATTGTTTTCGTCGCTTTGTCAGCCGTGACGGGAGCGGTCAGCGGACTTTACGACAAGTTCATCATGACGCGGCTCGATGCGGTTTTCGTGCAGGGCTGGTACAACCTCTATCAGTTTCTGATGATGGCGGCCGTCGTCGCAGTCCTGTGGTGGCCGCGGCGCCGCACCACCACCCCGTTCCATTGGAGCTGGGCGATTCCGCTGATTTCCATATTTCTGTCGCTGGCCGATTTCGCCTACCTGATGGCCCTGCGCGATTCGGATGCGATGATTTCGGTGGTCTCGATGATTCGGCGCGGTTCGGTCGTGGTGTCGTTCCTGTGCGGAGCGGTGCTTTTCCACGAACGCAACTTGCGCTCGAAAGCCGTGGACCTGGCTTTCATCCTGGCGGGCATGGTCTTTCTGTGGCTCGGGTCGCGATAGCCGCCGGCAGAAATTCACAATTCATAATTCACAATTCATAATTATTGCCTATCTTTGCGAATGCCGAAATTACCGATAATTTAATTCGCTTTTACCATGAATATTTCCTATAACTGGCTCAAACGCTATGTCGACACCGGCCTTTCGGCCGAGGAGACGGCGGCCGTGCTCACGGACATCGGGCTCGAAGTCGAGGGCTTCGAGAAAATCGAGACCGTCAAGGGCGGGCTTCGGGGCGTGGTGGTCGCCGAGGTGCTGACCTGCACCGACCATCCCGATTCCGACCACCTGCACATTACGACCGTCGATGTCGGAGCTGCCGAGCCTTTGCAGATAGTCTGCGGTGCGGCCAACTGCCGGGCCGGGCTCAAAGTGCTGTGCGCGACCGTCGGCGCCGTGCTCTATCCGGACGGAGGCGACGAGGAGTTCAAAATCAAGCGCAGCAAAATCCGCGGCGTAGAATCGCTGGGCATGCTTTGCGCCGAGGACGAACTGGGCATCGGAGCGTCGCACGACGGAATCATGGAACTGCCTGCCGATGCGCCCGTGGGGATGCCTGCCGGCGAATACCTCCGAATCGAGGACGACTATCTGATTGAAATCGGGCTGACGCCCAACCGCGTGGATGCGGCGTCGCATATCGGCGTGGCGCGCGACCTGGCCGCCTATCTGACCAGCCGCGGCCGGAAGACCGAGGTCCGGATGCCCGACGTGTCGGCGTTCGCCCCCGACAACCACGATTTGAACATCAAAATCCGTGTGGAGAACACCGAAGCGACGCCCCGCTATGCCGGAGTGACCGTTACGGGCTGCAAGATAGGTCCGTCGCCCGAGTGGATGCAGAACTGCCTGCGTGCCGCGGGAATCAATCCCAAGAACAACCTGGTGGATATTACCAATTTCGTTCTTTTCGAGCTGGGCCAGCCGCTGCATGCGTTCGATGCCCGCAAGATAGAGGGCGGCGAAGTGGTGGTCCGCACGTGCGCCGAGGGAACGCCGTTCGTGACGCTCGACGGGGTAGAACGCAAACTCACGGCCGATGACCTGATGATATGTTCGGCCGAACGGCCCATGTGCATAGCCGGAGTTTTCGGCGGGCTGGATTCGGGCATCGGCGACGAGACGGCGGATGTCTTCATCGAAAGCGCCTATTTCAACCCGGTGTGGGTGCGCAAGACCGCCAAGCGTTTCGGGCTGAACACCGATTCCTCGTTCCGTTTTGAGCGCGGCGCCGACCCCAACATGCAGGTCTATGCGGCCAAGCGGGCGGCTCTGCTGATGAAGGAACTGGCCGGCGGCAAGATTTCGAGCGACATCACGGACATCTGCCCCGCCCCGATTGCCGACTTCGTTTTCGACCTGTCGTTCGCGCGTGTCAATGCGCTGATAGGCAAGGAAATCCCCGAAGAGACCGTGCGTGCCATCCTCGCGGCGCTCGAAGTGAAGATACTCGGCGAAAAGGAGGGTGTGCTGACCGTGGCCGTGCCGCCCTATCGGGTCGACGTGCAGCGCGAAGCCGACCTTATCGAAGACATTCTGCGCATCTACGGTTACAATAACGTGGAGATTCCCACCCGTGTGCGTTCGACCCTCTCCTATGCGCCGCGGCCGGACCGCAGCAAGCTGATGAACATGGCGGCCGATTTTCTGACGGCCAACGGCTTCACGGAAATCATGTCGAACTCCCTGACCAGGGGCGCCTACTACGAGGGGCTGACCTCCTGCCCGGCGGAACGCTGCGTGCGGATACTCAATCCGCTGAGCGCCGACCTTAACGTCATGCGGCAGACGCTGCTTTTCAACATGCTGGAGGCCGTGGCGCTCAACGCCAACCGCAAGAACAGCGACCTGCAGCTTTATGAATTCGGCAACTGCTATTTCTACGATGCGGAGAAGCGCACCGACGAAAACCCGCTGGCTGCCTATTCGGAGGAGTACCGGCTGGCCGTAGCCGTGACGGGGCTGGCCGTGCCGCAGTCGTGGAACGCCAAGCCCGAAAAGGCGTCGTTCTTCACACTGCGGGCCGTGGCCGAAAAGCTGCTGCGCCGCTTCGGGGTGGACATCTATGCCCTCAAAACCGAGAGTTTGCAGAGCGACCTCTACGGCGAGGGACTTTCGATGTCGCTCGGCAACAGGGAGCTGCTGCAAATCGGTACGGTGAGCGGCCGCATCCGCCGGATGCTCGACGTCAAGCAGGAGGTTTATTTCATGGAAGTGAACTTCGATGCGCTCGTTCGTTCGACCAAGAAACACAAGATTGCCGCCGAGGAACTCTCGAAGTTCCCCGAAGTGAAACGCGACCTGGCCCTGCTGGTCGACAAGCAGGTGACGTTCTCGGCCCTGCGCGACGTCGCTTTCGCTACGGAGCGCAAGTTGCTGAAGAGCGTCGCGCTGTTCGACGTCTACGAGGGCGACAAGCTGCCTGCGGGCAAGAAATCCTACGCTTTGAGCTTCATCCTCGAAGACAAGAGCCGCACGCTCGACGAGAAGACTATCGAACGCGTCATGGCCAACCTCGCGGCGCAGTTCGAGAGCCGCTGCGGCGCTACGGTGCGCAGTTAGGCGGCCGATACGTGCAAAAAGAACCCCGCAGGCTTCCAGCGAGCCTGCGGGGTTTTCGTTTTACAGAACCGGCTTGATTCGCGGGGGCTGGATGGTCACGTAGGGCGTGCCGTTGCCGTGGCAGGTGGAGACGAGCCGCACGGCCTTGATTTTCCGGTCGGGCCGCAGCGTGATGCTGCCGTTCTCCAGTTCGCCGATATGCACGAAGCTTTGCCCGTCGTAGGAAACTTCGGCGTAGCCGGTCGTTATCTGCGTTTTGGGCAGCTGTTCGTGTCCGGTCTGGAGGAAGATTTCGCGGCATGACATCGGCTTTGCGAAGGTGTAGAGTACCCAGTCGCCCCGGCGGCAGGCGCGCCGCGTGCGCGCCGGAGTTTTGTAGGCGGCGGCCTTGGCGAAGGGGACGCGGGGATTTTCGGCCATCGAGGAGGTGACGGTCAGTGCGGGGGCGATGACTCTATAATAGGAGTTGTCCGCCACCTGCGGGCTGCGGCCCGTCTTGTAGCGGGTGAAGAAGCGGTAGCGGTGCGGCTCGGCCGTTCGCAGGGGCTTGGTGTAGCGCTTCGGGCGGCCGTCGTCGACGGTGTAGCAGATTTCCGAATTGTCGTCGGCCGTGGCGGTGAACGTTCCGTTTGCGTAGCGGAGCTGCGGCGGGAAAAGCCGGAAGCCGATGCCCATGGCGGCCATCCGGTCGTAGTGGTCGGTGACCAGCTCGCGGTAGTAACTCTCCCACCCCTCGTCGTTGCCGCTCCATGCCAGGCGCGCCAGGGCGCAGATTCGCGGAAAACACATGTAATCCATGTAGTCGGGCTTTTCGGGCTCGTGCGAAGTGTAGATTTCGGTCCAGAACGCCCCCTCGAAACCCTCCACGTGGCGCAGCTGTCTGTCCGAGAAGCCGCGCGCGGCCGGGTCGAATTCGTAGGTCCGGCGGGCGTCGAAAATCGAAGCCCAGCTGTGGCCCTCCTCGCGGAGCGTCTGGCGCATGTCGAAGTAGAAACACTCGCTCGGCATGATGACCGTGCGGTAGCCCTTGGCGGTTGCGGCATGGCAGGCGCCGACGCTCGTCCACCCGTGCACGCGGCTTGTGCGGGTGAACGTACCGCTGGCGGCCGCTTCGTTCCACACGGCCGGACGCTTGCCGCGGGCGGCCAGCATGGCGGCGAGCCGCTCCATGAAATAGTCTTGCAGCCGGTGCGGGTTGACGGTTCCGAGCCGCTTCATCATCGCCCGGCAGTCGGGACACTTCTTCCATTGCGCCACCTCCACCTCGTCGCCGCCGATATGGATGTAGGGCGAGGGGAACAACTCGCAGATTTCGCCGAGGATCTCTTCGAGCAGGGCGTAGTTTTCCTCGCGTGCGACGCACCACGCCGAGCGGTAGTCGGTCCCGGCCGTCGTGACGGTGTCGGGCGGATAGCTGCAGCGGATTTCCGGACGGACCGAACCGATGCAGCGGCTGTGGCCCGGGAGGTCGATTTCGGGGATGATTTCGATGTTGCGCAAGGCGGCGTACTCGATCAGCGAGCGCATTTCGTCCTGCGTGTAATAACCGCCGTACTTCTCCGACCATTTGCCGTAGACGGGCGCCACGGGCGAATCGCCGCCGCGGAAACCGCCGACTTCGGCCAGCTCGGGGTGCGACTTGATTTGGATGCGCCACCCGTCGTCGTCGGCCAGGTGGAGGTGGAGTTTGTTGATGTTGTGGTAGGAAAGCAGGTTGATAAAACGTTTTAGCATGGGCACTTCCACCCAGGTGCGCGCCACGTCGAGCATCATGCCGCGGTAGCTGTATTTAGGCCGGTCGGCTGCGATACCGCAGGTGAGCGCCGTTCCGTCGGAGATGCCCTGCTGTGCGTAGACCTCGGGCGGCAGCAGCCGGAAAAGGGCCTGCAATCCGTTGAACGCTCCGCCGGGGCTGGTGGCGCCGATGCGGATGTAGTCGGGGGCGATTTCGAGCCGGTACGCTTCCGAGGGCTCGCCGGGTTCGAGGGTCAGCACGACGGCGCCCGTACCCGTCATCTGCTGCCGGACGGGACGCCCCAGGTATTCGGCCGCATAATGGGCCAGCGGCAGGAGCGCTTCGTCGGCCGCGAGGGCCGTTGCCGGACCGAAGACGAAGGCACCCTCGCGGGGCATCATCGGGCCGGGAGCGGGCTGTGCCGCCGCCGAAAAGGCGAGAAACGACAAAAGAAGGAGCAGCGGGGATTTCATCGGCTGGGGAATTTGTTTTTTGCAAAGTTACTTTTTTCCGGGCGATTTGCTTACCTTTGCGGCAAAGAAATACCTTATATATCTTATGGAACAGGATAAAAGGCTTGCGGCCACGGCGCGGCTTCTGGAGGTGATGAACACCCTGCGCCGCGAATGTCCGTGGGACCGCGAACAGACCTTCGAGTCGCTGCGCAGCAACACCATCGAGGAGACCTACGAACTGGCCGACGCCATTACCGACCGCAACATGGAGGGAATCAAGGAGGAGCTGGGCGACCTGCTGCTGCATGTGGTTTTCTACTCCAAGCTGGGCGAGGAGGAGGGCCTTTTCGACTATGCCGATGTGGCCGATTCGCTCTGCGACAAACTGATATACCGCCATCCGCACGTCTACGGCGACATCCACGCCAATACCCCCGACCAGGTGAAGGAGAACTGGGAAGCGCTCAAACTGCGGAAGAAAAACCGCAAGAGCGGCACGCTGGGCGGGGTTCCGCGCTCGCTCCCGGCGATGGTCAAGGCCTACCGCGTGGGCGAAAAGGCGGCCGCTACGGGCTTCGACTGGCAGCGGCGCGAGGAGGTATGGGACAAGGTGCGCGAGGAAGCGGCCGAAGTGGAGGCCGAAATGAAATCGGGGACGCAGGCCGACCTCGAAGCGGAATTCGGCGACCTGCTCTTTGCGCTGGTCAACGCCTGCCGTCTCTACGGCGTGGACCCCGAATCGGCCTTGGAGCGAACCAACAAGAAATTCATCCGCCGTTTCAACTGCATGGAGGAACAGGCCGCGGCGCAGGGACATGCGCTGCACGAACTTACGCCGGAGCGGATGGAAGAACTTTGGCAGGAAGCAAAAAAGAGAGAATAAGATGGCGCTTATCCGAAAAATCCGCGGGCACGAACCCGTCGTGGGAGAAAATACCTTTCTGGCCGAAACGGCGGTGCTGCTGGGCGACGTGACCGTGGGCCGCGACTGCTCGATCTGGTACAACGCCGTGCTGCGCGGCGACGTCAACAAAATCGTGGTCGGCGACCGCACCAACATCCAGGACGGAGCGGTGCTCCACACCATCTATGACGGAGCCAAGCACCCGTCGCAGACCATCATCGGCAACGACGTGTCGATAGGCCACAATGCGGTGGTCCACGGCGCACGCATCGGCGACAACTGCCTGATAGGCATGGGGTCGATACTGCTGGACAATGCGGTGATTCCGTCGGGCTGCATCATCGCTGCGGGGGCGCTGGTGCTCTCCAATGCCCAGCTGGAACCCAATTCGGTCTATGCGGGCGTTCCGGCCAAAAAGGTCAAGGAGGTGACGCCCGAACAGCGCGACGAAATCATCCGCCGCACGGCGCACGACTACATGCTCTACGCTTCGTGGTTCAAGGAGGAGTAGGCCGATGCGCTGGCGGACCGAATATCCTGTGCTGCTGAACCTGCTGGTCGCCCTGGCGGTCAGCCTGGTCGTGAATTTCTCGTACCTGCTGCTGCTGTTGGTCGACCCGAACACCCCTGCCCCGCCGCCCGAGGAGGTGCCGGCGGCCGAAGAATACGAAGCGGGCCTGCTGTGGGTGTCGCCCGACGGTCACGGCTATCTGATCGGCGAAAACGGCGACAGCGTGTACGCGGCCATGTCGCGAATCCGGCGGTTGGGGCTTGCGGACGGCGATAGTCTGACGGTGAGCGTGTCGGCTCCGGCATCGGAAGCCGCCCACCCCGTACTGAAAAAGGTGGTGCGGCGCAACGGCGAGGAATTCGACTACGGAGCGCTTTTCAAACGCCCGTCGGAAAGCGCTGTGCTGACCCTGCAGCTGATTTACTATCTGCTGCTTTCGTTCATCCTGCTGTCGGTCGTCACCCCGGTGCGGTACGACTATTCGCGGCGGCGCTTCATCGTGCGCGGCTGCTGGGCCGTGGCTGTGGCCGCGGGGCTCTATTTCCTGGCCCCTGTGACCGAGTGGCGCACGGGCAGGCTGCTGCCTAATTTCATGGCGCCCCGGATGCTGGACTATGTGCTGCTGCTCAAGTGCTCGTTCGCCGTGGTGGTTTCGCTGCTTTACAGCTGGATATATGTGCAGATTTCGCAGCAGCAGGCCGTGGCGATGGAAAACGAACGGCTCAAGAACGAAAATCTGACGACGCGCTACAACATGCTCGTCGGGCAGATCAACCCCCACTTCTTTTTCAACTCGCTCAACTCGCTGTCGATGCTCGTGCGCGAGAAACTCGACGACAAGGCGCTCACCTATATAGACCAGCTCTCCTACACGTTCCGCTATATCATTCAGAACGGGCAGAGCACGCTGCTTTCGCTCGGCGAGGAACTCGATTTCCTCGAAGCCTACGGCTATCTGTTCAAAATCCGCTATGCCGACAAGCTGTTCTTCGACATCGACGTGCCGAAAGAATACCGTTCGTGGCTGCTGCCCGCGCTGTCGCTGCAACCGCTGGTGGGCAACGCGGTGAAACATAACGCCATAACCAAGGCCCATCCGCTCCGTATCAGCGTGCGTGTGGCGGCCGGCTGGCTGGAAGTGTCGAATCCCAAGGCGCCCAAACTGGAACCCGAGCCCTCGACGGGCATCGGGCTGGAGAACCTGCGCAGCCGGGTGCGGCTGATTACGGGGTGCGAAATAGAAATCGTCGACACCGGGACGGTATTCACCGTGCGGGTGCCGCTTCAGAAACCCGAGACATGCTCCGTGCGCTGATTATCGAAGACGAGACCGCGGCGGCGGTCAACCTGCGGGCCGTTCTGCGCGAGACGGCGCCGGACGTGGAGGTGACGGGGGTGCTCGAAAGCGTGGCCGAGAGCGTGGAATATTTTCGGAACCATCCGCAGCCCGACCTGCTTTTCATGGACATCCATCTGGCCGACGGCGATTCGTTCCGGATTTTCGACGAAGTGGAAATCGCGGCTCCGGTCATCTTCACGACCGCTTACGACCGCTATGCGCTCGAAGCCTTCAAGGTCAACAGCATCGACTACCTGCTCAAGCCGCTCAAAAGCGCCGACGTGCAGCGGGCCCTTGAAAAACTCCGCCGGCTGACGGGCAGCGAGAGCCGGGCCTACGGTGCGCGGGTCAAGGCGATGGCGGCCGAACGGCAGGAGACCTTTCTGGTTCATGTGCGCGACCGGATCATTCCGCTGCACCGCGACAAAATCGCCTACTGCTACACCTCCGACGAAAAAGTGACGGCCTGCGGCTTCGACGGCGAAATCTATCCGCTCGACCGGACGCTGGAAGCATTGCAGGCGCTGCTGCCCGAAGCCGACTTCTTCCGCGCCAACCGCCAGTTCATCGTTTCGCGCCGTGCCGTCAAAGAAATCGTGGTGTGGTTCGGCAGCCGCCTGTCGCTGTCGCTGCAAGTCGCGACGCCCGAACGGATCGTCGTTTCCAAAGCCCGCGCACCCGAATTCAAAGCCTGGTTGCGGTCGGCTCAGCCTGCCGAATAGGCGGTTGACCCGCCGTTCGTGCCGTTTGACCCGGGGTGCCGCCCCGGGTTTTGCGTTTGGCCCTACCTTTGCATCGGAGAACCATAACTTAAAATTCATCAGAGCTATGAAACAACGTATTATTGCAGTTGCCGCAGCGCTTTGCCTGCTGGCAGGGTCGGCCGCCTCGGCGCAGAACAACAATCCGAAAAACGGGCGGATGCAGCCCAAGGAACGCCCCACCGTCGAACAGATGGCACAGCGTCAGACCGAACGGATGACCCGTGAACTGGGGCTGGACGAAGCGCAGGCCAAGCAAGTCTATGCACTCAATCTGAAACGGATTCAGCGGATGGAAGCCATGCACACCGAAATGCGCAAGAACCGCCAGGCCGAAGCCGAGCAGATGAAATCGCTGCTGACGACCGACCAGTTCGTGAAGTGGTCGCAGATGCAGGGCCCCATGCCCGGAGCGCACCGCGGCAAGATGCAGAAGGAGTGCTGCAAGCAGAACAAAGACTGCAAGAGAGCGGACAGACCCGGCGACAATAGCCAGCGGGCCCGATAGCGATACGAACCGGCACTTGACGTCCGGCCGCGGCTTCCGAATCTGCCGAAAAGCAGCGAGGGGGCCGCGGCGTTCGTGCCCGGCGGTGGCGGGCGGTTGACCCCTCTTTTTGGGCGATTCGCCCCGCCGCCGGTGGAAGTCCGGCCAAAATAAGTTAACTTCGCGCTGCGAAAATTGCGTTACCCGATTCAAGATGAGAAAAATACTGCTTACTACCCTGCTTACGCTGGCGGCCGCGGCGGCTTCCGCCCAACGCAAAGGCGCCGTCACGGCTACGGTCCTCGATGCCGAAACGGGCGACATGGTACCCGGTGCCGTGCTGACGGTGGCGCCCGTGGCCGCACCGGACAAACAGCAACATTTCATGTCGGCCTACAAAGGGGCCGTTTCGATGCCGTCGCTCGCCTACGGTGAATATACGCTGTCGGTGTCGTTCCTCGGCTACAACAACTACGAAACGACCTTCACGGTAGCGGCTCCCCGGCAGAATCTGGGCGAAATACGGCTCAGGCCCGGTGTGGAAATCGAAGCCGTGGTCAAGGAAGCCAAGACGTTGCGCACCTCGCAGAAAGGCGACACGGTGAGCTACAACGCCGGGGCGTTCAAGGTGGTGGCCGACGCCGATGTGGAGGGACTGCTGAAGAAGATGCCGGGCATCACGATTACGGACGGAGCGGTCGAAGCGCAGGGCGAGGAGGTGAAGAAAATCTTCGTCGACGGCAAGGAATTCTTCGGCGAAGATGTCACGACGGCCATCAAGTCGCTGCCTGCGCAGGCGGTGGACCGCATCGAAGTCTACAACAAGCTGAGCGATGCCGCGGAATTTTCGGGCATGGACGACGGCGAGGGCTACAAAGCCATCAATATCGTCACGCACAAGAACATGCGGCAGGGGCAGTTCGGCAAGTTCTACGCCGGACTGGGCTACGACGCCGACACCAAGACCGGGGACCGCTTCAAGTATCTGGCGGGCGGCAATGCCAACATTTTCAGCGGCGACAGCCGCATATCGGTCATCGGGCTCTTCAACAACGTCAACCAGCAGAATTTCTCGTTCGAGGACATTCTGGGCGTCTCGGGCAATACGGGCGGCGGACGCCGCGGCGGCGTGGGCCAGTACATGGTGCGGCCGCAGAGCGGTGTGGCGACGGTCAACGCCGTCGGAGTGAACTATTCCGACACGTGGGGCAAGAGGGACCAGGTGACTTTCCAGGGCAGCTATTTCTTCAACAACACCCACACGGAAAACGAATCGACCGTGGAGAAGTGGTACGAAACCCCCAGCATCGACACCCTGTCGACCCGCGGAAGTTCCGACACGCAGGCTTACAACCACCGTTTCAATGCGCGGCTGGAATGGAAAATATCGCCGAACCACAATCTGATGATCCGGCCGGGATTCAGCTTCCAGTCCAACGACCCGCTGAGCCGGACGACAGGCTGGCAGTACGGCGAGAGCGGCTACTCCCCGACCGACAACTTCAGCAAGAGCGCCCGCTCGGGCTACAACGTCCGGACGAACGCCATCTATCGCGCCAAGCTGGGCAAACCAGGCCGGACGATAACCGTCGACGGGATGTTCCGCTATTCGGACTTCACCAACAACTCGAACTCGTATTCCAACGTGGCGCCCGTATTGCCATTGCGTCCTGATGGTGCCGATGCACCGTGGGGATGGGATGCGGATTCCTACACGCAGCTGCGCTACCTGCGCAGCATGGCCCCCTCGTCCACGCTGGCGCTGCGCGGCGAGTTCACCTATACGGAACCCGTGAGCAAGTTTGCGCAGCTCTCGTTCCAATATCGGGCGGCCTACGACCACCAGGAGCGCGACAAGAAAAGCTATGAAACGGGCGCCGACTTTTCCATCGCCGGAATCGCCCCGATGCCTGCGCTTTCCAACACCTACGAAAGCAACTACCTGACCCAGCGCGTCGGACCGGGCTTCCGCTACTCCAAGGAACGCAATACGTTCGTGGCCAACGTCTACTATCAGCGCTCGTCGCTCGACGGCCAGGTGATGCAGACCGATGCGGAGAAAATCAGGCACAACTACGACAACGTGCTCTATTTTATGATGGGACAGCTCAATATCAACCGCGAAAACTCGCTGCGCCTTTTCGTATCGTCCTACACGAACAATCCGGAAGTCACCCAGCTGCAAAGCATTTTCGACATATCCGATGCGCAATATATTTCGAGCGGTAATCCCGGCTTGAATCCGTCGTACAACCACCGGGTCAACTTCCACTACACCAATTCCAACGTGGAGAAAGGCCGCACGTTCATGTGGATGTTCTCGATGCAGGCGGCGTCGAACTACATCACCAACGATGTGCGCTACAACGGGACGGTGGAGATTCCGGGTGTCGATGCCAACTACTCCTACCTCCAGTATTCGCGTCCGGTCAACATGAGCGGCTACTGGAACCTGATGACCCACGTGAGCTACGGTTTCCCGATAGGCTTTCTGAAGAGCAACTTCAACGTCATGGCGGGCATCATCTACTCGCTGACCCCCAGCCGGATAGACGGCAAGCGCAACGAAACGGGCAACATGGGCTATAATTTCCGGGCCGTGCTGGGCAGCAACATTTCGGAGAACGTAGACTTCACCCTTTCGTGGAACGGCACCTACAACGAAGCCAAGAACTCGCTGGATGCGGCGGCCGGCAAGAACCGCTATTTCAACCACTCGGCGCAGGGCAATCTGAAAGTGGTCTTCCCGCTGGGCTTCACCCTCACGGCGAGCGCCGCCTACACGCAGTATGTCGGCTTCACGAACAACTACAACGACGACTATCTGCTTTGCAACGCATGGATCGGCAAAAAGGTGTTCCGCAACCAGCGCGGCGAAATCATGATCGGTGTCAACGACATCTTCAACCAGAACAAGTCGTTCGTCCGCACGGTCGGCTCGGGCTGGACGCAGAACGCCACCAACAGCGTGGTGGGCCGCTACTATATGGTGCAGTTCACCTATAACCTGCGCCACTTCGGCAAGAGAGGTTCCCGCGACATCAAGGACTACGACGGCATGGCCCAGCCGACCCGGCGCGGGGCAGGTCCCGGTGCGGGCGGTCCTCCTCCGGGTGCGTTCCACGGTCCGAGATAACGTGCTGCGAGAAAACCCCGCCTGCCAGGCGGGGTTTTTCTATGGAGGGAAAGGTGCTTTACTTTTCCGGAGCGCTGCACGCGCAGCCGCCCTCGCGGCGGATGACCAGGTGGGTGCCGATGCACGCCAGCCCGCCGTAGATGACAGCCAGGATGACCAGCGCCTTGATTTCGGCGAAGACCTCCGAGAGCGAGGCCCCCATGGTCTGGATGCGGATGAACGCGTTGACGCCGTGGCTGCTGGGGAATAGCTGTCCGAACTGAAAAAGCCAGTCGGGAATGCCCTCGCGCGGATACGACACGCCGCTGAGCATCAGCAGCGGAATGGAAGTCCACAGCAGGAACAGCAGCGAATTCTCGCGGTAGCGGAACAACGTCGACACGGCGATGCTCAAGCCGATGCACGCGGCCATGTAGACGGCCATGAACAGCAGAATCGTGCCCGTGGCGCCGTTCATCGGATAATGGAACAGCCGATAGTGCAGTCCGAGGATGTAGAAACACGTCACGGCGTAGAGCGACGCGTAGACCAGTCCGCGTCCCAGCACGATGGGCAGCGTCGACATGTGCCGCCGCCCCGCCGGACAGAGTTTGTGGTAGAGCCCGTGTTCGCGCCAGGTGCCGCCGATCATGCCGATGCCGATGAGCATGGTCTGCTGGATGATGACCATGATGATGGCGGGCATGACGAAGGTGCCGTAGCCCAGGTAAGGGTTGAAAATGTTGCGGGCCTGGTAGATGACGGGCTGTGTGGTGGCCTGCGCCTGCGGGATGTTGGCCCCTTTGGCTATCAGCCGCTGGAACTCGACCATCGCCCCGGTGTTGCCGATAGTGGTCACCACCTCCTGGAAGACCTGCCTGTACATCAGAAAGTAGCTCGCGTCGCAGTAGATGGCCACAACGGCCTGCTGTCCGCCGAGCAGTTTTTCCTCGTAGTCCGACGGAATGTAGACGATGCCGTAGATTTCGCGGTCGAAGAAGAGTTTCTTGGCCTCCACCATGTCGGCGGGCTGATAAGCCACGTAAGTATTCGGCCCGGCGTTGAAAGTCTCGGTCAGCGCGCGGCTCGTCGAAGTCTGGCTCAGGTCGATGACACCGATGGGCACGTTGCGCAGGACCTGCGGCGCGTAGGCCAGCGAATAGGCCGTGGCGTAGATAAAGAGCGCGAAAATCAGAATCAGCATGACGCCGCCGTCCGAGAAAATCGTGCGGTATTCGTTGGCCATGACGGCGCGCAGCTGCTGACCGTAGGATTTGAGTTGTCGTGCGAAACGGTTCATGCTACGATTTCCCCCAGAATTTTTCTTCCGTGCAAAGACGTCTCAGACGCCGCAGGCACAGAAACGGTAAGACGATGAAAAGCGCCATGCACCCCAAGTCGGGCAGCGAACAGCGGGCCGGAGCCCCGCGCAGCATCTGGTCGACGAACAGGTCGGTGTAGTAGGTGAACGGAAAGAGCTTGCTCACCGCGCGCATGGCGGGGTACATGGCCATAATCGGGAACGTCAGTCCCGAGAAGGTGAAGGCCAGCACCGAATAACCTCCGCCCAGCGAGAGCGAAAGACGCAGGTTGGCCATGATCGAGACAATCAGCACCGAAATGGACTGGTAGCTGAGAATGAACAGCAGCGTACCCGTCAGAATCAGCGTGAAACTGCCGTTGAGCGGCACGCCCACCACCTTGAAGATGATGACGAACATGACCAGCGACAGCAGGAACATGATGACGGTGACGGGAAGCATCTTGCCCAAGAGCGCCGCTCCCATCGAATCGTCGGCCGACGCGAGCCACTCGCGGGCTGTGCCGTTCTTGAGTTCCGTGCCGATGGAAAAGACCGTCACCATGACGATGAAGATAAGCAGCATCATCGGCATGAAGCTCGGCGACAGATAATACCCGTAGTTGATATAGGGGTTGAACAGCACGTGCTTGTCGAACCGCACGGGCTGAAGCTGCGCCATCGCCTGCCGCTCGGTAAGGCCCTGTTTGGTGAGCAGCTGAATCTGGATGCCGGCCGAAAACATGGTCACGGCGGTCTGTATGTCTTTCGACAAGAGACCGTTGACCGTGATGTTCGAGCCCGAAATGTAGGCTTCGATATGGGTCTGGCTGTTGCTCAGAATGTTCTTCTCGAAGAACGCCGGAATCTGCACGACGGCCGAAATACGCCCCTCGCGCATGAGCCGTTCGCCCTCGTCCATCGACTGGATGCCGTAGGCGACCAGCGCCGTGGGGGTCTCCTCGATCATCTGGGTCACCTTGCGCGAGAGGGTCGAGCGGTCCTGGTCGAGGACCGCTATGGGAATGTCGCGCGCCACGCCCTTCTGGAAAAGGACGGCGAAGAAGGCGAACGAGAGGAGCGGCAGCAGAAACATCAGCACGAAGTACATGGGCTGGTGCGTCAGCCGTCGGAGTTCGCGCCCGAGTGCGTCGCGGGTATTGCGCAGGAAGCCCATGCCCTACTTCTCGAATTGATCCCAGTCGACCAGCACGCTCATGCCCGGGCGCAGGGTCATGACACCGCCCACGGGGCGGGCCTTGACGGCGAAGGTGCGGATGTCGAATCCGCCCTGCGTGCGGGTGGCGGCCCAGGTGGCGAAGTCGGCCTGCACGGCGATGTAGGTCACCTCGAATTCGGTGTCGTAGCCGAGGGCCGGAATGTAGCCTGTCATGCGGGTGCCGACCTTGATATGGGGCAGCAGGGTCTCTTTCACGTTGAAAGTCACCCACATGTCGCTCGTGTCCAGAATGGCGACTACCGGGTAGCCGCTCCCGACGAGTTCGCCCTGCTCGGCGATGATGGTCGATACTTCGCCCGTGACGGGTGAGTAGACCATGGCATCGTTGATGTAGGATTCCACTTCGTTCACGGCCCCTTCGGCTTGGCGGACTTTTGCGGCGGCCGCTTCCTTGTCTTCCTTGCGGGCGCCGTCGCGGGCCATCGTATATTGGGCCTTGGCGGCCTGCGCCGTGGCTTTCATCGCTTCGTAGTTGGCCGAAGCCTCGTCCAGCTTCTGCGCCGGGACTACCCCCTGGTCGTAGAGGTTCTTGACGCGTTCATAGGTCTTGCGGGCCAGCTCCAGCCCGGCCTGCGCCTTTTCCCACATGTTCTGCGCCGCTTCGATTTGCTGGGTGCGGGCTCCTGCGACAGCTGCGGCGTCCAAAGCCGATGCCGCGCTCTTGACGGCTTCGGCCTGCTGGAGCTTGGCGTCGAGCTCGGGCGTCGAGAGCACGTAGAGCAGCTGTCCCTTTTCGACGCGTTCGCCCTGCGACACCTTCATGCAGTCGATGCGGCCGGGGACTTTCGACGAGGCTTTGTAGGTCGTGCACTCCACCGTACCCTGAATCAGCATCGGCGTGTGTTTGGTCAGATACCGGCTGATGAGCACCACCGCAAGGATGATGACCACGGCGGCGGCGATGATGGCGATAATGTTCTTGCGTTTCATATCAATCTGTTTTTATTTCTTGTCGAAATGGATGGCCCGGGCGTTGTCGCGGCGGGCATAGGAGGCGTATTCTTCGCTGATGCCGGCCGCTTCGAGCAACTGGGCCAGCAGTTTGTCGTAGTTGAAAGCCGCCTGCAGCCGCTCGGCCCGCACGCCTGCGAGATTCAGCTCAGCGTCGATGAGGTCCGACGACGAGGCCATGCCTTCCAGGAAAGCGGCGTTTTTCATGCGCAGATACTCCTCGGCGAAAGTCAGCGACGCGTCGATGGAGGTCATCTGGTTGCGGTAGTTGAGAAGCTGGTTGTAGAGCTGTTCGATCAGCACCGAAATATCCTTTTCGGCCTTGTTCTGCAGCTCGCCGACCCGGCGCACCGTCTGCTTGGCCGCCGAGTATTTGTATTCGCGGTTCAGACCGTCGAAAATCTTGAAGTTGACTCCTACGCCCACGGCCCAGCGGGGAACGATGCCCGTGACCTGGTAGTTGTAGAACGAACCGCCGCCCATGGCCACCACCTGCGGCATGAAGTTGCTGCGCTGGAGCTTGACGCCCTCCTGTGCGAGGTCGTGCTTCAGGGCGACCTGGTTGAGCAGGGGGTTGTACTTGGCGGCGAGATCCTGGTAATAGCTCAGCTCCTCGATGCGGTCGACGATGAACATGGAAGTCAGCGGGAGCGTCTCGCCGCTGCGGTTGAGCGTATTCTGCAAGGCGCTCGAAATGGTCTGTGCCTGCAGGCGGGCGTTGGCCAGCTCGCGCTCGGCTTCGGCCATCTTGAACTCCACGTAGAGCCGTTCGCTTTTGGCAATCATGCCGTTTTCCTCAAGCGCGATGGCGTCTTCCAGGTGCTTCCGCACGCCGTCGACCACCTGCTGCCGGACGTCGACCACCTGCAAGGCCAGCGAAAGGCCGAAATAGCGCTCGACGAGCTCCGAAACCAAGGCGTTGCGCGTCTGGTCGCCCTGCGCGACGGCGGTGCGCTCCTGGATTTTGGCGGCGCGGCTCGCGGCGTTGATTTTACCGCCCAGCCAGATAGGCAGGGTCACCTGACCGCCGACGGTGCCGAGACTGCGGTCCTGTATCTTGAGAAACCAATCGGCGTTGAGCATCGGGTCGAGGAGCTGCTGAATCTGCGGAATCATCTGCGGCGGCACCAGCCCGCTGCCGAGTATCTGCCCGGCGAAGCCCTTGACGGGAGTTTTCATTTCGTTGAAATCGAACCCGATGTCCTTGCCCAGGTAGGCATAGGCCCCCACCACGTTGATCTGTGGCATGCGCAGACCGATGGTGGCCCGGCGTTCCTGGACGGCGGCCCGCTCTTCGTATTCGGCCGCCCTGACGGCGGGGTTGTCCGCGAGCGTGGCCGCAATCGCCTCTTCGAGCGAAAGCGCGGCGGGCTGCTGGGCCGGCGCAGGCGCCAGCAGGAAGAGCGCCGCTGCCGAAAGGAGGGTCTTGAGTGCTGTTCTCATAGGATTTGTCAATTGTGGGAAGCAAATATAGCAATATATCGGATATGTTTTTCTCCGATAGGCATTTTAGAACATTTTTAGGTCCTTATGGGTGTAAATCTGCGACCGTTCGCCGTTACAGATGGGCGTTTGCGGCGCGCACCTCGTCGGCCAGCTCGGGCCGGAACCGGACGTCGACACCCGCTTCGCGCAGGGTCAGCGCTCCGCGGCAGCATGCGAAGCGGTCGGGTTCGTAGAGAGCGAACGCCACGTGTGCGAAGCCGTGGCGCAGAATCAGCTGCGTGCAGCTTTCGGGTTCGCTGGCCCGCTGCGAGCAAGGTTCCATCGAGGAATAAATCGCCGCGCCGCGGAGGTCGGCGCCTGCCGCCAGCGCCTTGGCAATGGCTTCTTGTTCTGCGTGGTGCGTCGGCGAGGTCTCGTGGGTGTAGCCGCGGAAAACGGCACCGTCGCAAGCGACAATAATCGCGCCGACGCAATAGGACGTTGCGCAGGGCGTGCATTTGCGGCTCTCTGCGACCGCCATGCGCAGATAGTGGAGGTCGGTTTCGGCGGTGTCGGGCTTCAGCTGCCATTGGGTCACTTCCATGCCGCCGAAGCGTTCGTGCTTGCAGGGAATGTCGCTGGAGGGGGCGAAAGCGAAGTGCGCCCTGCCCTCCTCGCCGAGCCGCAGCGCCGGATTGACGGCCAGACGCAGGGTGTCGGCCATGCCCTCGGCGAGGAACATGCGGAGCACGCGGGCGCCGCCCTCGACGAAAAGCCGCCGGATGCCGCGCTTCTCCAATTCGGTGACGATGGCGCGGGCCGATAAGGGCGTGTCGGCTGGAATGACTTCAGCAACGCCTTTCAAATGGGGCAGGCCGCGGGAGGAAAATACGTAGATGTCGGCGTCGCCCTCGGTGAAGAAGCGCATCGACGGGTCGAGGTTCCCGGAGGATGTCAGCGTGATTTTCGCCAGGTCGGGCCGCAGTCCGAGCTCCGTGCGCCGACGGCGTGCTTCGGGGTCGCGAAGCAGCAGGGCCGGGTTGTCGCGGCGCAGGGTTTCGGCCCCGGCGAGAATTGCGTCGTGTTCGGCCCGGAGCCGATAGACTTCGGCCATGTCCTCGGGCGTCGAAACCAACAGCCGCCGGGGCGTGCGGTCGTCCATGAAGCCGTCGGCCGTGACGGCAGCGGAGAGGGTTACGAACATCGGCGCAGGGTTATGAGCGTGATTTCGGGCCAGGCGCCGAGCCGCATGGGATAACCCACGTAGCCGATGCCGTCGTTGATGTAGAGCGTCTTGCCGTCAGCGTCGTAACGGCCGCTCCACTGCTCGTAGAGACAGGCGGCGGGTGAGAAGCTATGGCCGAAAATCCGGATTTTCATCTGCATGCTGTGCACGTGGCCCGCCAGCGTGAGGTCGCCGCGGCCGATGTTGCGAATCTGCGGCCACAGCTGGGGAAGATGGACGGCCGTGAGGTTGTAGATTGCTTCGGGCACGTCTGTGTAGGCTTTCGCCAAGGTCGGAGAATGCAGGTCCGAGGCGTGGCGGAGCTTGTATAATGCCGGGTCGAACGAGATGCCCGACAGCGAAATGCTGTCATTGCCGCGGTGCAGGTAGACGGTGGTGTCCTGGAGTACCTGCCACCCCATTTGCGTTTGCCGCTCGATGACCTGCGCCAGGCTTTCGGCTTTGGGCAGCCGGATGGTGTCCTTGATGTAGCTGCCTATGTCGTGGTTGCCTGTGACCGAATAAACCGGAGCCGCGAACCGGGCCAGTATCTGCATGATGTCGGGTTCCAGCTCGCTTGAACGGATGTTGACCAGGTCGCCCGTGAAGACGATCAGATCGGGTTTCAGCGCATTGACGCTGTCGACGAGCCGCTGCAACTCGCGGTCGGGATGTACCAGCGTGCCGACGTGAATATCCGTCAGCTGAACGATACGCAGCCCGTCGAAACTCGCGGGAAGCCGCTCGGAACACACCTCTATTTTGTTGATCCGCAAAGTCGTGCGTCCTGCGGTCGCCCCCCAAATCATGAGGACGGCGATACCGAAACCCGCCAGGATGCCGAGCCGGGGGCGATGCAGGGCGTTGAGCGCATAGAATCCGATTCGCGGAAACAAGGCAATTATCCAAACCCAGAATATCCACATCGACCACCGGATGTAGGTGGTGGAATGGTCGCACAGCAACAGGCTGGTGACAGCTACGACCAAGGGCAGCGAGTTGGTCAGAGAAGCCCATACGATGAACAGCCGGCGTCTTAGCGTGCCGGCGCCTTCGCGCCGCATGCGGCGGTAGTGGTGCATGTCGGCGGCTATGGTGCAGAGGCCTATCAGAATCGAAATCGAAAAAAGCATACCTATAAAATATAAAGGGGTCGGCTGCAAACCGGATGCCGAAGCGGCGCGTCGCTGCCGATGGCTTGTCGGTACAAAGATAAGGCAAGCCGCCTGCAAAAGCAAACTTGCATCGGCATGTTCTTGCTCCGCCGTCGTGCGGCTGTAACGAAGAGTGCGTTTTGAGGTATCTTCCAGCGAATCCGATTTGCGCTGTCGGCTTTTGGCATACAACTTGCTAATTTGCCGGGTGAAATTAACCCGTTGTATTCCAAATGCAAAACGTGAGAATTCATTAAAAAACCAAATTTTATTCGGCTTATGAAAACATTTCGACTTTTGACTGCGGCTCTGCTGCTCGCAACTTCCGCCTCGGCGCAGCGCTACTCGAACCAAGCCCCCGAGGGCGAGTACTCGCCGACGGTTTATCTGATCTCCGTGCAGGAGACCGAGAACATCGGCTGCGGCTGTGCGGCACAGGAGGCCATCGCACGCAACCGCGCGGCCGTGAACAACGCCATCAAGGACTACGATGAAACCCATCGTTACGGATTCCAGCAGGCGGCCAAACCGCAGTTCGTTTTCACGACGAAGGACAACCGTTTCTCGCTGGCTCTGGGTGGTTCGGTGACCCTGCGTGCGGGCTACGACTTCAACGGCATTTCGGACAACATCGACTTCGTACCCTACGACATTCCGATTCCGGGCGGCTACAACACGCGTCAGAAGCTCATGATGGATGCCTCGACTTCGCGCGTCTTCCTGAAGTCGATTACCAATTCGGGCGTGCTCGGTCGTGTCATCGTCTTCATGGATGCCGATTTCCGCGGCGGCCGCGAGGGCAGCTACACGCCCCGTCTGCGTTCGGCCTACGTTTCGCTCGGCGGCTTTACGCTGGGTCGCGACGTGACGACTTTCTGCGACCTGCAGGCTGCGCCCATGACCGTCGATTTCCGGGGTCCCAACGCCTATAACTTCAACTTCGCCACGATGATCCGCTACGAGGTGACCTTCGCCCGCGACCGCATGACCTTCGGTATCGCAGCCGAAATGCCCAACGTGAGCGGCACCTACAGCGACTACTACACGCCGCTGCGCCAGCGCGTGCCCGACTTCCCGGCCTACTTGCAGCTGGCATGGGGCAACAACCGCGAGAGCCACATCCGCGTATCGGGTGTCATCCGCGACATGTACCTCCACAACGCCCGCACGGGCAACAACACCACGCTGCTCGGCTGGGGCGCCCAGTTCAGCGGCCGTATCAAGGTGGCCCGTCCGGTAGTACTCTTCATGAACGGTATCTATGGCAAGGGCATCACTCCCTATATTCAGGACCTGACCGGTTCGGGCCTCGACTTCACGCCCAACCCCGAGCATGCCGAGCGCATCCAGACCACGCCCATGTGGGCCTGGCAGGCTGCCGCGCAGATCAACCTTTCGCGCCGTGTAGCTCTCTCGGGCGGTTATTCGATGGTTCGCGTCGAGCATAAGAACGGTTTCTATGCCGACAACGAGTATCGCCAGGGTCAGTATATCTTCGGCAACATCTGCTACCACCTTTCGTCGCGCTTCCGCTTCGCCGCCGAGTACCTCTACGGCACGCGCAAGAACATGGTTACCGACCGCAACCACGCCAACCGCGTCAACCTGATGGTTCAGTACAGCTTCTAAACCGAAAAGACACCCCGTTTTTTCGCAGGGCGGCTCCCGAGGGGGAACCGCCCGTTTTTTTTGCTGTTTTGGGCAAAGCCGAAATATTTGTCTTATTATCGCTATCTTTGCAAACATGGATTTTCTGGCTCAATACAATCTGACAGGATTGGTAATCGGCGTCGCCACGTTTTTGATTATCGGTCTGTTCCATCCTTTGGTCATCAAGGGCGAATATCATTTCGGCGTGCGGTGCTGGTGGGTGTTTCTCGTCATGGGGGCGGCGGCCGTTGCGGCTTCCGTCGCCGTGCACGATATTTTGTGGTCTACCCTGCTGGCCGTGTGGGGCGCGTCGTCGTTCTGGTCGATCGGCGAGCTGTTCGAGCAGCGCAGGCGGGTCGCCAAAGGGTGGTTTCCCAAAAAGGAAAGGCGGAGCGAATGAAACGGCTGACGGGCTATTTCCTGCTGCTTTGGCTGGCGGGCTGCGATTTCGTTCCGGCGCCTGCCCCGAACCCGGAGCCGGAGCGTCCGGTGACGGTCCGGCTGCTCTTCACGGGCGACGTCATGCAGCATCTGCCGCAGGTCGCGGCGGCCCGGCGGGAAACGGGCTTCGACTATACGGAAACTTTTGCGGCTGTGCGGCCCTGGTTCCGGGCGGCCGATTTGACGGTGGTCAACCTGGAAACCACCCTCACCCGCTCCTCGCACTACACGGGCTATCCGAGGTTCCGTTCACCCGTGGCGTTGGCCGATGCGCTGGCCGACGCAGGGGTGGACGTTGCCACGTTGGCCAACAACCATTGTTGCGACGGCGATGCGGTGGGCATCCGGACGACCGTCGAGGAACTGACCCGCTGCGGCATCCGTCACACCGGAACTTTCGCGGACAGCCTGGACCGTGTGGCCAACCATCCGCTTCATCTTGTTTGCCGCGGGGTCCGTTTCGCCCTGCTGAACTACACCTACGGCACCAATGGGCTGCCCGTCCCGAAAGGCACGACGGTCAACCGCATAGATACGCTGCGCATGGCGGCGGATTTGGGGGCGATTGGTCGCGACAGCGTCGACTGCGTGGTGGTCTGCGTCCATTGGGGGAACGAGTATCAGCGCCATGAAAATGCGGCGCAGCGGCAGCTGGCCGGTTTTTTCAGACGCCACGGGGCCGATATTGTCGTGGGGCATCATCCCCATGTCATCCAGCCTTACGAAGCCGATTCGGCGCATGTGGTGCTCTATTCGCTCGGCAATTTCGTCTCCAACCAGCAGCGGCGTTACTGCGACGGCGGGCTGATGGCCGAAATCGACGCTACGCGCCACCCGGGCGGCCGCATGACCTATGCCCTGCGTGTCGTTCCCGTGTGGGTCGCCGTACCCGGTTTCCGCGTTCTGCCGCCCGAGGCCGCCGACACCCTGTCCCTGCCCTTTCAGTACCGGCGTTTCCGGGCCGATACGGACGCATTGCTCGGAACGGTTCTATAAGTGCACCGAACGGGCCGGAGCGGCGGGTTTGCTGCGGATTTTGCAGCGGGAGCAGAACCAAAAGCAAACCATCATGGAAAAAAGCATCAAGGGTACCCGCACCGAGCAGAATCTGCTGAAAGCCTTTGCGGGCGAGAGCCAGGCACGGAGCCGCTACACGTTCTTTGCGAGCAAGGCCAAGAAAGAGGGATACGAGCAGGTGGCCGCGGTTTTTCTGGAGACGGCCGACCAGGAGAAGGAACACGCCAAGCGCTTCTTCAAGTTTCTGGAGGGCGGCGACGTCGAAATTACGGCGGCTTACCCCGCCGGACCCATCGGAACCACGCAGGAGAATCTGCTGGCCGCGGCCCACGGCGAGCGTGAGGAGTGGGACGTTCTGTACCGCGATTTTTGCCGCATCGCCGAGGAAGAGGGTTTCCCGGAAGTGGCCACGGCGTTCCGCATGATTTCGACCGTCGAAGCGCATCACGAGGAACGCTACCTCAAGCTGCTGAGCCGCTTTTCGGACGGCGACTTCTTCAGGCGCGACGGCAAAATATGGTGGCAGTGCCGCAACTGCGGGTATGTCTGCGAGGCTTCCCAGGCACCGGGGATATGCCCTGCCTGCCAGCATCCGCAGGCCTATTTCGAGCCGAAGAAAGAGAACTATTAGCGTATTTAGCGCCCGACGAATGCCGGCACGAAATCCAACGGGGTTTTGTGCCGTGCTTTTTTATATGGGCTCGCTCCGGGATGCAACAGGCTTAGTCGGGTGCCGTGAGTTTGTGGTCTGCCGCTCCGAATCGGCGTTTTTCTGCGCCGGGATTTTCCTGCGTGGCATTTTATTGCTATCTTTGTAGAAGATAAACTTCGCCTCGGCAATGCTCAAATAAATTTGGCATTGCTCTCGACTTGTGCTATCTTTGACACCGTCTTAGATACTTGTACATTATTTCCGCAAAATTAGATATGGCAGACGAAAAAATCATCTTCTCGATGGTGGGTGTCTCGAAGACCTTCACCAATCAGAAAAAGGTGCTCAACAACATCTACCTCTCGTTTTTCTACGGCGCCAAGATAGGCATCATCGGTCTGAACGGCTCGGGCAAGTCGACCCTGATGAAGATCATCGCCGGCATCGACAAGAATTTCCAGGGCGAAGTCGTCTTCTCGCCCGGCTATTCGGTCGGCTACCTGGAGCAGGAGCCGAAGCTCGACCCCGAAAAGACGGTCCGCGAGGTCGTCGAGGAGGGCTGCGCCGAGACGGTGGCCCTGCTGAAAGAGTACGAGGAAATCAACATGAAGTTGTGCGAACCCATGTCCGACGACGAAATGGCCCGCATGATCGAGCGGCAGGGCGAGCTCTACGAGAAAATCGACCACGCCAACGGCTGGGAGCTGGACAGCGTATTGGAGCGTGCGATGGATGCCCTGCGGTGTCCCGAGGCCGACCAGAAGGTTGCGGTCCTTTCGGGCGGCGAGCGGCGCCGCGTGGCTTTGTGCCGCCTGCTGTTGCAGCAGCCCGATGTCCTCCTCCTGGACGAGCCCACCAACCACCTCGACGCCGAATCCATCGACTGGCTCGAACAGCATCTCCAGCAGTATAAGGGTACGGTCATCGCCGTGACCCACGACCGCTATTTCCTCGACAACGTGGCCGGGTGGATTCTCGAACTCGACCGCGGCGAGGGCATTCCGTGGAAAGGCAACTATTCGGGCTGGCTCGAACAGAAAACCGCCCGCATGGCCATGGAGGAGAAGCAGGAATCCAAGCGCCGCAAGACCCTCGAACGCGAGCTGGAGTGGGTGCGCATGTCCCCCTCGGGGCGTCATGCCAAGTCCAAGGCGCGTCTGTCGGCCTACGACAAGATGATGAACGAGGATACGAAGCAAAAGGAAGAGAAGCTCGAAATCTTCATTCCGAACGGTCCGCGTCTGGGCGACGTCGTCATCGAGGCGCAGGGCGTCACGAAGGCTTTCGGCGACCGCGTTCTCTACGAAAATCTGAATTTCTCGCTGCCGCCTGCGGGTATCGTGGGCGTCATCGGTCCCAACGGTACGGGCAAGACCACCCTTTTCCGGATGATTATGGGGCTCGAACAGCCTACCGAGGGTTCGTTCCGCGTAGGTCCTACGGTCAAGCTGGCCTACGTCGACCAGCAGCACAAGTCCATCGACCCCGAAAAGTCGGTCTACGAGGTGGTGTCGGGCGGTGCCGACCTCATCATGCTGGGCAACCGGCAGGTCAATGCACGCGCCTACATCGCCCGGTTCAACTTCACGGGCGCCGACCAGGAGAAGAAGTGCGGCGTGCTGTCGGGCGGTGAGCGCAACCGCCTGCATCTGGCGCTGGCACTCAAGGAGGAAGGCAACGTGCTGCTGCTCGACGAGCCGACCAACGACATCGACGTCAATACGCTGCGGGCGCTTGAGGAGGGTCTGGAGAACTTCGCCGGGTGCGCCGTCGTCATTTCGCACGACCGCTGGTTCCTCGACCGCATCGCCACGCACATCCTTTCGTTCGAGGGCGATTCGCAGGTGGTTTTCTACGAGGGTTCGTACAGCGAGTACGAAGCGTGGAAGCGTGCGCAGGGCAGCGATACGGAGCCCCACCGCGTGAAATACCGCAAACTGATCGAAAACTGATAAGGTGCCTCAGCCGCATTTTGACTTTTAATAACCCCTGCGGGGTTTTTGACTTTGCTTGCGCTTGGCATAGCCTGCAAGCAGTCTCTGCCCTCGCTTAATCGCAAAGTTTACTTTCTACTTTTCACCTTGTAAAAATGCAGAAACCTTCGATTCCCAAGGGTACGCGCGACTTCTCCCCGGTGGAGATGATGCGCCGCAACTATATCTTCGACACCATCAGGGGCGTTTTCCGGCTCTACGGCTTCGCGCCGCTCGAAACCCCCTCGATGGAGAATCTCTCGACCCTCTTGGGCAAGTACGGCGACGAGGGCGACAAGCTCCTTTTCAAGATTCTCAATTCGGGCGATTATGCCGCCGGGCTCTCCGACGGCGAGGTGCGCCAGGCGTCGAAAATCTGCGAAAAGGGCCTCCGCTACGACCTGACCGTGCCTTTCGCCCGTTACGTCGTGCAGCATCAGGGCGAGCTGGCGTTTCCGTTCAAGCGCTACCAGGTCCAGCCCGTGTGGCGGGCCGACCGTCCGCAGAAAGGGCGTTACCGCGAATTCTACCAGTGCGACGTCGACGTCATCGGCACCCGTTCGCTTTTGTGCGAGGTCGAGCTGATCGAAATCGTCGACCGGGTGTTCCGGGCGCTGGGCATCCGCGTGGCGCTCAAGATGAACAACCGCAAAATCCTTTACGGCATCGCCGAGACCATCGGACATGCCGACAAGATGACCGACATAACGGTGGCCATCGACAAGCTGGAGAAAATCGGGCTCGACAACGTCAAGGCCGAACTGCTCGAACGCGGGCTGGAGCCGGAGGCGGTCGCGAAACTTCAGCCGATACTTGAGCTCGCAGGCAATAACCGCCAGAAGCTGGATGCGTTGCGCGCCGTAATCGGCGCTTCCGAAACCGGACTGAAAGGCATCGAGGAGATGGAAACCGTCTTCGGCTATGCTGAACGGCTCGGGCTCGGCTTGCAGGTCGACCTCGACCTTTCGCTGGCCCGCGGGCTGAACTATTATACGGGGGCCATCTTCGAGGTCAAGGCGCTCGACTTCGCCATCGGGTCGATTTGCGGCGGCGGCCGTTATGACGACCTCACGGGCATCTTCGGCATGCCCAACATGTCGGGCGTCGGCATTTCGTTCGGCGCCGACCGCATCTACGATGTCATGACCGGGCTGAACCTCTTTCCGGAGGAGGTCAACAGCTCCACGCGGGTGCTGTTCGTCAACCTCGGTGCCGAGGAGGAAGCTGCGTCGCTCGGTTTGCTGCGTGCGCTGCGCGATGCGGGTGTTCCCGCCGAAATCTACCCCGAAGCGGGCAAGATGAAGAAGCAGATGGAGTACGCCAACCGCCGGGGCGTTCCCTACGTGGCCATCGTCGGTTCGCAGGAGCTCGAAGCGCAGGTCGTGACGCTCAAGGAGATGCGTTCGGGCGAGCAGCGGCAGGTGGCCTTCGCCGACCTTGCGTGCAGCTTGAAATAAAACCGGATAGAATTCCATGCGCCAGCTCTTTCTATTGCTTGCATCCGTGCTCCTTTCGGGAGCCGGATTGCTGGCGCACGGTGAACCTCCGGCCGCTAAGCAAGAGACGGACGAGCTGCAGAAGTTCTTTCAGATTTACCGTTATCTGAACCGTTTCTATGTCGACGAGGTGGACGCCGGGCCCTTGATCGAGGGGGCTGTCGAAGGCATGCTCGAACGGCTCGACCCCCATTCGGCTTATATTAGCGCCGACGAAATGCAATCCGTCGATGCGAGCTTCGACGGCGGGTTCAGCGGCATCGGGGTCGAATTCAACATTTTGCGCGATACGGTCATCGTGGTCAATACCATCGTCGGGGGTCCGGCCGAGCGGGTCGGTGTGCTGCCCAACGACCGGATTGTGCGTATCGACACGCTCGACGCCGTGGGGCTGACGCGTTCCGACGTGCCCCGATACCTGCGCGGCAAGCGCGGTTCGCGGGTGGCGGTCGACGTCGTGCGGCACGGAGAGCCCGCGCCGCTTCATTTCGTCATCGAGCGCGACCGGATTCCGCTGAACACTATCGACGCGGCCTACAAGGTCGACGACGGAACCGGTTATATCAAGGTCAACCGTTTCGGCCGCACGACCATGAACGAATTCCGTGAAGCCTACGCCAAGCTGGGCAGGCCCCGGAAACTGCTGCTCGACTTGCGCGGCAACGGCGGCGGTCTGCTGGAACAGGCGGTCGAAATGGCCGGATTTTTCCTGCCCCGCGGTGCCGTCATCGTCTCGACCGAGGGCCGGGCTGTGGCGGAACGAAGCTATTCGGCGCCCGCCGACGGCGAGGGGCTGGACTGCAAGTTGGCCGTGCTGATTGACGAGCGGTCGGCGTCGGCGTCGGAAATCGTCGCGGGCGCCGTGCAGGACTGGGACCGCGGCGTGGTCGTCGGGCGTCCGAGCTTCGGCAAGGGGCTGGTCCAGCGGCAGGTGAGGCTCGACGACGGTTCGGCCGTGCGGGTGACCGTGGCGCGCTATCATACCCCGTCCGGGCGGATGATTCAGCGTCCCTATCAGAACGGACAGCGCCGCCGATATTATATGGACCATCTGCGCCGTTACGACGATGCCGTGCGCGATTCGCTCGACGCCGGAACGCCGGTTTTCCGCACCCTGCGTACGGGGCGTCCGGTCCACGGGGGCGGCGGCATCCGGCCCGACGTGCTGGCCGAAGCGGATACGACAGGCTATTCGGCTTATTATGGCGCCTTGGTCCGGCGGGGCGTATTCAGCGATTTTGCAGTCGCTTACCTCGAAAAGGAGCGGTCGCGGCTCGAAAAGGAATACCCTGCGGAGGAGCTGTTCCTCGAAAACTATTGTCCCGACGATGCTTTGCTCCGTGGACTGGCGGCCGCCGGAGAAGAACGGGGCGTGCCGTTCGACGAAGCGGGCTTCGCTGCGTCGGCCGCCCGGATGCGGGTGCAGCTCAAGGCGCTGACTGCACAGCGTCTGTTCGGAACCGGGGCCTACTATCGGGTCGTCAACGGGACGGCGGCGGACCACAGCGCTTATGCGCAGGCATTGGAGTTGCTCCGGCATTGGGAGGAGCTCGCTGTGCCGATATTGGAAGAAAACGATTAAAACATAACGGATGAAATTTCTGCTATTGTGGCTCAAGGGCTGTGCCATGGGTACGGCCGACGTGGTGCCGGGCGTTTCGGGCGGCACCATCGCCTTTATTTCGGGTATCTACGAAGAACTCATCGAATCCATCCGCCGGGCGGACCTGACGGCTCTGCGCCTGCTCGGCCGACTGCGGTTCGGGGAATTCTGGCGCCATGTCAACGGGCGGTTCCTGCTGCCTGTTTTGCTGGGTATCGCTACGGCCGTCTTCTCGCTCGCACGGCTGATGACCTACCTGCTGACGAACCACCCGGTGGCCGTGTGGTCGTTCTTCTTCGGGCTGATTGTCGCTTCGGCGCTGCTCGTGGCCCGGCAGGTCGGGAAATGGGATTGGCGGAGCGCGGCTGCCTTGCTTGCGGGCATAGCCGTGGCGTGGTGGATTACGGTGGCTTCGCCTGCCGAGACGCCCGAGACGTGGTGGTTCATCATGCTGTCGGGGGCCATCGCCATCTGCGCCATGATTCTGCCCGGCATTTCGGGGGCGTTCATTTTGCTGCTGTTGGGCAAGTACCAGTTTATTTTGCAGGCGGTCGGCGAGCTGAATATTCCCGTGCTCGCGCTATTCCTGGCGGGTGCCGTGGCGGGTATCGTTTCGTTCTCGCATCTGCTGTCGTGGCTGCTCCGGCATTGGCACGACGTGACGGTGGCCACGTTGATGGGATTCATGATAGGCTCGCTCAACAAGGTTTGGCCGTGGAAAGAAGTGCTGGGGACCTACACCGACAGCCACGGCAAAATCCAGCCGCTGGTCGAGGCCAATGTATGGCCGGAGCGGTTCGACATGCAGGCCGTGCTGCTGTGCGTGGCGGGCTTCATGGTTATCTACGGAATCGAACTCGCGGCCCGCGCCATAGTCCGCAAACGGAAGTAAGGCCATGCGGCGCTTCGGACTTATCGGCAGGCCGCTGGGGCATTCGGCATCGGCGGCCTACTTCACGGCGAAATTCGAGCGTGAGGGAATCGCCGACTGCGCTTTCGCCCTCTACGAACTCCCTTCCATAGATGCGCTGCCGGAACTGCTGCGGGCGCAGCCCGAGTTGGAGGGATTCAACGTTACTATCCCCTACAAGCGCGAGGTAATGCGCTATCTGGACGACCTGTCGTTCGACGCCCGGATGATCGGTGCGGTCAACTGCGTGCGCCGCGAAGCCGACGGGCGGCTGACGGGGCACAATACGGATATTGCGGGGCTGCGTGCGTCGCTCGATGAGCTGTTGGGCGACGACCTGCCCGAACAGGCGCTTGTGCTCGGCACGGGCGGCGCTTCGCAGGCGGTGCAATATGCGCTGGCCGAGCGCAATATCCCCTATGCGCTGGTTTCGCGCGACGCGGCCAAAGGCAACTGCACTTATGATAACCTGCCGTGCGAAGTCGTCGAACAGAGCCGGCTTATTGTCAACGCCACGCCCGTAGGCACCTACCCTGCTGTCGACGATGCCCCGCGCATTCCCTATGCCTATGTGACGCCGGCACACCGGCTGCTCGACCTGGTCTATAATCCGCCGCTCACGCAGTTCCTGGACTACGGGCAGCAGCGCGGCGCCCGGGTCATGAACGGCGAACGCATGTTCCGCGTGCAGGCCGAAGCGGCTTGGGAAATCTGGAATCCGTAAAACGGATACGAAGCGAAAGCCCTGCTCGGAAGCAGGGCTTTTCTTTCAGCGGTGACGCAGCATGGCGTGCGCCTTGTCGTAGTCTTCCGAACGGACGACCACCTGTGCGGGCATCGTGCCCACAGGATAGATCGACGACATGTATTCGTTGCGGATCGTCGACCAGATGCCTGCGCTGTCGAGCATCGACTTCGTGATTTCGGCTTCGGTAGAGGTGTTGTACTCCGCCAGTACAACCATCGTTTCGTCTTGCATAGGACTTGGGTTCGGTTGGTTGTATAAAATTAAGCATTTTGTTGATAAATTGCAAGAGCCTTGCCAAGGAATTCCGCATAAATAGCGTTATATTTGCCGTAGCGGAAAAGTTCCCTCCGGCGAACCGGCCGGCGGCGGATTTCTCCGCGGTCATTTAATCGTCTGTTTCCATGTCCGCATTCTGCCATCTGCACGTCCATACCCAGTATTCGATACTCGACGGTCAGGCCAGTATTCCCAAGCTGGTCGACAAGGCGATGGCCGACGGACAGCCCGGCATCGCCGTGACCGACCACGGCAATATGTTCGGCATCAAGGAGTTCTTCAACTACGTTCAGAAGCAGAATCACAAGAAGCACGACCGCATCAAGAATCTGAAGAAGGCGCTCGCCGCGCTCGAAGAGTTGCTCGGCAAGGTCCCCGACCTTCAGATTTACGTGGCCGAGCAGCGCGACACGCTGGTGCTTATGGAGCGGCGGAAGAACGATTCGCCCGAGGATGCCGAGAAGTACGCCAAGGCCAAGGCCCATGTCGACCAGCTCGACATCATGCACAAGGAGTTCGGCTACGCCCCTGCCGTCGGCCGCGAGAAAATCGCCGCGTTGGAGGCGCAGCCCGATTTCAAGCCCATCATCGGCTGCGAAGTCTACGTTGCCCGGCGGCGTTTGCAGGACAAGGAGGGCAAGCCCGACCAGAGCGGTTACCACCTCATCCTGCTTGCCAAGAACCTCAAGGGTTATCACAACCTCACCAAAATCGTCTCCAGGGCATGGACCGACGGTTTCTACATGCGTCCGCGTACCGACCGGACCGAAATCGAGAAGTACCACGAGGGGCTTATCTGCTGTTCGGCCTGCCTGGCCGGCGAGGTGCCGCGCGCCATTACGGCGGGCGACCTGGAGAAGGCCGAGGAATCCATCCGTTGGCACAAGAGCGTTTTCGGCGACGATTATTATCTGGAATTGCAGCTCCATAAGGCCACTGTCGAGCGGGCCAACCACGAGGCCTACCCCATGCAGCTGGAGGTCAACAAACAGCTGCGCGAGCTGGCCAAGAAGCACGGTGTGCGGATGGTCTGCACCAACGACGTCCATTTCGTCGACGAGGACAACGCCGAGGCGCACGACCGGTTGATCTGCCTTTCGACCGGCAAGGACCTCGACGACCCCAAGCGCATGCTTTACTCCAAGCAGGAGTGGCTGAAGACCACGGCCGAGATGGCTGCCATCTTCGGCGAGAGCGACCCCGAAGCGATGGCTACTACGGTCGACATCTGCAATCAGGTCGAATCCTACTCCATCGACCACGCCCCCATCATGCCGACTTTCGAGATTCCGGCCGAGTTCGGGACCGAGGAGGAGTACCGCGCCCGCATCACCGAGCAGGAGCTCTTCGACGAGTTCACGCGCGACGAAAACGGGCAGGTCGTCATGAGCGAGGAGGAGGGGCGCAAGAAAATCGAGAAGCTGGGCGGCTACGACAAGCTCTACCGCATCAAGTTCGAGGCCGACTACTTGGCCAAGCTCACCATGGACGGCGCCCGCAAGCGTTACGGCGAAAATCTGTCGGACGAGGTCCAGGACCGCCTGCGTTTCGAGCTGCACATCATGAAAACGATGGGTTTCCCGGGCTACTTCCTCATCGTGCAGGACTTCATCCGCGCCGCCCGCGAGGAGCTCGACGTCTCGGTGGGTCCGGGCCGTGGTTCGGCGGCCGGTTCGGCGGTGGCCTATTGCCTGGGCATCACCCAAATCGACCCCATCGCCTACGACCTGCTGTTCGAGCGCTTTCTGAATCCCGACCGTATTTCGCTGCCCGATATTGACGTGGACTTCGATGACGACGGCCGCGGCCGCGTGCTCAACTGGGTGACGCAGAAATACGGCAAGGAAAAGGTGGCCCATATCATCACCTACGGCACAATGGCCACCAAGCTGGCTATCAAGGACGTGGCGCGCGTGCAGAAATTGGTGCTCTCCGAATCGGACCGTCTCTGCAAGCTGGTGCCCGACCGGATTCCCGACAAGAAGCTCAACTTGCAGAACGCCATCGATTATGTGCCCGAGCTCAAGCAGGCCGAGCAGTCGGACAATCCCATTCTGAGCGATACGATCCGCTACGCCAAGATGCTGGAAGGCAACGTCCGCAATACGGGCGTGCACGCCTGCGGCACCATCATCTGCCGCGACGACATCACGGACTGGGTGCCCGTCGCCACGGCCGACGACAAGGAGACGGGCGAGAAGATGCTCGTGACGCAGTACGAGGGTTCGGTCATCGAGGATACCGGGCTTATCAAGATGGACTTCCTCGGGCTCAAGACCCTGTCGATCATCAAGGATGCGGTCGAGAACATCCGGCAGAACAAGGGCATCAAGGTCGACATCGACGATTTTTCGATTATCAACGACCCCGCCACTTACAAGCTCTACGGCGAGGGGCGCACCGTCGGTACGTTCCAGTTCGAGTCCGCCGGCATGCAGAAATACCTGCGCGAGCTGCAGCCCTCGACTTTCGAGGACCTCATCGCCATGAACGCCCTCTATCGGCCCGGCCCGATGGATTACATCCCCGATTTCATCGCCCGCAAGCACGGCCGCAGCCCCATCGTCTACGACATTCCCATCATGGAGAAGTATCTCAAGGATACTTACGGCGTGACGGTCTACCAGGAGCAGGTCATGCTGCTGTCGCGTCTGCTGGCCAACTTCACGCGCGGCGAATCCGACACGCTCCGCAAGGCGATGGGCAAGAAGCTCAAGGACAAGCTCGACGCGCTGAAGCCCAAGTTCATCCACGGCGGCCAGAAGAACGGTCACGACCCCAAGGTGCTCGAAAAAATCTGGGGCGACTGGGAGAAGTTCGCTTCCTACGCGTTCAACAAGTCGCATGCCACCTGCTATTCGTGGGTGGCTTACCAGACGGCCTACCTCAAGGCCAATTACCCGTCCGAATACATGGCCGCCGTCTTGAGCCGAAACCTCACGCGCGTGGACCAGCTCACCATCTACATGAACGAGTGCAAGCGCATGGGCATCAACGTCATGGGGTCGGACATCAACGAATCCATGAAGACCTTTTCGGCCAACGAGGCGGGCGACGTGCGTTTCGGGCTGGCTGCGGTCAAGGGGGTCGGCGAGGCGGCCGCCGACAGCATCATCGAGGAGCGGACCCGGAACGGCAAGTTCAAGGACATCTACGATTTCATGGAGCGTGTCAATTATGCCGTCGTCAACCGCAAGTGTCTCGAAAACCTCGCCTATGCCGGGGCTTTCGATTCGATTGCCACGTTCCACCGCGGCAAGTTCTTCGGCGCCGACCTGCGGGATTCGAGCGGCGCCACCTTCATGGAGCAGCTTATACGCTATGGGCTGCGTTACCAGGCCGAGAAGAACAACGCCCAGCAAAGCCTTTTCGGCGGAGGCGGGCAGGTCGACATCCAGCCGCCCGTCATTCCGGCCTGCGCCGATTGGAGCCAGCTGGAAACCCTCTCCAAGGAGCGCGAAATGATGGGGCTTTACCTCTCGGCCCACCCGCTCGACGACTACAAGGTCATCATCGACCACATGTGCAAGACCCAGCTTTCCGATTTGGAGAACCTCGATTCCATGCGCGGGCAGGAGATAGCCGTGGCCGGCATGGTCGTCGGCGTGCAGAACCTGATGACCAAGACCGGGAAGCCGTGGGGCAAGTTCACGCTCGAAGATTACAACGGCACGCACGAGTTCGCGCTGTTCGGCAAGGATTATGAAAACTTCCGCAAGTACCTTTTCGCCGATTACTTCCTTTTCGTGCGCGGCAAGGTGCAGCCCCGGCTCTACAACGACAAGGAGTTGGAGTTCAAGATTATTTCGATGGTCCAGTTGCAGGAGCTGCGCGATACGATGATTAAGGAGCTGAGCGTGCAGCTGCCCGTCGGCGACGTCACCCGTCAGCTGGTCGAGGAGCTGACCGCGAAGGTCCGCGAGTCGAAAGGCGACACCGTTTTCCGAATCAGTCTGTTCGACCCCGCGAACAACGTTTCCAGCCGTTTCTTCTCCAAAAGCCATAAGGTCAGCCTTTCTTCGTCGTTGATTAATTATCTGGACGAGAACAACATACGTTATTCGATTTCATAAAACACTTCAATTTCATATCACTATGGCATTAGCAATCAGCAAGGAGAATTTCCAGGAAATTCTCGCTCAGGACAAGCCCGTCGTCATCGACTTCTGGGCTGAGTGGTGCGGCCCCTGCCGCATGGTCGCCCCCATCGTCGACGAGCTCGCCGCCGAGTTCGAGGGCAAGGTACTCATCGGCAAGTGCGACGTCGAGGACAACGACGAAATCACGATGAAATACGGCGTGCGCAACATCCCCACCATCGTCTTCATCAAGGGCGGCGAGGTCGTCGACAAGCAGGTCGGTGCCGTCTCGAAAGACGTGTTGAAGGCCAAAATCGAAAATCTGCTGTAGGCGATGATTCGCTGTGTCGATTTCCACGGCTTGCAGGCCGTGGAGTTTTCCAAGGGCGATTATACGGCTTTGCTCGTCCCGTCGGTCGGCGCCAACCTCGTGCGGTTGGCCAATACCCGGTTGGGCGCTGAGATTCTGCGCACTCCCGCGGCCGACGAGGTGGAGACTTTCTTGGGCCGTCCGCAGGTCTTCGGCCTGCCGGTTCTCTTTCCGCCCAACCGCATCGAGGACGGCTGCTATACTTTCGACGGGCGTACTTACCAGTACCCGATTACCATCGAGAAGGAGCACAACTACCACCACGGCATTCTCAAAAGCCAGCCGTTCGCGGTTTCCAAGGCCGTGGAGACGGACGGCGAGGTGCTGATCGAGTGCCGCTACTATTCCAATGCGGCCAACGACGCGATTTTCAGGGATTTTCCCCACGAGTTCAAGTGCAAGATCACCTATCGGCTTTCGGCCGGCGGGTTGGAGCAGGAGGTCATGCTGGCCAACCGCAGCCGCACGCCGATGCCCGTGGGGGTGGGATTCCATACCCCCATGCGCATTCCGTTCGCCGGCGGTACGGATGCCGATTACGTCATGCGGGTCGCAGTTGGCGAGCAGGTTGAACTGAGCGGGCGCAATCTTCCCACAGGCAGGAAGTTGCCTTTGTCGGAGCAGTTCGCCAAGTTGCGCGACGGAGGGTTGCAGGTGACTGGGTGCGGGCCCATCGAAGCCGGGTTCACGCTCCGCGAAATCGACGTCGACGGCAAGCCGTTCCGCGGTGCGCTGGTCGAGAATCTGCGGACGGGCGTTCGCACGTTCTACGAGGTGGACGGACAGACGACCTATTGGACGGTTTGGAACAACGGCGGGCAGGTGCCTTATTGCTGTCCCGAACCGCAGTCGTGGACGACCAACGCGCCCAATGCCGCCGACCCCGCCGCGGCCGGATTCCAGGCCGTCGCTCCCGGCGACAAATGGCGCATGAAATTCCGCCTTTACGCCCGTTAATTTAGGAGTGTTTTTTATAAAGCAATATTTATATTGCTTTATTTTTTATATTAAATTGCGTATAATGTATTTTTTTTGTATATTGCACGTGATTAATTAAAAAAAAGCGTGCTATGAAAAAGATTTTATTACTCAATTTAATGATGCTGTGTTTTTCATGTACAAAAAATGAAGAGAAAATAGCATTTTATTCGCTGCCTGAAAGTATTAAAGTAGAAGAGGCTTTTCCAGGAACTGAAAAAGAGTTATATCATACTTCGTCAGACATTGTCATTGAAAAAGTTGATAGTATATGTATTATGCAGGGAGACATTCTCCTTACTCCCTCACAGATGTCAATTTTGGATGATTCCGAATGTGTGACGCGAGGTGCAATAACGAAACAAATAGCTAACTATTGGAGAGGTTGTACTGTGGGCTACGATTTTGCCTCAGATTTTACTTATCAAAATTATGTTCAACAAGCATTAAATGATATATCCGCTGCGGCTGATGTGAAATTTGTTCAACGGAATTCCGGAGATCGCATTCATTTTTTTCATGGAAACGGAAACTATTCATATATTGGATGTACGGGCGGGGCTCAAGATATTAGTATTCAGAAAGGTCAGGCATCGTATTATCTGAAAGGAATTGTTATTCATGAAGTTTGCCATGCACTTGGTTTGTTCCATGAGCAGAGCCGTGTAGATAGGGACAAATACATTGATATTTTATGGGATAATATAGAAAAGGATAAAATACATAATTTTCAGACATATGTAGCTCGAGGTATTCCGGGAGCGGATATTGCTGAATTTAATTTTCTATCCATTATGATGTATGGGCCTACTTCTTTTGCAAAGGTTGTCGATAACGTTCCACAGCCGACTATCTGCAAAAAAGATGGTAGTTCCTATTCTATTCAGCGAAGTTATTTGGCACAAAGTGACATTGCAGCGATTCAGGCTATATATGGACCTCCTTATGCTAAAATGCGTACGGAAATAGAAGTGATTCGGGAGGATTACTTTTATGGTGATGAATCATATGAAGCTAATCATCATTTATATGTTGATTTTTATTCGGATGAGAACTGTACGAAGCCTACGGTTCTTACATCACCTCGTTATTTATCAGTACGTTATTGGGAGCAAAATGAACCGCAGAGTTATATGGAACGATATTCTGTAGTTGTTGTCCCCGCTGGAGTAAGTTCATTTTTTATAGGAACAGGATATACTTTTTGGCATGAAATACAAGGAAGCCTTGTTGGAAGCATGCGTAGTGATTATTTCGTTTTGAATATTTAAACAGATTGTATATGAAATATTGGAAGATTGTGCGGCTACTTTTGCCCCTATTTTTTACTATGGGATGTGATGATAAAAATGATTCGGTCCGTGAGGAGCAGCAGACCCTTATTATCGCATCGGTCTTGCCTGCTCAGAAAGAGAGCCTCGTGCTGGTCGGCGGCAGTTCCGGAGAGGGAGTATGGAATCCGCTGTATATCTGCAAGAACGAAGATTCTGCCGATTGGAGGATTTGGCATACGGACTTTCGGATTCGTGGATTCGACGAAATCTACGAGGAGGGTTACGAGTACCGCATCCGGATACGGATTCGGTATTGGCAGGCCGATCCCGCAATAGCGGACCACAATCCCCGTAATTGCGATTTGGTCGAATTGATTTCCAAGGAGAAAAAGGATTCGCAGCATATCCCATCGGAGTTTCTCGCAGATTAAGCATGTATTTGTCCTAAGAAAAAGCCGGATTCGTTCCGGCTTTTTTTGTCTCCAAACGCGGTTTGTCAGTCCCGGACTGCCAAAATGGCAGAAAAAAGGGGCTGGCACACCCTTTGTGCTTCTTGCGCGCAGACGAACAATGCAAATAACAACGATAAAACTATGAAAAACGGAAAAATCGGAGTTACGACGGAGAACATCTTCCCCGTGATTAAGAAGTTCCTTTACTCAGACCACGAAATCTTTCTGCGCGAGCTGATTTCCAATGCGGTGGATGCCACCCAGAAGCTCAAGACCCTCTCGTCCATCGGCGAGATGAAGGGCGAGTTGGGCGATCTCTCCGTGCGCGTTGTCGCAGACAAGGAGCATAAGACGCTCACCGTCACCGACCGCGGCATCGGCATGACGGCCGACGAGGTCGACAAGTACATCAACCAGATTGCGTTCTCGGGTGCCGAGGAGTTCATGGCCAAGTATCAGAACCAGGCTATCATCGGCCACTTCGGTCTGGGTTTCTATTCGTCGTTCATGGTCTCCGACAAGGTTGAAATCTTCACCCGCTCCTATCAGGAGGGTGCCAAGGCCGTGCATTGGAGCTGCACCGGAACGCCTGAATTCGAGATGGAGGAGCTCGACGAGGAGCGCGACCGCGGTACGACCATCGTGCTGCACCTCTCCGAGGACGCCCTCGAATACGCCGAGCAGTCGAAAATCGACGACCTGCTGCGCAAGTATTGCCGTTTTCTGCCCGTGCCCATCGTTTCGGGCAAGGTCAAGGAGTGGAAAGACGGCAAGTACGTCGACACTGACAAAGACAACGTTATCAACAACGTAGAGCCGCTCTGGACGCGCAAGCCGACCGAAATCACCGAGGAGCAGTACAAGGAGTTCTACCGCGAACTCTACCCCATGAGCGACGATCCGCTTTTCTACATCCATCTGAACATCGACTATCCGTTCCATCTGACGGGTATTCTCTATTTCCCCAAGATTCACAACAATTTCGAGATTCAGAAAAACAAGATTCAGCTCTACTCCAACCAGGTCTTCGTCACCGACCAGGTCGAGGGCATCGTGCCGGAGTATCTGACCCTGCTGCACGGCGTCATCGATTCGCCCGACATCCCGCTCAACGTGTCGCGCAGCTATCTTCAGAGCGACGCCAACGTGAAGAAGATTTCGAGCTACATCACCCGCAAGGTCGCCGACCGCTTGCAGGAACTCTTCACCACCATGCGCGCCGACTACGAGGCCAAGTGGGACGATCTGAAGATTTTCATCCAGTACGGCATCCTTACGGACGAGAAGTTCGCCGAGAAAGCCAACGATTTCATGTTGTGGAAGAATGTCGACGGCAAGTACTTCACGGCCAAGGAGTACACCGACCTCGTCAAGGAGAACCAGACCGACAAGAACAAGACGCTCATCTTCCTTTATGTGGATGACCCCGTGGAGAAGCACACGTTCCTCGAAGCGGCCAAAGGCAAGGGCTACGACGTGCTGGAGATGAACGGCCAGCTCGACAACCACTATATCAACTGGTACGAATCCAAGAACCAGGGCACCCGGTTCGTCCGTGTCGACAGCGACGTGGTCGACAAGCTCATTCAGAAAGACGAGCAGCTCAAGATGGCGCTGACCGAAGCCCAGCAGGAGATTCTCACCCCGGTCTTCGAGAGCCAGATGCCCGCCGACGGGAAGATTCACTATCAGATTTCGTTCGAGCCCATGTCGCCCGACGAAGCCCCCGTCGTCATCACGCAGAACGAGTTCATGCGCCGCATGAAGGAGATGGCGCAGGTGAGCGGCGGCGGAATGAGCCAGTTCTACGGTCAGATGCCCGACAATTTCACCATCGCGGTCAATGCCAACCACCCTATCGTCATCGACATTTTGGCCGACGTGGAGAAAGCCTACGGCGACAAGCTCAAGAGCATCACCAAGAAAATCGACGCGGCTGTCGGCGAGGAGGCGCGCTTCGACGAAGTGGTCAAAGGCAAGAAGGAGGAGGAGCTTTCGGCCGAGGAGAAGTCCACGCGCGAGGAGCTTTCCAAGAAAATCGTCACCCTGCGCGACGAGCGCAACGAGCGGCTCAAGGAGATCGGCAGCAGCAATCGGCTGGTGCGGCAGATCATCGACCTTGCCTTGCTGACCAACGGCATGCTCAAGGGCAAGAGCCTTACCGATTTCATCCAGCGTTCGATTTCGTTGATCGAGAAGTAGCGCCGGATGCGTCCGAATGGCAACGGGAGCGGATTTTTCCGCTCCCGTTTTTTTGTTCGTAAGTTCGGCAGGCCCGCTTATTCCTGCTTGCCGAGCACTTCGAGGAACCACTCGGGGCAGCGGCAGGGACGGCGGGTGTCGCTGTGGATGAATCCCAGCTGCGTCATGCCCGTGTTGAGCAGGTCGCCGCGTTCGTTGTAGATTTCGTAGTGGAACGTTATGCGGGCCGCGGGCAGTTCTTTGAGCATGATGCGCACCGTCAGCAGTTCGTCGTAGTAGGCCGGACGCAGGTATTTGGACTGCACTTCCAGGATGGGCATCATGATGCCGCGGCGTTCGACCTCCGCAAACGGCAGTCCCAGCGCGCGCATCCATTCGCTGCGGGCCGCTTCGTAGTAGCAGATATAGTTCGAGTGGTGGCAGATGCTCATTTGGTCGGTGTGCTTGTACCACACGCGAATCCGGCAGTCGAAAGATTTCATGATGTAGAAGATGGATTCTTAATTTTTCATTTTTAATTCTTCATTCTGCGCCCCAGCAGCCGTTCGGCTTCGGCGGTTTTGCCCTCGTCGAGCAGTCGGCGGATGACCGTGGAGCTGACATGTTGTCCGTCGAGCCGGTATTCGCCGACCCGCACTACCCGCAGCAGCCCCGACGCTTCGATTTCGTCGGCTCCGGTTCGGTCGTGGCCGAACCGATGGTTGTAGCCGGCAATCAGCGTTTCGGCGCCTGCCGCACCGCAGATGCAGCGTTCGATAAAGTCGCGTCCCGACAGCGTAGCGAATGCCCGGTCGAACGGGATGACAATCACGTTGTCGACGCCCGATTGTTCCAGCAGACCTATCTTTTCTTCCAAGGTTGTCAGCAGACGCAGCCCCTCGGCCCGGCCCAGCGCTATGCGTGGGTGCGGCTCGAAAGTCATGACGATGCTTTCGCCGTCGGCGGCCTCAGCTTCCGCTGTTAGCCGTTCGAGCAGCGCCCGGTGGCCGAGGTGCACCCCGTCGAACGAGCCTACCGTCACGGCCGCATGCCTGAAACCCGGCAGCGAACCGAATCCCTCGAAAACGCGCATCGCCTAAGGATTGGAAGCGTCGTTTTCCTTGACCAGGTAAGCCACTTTTTCCAGCAGCGTCGTGATGTCGTAGTTCTCGACCACGATTCCTTGCGGGAAGTTCAGCGGCGTGGAGGTGAAGTTCAGCACCCCCTTGATTCCGGCGTTGATGATGGGCAGCACCAGCTCCGGCGCGACTTTCGTCGGCGACGAGAGGATGACAATCGAAATGTCCTTGTCTTCGACCATCTTCTCGAAAGCGTTCATGTGGTAGCACGGAATGCCGTCGATTTTCTTGCCTACCTTTTCCGGGTCGACGTCGAATGCGGCCGTAATCTTCAGATTCAGCCCCTTGCCGTTGAAGTACTTCGTAATCGCCTGCCCGAGGTGGCCCATGCCCAGTACGGCGATGTTCATCGGCGCCGGGCTGTCGAGGATGTTGCTGATGTAGTCGATGAGCACCTGTACGTCGTAGCCCTTTTTCGTGTCACTCGAAAAGCCTATCAGCATCAGGTCGCGGCGTACCTGCACGGCCGTGATTCCGTGGATTCCGGCCAATACGTGCGAAAAGATGTGCGTGATGCCCTGCCGGTGGCTGGTCAGCAGCGTGCGGCGGTATTCGCTCAGTCGTTCGATGGTTTTTTCGGGAATCCCGTTGGTCAAAGCTCCCATGCCTTATTCGACGGTTATGGTGAAATCCGATTGGTAGTTCACGCGCATCCAGTTGTTGTTCACGTGGTTCTGGTGTTCCTGCTCCTGCCCGAAGACGTAGGCCGTCTGAAGCGGCCGGTAGCGGCGGCCCTCCATGTCGTATTCGATGTCGCCGAACATGGCCGGGCAGAAAATCATCGCCGTGTCGAATCCCCGGTAGGAGTAGAGCGTCGGCAGCGTTCCGAATGCCCGGATGTAGGCGCCGTCGAATGCCCGCACGGCATCCGCATCGCGTTTGGCGTGGTAGGTCGTCAGAAAAATCACCCGGTCCTTGAAGAACATCGCGCGGTCGATGTTGCTGTAACGGTTCCAGCGCGCATTGCCCAGCACGGCAAAGCGGGGTACGATGCGTCCGCGGGTCGTGATGCTCGTGTCGGCCGAGGCCAGCGCCGCCAGAATCCGGTCCACGTCCACTTCGTTGTCGGCCATGATGATGAAGAGATTGTTCTCTTCGTTGTTCAGTAATGGCGTCAGATCGGCCGGGCTGTAGCTGCGGTGTTTGGCGATGTCGTTGGGGTGTTCATATTTATAGGTATGCTTCCGGTATTCGCGGTCGCCGAGCAACGCCAGTATTTCGGCCTCGAATTCATGGTCCGTGTCGGCCGTGTATATCAGCGTGATGCGGCGGCCGTCCAGCGAATCGACTATCTTGTCGTATTTGTGCGCCGGGGCGGGTGCCAGTTGGAACAGCGCATCGCTTCCGAGGTTCTCGATGTGGGCCAGCGGCGAAACCACCGGAATCCGCCGCTTTTCGGCAAAGCGGACCACTGCGTGCGTTTCCTCTTCGTAGATGGGGCCTACGATGAGGTCGGACCTGCGGAATTCTTCGCTCTTCATGAATTCCTCCACCTTTTCCTTGTCGCGGCCCGTGTTGAACAGCGTCAGGTCGACCGAATAGCCGTAGCGGGTTTTCACGCTGTCGAGCCCCAGCAGGAAGCCTTGGTAGAATTCCAAGTAGTTGGTGTTGGCTCCGGCGGTTTGCGTCGAGAGCGGCAGCAGCAGGGCCACCTTGAGCGTCTCGGAGGGTTTCATCGCCCGGAATTCCACTTCGCCGAAAGGTTTCGACTGCTCCAGCGTGTCGGCCGGGACGGGTGTTTCGGGTTCTTCTGCCTGTGTCTCCGGCTGTGCCGGGGCCGGAGCTTCGGCGCTCGGTACCTTTATCATCGCTCCGGCTTTCAGTTCGGAGGGTTTCAGCCCGTCGTTCAGCCGCGAGAGTTCTTCTTCGCTGATGCCGTAGTGGTTCGAGAGCGAGTAGAACGTTTCGCCCTGCCGGACAATGTGGTAGGCGTCGCCCGGGGCGGCTATGCTGTTGAGCGACGAGCGGTATTCTTCCCACTGCGCGCGGCTTCCCGCTTCGTCTTCCGAGCCGATTTTCTTCTTGCGGATCAGTATCCTTTCGCCCGGCCGCAGACGTATCGGGTCGAGCGACGGGTTGTCCTCGATGATGGTCTGTATCGGGATTTCGTATTCCCGCGAGATCCCATAGAGCGTCTCGCCTTTGGCTACGTAGTGTTTGGTGAAGGTCCGGCGGAGCTTCTTCTCCGGCATCTGTTCGGCCAGCGAGGAGACGTAGGGGATTTTGAGGTTCGTCCCCGCTTTCAGTCCTGCGGCCGTCTCCGGGTTGTTTTCGACGATGACCCGTTCGCCGACCGCATAGGTTTTCGACAGGCCGTAGAGCGTCTCTCCCGCCTGCACGGTGTGGATATAGTATTTTGTGCCGTTGATGCTGACGATGATTCCGGATTTCTCCGCAGCCAGGGCGCAGAGCCCCCATACCGTCAGCAGCACGGCGACGCACAGTCGTTTCATTCCTTATTTCAGTTTATCGCGCATCCGGATTTCGGTAATGACCTTTTTGGTGTAGAGCGGGAAGTCGCCGTTCATCATCCACGCGTAGTAGCTCGGTTCCTCGCGGAAGATTTCGGCTACGGAGCGGCCTTTGTACTTGCCGAATCCGAAGACCTCCTCCCCTTTTTCGTTGTAGAGGATGCGCCCCGCATAGTCGGCCGCTTCGCCCCGGCAGGAGTAGGCCGCCAGCGCGTCCACGTCGTTTTCCAGGTCGTCGTAGCGGTCGAGCTGGGCCTTGAGCACTTCGTAGGTCGCCCGCGTGTCGGCTTCGGCCGAGTGGGCGTCTTCGAGTTCCTTGTCGCAGTAGAACTTGTAGGCCGCCACCAGCGTGCGCTGTTCCTTTTTGTGGAAGATGTTCTGCACGTCGATGAATTTGCGGCGCTTGAGGTCTACGCTGAGCCCCGCCCGCATGAACTCCTCGACCAGCAGCGGCAGGTCGAAGCGGTTGGAGTTGAATCCTCCGAAGTCGCAGCCGCGGATGAATTCTTCGAGCGACTTGGCCACCTGCGCGAATTTCGGTGCATCGGCCACGTCGGCGTCCGTTATCCCGTGCACGGCCGTCGCTTCGGCCGGGATGGGCATTCCGGGGTTGATGCGGCGGGTCCGGGTATCTTCCGTGCCGTCGGGCATGACCTTTATCATCGAGATTTCCACGATGCGGTCTTTCGAGGCGTCCACACCCGTGGTTTCGAGGTCGAAGAAGACGATCGGCCGCTTCAGGTTCAGTTTCATACGCGCCCTTATGCGTTAATCATCATCGGCATCAGCAGCATCAGCGTCGCGCTCGTCTGCTTCTCGTCGTAGACGGGTTTGAAGACGCCCGCGCGGGTCGAGTCGGCCAGTTCCACCATCACGGTCGGGGTCTCCATGTTGGAGAGGATTTCCACCATGAAGGTCGATTTGAAGCCGATGGAGATTTCCTGCCCGTCGTAGCTGCACGAAATCGTTTCGTTGGCCGATACCGAGAAGTCGATGTCCTGGGCCGTGAGCGTTATCTTGTTGGCCGCGATGTCCATGCGGATCAGGTTGGTCGTCGGGTTCGAGCAGACGGCCACGCGCTTGATGCCGTTCAGCAGTTCGATGCGGTCCACCAGCACCTTGTTGGGGTTGTTTTCCGGAATCACCGCATTGTAGTTCGGGTAGTTGCCCTCGATGAGCCGGCATACCAGCGTGTGGCTCTTGAGTTTGAACTGGGCGTTCTTCGAGTCGAAAGCCACTTCGATGGCGTCGTCTTCCTTGAGCAGCACCGATTTCAGCAGGTTTGCCGGTTTCTTCGGCAGGATGAACGAGGCGGTCTCCGCGTTCTCCATTTCCGATTCGTGCTTCACCAGTTTGTGGGCGTCGGTGCCTACGAACGTCAGCGCGCCGGGCGTCAGACTGATGAATATGCCGTTCATCACGGGGCGCAGTTCATCGTCGGCCGTCGCGAATATCGTCTTGTTGATGCCCGCCACCAGCGTGTCGACATCCATCTTCAGTTCCTTTTTCTCCGCGCTCAGCTGCGGCACGGCAGGATAGCTCACAGCGCTGGCTCCCGGGATGGAGAGCGAGCCGCTCTTCCAGTTGATTTTGATTTCCCAGTTCTGGTCGTTGACGTCGACGGTCAGCGGCATCTCCGGAAATTCCTTGAGCGAATCGAGCATCAGCTTGGCCGGGGCCGCAATCGTGCCCTCGCTCTCCACGCTCTCCACGGCTATCGAGCCTACCAGCGTCGTTTCGAGGTCCGAGGTGGTCACCTTCAGTTCGCTGCCGCTCAACTCCATCAGGAAGTAGTCGAGGATGGGCAGCGTATTTTTGTTGCTGATGACTTTTCCGGTCGTCGCCAGCAGCGAGAGCAGTGCGGAGCTTGATACTGAGAATTTCATACTTTTTTCTTTCTGTTTATTTCTGTTATGTTCTTTGCTTTTCTCTTACAGGGTCGCCAGTTTGTCCAGCGCCATGACAATCATTTTCTTCACGAACGGTTTGTAGTCCGTGCAGGCGTCCAGCGCGATGCGTTGGGCGATAATCGTGCAGATCGTCGCCGCACGGTGGCCCATCAGCGCCGCCAGACCCGCCAGCGCCGAGCCTTCCATCTCGAAGTTGGTGATGCGTCGGCCGCCGAAGTCGAACGATTCGATTTTTTCGTTCAGATGCGCATCGTGCGGTTCGAGCCGCACCCAGCGGCCCTGCGGGGCGTAGAAGCCCGGCGCCGCGATGGTCATGCCCTCCGTCGTCGCATCCTTGAAATGCTCGAAAAGGGTCTTGTCCGCATTCACGAAATAGGGGCGCGGCATCTTCTCGTACCAGCCCGTGTGCTTCACGAACGCTTCTTCCAGTTCCAGATCGCAGACGGCGTCGCGGCCTTTGTAGTAGCTCAGCAGTCCGTCGAAGCCCACCGACGTGCGCGAGAACAGGAAGTCGCCTACCTTGATGTCGGGCTGGATGGCGCCCGAGGTTCCCAGGCGCACCAGCGTGAGCTGCCGTTTCTCGGCCTTTTCCTGCCGGGTTGCGAAATCCACGTTGGCCAGCGCGTCCAGCTCCGTCACCGAAATGTCGATGTTGCCGATGCCGATGCCCGTCGAAAGCACCGTCATGCGCCGGCCCTTGTAGGTTCCGGTCACGGTGTTGAATTCGCGGTTCGAGACGCGGCATTCCACGTTCTCGAAATGTTCGGCCACCAGGGCCACACGGCCCGGGTCGCCCACGAGAATCACCGTGTCGGCCAGTTGCTCGGGACGCAGATGCAGATGGAAAATGGAGCCGTCTTCGTTGATAATCAATTCGGAAGCGGGAATAGTACGCATGGTCGTCTGATTTTTGATTTTCATAATTGGCATAAAAGTAATATATTTACATCGAATTACAAAACTTCGGGCGAAAATTTCGTCGTCCCCGAAGTCCGGTTTACCTTTAATTGCAGCATACTTTCCATGACGCTCATCAAATCCATTTCGGGCATCCGCGGCACCATCGGGGGGCCTGCGGGCGACAACCTGACGCCGCCCGACGTCATCAAGTTCACTACGGCCTACGCCCGGCTCATCGCCGAGCGCAATCCGGGCAAAAAACTTACCATAGTCGTGGGGCGCGACGCCCGGCTGTCGGGCGAGCTGGTCGGCGACCTGGTCGAGGGCACCCTGCTGGCCTGCGGCGCCGACGTCATCAACGTCGGGCTGTGTACCACGCCCGGCACCGAAATGGCCGTCATCACTAAAAAGGCCGACGGCGGCATCATCATTACAGCGTCGCACAATCCCCGCCAGTGGAACGCCCTCAAGCTGCTCAACGCCGAGGGCGAGTTCCTTTCCGATGCCGAGGGCAAACGGGTGCTGGCCATGGCCGAGGAGTGCGGTTTCGACTACCCCGCCATCGACGCCATCGGTCATGTCATCTCTCGCGAGGATTTCAACGGCGAGCATATCCGCCGCGTGCTGGCGCTGCCCCTGGTCGACGCCGAGGCCGTGCGCAAACGGCATTTCAAGGTGGTCGTCGATGCGGTCAATTCGGTCGGCGGCATCGTCATGCCCCAATTGTTGCGCGAACTGGGCTGCGAGGTCGTCGAGCTCAACTGCGAGCCTTCGGGCGAGTTCGCCCACAATCCCGAGCCGCTGCCCGAGAACCTTACGGCCATCGCCGAAGCCATCGTGCGCGAAAAGGCCGACCTGGGTATCGTCGTCGACCCCGACGTCGACCGGCTGGCGTTCGTCAGCGAGGACGGTTCGATGTTCGTCGAAGAATATACGTTGGTCGCCGTGGCCGATTACGTCCTTTCGCGCAAGGCGGGCAATACGGTTTCCAACCTTTCGTCGTCGCGGGCTCTGCGCGACGTGACGCAGCGTTACGGCGGCAGTTACTTCGCGTCGGCCGTCGGCGAGGTCAATGTGGTCGCCAAGATGAAGGAGGTCGGCGCCGTCATCGGCGGCGAGGGCAACGGCGGGGTCATCTATCCCGAGCTCCATTACGGCCGCGACGCGTTGGTGGGCACGGCTTTGTTCCTCACTTGGCTCGCGTCCAAGAACATGAAGATGACCGAGTTGCGGGCCACTTACCCGGCCTATTTCGCGTCCAAGAACAAAATCTCGCTCACTCCGGCCATCGACGTAGATAAAGTCCTGCGTGAAGTAAAGGCTAAATATGCCCATGAAAACGTGAATGATACGGACGGTGTTAAAATCGACTTCGCCGACTGCTGGGTCCACCTCCGCAAGTCCAATACCGAGCCCATCATCCGCATTTACACCGAGGCCCGGACGATGGCCGAAGCCGATGCGCTGGCCCAGCGTTTCATCAGCGAAATCAAAACCATATGCAACTTGTAGACATGGATAAAGTAAAGCATTATATAGACGCCAATAAGGAGCGTTTCATCAGCGAGTTGTTCGACTTGCTGCGTATCCCGTCGGTCAGCGCGCAGTCCGAGCACAAGCCCGACATGCAGCGTTGCGCCGAGTGGCTTGCCGCGGCTTTGGTCAAGGCGGGTGCCGACCGGGCCGAGGTGATGCCTACCGACGGCAATCCGGTGGTGTACGCCGAGAAAATCATCGATCCCAAGGCTAAAACCGTTCTGGTCTACGGCCACTACGACGTCATGCCCGTCGACCCGCGTGCCGAGTGGCGGACCGACCCGTTCGAGCCCGTCATCGAGAACGGCCGCATTCGGGCCCGCGGCGCCGACGACGACAAGGGGCAGCTGTGGATGCACGCCAAGGCGTTCGAGGCCATGTGCGCCACCGATTCGCTTCCCTGCAACGTCAAGTTCATGTTGGAGGGCGAGGAGGAGATCGGGTCGGCCAGCCTTTACGGTTTCTGCCGCCGCAATAAAAAGTTGTTGAAAGCCGACGTCATTCTGGTGTCGGATACCTCCATGCTCTCCATGTCCACTCCATCCATTACCTGCGGGTTGCGCGGGTTGACTTACATGGAGGTTGAAGTGACCGGGCCCGACAAGGACCTCCATTCGGGGCTCTTCGGAGGTGCCGTCGCCAACCCCGCCAACGTGCTGGCCCGGCTCGTCGCCGGTCTTATCGACGAGAACGGCCGCGTGACGGTTCCGGGCTTCTACGACGATGTCCGCGAGCTCACGCCCGCCGAGCGCCGGGCTTTCAACAAGGCGCCTTTCAGCCTGTCCGCCTACAAGCGTTCGCTCAGTATCGGCGACGTCGAGGGCGAAGCCGGGTTCACCACCCTCGAACGCACCGGAATCCGTCCGTCGCTCGACGTCAACGGCATTTGGGGAGGTTATACCGGCGAGGGAACCAAGACGGTGATTCCCTCGAAAGCCTCGGCCAAGATTTCGATGCGGCTGGTTCCGAACCAGGATTTCCGGAAGATAGGCAAACTCTTCGAGGCCCATTTCCGCCGCGTCGCGCCCAAGAGCGTCAAAGTCTCCGTCAGGTTCCTGCACGGCGGCATGCCCTATGTGGCCCCTACCGACATGCCCGCTTACAAGGCTGCCGAGCGCGCCGTCGCCGATACTTTCGGCTGCAAGCCCCTGCCTTTCTATTCGGGCGGGTCGATTCCCATCATCAGCGGATTCGAGGAGATTCTGGGTATCAAGTCGTTGCTGCTGGGCTTCGGGTTGGCCGAGGACGCCATCCATTCGCCCAACGAGAGTTTCGGGCTCGACCAGTTCCACAAGGGCGTCGAGACTATTCCGCTGTTTTATAGGTATTTCGCGCAATAGCCGCTGGGGCCCGGATTCAAATCCGGGCCTTTTTGCAGGGCGATTCGGATTTTTTTCTTAATTTAGCACCCCTAAAACCAAGACCCATCATGTGCGGAATAGTCGGTTATGTCGGCGGGCGCGACGCCTGCCCCATCCTTATCAAGGGCCTGCACAGGCTCGAATATCGCGGTTACGACAGTGCGGGCGTCGCGTTGGTCGGGGCCGGCGGCGGGCTCAACGTCTACAAATGCAAGGGCAAGGTCGCCGATCTGGAGCATTTCCTCGACGGCAAGGACCTCTTCGGTCATATCGGTATCGCCCATACGCGTTGGGCGACGCACGGCGTGCCCAACGACGTCAATGCCCATCCCCATTACTCCGAATCCGAGGACATCGCCTTGATTCATAACGGTATCATCGAGAATTACCGCGTGCTCAAGGACGCCCTCGTCGAGAACGGCTATACTTTCCGCAGCAGCACCGATTCGGAAGTGCTCGTCAATCTGATCGAGTACGTCCGCAAGACCAACAGCTGTTCGCTCCTCGAAGCCGTGCAGCAGGCTTTGAAGCAGGTCGTCGGGGCCTACGCCATCGCCATCATCGAGAAGAACAACCCCGACGAAATCATCGCTGCGCGCCAGAGCAGCCCGATGGTCGTGGGTATCGGTCAGGAGGAGTATTTCCTCAGTTCCGACGCCACTTCCATCATCGAGTATACCGAAGATTTCGTCTACATCAACGACGGCGAGGTCGCGGTCATCAACCGCCATAAGCCTTTGAAGGTCGTCACCCTCGACAACCGGGAGAGCAACATCGACATCAAGAAGCTCCAGCTGTCGATTTCCCAGCTCGAAAAGGGCGGGTATCCCCACTTCATGCTCAAGGAGATTTACGAGCAGCCCGGTACGTTGGTCGACTGCATCCGCGGCCGTATCAACGCCGAGACCTACGAGGTCAAGCTCTCGGGCGTCATCGACCACCGCGACAAGTTCGTCGCCGCCCGCCGCATCATCTTCGTCGCGTGCGGTACTTCGTGGCATGCGTCGCTCATCGGCGAGCATCTGATCGAATCCATCTGCCGCATCCCCGTCGAGGTCGAGTACGCCTCGGAGTTCCGTTACCGCAACCCCATCATCCGCGAGGACGACATCGTCATCGCCGTCTCGCAGTCGGGCGAGACGGCCGATACCTTGGCCGCCGTCGAGCTGGCCCGCAAGGCCGGGGCTTTCGTCTTCGGCATTTGCAACGTCGTCGGTTCGTCCATCGCCCGCGCCACCGATTCGGGGGCTTACATCCATGTCGGACCCGAAATCGGCGTCGCTTCGACCAAGGCGTTCACCGGGCAGGTCACCGTCATGGCCATGCTCGCGCTCGCCATCGGCCGCGAGAAAGGCACCGTCTCCGACGATTACTACCGCGAGGTCTCCAAGGCTTTGCTGGAGTTGCCGCAGACGCTCGAAGAGGTGTTGAAGGTCGGCGACCAAATCAAGGATTTGGCCAAGATTTTCACCTATGCCCACAATTTCATCTACCTCGGCCGCGGTTACAATTACCCCACGGCGTTGGAGGGGGCTTTGAAGCTCAAGGAGATTTCCTACATCCATGCCGAGGGTTACCCCGCCGCCGAGATGAAGCACGGGCCCATCGCGCTCATCGACGCCGAGATGCCGACCGTCGCCATCGCCACCCCCGACCATACGTACGAGAAGACCGCTTCCAACATCGAGGAGGTCCGGGCCCGCGGCGGCAAGATCATCGCCGTCATGGCGCGCGGCGACGAGCAGGTGCGGCGTTCGGCCGATTATTGCATTGAGGTGCCTGTCATCACCGAGTGCCTCATGCCTATCGTCGTGTCGATTCCCTTGCAGCTCATGGCTTATTACATCGCCGTCTACAAGGGGCGCAACGTCGACCAGCCGCGCAACCTCGCCAAGTCCGTCACGGTCGAGTAGGAAATGTCATTCTGAAGAATCTGGAACAAAAAATAAAGGCGCCGACTTCTCGTGAGGTCGGCGCCTTTATCTTACATCATTTCTTCGTAGGCGTATTGCACGGCCCGGTTGATGATTTCGATGAAGCCATGCGTCTTCCGGAATTCCTGGACCGCCCGTTCCACGAAATCTTCGGCATACAGAAAACTCTCGTCTATCGGTTTCTCTACGCACCAGTCCTTGTGCTTCAGCAGCTCTGCGTGTTCGCAGTCGGCCGGAAATCCCGTCGGTACGCGTTTGAGCTTGTTGTCCGTGTTGAGCCGGAATCCTTTGGCCGCGTCGATGGCTTTTTGCAGTTCCGTTCCGTTGTCAAGAATTTCTTCGCGCACCGAGCGCAGCAGCAGCGGTTCGGGGCAGTAGATGCCCGAAATCAGCATGTGCTCGCCTATCATCCGGTCGCCTTTCGGGGCTATGTGCAGGTAGTAGCCCGCATAGCCCGATTTCTTGCCTTTCGGCGCCACGAAGATTCCCAGCCAGTTCTTGTAGGGGCTTTTGTCGTTCGAGAACCGCGTGTCGCGCGCTATGCGGTAGGTGCAGTCCTGCACCCGCAGTCCCCGTACCGTGGGGTCGAACGCCGCGATTCCCTCGATCAGTTCTTCGGTCAGCTTCGCCGCCAGCGCCTTCACATGCGTCCATTCGCTGCGGTGCGCGTCGAACCATTCGCGGGTGTTGTTTTCGTCCAAACGGCGGAAGAAGCCCACGATTTCTTCCATGTCGGCCGGGCGGACTACCATGCGAAAAGCGGATATTCGGCCATCAGCGCGTTCACGTCGCGGCGTACCGATGCAATGTTCTCCTCGTTTTCGGGGTCGTGCAGCACCCGGTCTATCAGTTCCACGATGCAGTCCATCTTGTCTTCTTTCAGACCGCGGGTCGTGATGGCCGGGGTCCCGAAGCGCAGGCCCGACGTCTGGAACGGCGAGCGGCTGTCGAACGGCACCATGTTCTTGTTGGTCGTGATGTCGGCCGCCACTAAGCATTTTTCGGCCAGCTTGCCCGTCAGGTCGGGGAACTTCGTCCGCAGGTCCACCAGCATCAGGTGGTTGTCCGTGCCGTCCGACACGATTTTGTAGCCGCGTTTCACAAAGGCGTCGGCCATCGCACGGGCGTTTTTCTGCACTTGGCGCTGGTATTCCTTGTAGCTCGGGTCGAGCGCTTCGCCGAACGCCACCGCCTTGGCCGCGATGACATGTTCCAGCGGCCCGCCCTGGATGCCCGGGAATACGGCCGAGTTGAGTATCTGCGACATCATCTTCACCGCGCCTTTCGGGGTGGTCTGTCCCCACGGGTTCTCGAAGTCCTTGCCCATCAGAATGATACCTCCGCGCGGTCCGCGCAGGGTCTTGTGGGTCGTCGAGGTCACGATATGCGCATGTTTCACCGGGTTTTCCAGCAGCCCCGCCGCAATCAGTCCGGCCGTGTGGGCCATGTCGACCAGCAGCAGCGCGCCCACCTTGTCGGCGATTGCGCGCATCCGGGCGTAGTCCCATTCGCGCGAGTAGGCCGAGGCCCCGCCCACAATCAGCTTGGGCTTGCACTCCAGCGCCAGCCGTTCCATCGCGTCGTAGTCGATGCGTCCCGTCGCTTCGTCCAGCTTGTACCCTACGGCCTTGAAATATTTGCCCGACATGTTTACCGGCGAGCCGTGCGAAAGGTGTCCGCCGTGGGCCAGGTCGAGCCCCATGAACGTGTCGCCCGGTTGCAGGCACGCGAAGAATACCGCCATGTTGGCCTGCGCGCCCGAGTGGGGTTGTACGTTGGCATACTCGGCGCCGTAGAGGCGGCAGATGCGTTCGATGGCGAGGTTTTCGACTTGGTCGACCACTTCGCAGCCGCCGTAGTAGCGGGCTGCCGGATAGCCCTCGGCGTACTTGTTGGTCAGCACCGAGCCCATGGCTTCCATCACCTGGTCGCTCACGAAGTTTTCCGAGGCGATCAGTTCGATGCCGTGCATCTGACGGCTGCGTTCGGCACCGATCAGATCGAAAATCCGGGAATCTCTTTCCATAAGTTTTTTGCGGGGTTTTTGTTGGTTCTTCTTTCGATGGGTAAAGATAAGTCATTTTCGCCGAAATTCAAGAGTTTCCGGCCGTGTTTCAAATATTTTTCGTATCTTCGCGGCGCAACAGGCAAAACGATTCAACATAAAATATTTGAAGACTATGAAATTACTCGAAGGAAAAGTGGCTGTCGTGACGGGTGCCGCACGCGGCATCGGCAAGGCCATCGCGCTGCAGTTCGCCGCCGAGGGGGCCAACGTGGCTTTCACCGACCTGAACATCGACGAGAACGGCAAGGCTACCGAGGCCGAAATCGCCGCTTTGGGCGTCAAGGCCAAGGGTTACGCATCGAACGCCGCCAATTTTGAGGATACGCACAAGGTCATCGACGAAATCGTCAGGGATTTCGGCCGTATCGACATCCTCGTCAACAACGCCGGTATCACCAAGGACGGTTTGATGATGCGCATGTCCGAGGCTCAGTGGGACGCCGTGCTGACGGTCAACCTCAAGTCCGCGTTCAACTTCATCCACGCCGTCACGCCTATCATGGCACGTCAGAAGAGCGGTTCGATCATCAACATGTCGTCCGTCGTCGGCGTCAGCGGCAACGCCGGCCAGTGCAATTACTCCGCTTCCAAGGCCGGTATGATCGGTCTGGCCAAGTCCATCGCCAAGGAGATGGGTCCCCGCGGTATCCGCGCCAACGCCATCGCTCCCGGTTTCATCATCACCGACATGACCGATAAGCTGCCCGACGAGGTCAAGGAGGGTTGGTACCAGCAGATTCCCCTGCGTCGCGGCGGTACGCCCGAGGACGTCGCCAAGGTCGCTTTGTTCCTCGCTTCCGACCTCTCGTCGTACGTCTCCGGCCAGGTCATCCACTGCTGTGGCGCTATGAATTGTTAAGGAGCGGTACGAGCAAAGAAAAGCGACAGAAAAGAAGCCTCAAGGCTTTGCTCGAAACAAAAATGCCTGCCAAGTTTCGACTTGAGCAGGTATTTTTGTGTAGAGCAGTATCCCGCAGGGATTTTCTGTCGCAGATGTTTTGCCGCCGCGACGCAAACAATCACGGAGTGCAGCGACGTAATTGTTTCCCCGGTTTTTGAGCTGGTTTGTTTTATCCCGCAGGGATTTTCTGTCGCAGATGTTTTGCCGCCGCGACGCAGACAATCACGGAGTGCAGCGACGTAATTGTTTCTCCCCTGCCTGTCAAGTTTCGGTAGAATTGCACTATCTTTGCATTATCTAATCGTCTTTCCCATGAAACGTCTCTTGTCCATCCCGTTCTTCGTGTTGAGCCTGTCGGTAGCCCCGGCGCAGGAGGTCGCCTGGCTCCCGTCGCCCGACGCCAAGACGCTCGCCATGGGCGGTGTAGCCATGACTACCCTTTCGGGTTCCCACCCCATTTACAGCAATCCCGCCATGGCTGCTTTTTCGCTCATGCCGTCGCAGGTTTCGTCTTCTTATTACGGGCAGGGCAAGTCCAATTATTACGCCGTTACGGGTTATTGGCGTTTCGACAACTTCAACCTCACCCAAATCGGTTGGCGGCAGTTCTTCCGCGAGCACGGCGGTAACGACATGGCCGTCGATTTGGGTTATTCGCGCCGTATCGGCGACCGTTGGGCCGTCGGCGGCGTCACCCGTTACATGCACTTCAAGCGCTCCGAGGGTTCGGGCGATGCCTTGGCGGTCGATTTGAGCGTGGGTTGGATGAAGCCCTTGAACAGCGTCGGCGACTTCTCCACTTTGCGCGTCGGCGCCAAGCTCGGTAATCTGGGCGGTTATTTCCATAAGAGCGATTATTCGCTCCCCATCAGCCTCACGGCCGGCGTCGCGTTGGATACGTTCCTTTCCGACGCCCACGAACTGACCGTCGGTGCCGATTTCGGTTATTGTTTTTCGCCTTCGCCCGTGCGCGGGTGCCAGGTGTCGTTCGGCGCCGAGTACAACCTCATGCAGCTCGTGCAGTTCCGGGCCGGATACCATTACGGCGAGCGGCGGGATTACTACCCCTCCTATGCCAGCGTCGGCGCCGGGCTCCGCATCCTCCACCTGCGGCTCGACTTCGCCTACCTTTTCGCCCAAAAGAACACTCTGCTGCGCAATACTTACAGCATCAGTTTCGGGTTCGATTTTTAGGGTCCGCCCGATATTCGCCTAAAGAGGGACGTCAGATGCGTCCCTCTTTTTTCAGTGTTTCCAGCAGTCCTTCGCAGCCGTCTTCCAGCAGGTCCAGCACCAGCTCGAAACCCTCGTGCCCTTCGTAATACGGGTCGGGTACATGGCTCCGGTCCGGATGTTTCCGGAAGAATTCGCGCATGCGGTCAATCCGTTCGGCCGCTTCGCGCGACGGCGCCAGCCGATGGACATCTTCGTAGTTCATGTCGTCCATGACTACGATGCGGTCGAATTCCGCGAAGTCTTCTTCCTCTATCTTCCGCGAGCGGTGCGTAAGTCCCATTCCCCGTTTCGCCGCCGCGCTCCGCATCCGCGGGTCGGGCAGTTCGCCGCGATGGCCTCCGTAGGTGCCTGCCGAGTCGATTTCGAGCCGTTCCGACAGTCCCTGCGTTTCCGCAAGGTGCCGCATGACGCCCTCGGCCGCCGGCGAGCGGCAGATGTTGCCCAGGCAGACGAAAAGTATTTTGTATTTTTCCGGCATGGTCGGTTGTTTTCCGCGAAGATAGGCAATCTTTTTGTAAATGGCAATGAAGACGTTCCGAACAATATTGTCGCCTGCGGGGAGTTATACATTGGGGGAAATGTCGTACCTTTGTCCCGCATCCGCAAGTGCAGATTATAACGTGAAAGCCATGAAATTGAAACGTATCGCGATGCTGGTCGTCCTGCTTCTGAGTTCCGCGCCGTTCGCGGGTTCGCAGGAGGCGCGCCGCAGGGTGCCGAACGTCGAGGTGCTCGACCTCGACGGCAATCCGGCCATGTTGCCCCAGTGGGGCAAAAAGAACCTCCTGATATTCTACGTCGATCCCGACCGTCATAAGCAGAACGAGGATTTCACCATCGAAATGGAGCAGAACCACAGGGCCGCCGGCGACAACCTCTACGGTTTCGGCGTCATGAACCTCAAGGACGCTCCCATGATTCCCAACGGCATGGCTCGCAGCATGGCTAAGAAGCGCACCGCCAAGAACGGCGCCGTCGTGCTCGCCGACCAGGACCGTACGCTCAGTACCGCCTGGGGTTTGGGCGATTGCAACAACCAGTTCGTGCTGATGATCGTTTCCAAGGAGGGCGAGTTGGTTTTCATCCGCAAGGGGGTGCTTTCCGAGGCGGACAAGGAGGCTTTCTACAAGGCGGTCGAGCCTTACAGATAAATCCGGATGTTCCGCCGCATCGTTTTGTTTTTCATGTTGTTCGGGTCGTGCTTCGTCGTTCGGGCCGGGGTCTCCCCGTCCGGCGGGCCGCAGAGTCCCGCCACTCCCGCTGCCGTCGATTCGCTTTCCCTCCCGGCCGATACGCTCGTCCGGCGCAGGTCGTTCGTCGGGCGGATCATCGACTACTTCGGCAAGTCGGCCGTCGACCGTACTTTCGAGAAGAAGATCGACCTCACCTTCGCCGGGGGGCCTAATTATTCCAAAACCAACAACTTCGGAATCGGGGTGCTGGCCGCAGGGCTTTATCGCATCGACCGCACCGATTCCCTCATCCCGCCCTCCGACGTCTCCGTCTTCGCCACCGTCTCCATTTCCGGTTTTTACTCCGTCGGCGTCGAGGGCAACACTTATTTCCGGCGCAGCCGCAGCAAGATGGATTATCAGGCCATGTTCGTTTCGGCGCCCCGCGATTTGTGGGGCATCGGTTACTGCGATGCGCGCCGCAACCCCGAAACTTCCTACGTCGAGAAGCAGTACAAGGTCCATGCGCGTTACGTCTATCGCGTCCTGCCCCACACTTACGTCGGTTCGCGGCTCAGTTTCCAGCATACCGACGGCACGAAGTTCGACGCTGCGGGCGATAGTTACATCCGTCATCAGAAGCATTCCTACACCCTCACCGGCATCGGCGCCATCGTCGAGTACGATTCGCGCGATTTCATTCCCGGCCCGTGGCGCGGGCTCTACGCCAGTCTCGAAGGGACCGTTTTCCCCAAGGCGCTCGGGTCCTGCGAAACTACCCTTTACCGCGCTACTTTCACGTTCGACTGGTACCAGCGTGTTTGGAAAGATTGTACCCTCGCGTTCGATTTCTACGGCGAGTTCAATTCCGCCGCCGCTCCGTGGCCCATGCTCGCCCGCATGGGCGGCAGCCGGCGCATGCGCGGTTATTACGAGGGGCGCTACACCGACAATTGCCTGCTCACGGTCCAGCTCGAATTGCGCCAGCGTATCTGGCGGCGCTTCGGGTGCACGGTCTGGGGCGGTGCCGGCAATGTCTTCAGCGAGCGTTCCGGCGACCGGTTCGATTGGTCGCATACCTTGCCCAACTACGGCGTCGGCCTGCGTTGGGAGTTCAAAAAGCGGGTCAACGTGCGCGTCGACTACGGTTTCGGCCGTAAGACCAGCGGTTTCCTGCTCAGTATCAACGAAGCTTTTTAGTCCATGGCTACTTCTCCGAACAGGCATCGTGTCAGGGTCTGGCGCCATACGCGCAGCCGTTTCACCACCTTGTTGACCGTCTATTTCTTCGTGGCTCTCATCATCCCCAATTGCGTGCTGGCCTGTACCGAGCATTATCCGGCTTGGACGGTCGAGGCCCTCATTCTGCTGCCGTTGGGGTTCTATATGATGTGGAGCGTCCTCCTGCGGCGTTCGGGCATCATGATTTGGTGCGCGTTTCCTTTCATCTTCTTCAGTACGTTTCAGATCGTGCTGCTTTATCTCTTCGGCAATTCCGTCATCGCCACCGACATGTTCACCAACCTCTTGACTACCAATCCCGGCGAGGCGGGCGAGTTGTTGGAGAACATTTATCCCGCCGTGGTGCTCGTCCTGGCGATTTATCTTCCGTTGCTGTGGTTCGCGGCCCGCGAAATCGGGCATAAGCGTTATATTTCCCGCACCGCCCGCATGACTGTCGGGCTCACAGGTGGGTCGTTGTTCGTCCTCGGGGCCTTGGCTTTGTGGCCCGCCTACCATTTCAGCGAGCACAAGCACGTCCTGCGCGACGAGATTTTCCCCGTCAACGCTTTTTATAACATGCGGCTCAGCGGCATCGAGTTCCGCAAGGCCTACCGTTTCGACGATACTTCCGAGGGGTTCTCTTATTCCGCATCGCGGCCCGACCGGGTGCCCGAGCGCGAGATTTACCTATATATTATAGGCGAGGCTTCGCGGGCCATGAACTGGCAGCTGATGGGTTACGACCGCCCTACCAACCCGCGGCTTTCGCAGGAGAAGGAGGTCGTCTTGTTCCGCAACATGCTCACCCAGAGCAACACCACCCATAAAAGCGTGCCGTTGTTCCTTTCGTCCGTCGGTACCCACCAGCACGACGAGCTGTTCCGCCGCAAGGGGCTCCCCGCGCTCTTCAACGAGGCCGGGTTCGATACCTGGTTCATTTCCAACCAGTCGCAGCAGGGGGCCATGATCGACCGCCTGGCCCACGACGCCCGGCATCTGGTCTATATCCGTTCTCCGCGCCACGACATGCAGTTGCTCGAAGAGGTGCAGAAAGCCGTCCGCCGGAGTTCTTCGCCGCGGCTGTTCTTCATCCTCCATTGTTACGGGTCGCATTTCAGTTATCATGAGCGTTATCCCCGCGAGTTCGCGCGGTTCCTGCCCGACGGCAACGTCTCCATCGCGCCCCAGAATGCCCGTGAGTTGTGCAACGCCTACGACAATTCCGTTTGTTATACCGACCACTTCCTCGCCGAGACCATCGCTTACCTCCGTTCGCTCAGCGGCGTGTCGTCCGCCGTGCTCTATTGCGCCGACCACGGCGAGGATTTGCTCGACGACGAGCGGCAGCGTTTTCTCCACGCTTCTCCCACCGCTACGGCTTATCAGTTGTGGGTCGCTTCGCTCGCCTGGTTTTCGCCCGATTACCGCGCCGCGTTCCCCGGGGTCGCCGAGACGGCCGCCGCCAATTCCGACGTTCCCGCCAATACCCACGCCTTGTTCCATACCATGGCGCAGATCGCCGCCATCAGCAGTCCTTATGTCAGGGATTCCGTGTCGTTGGTCAGTCCCGCGTTCGACAGGAGGGCTCCGCGTTATTATCTCAATGACCACAACGAGGCCGTTCCTTATCTTCGTGCCGGGCTTCGGCCTCAGGACTTGGAGGTGTTCCGGAAGAACGGTATCGAGCTCTGAGTTGTTCAAGTTCGCTGCGTTTTCGCCAGGGCATTCCGGAGCCCGTCCGTTTCCTGTTGTCCGGCTGTTCTCCCCGTGTCTTGTCATTCTGAGGAGCTGTAAGCGACGAAGAATCTTTCCTTATATGAAACGTCACCATCCTGTGGAAAGGCGAAGCGCTTATGCCATCCAACAACAAAGGCCGCCCCTTCGAGGGGCGGCCTTTTTGGTTTTCGCTCGGCGCGGGGGCTTATTTCGCAGCCTCTACCGATACCTTGCGGAATTCCTTCATCAGCTTGGAAATTTCCAGAGCCGACTTGCGGGCGCGGGTACCTGCGGCCTTGTTGCCTTTCTCTACCTGAGCGGCTGCGTTAGCGGCGAATACCTCGAACTCAGCATTGATTTTCGTTACCAACTCTTTCATGTCTAATGATTTTTGGGTTTGTTTTCTTCGCAAAGATATAAAAATTATCTAAAATTCCCATCCCGCAGCAAAAAAATAGCGTTTTTTGTGGGAAAAATCGCGTTCTGCGGCTCTCCGGCCCCGTTGAATTCCCGTTTTCTGCCGACCGCAGCCGCGTCTCTACGTCGTTCTGCCGGGTCCTCAGCGGGTGTTTCCGAGTTGCAGATAGCGGGCGTAAAGCCGGTCGTAAATCGCATGGCGTTCCGGGTCGGGTCGGTATTCGGCCGAGAAGCCGGGGCTCATGGCTTGTTGTGCGGCCGCGACCGACGGATGGATTCCCGCCACTACGGCTGCAAACATGGCCGCTCCCAGGGCGCAGGCCTGGTCGCTGCTCACTACTCGGATAGGCACCCCGATGACGTCGGCCATCGTTTGCATGACGAACGCCGACTTGCGGGCGATTCCTCCGATGGCTATGATGTTGTCTATCGTCACTCCCTCCTCAAGCATCCGTTCGTTGATGGCGCGCGAGCCGAACGCCGTCGCTTCGACCAGCGCCTTGAACAGCGCCGGGGCCGAGGTCGCAAGCGTCAGTCCGTCGAGCGTTCCGCGTGCCCGCGGGTCGGCGTCGGGCGTGCGGCGGCCGTTGTGCCAGTCGAGCGCCACCGGGTCTTCGTCGCTCAGCGGCAGGCGTTCGGCTTCGGCCGTCAGTTCTTCAAGTATGCGTTCTTCCAGCGCCGGGTCGCTCTGCGCTATCCGGCGCAGCGGCCATGCCATCAGCCGGCGGAACCATGCGTATATGTCGCCGAACGCCGCCTGCCCCGCCTCGAATCCGACGTATCCCGGCAGCACCGAGCCGTCGACTTGTCCGCAGATGCCCCGCACGGCCTTGTCTCCGACTTCGTCGTAGGTGCCCACCACTATGTCGCAGGTCGAGGTCCCCATTACCTTCACCAGGGTCCCCGGTACGATTCCCGCGCCGACGGCTCCCACGTGGCAGTCGATGGCCCCCATGCCGATGGCGATGCCCGGTTGCAGCCCCAGCCGCGACGCCCATTCGGCGCACAAGCTCCCGATACGCACATCGCCCGTGACGGTTTCGCGGTACAGATGCCCCTCGAAGATGCCCAGCAGCGGGTCTGCGGCCGTCAGGAACCCGAACGGCGGGAGCCCGCCCCACTCCTCGTGCCACATGGCTTTGTGGCCGGCCACGCAGCGGCTGCGGGCTATTTTCTCCGGCGTGGTGTCGCCCGCCAGCAGGGCGCATATCCAGTCGCAGTGCTCCACCCACGAGTAGGTCTTGGCCCTTAGCGACGGGTCGTTGCGCAGGCAGTGCAGCACCTTGGCCCACACCCATTCGCACGAATAGGTGCCGCCGCAGTAGCGGGTATAGTCGGTCTTCCAGCGTTTTGCTAAATCGTTTAAGCAATCCGCTTCGGCAAGGGCCGTGTGGTCTTTCCACAGCACGAACATCGCGTCGGGATTTTCGGCGAATTCGGGCAGCAGGGCCAGCGGCGTGCCTTGCTGGTCGGTCAGCACAGGCGTGGAAGCCGTCGTGTCGAACGAGATGCCGCGGATGTTGGTGGCCACCTCCGCGCCGCATTTCGCCAGCGCTTCGCCGACGCACCGTTCCAGCGATTCGATGTAGTCCAGCGGGTGCTGGCGGTAGCGGTTCTGCGCCGGGTCGCAGTAAAGTCCTTGTTTCCAGCGGGGATAGGCGCAGACTGCCGAGGTCATTTCGCGGCCGTCGGACGTGTCGACGACGAGGCACCGGACGGAATCGCTTCCGAAGTCGACGCCAATGGTGTAGGTCGGGTTCTTCATGTTGTTAAAACGTTTTAGCAATCGAATAAATTTTTAATCTTCTCGAGGTCGGCGGACAACAGCGGCCGGACGACGGCGGCGAGCGCCTGCTCCGGTCCTTGGATATGGAATACCTCCTGCGCGTGGCAGAGCTCGTCGCCCGGCTGTAGGAACGCGGCCGGCGAGGAGGTTTCGATTTCGTAGAAAGGCCCCATCACCTCGCCCGTCTCGGTCGGGCCGTCGTTGTAGGCGTTGACCACGTCGCCGCCGAACGGGTCGGCCTGCTCGCCCCAACGGCTTTCGACGTAGCGGGTGCCGGGCCGCGAACGGGCATATCTGATTAAGGTAAGGGTTCGGGATGCGGAATCGTAGCTGCCGCAGATACCGCGGTCGCGGCCGCACGGCAGACCGATTTTCGAGCGGAAAGCGCCGTCGATGCGCAGGCAGACCAGCCCCTCGCCCACCGAAAGGCGGTCGGCGGGAACGGTGCCGAAATAATCGCTGTTCACTATCTTGCCCTCGGCCGCTGTGTCGTAAGGCAGGAATACCGTGGTCGAGGGCGACGGCGGAAACATGCCCAAAAGCCAGACGGAGGGAGCACCGCTCTGCGGCGTCCACGGCTCCGAACCCCGATTGCCGATGCGGTTTTCGCTCCGATACCCCACTGCGCACACTCCGGCGGGCAATTCCATTCCGGCGTCTTCGGGCCGCAGGAGCGTTATGCGGCGGTCGATGCCCACCTCGAACCGGGTGCCGGAAGCGTTGCGGAAAACTGCTTCGTGGGTGAAACGCACGTGCTGTGCGCTTTGTTCCGCTATCTTGTAGGGTTCGGTGTCCAGCGCCGCGGGTACTTGCCAGTTGGCGTATTCCTGCGGTGCGCCGGGCGCGAAGTAGAGCGAGAACGGGCCGCCCTCGGGACCGAGCCAGAAGCGTTCTTCGCCGCCTACCGGATTGAACTGCGGCCGCACGGCGCCCGACGCGATGAGCGGGCGGTTGAGCCAGCCGAAACTCGTGCCGGCGCGTCCTGCGGCGGTCGAGGTCATCGCACGCCCCTGCCAGCCGGGTACGATACATATCCGGGCGGCACCCTGGGGGCCGGTCAGTTCGAGAAAGCCGATGCTGTGCGCTTTCAGAAAATCGAGGTCTTCGCCGTAGGCAGCCATAATACAAACGGTCCGATTGGAAAAAAGAACGGGAAAAATTTGTTTGTTAAAACGTTTTAATTACCTTTGCAAAGGTAAGAGTATTTCCCGATTTTGCAAAAACAGCGAAGATTATGGCGACACGCAAGGTAACTATCAAGGACATTGCTACGGAAGCGGGCGTATCCATCGCCCTGGTATCGTTCGTGATGAGCAACCGGGACTGCGGGCAGGAGAACTACCGGGTCAACAGAGAGACCGCGCAGCGCATCCTGGAAATAGCCGACAAGCTCAACTACCAGCCCAACAACGCGGCGCGGATGCTCCGCAGCGGCAAGACGAACACCATCGGGGTGATCGTTTCGGACATCTCGAACAAGTTTTTCGCCGACATCGCCCGCTGCATCGAAGACCGGGCCTATAAACATAAGTATACGGTGCTGTTCGGCAGCACGGACGAGAATCCGCAGAAGCTGGAGAACCTGATCGAGGTTTTCCGCAACAAAGGCATCGACGGACTGATCGTGGTGCCGTGCGAGGGTTCGGACGACATCATCCGCAACGTGGCGCAGCAGAACGTTCCGCTCGTGCTGCTCGACCGCGAAGTCGAGGGCGCCGAGGCGAGCAGCGTGGTGCTCGACAACCGCCGGGCCGGGCTTCAGACGACCACGGCCCTGCTCCAACAGGGATTCACCCGCATTGAAATGATTTCCTACGCCATGTCGCTGTCGAACATCCGCCAGCGAGAGGACGGCTACAAGGCCTGCATGACCCGCGCCGGGCTGGCGGACAATATCCACATCCACCACCTGCGCCACGACAAGCTGAACTGGATGGAGAAAGTGGTCCGCGACGCGAAGAAACGTGGCGTGGAGGCTTTTGTCTTTGCGACCAACACGCTGGCGACCGTCGGACTGACAACGATTTTCCGCAACGGCTGGCGGATTCCGCAGGACTTCGCGATGGCCTGCTTCGACAGCAACGAAGCGTTCGACATCTACAAGACGGCCGTGGCTTATGTGCGCCAGCCTATCGAACGTTTCGGGACCGAAGCCCTCGACCTGCTGATGAAGACCATTGCGCAGAAAGACCGCGCGGAACGTTCTGCGAGCAGTTCGCGGGTGGTGCTGACGCCCGAAATCGCCGGCTACGGCGTGTCGGACAAGGCGGCGGAACCCGCTGAAAAAGAAATGGAAAAGTCGTTGTAACGACTTTTTTTGCCGATTTGCTAAAACGTTTTAGCAAGATTCGCGGGGCAGAAAAAGCTGCAAGATATGGGAGGCAACTATTTTTTTTGAAAAGTTGCTAAAACGATTTAAATAATAAATACGATGATAGACATGAAAATTTGTACCTCTGTATTGACCCGTGCCGTTGTGGCGGCGGGTGCCTTGTTGCAGGTGGGAACGGCAACTCCGGTCCGGGCTGCGGAAACGGCAAGCGAAGCCCTGAATTCCCCCCCCCTCTGTCCGGCAGGAAACGTTAGCGCTTTACGCTACAACAATCCCGGGCTGACGGTCGACCTGGGCGTAGGCCTGTGGGGCATTCCGATTCCGTACGACTATGACGGCGACGGAGTGAAAGACCTGCTGGTATCGTGCCCCGACCGCCCCTACAAAGGACTTTACTATTTCAAGAACATCGGCACGGCGAAGAAACCCCTTTTCGCCGCGGCACTCCGTATCAGCGAAAAAGGGATGAACAACATCCGCCTTTCGGAGGTGGACGGGACGCCGTATGTGCTGTCGAAAGAGACGGAACACCTCGGATTCTTCGAGGCGCCCTATGCTGAGAAACAGCAGATCGAGTATGGGGGCGAAGTGCTGGGCGCGACCTACAAGAAGTCGCGCAGCAACATGTGGAACTACGTGGACTGGGACAACGACGGTGACAAAGACATCGTTGTAGGCATCGACACGTGGGACGATTACGGCTGGGACAACGCATACGATGCGGAGGGGCGCTGGACGCGCGGACCTCTGCACGGCTATGTGTATCTGCTGGAGAACGTCGGCGGGAACTATGTGAACCGCGGCAAAATCGAAGCCGGGGGAATGCCGATAGACGTGTACGGAGCGCCGAACCCCTGCATCGCCGATTTCGACGGCGATGGCGACCTGGACCTGATTTGCGGCGAATTCGTCGATGGGCTGACGTGGTTCGAGAACACGGGGACCCGCAGCGAACCGCGCCTTGCGGCAGGCCGCCAGCTGGCGAACAAGAAAGGCGAAATCCGCTTCCATATAGAGATGATCGTGCCGGTGGTGTCGGACTTCGACGGCGACGGGCGCCCCGATCTGGTAGTGGGCGACGAAGACGGTCGGGTGGCGTGGGTGCGCAACACGGGCAAGGTCCGCAAGGGAATGCCGCAGTTCGGGCAGCCGCTCTATTTCCGGCAGGAAGCCGACCTGGTGAAATTCGGCGCGCTGTCGACGCCCTGCGCATTCGACTGGGACGGCGACGGCAAACAAGACATCATAGCCGGAAACTCGGCGGGCGAAATCGCGCTGATACGCAATCTTTCGGGCGGGGAGAACCCGGTGTGGGACGCGCCGAAACTTTTTAAGACGGAGGGACGGCCGCTCCGCATCCAAGCCGGAGAGAACGGCTCGATACAAGGTCCGGCCGAACGCAAATGGGGCTACACAGTGCTGTCGGTGGCCGACTGGGACGGCGACGGGCTGCCGGACATAATCGTCAACTCGATATGGGGCAAAATAGAATGGTTCCGCAACTTAGGAGCCAAGGACGGCCTTGCGCTGGCCCCGGCGCAGCCTGTGCGTGTGGCGTGGGAGGGCGAAGCGCCCAAACCTGCGTGGAACTGGTGGAACCCCGAACCGGGGACGCTGACGACCCAATGGCGCACGACGCCCGTAGCGCTGGACTGGAACGGCGACGGGCTGACGGACCTGGTGGTGATGGACCACGAGGGCTACCTGGCCTATTTCGAGCGCTTCCGCACGCCGGCGGGCGAACTGCTGCTCAAACCGGGCCGCCGCATTTTCCATGCGACCAACTGCGCGCTGTACAGCGCCAAGAAAGGAGTGCTCGACACCTCGGAGGGACTGCTGCGGCTGAACGACGGCATAGGCGGACAGTCGGGCCGCCGCAAGATATGCTTCGCGGACTGGGACGGCGACGGCCGCACGGACCTGATTGTGGACAGCCAGAATGCGGCGTGGTTCCGCAACGTGCGCGAAGAAGAGGGCGAAGTGTGGTACGAATACATGGGCAATCTGAGCGACCGTGTGCTGGCGGGCCACACGACCTGCCCCACCCCCGTAGACTGGGACGGCGACGGCCGCCCGGACCTGCTCTTAGGTGCCGAAGACGGGCACTTCCATCTGCTGAAAAACAACGGCTGTCCGGAATAGATTAGATTCTTCGTCGCCGATGGCTCCTCAGAATGACAGAGGAAGGAGAGGGCTCCTCGGAAAGACGAAAGAAAGGATTTCTCGGAGAGACGAAAGAAAGGGTTTCTCGGAGAGACAAGAGGAAGCGCCCGGGATGACAAAATTCGGACTGACAAGAGGATACGACTTGAAAACAACCCATAAACAAACAACCTGAATGCAAACGACGAAACTGCGGGGCATCATTCCCCCGATGATTACCCCGCTGAAGGGGAACGACTGCCTGGACCGCGAAGGAACGGTCCGCCTGACGGAACATCTGATAAAAGGAGGCGTGCACGCGATATTCATACTGGGAACGACGGGCGAAGCGCAGAACCTGACCTATCGGCTGCGCTACGAATTCGTGAGCCTTGTATGCGAACAGGCGGCGGGCCGTGTCCCGGTGCTGGTGGGCGTGACGGACACGGCGTTCGACGAGAGCGTAAGGCTGGCCGAACATGCGGCGAAGTGCGGAGCCGTGGGCGTAGTGGCCGCCCCGCCCTACTATTTTGCCCCCTCGCAGCAGGAACTGATCGAATACTATACGGCGCTGGCCGATGCGCTGCCCCTGCCGCTCTATCTGTACAACATGCCCTCGCATGTGAAAGTATTCCTGGAGCCGGCCACGGTGAAGACGCTGGCGAAACACCCGAACATAGCGGGACTGAAAGACAGCTCGGCGAACATGAACTATTTCCAGACGCTGCTCTACCACCTGGGCGACGACCCGGAATTCTCGCTCTATGTAGGCCCCGAAGAACTGACGGGCGAGAGCGTGCTGCTGGGCGCCGACGGCGGAGTGAACGGCGGGGCGAACATATTCCCGGAACTCTATGTGGGGATGTATGAAGCAGCCGCGGCGCACGACATCGCACGGGTACGCGAACTCCAACGCCGGATCATGCAAATCAGCACGACCGTCTACACAGTGGGAAAATACGGATCGAGCTACTTAAAAGGGGTGAAATGCGCCCTGTCGCTTTTAGGCATCTGCGACGACTTCCTCTCCTACCCCTACCGGAAATTCCGCGCGGAAGAACGCACGCGAATCCGGGAAGCGCTCGAAGCACTGGGAGCGAAATGCGTGGAATAACCTATCGAAACGGAAACGACTATGGAAATAACTATACTTGACTACCTGGTATTTTTTGTCTTTGTCGGCGGCGTGGCCCTGTTCGGGTGCAGCTTCTATTTCCGCAGCCGCAAGGGAGCCGCGGCCTTCACGGCGGCGGAAGGCTCGCTGCCGACGTGGGTGGTGGGCATGTCGATATTTGCGACGTTCGTGAGCAGCATCAGCTTCCTGGGACTGCCGGGCGACGCCTACAAGGGCAACTGGAACCCGTTCGTATTCAGCCTGTCGATACCCATAGCGACGTGGCTGGCGGCGAAAGTCTTCATCCCGCTCTACCGCAATGTGAACAGCGTATCGGCCTACCACTACCTGGAACTCCGCTTCGGCTACTGGGCCCGGGGCTATGTGGCGGTGTGCTACCTGCTGACGCAGCTGGCCCGCATAGGCTCGATACTGCTGCTGCTGGCGCTGCCGCTCAACACGATGTTCGGCTGGGACATACAGACGATAATCATCTGTACGGGGATAGCGACGCTGGTATACACGCTGCTGGGCGGCATAGCGGCCGTGGTGTGGACCGATGCGATACAAGGCATCATATTGATATTCGGAGCGATAGCCTGCGCGGCGATACTGACGTTCACGATGCCCGAAGGTCCGGGCCAACTGTTCGGCATAGCGGCGGCGCACGGCAAATTCAGCCTGGGCAGCTTCTCGCTGTCGCTGACCGAACCGACGTTCTGGGTGGTGCTGATATACGGCCTGTTCGTGAACATGCAGAACTACGGCATCGACCAGAACTACGTACAACGCTACATGACCACCAAGTCGACGGCCGAAGCGGTGAAATCGACGCTGTTCGGCGGTCTGCTCTACATACCGGTCTCGCTGGTGTTCGTATACATCGGAACGGCGCTGTTCAGCTACTACACGGCGCAGCCGGAACTGCTGCCGGAGGGCTTGCCGTCGGACCAGGTATTCCCGTGGTTCATCGTACACGGACTGCCGACGGGGCTGACGGGCCTGGTGGTGGCGTCGCTCTTCTCAGCGGGCATGAGCACGATAGCGACGAGTATCAACTCGTCGGCGACCATCGTACTGACCGACTTCGCGAAACGCCTGTCGAAAAAGGAATTCACGGAAAAACGCAACATGGCGACCTTGTACGGGACGTCGTTCGTCATCGGAGCGCTGGGCATTGTGGTGGGCCTGCTGATGATGCGCATAGACGGCATACTGGACGCGTGGTGGAAACTGGCGTCGATCTTCAGCGGCGGCATGCTGGGCCTGTTCCTGCTGGGCGTGGTGTGCCAGCGTGTGAAACGCGCGCATGCCGTGGTGGCGGTGGTGCTGGGCCTGCTGACCATCGCGTGGATGAGCCTTTCGCCGCTTATCAACGACGGCTCGCCGTTCTATGTCGTGCACAGCCCGCTGCATACCTATCTGACCATCGTATTCGGGACGACGGTGATCTTCCTGACGGGATTCCTGCTGACCCGGCTTACCGCTAAACCGACGGAAAAATGAAAAGCCAACTGAAAACCGGCATGCTGCTGTGCGGCGGAATACTGGGCGGAAGCGCGGCGGCGCAAACCGAACAGCCGAACATCCTGCTGGTGCTGAGCGACGACCAAAGCGCATTTGCGGTGGGCTGCTACGGCAACGGCGACATCGTGACGCCGAATCTGGACCGCTTCGCGTCGGAGGGCGTGCGCTTCAACCGCGCCTATGCGACCTCGCCGCAGAGCGTACCCTCGCGTGCGTCGATCATGACGGGCCGGAGCCCGGTGGCGGTGAACATGACGCGCTTCAATGTGACGCTGGCGCGCCGCTTCCGTGCATTTCCGGAGTATCTGCGCGAAAAGGGCTACTACACGGGCGTAGCGGGCCGCGGCTATCATCTGGACGGTGCGGTGAGCGGCCGGGTAGGCAGAATCAAGGAAGTGGAACAATACTACATAGACCACGGCTACAAAACCTTCCCGGAGCGGCTGGACACGTGCATGATTGTGGCCGATGCGCGGAAAGGAGCCTGCCACGGACAAATCAACGACCAGTTCCGCACGTTCATGGCGCGGCGCGACAAGGACAAACCCTTCTTCCTGCAACTCTCCTACTCGGACCCGCACCACCCCTACGATGCGCCGAAACTCCACGACCCGGCGTCGCTGACGCTGCCGGAATTCTATCCGGACACGCGGGCCGTACGCGAATATCTGGCCGCCTACTACGATGAAATACACCGGCTGGACTCGGATTTCGGCGAAGTACTGCAATACCTGGACGACCACGGGCTGGCGGAGAACACGATTGTCATCTTCATGGGCGACAACGGAGGGGCGCAGTTCATGGCCAAGGGAACGCTCTATGAAAACGGAATCAAGGTACCGCTGCTGATACGCTGGCCGGAACGGATTCCGGCGGCGGTGACCGATGCTGTGGTGTCGAATGTGGACCTTGCGGCGACATGCCTGTCGGCGGCGGGACTGCCCGTACCTGCCGAGATGGAGGGCGAAAACCTGCTGCCGCTGCTGACCGAAGGCGCCGAACCGGAAGAACGCTACGTCTACTCGGTGCGCAGCTGCCATGCGACGAACTCGCTGCCCGAAGACACGTCGGTATTCGACCAGATGCGCTGCATCGTGGGCGAACGCTACAAACTGATATACAACCTGCTGCCGGGGCAGCCGTGGGTGCCGGTGGACTTTGCGAAGACGGAGATGTTCCGCGAACTGGCGCAGATGAACGAAAGCGGCCAACTGGCCCCGCGATTCGGGAAACTCTACTTCTCGCCGACGAGGCCGATGTTCGAGCTCTACGACCTGGAAACGGACCCGCACGAACAACGCAACCTGGCCGACGACCCGGCGCTGCGGAGCGTACGCGACGACCTGATACTGAAACTGACGTACAAGATGATCGAAGACGAAGACTTCGCGACGCTGCCCCACCCGAAAATTTACGAACGGCGGGAAAACCAGCAATGAACCGAAAACCCAATAAAACTACCGAAGAATGAAGAACCCAATCCTGAACGGCCGACATCCGAAGATCGGAATCCGGCCGATTATCGACGGACGGCGCGGAGGAATCCGCGAATCGCTCGAAGCCATGACGATGGGCATGGCCGAACGGGTGGCCCGTCTGTACGGCGAAGAACTCCGCTATGCGGACGGCGCACCTGTGGAATGCGTGATAGCCGACACGACGATAGGCGGAGTGGCCGAAGCCGCGGCGGCGGCCGAGAAATTCCGCGACAACAACGTAGGAGCCGTCGTATCGGTGACGCCCTGCTGGTGCTACGGCGCCGAAACCATCGACATGGACCCGCTGATGCCCAAGGCCATCTGGGGATTCAACGGCACGGAACGCCCGGGAGCGGTCTATCTTGCCTCGGCGCTGGCGGGCCACAACCAAAAGGGACTGCCTGCGTTCGGCATCTATGGCCGCGACGTGCAGGACGTGACGGACGAGACGATACCGACGGACGTGCGCGAAAAACTGCTGCGATTCGGCCGTGCGGCGGTGGCGGTGATGCAGATGCGCGGCAAATCCTACCTCTCGATAGGCTCGGTGTCGATGGGCATTGCGGGCTCGATGCCCGACCCGGACTTCTTCCAGGAATACCTCGGCATGCGCAGCGAAGCGGTGGACTGCTCGGAAATCGAACGCCGGGTGGAACTGGGCATCTACGACAAGGAGGAATTCGCGCGTGCGATGGCGTGGGTGGAAAAATACTGCAAACCCCGCGAAGGCGCCGACTGCAACCCGGAACACCTTGTATACTCCCGCGAGAAGAAAGACGAAGTATGGGAGTATGCGGTGAAGATGACGCAGATTTTCCGCGACCTGATGCACGGCAATCCGAAACTGGCCGAAATGGGATTCGAGGAAGAAGCGATGGGCCACAACGCCATAGCGGGCGGATTCCAGGGCCAGCGCCAATGGACGGACTTCCGGCCCGACGGTGACTTTGCGGAAGCGGTGCTGAACTCGTCGTTCGACTGGAACGGCATCCGCGAAGCGATTACGTTCGCTACTGAAAACGACACGCTCAACGGAGCGTCGATGCTGCTGCTGCACCTGCTGACCAACCGGGCGCAGCTCTTTGCCGACGTGCGCACGTTCTGGTCGCCGGAAGCGGTCAAGCGCGTGACGGGTCGCAGTCTGACGGGCAAGGCCGCGGGCGGCATCATCCACCTGATAAACTCGGGCTCGTGCACGCTGGATGCGACGGGACGCCAGACGGATGCGGCGGGCAGCCCGGCGATGAAACCGTTCTGGGAAATCGGGGAACGGGAGGCCGAAGCGTGTCTCGAAGCGACGACGTGGTACCCTGCGGGCCGCGAATACATGCGCGGCGGCGGATTCTCGTCGCACTTCCTGACGCGCGGCGAAATGCCGATGACGATGTGCCGGCTGAATCTTGTGAAAGGCCTGGGCCCCGTATTGCAGATAGCCGAAGGCTGGGCGGTGAACGTGGACGACGAGATATTCGACATCGTCAACCGCCGGACCGACCGCACGTGGCCGACGACGTGGTTCGCCCCTCGCCTGACGGGCAACACGGCGTTCCGCGACGTCTACGCGGTGATGAACAACTGGGGCGCCAACCACGGAGCCATCAGCTACGGCCATGTAGGCGCCGACCTGATAACGCTGGCTTCGATGCTGCGCATACCGGTGTCGATGCACAACGTAGCGCAGGAAGAACTGTTCCGCCCTACGGCCTGGGCCGCGTTCGGCTCCGAACCCGAAGGCGCCGACTACCGCGCCTGCTGGAACTACGGGCCTCTGTATCGCTGAAAAACCGAAACCTAAAATGAACCCGAACAATGAAAAACATGCTACTTAAAGGATTGTGCCTATGCGCGTTCCTGCTGCCGGGCTACGGCTCGCCCCTGCTTTGGGGGCAGAACCCGCGTCCGGCGACTGTCACGGGCGAAGTGCGCGACGAAGCCGGGAATCCCTTGGTCGGCACGGCGGTGCTGGTGGAGGGGACCAACAAGGGCCAGACGGTCGGCGCGGACGGAAAATACGCCATCGAAGCCGGAGCCGGGCAGACGCTTGTATTCTCGATGCTGGGGTACGTGACGGAAGAAGTGCGTGTCGGAAACCGGACGCGCATAGACGTGACGCTGAAAGAAGACTCCAAGATGATCGAAAGCGTGGTCGTGGAAATCGGCTACGGCAACCAACGGCTGGTGGACGTGACGGGCACGGTGAGCCGTGTGAAGATGGAAGACATGGTGAAGGCGCCGGTGGCGTCGTTCGACCAGGCGCTGCAAGGACGTCTGGCGGGCGTTTCGGTCACCTCGTCCGACGGAACCCCGGGAGCGGAAATGGACATCGTAATCCGGGGTGCGAACTCCCTTACGCAGAGCAACTCGCCGCTCTATGTGGTGGACGGATTCCCGATAGAGGACTTTTCGAGCGCGGCGGTCAACACGGCGGACATAGCCTCGCTGACGGTGCTGAAAGACGCTTCGGCGACAGCCATCTATGGCTCGCGCGGAGCCAACGGCGTCATCATCATCGAGACGAACAAGGGCGAAGCGGGCAAACCGAAAGTGACCTACAACGGAACGGTCGGATTCCAGGAAGTGACCAAACGGATGGAACTGATGACGCCCTACGAATTCGTGGTCTACCAAATCGAACGGGCCCCGTCGAACCTGGACCGCTATCTGACCCGGCCGGGCCGCACGCTCGACTTCTACCGCACGCACGAAGGCATCGACTGGCAGGACCGCTTGTTCCGCAGCGCGCTGATGCACACGCACAACGTATCGGTGTCGGGCGGCAACAAACAGATCCGCTATGCGGTATCGGGCTCGGTGGTGGACCAGGACGGTGTGATCGACAACTCGGGCTACCGCAAGTATCAAGGCCGCATATCGCTGGACACGAAACTGAACAAACGAGTGAATCTGAGCGTAAACGCCAACTACACCCATGACAGGACCCACGGACAGACCACGTCGAAGTCGCTTGCGTCGGCCAATGCGTATGCCTCCTATCTGATGTACCGCACATGGGCCTATCGTCCGGTCATTCTCAACTCGAAAGACGACGACAGTCTGTTCGACGATGAAAACGACACCAGCGTGATGAACCCCATCATCTCGAACAAAAACGAGAACACGACCAAGAAGACCACGACGTTTCTGTCGAACGCGAAGCTGGTGTGGGAAATCATCGACGGGCTGAAACTGACGGTCCGGGCCGGATACGGCAAGAAGACGGTCCGCCAGGAAGAATTCAACAACTCGCTGACTTTCCAGGGATTCCCGCGGGCCGGAAACAACAAGGGCGTGAACGCGAGCTTCGGCGAACGCGTGCTGGAAGACTGGATGAACGAAAACACGCTGGTCTACAAACGCGAATTCAACAACAAACATAAGTTCGACGTGACGGTGGGCTACACGATGCAAGGCACCGTGTCGTCGAACTACGGATTCGGAACCTCGTACATACCCCACGAATTTCTGGGCATGAGCGGCATGGACGACGGCATACCCTACTCGACGACGGCCGTGCTGTCGGAGAATGCGCTGATGTCGTGGCTGGGCCGTGTGAATTACAGCTACCGCTCGCGCTACATGTTCACGGCCTCGTTCCGTGCGGACGGCTCGTCGAAATTCACGCCTGGAAACCGCTGGGGCATCTTCCCGTCGGGAGCGTTCGCGTGGCGCCTGGGCCAGGAAAAGTTCATGCGCAAACTGAAATTCGTGGACGATGCGAAACTGCGTGTGAGCTATGGCGTGACGGGCAACAACCGCATCGGCGACTTTGCGACCTATCCGTCGCTGACGCAGTCGGACTACTATTCGTTCGGCAACGGGACCCCCTCGGAAGCGGTCGTGCCGAACAACCTGGGAAACAAGGACCTGACGTGGGAAAGCACCGAACAGATAGACCTCGGACTGGACCTGTCGCTGTTCGGCAACCGGGTGAACCTCACGGCCGACCTCTACCGCAAGACCACGCGCGACCTGCTGCTGAATGCGAATCTGCCCTTCACGAGCGGCTACTCGTCGGTGTACAAGAACGTGGGTAAAGTCCGCAACGACGGTCTGGAACTCTCGCTGAGCACGGTGAACGTGAAGACCCGCGACTTCGAGTGGACCTCGGACTTCAACATCAGCTTCAACCGCAACCGGGTGATGGCGCTGGCCGAAGGGCAGGAAAGCCTGCTCTCGACGGTGGCTTTCACGACGGACTTCAACTCCACGCCGCTCTACATAGCGCGTGTGGGCGGCCCGATGGCGGCGTTTTACGGCATAGCCTGGGACGGGGTCTACGGCTACGACGACTTTGAAGTGGATGCGACAGGTGCCTATGTCCTGAAAAAGAGCGTGCCGACCAACGGCAATGCCCGCGAGACGATACAACCGGGCGACATCAAGTATGCGGACCAGAACGGCGACGGAGTGGTGAACGACCAGGATATGGTCATCATAGGCCGGGCCACGCCGATCCACACGGGCGGATTCAACAACAACTTCACCTACAAGGGTCTGAGCCTGAACATCTTTTTCCAATGGAGCTACGGCAACGACATCATGAATGCCAACCGCATTATCTTCGAGGGAAACTACAACGGGAAGAACATCAACCAATTCCGCTCCTATGTGGACCACTGGACACCCGAAAACCCGACGAGCCGCAATTTCCGCCCCGGAGGCCAGGGCCCGCGCGGCGTCTACTCGTCGCGGACCATTGAAGACGGCTCTTTCCTGCGCCTGAAGACCGTACAGCTGAGCTATACGCTGCCGGAAAAATGGGTGCGCCGAATCCATCTTCACAACGTACAGATATTCGTTTCGGGGCAGAACCTGTGGACGTGGACCCGGTATTCGGGGCTCGACCCGGAAGTGTCGACCCGCAACTCGGCGCTGACGCCGGGCTACGACTATTCGGCCTATGCCCGGAACCGGACCTATATGGCCGGGCTGAAGATTGCGTTTTAATTCAACAACACGCTGAACATGAAAAAAGTACAATATATTCTGCTCTGTGCGTCGCTCCTGCTGGCGGATGCTTGCAGCCTGCTGGACACGGAATCGCAGGACTTCATCGACCCGAAGAAGTACTACAAGACCGAGGAGCAACTGCAATCGGCGCTGAACGGAGTGTATGCGACGCTGGCCCAGACGAGCCTCTACGGAGCCATGATGCTGGGCCGCATGGGGCTGTCGGCGGACATCGGCTACGAAGCCTACACCGTGGACGAAGGGACGGTCGGCTACTACGACGTGAACCCTGCCGACAGCAAAATCCGCAACTACTGGCGCGACCTCTATGATGGAATCGGCCGGGCGAACCTGCTGCTGGAGAACATCGGAAACCCCGAAATGGACGAAGCCGACCGCGACAACATCCGCGGGCAGGCGCTCTTTCTGCGCGCCTACTATCATTTCCTGCTGACGACCCGTTTCGGCGACGTGCCGCTGGTGCTGCACACACCTGCTTCGGGCAAACTTTCCGACGTGCGGATTCCGCAGACCCCGCAGCGCGAAGTTTATCTGAAGATCATCGAAGACATGGAAACCGCGGCCGGACAAGTGAAGCCCATCGGCGAAGTGGAATGCGGCGGACGCATCAGCCAGTCGGCCGTGTGGGGGATCCTTGCGCGCGTCTGTCTCTACATGGCGGGCGAACCGGTGAACGAACCGGGAATGTACGCCAAAGCCAAGGAATATGCCGCGAAAGTAATCGGCACGGGCTGCCATGCGCTGAACCCGTCGTACCAACAAGTATTCATCAACTACATCCAAGACAAGTACGACACGCGGGAAAGCATCTTCGAGGTGGAATTCTACGGCAACAACGTAGGCACCTACAGCACGACCGCGGGGCAGGTAGGCCGCAACAACGGCATCAAGTTCACGAACACCGACATGCCGGAAGTGGGCTACTCGATAGGCTCGATACGGGCCACGCCCTACTTCTTCCAGCTGTTCGAGGAGGACGACGAACGCCGCGACTGGTCGATTGCGAACTACACGCTGAGCGACAGCGGCGAAAAGGAGACGGTCTCGGCGAACAACATGTGGATACGCTTCTGCGGCAAGTTCCGCCGCGAGTACGAACTCATAACGCCGAAAAGCACGACCCACACGTCGACGAACTTCCCGCTGCTCCGCTACTCGGACGTCCTGCTGATGTATGCGGAAGCGGTGGCGGCGGATGCCGGAAGCGACGCGACCGAACTGACCGCGGCCTACGAACATCTGAACAAGGTACGCCGCCGCGGCTACGGACGCGACCTGAATGCGCCGGCCGAAGGGGTCGACCTGCCGGTGGAAGGCGCGGTGTCGCTGCTGGAAGCCGTCAAGGACGAACGCGCCCGCGAACTGGGGCACGAACTGCTGCGCAAGGACGACCTGATACGCTGGGGCGAATTCTACGACCGGATGCAGTCGATCCGCTCGACGGTGCCGCAAACCTATACGTCGAACTACTATGTGGCGGCCCGGCTGTACTATGGCAACGTACAGCGCCGCGACGTGCTGTGGCCGATTCCGACCTACGAACTGAGCGTGAACCCCTATCTGGTCCAGAACAACGGCTGGTAATCTTAAAAAACTGCGAATCATGAAATACTATCATTTAGCGACGCGTCTGCTGCTGGCGGCAGCCCTGCTGGGGCTGGCGGGCTGCAACGAAGAAGAGAAAGTCGGAACGCCCGACTTTGCGGCGTCGGCCTCCGGCACGGTGTTCAAGGTGGGCGAGCCGGTGGAATTCGCGCTGGCGGGAAATCCCGACTTCATCGTATTCTACTCGGGCGAACCGGGCAATGCCTACGACTACCGCAACCGCGACCGTATCGAAAAGGCCGAGACCACCCTCTCCTTTCTGACCCAGACCAAGGCGGGAATCAAGGGAAATGCCAATCCTCGGAACGCTCCGGTCTTCTATTCGACCGACTTCGACGGAACCTACACCGAAGAAAGCGTCGACAAAGCCACGTGGACGGACCTTTCCGACCGATTCGTGCTGCCGACGGATACGGAGCAGTCGGTGCCTGCGGGCACGCTCTACATAGACGGACTGTTTCCGGAAGACGGCTCGCCGATTTATCTGCTGTACGACTATCATGTGGCAAAATACACGGACAGCAAGAAGAACGGCCGCACGCAGGTGGACATCATGAACTTCAACATCAACGGAATCACCCCTGCGGGAACGACGACCATCTACAACCTCAAGAACGCCGGATTCCAGTTCGTGTTCGATGCCGGCTACCGCGATAACAACAAGTCGCAGGAACCCGACGTCAATACGAGCCGCATCATGCTCCGCACGGACTACAAGCCGACCGCCGACATGCGCATACGGGCCGTATCGGGCCCGCTGTACCGCCCGGACGACGTGAATTCCGGCCCCGACGGCGGAGTGGGCATCAAGGCGGTGGCCGACCCGACGATGAAGTCGTTCCACCACACCTACGACAAGCCGGGCGAATACACGGTGACGTTCGTAGCCTCGAATTCCAATGTCTACGGACGCAAGGACGCGGTGCGCGAACTGCGGATCACGGTGGTGAACGACACCGGAACCATCGAACCTCCGGTCCACGACGAATGGAGCAACTGACGAAAAAAAGCGGATTATGAAAAAGATACTTATACCGATATGGCTTCTTGGTCTGGCCGCAGGCTGCCAGGAAGCTCCCGTAGAAGCGTCGTTCGCGGCATCGGAAACGGCCGTGCGCTTTGTGGGCGCCGGTCCGGCCGCGACCCGCACGGTCGTGGAGGCGGACGGCACGGAAATATCCGTCGTATGGGGTTCCGACGATGTCATCGGCATTTTCGGCCGGGGCGCCACGGCGGGAAACAACTACCCCTATGCCGCAGCTCCCGAACGGAACGAACCGTCGCAATGCACCTTTGCGTCGACCGACATGGACAAGATTTTCAAGTGGAACCGGGGCGAACAGGCGTTCTACGCCTATTATCCCTACGCGGAAGATGCAGACGCGGAGCCGAACGCGCTGCCCGTCGTCCTGCCGACCCAACAGATGCAGAACGGCCCGGGCTCGACGGAACATCTGGCCGGGCTGGGCGTGATGAAGGCCGCGCCCGTGACGCGGGTATTCAGCGAAGAGGACCCGGCACCGGTCGGATTCACGTTCCGCAACCTGTTTGCGATGGTGGAAATCCGGCTGAAGATGGCGCCCGGAACGGCTGTCGACGTACCCGTGAGGCGAATCCGGCTGCTGTCGGAAGCGGCTCCGCTGACGATCGGGGCGGGCACGGTGGACCTGACGGCACCCGTCGCGGACGACCCGCTCGACATTACCGACGGAAAGAAAGAAGCCGTGCTTGTATTCGGAGAACAGCCCGTATTGAACAAGACCGACTATCAGAGCTTTTGGCTGATGCTTGCACCGGGCCGACACCCCGAGGGGACGCTGGCGCTGGAAGTGACGGCCATCGACAATTCGACCTGCACGACGACGCTTCCGGCCGTTGCGTTCAAGGCCAACTGCAACTATCGGCAGGATGCTGCTTTGTCGCTGGACGAATTCGTGCCGGCCGAAGCGTTCAACGCGACGGCAGCCGTGACGGAATGCCGGGTCGGCGAACCTGTGGTGTTCGCGCTGAGCGGAGAAGCCGAGACCGTCGACTTCTATTCGGGCGAAAAGTTCCACCAATGGGAATATGCCGATAAGGACCGTCTGGAGTATTCGGACGTCTTCTTCTCGTTCCGGGCGCAGATGCAGGGCGGAGCGCAGCTCCATCCCCTGACGGTGAAAGTCTCGACCGATTTCGACGGAACGTTCGAGGAGCCGAACATCCTGACGGCTGCGTGGACGGACGTCACCACCCGCTTCACGCTGCCGACGAAACCTTGGACGGCTAACAACGGTCCCAACACGCTGGAACGCTATCTGGAAGAAGGCCGCATGATTTCCTCGGGCGAAGTGAATCTGAGCGCATACTATGACGAAAAATCGCCGTATCTTTATGTCGCGTTCTTCTATCATGTCGACAAATACGATGCGACGCTGAAGAACAGCCGTCCGGGCATCTGGTTCACGGACATCATGGCCGTGCGGGCGGAGGGCGACACCCGGATTCCCATTTTATCGCAGACGAAGGAAACGGTCCATATTGTCAACGGCGACAAATATGCGGAGGGAGAAGCCGGCTCGGACTGGCAGGGAACCCCCTACGAATATAACGGCACGACGATTTCTCCGCTGCGCATGTGGTGCGTGAACAATCCTCCGGGCGACCGCGACGCCTATGCTGTGACGAACAAGCTGGAACGCAAGGTCTCGAACTTCGGTCCCGACAAACCCGAATCCGTAAAGGGGGGGGGAACGGAGATGCCCCGCGACTTCAGCTACGCGTTTGCGGAACCGGGAACCTACGAAACCGTACTGGTGGGCCGGAGCAAGACGCTCACCGACGAAACGGAAACGGTCTGCCGCTTTACGGTGACGGTAAAACCCTGAGAAGCTGAAAACACACAAAAACGAAAACCATGAAACCGACGATAAAACAACTATGGGGAGCGCTGCTCCTGATGCCGCTGCTTTGGGCCTGCCACGAAGAGACGCCGGGCGATGCGTCCGACCTCGCGGCCGAGACAATCGTTGTGAGCGGAGCGGAGGGCTACCGCAAACAGACCTTCGCAGAAGGCGCGCGGATCATCACCGACCGGGCCTACAAGGTGACCAACGTCCCGGACTACTTCAACGGATTCGAGATGCTGACGAGCAAGGGCCGCGCCAACAACGGCGGCACGATCACCACCCGCATGGACGGACTGGTCTACATCGTGGCGCCGGCCTCAGCCAAACCCCAGGGCTGGGCGGTGGTGCCCAACACGATCTATCAGGACCGGGACATGATGTATGCGACGGCCGACCAGGAAGTGAAACTTTCGGTCTACATGAAACGCGCATACGCGGGCAAGCCTGTCGAGATACCGCAGGTGACGACCTTTGCGAGCGCGGTGCCCATAGCCCGCAAGATTGTCTACGACGTACCCGAAGAACCGCTGGCGACGAGCTCGGTCCAGGGAACGGTGCGCTGCAACGGAACGCCTGTGAAAGACGTGGTCGTTTCGGACGGCGAACTGACGACGACGACCGACGAAAACGGCAAATACGTACTGCACTCGTGGAAGCGGACGGGCTATGTGTTCATTTCGGTGCCGAGTGGCTACGAAGTGCCGGCGGACGGACTGATTCCGCGCAACTTCGTGCGGCTGGACGGTGCGGACGAAGAAGTGGCCGACTTCGAGCTGACCGAGGCGGAAAACGATGAATTCACCCTGTTCGTGATGAACGACATCCACCTGAGCAACACGAAGGAGACCGACGACGTACAGCGTTTCCGCAAAGAATTCGCACCCGACTATGCGGCCATGCTGGCGCAGACCCCGGGCAAGGTCTATGCGACCGTGCTGGGCGACATGACGACCGACACGCGCTGGTACCGCAACAACTTCGCCCTGCCCGAATATCTGGGCGAAATGGAGCGGGTAGCCGGGGCGATTCCGATCTGGCATGTGATGGGCAACCACGACAACGACATCCGCTGCTCCGGACCCTCGGAGGTGTGGGACGCGCTGGCGGTGGAGACCTACCGCCGGGTGATCGGCCCGAACTACTACTCGTTCAACCTGGGACAATGGCACTTCGTGGTGCTCGACGACATTGTCTACACGGGAGCCAACGCCTACAACACCTATGTGGAAGACGTGCAGCTGGGATGGCTGGAAAAGGACCTTTCGCATGTGGACGCGGCGACCCCGGTGGTGGTGATGACCCATGCGCCGCTGTACCGTTACAGCGGCATGGCCGACGGCGTGCTGCTGGCCAACAAGAACTTCTCCAATCCCGACCAGGTGGACTGGCTGCTGGAAAAGTTCGCCAAGTTCGAGCAGGTGCACATCATGTCGGGCCACACCCACACGAACTACTACTGCAAGATTTCGGACCGGATCACCGAACACAACAACATCTCGGTGTCGGGCTCCTCGTGGCAGATTCTGGGCCCCGAAAAACCGCAGCTGAGCAAGGACGGCACTCCGGTGGGCTACACGATTTATCGGTTCAACGGCAAGCAGATGACGCGCTGCTACAAGGCCACCGGCCGGGATGCGGACGAATGCCAGTTCATCGTCTACGACCTCAATACGGTGCCTGCGGCCTACGGAGGCAATGCCGGGAGCAACCAGCTGCTGGTGAACGTATACAACTGGGACCCGGCGTGGACGGTCAAGGTCCGCGAAAACGGAACCGAAATCCCGGTGGTTCAGAGCTGGCGCTCCGACCCGCTCTATTCGCTGGCGGCCGAGGGCGTGACGGGGCTGAGCAGCGCCTTTTTGCCGGGAACGGGCGTGCCGCACATGTTCGTGGCGACGGCTTCGGCACCCGACAGCAGTGTGGAAGCGGAGGTGACCGACGGCGCGGGCAACAAATGGACGCAGACGGTAGTCCGGCCGAAAGCCTTTACGTGGGACATGCAATAACGGCGCGGAGCCGATTCCGGGCGGGCGTTCCGATACGGAAGCTCGCCCGGGAACCGGCCCCTTGAAACTCTTGTGAACCGATGAAACATATCGTATTCTTGAAAAAACTGCCGGCGCTCTGTCTGCTGCTGGCGCTCCGGACGGCGACGGCCCAGGAATTCAATGTTGTGGGCACGGTGCGCTGCGATGGGAAACCGGTAGCGGGAGCTGTTGTTTCGGACGGCGAACGAACGGCCGTGACGGATGCCGAAGGCGCTTACGGACTTCGCTCCTCCAAACGGTGCGGCTATGTGTTCCTGTCGGTCCCCTCGGGCTACGAGGTGGAAGCCGACGGAGTAATACCGCGCCATTTCGTGCCGCTGGCGGGCGAAGCGGTAGACCGCGCCGACTTCGAGCTGGTGAGGGCGGAGAACGACCGCTACACGCTGTTCGTACTGAACGACATCCACCTGACGAACACGGTGGCGCAGCAGGACATCCGCCAATTCCGGGAGAAATTCGTGCCGGACTTCCGTGAGACCCTGCGCACGACCCCTGGCAAACAATATGCGCTGACCCTGGGCGACATGACGACCGACTCGCGCTGGTACCGAAACAGATTCGGCCTGCCGGAGTATCTGAAAGAGATGGAACGCATCCCGTCCATTGCGATTTACCACGGCATGGGCAACCACGACAACGACCCCAAGGGAAACCATAGGCCCGAAGCGTGGGATTCGACGGCGGTGAAAACCTACCGCCGGGTGATCGGTCCGAACTACTACTCGTTCAACCTGGGAAAGGTCCACTATGTGATGCTCGACAACATCGTCTATCTGGGCCCCCGCAAACTGGAAAACGGGAAAACCCGCTGGGACTTCAGGGTCTGCATCGACGAAACGCAGCTCGGCTGGCTGGAACAGGACCTGAGCCATGTGAAGAAATCGACGCCCCTTGTCGTCTGCATGCACGCCCCGCTGTTCGGATGCAAGGCGCTGAAAAACGGCCGGGCACAGCTGAAACAAAAGTTTACGGAAGAAGGGGCGGCCGACGAATTGCTGGCCAAGCTGGCGGGCTTCAGAAAAGTCTGCCTGCTGACGGGCCACACCCATGTGAACCGCCACTATGTCCACTCGAAACACCTCAGAGAACACAACAACGTGGCGGTGGCGGCATCGTCGTGGAAACTCTACGGCGAGGGACGCCGCCACATGGCCAAGGACGGCACGCCCGGCGGCTATGCCATCTACCGGGTGGACGGGAAGAAAATATCGTGGAGCTACAAGGCGCTGGGACAGCCTGTCGACAGCTGTCAGTTCCGGGTCTACGACATGAACGCCGTGCCGGAACAATACGGCGGCAAACTGGGAAGCAACGAAGTGTGGATCAACGTATTCAACTACGACCCGGCGTGGAAGATAACGGTGCGCGAAAACGGCCGCAAACTTCCGGTGGAACGGATTGCCGGCTACGACCCGCTCTACCGCTGCATATCGCAGGGCGAAGTCCCCGAAACCGGGAACGCCTTTTCTCCAGCTCGGACCGAACACCTGTTCCGGGTGGTTGCAGCCGAAGCCGGCACGCCGCTGGAAATCGTTGTGCGCGACGGATTCTCGCACAGCTGGCGGCAGACGGTCGTGCGGCCCAAACCTTTCAGCTGGGACATGCGATGAAGACGATGAAAAAACTGCTGTTGGCGGGGGCTATCTGTCTGCTGACCGCCGCAACGGCCCTGGCGCAGCCGATACTGCGGCTGCCGTCGGCAATCGGCGACCACATGGTCCTGCAAGCTGATACGACGGTCCGGCTGCATGGCTGGGCCGATCCGAATACGACGGTAACGGTGGCCCCGTCGTGGGGCGGGGAGGTGACGGCCAAGGCTGGCTTCGACACGGCCTGGGCCGTGGAACTTCGCACCCCTGCGGCCTCGGCGGAACCGCACTCGATTACGTTCAGAACCAAGAAAGCCGAGAAAACCATCGACGACGTACTGATAGGCCAGGTGTGGCTGTGCAGCGGCCAGTCGAACATGAACTGGAGCGCGGAACATGGAATCGTCGACATGCAGGAGGAACTGACGCGGCCGATGAATCCGCAGATACGTCTGTTCACGGTGACGAAAAACAGCTCCGTCTACCCGCAGGACGACTGCGAGGGGTGCTGGCAGGTCTGCGATGCGGAAAGCGCCCGCTGGTTCAGTGCGGTGGGCTACTTCTTCGGCAAACGGCTGGCGTCCGAGCTGGGGCAGCCCGTGGGACTTGTCAACGCCTCGTGGGGCGGGACTCCGGTGGAAATATGGACGCCTGCGGAGGCGATGGCCGGGAATGCGGAGATGGTCGCGGCGTGGGAAAAATATCCCCGAAGCAGACAAGGCTGGCGAATCGGTTCGGCCTACAATGCGATGATCGCCCCGCTGCTCAAAACGGCTTTTGCCGGAGTAATCTGGTACCAAGGCGAAGCCAACAAACGGAACGCCGAACTCTACGGCGCGGAATTCCGGATGATGATCGAGAGCTGGCGCAGGGCATTCGGAGGGCAGCTGCCCTTCTATTTCGTGCAGATAGCGCCCTATGCCCGCACGGAGGGAGGCATTGCCGGAGCCTTGGTACGCGAACAGCAGGCACGTGTGGCGGCTGCGGTTCCGGGAACGGGCATGGCGGTTGTCGCCGATTTGGTCGACGACGTGACGAACATCCATCCCCGCTACAAAAAGGGGGTCGGCGACCGGCTGGCCAACTGGGCTTTGGGCGAGGTGTACGGGCGGACGGTGAGCAAGTACAAACATGCTTCGTTCCGGTCGGCCGAATTCAAGCGCTCGGCGGTCATCGTGACGTTCGACAATGCCGAGGGCGGACTCGTATGCCGCGGGAAGCGTATCGCCGGGCTGGAAGTGTGCGACGCTTCGATGGAATTCGTTCCGGCGGAGGGCAGAATCGACGGCGACAAGCTGGTGGTCCGGAGCAAACGGGTTGCGCGTCCGACAGCCGTGCGCTATTGCTTCAGCGACGGAGCAACAGGCAATCTGTTCGATGCCGCGGGACTCCCTGTGGCCCCTTTCCGAAGCGACGCGGATTGAGAATCATTGACGGAGTACGAAGCCGGGCGGGGAGAACCTGCCCGGCTTTTTGCTGGCCGGGGTGGGGCAAAATACCGAGAAATGGGGATTGCGGGAACGGGACAAAAGGAGTAACTTTGGGACGAGAAAATGCTGCATGAAAAACTCCTCGATATGCGACTGTCCGAACTGAAAACCGGAGAATCGGCGACGATTCTGAAAGTACTGGGCCACGGAGGGTTCCGCCGCCGGATCATGGAAATGGGATTCGTCCGCGGCCAACGGGTGGAGGTGATCCTGAACGCGCCGCTCAAGGACCCGATTCAATACCGGATCATGGGCTACGACGTATCGCTGCGGCGCAGCGAAGCGGAAATGATACAGGTATTTTCGGACAGCGAAGCGCACGAACTGCTCAAGGCGCCGGAGCGGCACGCTTCGGTCGAAGCGGTTCCGGGCGACGACGCGATAGACGAACTGGTCCGCACGCGCAGCCACACGATTTGCGTGGCGCTGGTGGGCAATCCGAACAGCGGCAAGACATCGCTGTTCAACGCGATTTCGGGCGGTCACGAACATGTGGGCAATTACAGCGGGGTGACGGTGGGCGCCAAGAGCGGCGTGCGCTGCTACCGCGGCTACCGGTTTCAGATAACCGACCTGCCGGGGACCTATGCCCTCTCGGCCTATACGCCCGAAGAACTGTTCGTCCGGGCCCACATCGCCGAGGAGACGCCCGACGTAATCATCAACTCGGTGGTGGCGTCGAACCTGGAACGCAACCTCTATCTGACGACCGAACTGATAGACATAAATCCGCGCATGGTAGTGGCGCTCAACATGTTCGATGAACTTACCTCAAGCGGCGCGCAGCTCGACTACGAAAGTCTGGGCCGGATGCTGGGCGTGCCGATGGTTCCGGTGGAAGCGCGCAACGGCAAGGGCATCGAAGCCCTGCTGGACACGGTCATAGCCGTCTACGAAAACCAGGACGAACGGGTGCGGCATATCCATATCGGTCAAGGCAGCGTCATCGAAGAGGGGCTTCGGCGACTGAACGGCGACATGAACGAGCACCACGGCCAACTGCCCAAGACCTTCCCGCCCCGCTACTTTGCGATGAAGATGCTGGAAGGCGACCGCCAGGTGAACGAACAGCTGCGCCGCTGCGAACGCTATCCGGTGTGGGCCGAAACGGCGGCCCGCGAAGCGGAGCGGATAACCAAGGCGCTGGGCGAAGACGTCGAAACGGCGTTCGCCAATCAGAAATACGGCTTCATATCGGGCGCGCTGAAAGAGACCTACACCCCCGGCCGCCGGGAGGAAGCGACGACCACGGCGCTGATAGATTCGTTCGTGACGCACAAGCTGTGGGGCTTCCCGATTTTCTTCTTTCTGATGTGGCTGATGTTCTGGTGCACGTTCTATTTGGGCGCCTATCCGCAAGGGTGGATCGACACGCTGGTGGGCTGGGTCGGCCGGGGCGTGGATGCGCTGCTGCCTTCCGGGGCGCTGCGCGACCTGCTTGCGGACGGGGTCATAGGCGGCGTGGGGGCGGTCATCGTGTTTCTGCCCAATATCATGGTGCTCTATCTGTTCATCTCGTTCATGGAGGATTCGGGCTATCTGGCCCGTGCGGCGTTCATCATGGACCGGGTGATGCACCGCATCGGCCTGCACGGCAAGTCGTTCATCCCGCTGGTCATGGGATTCGGCTGCAACGTTCCGGCCGTCATGGCATGCCGGACCATCGAGAGCCGGAGCAGCCGCCTGATAACCATCCTGATAACTCCGTTCATGTCGTGCAGCGCGCGGCTGCCTATATACATACTGATTGCCGGAACGTTCTTCACGGCGCACGCCGGATGGGTCATGACGGGGCTCTATGTGCTGGGGGTGGCGGTAGCCGTCGTGACGGCGCGTCTGCTGCGGCGCTTCCTCTTTCGGGCGGACGAGACGCCGTTCGTCATGGAGCTGCCCCCCTATCGCTTGCCGACGTGGAAAACCACGCTGACGCACATGTGGGACAAGTGCGCGCAATACCTGCGCAAGATGGGCGGGATGATTCTGATAGCGTCGGTCATCGTATGGTTTCTGAGCTATTATCCCCGCACGGAGGAGAGCGCCGGAGGAACCGCGCACTACGAAAATTCTTACCTGGGCCGTATCGGCAAGGGCTGCGAACCCGTTTTCGAGCCGATAGGCATGAACTGGAAAGCGGGCGTGGCGCTGTTATCGGGCGTGGCGGCCAAAGAAATCGTAGTCAGCACCTTAGGAGTGCTCTATTCGGAAAACGGCGACCCGGCCGACGAAGCGGCTACCCTGCCGCGGCGGCTGAGGGCGAGCGGCGATTTCCCGACCGCCACGGCGCTGGCGTTTCTGGTGTTCATTTTGCTGTACTTCCCGTGCATCGCCACCGTGACGGCCATCGGCGCCGAGGCGGGATGGCACTGGGCGCTGGCCGCGGTGGTCTATGACACGCTGCTGGCATGGCTCGCGGCATGGGGCGTCTATCACCTGGCGCTGTGGCTCTGAACATGGACTGGCAGGATTATACGGTCGGAATCATCTTGGGCGGGATTGTCGCCCTGCTGCTGTGGCGGTTCGTGTGCTTCGTCTCCGGACGGCGCCGGGGCGGCTGTGCCGGATGCGGTGCGACCCGCTGCCCGCTGAAAAACCGCAAGAAATAGCTTACTGAAAGGCCGACGGATTTTCTGAATCCGCCGGCCTTTCGATTTATCCGTGGTACTCGCTGGGGGCGAGCCCGAACTGCTTCTTGAAACTCTTGGAGAAGTGCGACAAGGTGGAGAATCCCGTCATGTCGGCGATTTCGGAAATCGTATAGCGCCCTTCGAGAATCAACTCCGCAGCCCGGTTGAGCTTGTAGGTCTTGAAGAAGACGTTGGGGCTTTCTCCGGTGAGCCCCTTGAGCTTGTAGAAGAATTTGGTCCGCGAAATCCGCAGGGCTTCGGTAGCCCAGGCGATGTCGAATTCGGGATTCGACAGCTCGGTCTCCATGAGCCGGTAGAGCTCGGTCATGAAAGCCTTGTCCTGCGGTGCGAGCAGGTCCTCCTCGATCTTGGTCGTCTGCGTCGACTGCCCGAGCAACCGCCGCACGCGCTCGCTCTTGCGAAGCTGCGACTTGACGAGCGCCAGCAGATAGCTCGGCTCGAAAGGCTTGGTCACATAAGCGTCGGCGCCCGTATCGAGCCCCTCGACCTGGTCTTCGACCTGCGTTTTGGCGGTGAGCAGCACCACCGGAATGTGGCAGAGCTGGGCGTCGTCCTTGATTCGGCGGCAAAACGCATAACCGTCCATACCGGGAAGAACGACGTCGCTGAGCACCAAATCGGGCGCTTCGTCGTCGACCTTGCGGAGCGCTTCTTCCGCGTCGAAACAAGACAGCACCCTATAATAAGGCGACAATAGTGTGCAAAGGTAATTGACCACGTCGGCATCGTCGTCGAGCACCAACACGCTTTTCAGCTCCTGCCCGTCGGTGCGTTCGGGTGCGGAAACCGCCTCGGAAGCCTCTACAGCCAAGGGGGGGGGAATTTCGGCGGGCGATTCGGAGCTGCGCTCCTGCTCGGGATAGGCTTCGTCGTCCAGCGGCAGGATGAACGTGAAGAGCGCACCGCTCAGCTCCTCGGGGCTCGAAGCCTTGATTCGTCCGTGGTGGAGCTCCACCAAGCTGCGCGTATAGTAAAGCCCGATGCCCGTCCCGTAATTGTAACTGCCCTCCGTGCGGTTGTTGATGCGGTAATAGCGCTCGAAAATCTTTTCCCGCTGGTCCTCGGGGATGTCGGCGCCCGTATTGGCGACCGAAACCTTGACATAGCGCATCCACCGGACCGCCGCGTCGCCGGGGAAAAGGCGGGCGGCTTCGTCGTGGCCTATCATGTCGAACCGCACGACGATGCGGCCGTTGCCGGGAGTGAACTTGAGGGCGTTGGACATGAGGTTGCCGAAAATCTTGTCCTGCTTGTCCTCGTCGAGCCACATGACGCACGTCTCTTCCAAGCCGCAGGTCTGCAACGAAATGCCCTTGGTGGCGGCGTTGACGCGGAAGATGTCGATCCGCCGCTGCAAGACCCGGATGATGTCGGTGCGGCGCACCCTGAGCCGGAGCGTATCGTTTTCGAGCTTGCTGAAATCCAGCTGCTGGTTGACCAGTTCGAGCATCCGGTCGGTACTGCGCTGAACGATGAGCAGCAGCTGCCGGTTCTGCTCCGAAAGACCGGGGTCCTCGCAAAGCTGCGCCACGGGGCCGGAAATCATGGTCAGCGGCGTGCGGAACTCGTGCGAGACGTTGGAGAAGAAACTCCGAATCATGGCGTTCATCCGCCGCTCCTGCTCCTTCTCGCGCTCGGCGACCCGCACAGCCGCCTTTCCGGCCCGGATGCGGAGCCACGAACCGACGAGCACCCACACCAATCCGCCTGCGACGATGAAATAACAACCGTAGGCCCACCATGTGCGCCAAGGCGCAGGCCGGATGATGACGGGGATGGCGTTTTCGGTCTCGGCGACGCTCTGGTCGTTGCTGGTAATCTTGACGCGCAGGAGGTAGCGGCCCGCCGGAAGATTGGCGTAGTTGACCTCATGGTTGTTGCGGGCCTCGATCCAATAATCGTCGAACCCTTCGAGCTTGTAATGATAATGCACGCGGCCATACTCGCAGTATTCGAGCGCGGCGAACGAAACGCTGAACCCGTTCTGGTTGTGGCAGAGCCGGATTTCGGGGTTATAGGCCAGGTGGCGCTCGATGGGCCCGCCGCTGCGGGGCGCGACGAGCCTGTTGTGGATGCGCAGGTTCTCGAAGACGAGCGGAATCCGCCGTTTGGTCGGCACGGCCGAGGGGTCGAAGAGCGTAAGGCCGTGCGTACCGCCGAAGACGAGCGTGCCGTCGGGCAGGCGGCAGGAAGAACGCTCGTAGAACTGATTGCCGCCCAGCCCGTCGGACGCGTAGTAATTGGTGAAGCGCTCGGTGGCAGGGTCGTATTTGCTCAGTCCGTACAAAGTGCTGACCCACAGATTGCCCTCGGCGTCCTCCTCGATGGCCGCGATTTCGAGACAGGTGGTGCCGGGCACGGGCACGAGCCGCTTTTCGGAGGAAACGTAGCGCAGCAATCCATTGCTGATGGTGCCGATCCAGATGTCGCCGCGGCGGTCCTTGAAAATCCGGGTGGGAATGAAAACCGAGCGGCGGATGCACTGCCGGAGGTCGTCGCCGGGAATCTCCAGCTCCCGTATCTCGCCGTTCGCAACGATTTTAAGCGGCTGGTTGAACGCCGCCACCAACAAAGAGCCGTCCTCCAAAGGCAACAAATCGGGAATGAACGAAAACGAACCGTCGAACACCTGCATCGGCTCGAAACGGCTTTTGCCCGGAGCCAGCGCATGGAGGAAATGGGTGGCCGTACCGACCCAGACCGTACCGCTGGCATCCTGCGTGACGGACATGGGCAGGAAGACGGAATGCCGGGCCTCGACCCGCAAGGCCCCGCTGCGGTAACGGCATTTGAGCACCTGATGATTGGAAGCCGTCATCCACACGGCATTGTCGCGGTCGACGAAAAGCCGGTTGATATAGATTTTCTGCTGCTTCTCGGAGGGGAACAGCTCGTCCATACCGACGGCGTCGAGCCGCTGCCGCCGCAAATCGTAGACATAGAGCCCGTCCATGAGGGTGACGATCCACAGATTGGCCTCCCTGTCGGCCGCAACCGAAACGACGGATTTGTTGGCCAACTCGGAACGCAGGTAATTGTTGCTGTTGAAACTGGTTTTATAATGGTAACAAACCGTATAACCCTGGTCCTCGGACCCGATCCAGAGGTTGCGCTGCGAGTCGGTGAACATGCTCCGGATTTTGAACGGCGGAACCTCGAACGGAAACCCGGTCTGCTGCTGGTGGATGAAAGTACCGTGGACGAAATCGTAGCAGAACATGCCGTGCCGCGCGGTGTTGAAAAGCAGGCAGTCATCGTTGTAGGGATGGATGTAGGTCACATCCGCCTTGGCGAAAAGCGGGTGACGGCGGATGACATCGGGCACCTCGTCGAAGCGTCCGGTCCAGGTGTCGAAAGTCCGGCACCGGGAATACCCCGAAAGATACAGATAGCGGCCGTTGTGGAGGTAGGAATAGTACGGGAAGTCTTTCAGCGGAACGGTGTCGGTAATGCGCCGCGCCACGAGGTCGTAACACCGCAGCTCCCTTGAATTGACGATCCACAGCCGGTTACTGGAATCGACGTGGCAGCGCACATGGAACGTATTGTCGGGGTCGAGGCCGGAAAGCAGCGGGTCGAACCGCCCGGCCCCCTCGTCGTACTCGTAGAGCGTTTCGCAGGTTATGGCGAAGATACGCCCCGTGCGGTCCTCGAAGAGCTGCAAAATATTGCGGTTGTCCGAACGGAGCGGGATGCGCCGGAAATCGTCCTGGTCGGTGTAGATGCAGGGACCGTTGACGGTGGCGACCCACAGCCGCCCGTGCGAATCCCGCATGAGGTCCTGAATCTGGTTGTCGCAAAGGCTCAGCGAATCGTCCGTGCAGAAATATTGCTGGTACTCGTGGGCGTTGTACTTGTTGAGCCCGCGGAACGTACCTATCCATATATGCCCCTGGGCATCCTCGGCGATGGCTTTTATCTGCTGGTTGGAAATGGTGCCCGAGACCAGCGGACTCTCTATTTCGCTCCGGCGTTCGTCGACCGGGCCGGAGGTGCGGCACGCGGCGCTCAGCAAGGCCAGCGAACCGAAGAAAAGGGAAGCGGTGAACTTCATAGGCTCCGAGATAGCAGTTTTTCTAAACTAAAGTTACGCATAATAATCCAATAAGAAGCCCCATTCCGGAAGATTTGGACGATTCGACAAATTTTTGAACGCAGGGAAATCACGGCTGAATAAACGGACAACTCTTTTGAATAGGAGGAAAAGCCGGGCCGAAAGAAACAATCTAAACTTGTAAACCTGAAAAAACTACAAGTTATGAAACCTGTGATTCGACTGATTTTCGTATGGGCAGCCGCTCTGTCTTCCGCCTGCGGCGGAGCTGTCGGTACGAAGTGCGCCGGAACGGATGCGTCCGGCGAAATCGCCGCTTCGGCCCGAACGGCCGTGACCCGCACTGAAGCGGGCGATGTGGCCGGATATGCGCAAGGAGACCTCTTTATATTCAAGGGCATCCCCTACGCCAAGGCCGAACGCTTCATGCCGCCCCAGGCACCCGACAAATGGGAGGGTGTGCGCAGCAGCCGTGCCTACGGCCCGACCTGCCCGCAGGGGGTGCGCGGCGGCTGGCAGAGCGACGAACACGCCTTTGCGTTCGACTGGGACGACGGCTATCCCGGCGAAGACTGCCTGAGGGCGAATATCTGGACCCCGGGACTGAATGACGGCCGGAAACGTCCCGTGATGGTATGGCTCCACGGCGGCGGCTATGCGGCAGGCAGTGGCCAGGAACTTCCCTCGTATGACGGGGCCAATCTGGCGCGCAAAGGCGACGTGGTGGTCGTGACGCTGAACCACCGTCTGAACGTGCTGGGCTTTTTGGACCTCTCGGGCTTCGGCGAAAAATATGCGGCTTCGGGCAATGCCGGACTGCTGGACTTGGTGGCCGCACTCAAGTGGGTCAATCGCAACATCGCCGCATTCGGCGGCGACCCCGCCAACGTGACCATCTTCGGCCAGTCGGGCGGCGGCGGCAAGGTCTCGACCCTGCTTGCGACGCCTGCGGCAGCGGGACTTTTCCACAAAGCCGTCGTACAGAGCGGCTCGATGCTCCGCACCATGGAACAGAAGTACTCGCAGCGAATCGGTGCCGCGGCAGTGCGCGAACTCGGCCTGCGCCCCTCGGAAATCGACAAGCTGAAGACAATTCCCTATGAACAGTTGCTGGCCGCCGGCGAAAAAGCGGTGGCCCGCGTGAAAGCCGAAGCCGAGAAGGAAGGCATCTCGACCTTTATTTTCGGCTGGGCGCCCACCGTGGACGGCGAAGTGCTTCCGGTCCAGCCGTTCGACCCGCAGGCCCCTGCCCAGAGCAAGGATATTCCGCTGATGATAGGCACCACCCTGCACGAATTCACGATGAGCACCTATGTGCCTTTCTTCCGGACGATCAGCGAAGAACAGGCCGTAGAGTTCCTGCGCAAGAAATACGGCGACCGGACGGACGAATTCATGGCGGCTTTCCGCAAAGCCTATCCGGACTACCAGCCCAAGGACCTGGCGGACGTGGACTTCGTGTTCCGCCCGGGTGCCGTCGAGCAGGCCCGCATCAAGACGGCCCAGCAAGGCGCACCTGTATATATGTATCTGTTCGGGTGGGAATCGCCCGTCATGGACGGCATGCTCCGCAGCACCCACTGCATGGAGATCCCCTTTGTCTTCGACAACACCCTACGCCACGCTTCGATGACGGGCGGCGGCCGCGAAGCGCAGGCTCTGGCCGACCGCATGAGCCGGGCCTGGATCAACTTCGCCCGCACGGGCAACCCCAATGCCGACGGCCTGCCCGCCTGGGAACCCTACACGCCGGACAACGGCGCCACGATGTATTTCGACAACGACTGCCGGATACTGCACAACCACGACAAAGAACTGCTCGAAGTGGTCCGCGCTTTCCCGACGCGCGGCTTCTGAGAGGAGGCAACCTGTTTCAATAAACCTAAAAACTCTAAACATGAAGAACAATTCTACAAGGAAATTGCTCCTTGCGACGCTTCTCCTGTTTGCGCCCGCGACGCTGCTGCTGGCGCAGACCAAGGTCAAGGTCTGGGGGCAGGTAACCGATGCCAACGGTCCGATGGCCGGAGCGAGCGTCATTGAAAACGGTACGACCAACGGAGCCACGACCGATGCCGAAGGCCGCTATGCGCTGTCGGTGGGCGAAGGCGCTACCCTCGTATTCTCGTTCATAGGCTATGTAAGCCAGGAAATGGCCGCCACGCCCGGCGAGCACAACGTTATGCTTGCCGAAGAGAGCACGAAACTGGACGACGTGGTGGTGGTAGGCTACGGCGTGCAGAAAAAGAGCTCGGTGACGGGCGCCATTTCGCAGGTGAAACCCGAAGACATGCAGAACCGCTCGATTACCAACGCACAGGCCGCCCTGCAAGGCAAGACGGCCGGCGTACAGATCATTCAGGGCTCCTCGGCCCCGGGTGCATCGCCGACGGTGCGTGTGCGCGGTTTCTCGTCGAACGTTTCGTCCAACCCGCTCTATGTGGTCGACGGCGTGCGTCTGAGCGACATCAGCGGCATCGACCCCAACGACATCGCGTCGATGGAAGTGCTCAAGGACGCCGCATCGGCCGCCATCTACGGCGCCGAAGCCGGGAACGGCGTCGTGCTGGTCACCACCAAAAAGGGTGCGGCAGGCAAGGGCAAGCTGACCTACGACTTCCAGTACTCGTGGCAGACGCTGGCCAACGTTCCGAAAGTACTCAACGCCGAGCAGTATATCGACTACATGACCGAGGGCAGCATCCTCTCGCGCGACTTCCTGCTGAGCAACTGGGACGGTGCGACCAACACCTCGTGGACCGACGTTGCGTTTGAAACGAGCACGATGCAGAAACACAACGTCGCCTTCACCAACGGCAACGAACAGGGCAACTACTACCTTTCGCTCTCCTACCTCGACAACGACGGTATCGTCAAGGGCGACGCCGACACCTACAAGCGTCTGACCGCCACGGTCAACGGCGAATACCAAATCAAACCGTGGCTGAAGGTGGGCTCCACCAACCAGCTGGAGAAATACGACATGCGGACCGTGGCCGAAGGCAACGAATACGGCAGTCTGCTGGCTTCGGTGCTGCTGATGGACCCGCTCACTCCCGATGTCTATGCGCCCAACAACCTGCCCATGAACATGCTTACGGCCTTGAACAACGGTCAGCCGCTGCTCAAGGACGGCAAAGGCAACTACTACTCGGTTTCGCCGTTCTTCACGGGCGAATTCGGCCAGCCGCTGATCATGCGCGACAACAACGTGGCCAAGAGCGGCGGTTTCAACGTTACGGGTTCGCTGTACGGCGATTTCAAACCTGTGAAAGGTCTGGTCATCACCTCGCGTCTCGGCTACCGTCTCTCGGGCACCCGCACCTCCACCGTGTCGCTGCCGAGCTACAACAACTCCGAGCGCATCAATCCCTACCTGGGCTATTCGGCAGGCTCCTCGACCTCGATTTACTACCAGTGGGAGAACTTCGCCAACTATGCCCGGACGTTCGGCCGCCACAGCATCAACGCCATGATCGGTATGTCGTTCCAGAAGTCGTCGTACAACTATGTCAACGGCAGTCTCACAGGCAATGAAGAAGATGCGCTGAAGAAGAACGACCCGATATTCTGGTATCTGAACTACGCTGCCGCCTCCGCAACGAAGGCTGTGAGCGGCGAGGAGACCGAATCGGCCAAACTCTCCTACTTCGGCCGCGTAGGCTACGAATTTGCAGGCCGCTACATGATTCAGGCTTCGCTGCGTGCTGACGCCGCCGACCTGGCACAACTTCCCTCCACGAACCGCTGGGGCTACTTCCCCGCCGTATCGGCAGGTTGGGTAATCTCCCAGGAATCGTTCTTCGAGCCGGCCCGCAAATACGTCTCCAACCTGAAGCTCCGTGCAAGCTGGGGCCAGAACGGCAGTCTTGCCGCTCTGAGCGGATACCTGTACAGCACGGACATGGCTTTGGACCGCATCTATCCCTTCTTCCCGGGAAACAACTACATCCAAGGTACGGCCCCCAGCTCCATGGGCAACCCCGAACTCCGCTGGGAGACTTCCGAGCAGATAGACATCGGTCTTGACGCGCGGCTGTTCAACGACCGGCTGACCCTGAGCGTCGACTGGTACGACAAGAAGACCAAGGACCTGCTGGTAAGCGGCACGACGCCGTCGCTGATTGTCGGCGGAACCGTTTCGCCCATCAACGCCGGTAACGTCAGCAACCGCGGCTGGGAAGTCGAGCTGGGCTGGAGAGACCGTGTGGGCGACTTCTCCTACTCGGTGCGCGGCAACATCGCCACGCTGAAGAACAAGGTGACCTACCTCGACCCGTCGCTGGTACGTCTGCCCGGCGAGTACTTCCACAATACGGCGATCACCTATTTCGAGAAGGGCTATCCCATCTATTATTTCCGTGGTTACAAATTTGCCGGCGTCGATCCCGCCACGGGCGACCCCACGTTCGAGGACCTCGACGGGAGCGGTGACTTGAGCGACGGCGACCTGACCTACATAGGCAACGCCATCCCCGACTTCACGTACGGCATCACGCTGACGGCAGCGTGGAAAGGTCTCGACCTGACCGTCTTCGGCACCGGTTCGCACGGCAACGACATCTTCAACTGCATCAACAAGTTCGACCGTCAGGCTTCCAACAAACTCAAGGAAGTCTTCTACGACAACCGCTGGACGCCGCAGAACACCTCGGGTACGGTACCCCGCGCCAATGCCAACAACATGGACAAGTACCAGTTCTCCGACGCCATGGTTTACGACGGCTCGTTCTTCAAAATCAAGCAGATTCAGATAGGCTACTCGTTCCCGAAGCAGTGGCTGCGCAAAATCTACGTAAGCAATCTGCGCATATACTGCTCGCTGGACGACTATTTCACCTTCAGCAAATACCCGGGCTTCGACCCCGAAGCCGCGACGAACGCTACGGCGGGCATGGGTATCGACAAGGGCTCCTACCCCGGCTCGAAGAAGGTCGTATTCGGTCTCAACATCGAATTTTAACAAACCACAACTACGGAAACAATGAAAATGAAACATATTCTGTTATCGGCTTTGATGTTGATTTTCGCGGTCGGTTGCGAAAACTATCTCGACATCCCGAAACACGGCAACATGGGAGGTCAGGACGACTTCTACAAAACCGACGAGGAAGCCCTGCAGGCCCTCGCATCGCTCTACGGTACGTGGGACGGCATCTACTCCAACTGGTTCTATGCCAAGAACCTGCTTTCCGACGACGTATTTGCCGGCGGTGGCAACCGAGGTGACAACACCTCCATGGAGCAGCTGAACGAATATACGTTCGGCACCGACAACACCGTGGTAAAGGACCTCTATGCGGGCATGTACGCCCTTATCTACAAGGCCAACCTTATCATCGAGAAGGTCGAGCCCGACACGCCGGGCAAGGCGCGTACGGTCGCCGAAGCCAAGTTCTTCCGTGCATGGGCCAATTTCGACCTGGTTACGCTCTATGGCCCCGTGCCCAAGGTCGACCATCTGCTTGCTCCCGGCGAATACCGCATGGGCAACAGCACGGTGGAACAGCTGTGGGAGTTCATCGAGCAGGACCTCAACGAAGCCATCGACTCCGACGCGCTGCCGTCGAAGAGCAGCGCGAACGATGCCGAAACCGGCATGCGCGTAACCAAGGAAGTGGCGCAAGCCATGCTGGGCAAGGCCTATGTTTTCCAAGAGAAGTATGCCGAAGCTGCCGCCATCCTGGACCAGGTAATCGACTCGAAGAAGTACGAACTTTTCAAAGGCGATTACGACATGCTGCTCCACTCGGCCAACAACAACAGCTGCGAGGCCATGCTCGAAATCCAGAAGCGCAAGGACCCCGAGCAGATGAGCTGGGCGCACTATGAGAACAACACGATGTTCTACCTGATGTACGGCTGGCGCTCGGACCGTCTGGAAATGACGGGCAACATTGCAAAGGTCATCGAAAACGGTACGTGGGGATTCTTCAACCCGCGCAAGTCGCTCTACGATGCTTTCGTAGCGATGGAAGGTGCGAACGGTTATCGTCTGAGCAGCACCATACGCACGGCCGATCAGATGGAAGCGCTCGGTGTCAAGGTTCAGCCCGGACAGTATCTTTCCGGTCATGAAGGCTATTTCATCTGGAAAACCCGTCTGCTGCAGGAAGACAACGTGTCGCCCGGTACGCAGCCGTGGTTCGTATGGACCAACTACCGCGTCATGCGCTACGCCGAAGTGCTGCTGCTCGCTGCCGAAGCCCACGTGCAGGGCGGCGACGCGACCAAGGCGCTGAACTACATCAACCAGATTCGTGACCGCGCGCGCCTTGCGCCGCTGAGCGCAGTGACGCTCGACGACGTCAAGAAAGAGAAGCGTCTGGAACTCTGCTTGGAAAGCGTTCGTTTCCAAGACCTCGTCCGCTGGGGCGATGCCGAGAGCTTCCTGGCCGAACAAGGCAAGCAGATTCCCGCATTCACGGGCGCCGAGACGAAGTACATGTGGAGCAACCCGACCTACGGTTTCAAGGCCAAGCACAAGCTGCTGCCGATTCCGCGCAAGGAGATGGAGCTCAATCCCAACATGAAGCAAAACGAAGGCTGGCAGTAAACCTCCGGTCCGACAACAAAAACAGAAATGACCATGAAAAACATACGATTCATTTTGACGGCGCTGCTGGCGGGTCTCTTTGCCGTAGCCTGCGAGGAGAAACCGATCGACGGCCTGAGCGGCACCTACGACAACATCGAGCGCTACAACTTCACCGAGGTCAAGCAGCAGCCCACCGAAAAACTGGGCAAAGGCATCAAGGCCCTGGTTATCGACCTCAAGGACGCCGCAGGCCATTCGATGCAGATGCGTATCGGCAGCGCCGAATGGGTGCTGAAAGCCGGAACCTATGCGGCAGCCGAGACCGTGGCTGCGGACAAGACGTTTTCGGCCGTGCTCGGCGAATCCCGGAAAGTTGTTTCGGGCAACCTGAACGTCAATCTCGTGAACGACATGTACATCTTCTCCGGGCTTCTCACCGCTGAAGACGGTACGGAAATCCAGTGCAACTACCGCGGCGTCCTCGCTTTCGAGATCGGCGTCGACGATCCGGAACCGAGCGGCTATACGGCCGTGCTGGCCATTTCGCCCGTATTGATTACGGACCAGAGCGGACAAGTGACGGGCACGGTGCCGGGAGTCTCGAAGTATGCGTTCACCATCTCCGATCCCAACGGTGCGAACGCAGCCTACTTCGAGGCAATCAATACCGAGAACCTCGACGCTACGGCATTGGCTGGTGAATATACGGTCAAAGACAACGCACAAGAGGCCTTGTCGATGGGTTCCGGCTCGTCTATGTCCGGTGATTGGGGCGAAGCCAGCTGGGGCAGCTACATCGTCAATCCCGAAGCAAAGAAAGAATTCCTCATGGCCGGTAACAAGGTTACCATTTCGGTAGCCGAAAGCCTTGAGGGCGAGAAACTCTACTCTTTCTCGGGCAGCGGTCTGAAGACGACGTTCGGCTTGGACTCCAGCTATGCTCCTATACCGGGTACGCTTTCGGAGGTGAACATCAAGTTTGCCACTCTCCAGCTCGCCGGAAGCAACTAACCGTCCGACAACCAAGAAACAAGGTTCCGTGCGATGGCACATTGCACGGAACCTTGTTCGGATAAAAGACAACCATAAACATCAGTATTGACATGAAGAAAATTGTTTTGTCGGCAGCCATGCTGCTGATCGGCTCCCTGGCCTGCGCACAGCAGGCGCTGTGGGGCATGGCACCGGTCGTATCGCCCGAAGTGCACAGCGACAACACCGTGACGTTCCGTCTCAAGGCTCCGAACGCCGCGAAAGTACAGGTGACGGGCGACTTCCTGCCCACCCAGAAAATCAAGACCCCGTTCGGCGAATTCGACGGTCCGGGCTATGCCGACCTGGTGCAGACCGACGGTGTCTGGGTGTTCACCACGCCCGAACCGCTGGCCCCCGAACTCTACAGCTACACGTTCGTGGTCGACGGGCTGAAAATCAACGACCCGAGCAACGTCTACACCATCCGCGACGTGGTGAGCGTGACCAATGTGTTCCTCATCGGCGGTGGCCGTGCCGACCTCTACAAGGTCTGCGACGTGCCCCACGGTACGGTCTCGAAAGTGTGGTACAACAGCCCGACGCTGGGCATCGACCGCCGTCTGACGGTCTACACGCCTGCCGGATATGAACAGGGCAGCAAGCGCTACCCCGTATTCTATCTGCTGCACGGCATGGGCGGCGACGAAAACGCCTGGAGCGAGCTGGGCCGCGCGGCACAGATTCTCGACAACCTGATTGCACAGGGCAAGGCCGAGCCGATGATCGTGGTGATGACCAACGGCAACGCCGCCTTGCAGGCAGCTCCGGGCGAATCGCCGCTGGGCTATGCCGCACCCTCGCTGCAGCTGCCCAAGACGATGGAAGGCTCGTTCGAGACGGCGTTCCCCGACGTGGTGAACTTCGTGGATGCGACCTACCGCACGCAGCGCAACAAGCATGCGCGCGCCATCGGCGGTCTGTCGATGGGCGGCTACCACTCGATGCACATCTCCAAGCAGTACCCCGACATGTTCGACTACGTAGGTCTCTTCTCGGCCGCCATCATGCCCGACAAGAACGCCAAATCGCCCGTCTACGACAACTTGGAAGAGAAGCTGGCCGTGCAGTTCGCCAAGAAACCGGCGCTCTACTGGATCGCCATCGGCGACAAGGACTTCCTCTACAAGGCCAACTGCGAATATCGCGAGATGCTCGACAAGAAAGGCTATCCCTACACCTATTATGAAACGGGCGAGGGCCACATCTGGAAGAACTGGCGCATCTATCTGACCGAGTTCGTACCCATGCTGTTCAAATAATCCAACCGCTACCGAAATGAACAAACCAATCGTATTCGCCCTGCTTGCCGCGGCCATGACCGCCTGCGGCCCGCAGGTGCCGCAACTGGGCCGGGCCTCGATCGACGAGGTGGTGGAAGCCATGACGCTCGAAGAAAAGGCCCATCTGGTCGTAGGAACCGGCATGGCCGGCTTCTCGGGCGAGAACGCCGTAGTGGGCGAAACCCGCAAGCTGGTGCCGGGCGCCGCCGGAACGACCTACCCCATCGAGCGGCTCGGCATTCCGTCGGTCGTGCTGGCCGACGGTCCTGCCGGACTGCGCATCAACCCCACGCGTGAAAGCGATTCGCAGACCTACTACTGCACCCACTTCCCCATCGGCACGCTGCTGGCCTCGACGTGGGACCAGCAGCTGGTCGAAAAGGTGGGCGAAGCCATCGGCAACGAAGTGCTGGAATACGGCACCGACGTGCTGCTGGCTCCGGCGCTCAACATCCACCGCAATCCGCTCTGCGGCCGCAATTTCGAGTACTACTCCGAAGACCCGGTCGTATCGGGCAAGATTGCGGCAGCCTATGTACGGGGCGTGCAGAACAACGGCGTAGGTACTTCGGTGAAGCACTTCGCGCTCAACAACCAGGAGACCAACCGCATGGCCAACGATGCGCATGTATCGCAGCGGGCCCTGCGCGAAATCTATCTGAAAGGGTTCGAGATTGTGGTCCGCGAATCCGACCCGTGGACGGTGATGTCGTCCTACAACTATCTCAACGGCATCTATACGTCGGAGAATCCCGAGCTGCAGACAGCCATGCTGCGCGACGAATGGGGTTTCCGCGGCATGGTCATGACCGACTGGTTCGGCGGCAAGGACGCTGTGGCGCAAATGGTGGCCGGCAACGACATGCTCCAGCCCGGCACGGACAAGCAGTACGAAATGATCGTCAGCGGCGTGAAAGAGGGCCGTCTGGACGAAGCCGTGCTCGACCGCAACGTGAAACGCATTCTGGAAATGATTCTGCGCACGCCCCGTTTCCAGGGGTATCGCTTCTCGAACAAACCCGACCTGGAGGCCCACGCCGCCGTGACGCGTCAGAGCGCTACGGAGGGTATGGTCCTGCTGAAGAACGAGAACGAAGCGCTTCCGCTGTCCGCCGGGACCAAGCGCATCGCGCTGCTGGGCTGCACCTCCTACGACTTCATCGCCGGAGGTACGGGCTCGGGCAACGTGAACCGCGCCTATACGGTTTCGCTGCTCGACGGACTGAAGCAGGCGGGCTATGAACTCGACGGCGAACTGAAAACCGCCTACGAGCAGCATATCGCCGCTGAAAACGAGCGCAACCGTCCCGACACGACCAACCGTTTCGCCATGTTCCTGCCGCGTCCCCGGCCGACCGAAATGATGATTCCCGCGGCCCGTCTGCAAGCGCTGGCCAAGGCGAACGACGTAGCGCTCATTACGCTGGGCCGCACCTCGGGCGAATTCCTCGACCGCAAGAAAGCCGATTTCGAGCTCACGCGCGAAGAAAAGGCCCTGCTCAACGACGTATGCCGTGCGTTCCACGCCGCCGGGAAAAAGGTGGTAGTGGTGCTGAACATCGGCGGCGTCATCGAGACCGCTTCGTGGAAAAACCGCCCGGATGCGATTCTGTGCGCATGGCAGGCAGGCCAGGAGGGCGGCAACAGCGTGGCCGACGTGCTGAGCGGCAAGGCTTCGCCCAGCGGCAAGCTGACGATGACTTTCCCCGTGCACTTTGCGGATGCGGCTTCTTCGGCCAACTTCCCCATCGACATGGCGGCCAACATGGACATCTCCAACAGCGGCGAAAAGAAAAACAGCCTGAAGAACGTGGACTATACCGACTACGAGGAGGACATCTACGTGGGTTATCGCTATTTCGACACGTTCGGCAAGGAAGTCTCCTACCCCTTCGGCTACGGTCTGTCCTACACGACGTTCGAGTATGCCGCTCCGCGCGTGGAAACGACGGAGGATGCCTACCTCGTGAGCGTACAGATTACCAACACGGGCAAACGGGCAGGCAAGGAAGCTGTGCAGCTCTATGTTGCGGCGCCCGACCGGGCGACGGCGAACAAGCCCGAAAAGGAACTCAAGGCTTTCGCCAAAACCCGCGAACTCCAGCCCGGCGAAACCGAAACCCTCGTGCTGAAACTGCCGAAAGCCAACCTGGCGTCGTTCGACACGGCTTCTTCGGCTTGGGTCGTGACTCCGGGCAGCTATGACCTGCTGCTGGGCGCTTCGTCGCGCGACATTCGTGCGAAAGCGGCTGTCGATGCAGCGGCGTCGAGCGTTCCGGTGGGAGACCTGCTCAAGCCGCAGGGCAAGCTCAGGCTGCTCGAACGTTCCGGCCGATAGCAGCAACGGCTATCCTTAACAATCCGAATAATCAGATCATGAAAAAAACCTTAATGTTATTCTGCGCCGTCGGTTCGCTGCTGACGACGACGGCTCTTCCGGCTGCCGGACCTGCGATTCCGCGCAACGAAAAGATCGAGCGGCAGGTCGAAAAGCAGCTCCGCCGCATGACGCTCGACGAAAAGGTGGGCCAGATGTGCGAGCTTTCCATCGACCTGCTCCAGAAGCGCGTCAACCCCTTTGCCGGGATGAACCCGCACACCGCCACGAAAGCCGACATCGAACAGCTGCTGAAGAAGTACGGCATCGAAAAGGAATTCGACCTCTCGGACGGTCTTTCGCAGGAGACGATGATGGGCATCTACATGCGCATCATGGCCATCGAAAACGCCGACGGCTTCCAGCTGGACGAGGCGATGCTCGACACCGTAATCGGCACCTACAAGGTCGGTTCGATTCTCAACGTGCCTGCCAGCGTGGCGCAGACCCCTGAAAAGTGGCAGGAAATCATCCGCCGCATTCAGGAGAAGTCGATGGAGACGATGGGCATCCCCTGCATCTACGGCGTCGACCAGATTCACGGCACGACCTACACGCAGGGCGGTACGTTCTTCCCCCAGGGTGTCAACATGGGCGCCACCTTCAACCGCGGGCTGACGCGCGAAGGGGCCCGCATTTCGGCCTACGAAACCAAGGCCGGCAGCATTCCGTGGACCTATGCCCCGGTAGTCGACCTCGGCCGCGACCCGCGCTGGCCGCGCATGTGGGAAAACTACGGCGAAGACTGCTATCTGAACGCCGAAATGGGCCGCGAAGCGGTTGTCGGATTCCAGGGCGAAGACCCCAATCATGTGGACGACCAGCACGTGGCCGCCTGCATGAAACACTATATGGGCTACGGTGTTCCGGTCAGCGGCAAGGACCGCACGCCGTCGTCGATTACGGTACAGGACCTGCGCGAAAAGCATTTCGCACCTTACCTTGAGATGGTCAAGGCCGGGGCGCTCTCGCTGATGGTCAACTCGTCGATGAACAACGGCCTGCCCATGCACGCCAACTACGAACTGCTGACCCAGTGGCTCAAGGAAGACCTGAACTGGGACGGCATGATCGTGACCGACTGGGCCGACATCAACAACCTCTATACGCGCGACCGCATCGCCAAGGACAAGAAGGAGGCTATCAAGCTCGCCATCAACGCCGGCATCGACATGTCGATGGACCCCTACGACTGGAAATTCTGCACCCTGCTGAAAGAGCTGGTCGAGGAGGGCGAGGTTCCGATGAGCCGCATCGACGACGCCGTGCGCCGTATTCTGCGCATGAAATATCGCCTGAACCTCTTCGAAAAACCCTACTACGACGTCAAGGATTTCCCGCTTTTCGGCAGCGCTGAACATGCGGCCGTAGCGTTGCAGGCAGCCGAGGAATCGCTCGTCCTGCTGAAGAACGCCGACGGTCTGCTGCCGCTGGCCAAGGGCACGAAACTGTTGGTGACGGGCCCCAACGCCAACTCGATGCGCACGCTCAACGGCGGCTGGTCCTACTCCTGGCAGGGCGACAAGGCCGACGCATGCGCGGCCGACTATAACACGATTCTTGAAGCGCTGACCGCAAAATTCGGCGCCGAAAACGTGACCTACGAAGCAGGTGTCACCTACAAGCAAGGCGGCAGCTGGTGGGAGGAGAACGCTCCCGAAATCGAAAAGGCGGTGGCTGCGGCCGAAGGTGCGGACTGCATCGTGGCGTGCGTCGGCGAGAACTCCTACTGCGAGACGCCGGGCAACCTGACGAACCTGACCCTCTCGGAGAATCAGACCGAATTGGTGAATGCGCTGGCCCGCACCGGCAAGCCTATCATTCTGATTCTGAACGAAGGCCGTCCGCGCTTGGTAGCCCAAATCGAGCCCCTGGCCAAGGCCGTGGTCGACGTCATGCTGCCGGGCAACTACGGCGGCGATGCGCTGGCCAACCTGCTGGCGGGCGACGCCAACTTCAGCGGCAAACTGCCGTTCACCTATCCGCGCGAAATCAACTCGCTGATTACCTACGACTACAAGCCCTGCGAGCACATCGGCAAGCAGATGGAGGGAGCCTACAACTACGACGCACAAGTCGCCGTGCAATGGGCTTTCGGCTATGGTCTGAGCTACACCGACTTCGCGTACAGCAATTTCCGGGTCGACAAAACGGACTTCACGGCCGATGACACGCTGACGTTCTCGGTCGACGTGACCAACACGGGCAAACGTGCAGGCAAAGAGAGCGTGCTGCTGTTCAGCAGCGACCTGGTGGCCTCGCTCTCGCCCGACAACCGCCGTCTGCGTGCTTTCGAGAAAATCGAATTGCAGCCGGGCGAGACGAAGACCGTCGTGCTGAAGCTCAAGGGCTCCGACCTTGCGTTCGTGGGCTACGACGGCAAATGGGTGCTCGAAAAAGGCGGCTTCCGGATGCAGGCGGGCGACCAGACCCTGCAGCTCGTCTGCTCGGAGGGCAGAAAATGGGCGACGCCCAACCGATAGGTTTTGCATCAGACGTTTGAATGCGGCGGAGGTCCGGCGGTTTTTCCCGTCGGGCCTCCGCTTTTTTTTGGACGGAATGTTTCATTCCGCCGATTGTTTGCGTACCTTTGCGGCCGTTATGCGCGGAGTGTTTTACATCTTGTTGTGCTGGCTGGCGGGAAATGCGCTGAGCCTTGCGACCGGGAACCACATCTCGGGAAACATCATCGGCATGGTCCTGCTCTTTGCGGCGCTGTGCCTGCGGTGGGTCGATGCCGAACAGGTACGCCCGGCCGCCAAGTTCCTGCTGGGGAGCATGGCCCTCTTTTTCGTTCCTTACGGCGTAGGGCTGATCGAATCGTACCATGTCATTCTGGACAACTTGTGGGCGATTGTCGTGGCGGGAATCGTCTCGACGGTGGCGGTACTTTACATAACCGGCCGCACCTATCAGATTCTCAACCGCAAAAATCCCGGAAAGAATGAATAGCTTCATCTCCTCGGACCTCTTTCTGCTTACGCTGACGACGGGGCTTTTCTGCCTGAGCGGCATCATCTACCGCCGGACCCGGCTGGCTCTGCTGCACCCCGTACTGCTCACGTTCGTTGCCATGATTGTCTTTTTGCAAACAACGGGCATCCCCTATTCCCGCTATCAGGAAGCGACCCGGATTCTCGACTTCGCGCTGGGGATGTCGGTCGTGGCGCTCGGCTACCTGCTCTACGAACAGGTCGAACGGCTGCGCGGCAGCCTGGTTCCCGTAGGCGTGGCTACGCTCGTCGGATGCGTCACAGGAGTGCTGAGCGTCGTTTACACGGCCAAGGCATTCGGCGCCGAGCGGATGATTCTCAACTCGATAGCCCCCAAATCCGTCACGGTGCCCATAGCCGTGTCGGTGTCGGGACCGCTGGGCGGCAACGTCTCGGTGACCTCGGTGGTGGTCTTCTGCGTGGGAATCTTCGGCAGTATTTTCGGCGAATGGATTCTGCGCCGCTGCGGCGTGCGCGACCCCGAAGCCCGGGGATTCGCCCTCGGAGCGGCGGCACACGGCATCGGCACGGCCCGGGCCATCGAAATAGGCGCGGTCGAAGGAGCGCTGAGCGGACTGGCCATGGCGCTGATGGGGCTTGCGACGGCCCTGCTGACCCCCTGGATGGAAAAATTTCTGTATTGAACGCTGGAAATTTCCCGGAAAATCGACTATTTTTGCGCTTGGTTAGGTAACGCAGGTCAAACAGCACAAAAACAGACAGATAAATGGAGTGGCTCCAATCCCTCTTTTTCGGCGGCGGCATCGCCCACGCGGTATTGATTTTCTCGCTGGCCATTACACTGGGAATTCTGCTGGGCAAAATCAAGATAGGCGGGGTCTCGCTGGGCATCACGTGGATTCTGTTCGTCGGCATCGCGCTGAGCAGCATCGGCATGACCGTCAGCGGCGACGTGCTCCATTTCGTCAAGGAATTCGGGCTGATTCTCTTTGTCTTTTCGATAGGCCTGCAAGTCGGGCCGGGCTTCTTCGCTTCGTTCAAGCACGGCGGGCTGACGCTGGTTTGCTGCGCCGCGGCCATCGTGCTGCTGGGCGTAGCGACCGCCTATATCCTGCATATAGTCACCGGAACCCCGATTCCCACGATGGTGGGCATTCTTTCGGGCGCCGTGACCAACACGCCCGGACTGGGTGCGGCCCAGCAAGCCTATGCCGACGCAACGGGGCTGAACGACACGACCATCGCGCTGGGCTATGCGGTAGCCTATCCGCTCGGCGTGGTCGGCATCATCTTCACGATGATTTTCATCCGCTATGCCCTGCGCGTGAAATTCGAGAAGGAAAACGAAGGGCTCGCGGCGCTTTCGCAGGAACACAAATTCGCCGACAAGGTGTCGGTGGAGTTCACCAACAAGATACTCGACGGCCGCACGGTGGAATATCTGCGCGACCTGATCAACCGCCAGTTCGTCATCTCGCGCGTGATGTCTTCGGCGGGCGAAATAGCAATGGCCGACACCGACACGGTCATCCACACGGGCGACCGCCTGTGTGTCATCTGCCAGGCCGAAGATACCGAAGCCATCGTGGCGTTCTTCGGCCACAGGGTGGAGATGACCGACGAGGAGTGGGGCGGCAACACGCCCGACGCCGAACTCATTTCGCGCCGCATTCTGATAACCAAGCCCTCGGTCAACGGCAAGAAGTTTTCCGACCTGCGGCTCCGGACCAAATACGGCATTACGCTTACGCGCGTCAACCGTGCGGGCGTCGATCTGATACCCTACCAGGGGCTCGAACTCCAAATCGGCGACCGGGTGATGGTGGTCGGCACGGCCAAGGCGGTGGCGCAGGTGGCCGACGTGCTGGGCAACTCGCTTAAAAAGCTGGACCACCCGAACTTAGTGACGATCTTCGTAGGTATCGCCTTAGGTGTTTTGCTGGGTTCGATTCCGCTGATGAACGTGCCGCAGCCCGTGAAGCTGGGCCTGGCGGGCGGACCGCTTATCGTGGCGATTCTGATAGGCCGGTTCGGCACCCACTTCCATCTGGTGACCTACACCACCATGAGCGCCAATCTGATGCTGCGCGAAATCGGCATCGCGCTGTTTCTTGCGGCGGTCGGAATCGGTGCGGGCGACGGATTCGTCGACGCGGTTGTCGGCGGCGGCTACCGCTGGATAGGTTACGGCGTCATCATCACGGTGGTGCCCCTGCTGATCGTGGGGCTCGTGGCGCGTCTGTGGCTCAAGATGAACTACTACACGCTCATGGGACTGATTGCCGGAGCGACGACCGACCCGCCTGCGCTGGCCTATGCCAATGCCACGGCAGGCAACGACATGCCCGCGGTAGGCTATTCCACGGTCTATCCGGTGGTCATGTTCCTGCGGGTGCTCACGGCGCAGATATTCATTCTTTTTGCACTCTGACCCGGCGCCGCGGCAGGAAAGTACGGAATTAATTTGCTTTTGCGCACCCGGTGTGCTACCTTTGTAGAAGATAAACTACGCCTCAGCAATATTCAAGAAAACTTGATATTGCGTTCGGCTTGCGCTATCTTTGTAAAAGACAAACCAATTTGATTATGGCCAAAGCAGTCAACATCGCCCGTTCGCACCGGCTGGACGGCACCGGAGAGTACTATTTCTCGCGCCGTCTGCGCGAAATCGCCGAAATCGAAGCGGCCACGGGCCGTCAGATCATCAAGCTCGCGATGGGCAGCCCCGACCTGCCGCCCCACCCCTCGGTCATCGAACGGCTGTCGAAAGAGGCGCAGCGTCCCGACGTCCACAAGTACATGTCCTACAAGGGCGAGCCGATTCTGCGCAAGGCTTTCGCCGACTGGTACAAAAGATGGTACCGCACCGAACTGGACTACAATTCGGAGGTGCTGCCGCTCATCGGCTCGAAAGAGGGCATCATGCACATCTGCATGACCTTTCTGAACAAGGGCGACAAGGTGCTGGTGCCGAATCCGGGCTACCCCACCTATTCGTCGGCCGTGCGGCTGTCGGGCGGCGAGATGGTGACCTACTCGCTCAACAAGGCGACGAACTTCTACCCCGATTTCGACGCCATCGAACGCGCCGGGCTGGAGGGTGTGAAGATGATGCTGGTCAACTATCCCAACATGCCGACGGGACAGACGCCCTCGATGGAACTGATGCAGAAAATCGTGGATTTCGGTGCCCGTCACAACATTCTGATTGTCCACGACAACCCCTACAGCTTCATCCGCAACGCCGAGGCTCCGATTTCCATCATGGAGGCCGAAGGCGCGCGCGACGTGGCGCTGGAGATGAACTCGCTCTCGAAAGGCCATTCGATGGCCGGCTGGCGCGTGGGCGTCGTGGTGGGCAAAAAGGAGTGGATAGATTCGATTCTCACGTTCAAGTCGAACATGGATTCGGGCATGTTCTACCCGATTCAGGCGGCGGCCGACACGGCGCTGGCGCTGGGCGACGAATGGTTCAAGGAGCTGAACGCCATCTATTACGGCCGCGAGAAGCAGGCGTATGCCCTGCTCGATGCGCTGGGATGCCGCTACCGCGAGCATCAGGCGGGTCTGTTCGTCTGGGCCGAACTGCCGGAGGACTACGAGGGCGACAGCTTCTCGTTCTCCGACGAAGTGATGGAAAAGTGCGATGTGTTCCTCACTCCGGGCGGAATCTTCGGCTCGGAGGGCAGGCGCTATATCCGCATCACGCTCTGCTGTCCGGAAGAGCTGCTGAAAAAGGCTACGGACAACGTGGTAGCGAAACTGCACAAATAAATCCGGATTCCGACCGGAACAAGCAAAAGGCGCCGAACTCGTGGGTTCGGCGCCTTTTGCTTATGCAGAAATATAGGTTACTCCAGCACTTTGACCTTGGCGGCGGCCGCTTTGGTCCGTTCGCGCAAGGCATCGAGGTCGCTGCCCAGCGGCGCATAGCTCACGACCACGCCCATTCGGCGACCGACGCGGGCCGAGGGTTTGCCGAAAATACGGATGTCGGTCTGCGGGCCGGAAGCCAGCGCGTCGCCGACACCCTCGTAACGGGGCGTTCCGGCGATGGCCTTTTCCGAAAGAATGACGGCGCTGGCACCCATGCGCTCGAACGTAATCGCAGGAATCGGAAGACCGAGCACAGCGCGCAGGTGCAGCTCGAATTCGTTGAGATTCTGCGTTCCGGCCAGCGTCACCATGCCCGTATCGTGCGGCCGGGGCGACAGCTCGGAGAAATAGACGCCGTTTTCGTGGCTGAGGAAGAATTCCACGCCCCAGATGCCGGCGCCCGTCAGCGCTTCCGTGACGGCAGCGGCCATGCGCTGCGCCTCGGCGAGATGCTCGGGAGCAATCTGCGGCGACTGGAAACTCTCGCGATAGTCGCCGCCTTTCTGCACGTGGCCGATAGGCGGGCAGAAAAGCGTAGGGCCGTTCTTCTGCGTGACGGTCAGCAGCGTGATTTCGCTGTCGAACGCGATGAATTCCTCGACGATCAGTTCGCGGATGTCGCCGCGCGAACCCTCGCACCCGTAGTTCCACGCGTGTTCCAGTTCCTCGGGCCCCTTGACCACCGACTGCCCCTTGCCCGACGAGGACATGAGCGGCTTGACCACGCACGGGAATCCGATTCGGGCCGCGGCGCTGCACAGTTCGTCGTAGGACTTGGCGTAGAAATAGCGGGCGGTCTTGAGCCCCAGTTCTTTGGCCGCAAGGTCGCGGATGGCCTTGCGGTTCATGGTGAAATTGACGGCCCGGGCGCTGGGCACCACCTGCACGCCCTGCCGCTCGATGTCGTAGAGACGTTCGGTGCGGATGGCCTCGATTTCGGGCACGATGATGTCGGGCCGGTGTTTGGCGACGGCTGCTTCGAGCGCATCGCCGTCGAGCATGTCGAACACCTCGCAGGCGTCGGCCACCTGCATGGCCGGAGCTCCGGCGTAACGGTCGCACGCGATGACGGTCTGTCCCAACCGCTGTGCAGCGATGACGAATTCCTTGCCCAGCTCCCCCGAGCCGAGCAGCATGATTTTCCGGGTCATGGCGTCCTACTCTTCTACGATGCGGATGGAAAGAATCTTGTCGCCCGGGCGGATGTCGTCGATGACGTCGAGCCCCTCTACGACCTTGCCGAAACAAGTGTGGCGGCCGTCGAGGTGCTGCGTATTCTCGCGGTTGTGGCAGATGAAGAACTGCGAACCGCCCGTGTCCTTGCCTGCATGGGCCATCGACAGCACTCCGCGGTCGTGGTACTGACGCGGGGCCGAAGTCTCGCACTTGATGGTATAGCCGGGACCGCCCGTACCGTCGCCGCGCGGGCAGCCGCCCTGGATGACGAAACCGGGAATAACGCGGTGGAACGTGAGCCCGTCGTAGAAATCGTGCGAGGCCAGCTCGACGAAGTTGGCCACGGTGCCGGGTGTTTCATGGGTGTACAATTCGGCTTTCATCGTCCCTTTCTCGGTGGCGATGACGGCATACTGCTTTTTGTCGGACATATCGGGTAGTTGATTTGAATGGGCGGGGTGTTTCCTGCCGGAGCCCGAAATGCAGGCGGTACACAGCAGCGGAAGCAAGGAAAGCAGCAGGAGACGGTTCATGACAGAAGGTATCGGTTTCCGGAATTTTGAAGTCATTTGTCGCGACCGTAGCCTGCGGGGCGAACTTGCGAGCCTCCGCCGGCAGAGGCTGCGGCTCGCGCGGCTCCGAAGAAGCCGCATATCGGTCAACAAGAAAACGGGGCGAAAATTCAAAAATCCGCGTCCGAGAAACATTCCGGAAAACCGGAGCGTTCCTCGCAGTCGTGGAGGTGGCGGGAGTCGAACCCGCGTCCAAACAGGGAACCCGAAAGCTTTCTACACGCTTAGTCGCCGTTTCGTCCTTCTACCCGGGTCTGGCAGGCGACGGCCTAACCCGGGTCCCAGTTCCTTGAGTTTCGCACGCCGGCCGGAACGCTCCGGCGCACTATCTCCGAATTGATGATACCCCGTATGGAAGAGGATTAGGGAGCGGAACCCTCCTCCGGGATACTCGTCGCTGCGGCGCCTTGGCCACGGCGATTAAGCCAATTTTCCTTGAAAATTAGGCAGCGAGTGCATAGCTGTTATTGCCATTTGTAGTTCGAGCGTCGGTATTTACGAGCCGCCGCACAGCGCTCGGCGTGCTTACAATCAAACTCTGCCTGCTGTCAAAACCGGGCACCCCCGAATCGGGCAACTGCAAAGCTGCAACTGAAAACAGGGCAAAAATAATACATTATTTCGGATTTTCCGACTTTTTTACCCTCCGAAAGGCGTTTTTCCTCAAGCGCAGGCGGCAAATCCGATTTTTTTATTACCTTTACCCGTCCAAATCCGGAGCATCCAGAATGAATCAGAAACCGGTCGTAAAATTTCGCAACGCAGCCATCTGCCACGCCGACGCCCGCGGATACAAGTCCGCCGGACGCTTGCTGCGCGAAAGCGAAATGGTGCTCTCGGGGGTCGATCTGGAGGTCGCCGCCGGCGAATTCGTCTACCTCATCGGCCGGGTCGGGAGCGGCAAAAGCACCCTGCTGAAGACCCTCTACGCCGAAGTGCCGCTGCTGACGGGCGAGGGGCATATCGCCGGATTCAATCTGCGCAGGCTCCGGCGGCGCGACATCCCCTACCTGCGCCGCCGCATCGGCATCGTATTCCAGGACTACCAGCTGCTGACCGACCGCAACGTGTTCATGAACCTTTATTATGTAATGAAGGCGACAGGCTGGAAGCGGAAGGCGGAAATCGCCGAACGCATCGAGCAGGTCCTGCGGCTGGTCGAGCTGGAGAACAAGAGCTACAAGATGCCCTACGAGCTTTCGGGCGGCGAGCAGCAGCGGCTTGTCATCGCCCGGGCGCTGCTGAACCGGCCCAAGGTGCTGCTGGCCGACGAACCGACGGGCAACCTCGACCCGGTGACGGCCGACGGCATCATGCAGCTGTTCCGCGAAATCGCCAAGAGCGGCTGCGCCGTGGTCATGTCGACGCACAACACGTCGCTTATCGAGAACTACCCTGCCCGCGCCATCCTCTTTGCGTCGGGACAAATCCACGAAATCGACCTCGAAGCCGAACTCGGCTGACCGTCGGCACCGCAACAAAAAAGCGCATCCTAAACCAGGTCCGGGCGCTTGTTTATTCCGAAAATTAGCAGTATATTTGTACGATATTTCAAAGGCGAAAAATGAGTACGGAACAACAAAACGCAAAGAAACAGGAAGAAGCCTATTCCGCGTCGAACATCCAGGTCCTCGAAGGACTGGAGGCGGTCCGCAAGCGCCCTGCCATGTATATCGGCGACATCGGCGAAAAGGGTCTCCATCACTTGGTCTACGAGGTGGTGGACAACTCCATCGACGAGGCGCTGGCCGGCTATTGTACCGACATCGACGTTACCATCAACGAAGATAATTCCATCACGGTCAGGGACAACGGCCGCGGTATCCCGACCGACTTCCACGAAAAGGAGGGCAAATCGGCCCTCGAAGTGGTGCTCACGGTGCTGCACGCGGGCGGTAAGTTCGACAAGGGCAGTTACAAGGTGTCGGGCGGTCTGCACGGCGTGGGCGTGTCGTGCGTCAACGCGCTTTCGACGTTGCTTATCGCTGAAATCCATCGCGAGGGCAAGATTTACCGCCAGTCTTACAGCAAGGGCGTGCCGACTTCGCAGGTCGAGGTAGTAGGCACCTGCTCCGACCGCGGAACGACCGTCACGTTCAAGCCCGACGGCGAAATCTTCACCCACACGACCGAATACAAGTACGACATTCTGGCCAACCGTCTGCGCGAGCTGGCATTCCTCAATAAGGGCATCAGGCTCAACCTCCGCGACCTGCGCAAGGACGAGGAGGGCAAGACCCGCGAGGACCACTTCTATTCGGAGGAGGGTCTCAAAGAATTCGTGAAGTATCTCGACGCCACGCGCGGCGAACCTATCATTGATTCGATCATTTATCTCGACACCGAGAAGAACGGGGTTCCGGTCGAGGTGGCCATGCAGTACAACGATTCCTATTCGGAGAACGTACACTCCTATGTGAACAACATCAATACCATCGAGGGAGGTACGCATCTGACAGGATTCCGCCGTGCGCTGACCCGCACGCTCAAGAAATACGCCGAGGATTCGGGAATGCTCGCCAAGCTGAAGTTCGACATCAACGGCGACGACTTCCGCGAGGGTCTGACGGCCGTGGTGTCGGTCAAGGTCGCCGAGCCGCAGTTCGAGGGACAGACCAAGACCAAGTTGGGCAACGACGAGGTTTCGGCGGCTGTCGACCAGGCCATGACGTCGGCGCTGGGCCATTACCTGGAGGAGAACCCCAAGGACGCCAAGGCCATTGTGCAGAAAGTGATTCTGGCCGCGACGGCCCGCCACGCTGCGCGCCATGCCCGCGAGCTGGTGCAGCGTAAAACCGTCTTGTCGGGCGCAGGTTTGCCGGGCAAGCTGGCCGACTGTTCGAGCCGCGACCGTTCGATTGCCGAAATCTTCTTCGTCGAGGGCGACTCGGCAGGCGGTACGGCCAAATCGGGCCGCGACCGCAACTTCCAGGCCATCATGCCGCTGCGCGGTAAGATTCTGAACATCGAGAAAGCGCAGGAGCACCGCATGTGGGAGAACGAGGAAATCAAGAACATGTTCACGGCGCTGGGCGTGACCATCGGCACCGAGGACGACAGCAAGGCGCTGAACCTCGAAAAGCTGCGCTACGACAAAATCATCATCATGACCGATGCCGACGTCGACGGTTCCCATATCGCGACGCTGATGCTGACGTTCTTCTTCCGCAAGATGAAGGAGCTCATCGAGAACGGCCATGTCTACATCGCTACCCCGCCCCTCTATCTGGTCAAGAAAGGCAAGCAGGAACGCTACTGCTGGACCGAGAAGGAACGCGATGCGATTACCGAAGAATTCGGCAAGGGTACCCACGTACAGCGCTACAAAGGTCTCGGCGAGATGAACGCGCACCAGCTGTGGGAGACGACGATGAACCCCGATACGCGCATTCTGCGGCAGGTCAACATCGAAAACGCGGCCGAAGCCGACCGCATCTTCTCGATGCTCATGGGCGACGACGTTCCGCCCCGCCGCGAATTCATCGAGAAGAACGCCCACTACGCCAATATCGACGCTTAGAGAACGAAAGGATCGCCTTTGCAAGGGGGTCCTTCGTTTTTGTATAACTACACCCTAATATCTCTGTCTATGCAAGTTACGGTAATCGGAGTGGCCGGAGGAACCGGTTCGGGCAAGTCGACGCTGGTCAAGCGTCTGCAAGAGGCATTCCAGGGCGACGACGTGGTGACCCTGTGCCACGACTACTATTACAAGGCCCACCCCGAACTCACCTACGAGGAGCGGACGAAGCTCAACTACGACCATCCGCAGGCGTTCGACACGCAGATGCTCGTGGAGCACATCAAGGCGCTGAAAGAGAACGTGCCCATCCAGCACCCGCTCTATTCGTTCGTCGACCACGACCGTCTGCCCGAAACCGTAAGCGTGAAGCCCTCCAAGGTCATCATCGTCGACGGTATTCTTATCTTCGAGAACAAGGAGCTGCGCGACCTGATGGACATCAAGGTGTTCGTCGATACCGACGCCGACATCCGCCTGGCGCGCCGCATCCTGCGCGACGTCTGCGACCGCGGCCGCACGATGCAGTCGGTCATTTCGCAGTATACCAACACAGTCAAGCCCATGCACGAAGAGTTCGTCGAGCCGTCGAAGAAGTACGCCGACGTCATCATCCCCGAGGGCGGATTCAATTCGGTCGCCGTGGCCATGCTGATTCAGAACATCAGTTCGCTCATCAACAAATAATATGGAAAGCACGATTCCCGTTTTCGTTCTGCATGTCAAGCAAGGCTATGAAGACCGTGCACGGCACATGGAGCGGACGCTTGCCGCACACGGAATAGTTTTCGAGTATATGTTGGACGGTGATATGACGGAGCTGACGCCGGAATTGCAGCAACGATTCTTCGGCTCGGCCGGAACTCCGACGCCCCATAAAAGCTGTGCCGCCAAACATCTGCTTACTTACGAAAAAATCGTACGGGAGAATATTCCCTATGCCCTGATATTCGAGGACGACATGTTCATAACCAAGCAGTTCGACCGGACTTTCGATTCGGCCCTGCGGGAAATGATGCAGCGGCACGGGGAGTCCGAGCCGTTCCTTGTCGGATTCGAGGCCACCTGCATGGGTTTCGTGCCGCGCAGCCAACGGGTGAAAGGGCAAGTCGCCTACCCCGGTCGGTTTCTGCAATGTCTGGGTTGCTATCTGGTCAACAAGGCGTTTGCGCAGGCGATTCTTACCGCGGCGGAAACAGAAAAATGTACGCGTCCGGTAGACCTGTGGATCAATGAATTCCGGCACAAGACGGATGACAGCGGAAAAGGACTTTTCCATCTCTACTGGTCTCATCCGGTAGTGGCTGTCCAAGGGTCGCACATGGGTAAGTTCACCTCTTCAATCGGCAATCCGGTAAGGTTCCCGCTCAAGAATCTGCGGCGTTCACTGACTTTCTTCTATAAGAAAATCCTGTACTTCTTCAGGTAATTCTATTCTGCCAAAAAAAGTCCGGACGCCATCGCATCCGGACTTTTTATTATCGATGTCGGGAGACTACTTTTTGCTGTTTCTGAAAATATTGAACGACCTCTCCAGGCCGTTCACTTCGGCGATACCGGCTTCTTCCCATTTTTCATGCAGGTTTTCTCGCCTTGGCATAGCCAGCAAGAAACGTTCAGATTCCTGCTATCTTCTTGATTTCGTTCAGCTTGTTGAGCGCCTCGAGGGGAGTGAGGGCGTCGAGGTCGAGCCCCTTGATCTGGTCGCGTATCTGCACCAGCACCGGGTCGTCGAGCTGGAACATCGACAGCTGCATGTTCTGCGGGCTGTTTTCGGCCGCTTCGCGCACCGACTGGGCCGAGGGCTTGCGGCTGCCGCGCTCCTTGAGACTGCGGTTCGGCACAATCTGGTTGCTGCCGTAGACCAGTTCGAGGTTGCGCAGTATCTCGTCGGCCCGCGACACGACCGAGGTCGGCATGCCCGCCATCCGGGCCACATGGATACCGAACGAATGCTCGGTCCCGCCCCGTTCGAGCTTGCGCAGGAAAACAATCTGATTGCCCATCTCCTTGACCGCCACGTGGTAGTTCTTCACGCGCGGGCACATCTGTTCCATTTCGTTGAGCTCGTGGTAGTGCGTGGCAAAAAGCGTTTTGGCGTGGGCCGTGGGATGGTTGTGCAGGTACTCGACCATGGCCCAGGCGATGGAGATGCCGTCGTAGGTGCTCGTGCCGCGGCCGATTTCGTCCAGCAGCACGATACTGCGGTCGGAAATGTTGTTGAGAATGCTGGCCGATTCGAGCATTTCGACCATGAAGGTCGATTCGCCCTGCGAAATGTTGTCCGAAGCGCCCACACGGGTGAAAATCTTGTCGACCACGCCGATATGGGCCGACTTGGCCGGAACGAACGAGCCGATTTGCGCCATCAGAATGATAAGGGCCGTCTGCCGCAGCAAGGCCGATTTACCCGACATGTTAGGACCCGTAATCATGACTATCTGCTGCTGCTTGTCGTCGAGCATGATGTCGTTGGGAATATACTCCTCGCCCACGGGCATGGTGGTTTCGATGACCGGATGGCGCCCCTGCTTGATTTCGATGCGCTTGCCCTCGTCGAGCACGGGCCGCACATAGCGGCGCTCGCAGGCAATCCGCGCGAACGATTGCAGGCAGTCGATGCGGGCAACGGTCATGGCGCTGGTCTGCAACGTCTTGAGCGTCGTGCGGATATAGCCGATAAGCTCGTTGTAGATGCGCTGTTCGAGCACGAGCATCTTCTCCTCGGCGCCGAGAATCTTCTCCTCGTATTCCTTGAGTTCTTCGGTGATGTAGCGTTCGGCGTTGGCAAGGGTCTGCTTGCGTATCCATGTGTCGGGCACCTTGTCCTTGTGGGTGTTGCGCACCTCGATGTAATAGCCGAAAACGTTGTTGTAGCTCAGCCGGAGCGACGGGATTCCGGTCGCCTCGCTCTCGCGCTGCTGGATTTTGGCCAAGTAGTCCTTGCCGTGAAGCGCTATGCGGCGCAGGTCGTCGAGTTCGGGGTCGACCCCGTCGGCAATGACGCCGCCTTTCTGAATCTGATTGTTCTGCGGATCGGGGTAGATTTCGCGGGCGATGCGGTCGCGCACCTCGGCCAGGGTGTCGAGCTGCCGGGACAATCCCCGCATCCGGGGCTGGTCGGCCTGCTCCAGCAGGCGTTTCAGTTCCTCGATGGCCGTCAGCGAATTTTTGAGCTGCACCAGTTCGCGGGGCGTCACCTTGGCGGCGGCTATGCGCGACGCGATACGCTCCAGGTCCCCGATAAGGGTCACCTGCGCCCGCACCGTCTCGCTGAAATCGGCCTGCTGCGTGAAGTATTCCACGATGTCGAGCCGCTCGTTGATGGCCATGGGATTCTTGATGGGCATGGCAATCCACCGCTTCAGCATCCGCCCGCCCATCGGCGTGAGGGTCCGGTCGATGGCTTCGGCGAAACTGCCCTTTTCGCGGGCGCCGTTGGAAGCGAAAAGTTCCAGATTGCGGATGGTGAACTTGTCTATCCACACGAAATCTTCCTGGTCGAGCCGCGCAATGGACTTGATGTGTGCGATGTCGCGGTGTTCGGTGAACTCCAGGTAGTGGAGAATGGCTCCGGCAGCCGACACACCCCCGGTGAACTGGTCGATGCCGAAGCCTTTGAGCGACTTGGTGCCGAACTGCTTGCAGAGCTTTTCGCGGTTCACTTCCTCCGAAAAGACCCATTCGTCGAGCTTGTAGGTATAGAGCCGCGAGCCGAAAGCCCCGGCGAACCGGTCCTCGTAACCGCGCTGGAAAATGACCTCCTTGGGCGCGAGATTGGAAATCAGCTTGTCTACATAGGTGTCCGAGCCCTCGGCAACATAGAATTCGCCCGTCGAAATATCGAGAAAGGCGACGCCCGTGAGCTTGGGTCCGAAGAAAACCGACGCAAGGTAGGTGTTCTCCTTGTTGGAGAGGATGTTGTCGCCCATGACCACACCGGGCGTGACGAGTTCGATGACCCCGCGCTTGACCAGCCCCTTGACCGTCTTGGGGTCCTCCAGCTGCTCGCAGATGGCTACCCGTTCTCCGGCGCGAACCAGCTTGGGCAGGTAGGTGTCGATGGCATGATAGGGAAAACCGGCCAGTTCGACGAACGAAGCCGACCCGTTGGCCCGCCGCGTAAGCGTGATGCCCAGAATGCCGCTCGCCTTGATGGCGTCTTCGCCGAAAGTCTCGTAGAAGTCGCCGACCCGGAACAGCAGCACGGCATCGGGATGCACCGCCTTGATTGCATAGTATTGCTTCATGAGCGGGGTTTCCACGTACTTCTTGTCTGTTTTCTTTTCGGAAGCCACAATAGGATATTGTATATAAATTCAATCAAGCAAAGATAACGGAATTTGGCAACTCCGCAAAACCGGGTGAAATATTTTTCGGCCTTTTGCAGTCCGCACCGCTTTAGGTAGGTCAGATTATCCCGCAGTCGGTGAATACCTTACGGTAGAATTCGGCTTTCCATTCGACGGGCCGGGGATAGGCGCGCGAAGAAGAAGGCATCCGCCACAAGCGCATGCGGCGCCCGGCGAAATCGAACTCCACGGAACCGCCGACCGGCGGTTCGTCGCAACCCGTAATGGAACGCAACGTATCGGTCGCTTTCTGCCCGGTAGTGACGATCGACCGGCAGGCCGGAATCCGGGCCAGCAGCGCCGCCAGATCGACCTCACGCACTACTTGAAGAAAATTGTCCGATGCATTGTCTTTCAGACGGATAACTTCGACAGCCGTGTCGTAGAGCGCAATCCCCCGCTCTCGGCAGAAAGCCTCGATCCGCTCCTTGTCGAAACGCTTCGCATCGGGCATCAGAAAATGGGTCTTGTCGCCCGTGGCCAAGTAGCCAACGATGCGCCACATGTCGTTCTGAAGATTGGGATAGAAGAATTCCATCGACCAGCGATGGCGCTGCGGCGGGAAACTGCCCAGCATCAGCAGCCGGGCGCCGGAGGGCAGGAAAGGTTCGAGGGGATGGCGTTCGCCGGGATTATCGTTCGGTTTCATTCGGACAAAGATACGAAGAATTTCGGATAAAGTAAGGTTATGGGGAGGAATAAGGTTAAGTGTTTGAGAGGCAGAAATGTTACCCGTTGATTCTCGTCGAGTTGCGAAAAGGCCGAAAAGCAGGATTTCGAAGAGTTGAGCGAGGTTTTCATTACTTATCCGCTGCCTTTTTCGGGTCGGTAAGGAGATCGCAAAACCTTGTTTTCGCTCTTGGAAAATGGTTCTGCACTTCAAGAAACACCGGTTTTCTTACAAGAGTTCACGACAAAGGTAGTCGTTTTACCCGGAGTTTCGCGAAAAGACGGCTTCGGTGTTGAAAACATAGTATCTTATTCTATGTTCTGCTTTGTTTTTCACGACTTCAAATAACTCTATATCAACTAATTTTGCAAACGGTTAATAGAGTTATGAATCACGAGGATGTAAAGGTCGCGTTCTACCTTAAAAGAAACGAATCAGACAGTGCGGGTCGTTGCCCCGTCATGGGTCGATTGACCGTCGGGCGTTCGGAATGCGTGTTCAGTGCCAAGATGCTCGCGCCGCGTTCGCTGTGGGTGTCTGGTCGTGCCAAAGGCAAAAGCACCGAGGTGGTCGAAATCAACCGACAATTAGACGAACTGCGGGCTTCAGCGCTGGCGATCTATCGCGAGCAGTCTGCCGTTCGCGAGCGGGTAACAGCCGAGGAAGTTAAACGCTTGTTATTGGGTATGGCCTCCGGGCAGGAGACGCTGCTCGACTATTTTCGGACGTATATCGAACATTTCGAGAAGCGAGTGGGCGTAAACCGCACAATCAAATCGGCACGCACCTATCGTTGCGCCTACGAACACGTCGTACGGTTTCTGTCGGAGCGACTGCGGCTGTCGGATGTTCCTTTCTCGGCTTTGGATCGGTCGTTCGTCGACAAGTTCGATCTGTATCTGCACACGGAGCAGAAACTGGCTCCGAACACCGTCGTTCTCTACATGTCGCGCCTACATACGGTGATTAACAAAGCCATCGCCGCAGGCATCATCACCGCCGATCCGTTCGCAGGGTACGAGCCTCCGCGTCCCGAGCGCAGACGACGTTATCTCACACACGAGGAGTTGCAGCGGCTGATGAGTACGCCGCTTCCTTCATCGAGGCTCTACCTCGTCCGCGACTTGTTTTTGTTCTCCTGCTATACGGGCATCAGCTACGGCGACATGTGCCGCTTGACCGCTGCAAACCTCGAAACGGCCGAAGACGGAACGGTTTGGATCAAGGCTACACGAGAAAAGACGAACGTGGAGTTCGAGATACCTTTGCTGGATTTGCCGCTACATATCATCGACAAATACCGCGATACGACATCGGACGGTAAATTGCTCCCTATGTACGGAAACTCGGAGTTGAACAAGGGACTGAAACACCTTGCCGCTGCTTGCGGCATCGACCGCAAGCTGACCTTTCACATGGCCCGCCATACCTACGCTACGGAAATCACGCTCTCGCACGGCGTGCCAATGGAGACGGTGAGCCGCATGCTGGGGCACAGCCGCGTCGATACGACGCAAATCTACGCACAAGTAACCGACAACAAAATCGACACCGACACGCAGTCGCTCGACGAGCGGATTGCAGAACGGTTTACGATTGCTATTTAATAACAATCAATTTATAATAAAGTATGAAATCTCAAAATAGGAAACAAAATATTGTGCGCCGCAGCACGTTCGCCGTGCTGTTCTATATCAATCGCACGAAAGTCCGTAAGGACGGCTTGTGTCAGCTCTTGTGCAAGGTAAGTATCGACGCCGAAGCGGCACAGATCGGGACGAAAGTCGCGGTCGACCCTGCAATCTGGAATCCCACGACGGGGCGTGCCGACGGCCGCAGCCGCAATGCCAACGAAGCGAACCGAGCCATCGACGCACTGACGGAGGAAATCAAGGCGCACTACAAGCGAATCAATCTTTCTTTGGGTTTCGTAACGGCCGAGCTGGTGAAGAATGCCGTGAAAGGCATCGGACAGAAGCCGCTGACGCTGTTGGCATTGTTTCGGGAGCACAACGAGGAGTTCCGCAAGCGGGTCGGCATCGACCGCACGAAAGATACCTACAAATGCTATGTACGCTCTTATAACCACCTGCGGAAGTTCGTGCAACAGAAATGCGGGCAAGAGGATATAACGCTCCGCAGCCTCGACAGGGAGTTCTACGATGCGTTCGACCTGTTCCTACGGACGGAACGCCGCCTGCAACAAAAGTCGGTGCACGAGCACCTCTACCGTTTGAAGAAGATGACCGCGCGGGCAGTCGATCAGGGGACGTTGCGACGCGATCCATATTGCAATCTGCATCCCGAACTGCCGAAGCGCAAAAGTCGCCACCTGAAACTCGACGAGTTGAAACGGCTGCTCGCCGAGCAGGTCGCCGATCCCGAACTTCGACGGGCGAGGGATTGGTTCATTTTCTCGACCTTTACGGGGCTGGCCTATGCAGACCTGAAACAGTTGTCGGAAAAGCACATTACGCAGGATAAAGAGGGTGTGCAGTGGATACATATCCGCCGACAGAAGAGCGGTACGGAATCGGTCGTGCGGCTGCTGAACGTACCTCTGCGGATTATCGAGAAGTACCGGGACGAACGCACCGACGAACGGCTGCTGCCGATATGTTCCTACCAAAAGCTGCAAAAGCTTATGTCTCGACTGGGCGAAGTCTACGGAATCGAAAATCTGACATTCCACAAGGCGCGGCACAACTTCGGGACGCACATCACGCTCTCGCTGGGTGTACCGATCGAAACCGTCAGCCGCATGATGGGACACCGACGACTGATGACGACCCAAATCTATGCTCACGTAACGGACAGAAAGGTGGACGAGGATACGAAGCAGTTACGAAAATTGTCCGCGAGCCGGAAACTCGAACTCTATGAAGAACCTATAAAAAACAAGCGCATATGACCACTCAACCCATAATGATCGAGAACGGACGGGTATCTATCCGTCCCGCCACAAATGGCGTTTGGCTCACGCAAAGCCAGATCGCCGACTTGTTCGGTGTATTCACTGCCGCCGTAAGCGCGAATATCCGAGCGATACGCAAAAGCGGAGTGCTGCACGAAGAGCATGTTTGCCGCCGCACCCGCTGTCGAGACGGAAACATCGTCGAACGATACAGCCTCGAAATGGTTGCGGCATTGGCATTCCGCCTGAAATCCGAAAACACTGAGGTATTCAGACGATGGATCGTAGAACGAGCGACGACACCCGCTATCGTGTGGAAAATGCCGACGAGTAAGGATAAAGTGTTGAACTGAAAAAAGACGGCTCGCAAAGGAGCCGTCTTTCTTTTACCTATCATACCAGATTCCGATTATCGAAAAGAGGTCGATACGCCTTTTCCAACATCTGCCGAACATCGGATTCTTTGTAAAGAGCCTTGCCTGAAATCAGGTAATAAGGCAGTATGCCCGCGCTCCGATAGTCCTGTAATGTTCGGCGGCTGATTCTCAATACACGGGACAGTTCGCTGTCGGAAATGAACCGTTCGCCGTTGAACGTCCGTTTTATGCTTTTGCTCAACCTGTCGAGCACCTTGTCCGTATGCTCCAACCGTTGAAGGATATCCTTTATGCAGGGGTCTTGCTGCCCCATCAGATAGTTTTTCATTTCGTTCGATTTTGCTGATGATACGATGATTTCAGAAGGGCTTCGACATCTTCGGGCTTGTAGAAGATTTTGTGCTTGATGCAGCTATACGCCAACAGCCCCTTCTCCCGATAGGTTTGCAGGGTACGCAGGGATATTCCCAGTATTTCGCATACTTCCTGATTATCGAGCCATTTCTTCAACCCCAAGTCCTCTTGACTACGGCATAAGGCGACCGCTTTTTCTTCGACGGATTTCACCCGTCGAATCATCTCGTCGAAGAGCCTTGTATCTATACTTACGATTTCCATATTATGATTCGTTTTTGCTTCCCGGACGTTCAAATATAGCCAAACGAGTGTTCGTATCCTATGCGTCATCATGTTGTGGACGCATGTGGCGTTGAAGTGGCCACGAGTGGCACAAAACCATACTCCCGGTCGTGCCGATATGATGCCGTGAACGAGTATGTATACGTTCGCGGCATTGCTTTTTCTCTCCGAGCTTCTCTTCCATAACCTTTTCCTCATCTTTTCGCCTGCCTGCGCAAGACCCTGTATAGAGCGGATGAATCTGTTGCAGTAGCAAAGGTATTTCCGGGCTTTACGCTCGTGCAAGATCGAGCCGGCGGGCGGTTTTGCGGGAAATCTTCCTTGCACTCTTCGAGCGAAGCGTATTTCCCGCAAAAATCTTGTCGTGAGCGAATCCCGAACCTTTCAAGCTACTGAAACAGATTCCATCCATACCGGCTCCGCTACGGCATAAAAAAAAAGTCAAAGGTTATGAGAAGCATAGAGAAAAATAAACGGAAACAGAAATCCTCCAACCTTCCACTTGGCATAGGGTCGAGTTGGACGACGTGGGTGCTGGTCGGCGCGGTGGCGTTGGGCTTCTACACGTGGGGCGAGGGCTTCCTTTGGGTCGTTTTAGGCTTCGTATTCTGTCGTAATATCCTGCTGGGTATTCTTCGGGGGCTGGTTTCTCTCGTGGCTCTCATCGGTTTCTTCCACTTCCTTTTTACTCGCATCTTCTAACACTTACAGACATGGCAAAGTACATTTCATTATTCGGCGGCACGACGACGGACACGACCGTGCAGGTAGTCAAAGAGAACCAAATCGTCATCGGTTACGGGCCTTACATGGCGATGAACCGATATGTAGTCTACAAGATGGAACATACTGCGGACGGCTACATGTATCATCTGCTGAACCTCGAAACGAAGAAGACCGACTGCACGGACATTCTGCAACCGCTATCCTGCCAGTACGGTATCGGCAAATACTACGACGACAAGAACCCCCAGTTTATGGACGCTTTCGAAGTGGCATTACTCGTGGAGGAGGCGGAGAAGCAGGCCGCCGAAGAAGCACGGCAGGCCGAACAGGAGCGGCAGCGGGTCGAGTGCGTCAAAGCTGTCGGGCGCGAACGCTTCGCAGCAATCCTGCCCCCGACGGCAAAGACCGTCATCGTCGCGGAACTCCGTCAAGACGAAAGCGACCACATGACGGACTACTTCGCCTATCGTACCGTCCGCACCGTCATCTTGGGATTCTCCTCGCATACACGGGACTTGTTTTCCGAAATGCGGAAATATGCGTCTAACCTTCCCGAAACAGCATATTTGTCCGAAGCAAACGAGGAGTACGAACACCGCGAGAAATACTCGATGGGCGCGGGCTACTATCTCGGCCAAAGCAAATACTACGGGTGGATTATCCACAAGACGCCAATATACAACCGCGAGCGGACAATTGAGGATTTCGCCTACATCGCAGGCGACGAAGCCAATATCCGCCTGTCGAACGCAACTGCGAAGCGGTCGGACAAGCGTCCCGAAACGGTCGTGCAGGATGATTTCGTCATCGTGGACTACTCCGATAAGGCGATTGCCGTATTCGGCGATACGAAGCCCATCAAGACGGAGTTATCCGCCCTCGGCGGATGCTTCAACAGCCGACTGACCCACAAGGGAGAGAAGAAGGCGGGTTGGATATTCCAAAAGAGCAAGGAGGAGCAAGTACGCCGACTTATCGGCAAGAACGAATAAGGTTGAACAAGGGGCGGGAAACCGCCCCGCAAAAAAGACGATTATGGTACGAGAGAATAAAGCAACGGACTACTTCAAGCAGACGATACGCACCTATTTGGAGCAACGGGCAGAAACCGACGAACTTTTCGCCGAGCGTTACGCCGACCCGAAGAAGAACATCGACGACTGCACGACCTACATTCTGAACCAAGTGCAGGCGAGCGGCTGCCACGGCTTCGCGGACGAGGAAATCTACGCTATGGCACTCCACTACTACGACGAACCCGACATCGAGTTCGGCAAGTCCATCGACTGCTGCGTGGTAGTCAATCACACCATCGAACTGACCGAGGAGGAGAAACAGCAGGCACGCCGCGATGCCATGAAGCGCGCCGAGCAGGAAGCCTATGCAAAACTCACCCAGCGCAAGCCCGTCGCCAAGAAGCAGAACGACGCAGACAAACAGATGAACCTATTATTCTAATTCAAAAGCAGAACACCATGAAACCGAAGACACAGATACAAATCGAGGTCGCACGATTGAGCCGTCGTTTGCCCCATATTACCGAAGCGCAGAAGAACCATGCGTTCCGTCATTGCTTCGACCACATCGGCCGCAGGTCGGCAAAGGGTGTCATCTCCTGCACGGAGTGCGGCCACTCGTGGCAGGGCGACGGAGCATTGGCCGACAGCCTTTGCGAATGCACCTGCCCCCACTGCGGCGCGGAGTTGAAGCTGTTGCAGACCCGCAGACGGGTATTCCGCACCATATCCTACTATTCCGTTATCACGACCTGCAAGCAGTATCAAGTCATTCGGTTCTACTATGTCAAGGCGACCCACAAGGTCGGGCAGTCTGCCGACTATTCGATTAGCGAGGTCGTGCAACGGTGGATTGCTCCCGACGGCAAGGTCGTAACCGTCGCCCGTCCGCGCGCCATGTCGTTTTGCTATTACGATTTGTGGTATCTCTACGGAGATATGGAGGTGCGCGGTAAAAACAACGTCAAAGCCTACGATATAATCCCGTGCGCCACCTATCCGCACCAGCGTACTATCCCCGAACTGCGCCGCAACGGATTTACGGGCGAGTACCACAATATCCTGCCGTTCGACCTTTTTACGGCCGTCCTTCGCTCGCCGCAGGCCGAAACGCTCTTGAAGGCGGGACAGATTGCACTGCTGTCCTATTATGCGAACCGCCAATCGTGGAATATCGCGAACTATTGGTCGGCAATCAAAATCTGCCTGCGCAACGGTTACATCGTATCGGACGCTTCCGTGTGGCGCGACTACATCGACCTGCTCCGTCATTTCGGCAAGGACACCAACAACGCGAAGTATGTTTGCCCCGCCGACCTGCAAACAGCCCATGACCGCCTTGTCGAAAGGAAGCGGGCACGGCAGGAGCGCGTGCAGCTGCTGGAACGCAAACGCCGCGCCGCCGAGGAGGAACAGCAGTATCGCGACCTCAAATCCCGTTTTTTCGGGCTGGTCTTTGTCGATGGCGACCTCTCCGTGCGCGTATTGGAGAGCGTGCAGGAGTTCATCGAAGAGGGCGACGCCATGCACCACTGCGTGTTTACCAATGCCTACTACGAAAAACCGAACTCGCTTATCTTTTCGGCGACCGTCTGCGGCAGGCGTGTCGAGACGGTCGAGGTGGCATTGGATACCCTCAAAGTCGTGCAAAGCCGCGGTGTTCACAACTCGCAGACTGAGCACCACGACAGCATCGTGAACCTCGTAAGGCGTAACATGCCGCAAATCAAGCAGCGAATGACCGCATAATCAACAAACCGCATAAAACATCCTAACTATGAACGTAACGATTGAGTCTTTCTTCTGTCCCTATTGCGACGAGGTGGCGGAAATTTTCCTCCGACTGATAGACACGATACTTCTCGCCGGCAGCGAGACCGAACTGCGACAGGGCATCGAGAATCTGAAAACCCGAGTTCCGCTCAACGACTATTTCGTCTATGGCTTCGGTGCACACCACTTTTGGGTGCACCAGCGCAAGGCCAGCGACCCGACGCAGCAGTTCAGACACAGACTATTGAAAACTGAATTTTAACCCCTTAAACAACGATAACAATGGAAACAACGAAGAAGACGGTAAACGGCGTGTCGGTATGCCCGACGGGAGAGGAACGGTACGAGTATTTCACACCTGCCTTCGCCCGCAGGACGAAGAAGTGGTTTTGCCAATACGACTACCGACATACGGACGGGGAATTGTTCTCCTGCGTCGCTCCGACTTTGGAGGAGTGCCGCCGCAAGCGGGACGAATGGCTGAATAAGAAAATCAATAAATAACTGCCTTATGAATTACGAAACCCTTATCATTACGTTTGCGGAGCCTATCCGCACGCTGGACGACTTTTTCGACGACCCCGAAACGTGGGGTGTCGAAACGCTCAAAGAGTGGGTCGATAACTACGAAAGCACCCGTTTCACGCCTATCGACGAATGCCGAGCGGTCATTACCTCCGAATACAATATGACCTCTGTTCGGGCGTGGCTGGTGTGGCATATGCCGATTGCGAACATCGAAGAAATGTAGATTATGGAACTGACTATCCGAGACATTACGGGCGAGGTTATCAAAGTGGATAACCTCGCCGCGGCAATCCGCCAATGCCGCGATTGCATGAATAGCCCCTACAAAATGCCGTCGGGGCATACCGTAGGCGACAACCACGCTTACATGCTGAAACAGCTGCTCGCCTTACGGAAACAACGGCGCCAACCGCCCCGATAACAGGGCGGCGGCATTACATACGGCGCAAAAAAATCGGACGGTTTTCATCGTCCGATTTCTCGATTGCCATGATTATCGGCTCTCATTCGGAGCAACCGATAAGTTCATTGCTTACAAAAGAAATTTTGCGGGTGCAGGTAATAAGCGGCTCTCGTCGGTAGAACGAGAACAAATAGCCGTCTTGAACGAGGATATGGATGAAGGCCCGATCGACAGTGATGTCGGTAATGTCGGCGAAACGGATCTCTCCATCGTTATGGAGCACCCCGTAATCGGGATTCGATGGGATGACGATTTTCTCGTTGTCTATTGTCAGCCGGTACATGTCCATCAACGGCCGCAACTCATCCGTCACGAAGCTGTAATCATTCGGTCTGTCTTGTCGTCTCTCTGCCATATGCGTCTTTTTTACGGAGGTTGCAAATACCATACGAAAAGGCGTGAGAGTACGTTAAATACCGGCATTGAGGTACAGCCAAGCACCTATCCACTCGATAGATAATTTCTTCTCACGCCGGTTATCGTATATGCTTGTGGCATATAGATACGACGATAAAGAAGAGAACTACCCATTATCTTGTGAGTGGATTAAAATTTGGCTGTTTTCAATGCCCCACTATAATGTGTTCCTTCCGTATGTAGAACCGCCCGACGACTTGCCGCATTCTGCGCTGTTCTGCCGAGCAATTCAAGTGCAAATATAGCGATTTCATTCGGCTCTGCGTGATAATTTTTGTTATTTTACCTACTATTCCATTTTTTAATCTATTATATCGCAGATTAAGAAATAGGCCAAAGCAATTCTCCTTTGGCTTAATTTATTTAATTTGCAATTATTTAAAACTTTTACATAGATTCCTCATGTGAATTATTACATCATATAAATCTATAACCATGTCTTCCTTAAATCTATTCGATGAATAAAGTATTTGTGCCATAGGTGTGTCTTCATAAACTTTTATTAAATGAAAATATGTAGAATCATGAATTTTTTCGAGGAGAAGTAATTGCTCTGCACTTAAATATTCTTTGTAAAATAATATTTGCTTAATCAGTTCAAATACGTTTGATTTAGTGGCGTGAAGAAATTGCAAGTGATTTTGTTGGAATCCTACAACTTGTGCATAGTAAGAATTTGCATACATATTAGCATTTGTAATAAACTGAGATAGTTGTTCTTTTGTTATTACGTCAATCAAATACCAATCTTCATCTTTTGCAAATGTTTGAACACAGGCATTAATCTGTTTTCGCAAATCTTCTATTTTAAGCTGTATGGCTGGTAATAATATTTTTTTACGTTGTTTTTGTGGAAAATACGAAACCAATAAATAAAATATCCAACCAGCAATATAACTATAAGACAGATTGAGTAATACCTGATTAATCCGGTCTGCATTTTCAAAGCTCCCAATGGTCCAAAACCATCCCAACCCTACGGTTAGAATAATATATCCTGCACATAGAGTTAATAAACAGAGGATTAAGTTAATGATTTTCATATGCATATATTATTTATGAACTAACAAAGTGGTACGCAATACTCCTTATTAACGACTTTATCCCGCATAGCTGCCTTATCATTGAAATTGCGAGAAAGGTTCCGAATCAAATCGCTATAATTATCCATTCCATTTTCAAACTGACGATAGAACACCTTAACGGAAATACAATTGGGGTGCTCGAACAAGGTATTGAGCAATGTGCGGTCGGAGTTTCCGCATGAATGTCCCATAATAACGACCTGATAAACGTCGGATTCAATGAAATCTAATACTTGCCGATAATTACCTGTTTCATGATAGCGAACAGACTTGATATTTTCAAGAAAATCATTGTCTTGTAGCTTTTCTATCCGTTTGTAATCATCGTCCAACTCGTCTCCATAACCGAAAATAATCGGATTCTGTTGGCTACCGAGTTCTCCGTGAATGTTGATTATCTTGTCCCAATCCCTTACATATAATTGCTTCACCGTTTGAGTATAATTAAAATTCAAGATTAAGGTACTGAAAGCCATGCAACTGGATTTTTTTGACTGTTCGTCGGATAGATGTTTCATGGCGTAGTGCATACGCTCTTCGTCTTGTGAGCGACAAAAAAGGTAACCGGGGTCTTTTTCTTCTTTATCTAATTGAACAATGTCTTTTCCATCGGCAGTAGTAATAAATTTGCTCAAAATAGAGTCCACCAACATTTTTCGTTTCCCTACAGCAATCTCATTCGGATCAATTATGCTGTTGAATGCCTCTTGAATAGAGGGAAACTGTTCTACTTTCGCTTCATTAACTATTTGTAGCAAATAGTTTTCAAGCCGCTTTTTTACAGCCTCGAAATCTCTGTTCAATGCCCGAACCTTTTCACTCCGAACAACTGCATCTTCTTCCGCGAGTAGCTCTTTCAATTTCCCATAATATTCGTTCTCGATGTCCACCCAGTTACTGAGCGAGCAACGACCGGAAATATGCTCGAAGAATTTATTTTTGAAAGTGAGTCTAACCGAACCTTTATACCTCACATTAGTCCCATCATTGAACATTGCAATCAGCCCTCGAACCTCATCGTATGGGTTTGAATCCGATTGAGGGTATGTTGGTTCCAGTGTTTTATGTTGTTTGCCTCGGAACACCTCGAATAAAACGAATTCGTCTTCATATCCAGAAGGAGCATTAAGAACCCCGTATTGTTCTGCAATCCAACGTTTATAACCATTGAATATATGGCCGGCAACGTTGATCCAATAGTTGTCTATAAAATCTCTGTATCCGGTTGCAAGACCATGTGCTTTGTCGAAACCGTTGCCTATGATAATAATTCTGTTCATGTAACTATTTACGAAGTACTATGATTTCGATTTTTGTTCTATTTGATAAAGAGCTGCTTTCAGCACCTGAAAACAAATCTTTGCAGTATGTTCATCCGGTTGAAATCCAATCGACATTTGTTGATAAGGATGTATGTAATTCCTAAAATCTCGGAGTGCATGACTGAATTTCTTTACATCTTCTTTCAAAAAACCTACTTCATAAGAGACGTCTATAAAATTGTTTAATGTCCACTCGCTGAAATTCCGAGGTTTACCTGTCTTTTTATCTATGGGAACAGAATTCGCCTTATTATATATTGCTGGATGTTTGCTGGCGACACCTAACAATATTCCTTCTAATGTACTACCTATAAGAAATATAGCAGAGAGAGAGGCTTTAACTGATAAACATTGCCGGATTTCTTCTATACGTGTTTCCAAATATGGTATTAGACAGCTATCAACAGGCAAAGAAGATATAGATATATCATTGAACTCTGCTTTTAAGAACTCTGCTTCATTGGTTTGAACCTCTTTACTTTTTTCGCTGTCTATATCTACACCTTTTGCTTTCTGAAAAGTAATATTCTGACCTTGTCTCACGACCTGCCAGCCATCGAAAGACAGGTATTGATTGAAGTCAGCGATAAGTTTATCTAATTCCGAGAATCGGGAAATGAAATTGATAGGTGCAAATAAGTCTTTGATACACTTATCCAATTCAGGTTTCCCATTAAGTTGTTTCAATTTAGATTCGGTATACATCCATCTCGATGGAAATCCTGCTCCGTATGAATCTGTAAATCCATAATTATTGAAGAACGTTACGAGTTTTGGGCCTGAACGTTTTTCTGTTTCTTCATTTATAAGCAATCGTAATTTTTCTATTGTCTTTTGAGATATTATCATAACAGCCCATATTTTAGTGCAAAAATACGGATAATAATACAATTCCACGCGACATAAAGCAGGGAAATAAAAGAGGGATATTCAAAGTCGAATATCCCTTCCTTTCCTCTAATCTTGAAAGAATTTACATTCTTTCTTGTTCCTCGTTCTCGTTGTTGAACCGGAACGATAGCTGTTCGCATTGCCCGAAGTTGTCCTCGACGTAAATGTCGATGGTCTGCTGATCCGATGACGTGGAGGTGTAGTAAAGTCGAAACACTTCTTTCGTGAGCGGGTAGCGGTCGTTGGGGAGAAACAGCGTGCCGTCGTCCATGCGGAGTTCTCCTTTGCCGTCGGCTTGAAAATAGCGAATCGTGTATCGCGCTCCGTTGTATTCTCCCTCCCGAACGAGCGTGCAGCGTATCTCGGCCTTTTCTCCGCGTACGATGCGCGTCTGCACGGGCATCGTCTCCAGTCGGAACGCATACGCCTGTTTTATGTCCAGCTCCTTGTCGCAGGCGGTCAGCAGCGTACCGACCGCCGCGAGTGCGAGCATCATAAATCCTTTCATCTTCTTCATGTTGTTTCCGTTTATTTGGTTTTACACTATTTGCCTATCGGGGTGTCGGGTTGGGGGATCGAATCCCACACGGGCGGCGCGGGTATCTCGATGTCGTATTGCGGACGTTCGATATACCGTTCGTCTATCTCTTCGTGCAGCTTGGCGCACCCCATGCACCCCGCCGCTGCGGCCAATACCAGCAGGCCGTATCTGATTTTTCGTTTCATCGTCATTGTGTCGTTATAAGTTCGCGTATTTCGGGGTCGAGGTTGCCCCGATATTCAAAGTTGGGTTGCAGCTCACACGCCCGACGGAATGCCGCCTTGCCCTCCTCGATGCGTCCCATGCGGGCGCAGGCTATGGCTTTCAGATATTCGACCGTCGCCTCCTCACTGAGTCGGCGCAGCACTTCGTATGCCTGCTCGTCGTATCCGAGCGAGAGCATCGCCACGGCCGTATTACGGTCTTCATAGGGACGCAGGATGCGCAGCGCGTCGTTGTACTCGCGTTCGTTCAGCAGTTCCACGCCACGGGCATAGAGCGTGTCGGGTACGGTCGTGTGAATCGTGTCCTTGACCATACCCACGCGCCGCAGGTCGTATTTGAAGTTCACCGCGCGCAGCAGCGGATAGAGCCGCTCGCGTATGTCGCGGTACTGCTTCGGGAACCGTCGTCGCAGCTCCGCTTCGCGCCGGTCGGGATTGCCGACCGTGCGCAGCAGACCGAGTATCGCCTCGCGTTCGGCAATCGTACTGTCTGCGGCAATCCGTCGTTCCAGTTCGACCCAGTCCTCGGCGACCCACCGCACGCTGAGCAGCGTATCGACCTGAAGTCCGAAACGCTGGCCGAGGCGTTGTTTGAGTACCGCCGCACGTCCGCGCGCCAGCCGTTCGTTCTGCGCATACGAGCCTTCTGGCGATGCCGAGGCCGTGAGGACGATGCTGTCCACATGGAACTCGCGCTGCTCGACCAATCCCGACATCAGCGATTCGATACGTGCGAGCTGCACTGCGTTGTCGCCCAGCGTGTCAATGATTCGGGTGTCGTTCACGCGGAACGATAGGTAATTGCGATTGTTCACTACGGCGTACTTCTCGATGATTTTCGTTACATAGCGCGTCGTGGTGTCGGCGAAGGAGAGCATCGACGAGATATGGTAGCGGAGCGTGTCGAGGGGCGGCAGGTCGTAGCGGCTGCCGTCGAGCGCCACGACAGCGCCGTGCAGCGTCAGCAACATCGTCTTACCCTCGCTGCGGGTCGGAACCTCTTGCGAATAGTAGTAGGACAGGTCGCGTGCACCCTCGACAATGGAATCGAGGCGCACGCCCTGCGGGTAAGGGTGCTTCACGAAGCGCTCGAACGCCCACTGCTCGCCCGCAGCGTCGGGACGGAATAGACGTACATATTGCGAGAACTGCCAGTAGTTGCGATCCTGCACGCGGCTGAACAGTCCGCCGCGTATGGAGATCTCCTGCAAGGGTACGGCTCCCTCAGCCTTGTGCAGATGCGGGACGACCACGATGCTGCGGCAGCCGCCCTGCAGCTCTTTGGGGAGCTTCACGACGAAATCGACCAACACCTTGCCCTTGCGTTCGGACAGCGTGCGCGACTTAGCCACGACGACCACCTCGTCGAGGCGGAACTCGGCCATCGTCTCGCCGTTTTCGTCTTTGACCGCTTCGGCGATGTAGTAGGTCGTGCTGTCGTGTCGCATGGTCATGTAGTTCCTCTTCTCGGCGGGCTTCGGCGCGGCCTGCTCGCGGAGTGCGTACTCCGCAAGTGCGCGGCTTTGCCGCCGCTCCAGATGCGACGTTACCGAGCAGCCTGCCAGCAGCACAGCCAGCAGGCCGACGGAGGTATGTTTCATCATTGCTTTCATCGTCGTCGGGGTTTAGAACAGGTAGGAAAATGCCACCTCGATTTTCGAGGGCGCGAGGACGACGCGGCGGCAATGTTCGTAACGTATCGCTTCGAGCGGCGACGGGGCGGGATGCCAGCGCAGGTCGTCCATGTAGTAGATGCCTACGCCGCCTTCGAGTGTCAGGTTCCACCGCTTGGCCAGCATCCACGAGTAGCCGACCGAGGAGCCTATGCCCGTCGTCCAGCCGTTGTAGCGGGTACGGCGGTTGCCGACCTTGTACTTGGCGAGGGTCGAGTGCAGACCCCAGAACAGCCCTACGTGCGGCTCGAAGCGCCAGCGGCGTACGCCGACCGTCGCGGCGAGGATGTTGGCCCGCAGGCTCTCCGTAGAAATAGGATTCCAGTAGCCCGAAACATCTACCGACCACTTTTCCGCCACGGCGACATCGACGCCCGCATTGAGCGTTCCCGTCGCCCAGCCCAGCGCATTGACACGCACGGCGGTGTATTGGGCCGATGCCGTGTGCGCCGCAAGGACGCACAGCAGCAAGATAAACAGCTTTCTCATAATCGGTTCGTTTAATCGGTTGAATGTTCTACCCGGCTGCTCGTTATCTCCTCTTTCGAGATGGCATCGTAGCCCGGGATAAGTGTGCGGTTGGCTGTTGCGGTAAAGCTGTACGGATTGTCGGTCGATACGATGCGGCGTACCAGCGAACTTTCCGGATTATCCCACCACGTCGTAACTATTCTACCTATCTTTCCAGATATGGAGCAGCGGCTTCCGGGCGACACGATGAACGCCTGCTTGGCTTCGTCGATTCTATACGGTATGTCGCTGACGAGAACCACCTCGTTGAGCTTGGTATAGATATAGACCCACTCCTTGACGAACTCGGTGTAGAGCGTATCGCGATACGAAGTCATCGGGTGCTGATAGGGATTGGCCTCCGAGACCTTTCGCGTCAGGCCGCTGTCGGCATACCACCCTTTGAATGCAAAGCCGTCGTTGGGGACGACGGGCATCGTCGGGCCGTCGTCGAGCGACAGAAGACGCGTGTAAAAGGCCGAGGGCGTCCATGTCTTGATCTCGCTGACGGCGGTAACACCTTCCAATCGTCCGGCCGTATTGTCGCGTCCCTGCCAATAGGTATAGACCGTCAGCAGGTTATAGAAATCCCGCGTGAAAGTCTTGGTGTAGCTGTATCCGTCCGTGTTGCTCACCGTAACTTCGTAGACCAGACGGGAGTTGGCTGCCGTATATACCGGTCGTGCGACATAACCTATCGGAATCTCGTATAGACCCGACGGATCGTCGAGCGATACGGTTACGGCCGAGGCTACCATCTGCCTGTTTGCGGAGAAAGCTCCGACCTGTCCCTGCACGAGCCGTATCTTCGCGGTAAGGGTTCCCGCCTTCTCCCGATTGGTAACGGAGATCGAGAGCCGCTTCCCGGTGTCGTAAATGCAGCGATCCGCCTTGCGTCCGAAGTCGGCATCGGGCAGGTCGTCGGAGATCTTCACTTCAAAGGAGTGAATGCGTGCGTCTACCTCGTTATCCCCCTTGATGCGAATATCGAGCGTCTGTACCGAGTTGCGCCGCACGTCGAAGTTCGAGGTGTTGTTCTCGCCCAGATAGACGTCGTAGGTCATTTGCAACCCGTCCTTTTGTGCTTTGATGCGCACATAGGTCGCGCCTTGCGGAGCGTTCGCAGCGCACTTCTGCTGCTGGGTCGTGATGGACGGCACGTCGCCCTGACAATTTTCCAGCAGGTAGAACGTGCGGGTCGCCTTGCGGCCCTCCGACACGCCGATCTCCGTGGAAGTCATCGTAACGAACTTGTCGGCGGCCTGCTCCGCCTCGAACAGCTTCGTCGTGGCGGCGGCATTCATGATTTGTACGGACTGCAATTTCAGGGCATAGACAACTGCCGGGTCTATGGATATGTTGCAAACAATTTTCGCAACGGTACGTCGCACGGTAATGACGGGTGCGGACATTCGGTCTTCGACCGTGAGCGTCGTGTGTCCCGACATCGGAAGCATAACATATTTCGTTACCGAGGGAAGGTGAACGGCGCGCAGCTGTTCTTGAGTCATCGCGCCCATGTCCCGGTGCACGTTCGCAACGGCATAGGCTTCGTAGCTGCCGGGCAGCACGGAGCACTCCACCGTGCCGCTCTCGACGTAGAAATGGCGGTCGGGCAGCACGCCGCGCGGGTCGAAGAGGAAAAGATTGACATCGTGCACGGTTTGCTCGTCCGTCGCGCGGGTAACGTACTGCACGCCCTCCTCCTGAATCTGTAACGAGAAGCGCACCTCGTCCTGCAAGGACGGGCGATCCTCCATCTCGTCTTTGTTACAGCTGCTCATCATCGCGAGCAGCGGTATGATAAACCATACTATTTTCTTCATGATTGATTCGGTTAAAAGTTCCCGCTTCGACACATGGCCGGAGCGGAAACGGGTTCGATTTGCGGTTTATGCTCCCAGCTCCACGGTTTGCGTTACGGGCAATTCCCATTCGGCAGGCGTGATGGTCAGCGAGGCGTCGTGGCCCGACAGCCCGTTGATCGTAATATCCACGCGGTAGCAACTGTTGCGGCGGATTTCACCGCCCGAGGCACCGTCGAGTTCCACCTCGTAGGTCATCGATGACTGACCGGCTGCGGTCGAAAAATCGCCGTCCATATCGTAGGTCGCATGGACGATGGCTTTCACGCGGTTGCCGACGTTGCGGGCGGGACACTCGAACAGGTAAAAGAGGTTGCGGTACTTGCCCGATGCGGCATCCGAGGCCTGCGTCGCCGAGAAATTGAAGGCTCCCGGATTGTAGTTGGAGTGGAACACCGGTGTCTGCGTCGCGCCATTGGAGAGCGAGATGCTGTTGACCCTTACGGCTCCCGGATAGAGCGACCCGAACTGGGGCGAGGGCGTAACCTGAACGGCTACTTTCGCTACGGTGCGCTTGAGCGTGATAGCTACGTCGGTCGTCGAGCCTGCAGCAGCGACGGCTTTCGAGGTCGTGCCCGACATCACGAACCCGCCGGTGCGCGCGGCTTTCGTCGAAACTGCGGCGAACGTACCGTTGTACGAGGCCGCATCGCGCTCCAGCAGAGCCGTGAGCGTCGTCTTGTCGCCGACGTTCGCTACATCGAGGTTCGCCACGGCGTAGAACTCGCACACGTTGCCCGGCACGGCATCCGGCAGGGCGAAAGTCGCCTTCTTGGCCGAGAGTTCGGCTGCCGAGAACGAACGCTTGACCATCAGGTCGCCCGACGGGTCGAAGACGAACATCGTAACCGTGTTGAGCGTCTTTTCCCACGGCTCGGCCTCGGCCGTCGCGCTGCGGGTCGCAGGCTCTCCGTCGGTGAACGACACGGTGGCTACCGCACCTTTCGAGGTCGCGTAAATTTCGTTTTCTTCCTTGTTGCACGAGACGAGAAGTCCCAAGGCGACCGTAGCCGCCAAAAATAAGTGTTTCATATAAAAAGTTGGTTTTATGCTACTTGCGTAGCTGTTTGATAAAAATATTCGTGTCAGTTGATGATGAACTTTACTCCGATGCCGTACTGCGTGTGGAAGTGTCCCGTCGTCGTACCCCACAAACAGCGTTCACGCCCCGACAACGAGAGGATGATTCTGTCCGTGAGATAGGCATCCACTTCCAGCGTAACGGCCCCGCCGTAGAGAAACCGATCGCGGTTGCGGATCGTCGCACCGTCGTAGAGCCGTTTGTCGCCCCAGTTCACGGTTTCGTATCCCGTCATGGCGGAACCTCCGACGTAGAAGAGGAACGTGTGCGAGGGGTCGGCGAAAAACTTGTAGTAGTAGCCGCCCTCGGCCGTGAACTGCGCCATCGGAATGCGTCCGGCCTTGTAGGGATAGTAGTGCGACAGGTACTCGACGCCGAAGACCCACTTGTCGGCATGCTTCGCGTAGCGGCTCATCGCAACGCCGAAATAGTACCCCGCATCCGTGCTTGCGGAGGTGCAGAACCCGTCGACCATGCCGCCCCGAAGCTCGATGCTGCGCATCCGCGGCAGGGCGCGCTGGGCGTGTGCTTCGTGCCGAGATACGACGCACAAAGCCAACAGCAGAATGAATATCGCCCGTTTCATGCTATTTGACCTTTAATTCGTCGATAACACGGGCACGCACCAAGTCTTCGTTCTCTACCGTAAAAGTCTGATGCCGACCTCCCTGCTGTTCATGCAGCTCCACGACGAGGTGCTTGTCGTCGGCCAGCGTGAACTTCGGGAGCGTGAAGACCATGCGCTCGCTATGCTTGCCTCCGATCATCTGCACGTTGTTGTATGCCCGCACCGGCCATACGACCTGCTCCTGAATGGCCGTGCGTTTGGCGACCTTCTTATCGACGATCTTGAACGTGAGGTAGTCCACATCGAACGGCACGTTGGACGAGTTCTTCAACTGCATATGGAAATAGAGCAGGCCGTTATGCGAGTAGATGCCTTTGAGCAGGTACTGCACCCCGAAGCGCTTGCAACCGATATGCTTGATTTCGCGGCGGTCGTTTTTGTAGATGGATTTCATGATCAGACGCACGAGCAGCGGCGATTCGCTTCCCAACTCCGTGAGGTATACCTCCATCGCGTTGTTGGGGCGGTTCACCGCCTCGCCGTCGTGAATGAAGTCCGTCATCTCCACGGAAAGTTTCACCGGCTCGTCGGCATACTTGACATTGAACGTGTAGTATGCCCCGTCCTCGGTAATGACCGAGAGGTTGCTCTCGCGCGAGAAATCGCGCAGTGCGGCCTTCACACGCAGGACGTTTTCCGTGCCGTCGGCTTTCGCCGCCAGCAGATCCGCCGAACCCAGATCGACGTAGCGGATTGCCGAGGGGAAGATGACGTGAACCGTCTTGTCGAACGTTACTTCCAGCGCATATGGCGGAATCATGCGGTCGAAAGTCAGCGGACGGGTAAGTCCGTCGAACAGATCGCCCGTAGAGGGTTTTTCCTGCGCGTTTGCTGCGAACATGCACCCGACGAATGCGAATGCCAAAAGAATCTTTTTCATGTCGTTTGTTTTTAATGATTGATAAAATGGATTTTTTCAGTGGCTTGTCGATTTCTATTTCTGTGGCGGCAACAGCAGAACCGCATAGTCGGCTTTGAGCGTTACCTTCACCGTGCGCATCTTCTTACTCACATACGACGATACGCCCTGTATGGCACTGCGTCCCAAGTCGGAGAGCAGCTGCGACCCTGCGTCGTCGGTTATGGTGATGCTGCTTCCCATGCCCGACCCCATGTTGGCGGCAATCTCTTTCACTGCGTTGATCTCCTCCGACCCCGGCACGGAGATTCCTTCGTTGCCATCCATGTCGTAGACCAGCAGTTCGATCGGAATGACCGTCCCGGCATGTTGCACGGCGTTGATCGTAATCCCCAGTCGGTCGCCGGCGATGCGGGCGGCTCCCGCGACCACCGTTCCTGCTGGAATCAATACGCCTCCGGCCGTCATCGCTTCCGAAAGCCGCAGGGATACCTGCCCGCCATCGGTAATCGTAACTGTCCGATAGATGGACGCCCGAATGCCGTTACGCTCCTTTTCCTGTGCATCCCCGCCAATGGTGTTGAACCCCCAGTTGCGAGGTTTCACGAACTCCTCCCGAAATACCGAATCGGGCATCGGTGCGGCGAGCAGCGATACGACGTTGTGCCGCACCTGCTTGACGGGCTGCACCTCGGCCTTGCCGGATATGACGGCAGGCTGCGCTGCGGCAGGTTCCTGCGTCGGTGTTTGTCCTCCGTTCATGTAGCGGGCAGCGATCTCGTATGATTTTTCGAGCAGCGCCACCTGCTCTTCCTGTGCACTCTTACGCTCCTGCTCCTCTTCCAGCCGACGCTCCAACTCCTCGATCCGAGCCTGCATTTCTTTCTGCTGTTCCTCGTTCTCGCCGGAGGTGTCCGTGTAGAAATTGCCGAGCTGTCGGTTGATGTCGGCATAGGCGTCGGCAGACGAGCGGAACGCATTGCCGGAGGTGCGGCCTCCGTATCGGGGGCGGTTGTCGGCATATACCGTAACCTGCGGCTCCGACTCTTGCGCAGCCTCTCCGCCGTCCAGCTCGAAAGCGAAGTCCTGCAACGACCGCATCTTGTCCTGTTGTTTGCGCTTCATCTCCTCCTGAATGTAGGCGTCGCGCTTGTCCGACACGATGCCGTTCTGCTCCGGTGTCGGCAGATCGGTGTTGAAGCCGGAGGTCGGCTGCTCGTCTTTCGTGTCCGGGGCGAATATCAGCCACATGCACCCGGCGAAGGCGAGGAAGAACAGCGGGAAAATCACCATCTTCTTGCGCGTCTGTATCTGCTGCTGCGTGAGCTCCTTTCGCTCCTCGCCCGTCGGCTGCTTATTCTGTTTCTCGTTTGTCGTCATAATTGAAATCGTTAGATTGTTTTACACTGTCCGTTGCAGTCGGCTCCCGTTGCAACTCCGCAGGCTCGATATGCCGAATCCGCATCGCATCGTCCGTGCCCTGTCCGAATCGGCAGACGGACGAAACGGTAAAGTAGAGCGACAGTACGGTGAAGAGCGTGAGCATCGTGAGCACGACGATTAACCGACTTGCGGGGGACAACGCCCCGCACATGCGCCGCAGGAAACACTCCACATGTTCCGACAGGGCGCCGAATCTCTTGCGTACCATAACCTCACCTTGTCAAAGTCCGCAAATCCCTGTTTTCGAGAATCTCGAAACGCTCCATGATGAACCCCTGCGGGTTGTTGTCCGAGCGCACCGAGTTGATAAGGTCGCAGTGCGTTACGAGGCTCCGCTCGGTAATATTGCTCTCGCGGACGATCAGCTGTCGTGCGTAGGTCGTTGCACGATAGGGGTAACGCTCGAAGTCGCACACCACGGAATCGACCTCGATACGCTGGTTGATATTCCCCGACACGATGCGGTTGTAATAGCCTTTCTCCTGCATATCCTGAAAATAGGCGAACGCGCTTCTGTCGACCAGAAACAACGCCCGCTTGATGTTGCTCTCGATGGCGGCACGGTCGGGCGAGAGGGTGAAGAACAACTCGTGGAAACGCTTGATATGCTCCCGCGCTTCTACGGGACGGTTCTGGCTCAGATCCTGCGACAGAGCCAACATGAGCGACTTGCCCTCGTCCAGCACGTAGATCTTCTGCCGCTGCGCTTCGGCGAAACGATAGCTCTTGACGATGCTGAATACTGCGACCGCCGCACACAGGCAGAGAAAGACGATACCGAACGTCCGAATCTGCCGGAAACTGCTTTCGATGTTTTTTAATGACTTGAATTCCATTGTTTAAGTGTTTATGAATGATTGTTATCCGCGTGTGGCCAGATTCTGCCCGGCGGGTGCTCCGCCGCCACTGTCGGAAGAGGTGCTGCCGCCGCTGCGGTGGAACGTCCGGCCGATGGCGTTGCCCGCGATGCCGCCGGCCACACCCGTCGCGAACGAACCGGCTTTGTTGATGCCGCCCATTGCGCCGCTCGCACCTCCGCCCGACTGGATTACCCACTCGGCGACGGTCGGAATCGAGAAATAACCGATAATGCCGATGATAAGGAAGACGATATAGATGCCTCCGCCCTCTTCGGGAATATAGGCGGGGTCTTGCAGTGCGGCGATGTCCGCTTCGAGCATCAGGGTCTGTATCTTCGCCAGCACGGCGGAAAACAGGTCGGCGATCGGCAGCCACAGGTAGACGCTGATGTAACGGGCTATCCAACTCGTGAGCGTAGCGTGAAACCCGTCGTACACGGAGAGGGCGAACGACAGCGGCCCCAGAATCGAGAGAACGACCAGAAAGAATGTTCTAAGCGTGTCGATCGTAAGACCCGCGGCATTGAACAGCAGCTCGAAAAAATCGCGCACCAGTTGCCGAAACCACATCTTCACGTCGTGCCACGTTCTCTCGCTCCACATGCTGACGATCTCGCCCAAGTCCGTGATGCCGAGCTCGGAGAGTTTTTGGTCGTAGGCTTCGTCGTCCACCAGCCACGCCTTGCCCTCGCGCACCCGTGCTTCGTATTCCAGATCGTCTTTCTGCTGTTGGTATGCCCGCAAATCCATCGTCTGCCCCTGCAAGATGGAGTGCGTGCCTTGCACCACGGGCGACATGACAGCGTTGATTGTCCCCAATACGACGGTCGGGAAGAACATGATGCACAAACCAATGGCAAACGGCCGCAGGAGCGGGAACACGTCGATCGGTTCGGCATTGGCGAGGGCTTTCCACACGCGGTAGGCGACGTAGAACAACGCCCCCAAACCGGCTACGCCTTTCGCCACGCCGATCATATCGCCGCACATGGGCATCATCTCCACATAGAGATTCCGCAACACCTGATGCAGGTTGTCGAAATTCATTGCTAACGGCATCATGGCTACCAGTATCTTTCGTTGGGACTGCCGTACAGAGCCAGCACGCGGCTCGCATCGCCCTTGTCGCGGCTGCGGATATAGGAGACGGAGATCGTCTTGCGCGTAAAGTAGCGTGTCAGATTCCGATACCCCAGCATCCGGTTGTAGACCTGATCTATGATTTCCATGCGCTCCTTGTCCGAGAGCGAAAGGCCGTTGCCGCCCGTAACTACCGTTTTGAGTTCCGCGACCAGTGCGCCGCCCTCCTCCAACAGCCGTGCATAGCCCGCGGAGATAGCGGCCAGCTCGTCCACCGTGAAGTTCGGGTCGCAGACCATCTTGTTGAAGCCCGACACGTAGATGTCCGTGATTTCGCTGACCATCTCGATCGTCAGTTTCACCTTGCGGGCATCCTTGACGAGATTATTCACCGATTTCAGCGCATCGTAATAGGCTTTGCTCTGCTGGTAGATTTTCACACTTTCCTGTAACGACTTGACCATATTGGTCGCCGTGGTCGAACTTTGAATCGCGCTCTTGATGTTCTGAACGAGATTCGACGGGTCGATGACCGTCCACTGCGCGTGCGCCTGATACGTGAAGCCCCAAAGGCACAGACACACCATCATTATCCATCGTTTCATATGATTCGTTTTTTAACGGGTTAATACTCGGACTGTTCGTCCGTTCTGTAATAGTTGCCGTAGACGGAGAGCCGGAGCACGTCCCGCTCGGCATCGTAGGCTATTCCGACAAAGCCGTAGAGGTCGAAATACCGGATGCCGCCCCAATATTTCCTGATGGGAAGCACGAAGCGTGTCCTGCTGTCGTAGGCCAGCTCCAAACGATACCCGCCGCCCTTGCGGGCACTGTTGCGGTATATTCTTACGCCCGGCGCTCCCTCGCGGCTCTCCCACGTGCCGACAATATCGCACAGCCGAAAGTCGAGCTGTGCCGTCATAGGGTCTCCGATATATCTGCTATACATGGCCTGCCTCCCTTCCTAATTGTTGCGTTCGGCAAGCTGCTTGATCGCCAGCTCGATGTCCCCGCCCAGTTGTTCGGTCAGACGCTGCACCTCGACTTTTTCCGTCTCTTCGGTCGTGTAAGCGAGATACTCCGAGCGGCTGACTTCCGTAGCGTAAACCGCACTCTGCATACCGCCCAGCCCGATCCACACCTCCTTGTATTTTCGCGAGGAGTCGTTCGACTGGTTGATGGAGAGGATCTGCGACTTCTCCTTGTCCGTCAGTCCGAGCAGCGACTGTATCGCATCGAAGCGGTTCATGAACTTGCGTTGGTCAAGCAGAATCTTACAGTCCGAATTGTTGATGATCGCCTCCTTGACCACCGGGCTGGAGATGATGTCCTCGACCTCTTGCGTGACAACGATGGCCTCGCCGAAATACTTTCGCACGGTCTTGTACATGTATTTCAGGTACTCGGCCATATTGGCCGACGACAGCGCTTTCCACGCCTCCTCGACGATGAGCTGCTTGCGCACACCTTTCAGGCGGCGCATCTTGTTGATGAAAGCCTCCATGATGATGATCGTAACCACGGGAAACAGCTCCTTGTTCTCCTTGATGGAATCCACCTCGAAGACCACGAAGCGTTTGTTCAGCAGGTCGATGTTGGCTTTCGAGTTCAGCAGGAAGTCGTACCGCCCGTCCCGGTAATACTGACGCAAGGTGATGAGCATGTTGTCGATATTGAAGTCGTCGCGGCTGACCTTGATGTCGCGCTCCTCCAACTCGCGGCGGTAGTCGTCGCGCATGTACTCGTAGAAGGTGTCGAAGCACGGAACGATCGTGCGGTCGCTGCGTATCCGCCCGATATAGGCGTTCACGGCACAGCCCAGCTCGCCCGATTCGGTCTTGGAAACCTTGTCGTCCTCGGTCTTCCAAAGCGTCAGAAGCAGCGTCTTGATACTGTCCTTCTTCTCCACGTCGTACACGTAGTCGTCGGTGTAGAACGGATTGAAACTGATCGGGTGCTCCTCGGTATAGGTGAAGTAGATGCCGTCCTCGCCTTTGGTCTTGCGGCGCACCAACTCGCACAGACCCTGATAGGAGTTGCCCGTATCGACCAGCACGACGTGCGTGCCCTGTTCCCAATACTGCCGCACGAGGTGGTTCATGAAAAACGACTTGCCCGAACCGCTCGGCCCCAGCACGAACTTATTGCGGTTGGTGATGACGCCCCGCTTCATCGGCTCGTCCGAGATGTCCAAATGAAGCGGCTTCCCGCTGATGCGGTCGCACATCTTGATGCCGAACGGACTGGGGGAGGATTTGTAGTTGGTCTCCTCCGTGAAGAAACACAATGCCGGTTCGACGAACGTATAGAACGATTCTTCGGCCGGGAAGTCGCCCGCATTGCCCGGCATACCCGCCCAGTAGAGCGTCGCGGCATCCACCGTGTTGTGGCGCGGCCGGCACTCCATGAGCGCGAGCTGACTGCCTACGTCATTGCGGATACGCCGCAGCTCTTCCGCATCGTCCGACCACGCCATGACGTTGAAGTGCGCACGGATGGAGAGCAGCCCGAACGAATGCGCTTCGTTCAAATAGCGGTCTATCCACTCCTTGTTGATCTGGTTCGAGCGCGAATAGCGGGACAGCGACTGCATGTTGCGCGCCCGTTTCTCGAACATTTGCAGGTTCGCGTCGCTGCTCTCCAAAAACAGATACTGGTTATAGATATGATCGCAGGAGAGCAGCAGCCCCACCGGTGCGGCGAACGACAGCAGGCAGTCCGAACGGTCGGTAGAGAGACGCTCGTAGCGCATGTCCGTACCTACATGTCCCGGCAGATCCTCCGTGTCGGAGAGCGTATGCAGGCATACCCGCTTGTTGCCCACACGCAGCGTCTCGGCTCCCAACTCGACATCCTGCAACGAGGTCGTGTCGGAAAGCGACAGCGTGAAATACTTCTCCAACAGCCCCGGCTGCTCCGTCGTGCCCGTGATTTCATCGCCCGACAGGCGGGTGATGGAGATGAAGCCCGAATCGTTCAGGATACGCTCGAACTGATCCACGGCTTCCAGAAACTTCGTCGTCGATTCCCGATCGACCTCTTTGGGAATGATGTTGCCCCGGCAGAGGGTCGAGAAGTTCGACTGCATCCGCATCCGCTCTTTGGTCGTCTTCGTGAGGAAGAGGAAACACGAATGATTCAGATACGGACGTTCGTTGAAATGCCGCTCGAACGAACGGGAAAGAAAACTTATCTGCGCGTCGCCGGTCTGCGGACGGTACTGCTCGCGAATGAACCAGTCCTGCTTGTGGACGATGCTGTATTCGGGCAAGACCTTGACGGCCTTGCACCATGCGGCGTGGATCGCCTCGTACTCGGCGGAGGTTACGGTGAACAATTCCGGGAGTTCGACTCTGTAAGCGACCGTTATGTCCGCGTCCTTGCTGACGATGCAACCGTTCTCCACCGCCAAAAGCGGAAATTTGCTCTCGATCGTGGCGGTTTTCAGTGTGTTTCTCATACCTGCGCCTCCTTTCTTTTTGCGGGAAACAGGCGGCGCGGAGCCTTGCGGTTGATAAGGTAGTGCGGGTGCTGCCGCTTGGCCAGCAGCTTCATCAGTCCGTGCTCGCCGTAGCGGGCATTCAGACGGAACGTCAGCCACACCAATGCGGAGGCTGCCGCGACGCCGAAGCCGATGCACACCCATTGATCGACGCCCGCCATGTAGAAGATGACGAACAGAACGAACACGGCGAGCAACCCTCCGGCGAAGATGAAAAGGTATTGCGCTTTCAACCCCTTGAACTCCACGCTCTGCCCGATTCCCTTGTTGATTCCGTATTCCATAAATTCTCAGGCTGACGGATTACAGGAAGAACGAGCGCAGAATCGTTGCGGCGACGATCAGGAAGATACACGCCCCGAACCACGAAGCCGCAGTCTTCGAGGTGTCGGGGTCGCCGGAGCTGAACTTGTTGTAGACTTTGATGCCGCCGATCAGACCCACGACGGCGCCGATGGCGTAGATGAGTTTCGTGCCGGGATCGAAGTAGCTCGTTACCATATTGGTGGCGTCGTTGATACCGGCCAATCCGTTTCCCTGTGCGAAAGCGGAGGAGACGGCGGCAAGAAACAGGGCCGCCGAGGAAAGAATCTTCTTCTTTGTCATAATGCGATGATCTTTTGATTTAGGTGCGGGGATGATGCCCCGCACCGGGTTAAACTTGTCTTGTCGGATTTTTCAGTGGCTTCGGAACAGATGCGCCGCTATCCGTAATCTCGCTCTTTCATGTCGTTCTGTTTTCGGGGTTATACATAATCGCGGACGTCGAATCCCTCGGGAACGACACCCTGCGCAGATGGACTTTCCGCAGCCTCCGCGGCCATTCGCCGATGGAATGCCGAGAGGTAGGTGTCGATCAGGTTCTTTACCCTGTCGTTCCCGTCGGGACAGCCTGAAACGATCGCTTCGAACATGTCGGTCTCTTTCAAGCCCAGAAGGAGACGTCCCGTCTCTTCCTTCCGATAGTCTGTAATAGGTGGATCGTGCACCACATGGCGGTAGACTTCGCCTATCTGCTCGAAACTGACCCCTTGTGCGAGCGAGCGCCCCAAAAGGGGCAGCTCTTCGGTCTCGTCCTCCGGCTCTTCCGCTTCCGTATCCGGGAAAGATTCTTCGTAAAGCGGATAGTAGATGTCCAGCGGCTCGTTTCGCTCGCCGGCGGGAACATCGCCGAATACCTCGTCCAAGTCTTCCGGCGGTATCTGCCGGGGGTGTTCGGGTGCACTTGCAGAAGCAAATATAGGCTCTTTTTCAATACCTTTTTCGGTTTTCGCCGCTACGGCCGCTTGTGGCAGCGAGCGGCGTCGGTCGAGGACAAAACGGCTCTTGCCGATGATCTCACGGCGGCGCGGCGCAGCGCCCGAAACGGGCGGGCGGCGGTTGCTGCGTCGGCTCTCCCGAAAGAGATACCAGACCGTCCAGAGTGCGTAGCCGACGGCGCAGACCGTCAGCAGCCATAAAATGCAGGTCGTTGTCATGGCTGTCATCAGAAAATGTCGTCGTTACGCTTTTTATACAACTCGGAGATCTCCTCCTGATAAGCGGCGAAATGATGTTCCAGCACGTTGTCGAGGTAGCTGTACAGCGACACTTCGTTTTTGCCGATTACCTGCACGATGCGCGTAATGCGCTCATGGAACTCCCTGCGGATATAAACCGTTTTGCCGCTGCGCGTATTGGACGGCGCATTGCGGATAAAGAGCGTTTCGTAATCATGCCCCCTGCCTTTTCGACGGCGCGCATCATCCTTTGTAGATACTGAACATGAAGTGGTATCGGCTGATATTGTCTGTATGGATTTCTCTTCGATCGGTTCAATTGCAGGATATGCACTTTGCACTCTTCGGTGATAATGTAGCACACGGAAAATGAACGGTGCGGCAACCAGCGCAGCAGTCGTTGCGACCGTAGCGATGACAATGATATTCTCTGACATGGATTTACTTTTTTAAAATGTTAATACCTTTGTGTTTCTCGTCATAGAGACGGGTAATTTCATCGCCGTAGGTGTCGAAATGATGCGCCAGCACATTGTCGATATACCCCGACAACGACACCTTGCCTTCCCCGACAACCCGGCAGACGGACTGGATCGTGTCGTGGAACTCTTGGCGGATATAGGTCGTCTTACCGATACGAGCAACGGTACGCGGCTCCCGGATAAAGAGTGTTTCGTAGTCTTGCTCCCTGTTGCGCCTGCGGCGGGTATCTTCCCGAACGACCTCCGATCGGGAAAGCGTATTATCGGCTTCGTTCCCCCGAACGAGTGCATCATGCTCGGTCGGCTCATCCTGCAAGAAAGAGGCGATGATCGACTTTTCGTCGATGTCTTCTTTTTTCACCGTTTTCGCCATGATGCTATTTGTTTGCGATTACCAGAATTTCATCTACCAACGGTTCCAGATTGCTGCCTTTGAGCAACGACCTGTCGGCCGGAAAGACCGTAGAGCGAAACAGTGCCTTGCGACCGGCCGGCAATTCACGGCGGAACCGTTTGCTGTCCGGCAAAAAAGTTTTCAGCACGTTCAGTCCCAGCGTCTCTATGACCTGTTCGTAGACGGCATAAAGCTCTGTTTTCTCGCGACCATCGACCATATTCCATATCAGATGCAGCCCTCGGATGCGGGATTTGCCCGCATCGACGATCTTCTCTTTCAGACGGGAGGCGAAACGCAGGGTGCTTTCCAAAACGACCCGGTCGGCACTGATAGGCGAGAATATGTAATCCATAAGCGAAAGCGTGTAGATTACACCCTCCTTGTTAACCGTTCCGGGTAGATCGAAGAAGATGAAGTCGTATTTTCCCTTCTGCATCAATGTACGACCCGTCTCCGCGGCTTTTTCGGGAAGGCTTCTGACCACGGGATACATTTTCTTGTTCAGTCTGGTGAACTGTTCGTAAGCCATTGCTTTGTAACGCTCGTCTTCCGTTGCCATACGAAGATCGCGGTCGCGCATCTCGGCAATGCTGTACTGCGGATAGTCGCAATCCACGACCGCCACGTCGTACCCTTTCACGTAGTGCAGATACGAGGCGACCAACACCGTAAGCGTCGTTTTTCCTGCTCCTCCTTTTTGAGTGGAGAATGCCACGCACAAATTTTTCTTTTCCATCATTTAATCAATTTTACAGTTATACATAAGGTTGATTGACTTTACAGTTATTCAATCAGTCAGCTATCCTCCCGGTTGTCTTATCGTTCGGCCATACGACCGTTTCATCGGCCGATTGTACGTTGGGCCGTATGGCCGTTTCATCGTTGGGCCGGCTGACTGTATAACCGGACAATCAGTCAGGTGATCGCGCAATCGGTCGGACAATCCGACAGCCAGATATTCGGTCGTTCGGCTGGCCGGACAGATGTATGATTATATGTTCGGTCGGTTGTATCATCGGTCGTATAGTCGATTGCAAGGGCAAAGAAAGCCCTTATCGAAGCCGGTTATTCACCTCTGTTTCGCTATGGCCGCTTGTGGCGTCGAAGTGGCTCCATGCGGCACAATCGACTGTTGTGTAGATTATTAAATAGGCCGGTATCTTTGTCGCCGTAACGATTCCGACGTGAATGGAAGTCGCCTTGCCCGTTTTTACGGCGGCCGGTTCAATAGTCCGTCCGACGAGCGGACGGAACGTATTTGCAAAGGGCAAATAGCAAGCTGTGTTTTCCGTTACCCGAAACTATTTCCGTAACGGAAAACAGCTTGCCCGCAAGGGGGATGAAAGCACCTCCGAAGTCGGCACTTTTCGACAGGCGGCTCCGCCACGAACGAATCGCAATTTTCAATAACCGACGAGGCAATAGCCTCACCTCAAAAATTTCGATTATGGAGAAAAACAGACCGACCCGCAAGGGTCGAGGGGGACGCCCCGCGAAAACGGATACCGCTTCGCATTGTGTCATGGTGCGATTCAACGATACGGAACACGCCCGATTTCTGACGATGTACGAACAATCGGGACTGTTGTCGAAGGCGGCTTTTATCAAAGCACGGGTCTTCGGAGATGTGTTCCGAGTGATAAAAACCGACCGCGGAACGCTGGAATACGTAGCCAAACTGACGCAACTGCACGCTCAATTCCGAGCCGTGGGTACGAATTACAACCAAGTCGTGAAGCTGTTGCACACCCATTTCTCGGAGCGGAAAGCACTCGCCATGCTCTACAAATTGGAGAATGCGACCAAAGAATTGGCGGCTGTCGGGCAACAAATCATTGCACTTTCGGAAGAGTTCAAGGAGCGATGGTAGCCAAAATCACTACCGGTAAAGACGTCTACGGAGCACTTGCCTACAACCAGCAGAAAGTCGATCGGGGCAAGGGCAAGGTGCTCCTGACGCATATTCTGCGGGAACCGTCCGACGGGCGGTTCGACGTAGTGTCGACGGCCGAAGACCTGCTGCGCTGGATGCCCTCGCACTACCGCACCGAGAAACCCGTCGTACACATCTCGCTCAACCCCGACCCCGAAGACCGTCTGACGGCCGAACAGCTTACCGAAATCGCCGAGAAATATATGGAGCGCATGGGCTGGGGCGAACAGCCGTACATCGTGTTCGAGCATACCGACATCGACCGCCAGCATATTCACATCGTGTCGGTGCAGGTCGGACAGGACGGCCGCAAGGTCAAAGACAGCAGGCGCAACGAACGGAGCGTCGCCGTTACCGAAGAGCTGGAACGTGAATACGGATTGCATCCGGCCAAAGAGCGCAAGCGGGCGGAGGATTGGAGGCTCACGGCGGTCGACAGCACGAAAGGCGACCTGAAACGTCAAATCGGCGCGGTCGTGAAACCGGCCGTAGCTATGTATCGGTTCCAGATGCTCGGCGAGTTCCGAGCCTTGCTCTCACAATACAATATCGGCGTGGAGGAGGTGCGCGGTGAACGTGGCGGCATACCGTATCGAGGATTGCTCTACACGGCTTTGGACACGAATGGAGACAAGGCTGTCGCGGCTCCGCTCAAATCCTCCGTGTTCGGAAAGACGGTCGGATTCGATGAACTGGAGCGCCACATGGAACGCAGCCGCGAGCGGATCAAGCGGGACGATACTCGCAAGAGATTGTGCAGACTTGTCGATGAAGCCTTGCGAACGGCGGCAACCGAACATGCCCTGCGCGATAGCTTGCGCAAAGAGCGTATCGACCTCTACCTGCGCCGCAACGATACGGGGCGCATCGTGGGCGTAACGTTCATCGACCACGAAACCCGATGCGTCGTGAACGGTTCGCGTCTGGGAAAGGCCTACTCTGCCAATGCGTTCGAGCAGCGGTTCGGCAATCGGCAAAATTCCGATACGGATATGCAGGCGAGAAGGCGGGAGCCGTCGAACGAGCAGCCCGATATGCGCAACTCCCGAAACACACGAGGACGAAAACTCTGAAACAAAATTATTCATCATAAAATTTACTGTTATGCAACAAGAAGACGACCTTCGGGGTCTGGCGAAAGTCATGGATTTCATGCGGGCGTTGAGTATCCTGTTCGTGGTAATCAACGTCTACTGGTTCTGTTACGGACAAATCGTGGAATGGGGACTGAATATCGGCGTGGTCGACAGAATCCTGCTGAACTTCAACCGCACGGCCGGATTGTTCGGCAACATCCTTTGGACGAAACTGTTCACCGTCGTATTCCTGGCACTCTCGTGTCTGGGAACGAAAGGCGTAAAGGAGGAGAAAATTACATGGCGACGAATCATCGCGACGCTCTCGGTGGGCGGCGTGCTGTTTTTCTTCAACTGGTGGCTGCTGGAACTGCCGCTTCCGACGGTTGCGAACACGGCGTTCTACATACTGACCGTATCGGTCGGATACATCTGCCTGCTCATGGGCGGCGTGTGGATGTCCCGACTGCTCAAAAACAATCTGATGGACGACGTGTTCAACACCGAGAACGAATCGTTCCAGCAGGAGACGCGCCTCTTGACCAACGAATACTCGGTGAACCTGCGCACGCGCTTCTACTACCGCAAGCGGTGGAACGAGGGGTGGATCAACGTCGTGAATCCGTTCCGCGCGGCAATCGTACTCGGAACGCCGGGCAGCGGAAAGAGCTATGCAGTCGTCAATCAATTCATCAAGCAGCAGATCGAAAAAGGTTTCGCCATGTACCTCTACGACTTCAAATTCCCCGACCTGTCGGAGATAGCCTACAACCATCTCTTGAACAATCAAGGCGGGTACAAGAAAGTGCCGACGTTCTACGTCATCAACTTCGACGATCCACGCCGTTCGCATCGCTGCAACCCGATCAATCCCGACTTCATGACCGACATATCGGATGCCTACGAATCCGCCTACACGATTATGCTCAACCTCAATCGCACGTGGGTACAGAAGCAAGGCGACTTCTTCGTCGAATCGCCCATCATTCTTTTCGCGGCGATCATCTGGTACTTGCGGATTTACAAAGGAGGCCGATACTGCACGTTCCCGCACGCCGTGGAGTTCCTGAACAAACGCTACGAGGATATTTTTCCGATTCTGACGTCGTACCCTGAACTCGAAAACTACCTCTCGCCATTTATGGACGCATGGCTCGGCGGAGCGCAAGACCAGTTGCAGGGACAGATCGCCTCGGCCAAGATTCCGCTTTCCCGTATGATTTCCCCGCAACTCTACTGGGTCATGTCGGGCGACGAGTTCACACTCGACATCAACAACCCCGACGACCCGAAAGTATTGGTCGTAGGCAACAATCCCGATCGTCAGAATATCTACGGTGCGGCACTCGGTCTCTACAATAGCCGCATCGTGAAACTCGTCAACAAGAAAGGACAACTCAAATCGTCCATCATTATCGACGAGCTGCCGACGATCTATTTCAAGGGGCTCGACAACCTCATCGCCACGGCGCGCTCGAACAAGGTCGCAACGCTACTCGGATTTCAGGACTTTTCGCAGCTTAAACGCGACTACGGCGACAAGGAAGCTGCCGTGGTGATGAACACCGTAGGCAACATTTTCTCCGGACAGGTGGTAGGCGAAACCGCCAAAACGTTATCGGAACGCTTCGGAAAGGTCTTGCAGAAACGGCAGTCGATGACCATCAACCGCAACGACACCTCCACCTCCATATCGACACAGATGGACAGCCTCATTCCGCAGTCGAAGATCTCGACACTCACGCAGGGCATATTCGTCGGAGCCGTGGCAGACAACTTCGACGAACGCATCGACCAGAAGATTTTTCACGCCGAGATCGTCGTAGACAGCGCCAAAGTCAAAGCCGAAACGGCCGAATATCGGAAGATACCTCTTATCACCGACTTTACGGACGAGGACGGAATCGACCACATGAAAGAGGTCGTGCAGGAGAACTACGAACGTATCAAAGCCGAGACGAGCCAGATTGTTGCCGAAGAGCTGGAACGAATCAAGAACGATCCGGTGCTGTGTAAGTTGATACCTGAACAGGAATAATAAGCAGACATTTCAGTGTATATCATTATTCAGGCAAAGTTTTCGCATGAAAGTTTCCAAAACAGGAAACTTTGCATTATATTTGCAAAAACGATGAATATGAATACGAACATAGATAATATCGGCATGCTGATTCATAGTGAGCGAATGCGTCGAGGTCTTACGCAAGAGGAGCTGGGGCAAAGGGTCGGCGTAGGCAAGGCTCAGATCTCCAAAATCGAGAGCGGACGCGGCCTGACCATCAGGACCGTTACGAAAGTTTTGGAGGCGCTTAATCTCTCGGCTTCGGTAAGTCTGCATCCGACAACACGGATAGATCACCGCATTATCGGTTATATAGTAGCGAATATCGGGGAGTTCGCTTCAACGCACGGTATGACCGTGCGGGAAGCCAGCAACTACTTGAATCGTTACAAAGGGCTGGATTTCCTTGCCGAGCATTTCGAGGCGGAACACTTGCTCTCGCTGCGAGACAGCGTGCAGGATTTGACGCAGGTTTGTTTCAATAACGGAGGAGGCATACGATGAAACTGTACCACGGCTCCAACACTGCAATCGAGCGGATCGATTTCGCCCGATGCAAACCCTACAAGGATTTCGGACAAGGGTTTTACCTGACCGAAATAGAGGAGCAGGCCGTGCAGATGGCTCGTCGTACGGCGGCGATTTATGGCGGAGAGCCGGTCGTTACCGCTTTCGAGTTCGACGAAGCGGCAGCTTCGGCGGATGGGATATTAGCTGTAAAGCGGTTCTCGGAGCCGAACGAAGAGTGGGCGTTGTTCGTCATGGCGAACCGCAGTCGTGAAGGCGAACATCCCGTTCACAGTTACGACATCGTGATAGGCCCTGTGGCGGACGATACCATCGCCACGCTTTTCCGCAATTTCGACGACGGAATCATCGACCTGCCGATGTTGGTGGCGGGATTGCGTTACAAGAAAATTTCGTCGCAATATTTCTTTCACTCGGCACGTGCCATCCAATATCTGACTGTATTATGACCGATAAAAAAGCGCAATACCTCATTGAAGGCATTACCAAAGACATAGTCGCTTATCTCATGGAAGATAGAGGTCTGGCCCTAACCGAAGCGATCGCTATGTTCCATAATTCGGAGACGTTCACCAAACTCTCCGATCCGCAAACCGGACTTTATATCGAAAGTTCGGCTTACGTGTACGAAATATTGAAGACCGAATTGAAAATGGGAAAAATCGAGTGATTCCGAAAGTAACAAGATACTTTCTCTGAAAAGAAAAGATACGACGGCTTGGAATATCCAAGCCGTTTTTATTTTTCAAATGGCGTTTCTTGCAGTAAAAACGTATTCCGTAATGGCGATTTTACAATAGAGATATTTATACCGCTGCCAATACTTTTCGACGCCACAAACGACCACTTCGCTGCCTCATACTTCCATCGGTCGTTCAACTCTTTTTCAATCAGATTCTTACCCTTATTTTCGTCCTCGCATCGCTATTGGTGCAGCTTAAAATCATCGTAATTATGGACGAAAAACAAACGAACGACGCCAAACAAGTCATGCTCGTTCAGCAAGCCGACGACGGTCGTGTCAGGGCCGTTACGGGTATGGATTCGGTGGGCAATCTCCACACCGTCGAACCTACCCAGCAAAACGTGTCGAACCTGCTCAACGTGAATACGCAGGATTCGGCGCTCGAAACTTTCTTCAAGAAGTTCATGCAGGAGGCCGAAAGCCCCTCGCATACGGGCATTTTCATCATGGCTCAAAGTGCGCTCGAACAGCTTATCCGCATCGACTTCGACCCGCAGGCGCTGGAAGCGTATCGGGTAAATCCGGCCGAGAGAGTTCAAGCGCAGGAGCAGCGTTTCGAGCCGCTGGACACCTCGAAAATCGACCTCGACGATCTGGCCAAGAAAGGCATCCGCATGGAGGACATCGAGCCGCACCTGCGGGCCATGTCTTACGGCCACAAGTCGAACGGGCTGGTGGACATGAGTCCCGAATTGGAAAGCGGCCTGCGCGTGGCGACCAAAGGGCGCGTGTCGCTCGAAGAGCAGGCCGACGGTTCCCTCAAAGTCATTCCGCATTACTGGCAGGAGAAGCCCGACCTCGACGCGCCTTTCCACGGTGTACTGCTCGACGACGAGGTGAAGAACAACCTCACGAACGGCCGCCATGCCGGCAAGGTACTCGACCTCGAACTGGAGCAGGGGAAATGGACCCCTTGTTTCGTCTCACGCGACAAGTGGACGAATACGCTGGAATATATGCCCGTCGAACTGCTGGAAAAACGTGCCGTCATCAAAAATGCCGAACTCTCCGAGGGACGTCAAATAGACTTCTACGGCGGCGGTAAGGTGCTGTTGGAGGGCTATACTACCCGTGCCGGTTACAAGCGGGACGCCTATATCCAGATCGACGCCGCCGAACGCAACTACGAATTTTCCTACGACGGACTGGACAGAAAGCGATATCAAGCCGAGAACCGGGCCATCCATACGCAGCAGCGCGCCGAGCGAGGCGCACGGGAGGCAAAGGAGATGGGCAAGGCTCCCGAACTGACGATCCATCACATGATTCTCAAAGCCGCCGTTCCCGACGAGGCCTACAAACAATGGTCGGAGGCCGTCAAAGCCCCCTCCAAGCGTGCGGACGTCAAGGCGTTCTACATCAAGGGCATGGTCAAGGACGGTCAGGGCGAACCTTTCAACGCATGGGTCAAGCCCAATTTCGCACTGGGCAAGATGGACTTCTTCAAATGGAATCCCGACCGAGCCAAGCGGCAGGGCGCCGAGGTAAAGCCGGTCAGTGAGAGCCGCACGCAGGTGGCCGTCAATTCCGAGGGCAAGACGGTCGAGGCGGTCAAGAATGTGAAAGAGCCGCTCAAACAGGGACAGCAGCAACCTACGCCGACGCAGGAGAAACGAGCCGCCCGTACTTATCGAAAAAACAATTCCAAAGGTCTGAAACATTAGAGATATGGAGACGATCTATGTGATTATAGGAGTATTGGTACTCCTTAATGTCGGAGTTATCGCCTTATACCTCCATGTCGGGAAACGTCTGCCCTCGGATGAGCGGGAGGACGACGAGCGACAGTACTACGACGAAAACGGCAACCACGTCTACTACGACCGTAAACTGATCGCCCGTCTGAAACGCGAGAAAGAGAAACGGGAACATCAAGGAAACAACAACGACCACTAAAAAATCCGAATATCATCATGCAAGTAATCATCGCAGAAAAGCCCTCGGTAGCGCGGGAGATCGCCGCCATCGTGGGCGCCAAGAACCGCCGGGAGGGTTATATCGAGGGAAACGGCTATGTTGTAACGTGGGCTTTCGGACACCTCATCCAGCTGGCCATGCCTCAGCAGTACGGCATCGAGGGATTCAAGGCGGAGAATCTGCCTATCCTGCCGCCGAAATTCATCCTCCTGCCCCGTCAGATCAGGGAGGGCAAGGAGTACAAATCCGATCCGGGTGTGCTGAAACAGCTCTCCGTTATCAAAGAGTTGTTCAACATGGCCGACCGTATCGTCGTCGCGACCGATGCAGGACGCGAGGGCGAGTTGATTTTCCGTTATATCTACTCGTTTTTGGAGTGCCGCAAGCCGTTCGTGCGACTGTGGATCAGCAGCCTCACCGACAAGGCTATCCGCGAGGGGTTGCAGAACCTCCGTCCGGGCGAGGAGTACGATGCCCTCTACCTTTCGGCCAAAGCCCGCAGCGAGGCCGATTGGGTCGTCGGCATCAACGCATCGCAGGCCCTCTCCATCGCCGCCGGCCGCGGCGTGTGGTCGCTGGGACGTGTCCAGACCCCCACGTTGGCCATCATCTGCTCCCGCTATCTGGAAAACAAGGCCTTCACGCCGGCAACCTATTATCAGCTCAAACTCTCGACGGCCAAAGACGCTACGCTCTTCGCCGCTCTTTCGGCACAACGGTTCGATGACGAACATGCGGCGCAAACGGCCTATGCCGCCGTCATGGATGCCGAACAGGTACGTGTAGTCCGCGTCGAGCGCAAGGAGGTAAAGGAGCAGCCGCCCCTGCTGTACGACCTTACGACGCTTCAAAAGGAGGCCAACACACGCTACGGATTCTCGGCCGACAAGACCCTCGGCATCGCGCAGACGCTCTACGAGAAGAAACACATCACCTATCCTCGCACCGGCTCGCGTTACATTTCCGAAGACGTCGCCGCCGAAATCCGCCCGCTGCTTGCGACCTTGCAGGAGCATCCGCAGTTCGGGCGGGAAGCGTCCGCCGTTGCCGGTTCGGAAATCAACCGACGCTCCGTCGACAACGACAAGGTAACGGATCATCATGCCCTGCTCATTACGGAGGTAGCACCGACGAGCCTGCCGACCGAGGAGCAGACGATCTACGACCTGATTGCCGGCCGCATGGTCGAAGCCTTCGGCGGGATCTGCATCAAAGAGGTATCGACGGCACGGCTGGAGTGCGGCGGCATGGAGTTCGTCGCCAAAGGCACAGTCGTCCGAGAGGGCGGCTGGCGCAAAGTCTGGCGGGAGCCGGAGGAGCGGACGGACGATACGACGGCGGCACTGCCCGCATTGCAGGAGGGCGACGAACTGACGGTAAAAGGCTGCGACGTGGAGCGCAGGCAGACCAAACCGCACCCCATTCATACGGAGAGTTCCCTGCTGGCCGCAATGGAGACGGCCGGTCGCAGCCTGACGGACGAGGCCGAACGCGAGGCGATGAAAGATTCCGGCATCGGAACGCCCGCCACCCGTGCCGCCATCATCGAAACGCTCGTCGCCCGCGACTATATCCGGCGGGAGAAGAAGTCGCTCGTCCCGACCGACAAGGGACTGGCCGTGTACGGAATCGTCAAGGACAAGAAAATCGCCGACGTCGCCATGACGGGCGGCTGGGAGCTGGCCCTTGCGAAAATCGCCACCGCAGAGATGGATGCTTTCACGTTCCACCGAGGTATCGAGGTCTATGCCGCGCAAATCGCCAAAGAACTGTTGGCGGTTAAAATGGAAAGCTCGCAGGAACGGGGCGGCGCCGTCTGCCCCCGCTGCGGAAAGCAGGTCGTTTTCTATCCCAAAGTCGCCAAGTGTCAAAATGCCGACTGCGGGCTTACTCTCTGGCGCACCATAGCCCGCAAGGAGCTGACGGATGCCCAGCTCGCCGACCTCATGACCAAAGGCAAAACCTCTGTCATCAAAGGGTTCACCAAAAGCAACGGCGAGACGTTCGAGGCGGCCCTCACGCTCGACAAGGAGTATAAGACTGTCTTCGACTTCGCACCGCGCAACAAACCGAAAGCGGGAAAAGGGAATAAACGAAAATAATCGTTACCTTTGCCACTGAAGAATCTTATCGACGAGATGATGCTTGTCCGATGGATTTTTTAGTGGCGGCGCTTCGGGTGGGAACCCGGAGCGCCTTTTTCTCTTTCCCCATTTCCCGACCACTAAAAAATCCGAATCATGTCAGACAAACAACAAACCCCTTACGAGGAGTTGTCCTATTACGGACTTTCTCTGCTCTCGCATCTGCGCGGCAGCCATCCCGAACTTGCCGCCGACAGGTCGTTCATCGCCGAGCGCGCCGACCGTGCCGCTGAGGCGTACAGCGACGCGATTCGTGCGGGAAGCACCCATGCCGAGGCCGAGGCGGCCGCAAGCGAGGAGCTGTACCGCAGGCTTCATTTCTCGCCTTACAATACGCTGGTCCATATTCTTTGGGACGAGTTCGCCTCGGAGATTCCCGAAGAGGCCGCACGCGCGGTCGCACTACGGCTGCTGACTTTGCCCGCACTGCGCGACGTGCTGGCGAAGTACGACCTTGCGGACGATTTCGCCGCGACACCGGAATATCAGCTGCTCTACACCGAACTTGTAGGAACCGTTCAAATACTACTCGAAGATGGCTTACAATAAGAAGGCGCATCTTCGCCAAAACATCGACGCGTTGAAAGCAGCTTTCGCGCTCGAACGGGAACCGCACGACCTCACCTCGGAAGAGTTTTCGCTCCTTGCCGCATACAGCGGCTTCGGGGCGATCAAAGAGGTGCTGGAGGCCCCGGACAGCAAACGGAATACCGACGGCATGGCCGACCTCGTGGCGGAACTGCACGAGGTCATCAAGAGCAATACCGCCGGTGAGCGGGAGTACAAACGCTACATCGACGGAATCCGAAACTCGGTGCTGACGGCATTCTATACGCCGCCCGAAGTCGCGTATGCCATTGTCGATACGATATGGAACAGAGGGATTGCTCCCAAACGGATTCTCGATCCCAGCGCCGGCACGGGTGTCTTTCCGAAAGTCTTGGCAATAAACCAGCCTTCCGCCGAGATAACCTGCTTCGAGAAAGACCCAGCGACGGCTCTTATCCTCAAACACCTGCATCCGAGAAGCCGCGTACGGGCGCAGGGATATGAAACGATCGAACCCAAGTACGCCGGTCATTACGATATGGCCGTGAGCAACATCCCGTTCGGGGACGTAGCGCTGTTCGACCCGTTTTTCTCGACCCATACCGACCCCGTGCGACGTCAGGGAACACGCACGTTGCACAACTACTTCTTCATGAAGACAGTCGATACGGTGCGCGAGGGCGGCATCGTGGCTTTCATCACTTCGCAGGGCGTGCTCAATGCCGAGCAGGGACGTCCCGTGCGCGAATGGCTGATGAAGCGGTGCGATGTCGTGTCGGCCGTGCGGTTCCCGAACAACCTTTTTATCGACCATGCCGGAACCGAGGTAGGCAGCGACCTTATCATCTTGCAGAAGAAAGCCGCGGCGGGCGAGCTGTCCCCGCGGCAAACAGATTTCATCGAATCCCGCAAGCTGTCGAACGGCATTCTGGTGAACAACCTGTTCCGAACGTTCGACCGCGTGATACATACCGACGCAAAGGTCGGCACCGACCCTTACGGAAAACCCGCGATGGAGTTCACGCATACGGGAGGCATTATCGCTATCGCTAACGAGTTGCGGCAAATGCTCTCGGACGACCTCCGTGCGAATCTCGACGTGAATTACTACCTGTCCCATGCTCCTGCCGACGAGGTGCGGCAACAAGCGCCGCAACGACCGCAGCAAACACCATCCGTCGCTGCCGAATCGGAGGAGATGCGCCGTGCCGTCGCCGAGATGGCGGTGCAAGGGTACAGGCTCGATACAGAGACGGGAGAACTTTCGGCCCTCGACGACCTTTCGCAGCGAGTCGCGGAACACGCTCCGACGGAAGAAGATTTGGCCGAATTCGGAGCGTGGGCAGCGGAAAAGGAGCGGCGGATATGGGAAGCCGCCCCGCCGCAACCCGAAGACTTCGGCATCGCGGAACCCGCCAACACAGAGGTGCAGGCGACTTCGGAGCCTGCACGACAATCGGTCGCAGAATCCGCCGGTTCGCTTTTCGATGTTCCTATTGAGCCGCAATCCGAACAAGCCGCCGTGCCGCAGGAACCGCTGTTGACGCTCTACGACCTATTCGGCTTCACCGAGCAGGAACGCAGTCAGACACTCCCCAAGCGCAGAAATCGTCGTGTGCCAGCCCGAAAACCGACCGGTCAGCCGTCGATGTTCGACCAGCCTGCACCGTCGGAGCCGCAGCCCGCCGCTCCTATTTCAGAGCAGCCTGCACTGTCGGAGCAAGAGGACTACGACCCTGAAAAGCTGTATGCAAGTCTGAACTGGGAGGAGAACCCGCCGATAAACGGGTTCTACCAGATGATGATGGAACTCTCGCCCGAACGACGGGCGGAGCTTCGGCAGGAAGCCGCCGAACGTCGGGAACAGCGGGCAGCGCAAGTACTGCGTGCCGCCTCGCCCCGCACGCCGGCCGATACGGAGCCGCGCACTTTCGGCGGAGAGATGCTATCGCACTACCGCGAGGGGACACTGGCGATGGATGAAAAGGGGCGTGTCGGCTATCTGCGCGACCTCGACGCCCTGCGTCCCATGTTCCACCCGCTGAATCTGTCGCCCACGCAACGCTCGAAAGCCTCTCTTTACATCGAGATACGCGACACCTATTTCCACCTCTACGACAACGAGGCGCAGACACAGACGGAGAATCCCGCCCTGCGCGAGATGCTCAACCGGCTTTACGACGACTTTACGGAGCGTTTCGGTCGGCTCAACGACAAACGCAACCTCGACCTCATCAAGATGGATGCGCGGGGAACGGAGGTGCTGTCGCTGGAACGCTACATCGACGGCAAGGCCCGCAAAGCCGATATTTTCGACCATCCCTTAGCTTTCAACCCCAACGAGATCACCCATGCCGAGGATGCGAACGAGGCGCTGGTCGCCAGCCTGAACAAATACGGACGGGTCGATTTGGAGTACATGGCTTCGCTCACGGGAGCCACGCAGCCGCAGATGCTCGAAGAACTGAAAGGGCGCATCTACTTCAATCCCCTCATCGACCTCTACGAGATAGCAGACAAGTTCATTGCGGGCAACGTCATCGAGAAAGCCGACCGGGTGCAGACTTTTCTGAATCAACACCCCGACGACGAGGCGATACGGGAGTCGCTCGAAGCACTGCGGGCGGCGGCTCCGAAGCCCATTGCTTTCGACGACCTCGACTTCAACTTCGGCGAGCGGTGGATACCCAAAGGCGTCTATGAAAAGTTCGCCTCCTCGCTGTTCGACACGGAGGTCAAGGTGAGCTATGCCCCCGACATCGACGAATACAGCGTCAAGGCCTCCTCGCTGAATGCGAAGATACTGAACCAGTACGCCGTCGATTCGCAGAGCCGCAAATACAACGGCATCCATCTGTTGAAGCACGCCCTGCAAAACACCTCTCCCGACATCACCAAGAAGGTAACGAAGCTCATCGACGGGGAGCTGAAAGAGGTGAAGGTGCGCGACGGCGAGGCCATACAGCTTGCCAACAGCAAGATCGACGAGATACGCAACGCTTTCCCGGAGTGGCTGCGCGAGCAGACGCCCGACTTCAAGGATCGGCTCACAGACCTCTACAACCGCACGTTCAACTGCTTCGTGCGCCCGAAATACGACGGGTCGCACCAGACATTTCCTGACCTCGACCTCAAAGGACTGGGCATTCCCGACCTCTACCGAAGTCAGAAAGATGCCGTCTGGATGGACAAGATGCTCGGCGGCGGAATCATCGACCACGAGGTGGGCGGCGGCAAGACGCTCATCATGTGCTGCGGAGCCTACGAAAAGAAGCGTCTCGGACTGGCCAACAAGCCCCTTATCATCGGACTGAAAGCCAACATCCACGAGATTGCGCGCACGTTCTGCACGGCCTATCCGAATGCAAAGGTGCTTTACCCCGGCAAGGAGGACTTCACGCCCAAGAACCGCGAGCGCATCTTCAACCTCATCAAGAACAACGACTGGGACGCCGTGATTCTCTCGCATGAGCAGTTCGGCATGATACCCCAATCGCCGGAGGTGCAGCAGGAGATTTTGCAGGCCGAACTGGACAGCGTGGACGAGAACCTCGCCGTCCTGCAATCGCAGGGACGGGAGGTATCCCGCGCCATGCTCAAAGGCTGCCTCAAACGCAAGGCGAATCTGGAAGCCAAGTTGCAGACCGTCATGCACACGCTCGAAACACGTAAGGACGACGCCGTGGATTTTAAGCTGATGGGCATCGACCACATCTACGTGGACGAGAGCCACAAATTCAAGAACCTGACCTTCACCACGCGCCACGACCGTGTGGCGGGGCTGGGCAACCCCGACGGGTCGCAGCGGGCACTCAACATGCTCTTCGCCCTGCGCACCATACAGGAACGCACGGGGCGCGATCTGGGAGCCACGTTCCTCTCCGGCACGACCGTTTCCAACTCCCTGACGGAGCTGTACCTGCTGTTCAAATACCTGCGCCCGAAGGAGCTGGAGCGGCAGAACATCCGCACCTTCGACGCATGGGCGGCTATCTTCGCCAAGAAGACCATCGACTACGAGTTCTCCGTAACCAACGAAGTCGTGCAGAAAGAGCGCTTCCGCTACTTCATCAAGGTTCCGGAACTGGCGGCGTTCTACTCGGAGATCACCGACTATCGTTCGGCCGAGGACATCGGCATCGACCGTCCGCAGAAGAACGAGATACTGCACAACATCCCGCCTACGCCCGACCAAGAGGAGTTCATCGGCAGGCTGATGGAGTTCGCCAAAAGCGGCAAGGGCGAGCTGCTGGGCCGTGCGCCGCTCTCCGAACGGGAGGAGAAGGCGAAGATGCTCATCGCTACCGATTATGCCCGCAAAATGTCGCTCGACATGCGCATGATCGACCCCGACCGCTACGGCGACCACGTGGACAACAAGGCCAGCCACTGCGCCAAGATGCTCGCGGACTACTATCGCCGTTTCGATGAACAGAAAGGTACGCAGTTCGTATTCTCCGATCTGGGGACATACAAGGGCGGCAGCGATTGGAACGTCTATTCCGAAATAAAGCGAAAACTGGTTGAAGATTACGGCATTCCGCCGAGCGAGGTGCGGTTCATACAAGAGGCGACCACCGAGAAGTCCCGCAAGGCTATGATCGCCGACATGAACGCCGGACGCATCCGCGTGCTGTTCGGTTCGACCGAGATGCTCGGCACGGGAGTGAACGCCCAGAAGCGGTGCGTGGCGATTCATCATCTCGACAGTCCGTGGCGGCCCAGCGACCTCGAACAGCGCGACGGCCGCGGCATCCGCACCGGAAACGAAGTGGCGAAATACCATGCCGACAACAAGGTGGACGTGATTCTGTATGCCGTCGAGAAATCCCTCGACGCCTACAAATTCGGACTGCTGCACAACAAGCAACTTTTCATCCGCCAGCTCAAGACCAACAACATGGGCAGCCGCACGATCGACGAAGGGGCTATCGACGAGAAGTCGGGCATGAACTTCTCCGAATATGTCGCTATTCTTTCGGGCAACACCGACCTGCTGGAAAAAGCCCGCTTGGAAAAGAAGATTGCCACGCTCGAAAGCGAACGTCAGGCGTTCGTGCGCGGCAAGTCGTCGAGCCGCTACAAGCTGGACACCATACTGTCCGCCATAGAGAAGAACGACGCCAAAATCGAGGGCATAAGCACGGACTTGGATCATTTCAAAGCCCGTGTGCAGTTGAACGGCGACGGCTCGTACCGCAATCCCGTGAAACTCGACGGCCTCGAAACCTCCGACCCGAAGCTCATCGGCAAGCAGTTGAACCATATCGCCGCGACGGCCCGAACGGGCGGTGAATTACAACCCATCGGAAGCCTCTACGGATTCGAGCTGCTCGTAAAGAGCGAAACGACCGAAAAGGACGGATTCGACCTTACGCAGAACCGTTTCTATGCACGCGGAGAAGCCGATTATCTCTACTCCTACAATCACGGAAACATTGCCGCAGATCCGCGTTTGGCTTCGCTCAACTTCCTGCACGCCCTTTCGACCATCGAAACAGTTTTGGAGAACTTCAAGAAGAAGAACGAGGAACTGGCCAAAGATATTCCCACCCTGCAAAACGTGGTGGAGGGAACGTGGCGCAAGGAATCCGAACTGGCGGCACTGCGCGCCCAAATGACGGAGTTGGAGCGAAAGATTCAGCTGTCGCTGAAACCTATCGAAGAGGAGGCGGAGGTGATAGAAGAGACTGCGCTGATGGAAGATAGTCCGCGACATACGCAGCTGAAAGAGCGCGGACAGCCTTTTATTCCGTCGCGCCTGCAACAGATAGCCGATGCCTCCGGCGGACGTATCGTCATCGGGCGTGTCGGGACGCAAATCAAAAACGAATCCGGCGCAAACAAGGGCATCAAGATGTAACGACAAAGCCGACGGCAATACCGTCGGCTTTTATTTATACCGAATCATATTACTCTCCGATTCGGCTTTTCAAATCCATGCGTTCGTGCAGGATTCTCACGATCTCTACGGCACTCTCGGAAACCGTCCGATAGAAAACGATGTGTTTGCCCGTTCGGTATCCGTATAATTCGGCCATGATTTCCGCGTACTCCCGGCCCAACGGTCGAGAACTGTCGGCTATTTGACGGCAGGTGGCCACGAGCAACGCATAATATTTGTCGGCTTGGGCCTCCGACCATGTTTCGACCGTGTAATTCCAGATGTTCGTGAGGTCTTCTACGGCCTTGTTCGAGAAAAGCAGATCAGCCATTTTTCCGCTGCATTTTCAACGTTCGCAGATGTTGCTCGGGATCGAACCCTACGGCAATGCCGCTTCTCACGCCCTCGTCGATTGCGCTCTTCAACGCCACGACACTGTTTTCCTGCTCCTCCAAAAGCCGCAGGCCGGCGCGCACGACCTCGCTGGCATTGTTATAACGTCCCTGCGCAATCGTGGACTGGATAAAATTCTCGAAATAGGCTCCCAAAGCTACCGATGTCGTTTTCATAAGCTGCCTTCTTTTTTGCAAAGTTACCAATATTTAGTAATACAACAAATTTACGGCCGATTTTATTATCTTTTTCCGAACGAATTATTTTCCCGCTCCTTTTTCAGTTTGCGGAAATTGCTGAAATTACGCTCGATGAACCGCAATACGTCCGATTCGCGATAGAACGTCTTGTGATAGATCATCTGGTAGGGCAAATCCCCGGAGGTACGATACCGTTGCAGCGTGCGTTTCGAGATGTTGAGCATCTTGCACAAGTCGTAATTATCCAGCAGTCTGTCGCCGTCGGGCAAAACGGAGAGGCTTTGTTCCGCGACGGGTGTGCACAACTCTTCGATGTGCTCCAGCCGCTTGGCGAGACGCTGCATCCAGTTGTCGAAATACTCCCTGTCCAGCATCATGGCAGCCTACTCTTTACACCGTTTCACGGAACGTTCGTGCAGCACCCGTTTGATGTCGCCCAATGTATAATAGAGCTTATGGTTCAGAGACGAATAGGAGATTACCCGATCCGACCGCAAACGCTGCAACGTGCGAGGGCTGATGCCCAGATACCGGCATATCGTCTTGCCGTCCACCCAATCGTCGTCCGACGGTGCGTTTTGCTGCTTTTTACCGGCAAGAGTTCGTTCTATTTTCTCAATGCGACCGACGAGTTCCTTATAGGCTTTCGATCCGATGATAATTACGTTCATAATCCTTTGTTGTTTTGTTTGTTACAAAGGTCGGAGTTATGCGGTTCGAGAAATACGAGGTCGGGTGAACTTTATTTTCAATCCTTCTAATATGTTGATTATCGAATACTTTAACTCTATTTCGAAAATATCCGGTTAAAAGTATCGAGAATAGAACTCGGATATTTCAGCTCGAACTATATCATATATTATTGATACAGAATCCGCTATTGCGGAATATACAAAATCAAATCCTCCGACCTTACAGTTCGTTTTCTGTAAAATCAGAGGATTTTAATCTGTTTTGGTCTGAATACCTCACTCGGTATTATTCGGCATTATTTCTTCTTTCGCGGCCTCCATGTCCGCATACGCTGCAAGAGAGCCTGCTTCGCTTTATCGATCCACGGAGTAGGATTGTTGCGCAGCTTCATGTCGCAGAACGTGCGCGAAAGATTCGTGTCGAGCTGGGTATTGAAGACGTTGGCGATATAGGCCGCCAATTGCGTAAGCGGAACATTGCCGAAGCTGCGTTTGCTGTCGAGCAGATAGATCAGCTCCGTCAAATCCGTCTTGCTGTCCTGCCATGTCAGCCGTACGGCAGGCAGCGAATCGTCGGAGGCTGTCTTTACATATTCCAGTGCTTCCAACTCGCCTTTCAGATAAGCCGATAACAATTCGTTGGCCAACAATTTCGCCACTTTGAAATCGGCGTTGGTCGAGAACTTCGGGTCGCGTTCGTAATGAAACGATTCGAGGTATAGTGCCGTATCGTTCCGATTGCGCAGATAATACAACGTATCCAAGTGTGTCATGCCGGAGCGATAGTAACGCACGAAATCGGAGTGTTTGTTGTTGTAACGGTTGATTGCCTTGATTTCGTCGATCAAGTATGCCCTTTGAGAATCCACGCCTACGGGACGGTTCATCTCGATGTTATAGACTTTGCGATAATAGATCAGACGATGGTACAACCGAGGTTTTACGACTTTGAAAAACTCGATTTCTTCAGCCTCACTCTTGAAGATATGGGTGTCGATAAAATCTCTCAACCGTTGAAAGGCATCGCCCAATACGAGCGATGCCTCCAACGATTTTTTCAGGACATTCAAATTGGATTTCTCAATGCCTTTAAGCCGATTTTCGATCTCTTTTTCCAAGCTATTAATAAACACCCTCATTGATTGACGGTTTTATAGTCCGACAAACTATCCTGAATCCATCCTTTCATTGACAACAGTTCCGCGAAGAATCGTCGCAACTGTCCGATTTCGTAGTTTCGGCATGGTTTGGATCATTTTCTTTCGAGGGATTCTCACTCCCCGTTGCCGCGTCGAACTCTTCGATAATCTGCATTCCACACGAGCAGGAACACGGTTTCGGCGCGAACAGCGATGCCCAAAAACCTTTCTTCTCTTTTTTCTCTTCCATAAAACGATGATTTATAATAAAATGTTGAACAAATAGCCTGCGATAACAGCCGTCAGGAAAATAACCAGCACGATGATCGCAACCAGCTTCCGGCGGAAGATACTTGCCAACAGCGACATTTCGGGAATTGCCATGCCTGCACCACCGATGACGAGCGAAATGACCGCTCCGATACTCATTCCCTTGCCCATCAATGCCACACCGATCGGAATGGCCGTTTCAGCACGAATATAAAGAGGGATTCCCAACACCGCAGCAATGGGTACGGCCAGCGGATTATCCGGCCCGGCGATACCGAGGACGAAATCCTGCGGCATATAACCGTAAATACCGGCACCCAGCGCTACGCCGACGAGCAAGTAGCCCATAATCGGACGCAAGCTGTTCCACGCACTGTGAAACGCCTCGCGGAGTTTGCGTCCGAACGGCCACGACCGACGGTCTTCGCCTGCCTCACGTGCATTTTTGAGCCTGACATTCTTGACATAGCGCTGCATTCCGGTCTTTTCGAGGATAAATCCGCAAGCGACCGACGCGACGAAAGCAATGACGAAGTAGGCAATCATAGCTTTTGCTCCGACCATCGCACCGAGCATACCGATGATGATCGGATTCAGCAACGGCGAAGCAATCAGGAACGACATCGTGGCTCCGAACGGTACGCCTGCATGGAGAAAGCCGACGGTCATCGGAATCGTCGAGCAGGCGCAGAAGGGTGTGAGCGCTCCGAATCCTGCGGCCATGATGTTGCCGACGATACCTCGACCTGAAAGTTTGGAGCGGATTTTCGTTTCGGGAATGTACATCAGAATAATCTCGACCGCGGCACTGATAAGCAGAAATAAAGCGACGAGTTCGAACGTGATGAATACGAAATACTCCAAAGTTTGAACGAATGTATTCATGATTCATGCGGTTTTATCGGGTACAACAACTATTTTGCACGGGGCAGCAGTTCCCGTCGTTATTTGGTTCCGGTCGGTTGCCTGCAAACAGAAGCGCAACGATCAACGCGGCACCGATCCACAGAAAGATTTTTTGAACGACCTGCGACTTCGCCAGTTTCTTTTCGTTGTCCGTCGCACAGCCGCAACCTCCCGGCTTTTTGAAATAAGCCTGCCGGAACCCGACCAAAAGCGAAAGAATGGCGAAGCTGATAAACCAGCCGCGATATTCGGCGAAGAATCGCAGTTGCGAAGCGCCGATGCCTAACGTCGCTAATATGCCTGCAAGAATCGGCATCCCGCAACAGGACACGACGCCTAAAAATGCGAGAATCGAAGAGAAAATGCCTGCGACTGTCGCCCAAATTGTTTTTCTTTGATTCATATTTGTTCGATATTAAAATAGGTTTCCGTAAACATATCCCGCCAACGTAGCCAATACGATGACCAGTACGACATAGACTACGGTCTTTTTCGTTCCCATAACGCCACGAATCACCAGCATGTTGGGCAGCGACAGCGAGGGGCCGGCCAAAAGCAGCGCCAATGCCGGGCCTTTGCCCATGCCGGAAGCCAATAACCCCTGAATAATCGGCACTTCTGTCAGTGTGGCGAAGTACATGAAAGCTCCCGTGAACGAGGCAAAGAAATTCGAGAGCAATGAATTGCCGCCAACCGCCCATTCAATCCAGCGGTTCGGGATAATGCCAGCGATCGTCGTTCCGTCGTGTGTCGAGCCGAGCAGGAATCCGGCCGTTACGACACCTATTGCCAACAAGGGCATGATCTGTTTGGCGAAACCCCACGACGACAAAGCCCATTCTCTGTTCTCATCATCGCGTCCATCAAACAGTAGCATGACAGCCAATGCCGCAATCCCGACAATCATCGGCACGAGCGGTACGAGTTTGGTCTCTGCAATGAACACAGCTGCTGCCCATGCAGACAAAGCCGTTACGGCTGCGGACGCAGCGACCCATACTGTTTTGAGTTTCAGTATCCGAACGAGCGACCAACAAAGCAGCAACCCGAATCCGGCCGTAAAGAACCATTTATAAGTGAAGATGAACTGCCAGATGCCCGTGTCGGTTGCGGCAGGTGCACCCCAATTGGCAAAGACAAGGATAGCGACCAACGTAAAGAAATGCAACGTCGTCTGCCACATCGGCCGTTTTTCGGGAGGCGGCACGATGTTCATCTGTTGCTCTTTCTTCGCCTGTTCTTCCCGACGGAAAATGAATGCCATCGCAAGACCGATAACGACCGAGAAGCAGACAGCCCCGATCATGCGTGCCACACCCAATTCGACACCGAGAATCCGCATGGTGAGAATAATCGACAACACGCTGATTGCAGGGCCTGAATAGAGAAATGCCACGGCGGGCCCCAAACCTGCACCTCGCTTGTATATGCTCGTAAAGAGCGGCAGAATCGTGCAGGAACAAACCGCAAGAATACCGCCCGAAACAGCGGCTACGGAGTAAGAGAGCCACTTCTTCGCATTGGCTCCGAAGTATTTCAAGACCGATCCTTGACTGACGAATACAGCAATGACGCCTGCAATGAAGAACGCGGGCAACAGACACAGCACGACGTGTTCGCGGGCGTACCACCTCGCCAGATCGAGCGTTGCATCGACCGCCGTCATGAATCGTTCGCTGCCTATCGGCAAGAAAAATACAGCAACGAATACAGCTACGATCCGAAAGAGGACTTTCAACTCTTTTCTTGGTTCCATAAGTTATATCTTAAATACCGAGAATTTGCTTTACTTCGTTTTCAGAAGGAACCCGCCCTTTCATTTTGACCGTACCATCTACCACGACGGCGGGGGTCGCCATTACTCCGGAATTCAGTATTTCCACTATATCCTCGACTTTCGTAAGTTTCACATCGAGGTTATTCTCCTTGATTACTTTTTCGATTGCCTGATAGGTTGTTTTACATTTGGCACAACCGGTTCCCAAAACTTTGATTTCCATAATTCACTTCGTTTATTTGATTATTTGTTTTTCGTCGTATTACGAACATTATTTAGAAATAAAAAATGATACAATAGTAGATTCCTATTGCAGTGAATACACCTCCTACAATTCGGTTGAGCCACTTCTGTATAGTCTGCATCTTTCCATAAAATGATCCGATCTGCCCAACGCTGAATGCCAATATCCACGCTACGACCAACACAGGCAGGGCTGTCGCAATAGCAAATACGAGCGGCAGCAACCAGCCGGCCGTCGCAGTCGCCGCCATAGGAATCAGCATTCCGAAATAGAAGACTCCGCTCGTAGGACAGAAAGCCATTGCGAATAGCATTCCGAGCAGAAAAGCACCTGCACCGCCATGTCGCGCTAACCCCTCCCCATTGCCGTTGAATCCGAATTTTGGCAGATTGAGCCGGTCGCCGACAAGCATGAATACGCCGACAAGCAACAGGGCAGGGCCGAGTAACATTTCACCGTATTTGCCAACAAATTTCTGTATCCCAAACAGACTGGAACCGCTTTGCAGCACCATAAGCAATACGATACCCAGCGCAGTATATGCGACCGCACGCCCCAATGTATAAAGCAGTCCATTGAAGAATATACGCCGGCGATTTTCGATATTCTTTCCGATAAAGCCGATTGCCGCAATATTCGTCGCTAACGGACACGGCGATATGGAGGTCAGCAGACCAAGCAGAAAAGCAGTCAAAACGGGCGTCGAGCTGCTGTCCAATAACGATTGCAACCACTCCATACGGCTATTCGTTCAATGCGTCCGTAATCTTTTTCGCCAGACCGCTACGGAATGTATCTGGAGCCGTGCGGGCATTTCCGAATGCGAATTCGGTCAGATTCTCGCGTGTTTCCTGACCGTTCCGCCAACGACTGATGAACAACGAAGACCATGTTACTTCGTAGGCATCGGCCAGCCGTTCGTTCTCCGGAGTGGAAATATCCACCGAGCGAAATACGAGTGTTCCTTTTTTCACTTCATCGGCAAAAAGTGTTTCGACCGTTTCTGCCGCATTTTTCTCGATAGCCATGCAGGTGGCACAGCGTTGTTTGCCGTGGAAATAGAGCACCTCTACGCGGTCTTTTTCGTTTTGTACCGCTTCGCTGTTCGCATTGCTTGTCGCACGGCTTCCGCAAGCGACCAACAGCAACGCCACTGTTCCTAATAAAAAGTTCTTCATCATACTGTTGATATTTTGGTTATTTATATTTCGTCGAATTACGAACATTTGCGCTATAAAAAAGGGTTATTCACAGCACCCCTCCTGCTTCGGAGTGCAGTTGCGATAGAAATCAGCGAAGAGCAGACGAGCTGCCTCCCAATTCTCGCGATTGATACAATAACGCACTTTCGGCGGCTCGATGGTTCCCTGAATCAATCCGGCTTCTTTCAACTCTTTGAGATGCTGCGACACCGTGGCTTTCGAGATCGGCAATACTTCGTGAATATCGCCGAAAAAGCAACACTTCTGTTTCGCTAAGAAATGCAGAATCGCAATTCGTGCCGGATGTCCCATCGCCTTCGCAAATCGTGCAAGCTGCTCTTGCTCTATGCTATATGCTTTTTCTGCCATACATCTCTTTATTTGTTGTTCGCAAAACTACGAATAATATTTGTATCTACCAAATATCTAACGATAAATCATGCCAAATCAAAAATTAAAATCCAAAGAGCTTTGAGTTTGATTTTTAATCCCTATATTTGCAAACACAGAGTTGTTTGAATTCTATAAAGAACAAGGTGGATTTAAGCACTTTACTGCTTACTTATCCGTTGCCTTCTTTTATGCGATTTTCTTCTAAATCGTTTATGCCCAAATAAATATCTCCGGGCTATATCAAAGATACGAAAATAAGGTCAAAATTGAATGGTTCAAAAGCGGGCCGTAGCCAGCGGTGACGAGACACGAAGTGCGGGCCTCCGCATCCGGGGGCTGCGGCTCGCCCGACCCAAAGGGTCGGATAATCGACACAAAACAAAGCCCACTGCGTTCACAGCGGATAAACACGAAAAATAAGGCGGACTTTTGCCCGCAATACCCCGCCGAGTGCTTGTTCGTCGGGAAAATATTTTCTATTTTTGCGGTGCTGACGGCTTTTGCCCGCAGCGACATATTTGAAAGTGTTTTCGCACTGTCCTTAACGGAAAATGTAGCAGTTTTCAAAGTAGCAGGACAACGAACAGCACTCTTTTTCTTGTTTAGATTATGCGGTGGGCGCTTCTGCACCTCTACCCCATCGTCTGTTCAAGTGTGGGGTATTGCATCGTCTATTTGTTTCAGGGTTCGCCACAACCTTCAGTTAGATAGACGAAAATCGGCTCCACACTTTCTTTTTGCCCCATACCCCTAACCCGCCGCAGCGGAGCCGATACGGCAATAAAATTTGAACTCGAAAACTCAAATTTATATTGCTATGAAAAAACTATTTCTTTTAACCGCGTTATTCGTCGCGGCAGCGTTCCCGTCGTGCAGCAAGCACGATGGCGTCGAAACACCCGATTGGCCCGAGCCTCAGCCGCTCGCCATCGCATTCGCCGAGGGCAATTCGTTGCAGTTCGACACCGACGAAACCAAAACCGTCCACTACACGATTACCGGCGGCAGCGACAAGACCGTGGTGACAGCCGAGATGCAGAACCCCGACGATGCCTATACCGTAGAAACGACACCGATTTCGGCAACGGAGGGAACGATTACGATTACGGCCAAAAAGCCGTCGACGGACAATTGCGTGATTGTCACCGTGTCGGACGGCTCGCAGACCCTTACGGCAGAAATCGCCGTGTCGACAAAGCCCAATCCCGAAGAACTTGCTATTACATTTGCCGAGGGCAATTTATTGCTGCTCAATATAAATGAGCCAAGGACCATTCACTACACCATCACGGGCGGCAGCGACAATACCGTAGTAACGGCCGAGATGCAGAAACCCGACGATGCCTATGCAGTAGAAACGACACCGACCTCGACAACGGAGGGAACAATCACGATTACGGCCAAAAAGCCGTCGAACGAGAATCGTATAATCGTCACCGTGTCGGACGGCTCGCAGACCCTTACGGCAGAAATCGCCGTTACATTTAGAGTATTCGATGGCAAAACAGTCGTGGTCAAAATTCCGGGCTCGCTGGGGTACTGGCTGGCCCCTTACGAAAGTTCCATTATCGAACTGACCGTTATCGGCACTCTGAACAGTTCGGACATTGCGACGCTAAAAAATCTTCCGAATCTCGCAATCCTCGATATGGAAAATGTGAATTTGGAGGCGTTGCCGGCTGATACATTCCGAAACAAAACATCGCTGACCTCCGTCAAGTTGCCGAAGACATTGAAAAAGATCGGGAGCTACGCGTTCTCCGGTTGCAGCGGCCTGACAAGCGTAACGATTCCCGACAGCGTGACGTCGATCGGGGACAGAGCATTCCAGGATTGTAGCAGCCTGACAAGCGTCACGATTCCCGACAGCGTGACGTCAATTCCGGTACAGACATTCGACGGTTGCAGCAGCCTGACAAGCGTAACGATTCCCGACGGCGTAACAACAATCGGGAGCAGCGCATTCAATGGTTGCAGCAGCCTGACAAGCGTAACGATTCCCGACAGCGTGACGGAGATTTGCTACTGTGCATT